>MDSW01174268.1_pt1 | contig 131979 bp, 124 predicted proteins | sample 811171 | NCBI WGS metagenome assembly MDSW01 (sample SAMN05326641, study PRJNA326480) | marine metagenome | isolation source: seawater | place: Atlantic Ocean: North West | collected 2012 | reverse complement strand
TCGGTGTTGACCCGAATTTCAAACACATGAGCAGGTTTGCGGCCCTCGCGGTAGCGGACGCGTTCCTTGAGGCCAACAATCTTGCCGTCAGTATGAACCAGACGCTCCACTGACAAATCCTTTCTCATGAAATGGGCGCGCTGGCGTTGTGCCAACTCCAGGTCTTTCGCCTGGGCCTCTTCCAAGGTCGCGAGCAGCTCTTCCTCGCTAAGATAGCGACCATTCTTTTTGAGAGGATAATAGACTTGGTGCTCTTTACTGTTCCACGCCCGGTAGACGCGAATGTAGTCTTCGCTGACTGAGATCGCCATAGTGATAATAAATACTCTAACGAATTAAACTTAGATAATCCCTTCCTCTGACATAATTGCCAACAAAAGCGGATTTTTCAACTGCTGTAATAAATCATTGATTACTCAGGGGGTACTCCATATAATTTGCCCCTCATTTATTGAACTACCGCTTCATCCGCCCGGGTGGCGAAACTGGTAGACGCAAGGGACTTAAAATCCCTCGGTGGCAACACCGTGCCGGTTCGATTCCGGCCCCGGGCACCATTATAACCCCAGCCCTCGCTTAATATCCCGTTATAATCTCAGATCTTATCCCCTAGTTTAAGGGAATTTTTCCCGTTTTTAGCCGCTACTTTAGTCTAAAGGCCGGATCAAAGGCGGGCTTGGCGGTTATTGACCAGCGGCCGTGTCGGAACGTCAGGGTACGGTGATCACCAATCTCCTTCCCCCAACCGCCGTTTGAGTGTCTGCAGTTGCTCATGTGCCGCGTCAGGCAGGTGTTCACCACTGGAACCACCATAGTAGAAATACAGATGGTTCTCGAATTCGTTCATGCACTTTAACGAATACACCCGCACTTGCAGTCGGATGCACTCCTCCAGGTACAGGTTGGCCAGTGAGGCATCTGACTGATCCCCAAGCGTGCGCTCCAGAATCGAGATCAGATAGAGTGCGCGTGCTGTATCCTGTTTCTTAAGCGGCCTCTTGAGGAGCTGGTGGAGTTGCTTGCGCCAGAGCAATGCTTTGGGGCGATTCTCTTCATTAAATATAAATTCATGCTCGAGAGTGAACTGCTCGTTGAATGTTGAATAAATGGATTGCTCCAGTGAGTTAAGCTCAGGGGGTGTAAGTGACAATGTCTCCAATCCGGTTAGCCATGACAGGACAGCCTCTTGCGCATCGTTATTGAGGTTGGGCAGTGCCCGGGCCTGCTTCAGTTGTTCGGTAGCTTGGGTGGTGTTTGCAGAGGTCAGCAGGTTGATGTCAAGCAGCCGTTCAAGTGTTTTTCGGGATTGGATGCGGGAACGCTGGATCTCGGTTTGGTTGAGATGCGCCTCATAGGCAGCTTTCGCCTGATGGTAGTTGCGCAGGTAGTAATTAAACTCGGCATAACTGAAATCGTTAGCAAACAGGGAACGGTCCAGGTGCAGTTTCAGGTTGGATGGTTTCCCATCCTGGATGTGACAGCTACTGCATACCATGGGCACCCCGGACAGCAGATACTGGGCTGTTGAATAGGAGCCACTTCGATACAGGGATTTGGCTTGCTCCAGGGTATTCAACAGGCTCTGCTGCGAGATCAGCATGGTGACCGCGTGATCCGCCAGGAGTCCGGGGGTGTGGCGGGTGATTGAGATTAGCTTGTCTATATTCTGTTCGATTTCGCCTTTATTGGTTAGGGTTCGAAATGCCTGATCGTTATAGATATAGGGCATTAACGATGAGAGAGCGTGAGCGGCGTCCTGCATGGTGCCCTTAATTTCGGCCTCTTCCGCCAGCGAGCCGGTAGAGATCGACCAGGCTGCCAGCAACCCAAAAAGAAAACCTGAAAGCTTGTTACCCATGTGAGATCCAGTCAGTTTGTTAGTGTTTGATTTAGTGAGTGTTTATTTGCCCGTAAATGTAGGTATCATTATCAAATATCCCTAGGGAATCATAGCTGTCAGGGTCAATATTTCGTATAAAAGCGATAACTATCCTATATTTAGGGTAAGGACGCGTGAGGGTACGACCATGAAAGCAACTGGTTTGGAAAGAGTCCACATGCTGCAGAATGTTCCGACATTCGGCGGTATCAACGATGACGTACTTTCCTTTTTGCTGAAACACTCCAATACACGTGAATTCCAAGCCGGCGAAGTGATTTTTCGTGAGGGTGATTATACCGCATCAATGTTTGTGATTGAGGACGGGGAGGTCGCGATCTATAAGCAGAAGGCGGGGGAGGATTGCCTCATGGTGGTGCTCGGTGAAGGGGATTGTCTGGGTGAGATGGCGCTGTTTGATTATATGCCTCGCAGTGCGTCTGCCGTCGCTAAATCCGAATGCCGTTTGATCGAAATCACCTCACAGAATCTCTATGAAATCTACAAGAAGGACATGGAGCAATTTGCTCTGATTCAGATGAATCTGGGGCGAGAGATTGCCCGCCGCCTGCGCAAGGCCGATGAGCTTTGCGTAAAGTGTCCTTTGAGAGCGGATGCCGAAATTAAAACCTTTCGCCAGTGTCAATAACAAAAATAATCAGGGTAAGTACGATGGACGAAGTGAAAGAACAGAAGACAGAAAGCAAAGCGCTGTTTGCGCCCAGCAGAAGGTTGGAGTGGTCCGCCCCATTCAAGTGGTTAAAACTGGGTTGGAAAGACTATAAAGATGCCCGTGCGCTGAGCATGACCTATGGGCTGTTTTTTGCAGTGTGCGGATTACTGGTGTCGGCTTTGGTGGTGCGTTTTTCAAGCACGATTTTTCTGTTCAGTATCGGCGTATTTTTTATATTGCTTGGCCCTTTGATGGCCTTCGGATTATACGATGTGCCGCGGCAAATAGAGCATGGAGAAAAGCCCACCCTTGCTCACTCCTTGTGGCAGATCAGAAACAGCGCTCCCAATCAGTGGATCTTCGCAGTGGTTGTATTTGTGATTGCACTCATCTGGATGCGTGCGGCTACCATCATCCATGTATTCTACCCTGAAGGAGCTCACCCGGCCCTGGAGGAGTTGCTGACCTTTTTTGCCGTCGGCTGTTCCGTCGGGGCTTTTTTTCTGGGTCTGGTGTTTGGTATTAGCGCTTTTTCCTTACCCATGATGGTAGACAGGAAAGTGGATGCAATCTCAGCATCCCTATCAAGTCTCAGCGCGGTGATGAATAACATGGGTGTGTGCACTCTGTGGGCATTTCTCATTTTTGCGCTGGTGGTATTTGGGTTTGCGACAGCGTTTCTCGGTTTTATTATGGTATTGCCCATTATAGGTTACGCGACTTGGCACGGTTATGAGGATGTCATGCAGTAAAGCCCCCGGCCTATCATTTGTTGCCGGTCAGTGCGTTAAATGCAATGAGTTCCGTGAGTTTGGGCAGTAGTTGTTGCGGAAAATCATGCCCCATTCCTTTGATCAGCTCCAGTTTTGCACCCGGAATCGATTTGGCGCTGGCGATGCCACCCTTTTTGTGTACTAGCGGGTCGTCAGTACCGTGAATGATTTGAGTCGGACAGTTGATTCTTGATAGCAGGCGCTTGAAGCCGCCTGTAGCGATGATGGCATGACTTTGCCGTAAATAACTTGCGGGTCGGTACGAACGATCATAATCAGATGCGATGCGTTGCTGGAGTTCGTGTTCCGGGGTTGGGTATTTCGGGCTTGATATTTTTTTCCAGAATTGCAGAGAACGCTGTACGGCCGTGGCTTTATCGTGGCCTTTTTTAACACCATAGCCTGCCAGATTCATAAGAATATCCCAACGTGGCAGTGGTAACCCAGGTTCGTTGGTGGTCGACATGATGGAGGTGAGGCTTAGGGTTCGGTGTGAGTAAAGCGCCGAGAATAATTGCGCAATCATGCCCCCCATCGAGGCACCGACAATGTGGGCCTGCTCAATGCCAAGCGCATCGAGCAGACCGGCTGTATCGCTCACCATATCGTACAACGTGTAATTACTGGTGATCGGTAGGCGTAAGCGTGAACGCAGCATGGCGTTGGGGAGATCAGCCTGTACCCCATTGTTGACGACTGACGACAAACCGATATCCCGGTTATCAAAGCGGATTACCCTGAACCCTTCGTTAACCAGGTTGTCCACCAATTGTTGCGGCCACAGGGTCAGTTGCGAGCCTAACCCCATAATAAGGATCATGGCAGGATCCCCCGAATAGCCTTCTTCCTGGTAATGAAGTGTAATACCGTGGACGTTGGCATCACCGCGTTTGATGGGGTGGTGCGTATTGAATTTCGATTGCGTAGACATTGGCTTTTCTCAGGCTTTTTCGTCAGGTTTTGTTGCAGCGAGCATATAGTTGATGGCCAGTGATTCGGTGGTGTGGTAAGACTTGTTGAACGGGTTTAACGATACCCCTTGCCGCCATATCGTGTCGAGGCCATTATCGCTCAATAGGCTGGACAGCGTAGCGGGCCTAACGAACTTTGACCATTGATGCGTGCCTTTTGGCAGCAGTTTCAGCACGTATTCTGCCCCGAGGATGGCAAACAGGTAACTTTTCAATGTACGGTTTATAGTGGACAGGAACATGAGGCCACCTGGTTTGACATGCTGACAGGATGCTTCTAAGAAAGTCTCAAGATTGGCCACGTGCTCAACCACCTCCATATTGAACACCAGGTCAAACTGCGCACTGAATGTGCCCGCTTCCTGGGAACGGTAGTCGATGTCGAGCCCTTGTTCAGCGGCATGCTGGCGGGCAATGGCAATATTGTTCTCTGCCAAGTCAATGGCGACGACCTGCGCACCCAATTTGGCCAGGCTTTCTGATAGGATGCCACCTCCGCAGCCGATGTCCAGAACCTGCTTGCCATGCAGTGGCAGCTTTGAATTGGAATCGATCCTGCTCTGCTGTGCGAGCTGTTGCAATAGGATCTTAATGCGAAACTGATTCAGTCGATGCAAGGGCCACATGGGGCCTTGGCTATCCCACCAGGTAGCCGCCAGCGCATTAAACCGGGCGATCTCGTTGTCATCAGCGGTTGTGGATGGTTCAGATGTCACGTGGCCACCCGGTAGCAAGGGGTGTAAGTTCCGTCTCCAATCTTCATACGGTTTTGATCCACAAAAGTTCTCAATAGCCTATCCAGAGCAGACATGATAGCGGGGTCACCGCTCAGTTCGAATGGGCCTTTTTCTTTGATTTGATTAATGCCCTGTTCCTTAACATTGCCGGCCACGATTCCCGAGAATGCGCGGCGCAGATTTGACGCCAGGTCATGGATGGGCTGGTCCTTGCTCAGATTGAGCTTGGTCATGCTTTCGTGAGTTGGATCAAACGGTATTTGCAGGTCCTTGGGAATATTGAGTTTCCAGTTAAAATAAAAAGCGTCCTTTGATTTGCGGCGATAGGTCATCACCTCATCTGCGCCTTTACGGACCGCTCTGGCGACTTCCGCGCAATCGCCACTGATCACGGTAAAGCGGGATTGAGCCTCCGGCCCCAGAGTGGCGCCAATAAACTGGTTGATGGTATCAAAGTAGGGGCGGTTATCATGGGAGGCGGCAAAAATTAACGGGAAGGGAATTCGTTTGTTGCTGGGATGCAACAATACGCCCAGTATATAGAGGATTTCTTCTGCGGTACCGGCGCCGCCGGGAAAAACGATTACGCAATGGGCCAGGCGCACGAACGCTTCCAATCTTTTTTCTATGTCAGGCATGATGACCAGTTCGTTCACGATTGGGTTTGGTGATTCCGCTGCAATGATGCCGGGCTCGGTGATACCGATGTAACGCCGGTTTGGCACATGCTGCTTGGCGTGGCCAATGGTTGCACCCTTCATAGGGCCTTTCATCGCACCGGGTCCGCAACCGGTGATGATGTTCATGTCCCTGAGCCCCAGCTGGTAGCCCACTTCTTTGGTGAAGTCGTATTCGTCCCGGCTGATGGAGTGTCCACCCCAGCACACCACCAATGGATTGAAGTCACCTTTGCGTACGATATTTGCGTTCCGCAGAATATGAAAGACAGCGTCGGTGATTCCTGTTTGCGTACTGAGTTTAAAACGCTCCGAATTGCGAATTTCATTGGTGATGTAAACGACATCCCGCAGTACGGAAAAAAGCTGTTCTCGTATACCTCTGATCATTTTACCATCGACAAACGCCGAGGAGGGTGCATTGGACAGTTGCAGCTTGATACCCCGGGCCTGCCGGATAAAGCGAATATCAAAATCTTTAAACTGTTCCATGATTTCGTTGGTGTTGTCGTTGTTGTTGCCCGTATTCAACACCGCCAGAGCGCAACGACGGAAGATCTTGAACAGTTCTGCATCCGTTTGATTAACCAGTTGGCTGACTTCGGTTGGTGAGAGCAGTTCCAGAGCCGCTTCCGGTGATACGGTGGTGCTTGGCACTTTATCTGTCATAAATGGCCGGTTTCCTTACTCAGGTAGCAGTTCATTATAAAAGGTGAAATCAGTCGCTAATTATTCTACGATCTGCAGGGTATTCTATCTGTTAACTATAGCAGTTTGGGTAGCAATTTCTGTTACGTGCAGTGGGGGAATGAATCAATTATGGACATTAGACCTGTAGCAACTAAGCCTTTTGCCGGGCAAAAGCCGGGCACATCAGGATTGCGCAAGAAAGTTGATGTTTTTCAGCAGCCGCATTATCTGGCTAATTTTGTTCAGTCCATCGTAAATTCATTGCCCCGGGATCAGCGCGACTGCCTGGTTGTGGGCGGAGACGGGCGCTATTTTAATGCGGAAGCGACCCAGATCATACTCCAGGTTCTGGTTGGCAACGGCATTAAACAGGTGCTGGTGGGCGCTGGCGGACTGTTGTCCACACCTGCTGTTTCGCATTTGATCCGTAAATCAAACGCCAATGGGGGCATTGTTCTGTCAGCCAGCCATAACCCCGGTGGTCCGGGAAAGGATTTTGGCATCAAATTCAATAACGCCAGTGGCAGCCCGGCACCGGAAGCGGTTACCCAGGCGATCTATCAAAATACTCAATCTATATCGCAGTACCTGGCGGCCGACTTACCGCCTGTGGATTTGGCGGTGGGTGAGGAGTACCGGTTTGCAGAGACGACAATCAAAGTCGTGGACAGCGTGGATGATTATGCACAGCTTATGCAATCACTGTTTGATTTTGACAAGATATCAGAGGCGATCCAGTCCACCAGGCTGAGCCTGTGCTTTGATGGCATGCATGCTGTGACCGGGCCTTATGCCACGCGCATATTCAAAGACCTGCTGGGGCTGCCGGATAGGGCATTGAAAAACTGTGTTGCGCTGGCGGATTTTGGAGGTGGACATCCCGACCCCAATCGGGTGTACGCCCGTGAACTGTATGACTTCATGATGACCGATGAGGCACCGGAGCTGGGTGCCGCATCCGATGGCGACGGGGATCGCAATATGATCTTGGGGCGTAAGGCGTTTGTCAGCCCCAGCGACAGTCTGGCTCTGATTGCACAGCATCATCAGAGCATTCCCCAATTCAAGTCAGGGCTGGTGGGGGTTGCGCGGTCAATGCCAACCAGCACAGCACTGGACCGTGTCGCCCAGCATCTGAATGTTTCCTGTTATGAAACCCCAACCGGATGGAAATTCTTTGGTAATTTGCTGGATGAAGGGTTGGTGCGGTTGTGTGGAGAGGAGAGCTTTGGAACCAGCGGTGATCACGTGCGGGAAAAAGACGGGGTATGGACCGTGTTGTGCTGGTTGAGTATTTTGGCAGACCAGCAGCGTCCTGTAAGCGAGCTGCTCAGGCAGCACTGGACTGCATTTGGGCGCAGCTATTACTGTCGTCATGATTATGAAGGTCTGGAGGCAGATAAAGCCCAGACCATTATGGATCAACTCGTGCGTAACAGAGGAAGTATCCTGGGGCGCATGGTCAATGGAATGACGGTGTCTGACGTGAACGTATTCAGTTACGAAGATCCGGTGGACGGATCGGTTGCTCACAATCAGGGGGTACGGGTGCAGTTTGATGATCAATCAAGGGTGGTTTACCGGCTATCTGGGACGGGTACGGACGCCGCCACCTTGCGGGTTTACCTGGAGCAAATTGAGCGTGATGCGACCAATCAAGGCGCCGATGCCATCGAATACAATGATGTGCTGGGGGAGTTTGCCAACCACATCGCTCAAATCCGTGAGGTGAGCGGGTTATCCCAGCCTTCCGTGAAAACTTGAGCTTGGTCAACTTGACGGAGCAGGTTTGTTTCCACACAATCCGCTTTTCACAGACTGAGTTGATTAGTAATTTATGAAGACAAGTGAATTGACAGGCCGTGGTCTGGATTATGAGATGTACCGCCATGCCTGTAAGGTTTCCGGCAAAACACCCAGTGACGCTGAGTTCGAGCAGGGTTATCAGAAAGGACAGTTTCACTTTCACCAGGATAAGGCATTGTTGCTGGATCTGATGGAAACCTACAAGATAAACACGCAGTATTTGGCGCAGGAATGGTTGGCTTCCACGACCCGCAGCAGTGCATGGGGCGAGACGCCTTTGATAGCGGTATGCAGGTTGGTATTGATCCTTAGCCAATAGGGTTGGCTGGGTAATTTTGCAGCAACCATAGCAGGGATTGCTATACTGACTTATGCACAAGACCTTGATAAAAATCATAACGGCAACTGAGGCTTTGGGTGAGTCAATCTTTATTGAGAATTCAATTACTTAAGAAACTTTGGGTACACCTTACCCCAAAGGAGGTCTATGGCTTGTCCTCTCCGGACAAGATCCAGCGCTCCGGTCAGACCTTGGGTGAGGTACGGCGCAAGGAGCTGTCCCATATTCTCCATGTCGAGCGCCAACTGCACGAATTGCGTCGTGGCCACGCCAGCCTGGATCCTACCGGTAAAATTATCCGCTCTGCCGAAATCAGGGATATACGTGAGGTAAAGTTTGCCTCCATCATTGAGAACAGTGATCAAATTGAGGTGGAACAGGAGTCTTTACCGGATATCGCCAAGATGATGGAAAACGCCGCTGACGTCAGCCGTCATGATGCGCTGGAAAGGCTGCTGCGGTTGCAGAAGTTGTATCTGCTGACGGAGCGCATCATTTTGGGTCTGGCGTTGAACGATATCGATAAAGGGGCATTGGATCGGCGCTGGCTCAACCGCTGGAAGATCAATGCCAGTGAGTCTTCAAACGGGGCGCTGCAACAATTGTGGGCCCGAATTCTGGTACGGGAACTGATCAATCCCGGTACCACCAGTCTGCGCGCTTTGGAGCATCTTGCCTGCTTTAGTCTGGAGGATGCAGAGGGGCTAAATAAGTTAGGGTCCTGGGCCTGTGGTGACTTCGTTTATCGCAGCGCGTTGCAGGCCTTGCCCCGGGAATTTGACCTGGACCTGTTCGAAAACCTGGAAGAACAGGGAATCATTCGTGGAGTCCATGGCAAGGTGCTAAGCAAAACCCTATTCAGTCAGTCGCAAACGCATTTTGTCTGCCGGATATCCATGACCGATAAGCATTTGCTGATCCAATCCAGTCAGCCCCGGCCAGAACTGCATGTGCCCGCTTACATGATTACAAAGTTGGGCAGGGAATTGATCAGTCTGGTGAATGCCCCGGTGGATACTGCGTACCTGGAGGCCATGATGCAGGATCTGCATGCCCGTGGTATGAGCGTGAGCATCGATGACCGCGTGCAGGGTGATCGCCACTGCAACACGCTCTAAAATCATAAAAATACTACGTTTTTCCGAAAAGTTACTAAACTTAACCAAGTGACCGATTGTTCAGTTGGGGTGTTGTTGTGGAAAAACGCGATTTTCCTCGGGAAGGCGTTGATATTGACGCAGTCTTCAACTTTGGGGAAGGCGAAGGCAATCTCTGCAAGATTGAAGATTACAGTGGCGAAGGGATCTATGTGACCATTCCTGATCAGCGCTACCTGAAATCCGTTAAGGACAGTCTTACGGACATTGATTCCATTGTCACGGTAACGTTCAAGGCGGGCTCCCGCTATATCGCAATCGACTGCGTGGTGGTGCATCAGCAGGACAACGGTTTTGGGCTCAAGTTCGTACATCAGAATCCAAAGAATGTGGATGCCATCAAACTGGCTGCTGAAGCAACCGCAAAGCGCAAAAGTAACGATGCGCTACTGTCGAAAGAGCAGGGCCATAAAAATCTGGCGGCCGCCAGGAAATCCAACCTGATTAAAGTTGCCAACAGCAGAGCCAAATCGTTTCTTGAAGAACGCGTACCGGAATTCTTGCGAGCACTGAATGAATCGTTGATGACAGAAGCGGAGATTCAATCCAGCGATGCAGCGCAGCATCAATACTTTGATGCCATGGCAGGTTTCAAAAAACTTGCAAACAGACTACTGGAACAGCTGGATGGAACCATATCGGCGGATGCATCGGATGTAGCCAATGGACGCTGGAAGGAGAAGCGCGGGGAAACGTCAGCTGATGAGGCTGAAGGTTCACTCTCCCTGGTGGAAAAGGAGGAGTTTGAGGACTGGTTGATCGTGCGCGTGGCCACTTCCCGTACTGAGCTGCAATTCAGGGATATTCTGATCGAGCTCCAGTTGCGACTGGATGTAGCCTTTGGTCAGGAAGACTCCGGCCGTATTTATAATCCTTATGGGCCTGCCGCGTATTGCCATGCCTTTTACGACTGTATCCGCCCGCTGCGCCTCAGTCATAGAGTCGAGCGCCTGGTTTTCAAAATATACCAGGAACGCATCCTGTCGGAATTGGGCAGCCTGTATAAAGGATTGAATAAAATTCTGATCGACGCCGATGTGTTGCCGGATATTAATGTTGCTAAGTATTTGGCGAGCAAGGCACTGAAAGATCGAGCAAATGTCAAACGCGAAGCCACCGCTCAGCCAGCAGGAACACCGAATCCGGAGCATGACAAAACACCGCAAATGGAGCAGGCCATGGCAGGGCTCCCGGGGGCAGCGGTTGCAGGTGCACAGCTAGGATCATTTGAGCAGTTACAGGCCGGGCTTGCCCGTGCACGTAGCGCATATTCAACTGCCAGCAAGCTGTGGCAAATTCACAGTAAACAGGGCTCGGGAGGGCAGGTGCGTACTGCTGCTCAAGGTGGTGCTCCAGGTGAATTGAGCCCTGCACTTGCCAACGAGTATGCCCAAGCGATTCAGTCAGTGCGACACCAGGTACTGGATGGGTCAGTGAATCTGGATTCTCCGGGGGCACTGAAGCACTATATAGCGCAGGCCACCGGGCCTGAGTCCCCACTGGGGGAGCAGCACCTTGATTCCGCTGACATGATTGAAAACCTGTTTTCGAATATCGTTGAAAGCAGCAGAATTGAGCAGTCTTTACGTTCCGATCTGCGTAAGTTGGAAATACCCCTGTTGGAAGTTTTGTTAGCGGATCCCACTTTGTTTACTGCCGATTTTCATCCGGCTCGTCAAGCAGTGAATTACATAGCGCTGTTGTCTGATCGTGGCAGTGTCAACTTGAACCAGAATAAGCCGGTAATTCGGCAAAGCATAAACGAGTTGGTGCAAAAAGGAAGTTCTGATCCCGATACATTGAACAACGTGGTTGGTAAGCTGGATACACTGGTCGAAAAAGAGAAGAAACTCATTGAGCGAAACCTTTCTCGAGTAACAGAGGCCTGCGTAGGGCAGGAAAAGGTGAAGAGCGCCAACATCATGGTGGAGCGGGAGCTCACAAAACGACTGGGAGATCAGGATGTACCAGAAGCGGTTCTAAAACTGATCGACGGAGGCTGGCGTGATCTGATGCGGTTATGTTATTTCCGTGAAGGGTTGGGGAGCCGGGCCTGGGAGATGACATTGATCGTTATCGATCAGCTACTCTTACGCCTTGTGCCTGGGGCTTATGACGAAACCAAGATTCTGTTTAAGTCCGACGAGCTGACGAAATTGATCCAGAAGGGGATTTCCAAAGTCGAGAAAAATGCATCGAGTTCAGCGAACATCGTTTCAGAAATCGATACTTTACTACAAGATGGGGTAACTGACTCAACTTCTGTGGCGGTTTATAAAGCGCCACAGGGCATTGTGGAGAGCCCAGCCGAGCGACTGGTGAAACTTGGGCTTGATGATGACGATAAATCCATTCAACGTTGGATGAAACGGGCCAAGAGCTTGAAGGAAGGGCAATGGCTTGAATTCGACGCCAACTCGGATAATTCAGTTTTGAATCAGTTGGCCTGGGTTTCGGAACAGTTTGACCGCTATGTGTTTGTCAATCATCACGGCATGAAAGTGAAAGACATTTCCCTTGAAGAATTGGCACTAAAGCTAAAGAGCGGAGACATCATTGTGCTCAGTGATTCCAGTATGCCGGCAGTTGAGAAGGGGTTGGATGCGCTGATACAGAAGATCTATGATCAATTGGCTTTTGAGTCAGCTCATGATCAGTTGACGGGATTGATAACCCGCAAAGAGTTTGAGCGCTGCATTGCACAGTCTGTTGCCCGCTCCAAGAAAAATGATACCTACTATGTTCTGATATTCATCGACATACTGCAGTTCAAGGTGATCAATAATACCTGTGGTTACGAAGTGGGAGACAGTTTTCTGAGAGACGTGGGAAACAGGATTAAAAGTGTAGCCTTCAACGACGCTATGATTGGTCGTATTGGTGGAAACGAATTTGGTGTTTTAGTACCGATTGAGAACGAGAAAAAAGGCTATCTTTTGGCGGCGGAAATAAAATCTGCTATTGAAGAGAAGCGCTTTGTGTCAGGTGATCAAAGTTTTGTAATTACCGCAGTCGTCTCCATGATTGGATTCGGTAGTGAAAATAACCAGGTGCTTGAGCTGTTGCGTTCTGTTGAAGCGGCTGCCGAAATCTGTAAAAAATCCGGTCAAAAAGAAATTCAGCTGGTGCGGCCAGGTGATGAAAGGATGGAAGAGCGCGATGAAGTGATGTCGTGGGTCGCCCGCATTAATCGAGCACTGGATGAGGAGAATCTTAAAGTTCGTTGTCAGATGATTTATCCGATTATGGGGGGTAATTCCGGTCTGCCACATTTCGAGGTGCTGTTGACGGTAGTGGATGAGAACGGTGAGCATCTGCCTCCGGCTGATTTTATCAAGGCGGCGGAAGAATACAGCCGCATGGGTTCCGTAGATCGCTGGGTAATTGAGAGCGTGCTGGTCTGGATGAAGGAAAACCCTGATGTTCTTAGTCGTATGGGAGGCTTTTCCATTAATCTGTCGGGGCACTCTCTCAATGATGAAACTTTTCTGGATTTTATCTTCGAGGCGCTGGTGCGTTATCAGGTCCCAAGGCAGAAACTGATTTTTGAGATAACCGAAACCACGGCCGTCGCCAATCTTGAGGATGCTGCAGATTTTATCAATGAGATGAAAGGAATAGGATGCCGATTCTCGCTTGATGATTTCGGGGCCGGTCAGTCTTCCTATGCGTATCTAAAACGGCTGCCGGTGGACTTTATTAAGATCGACGGTGCTTTTGTACGAAATATATCTGAGGATGATGTGGACTATGCTCTGGTGAAATCCATCACTGAAATGGGGCATTTCCTCAATAAGAAGATTGTTGCAGAGTTTGTTTCATCAGAAGAAATTCTTGAAGTGGTCAAGGATATTGGCGTGGATTACGTGCAAGGGTACTATCTGGGGCGGCCGGTTATGATCGAGGATCTGGAGGGCTCATTACAGCCCAATCATGAAATGGCATAAGCCTGGATCCGTGTCTGGTCAATTCAACGATCAATCGGTACAGTAGGGATCATTGATTCTATGTGGCGATTGTATGATGAAAGTAAATGTCGAAAACCTGAAACGAAGCCATCAGATTACTCTGTTTCTGGTGGACGCGATAATGTTGTTTCTGATATCCGTCAACCTGATCTGGATTATATTTGATTCCCTGTTTGTCAGTGACCTTTTCAGATCCCTTCTTAACGGGATTTCACCCACCTTCACCAGTTTCTATGCAAGTCAGATCCATCCGGATTTCGTCACCTATGATCTGATGTTTGTGGCCGTATTCATTACTGAATTCGTGCTGCGTTGGGGAGTGGCGATCTATCAGAAAACCTATCATCGCTGGTTCTTTTATCCCTTTGTTCATTGGTACGATTTGGTGGGGTGTATTCCCGTAGGTTCATTCCGTTGGTTGAGGTTGCTGCGGATCTTTTCCATATTGTATCGTTTGGAGAAGTACGGAATCATTGATATCGGGAATTCCGCTTTTGGGAGGTTCGTAGCTAAATACTACAATGTGGTGGTGGAAGAAATATCAGATCGTGTGGTTGAAAACGTTCTTGATGGTGTGCAGTCTGAGGTTAAGCAAGGAAGCCCGGTATTGGAAAAAATTCTGCTGGAAGTTCTGATACCGCAAAAGACATTGATTGCCAATTGGTTAACGGTGAAGATAAATGAAATATCCGATGAAGTCTATGTACCCAATCAACAGGCATTACGTGGTTACATTGAGCGATCCTTAGCGGATTCCATTTCGCGGGACGTGAAGGTGGCTGCCATTGAATCCATTCCCGTGATGGGGCCAAAGGTGGTGGAGCTAATCGAACAGACGGTGAGTGATGTTGTGTTCGATGTGGTAGACGGCCTGATGCTGGATATCGGGAAGCAGGAAACGGATCATATCGTCATGGAATTATTGGATCGGGTGATTCATAAAGTTCTGGAACCCACCGATGCGTTTAATGAGGCAAGCAAGGCGGTACTGGTGGATGCGATAGATATCATCAAGGCCCAGGTAAGGGTGCAGCGCTGGAGATTGGAGACTACATAATGATCAGCTTTGAAGATTACCGCAACATGGATGGCACCGAGCTGGCAGCGCAGATTAAGCAGGGAGCGCTTTCCCGGGAAGAAGTACTTGAGTGTGCTATTTCCCGTGCAAAACAGGTCAATCCAGCGATCAATGCGATCATACATCCCTATTACGATGAGGCCCGTAGTTACCTGCAAAAAAATCAGAGTGATGGTGTGTTGGCGGGTGTCCCCATGCTATTGAAAGATTTGGTGGGAGAAGTGAAAGGGTGGGTGACCCAAAATGGAACGGCGGCCTACAACAGGACGCCGGCGCAATCTACCAGTAGTCTTTTCAAGCGATATTCAGACATGGGGTTGGTGTTTATCGGCAAAACCAATACACCGGAATTCGGGCTGATGGCAACTACGGAGCCTGTGGCCAGTGGACCAAGTTTCAATCCGTGGAATCTTTTGAAATCAACCGGTGGTTCCAGTGGCGGTTCTGCGGCTGCTGTGGCTGCAGGAATCGTTCCCATTGCCAGCGCGGGCGACGGTGGAGGTTCCATCAGAATCCCCGCCTCTTGTTGCGGCTTGTTTGGATTAAAGCCGACACGCGGTATCAATCCTTCCGGGCCCTTCGCTGAGCTATGGGATGGCGCCGTATCCGAGCATGTACTAACACGCAGTGTGCGTGATTCTCTGACGGTTCTTAAAGGCAGTATGGGTAGTGACCAATACTCCCACGTGCCCTCCATGGTGCCCCCTGATTTTGTTCGGCAGCCCGCATCACGGCGACGTACGCTACGAATTGGTTATTGCGTACGGTCGTTCTATGGTGGCACAGTGCATGAGGATACCATTAATGCCGTTCATCAAGCGGTTGATGTGCTTAAGGGGCTTGGACATGAGGTGGAAGAGGTTGAGCTGGAGTTGGACGGAGACAAGCTTGCTTCCTGTTACGGTGATATTTACGCGGCGCACGTTAATGCGGACGTATCCGAACTAATAACCCGCTACGGAAAGCGGTTTGTGCGGGACAACATCGAGCCACTTAGCTATCTAATATATGCCATAGGAAACCACTTTCGCGCCGGTGATTTTGTTCTGTCTAAAAGACGCTGGGCTGAGTTCAGTCATATGATGTCAACCTGGCATAAGCAGTACGACGTTTTGGCAACTCCGACCATTGCGGTACCGCCCTATGATATTGGTGAAATGGCGGGTAGTCATCTTGAGAACATGTTGTTGAAGATCGCAAATCGGTTGTCGTTGTCTGCCTTTGCCCCCAGGCAATTGCTGTACGAAGTGAGTAAGCCGCACTTGCAGAAAGTTCCGTTCACGCAACTGGCGAACATTACCGGGCAACCGGCCATGTCGGTGCCTTTATTCTGGAATAATCAGGGGCTGCCTATCGGCACGCAATTTGTTGCTGACCGTATGCAGGATCAATTGCTGTTCGATCTTGCATTCCAGTTGGAGGAGGCGTGCCCCTGGTTTCATAAGGCACCGGCACTTTAGTTGATAGCGTATTCCTGTATGGCCGTCTCCTGCAGCTTCGCCTGCGGCAGGTTTGTCTTGATATGATTTTTCAGGGCGCTTTCTGATTCCGGCCCTTCATCCAGAAAACTGTTTAATATCTTTATGGTGCGTTTTAACTGCCACTCAATTTCATCCAGCATCAGGATGACATCTGCCGTCTCTCGATAGGCAAAAGACAGTTTCTCCTGTTTGACCTGTTGCAACCAGCGCAAATAGCCTTCGTCAAGTATCCCGGAGCCTCTGACGGTCCGTAATACCTGTGTCAGAATGGCTCTCGAACTTTGCAGTGATTTGTGCTGGGTATCCTGATTAATCTCACTTACGACCTGTTCCAGACCGGAGAGAAGGTAACTTAAAGTACTGTTCTTGTTTTCCAGGCGGCGAACTTCCAATTCAATATTCTGATCATGGATATGGCATTTCTCATCCAGCGACGCTTTTTTCAGAATTCTGACCAACGCGGTATAGGTGTTGTAGAAATGGCTTTCACTATTGACCTGAATAAAGGGTAACAAGTCTCTTAAGCCTTGCTTTTGATCGGCGATCAACTTGGCAAAGACGGTAAAAACACTGTCGCTCAAGGCAATAATCTGGCTTTCTTGAGTCAGGTGTTGATCGAATTTTCCCAGCGGATAACCCGTGCCGTCACAGCGTTCATGATGCTCCAGAACAATCCGGGGGACGCGGTTACTGAGATTGGGAATGGCTTCCAATACTTTCTGCGCAATGACAACATGGGCCTGGATCTGCCGCCACTCTGCAGGGTCCAGGCTGGATTTCTTGTTTAACACATTAGGGTCGATATGCATCATTCCCAGGTCATGGGCCAACGCTGCCAGAAAGCAGTCATCGATATGCTGTTCGCTCAATTTCATCTGTTGGGCGATTGCCAGGCTTAGCCAGGTTACACAGAGTGTTTGCCGATAAAGCGCCGGCATCTGTTCCCGCATCACGGTCAGCTTCTGTCGTAGTACCGGATACTTGGCAATTTCCAGACTATGCTGCTTGAAGGGTTTTTCCAACTGCAGGGCCGCGTGTATCTGTGAAGTTTCCGGCAATTTCTTAAGTTGCTTGCTGAGATCACGATATAATTCCTGAGGCGACACCGCATTATCTATGTTTACACAGGCCTCAATGGGCTTGATCAGTTTGAATTGAACAATGCGGTCAGACATTTTTCTGTTGATTCGAGAGCCTTTTTTCAGAATCAGGGCTCCCTGTTCGTTGTAAATATCCTCGCTTGCAATTACATCCCTTTTTTCACCCAAGTGTGCCAGTCGCTTGGCATAGGTGTTTTCATTGCATGGTGTGTTAGTGGTCATGGCTAGAAAACGATCAAGTCTGTGGTAACGTAAAGTTAGCCAATAGTTGGAAGTCAGGCAATAGGGATGCCAATGGGTGGGATTCTGACTGCGCCCAAGGCTACACCCAGAGAGACTTGATTTCTTCAAGAAATCAGATAGATATTTTCAAATTTACAACACTGCCATGGAAATTACGAATAATTGACTATGTAGAATTATGTAATTTTGATAGACGGGTTCAACGGTCATTAATAATGCGTGCCAGGCTTAGCAGGTCGGAGCTGATCAACAGACCGTTTTCAATGGCCTTGGTCAGATTGATCTCGAACTGCTGCTGGTCACTGGTTCTCAGAATGTTCACCACACCACCCATGCGGGCAAAGTCCTCTACATTACCAATACTTAACACGAAGAGGTGATTCAGGTCTTTAAAGAACGCATCCAGCTTGTCATGATGATCAATTCCCACGAACAAAATATGGCAACCACTCTGGATACGGGCATAGTCTGTGGTTCGTATCACTTCCAGCGTTCGGTCCCGAACCATTACCCCATTAACGATATCCAGAAATTCACCAAAGGGTACCGCACCGTAGAGGCACATTTTCAAGGCGCTTGATTGATCCGCGAAAGCATCGGCGGGCCATTCTACAAAGTTGGCAAAGTTATATAGGAATAGCGCTTTAACCTGATATTCCTTGGCGAGATCCAAATCGCTGCGGGTGGCTGAGTGGGCCGGATGAGCCAGGGTGAGTGCAAGGCACAGAAAGCCTGCGTACTGCCACATTCTGAAGATTTTGCGGCCATTTCTGAAATTAGAAAACATAATTGATGTACCCGTAAACAATTATTCCCGGTGGATCTTCTGCCAGGTCCTGGCTGAGATTTTCGGCGAGGGGGAAACCAAGCGTCACTCTCGAGCTGATGTGTGATTTATATAGCACATCAATGCCTAAACCGGCACCGGAGAAGGAGGCATCGTCCTCGTTGCCTGTGTTCTGAATCCCGTAAGCGTAGTCCGCAAAGGCAAAGGGCAATACTTTGCAACCATTGCACGGAGTCAAATAGTCCAGCGTATGCTGCACGCTGAAACTATAGACCGAATCAGCGCTGAAAAGTGCCGGTTCATAACCACGTACACCGTAGGGCCCGGTCATCACGGAGCGTTCGGCAGAGGGCAGGCTATCGGGTGCGTAGCTTATTTTCAGATCGGCACTGGTAACGTGCTCGGCTGGATTGCCCGCCTGCCAACGGAGCTGATACTGATATCGAACTCTGGCAATCAAAATAGTATCTTCCAGCGCCTCATCATCGGTATCGGTCACGCTGCCCAGGGTCAGGCCCAGCTCCAGGGCTTGTTTGCTGGTGCCGGTACTGGGGATGACGGCAGCATTAAACTGGGTATTCAATGTGATGTATTGTGTGCTTTCCGCAAACACATCCTTGAACTCTTTACTGGTGATAACAGAATTTTTAAAGGCAAGGTTGCTGTACAGGGATGCTGCAGCATTATCCTCTTTCAATAGACCCAGTTGATAGAAGCCTGAGACAGCTTCAAGATGGCCCGTTAACCCCAGCTCCTGAAAATCCCCAACGATTTCAAACTGATTGCTGTAGGCGCTGAATCCCGCAAAGCTATTGTCGATAGGGGTAGGACGTTTGTACCCTGCAACACCATACAGATTGCCGATTTCATTTGTCGATATCAGGGTGGCCGACAGAGTATCGCCATTACCGGTGAGGTTGTTCTGTGAGTATTGTCCAACGACTCTATAAACCCCGGTGTTGTTAACCCCGAAATTATCCACACGAACCGATGCCTGGTGCTTCTGTTCGCTGACAACATGAAGGTTCAATCGTACCTGCCCTGGGTGCTTACCCATTGAGAAAAAGCCAAAAATTTTCAAACCGTCGATCATGTTGGCTTTTTTCATCGCATCCTGAATGTGGGGCTCATAAACCACTGTGCCCAGCAAGTGAGTAAACGGCTTTTTAATGTGCTCGGCGCTATATAACTTATTGTTCTTAAGATGTATCTCTGTAATGCGACCGGGAAGCACGTTGACTGTGAGCGTATTGCCTTCGATTTCATTCGGTACGATGAATACCTGATTAAAGGTTAATCCTTTTTCGTGATAGGCGATGGTCATGGCATCCGCCAGGCTGTGCATATCCGAAATGGTCATCCAGGGGTCCATACCGGCGTAGGCTTCGTTAAGCTTTTTGCTTATATATTCTTGCGTAACACCGTATTGTGGGAATAAGGCATTACCTTTCAGTTCAATTCTCTTGATCAGGGCCTTGCCATCCACGAGGTGATCAGTGCGTTTGCGGCCGGGCGTTTTGGGTATGGCCACAGAAACCGGATTGCGGCTGGAGGGTGATTCATTGATTTGCAGGGTTGAATCTGCCTGCCCGTTCGCACCAAAGCTTGATAGATGTGTCAGTGCCAGGCAAAAGCAAAATAGCCACTTGCAGCAAATTACCAAATTTGCGTAGGTTTTTTGGGATGTGAAGGGGGATACCCGAAAAACAACCGGACTGATAATTAAAATACCGCAAAAAGTGAATTAATTGTTTATACTCAGCAAGTATATATTCTTTCTGAAAAAAAGTAGTAAAAGACGATTGGCAAATGTTTATTTGTGTATCACGTCATCGGGGAAGGAGGCTGGCAACAGCTGAACATCGGGTGCGCTGTAGATTGCGATGATGGAATTCAGAAAACTAAAAATTAAAACAAAGCTCATCGTAGTTGTTCTTCTGACCAGCACAATCGGGCTACTGTTCACTGGCGCAGGTGTGCTGACTCTCGACCGTGTCAAACAGAAAGAGATTCTGGCCGAGGAAATGTCGATTCTTGCCAGGGTTATTGCCTCCCGCAGCGCTGCTGCCCTCAGTTTTCGTGACCAGGCCCGAGCCAAAGACAACCTGACATCGCTGCTGGTTCGCGAATCCGTTGAGTTTGCCTGCATGTATGACATGAACAGGATTGTGTTCGCCAGCGTACAACGCAATTCCGAGGTGACGGCAGCCTGCCCTGATCAACCCAGAGAACCTGGCGAGTATTTTTATGAAGGCTATCTTGAAGCTTACCAGTCCATTGATCTGAATGGGCTGGCCATTGGAAGCGTAATGGTGAGGACCAGCCTGATCGATCTGGACCGTAGGCTGCAGAGCCAACTGTTGGTGAGTGTCGGGATTCTGGGGCTGTCTCTCATAACAGCATTTCTCATGACGCAAAGTCTCCAGAGGGCAATCTATAAGCCCATTGTGGATTTAGGTGATGTGGCCAATAAAATCACTGAGCATAATAACTTTTCCATACGTGCCTCCACCACCAACAAGGATGAAGTGGGGGATGCCATTAATGCATTTAACTCCATGCTGAACAAGATTGAAGCCGATAAAGAAGAGCTGACCCGTTTAGCCTATTACGACCCGCTGACCAAGCTGGCTAATCGTCGCATGTTCAGTGAGCGACTGGTATTTGCTTTGGAGAATGCGCGTCGCTCCGGTGAAAGGATGGGGCTTATTTTTCTGGACCTGGATAAGTTCAAAGTGGTTAATGATGAGTTGGGGCATGATATCGGTGATTTATTGCTTAAATCGGCTGCCAAACGGCTCGAGGCCGCGTTACCGGCGAACGCCACTGCTTTTCGCTTGGGTGGTGATGAATTTACCGTGCTGCAGGTGGGTGTTGTAGAGAAAGACCTTGAAGACACCGCGCAGGCTATTTTAAAGGAGTTTGCCGAGCCCCTGATACTTGCTGGTAAGCAATTGTCCATCTCTTCCAGTATTGGCATTGCGCTTTCAGACGGTAATGACAATGTTTCGTCCATTATGAAAAGCGCGGATATTGCCTTGTACCAGGCCAAAGATGCCGGGCGCAGTAATTACAAGATTTTCGGTGAAAGCTGATCAGTCCGGCAGGCTGCCGCCAATCAAGAGCTTACCTAAATAACGTTTAATCGCGTTTTGTCGAATACAGTCTTTGTCAGAGCGGTTTTTGGGAACACAGCTTTCCACGATGTTGTCCAGAGATCCTTTTCCGGATGGAGGGGCATCGCCCAACAATGTGCTTTCAGTTTCCTCCGGTTCTTCCACCAGGCCTTCCGTAATGGTGGAATCCACTTCATCTATGACGTCATCGCTCAGGGAGGGAGGGGATCTAACAGCCCGTGAAATTGTGGTGATGGCTTGGCCGCCATCACCGATGCTGGATATGGATTGGACATCGAAAGCGATACCCGGGCGATCCAGGCCGGGGGAGCCGGGATCGATGGGCAGGCCTGCCTCATAGACCACTTCTATTTTTATATTGCCGTTTACTGCAAGAACACTTGCTCCGCTTGCGGAATCAGGTATCTCAAACAGCAAGTCGTGATCGGGTAGAAGGTTGGCAACAGGGCCGGATATTTCCACTCCGTACAGGCCGTTTGGGTCGGTTACCATAACGGTGCTGCCACCAGCCAGAAAGTTGATGTTGCCTCCCGGGTCGTTGGCCGCACCTATGCTGGTGATATCGCCTTCTATATAAATATATTGGCCGGACATGGTGATGCCGTTTTGCCCGGTGGTTTGTATTGATCCCAAGACTTCTATACCACCTGCCTGCAGATCCCGGTCACTAAAGGGCAATGACCAGTTCTGCTGGCTGGCAATGCTGTCGAAATTCTCTGCGTCGGCATTGCTGGTGTCCAGGTCGCTGAGTAGCAGGCCGCCTACGTTGATGCTGGCACCTGCGCCGATCAGTACACCGGCGGTGTTGATAATGAATACATTGCCATTGGCGTCAAGGCTGCCAAAGATCTGGCTGGGAGAGCCGGAAAAGTCCCTGTTCAGTGCAATCGCATCCACGTTGGGCTGATTGAACAGGACGGACTCATTGTTGGCAATATTGAAACTTGACCAATTGATCGCGGTATTCTGGCTGCTCTGGTCGATTACGGTTCTGTTGGGGTCTCCGGGGTCGACGCCGATGGTTGCTGTGCCTGATACAACATTGCCGCCGGTGGGTGCCGACAACACAGGGACGGAAACCAAAGGCAGGGCCAGAAGGATTCCAGCAACTTTTATTGTATGGTTTGACATGGCTATAACAACATCATCGGGTAAACTTACACAGAAATAAGTGTAAGATCTGGATCTGAAAGCGTCCATTGAACATCGAATTGTTTGGTAATGAAGTGTAAGTGATATTGTCGAGTTCTGATTCTACAGATACAAAAGTTGCTGCTTTTAATCGCATGCTACACGGGAGATTGCCTGGCGCCGAATTGGGTTTTCAGGCTGTGCCAGAGTGTAATGGGTTGAATTTGTTGCTCATTCAGCCTGGATTTGATCCCCGTTTATTGTCCGGGGATCAGCTAGAGAAATTGAGCGATGATCCCCCTTACTGGATTTTTTGTTGGGCCAGTGGGAGGGCAATGGCCAGGCGAATCCTGGCAGGCAGGTTGGATGTACGTGACAAGGTTGTTGCTGACTTTGGTGCCGGGTCGGGTGTGGTTGCGATTGCTGCGAAAATGGCGGGGGCGAAACGGGTGTTTGCCTGTGATATCGATGCCACCTGCCGTGAGCTGACGCAACTCAACGCGGCCTTCAATCAGGTGGATGTGGAGGTGGTGTCTTCCCTGGATGAAGTCCAGTGTGCACTGGATCTGGTGGTGGCATCCGATGTTCTGTATGAGGCCGCTAACCTGAGATTTTTAGACATGATGTTGGGAGTCTGTGCCGATGTTCTGGTGGCGGACTCGAGGCTTAAGTCGATGCCGGATAAGCGATTTCGTTATATCGACAGAGTTTATACCACCTCGTTTCCAGATTATCAGGAGGCTTTGGAGAACAACGAGGTCAGGTTCTACCGCTCGCAGTGGCCACCATCAGGTTCTGTGGCTGAAGCAAAGGAGACCTGATGAAGTGCGTCTCCTTTGCTTGCCGGTAACCTGTGGAGGCCTGGCGGTTGCGTCATTCTGGAATTAGAACCAGATCATGACCCCAAGGTGGCCTCCTTCGTCCAGCTTGGATTTGCCAGGGGATTCGGTTTTTGCTTCCGCATAGCGGTATCCCAGGTAAACCCAGGCTTGCTCGATGAGCCGGTATTGTACACGGGCGGTGAAATCCATATAGCCTTCCAGCTCATCGAATGCCAGCACATCCGGGGCGTAATAAAGGTCAGACCGCAGGCTAAGATTGGTCACCGTGGGAATGTCCCAATTCACGAACCCGCCAAGGCCAACCGCCGTGCCGTTATCATCGGATCGATCGGCGTCAACGTAGTACGCGCGCCCACCGATACCGGCAAGTAAACCACTTTGCTTGTTTACGTTGTCAGCCACAAAAAAGCTGCCGTAATAGACGTCACCATTATCCTGGTGGTGCAGCAGGCCGGCTCCGATGTTAACCTCGGACTTCTGGATCTGGGTAGTGTAATCCACCGCCACCGTGTCGTTATTGAGGTTCAGGTCCAGGGTATGGGCGCGCGCCACGGCAGAAGCCGCAAGGCCCAATACGACGATTCCAGTAAATATAGACTTGTTCATTATTTGTGCTCCAAAAGGGTCACGTGGTCTCAACAGCCCGCAATTATTCACAGGTTGCCGGATACATTCAATGTGCAGGCTTCAAATTTGTGATTTTTCAATGGATTGGACAACCATACCGGGCATTGATCCGCCTCAGTGATGGTATTTTGGCGCAAAAAAATTCCAGATTACGACAACTTTTTAACAGGTCTATCAATTTGTTGTTGTAAGGTTCTAATTTTGTGGGAATAATTGCGGTACAGCTTTCTAATTAAGCTATTATTTAATAGAGAGTAGGGCGGCCGCACGGACCGCCGATCTGTTGGCCTGGTATGTTAACTCCCATGATTCACGATTTTGCGACAGCACCTAGAACCCCCAGGGAGCCCGCTAGAGCGGTTGCTTCGACGTTGTCTGATCATAAATCGAACAGGCGTCTTCCTGTGGTGGTGATGCTCGGGGTGATCACCGCCATCGGAGTTTGGTTGATCCGATCACCCGGGGCAGCCGGTACTCTTGAGGAAACCCAATATCCCATTGCGGCAGCGAAAACCGAGTACTTGCAGGCCGCCAGCACGGAGCAGAACCTCTTGGCCGGGCCTGAGCCCGTATCCTCTGTAACCACGGAACCGGTTGCATTGGATCAAAGTGTGTCTGAAAGGGAATCCTTAGGTGCCCAAGGCGTTGATCAGCACCTGGAAGAGTCCTACGAATTCTATGATTCATTGCAGGCCAGCTCCTGGAGTGTTCCGGTTCAGCGTGGCATTTATTTGACTGAAGAGGATCGCAAACGGGCAGAGTATCGCTATATTCTGCAGGCTGCCTCCCTGCGGGACCGTTCAGAGGCGGCGGCACTGGCCGCAAAGCTGCGTAAAATGGGTTTGGAAGCATCCTATTCGGTGAGCAATGGCGACCCCAACAACAGTGCGTGGTACCGGGTTAATGTGGGGCCCTTCAGTAATGTTTCTGTTATGAATAAAGCCGAAGATATGCTGGTTTCAATGCAAATGATGCCACTCAAGCGCCGAGTCCGTTAATAGGCCAAATAGGTTTGGTTGGATGACGATACACGCATAATGCCCTAGTATTGGTGGTAATTTTGCACAGAATCAGCGTGTTCGTGTGTTACCATTTGCCAACATTCAGCGGCGCCGCATGCCTGTTAGTGAAAGAAAAATTGCACTATACTCCCATCAATTGATAACTGCTTGTTTATAAAAGGGTTTAGCGTGTTCCATATACGCATCTTTAACCACTATATTCCATTTCAATACGTTGTTCTTACTCTGGTTGAATATTGGGTGTTGGTGCTCGCTGTCTACTGCGCGCACTTGCTCAGATTTCCCAATGAGGCTGTTTCTGTTCTTAGCTTTGATGATCCAACCGCCCTGAAGACGTCGTTGTACGCCGTGGTCATGCTCTGCTGCACCCTGGCGTTGGGCGTTTATGAGGCCAAGATAAGGGAAGGTTTCTCCGGGGTTGCAGTGCGCTCTATCGTGGCCTTTTTCCTGCTTGGATGTGGCAGCCTGACCATTCTCTATTACATCTTTCCCAGCCTGCAGCTCGGCCGCGGTCTGCTTACCCTCGCAGTCATCATCTCACTTGCCCTTTGCCTGCTGGTAAGGGCTGTGTTTTTCCTGTTGGTGGACTCCAGTCAACTGCGCAGAAGAATCCTGATCTGGGGTAATGGGGCCAAGGCGCTGGAGGTAATTAAGGACATCAAACAAAGTGGCAAGAGCCACAACCTGGAAGTGGTCGGGGTGGTTGGCGCGCAGGAATCCATGCATCCTGAACTTGATCCAGAGCTGTTATTAAATATCCCGGTGAGCCTGGTGGAATTCTGTAAGCACAAGAAGATTGACGAGATCGTTGTGTCTTTGGATGAGAGGCGCCGGGACCGGGGTGGCAACCTGCCGTTGGACGAACTCATTGATTGCAAGCTGTCGGGTGTGGATGTGATGAATGCGCTGGAATTCTGTGAGCGGGAAATCGGGCGCATTGAACTGAGTAATCTGGATCCAAGCTGGATGTTGTTTTCGGATGGCTTCAAATACTCTGGTGCCAGGGATGTCTCCAAGCGTGTGTTCGACATTTTGATAAGCCTGGTGCTGATTCTGTTGGCGTGGCCCTTTATGTTGTTGACCGCGTTGGCGGTGTATCTGGAAGACGGTGCTCCGGTGTTGTACAAGCAAACCAGGGTAGGGCACAAGGATAAACTGTTTGATCTGTATAAATTCAGAAGCATGCGTACGGATGCCGAAAAGAACGGTGCCGTGTGGGCAAAGCAAAATGACGACCGGGTTACCCGGGTGGGTGCTTTTATTCGTAATACCCGCCTCGATGAGCTGCCCCAGATCTATAATGTACTTAAAGGTGACATGAGCTTTGTGGGGCCTCGGCCGGAACGTCCTGAATTTGTTAAGGATTTAAAGGAACAGGTGCCTTTCTACGGTGAGCGTCATCGAGTCAAGCCGGGGCTTATGGGATGGGCTCAGCTAAAGTATCCGTATGGAGCGTCCGTTGAGGATGCGGCACAGAAGCTAAGATATGATCTTTACTACACAAAAAATCACAGTTTGTTGCTGGATATTCTGATACTTATCCAGACTGTTGAGGTGGTATTGTTGGGTAAAGGGGTTCGATAAAATGGTAATAAGGGGAAATATATGAGGCTGTTCTGGGTTGTCTTGTTAAGCGCGCTGGTGATTGGTTGTGGAACCACAGGCAATCAGAAAATAGTTCAACCGGAGGACGCCGTCGTCCTTACTGGCAACGTGTATAAGATAGGAGAGGGAGACGCATTGAATGTGTCTGTCTGGCGGAACCCGGATTTGTCGGTAACGGTTCCCGTGCGCCCCGATGGAAAGATCTCAGTGCCTCTGATTGGTGATATTAAGGCAGCCGGGTTGGCGCCGGAAGAATTGGCAGCATCGATCAGTACCGCGCTGGCAAACTATGTCAAGAACCCACAGGTGACGGTAGTCGTTACCAATGCATCGAGTTCGGAGTTCTTGCAGCGGGTACGGGTTACCGGAGCGGTCAATGCTCCCACTTCAATTGCTTACAGCAAAGGCATGACAGTGATGGACTTGGTGTTGGTAACGGGCGGTGTGACGGAATTTGCAGACGCCAATAATACCCAGCTCTACCGAAATACCAAATCCGGCGTCAAATCCTATCGAATAAAGTTGCGTGATATTTTGGAGAAAGGCGATATTACAACGAATTACGCTATTCAGCCTGGAGACATCATTACGGTTCCGGAAAGTTTATTTTAGTGTGAGAATTGAATATGAGTGAAGCCAACCTTGACGCATCCTTTATTATCAACTTTGTAAAAGTTGTAATACGAGAAGCCATCAATCATAAGACTATTGTTGCCGTATCGTTCGCAATAGTTTCTTTGGCGGTGTTGCTGGTTGGCACTCAATTTCCCAAGCAGTTCAGTGCCAGAACTCAAATCTATGCAGATAGCCAGAATATTATTCGCCCTTTGTGGCAGGGGCAGGCCGCCACAACGTCAATATCAGATCAGATAAAAAATGTTCGTGAAGCCATCACTTCGCCGCGTTTGTTGCGTCAGGCCGTCGAGGATCTGAACCTGGTTGCCAATCCTGAAAATGCCCTTGAAGTGGAAAACACCACTCGATCAATTGGAAATCGTTTGTCTATACGAGCCATCGGACCCGGACTGATTGAAATTTCGTTCAGTGGCAATGACGCATCTGTTGTATACAACATTGTGTCCAAGGTTACCGATTTGTTCATCAGGGATTCAGCGGAATCCAAACGCAGAGAAAGTAGGGAAGCCTACCTGTTTATTGATAAACAAGCCAAAAACTACAAGGATCAACTGGTTGCCGCGGAGCAGAGCCTGAAAGAATTCAACTCTGATAACTATGACGGTACAGAGGGAGAAGCGCGGACCCGAATCATTGCCATCGAAAATGAAATTGAAACGATTGAAATTGAAATTGAAGAATCTCTGACCCGAATTAATTCTCTTGAGCGTGAGCTGGTAAGTGAGACGCAATTTGTAGAAAACCGATTCCGCAATGAAGAGTTGCGCAGCCGGTTGTCTGATGCACAAAGCAGGTTAGACACCCTGTTGCTTACCTATACAGAAGACTATCCCGATGTGGTTGCCCTGAAGCAACAGATCGTCGACCTTAAGGCGGCCATACAAAACTCTGAAGGGTCTGCGCTGGTGACCGTCAGTGGTTCCAATTCCAGTTCAGAAAATAACGTAAACCCCTTGTATGAAGAGTTAAGACGTTTAATTGCTACCGAAAAGGTGGATTTGAATGCGCGGCGGCGGCGCCTGGAAAGGCAAAACGCTGAGTTGCAGGAAGAGCGTGACCGTTTGGAACGCATAGCGGAAAGGCAGGCGGACCTGGCCGAGTTGACCAGGGATTACAATGTCACACGGTCAATCTATGAAGACATGCTGGAGCGTAAGGAGCGTGCTCGACTTTCAATGACGCTCGACATTGAAGGCCAGGGGGTTTCCTTCCGAATTCAGGAGCCCGCCAGTTTCCCGATTCAACCTGATGGTTTCAGGTTTTTGCATTTTGTGTTAGCCGGCCCTCTGCTTGGCGCATTGATTCCTTTGGGCTTGTTGGTCGTATATGTCTATGTGGATCCGCGCATACGATTTGCTGATTCTCTGGAACGCATTACGGGGGTAAGAGTGCTGGGGGTTGTGCCTCATATGACCACACCCCTGGGTAAACGGATATTGAGAAGTGATGTCATACTACTAAGTATATTTATCGTACTGGTCATGGTCGTTTACTTGTCAATTGCATTTGCGCATCGAGCTGGAGTGTTTTGATGGATAATGATTCAAAATCCGGTAACAAGCAGGTCAAATCCCAGGTCATCGATCTGAAAAGGCCCGCGAACAGCTCCCGTATCAGTAATATGGCTGAATTGGGCCATATGACACCGGATGAGCTGACGGCGCGAAAGATCATCAATGCCAGTATGCCCAATAAAGAGGTTCTGAATACCTTTCGTGAAATCAGAACCCAATTGGTGAAGATGTCAAAGGGTGGCAATTTCGTGGTCATGGTTACGTCGCTGACGGCCAAGGCAGGGAACAGTTTTATTGCCACCAATCTGGGGGCAGTGCTTGCTTTGGATAAAACCAAAACTGCGTTGCTGATAGATTGTAATCTGTATGACTCCAGCCTCAGTTCGTTGTTGGATGTTGAGCCTGATTATGGGCTTACGGATTATTTGGCTGAAGAGCACCTGGATATTAACGACATCATTTATACCACCGGTATCCCCAGGCTTAGGGTAATTCCGGCGGGGACTCATGTGGAAGTGGGTGCAGAATACTTTTCATCGGAGCGCATGAAGCAGTTTGTTGGGGATCTGAAAGAGCGTTATCCAGATCGTTTTATTATTCTTGATGTGCCACCCATTGGCCTCTGGGCTGAGGCCCGTATATTGACTGCTTTTAGTGATTTCTGTGTATTGGTCGTACCGTATGGCAAAGTTTCAGAGGGGCAGCTGGTGTCAGCGGTGGAGGCAATTGGGAAAGAAAAATTAGCAGGCCTTATTTTTAATAATTGATTTTCTAAAGGTTGGCGGAATGTCACTCAAAACTAAACTGGGGAATGTGGCTGCGCTGTGTCTGCTATCGGTAGGCGCGGATGGTTACAGTGCGATGGATAGCCAGGTATCGGTAGGCGTGTCAGGGGAATGGATCGATAACGTTTTTTACAGCAGCATTGACCGGCGGCATGATCTGGTTTCAGAACTATCGCTGGATTTAAGTCTTCAAAGCATTCAGGAAGTAAATGATATTGCCCTGGAATACAGCTTCTCCCACGAGAACTATCTAAGAGACAGTTTTGACAATGCCAATTACATGGAAGGTACAGGCACGTTTGTGATTCCGCTTTTGCCCAGAAGGTTGTCGTGGAATTCTGAGATAGCGTCCTCCATTACTCTGCGTGATAGCCTCACCCCGGATAATCCTGATAACCGTGACCAGCGTAATTCGGCTCAAACCGGGCTCGATTATTTCGTTGTGAATACAGGGCGGAATCAGGTTTCCGTAAATGGCAATGTATCCATTGTCCGATTTCGGGAATCTGAGATTAATAATAGTAATCGGGGGTCGGTGGATCTTTCCTGGAGCCATGCCTTTAGCCGTAGAACCAATGGAGGGATGACCTGTTCTGGTGAGAAAGTTGATTTCACCGAAGACGATGCAGATTATGAAACGGTAGTGTGTCAGGTTAACTACGCCCGGCAGCTTGCAAATGGTGCTGTCAGCCTGGATGTGGGTAAACGGTCCGTAAATCCGCCCACCGGTCGGTCAACCAAAGGCACATCGTACACGTTCGACTTTTCCTGGGCGTTTGTGAACAGTGATTTGAGCGTAAACGTTCTAAGAGACATAACGGATACCACCGTTGGTTTGTCCGGTGGGGATTTTACCGGTGGGCAAGGCCCTATTGATATTAATACCGATGTCAGGTCGTTGACGGTAAGGAAGCGCGCAGAGGCACGTTACAACTATATTTTATCCGGCCGTGATCAATTTGGTGTTGTGGTTTACCGGGATTCTGACGACCTATATGATTCCGTTTTGGATACGGATCGTGATGGTGTGGATTTGAACTACACCAGAGCCATAAGCCAGTCCCTTAGCTCGAATATTACCTACTCGTTTGTTCGGACTGACTATGCCGATGGTAGCGAGTTTTCAGAAGTAGACTATGAAAACGTCTACAATTTTTCATTGTCGAAAGCCTACTCCAGGCGCTTTCAGGTGACGGGGATGTTGGAAGCGCAAACCCGTCGAGCACCCACTGAAATTGAGGAATATGAAGTATATTCTGTGCGGGCGGAAGCCAATTATACCTTCTAGAAAATTCTTCCACCGGTGCGGCCCTTTGAATGTGGCCGCACCGCTCTAAAATTACCGACCAAGTATATCGTCGTAGTGTTTCTGGATATCTGCGTTATCCGGAGCCAATTGATGTGCCTTGGATATGGCAGCTTTGGCCTCATCCAGCTTACCGCTCTTATGAGCAACCAGGGCGTACGTATCCAAAATGGCCGGGTTCTCCGGGGTAAGTGATTTTGCTTTTTCCGCATAAAACATAGCTTCATTCATCTTGCTGTTTTCGTATAAAAGCCAAGCCAGATTGTTAAGCGCTATGGGTTGGTTGGGATTCAGTTCAAGAGATTTCTTATATTGGGCCAGCGCCCGATCGTTCTGGTTTGTTTGTTGATAGCGGATTGCCCGCAATGTAGATGCTTCATAGCTGCCGGGGATTTGCTTCTCCCACTCGTCCAAGAATTCCATGCGTTTGACACTGGTCTCATCAGACAGGTTTGACCAAATCAACTTCGCAAGCTGATCACTTGGTCTCATTCTCCAGGCATCCAGATAATGCAGTATGGCTTCTTCAATCAAGTTTTCATGTTTCTTGATGTCGCCACTGATCAGATGGCTTACGTATGGATCCTGCGATTCGCTATCGGCTTGTGCAGCAATCTTCTTCGCTTGCGTTAAATTATCCTCTGTTAACTCCACGCCCACCAACAAATGAAATACAGAGGCATCGGCAGGGGAAACTTGCAAGGCGTCCATTAACAGCTTCTTGGCGTCCCCGGGCTTGCCCGAGCGCAGTCTGTCAGTAGCTGCAGATTTATAGAGTTCAACCATATAGCGGCTGATAGTTTGGTTGAAGGTAGAGCGGGTTAAGGCCGCCTCCCCATGAACAATTGCTTTATCGAAATTGAAATTTCGAGCGTAATGACGACTCATGAGATAATCAGGTGCCCAGCTGTTTACGGATTCTTCAGCCTTTTCGGTTAAGTAACTGAGTGCTCCCGAATCACCGCCTGTCTTTGCTTTCACCGAAGCGGCGCTGCTCAGGGCAAAAATATGGTTTGGTTCTTGCTCAAGCAATTCGTTCGAATAACGGATAATGTCTGCTGGTGAATTACGCTTGATAGACTCGATCAACTTTGCATTTATCGTGTAGTTGTTGGTGGGGAGTGCACTATAAGCATCATCAATGATTTGCCTGGCTCTGTCAGGTTCGGAATTGAGCAGGGTTAAACCAGCCAGCGCGCGGCTTTGAGGATTCTTGCTGGTCGACAGTTTGTCAACAAGGCTATTGATCTTGGCGGTTTCTTTCAAGACTTCGTAGTGGCTAAGGAGTCTGGCCTGGATGGTGATATCGTCAGGCGCATATTGAAAAGCTTGCTCCAGTTCCTTCAGCGCCTCTTGCTTGTCACCGGTACGGTTGAGGGCGTCTGCCAGTGCCAGGCGTGTTTTACTCATGTCAGGCGCAAGGTCCAGCGCCGCTTTCATCACTTCGATGGCTTTCTGGGTGTCGCCGTTAAAGAGTAATGCCAGTCCATACAATGACAGCAGTTTAGGGCTATCGGCCTTCTCGCGAATATTGGATTCGATGGCCTGGATTGCCTGTTCGGGGTTGCGCATCTGAAGTTCAGTTGCGGCGTAGGCAAGTAGGGCCTGATCGGAAGCTGTTTCAGGATCGATAGAATTTCCAAACAGTTCGGAGGCGGCCCGAAAGTCGCCCTTTGAATATTTGATCATTCCCAACATGGCACCCATGGTTTGATTGGGGTTGCTGCTGTACAGGTTTTCCAAAATGGTGCTTGCTGTGGTGATGTCACCGGCTTTTATTGCGTCCACTGCCTCCTGGAATTCGGCCTCAAGTTCCTGCGCCCGTGGATTGGCTTCCGCTATCAGCTTAGAGTAGATCATGGCTTCAGATGACCTGCCTTGTTTAGATAGGGTGGCTACCATGGCTCTTAATACCTGCAGCCTTTGCAGTGTCATACTGTCGGTTGAGGGTAGGGTAAAAAGGGCTTGAGAGAGATAATCTTCGGCGGCTTCCAGGTCGTCATTGTTGAACTTGTATCGTGCAAGCATTAACAGCGCTTCAATATTGTTCTCATTAAGCTTTAATGCTTTCTCCAGCTCAGTCAGCTGTTGTGTCCGTTTGTTGCTTTTGGCATAGATCATTGCCTGTGCGAGGGCTGCGTCGGATTGCTGTTCCGAGGTCTGGGCAAGGGAATGCAGGGTTTTCATTCTTTTTTGCGATGCGCTGATCTCGTTCAATATAACCAACGCTTTGATTTCAATGAACTTCGCTTCGAAATTATCATTCAGCTGGCCTTTATCAAAGGCGGCCTGTAGGGTTTCCAGTGTTGATTTGGCCTTACCCAGGATTATATAGTTTTTGGCAAGCAGCAAAGTGGATTCACTGTTTTTTTCGGGAAGGGTATTTAACAGGGCAATCGACTGACGGTGTTTGCCTTGCTCAAAATAAGTGCTAGCCAGCAAGTTATAGGCTTCGATATTGTTGTTATCGGCCTGCAGGGAATTTTTTATTTCAATAATGGCAACTTTGTATTGGCCCTGGTTGAAGTAGCTCTCAGCCCGGGCCAGATACTCCGCCGATTTATTCGTCTGCTGCTGCTCTTCGTTATCGGAACAGGCAGAAATAGTTAGCATCAGTAAACAGAAAAAAGCTGCTTTGTTCATAATGTTCATTACAGTATCCCGAACTCAGATTTCTTGGATATGAATCCCGTATTTTTTAATTAGGTCATATAGCGTGGGCCGGGTGACGCCCAGCAGTTTTGCGGCGGCAGAAATGTTTCCATCTGACATGTTAATGGCACGGATGATAGCGGCTTTTTCAGCCTCCTGCCTCACGGTGCGAAGATTGAGGGACAAGTCGTCATGCTGTGGCAAGCCAAGGTCCAGCAATCCAACATTTTTCTGATCACACATTATGACGGCGCGTTTTAATTTGTTCTCCATTTCCCGAATATTACCCGGCCATTCATAACCCTCGATAGCGGTAATCGCTTCGGGAGTAAAGCCCTTGATATTCTTGTTCAGCTGATCGCAGAATTTTGCAAGCAAGTGACGGGCAAGTAGAGCTTTGTCTCCGCCACGGTCCCGCAACGGTGGCAAATCAATTACCATTTCACTGATGCGGTAGAATAGATCTTCACGAAATGTTCCTTCTGCTACCATTTGCTCCAGGTTTTTATTGGTGGCGCAGACCACTCGAACATCCACCGGGATCTCTTCCCGACCTCCGAGCCGTTCCACTACACGCTCCTGTAGAAAGCGCAGTAGCTTTGCTTGTAAAGCCAGGGGCATATCGCCGATCTCGTCCAGAAACAGTGTGCCTCCGCTGGCCACCTCCACTTTGCCCAGGGTCCTTTTGGTTGCTCCGGTAAAGGCGCCTTTTTCATAGCCGAACAATTCGCTTTCCATGAGGTTCTCAGGGACCGCGGCACAGTTGATGGCAACGAAACGTTTATCATTGCGTGAACTCAAGGTGTGGACGGCACGGGCAATTACTTCTTTACCCGTACCAGATTCACCCAGAATCAGACAGGTGACATCGGTAGGGGCGATTTTTTCAATAATCCTGCAGATCGATGCCATGCGATCGTCGCTGGCGATAACCCCGGGAAGCGCATTTTGGCTGTTATCCTGCAGTCTTCTGTTTTCCTGTTCCAGCTCCCACATCTGGTAGGCACGCTGGACAATTAAATCCAGGGTATCGGTATTCACCGGCTTTTGATAGAAATCGTATGCCCCCATCGCCACCGCGCGCAGAGCATTTGAGTAGTCGTGGTAACCGGTGACCACAATAATTTTGGTGTTTGGTGCTATGCGCAGGGTTTCCTGAATGGTTGCGAACCCTTCTTCCACACCCTCTTCATCGGGAGGTAGCCCCAGGTCCTGGAGCACTACGGCGGGTTCATGCATGCGGATCGCAGCTATGGCACTGTTTCGGTCAGGTGCAACCACCACTTCGTACTTGTCAAAATGCCACCTGAGTTGGCTTTGTAGTCCCAAATCATCTTCAACGATGAGCAGTACCGGTTTGTTCTCGGTCATACTTGTTCAACTTGTGCTGTAGAATTATGGTCCCCGGTATCCATGGGGATGCGAATGGTGAAAGTGGTACCGACGCCGGGTTCACTTTTTACCAGAACATCGCCTCCCAAATTACGAATAAATTCCCGGGTTTGATACACGCCAATGCCCATACCCTTGCCGGATTTGGTGGTATCAAATGGTCTGAAAAGGCGGTTCTTGAGGAAGTCGCTGTCCATGCCGCAACCGTTGTCTTCCACTTCAATTATCGCCTGGTTGCCGTCCTCTGATCGTAGCGTCACATCAACATAGCCATCGGATGCTGTTGCTTCCTGGGCATTCTTGATAATGTGGGTAACGATCATTTCCAAATTATCTTCATCGGCAACAACTTTAAGGGAATCTTCTATGATTCTCAATGTTGGTGGCGGCATTCTATCCTGACATTTTTTAACTGAGTTAACGATGATGTTTTTCAGTTCCAGCGGCCGGCCTGAGGACGGTTGGGTTTGCTGAAGCTTCTTCAGGAGGTTGCTCATTCTTTGTACAGAGTTGTCGATTGTTCGGATCATGTCATCGATAAAATCCGGGTTTTCCTTGTGCTTGGCAGCATTTTCCACAACCAGAGCCTGTTGTGCGATCAGATTTTTAAGATCATGCATTACAAATGCGGACAGTTTGTTATAGGCGTCAAATTGTTTGGATTGGGCCAGCAGCTCAGCCGCTTCGTTGCGGGATACGTAGTTGGCTACTTCCCGGCCCACGGTTTTGAACAGGTCGAGATCTTCCCAGGTCAAGGCAAACTCAGTAGGCGGGCTGCTCAATAAGACGAAGCCAATCAGCTCGCTGTCCACCAGCATGGGGATGATCAGCCATAGATCGCCAATTTCCTTGCTCCATTCAGGCAGGTATTCATTGAAATTACTGAGCTCATGGTCAGAGGCGGCAGAAGGTGAAAACACCCATTCCTGCTCACGCAGGATAGTGCAGAATTCGCTGCCAGATGGCTCTTCGCATTCCTGGCGGGGAAAGTTCATATTCAGTGTTGCAATGGGAATGAAGCGGCCAAACTGGTTGTCCATCCACAGCATACCGCCGCTGCATTTAACCACGTCCATGATCGCCTTCAGCGCTTTTTGATGGGGATCTTCGTTGTCTTCAGGGGATGAGGTCAGATGGTGGATCAGGCTTAGCCACTGGGATCGATAATCGTATTTGTGTACGAAAAAATGCTTGTCAATGTATACGCTGAGATTGGCCCGGGCGGATTCCGAAAGGAACATGACGGCAATGCTGATCAAAGCACTGAATATGAGGGTAACCTGGATCACTGTTCCCCAGTCGCCGCCGTACAGTTTGATGTAATAGCCTCCAGCGGCCATCAGTGCCAGAAAAAAGCCTGCCGTGGTTAATCCGGTGGTATAGAACGCCATTGGCCTGGAGATGGTGACTCGGTTTTGCTGGGGGTAGTTCTGGGAGCTTACCGCCAACAACGCGAAGGAGAGGAATATGGCGGAGGCGCCATTGACGGCGCCGCGAGCTCGCCAGATTTCCGCATCCAGCTGGCCAAACAGCAATGCATAGGAGAATAGATAGAGGTCGTAAAGCAGGATTCCCGCTAATCCAAGGCTGTAGACTTTGTTGATACGGTTGTGGGGTGAGTTGCGAAACAGTTGTTCCACCGCGACAATACAAAGAATAGTGAGCAAGAGGCTTGACCAGACATAAAGCTTGTAGGCCTGATTCTTGTTGTCGATGAGTGTCGGCAGGATGATGACAAAAACAATGCCCGCCAATATCCAGAGGATGTGCAACAGCAGGAAGGGGCCCCTTTGCACTTTCCGGTTTTGGTTGCTGTATTTGAGTTGTTGCAGGATTCCGAATATCCAGCTGCCAAAACGCAAGGTTTCGCAGAGGATCAGTTGCTGTACGGTCAGGCTGGGAGAATAGGAATCCCAGGCCAATATGGAGCACCAGGTCACTGATATTAAAGAGGCAAACATCAGTGAAAAGGTAATGTGACGCTTCAGCCACAGAAAAATGGAAATTAGGGTAAGGGCTCCAAGCAAAAGCGAGCCACCCAAATAGCTGGTGAAGGTAACGTTCTCGAGTAGCATCAAGGAGAGCTTATGATGGTTTTAGCCTGCCAGTTTTTTTAGCTTGTCGGAAATATTACCCATGGCCCTTTCAAACAACACCCCGTTCTCCAGAATCTTGACATAGCCACGTTGCATATCCCCGGCAAATTCGTTGAGTTTCTTATCGAATACACGCAAGCCGAACCGGTTCACAAATACATAAGTCTCGCCGGGGTCGGTTACCATTGCCAACTTGCAGCGAAAAGTCTTGGCGCTGTTGGGAGGGGAGTAATCAACCCAGGTACCGGGGCGGATTCTGGTGGCTTTGGTTACGAATTCTTTGGCCGCTGCCTGGATTTTCAATTGCTGGCGTTGCACCGCGGTCATGTTGTCCCAGTTTTCGCTTTGCATCTCACCGGCCTGACCCAGCGCGGCCAAGTGTGCAGGTTTCAGTGATGACAACGTTTCAGCGTCGAGCTGTTGAGTGATGACCTGTTCGAATGTCTGTTCAATGACGCTGAGCGTATTGAGGATACTTTCCCGGGAGTGGTTGATGGCCTCGAGGCCATGGGATATTTTACGCAGCAGCTCGTCCTTGATCTTATCAAGTCGGCGTAGCGAACGTTCATCAGAGTGCGGGCGTAAGGCCCACACCAATTGATCCACCACTTGCTTTGCTTCAAGCCACTCAGTGCTTTCCACCCCTTGCTTCAGGTGTACATAAAGCAAGACTTTCTGCCAATCTTTGACGATGAAGTCGATAACGTAGCCGGGCAGTTGACAGTCTTTCAGGCGACTGTATATGGTCGTGTTGGCTTGTTCCCGGGCATGTTCAGCTTTGGCTTTGCCCTGGGCTGCTTCCTGGGTTCGTTTCTCCAGGACATTGGCCTTATTCTGGTCAAGCTTGGTGGCAGTTTGAAAAGAGGCCAGGGCCTTCTCGAAAATGCCGACGTCTCCGGTAAAGTTCTCAATGATGTCGTGAACCAGGCGGTTCACTTCTTTATAGAGCTTGTCCTGCTGGGATTCGCTGCTTTCATCCCAACCGACGGCGGACGTGGCGATCTCATTAATGAAGCGGCGGGCAGGGTGATCGCTGTGGGTAAAGAAGTGTTTGTCTTTCAGCGCAACTTTCAAAATCGGGATCTGCAGCCGGCTGATCAAAGCCTGGAAGGGCACAGGCAGGTTGCGATCATCCAGAACGAAGTCGAAGAACATCGCAACCAGGTTGATGATGTCCTCGTCCGATTCATCCAGTGCATCCTCTTTCCCCGTTTTCTTGTTTTCGTCCAATATCTGGGCGACCACATTGCGAACGTCAAAACTCTGTGGGGACTGCAGATATTCACTGGACAGCTGCATGGCGGTGAGCGATTCCAGCAGGCTCTGTTGGGAAATCGGGGTTGAGTTACCGCTCACCGGGCGGGATATCCCCCCCGGTACCGAAATGCCACTGGAGCGCAGTTGGTTGAAGATCCCCAGGACCTGGCCAAGCGTTACACCGGAGCTGCCCATGGGCATTCCAGCCCCCATTGCGGTGCCTGCCACACCTGCAACACCGGGTGATTGTGCAGCAGTTTCGGCTCCATAGGCTGCTTCCGGCTGCCCCTGTTCATAACCCTGCGCAGCAGCAGCGGCTGCTGCCGTGCCCGTCGCGTTTTTATTTTTGCGTACATCAAATCGAATTTGCGGCAGTACGCCGGCACTCACCATCAGATCATTGACCAGGGAGTAGATATTGCGAAGCTCCACAATAACGGTGCGGTCCAGGTGCTTGAGTAAGATGACTTTGCACTTGATATCCAGATCCAGTGCTTTCAGGGATTCGGTCACCGCTGCGCAGATCTGGGCCGGGTCGAGGGGGTTGTTGGTTTCATTGACCCGCACGTCCGGCATCAGATAATCGAAACGGCAATTCAGCTGATACAGTAGTTCCTGATTCTCAATGCGTGCCCGGTTGACGATGCCGGTAACCGCCACATCCTGCTCCATGTCATCCTTGCCCACAAGCTGGATCGATTCCAGGCTGAAGCTATCGTCTGTGCTGCGTTGGGAAGATTCGGTGCGGCCACTAATACGGCCTTTGGTGAGTGCGCGAAAGTTTTCTTCGTAACGGGCCTTGAATATGTTCCACACTTCGGGCTTTTTGATGCGCACTTCGCGCATGGAATCAAAGTAAAGGTTTTGCTCGTTATTGGTACCGGCTTTGGAGGCCAGGTCGAAGAACAGGTCGTCGCAGCTGCTGAAGAACTGGCTGAAGTTGTTGGATAAAATGGAGAACGCGTTTTCCTTTACCTGCTTGATGAGCGTAGGCATCGTGGCAGAGACATTTGAAGTCGGTCTGTTCCGTTGATCTTTGTCACTCATCATTGAATTGCCCATCCAAAACCATTGCCCCAATTAGTTCATATTTTGAACTACTTTCTGGGTTGGAAACAATGTAAAAATTTCACGGTTTTTGTGATTTATGTGATTGATAAGTAATCTGATTGTATCCCATTAAGGCGGTAAATTGCGACAGGCAATATTTGGCCTTAATGGTTTAGAGAGATTCTACAATCCTGTGAGCGGCAATGTAAGGTGTGGTTTCACCGTCGGTGACTTTTTGCTGCATGTCTTCGCACAGCACCCGCGCGCTGGGGCTTTGCTTGAGTCGGCGATCGATTAATTCATGAACAAGGCGCCACATCCATTCCTTATTCTGAATGGCCCTGTTTTTGGAAAAATGGCCAATTTCCTGCGATTTTCCCTTAAAATTCATTATCATCTGCCAAATGCTGTCAATATTGCCGTTTTCGAGGGCGGAGCACAGCACCACTTCCGGGTGCCAGAAGTGGTTGTGCTGGAGTATGCCCAGGGCATTTTGATAATGACGTTGGGTTTGTTGTGCCAGCTGACGGTTGCTGCCGTCGGCCTTGTTGACGGCAATACCGTCGGCCAGTTCCAGGATGCCTTTCTTGATACCCTGCAGCTCATCCCCGGCATTGGGCAGCATCAGCACCAGAAAGAAGTCCACCATGCCGGCAACTTCGTATTCAGATTGTCCAACGCCTACGGTTTCCACCAGAATGACATCGTAACCGGCTGCTTCGCACAACAGCATGGCTTCCCGGGTTTTCTGGGCCACCCCACCTAGAGCGCCCCCGCTGGGGGAAGGGCGTATAAAGGCGTTCGCCTGTTGCGACAAGACCTCCATGCGGGTTTTGTCACCCAGAATGCTGCCACCGGTGATGGGCGAGCTTGGGTCCACGGCAAGCACCGCTACTTTGTGCCCCTGCCGGATCAGGTGCAGCCCAAAGGCCTCGATGAAAGTGGACTTGCCCACACCGGGAATGCCGGTGATTCCAATCCGGATGCTCTTGCCGGTGTGGGGAAGAATCTGCTCCAGGAGCGCCTGCGCTTCATCGCGATGACGCTCCAGTTTGCTTTCGGTCAGCGTGATGGCTTTTGCCAGGGAACGCCGGTTCCCCTGCAAAAGCGTGGTGATATCAATAGACATTTTGAGTTCAGGCAACCTGGTTGATCTCGTCCAGTACCTTACGGGCAGAAACCGGAATTTTGGTGCCTGGACCAAAGATGCCTTTCACACCGGCCTGATACAGGAAATCATAATCCTGGCGGGGAATCACGCCGCCCACCACCACGATGATGTCACTGGCATCTTCGTTTTTCAGCGCCGCAATCAAATCGGGCACCAGGGTTTTGTGGCCGGCGGCCTGTGAGGATACGCCGATGACATGCACGTCATTTTCCACCGCTTGCTTGGCAACTTCTTCCGGGGTCGAAAACAGCGGGGAGAGATCGATGTCAAAGCCAACGTCGGCAAAGGCGGTGGCGATCACTTTAGCACCGCGGTCATGGCCGTCCTGACCCATTTTTGCCACCAGCATGCGCGGCCGCCGGCCGTGGGATTGCTCGAAGGATTCAATTTCCTGGCGCATTTGCTGCCAGTCACTGTCGGTTTCGTAAGAGCTGCCATAGACTCCGGACACGGTTTTGGCGCTGGCGTTGTAGCGTCCCCAGACTTTTTCAATGGCGTCACTGATCTCACCCACGGTTGCGCGCTGGCGGGCGGCTTTCACTGCCAGATCCAGGCCGTTACCTGCACCTGATTCAGCCCATTGGGTCAATTCAGCAAGTGCTGCGTCACACGCGGCCTGGTCGCGGCTGCCGCGAATGGATTGCAGGCGGGCCACCTGCTGCTCCCGTACCCTGCTGTTGTCGATGTCCAGCACGTCCACGGGATCTTCGTTTTCCAGGATATACTTGTTAACGCCCACGATAACGTCTTCGCCACGGTCAATTCGTGCCTGCTTGCGTGCCGCGGCCTCTTCAATGCGCAGTTTGGGTTCACCTTGTTCAATGGCTTTTGCCATGCCGCCCTTGGTTTGAATGTCCTGGATGATGGCCCAGGCTTTGTCGGCTATTTCCTGAGTCAGGGACTCCATCATGTAGGAGCCGCCCCAGGGGTCTACCACTTTGGTGATGCCGGTTTCTTCCTGCACGATGATCTGGGTATTGCGGGCAATCCGGGCGGAAAACTCCGTTGGCAGGGCGATGGCCTCATCAAATGCATTGGTATGCAGAGATTGGGTACCGCCGAAAACGGCCGCCATGGCTTCAATGGTCGTGCGCACCACGTTGTTGTAGGGATCCTGCTCGGTCAGAGACCAGCCGGAGGTCTGGCAGTGGGTGCGCAGCATGCGGGAGGTGGGCTTCTGCGGATTGTATTCGCTTACAATCCGGTCCCACAGCAGGCGTGCTGCGCGCAGCTTGGCAATTTCCATATAGAAGTTCATGCCGATGCCGAAAAAGAAAGACAGACGTGGTGCAAACTGATCGATGTCCAACCCGGTTTTGAGGGCGGTTTCGATGTATTCCTTGCCATCTGCCAGTGTGTAGGCCAGCTCCAGGGCCGCGTCTGCACCGGCTTCCTGGATGTGGTAGCCGGAAATGGAGATGGAATTGTACTTGGGCATATTGGCGGAGGTGTAGCCAATGATGTCGCCGATGATGCGCATGGAGCCTTCCGGTGGATAAATATAGGTGTTGCGCACCATGAACTCTTTCAAAATGTCATTCTGAATGGTGCCTGACAGCTTATCCTGACTGACACCCTGTTCTTCTGCCGCCACTATGTACATGGCCAGTACCGGCAATACCGCGCCATTCATGGTCATGGAAACTGAAACCTGGTCCAGCGGGATGCCGTCAAACAGAATTTTCATGTCTTCCACCGAGTCGATGGCGACACCGGCCTTGCCCACGTCACCGGTAACCCGAGGGTGGTCGGAGTCATAACCGCGATGGGTGGCCAGGTCGAATGCAACGGAGGCACCTTGTTGGCCGGCTGCCAGATTCTTGCGATAGAAGGCATTGGATTCTTCGGCAGTGGAGAAGCCTGCGTACTGGCGAATGGTCCAGGGGCGGCCGGCATACATGGTAGCTTTGGGGCCGCGGACGAAGGGGGCAAAGCCGGGCAGGGTATTGGCGTTTTCCAGGTTGGCAGTATCTGCGGCGGTGTAGAGAGGTTTGACGTCGATGCCTTCCGGGGTTTCCCAGATCAACTCATCAGGGGAGCGGCCCTTGCGCTCTTTTGTGGCCAGTTCCTGCCATTGCTCTAATGAAGGCTTGTTGTTCTCTGTCGTCATAACTACCTCGCGTGTTTTTATGCGGTTGACCCTGTGGTCATTTTTTCCGCCCGTACCCCCAAAAACTAACTCTGTCGATTTTAAAAGGTTATTGGATAAAACGGAAAAGGTACTGAGTCAAAAATGGGAGTTGCCCCTAAAGTGCGGGGTAGACTACCCAAATATTGAAAAGAATTCATCCAAAAAAGCGTTACAGAGATTAAAATCACGTAAAAATCAATGGGTTGAACTGAGTTTGTCCTGATACAAGGCGCACTTTGCCGGTTTCTGCTGGTTTTGAGGATCAGCGCAGTGGCCATTGGGGTGGCGGATTGTCATGTTTGTTGATGAGTTTGCCGGTCGCCACCATTTTAATGCGGTACTGTCTAGCAACGCTGCGCGATTTCATGGATTTTGTCCCAGTGGCCTTTTTCCATCAGGCTTTTGGGGGTTAACCAGGTGCCCCCTGCGCACACCACATTGGGGAGCGACAAGTATTGATTGACGTTGTCTTCCGATACGCCACCGGTCGGAAAGAACTTTATGGTGGGGAAGATTGCGCTCATGGCGGAAATAAAGTCGGTGCCACCGGCCAGTGCCGCAGGAAACAGTTTTACGGTGTCCAAACCATGATTTTCCGCAATCATGATCTCGCTGGGGGTCATGACGCCGGGCACCAGGGCAACGCCCTGGTTATTGGCTTGTTCAATCATAACAGCGTCGGTGCCCGGGCTGACCACAAACTGGGCGCCTGCAGCGATAGCCTGAGTTAATTGCCCGCTGTTTTTGACGGTGCCCGCGCCGATCACCAAATCCGGCCTGGTGTCGGATAAGAGTTTGATCGCTTCCAGCGCGCAATCGGTACGCAGGGTGATCTCCAATACGTGAAAGCCGCAGCTGCTCAATGTATCAGCCAATGGTTGTGCACAGTCCAAAGAAGGCAGCGCAATGACGGGAACAATGGATTTGCCGGCGCTGGCCAGTTCCTGAAAGCTGATAGTCACAATGTGCTCCTAAAAATGTGCTCCTAGAGAATAAAGCTGGCCCCTTGATTGGCCGGGCTTGAATTTTTTCGTGCGTTTTTAAACAGTGCTCTGCCCAGGGATGGTGTTTCATGCTGGGCACAGTATTGCGGCCGCTTATCCAGCGTAGCAGAATCCACCTCAAGAACGAGTTGGTCATTGGACCAATCCAGCCTGATTATGTCTCCGGTTTGGATCTTGCCGATGGGCCCGCCTTTGACGGCTTCGGGCGTGAGGTGGATCGCAGCGGGAAACTTTCCCGAGGCGCCCGACATTCTGCCATCGGTCACCAGTGCAACACGGAAGCCCTGGTTTTGTAAAGAGGTCAGAGGCGGCGTCAGTTTGTGGAGTTCAGGCATACCGTTGGCGGCGGGCCCCTGGCCTGGCAGTACGGCGATGAAATCCTTATTCAATTGACCCTTTTTGAATTGCTCCATAATGTCAATTTGTGATTCAAAAACGATGGCGGGTGCCGTGACATTTTGCGCTTTGCTTTCATCCAGGGAGGATACTTTGATGATGGCTTCACCCAGGTTGCCGCGTAACAATTTAACGCCACCGGTGGGCTTAAAAGGGTGGTGGGCCGGTTTCATGACGGCGTCATCTTTTTCGATGTCCGAGCTTTGCTGCCAGCCAAGGGTGTTATCCGGTTCCAGCAGCGGAAATAATCGGGCATGGTCAAATGTTTCGCCATAGGCTGTTTCAATGTCAGTGAACAATAGCTCCTCCCGCCACAGTGCGTCTATCACCGCCGGCGTGCCGCCATTGGCATGAAAAGCGTTTACGTCAGCGGATCCATTTGGGTACAGCCGCGTCAGCAACGGAATGACCTCTGAGAGCGCGGCGATATCATCCCAGGTAAGTTGCCAGCCGCAGGCGCGCCCTATGGCAACCAGGTGCAGGGTGTGATTGGTGGAACCACCGGTGGCCAGAAGGCCAATGACACCGTTCAGAAGATTGGCGGCATCCAGTATATAACCTAAGCCGGTTCTCTGTTGCAGGGTGGATTTGATGGTTGCCTTCACGGCGGCTTCGGTCAGGGTATGGCGCAGGTCGGTGTTGGGCGGTACAAAGGCACTGCCCGGTAATTGCAGCCCCATGATTTCCAGCAGCATCTGGTTGGAGTTCGCTGTGCCATAAAAGGTACAGGTTCCCTCGGAGTGATAGGATTTTTCTTCTGATCGCAGCAGAGCTTCTTCGTTCACCTTACCTTCTGCGTAAGCAACCCTGACCTTGCCTTTTTCATCGTTGCTGATTCCGCTGTGCATGGGGCCCGATGGAATGAACAATCCGGGCAGGTGACCGAAGGACAGTGCGCCGATCAGTAATCCGGGTACGATCTTGTCGCATATTCCCAAATAAAGCCCTGCATCAAAAGTGTTGTGGGATAGGGCGACGGCTGTGGACAGGGCAATGACATCCCGACTGAACAGCGAAAGCTCCATACCGGGCTGCCCCTGAGTTACACCATCGCACATGGCCGGGGTGCCGCCGGCTACCTGTGCTGTAGCACCCTGTTTGAGGGCGTAGTGTTTGATTGCTTCTGGGTAACGGTAGTAGGGCTGATGAGCCGACAACATATCATTGTAGGCGGTTACGATCGCCAGGTTGGGGGTAGCCTGGGTCTGGCGCAGCAACTGTTTTTCGTCGTTACTGGCGGCGGCGTAACTGTGGGCCAGGTTGGTACAACTGATTTGTGAGCGTTGCGGAGCATTGGTTTGCATGTCATCGCACATAGCCAAATAGGCCTGGCGAGTGGACTGACTGCGTTGTGTTAACTGATCCAGTACGCTTTGTAGAACCCGGTGTGTCATGCTATCAATCCTCGCTACTGAATACGGTCAAATTGTTGGCTTGAGACGTCAGGGACGTTATTGGGCTCAACGCATCAGGGTTTGCCACCAGATGACGATAGCAATCAAGCTTGTCTCTTCCGGGAATATAAAGCACCAGGTTTTTAACGGTCAGCAGCCAGTGATAGCTCATGGAAATTCGCGGATGCGGAGCGGCGCCTGGAACAACTTTGACATAATGGTCACTGGAGGTCATGGCCATTTGATAGTCGGTGGAGTCAGGAAAGAGTGACGCGGTATGGCCATCCAGCCCCATCCCCAGTACAGCGATATCCAGAGCACCCGGTATTTGCGCCACGGTGTTGTTGGCTGCTGCGATCGCGGCGTCCAATGAGGTGTCGCTCAGTAAAGCGATCAATGCCGGCTTGCCTCCCGGAATGGAGTTGACGAAATCCCGCAGCATGGTTTCATTCTGTTGGGATTTGTCCGTGGTAAAGCGCTCATCCACCATCAGAAGCGTGACCTGTTCCCAGGGTAAAGGCTGTTTGGCCAATTCAGCCAGCATGGATTTTGGTGAGCTGCCACCAGAAAGGGCACAGTAACAATGTCCTTTTTGTTCAATGCTGCTAGCGATAACATTTGCCACGTAATCCGCAACAATGCCAGGTAAAGCCTCATTTTTTTCCAGGCGAATCTGTGCCATGTTCAATTCCCTTGCCCGTTCGCGCCCTCGAACCACAGCCTGCCGTCTTTTGCCAGTAAAAGGGTTGATCCTGCCGGGCCCCAGCTACCGGATGCGTAGTGCTCCGGCGGGCTGGTCGTTCTCTCCCAGGTTTCCAGAATTGGGTCCACCCAATGCCAGGCCTGTTCCAGTTCGTCCTGACGCAAGAAGAGAGTTTGGTCGCCCTTAATAACGTCCAGTAAAAGGCGTTCATAGGCGTCAGCGGAACGTTTGTTGCCTCGCGATTTCGGATTAAGGTTCAGGTCAATCGTTCGTACATCGATGCCGGGGCCAAGGCGCTTGCCACACAGGCGAAGGGTTATGGACTCATCCGGCTGTAAAGTAATAACCAGTTGATTGCTCATCAGCTGGCCCCGTGGTGTGTCAAAAATCCAGTGAGGCACCTCCTTGAACTGCACTACAATTTCACAGCTGCGATTGGGCAGGCGCTTGCCGGTGCGCAGATAGAACGGCACGCCGGACCAACGCATATTATCGATCATTACTTTCATTGCCACGAAGGTTTCAATGGTGCTGTTTTCCGCTACACCTTCTTCTTCGGTGTAGCCCGTACAGGGTTTGCCGGCGATGGTGCCGGGGGCGTACTGCCCCCGTACCACATAGCGGCTAATGTCATCGCCAAGCAAGGGTTGCAGTGCATACAGAACTTTCAGTTTTTCGTCCCGAATGCGATCCGGTTCAATGTTGGCGGGAGGCTCCATTGCCAACATACATAACAATTGTAATAGGTGATTCTGTACAATGTCCCTGAGTGCACCTGTTTCTTCATAAAATTCACCGCGGCCTTCCACGCCAATGGCTTCAGATATGGTGATTTGAATGTGGTCGATGTAGTGATGATTCCAGAGGGATTCAAATAATGGGTTGGCAAACCGAAGAACCAGTAGGTTCTGAACCGTTTCTTTTCCCAGGTAGTGATCAATGCGATAGATCTGGGATTCGGTGAAATAGTTGGACATCTGGCCGCTGATGGTTTTGGCGGTACCCAAATCACGTCCAATGGGTTTTTCCAGTACCACCCGGGCATTGGCGTTGATCAAACCCAGTGCTCCCAGGCTGGAGGCAATGGCCGTATACAGGGAGGAGTGGGTGGAGAAATAGAATGTTCTGGGTCGATCATCGTCATCCAATAACGGAATCAACTCGCGATAGGACTCGGTTTTATCAGCCTCTATAGCAATGCAATTCAAGTGTTTTGAAAACTGCTGCCAGGAAACCCGATCCCAGCTGTCTGCCGGAAGATGTTGCTCCAGCTTGTCCTGCACCCGGTGTAAAAATGCTTCTTTACTGGTAGCAGTTCGACCCACCGCAATGATTCGTGTCTGGGAGTGGAAGGGCGTGGTCCGGTAAAGCTGGTATAGTGCGGGCAGTAACTTGCGCATTGCCAGATCACCCGTACCACCGAATAGCACCAAATCGAAAAGGAGATTGCTCGAATCTTTCACCTGTTGCTCCTGCTCCGTTGCCCGCAATGGCTGTCACTGTGGCTGGATGGATTGGTCCTATGGAGTTCATCGCAGCACTTTTTATACCAATACGCTCAAATATCGTTACTTGCAAGTTTTTGAAATGTGAAAGCGGGCTGGATATTTTCATGGACATATGGGTAAAATCTGGGCTCCGTTTAAGACGCTTTTAGCCGACTTAGCGCCTTAAATGGCAAGGAAATTCATATTTTTTGCACAAGGTTGGGTCATGATAAGTAAATGTATTTTTCCGGTGGCCGGTTATGGAACACGATTCTTACCCGCCACAAAATCGCAGCCAAAAGAGATGTTACCTATTGTTAATAAACCCCTGGTTCAATATGGGGTTGAAGAGGCGATGAATGCCGGATTGACGGACATTGGCTTCGTCACGGGCCGAGGTAAGCGGGCCATTGCTGACCACTTTGATATCAGTTATGAGCTTGAGCACCAGATTAAGGGCACCGGCAAAGAGGCTTACCTGAAAAGCATTCGTGAAGTCATCGATACCTGTACGTTTACCTATACCCGGCAAAACGAGATGAAGGGTCTGGGGCATGCGATTCTGACCGCCCGCAAGATGGTGGGGGAAGAGGCCTTCGGCGTTATCCTGGCTGATGATTTGTGCATTGAGCAGGAAGAAGGGGTGATGGCGCAGATGGTGAAACTGTATAAACAGTTTCGGTGCAGCATCATTGCTATCGAAGAAGTGCCTAAAGATGAAATCTTCCGCTACGGTGTGATTGCCGGGGAGAATATCAAGGAAGGCCTGTATCGTGTCACCGATATGGTTGAAAAACCTGACCCCAGTGAGGCTCCCTCCAACCTGGCCATCATTGGTCGCTATATTTTAACCCCCGATATTTTTGAGATCATTGAGCGAACACCGCCGGGTGCAAATGGCGAGGTTCAAATCACGGATGCACTGCTGACCCAGGCCAAGGAAGGGGCGGTTATGGCCTATAAATATCGTGGTAAGCGCTTTGATTGCGGCAGCGTGGACGGTTTTGTAGAAGCCACTAACTACATGTATGAAAATTTCTATAAGAAAGACGGTAACTGCTGATTACCGGTATTTCTGGAAATAGTCTATCAGGCCCTTGGTGGAGCCGTCTTCCGTGGCGGCTTTCCCCGGCTCCTTCAAACTGGCGGTAATTTTTTTGCTCAGTTGCTTGCCAAGTTCCACACCCCACTGATCAAATGCGTTGATATCCCAGACCACTGATTGGGTGAAAATTTTGTGCTCGTAAAGGGCAATCAACTGACCCAGTACATAGGGCGTGAGTAGTGGGTAGACAAGCGTGTTGCTTGGCCTGTTGCCGGGTACAAAGCGGTGTTTGGCCAGGAACCTGGCCTCTGCAGCGGTTTTTCCCTGTGCCAGCATTTCGGCCTCAAGATCCGCCAGGGTTCGTCCCATCATCAATGCCTGGCTTTGCGCCAGGCAGTTCGAGTACAGCGATGTCTGTTGATCAGCTACAGGGTCGGTGGATTGTACGCCGACAATAAAATCAACCGGAATGAAATGCGTGCCCTGGTGCAGTAGCTGGTGGAATGAATGCTGAGTGTTGGTACCAACGCCACCCCACAGTATGGCCCCGGTTGGATAGTCAACAGTGTCACCATCGCGGGTCACGGACTTGCCATTGCTTTCCATATCCAGTTGCTGCAGGTAGGCGGGAAACAGGGCCAGATTCTGGTCGTAACAAATCAATGCCTGTGATTGGGCAGCAAAATAATCGGTATGCCAGATGCCCAACAGCGCCAGAATAACCGGCATATTCTGGCGCAATGGCATGCTGTTGAAGTGCTCGTCCATGGCTCTGGCACCCGCCAGAAAAGATTCGAAGTGATCGCGACCAATGGCCAGCGCAATACTGAGACCGATAGCGGACCAAAGGGAATAGCGCCCACCAACCCAATCCCACATGGGGAAAATATTTTCCTGTGGTATGCCAAATTCAGCCGCGGCTTCAAGATTGGTTGAAACAGCCAGAAAATGGTGTTTGATGGCGTCGTGGCGCCCGGTTTTTTCCAGGAACCAATGGCGTGCTGCGTTGGCATTGGCCAGGGTTTCCAGTGTGGTGAAGGTTTTGGAACAGACCACAAAAAGAGTGGTTTCAGGATTGCAGTGTTCCAGTGTGCGTGAGATGTGCACGGGATCAATGTTGGATACAAACAGGAATCGTGTGTGACCGGCATAGTATTTTTTCAATGCATCCACTGCCATGGCCGGCCCCAGATCAGACCCGCCCACGCCGATATTCACTACGGTATCGATAGGCTTGCCGGTACATCCAAGCAGCTCTGTGGCCTGTAGCTTGTCTGCCAGCAGCAACATGCGCTCACGGGTCTGATTAATATTATCGGCGGTATCCGCATCCAAATGATAACCGCCGTTGCGCAAAGCGGTGTGCAGCACTGCCCGCTGCTCGGTATTGTTAATGGGTTGGCCGCTGAACATGGCATTGATCTTGTCGGTCAGCCGGCATTGTTCAGCCAATCCGATCAGCTCCGCCAGGGCAGCCTCATCAATGTGGTTCTTGGAATAGTCCAGTAAAAGCTCGCCACAGCGGGTACTGAATTCCGCAAACCGATTGGGGTTTGCCTCAAAAAGCGCTGTGATGGGTTGTCGGGTGATGCGTTGTTGATGGGATAGGATCCCTTCTGAAAGAAAAGGACTGTTCGGCACGTTGGCTTCCTTAGCTTGCTATGCTTGAGTTTACGGCTTCCAGCGCTATGAAAGTAGCCACGAAATCGTTTCCAATGGTGAACCTCCCCATCAGCCTGTTAATGGGGACTACGGGTTCGGGTTCCGGGTTGAGTATTTGCGCAATGAACGAACCGTTGCCTGCATTCAATTCCACTCTGGCATCAAGAAAATCAAGAGTGTGATAGTTCAGCGGGAAGTACACTTTATGAATGGACTCTTTGGCGCTGAATATGACTTTGCTCAGAGGAAAAGAAGCAAGATCCCGGCCAGTTGTGTAGGCCAGGCGCGTCATCTGATCCTGTTCAGCGGCTGAGCATATCAAGTCCAGAATGTCCTCACCCAGTGGTGAGGCCTGCTCCACATCCAAGCCAATGCTGCTGTAAACCCTGTCCGGGGCAATGGCAACAACGCATAGCCCGTTGCTGTGACTGATGCTGCCCACCCAGCCCTCGGGCCAGGCAGGCTCCCTTTGCCTGCCCTTTAATAGTGCAGCACATTGAACACCTGCCTCACTCAGCAGGGCGTGGGCACAGTGCCGGCCCGCCCTGAACTCCCGTTTGCGCTTATCCACCGCTTTTTGGATCAGCGCTTCCTCGGCAGCGCACAGGGGGGTTTCCCACATCCAGTCTTCAGCCACTTTCCACAGGACGTTGTCCGATACAATACCCTGCAGCATCTTAGCTGTTACGCTCCAGAAGTTTCCGTTCCCAGTTCAGTGCAGAACTCACAATGGTCTCCAGATTATCGTGCCGGGGTTGCCAGCCGAGTACATCGCGAATTTTAGTGGCCTTGGCGATGAGGGCAGGTGGATCGCCTGCCCGGCGGTCTGTTTCAATGGTTTTCAATGGTTTACCGTTGACTTTTCCAACCATTTCGAGAACTTCCCGCACACTGTAACCGTGGCCGTAGCCGGCATTCAAGGTGATAGACGTACCGCCGTTGCGCAGGTAATCCAGGGCTTTTATATGGGCTGACGCCAGATCCTCCACGTGGATGTAGTCACGAACGCCGGTACCATCGGGTGTGTTGAAGTCCGTTCCGAAAATGTACACCTGGTCCCGTTTGCCAACGGCGCATTCCACCGCCACCTTGGTCAACAAGGTGGCTTTCCGGGTGCTTTGGCCGATGCGCCCTTCCGGGTCACAGCCCGCGACATTGAAATAACGCAATATGACATGGGTCATGGGTGAGGCAAACGCCAGGTCCCGCAGCATGGTCTCGCTCATCAGTTTGGACATGCCGTAGGGGTTGATGGGCTGGGTAGGGGATTCTTCGGTGATGTTGGGGTCTTCAGGTTCGCCGTATACCGCCGCAGTGGAAGAGAAAACAAAATGCTTGATACCGTGATTCTGGCAACATTCCAGCAGGTTGCGGGTATTGGCGGTGTTGTTTCGATAATATTTGAGCGGGTTTTCAACGGATTCGGGGACAATGGTGTGGGCCGCAAAGTGCATGACGGTATCAATGTTGTGTTCTTTCAGAATCCGGCTGACCAGTTCCATATCCCCGGTATCACCTTCAATCAGCTCACCGTACAGGACGGCTTCCGGGAAGCCAGTGGATAAATTGTCCAGAACGACCACATTTTCACCGCGCTCGCCCAGTTGCCGTACAACGTGGCTGCCTATGTAGCCCGCTCCGCCGGTTACCAGGATGCTGCCATTTGCGTTTGTTTCACCCATATTGCTGACTCCCGATTCCTAAAATTTGTGAAAAATCAAAGTCTAACCAGTATATCACGATCTTTGTTACGGCTTTAGAAAAAGCAGTGGCGGCCGATACTGGCTATAGTAAACAGTGGATTAAGATGATGTCTAACACAGCAATATATAGGTGCTGCAAGATGATGGCCAGGATTGGAGTTTGGATGTTGTGCTGCTTGGGACTTGTGCCCGCCCACGACAGTTTGGCGCACCCGGTGGAACCCTGTCTTGCCCGATTAAGCCAGTTGTCGGTCACCCTCAAGGACTGCGAACTGCACCAGGTGGAAGAAGGGCAGTGTGGTTCGTCCCGGGCGCGCCTGGATGCCCAGATTGCCCTGTGCAAACAGCAGCAGTTCACGGATCAGGCGATCAACAGGGGTATCGATTATGGTTATGCCTCTTTGGAGGGGGATGTTGGTCAGAGCCCCTATCGGCGGCAGGTGCGCAAGCAGCAGTGGGAAAATAGCTTGATGAAGCCGAATCTGATCCGTTTTGGCCGCCTGTTTCCGGACGCGCTTCACGTTCATGAGAGCCTGATGGAACGTTTTAACACCCAAGCCTGTCCCAAACAGTACGCGGGTAAGAGTGACCGTTATGTCTACTTTGACGTCGTAACGTTAACCCAGTACCCAACGTCCTACGATGAACTGGCACCTGAGAAGTATGTTTACCATTTCTTTGCCCCGGAGAAAAAGGGTGTTTGTTATGCCCCGGACGCAGGGCCCGCAGCGGTGGATGCTTCTGCTGCCGGGCCTAGAGTTGTGAATATTCCCGGATATTTCCTGGCTGAACTGGAAGCCGCCGACCGGGTAAAAGTGGTACGCTGTGCGTCCGGTGATTGTGCCGCTGAAAAAACCGCATTGGCGGATCTGTACGATCAATACAGTCAGCAGTACCGGCATCATCGTCAATTGTTGATTTGCTCGGATATCGAGCAGAGAAACGATAGCCGACGAGCCATAAAGGGTGTTAAGCAATCAAAGGTCAAGCTGCCGGACTACTGCCCGGCGCAGGAAATCCAGGTGCAGGCCCTAAACGCCAGGGGGTTGCTGCAACAGTTGGAACAGCGCCTGTTTCAGGACGTAACGTTCCGTATAGAAACTGCAAATTCGGAATAATATTAGATGCTTACCGCCGATTGATAAAAGTGTTGCGGAAGGGCATCATAGATCTTTATTTCCAATTAATCAGAATGACACCCCAGGGAATGGGTAAAAGTAAGGTTTCGGAGAAAGCTAGCCATGACAGACGCATTACCTGTGGCCGATAACGATAATTATGAAGCGCCCAGCCGCAAGCGGTTGCCCTTTTCATTCGCAAAGCGACATGGTGTTGTCATCGAGGAAATCGGCGACGTGGATGCCATGGTGGCCTATAAAGCGGGCGTGACGCCGGCCACCATTGTCGAGATCAGACGTTTTCTGGGTATGCCGATACAGTTTAACGAAGTGAACGAGGGTGAGTTCGAACGCAGACTCTCGAAGGCCTATGAGAACAACTCCAGTGAAGCCATGCAAATGGTTGAGGGGCTGGGGGATGAGCTGGATCTTGCCAGCCTGGCGGATTCCGTTACCGAAACCGAAGACTTGATGGAGCAGGAGGACGACGCTCCCATCATCCGGCTGATCAACGCATTGCTGACGGAAGCGGTCAAGGTCAATGCGTCGGATATTCATATTGAGACCTTTGAGAAACGATTGGTGGTGCGCTTTCGCGTGGATGGTGTTCTGCGTGAGGTGGTGCAACCCAAGCGCCAGTTGGCGCCCCTGTTGGTGTCCCGTATCAAAGTCATGGCGAAACTGGACATTGCCGAAAAGCGGGTGCCCCAGGACGGACGTATCTCCATACGCGTGGGTGGCCGGGAGATCGACGTGCGGGTATCCACCATGCCCAGTAACGCCGGCGAGCGGGTGGTACTGCGACTGTTGGACAAACAGGCGGGGCGCCTGGATTTGACCCATTTGGGCATGGCCGCCGATGACCTGAAACGCATGACCGGCATCATTACCAAACCACACGGCATCATTCTGGTGACCGGCCCCACCGGGTCCGGTAAAACCACCACATTGTATGCCGCGCTTACGCAGCTCAATGACGCCACCCGCAACATCCTGACGGTGGAAGATCCCATAGAATACCAGTTGGAAGGCATCGGCCAGACCCAGGTGAATACCAAGGTGGAAATGACCTTTGCCCGCGGCCTGCGCGCCATGTTGCGTCAGGATCCGGACGTGGTGATGGTGGGTGAGATTCGAGACCTGGAGACGGCAGAAATCGCGGTGCAGGCCAGTTTGACGGGTCACCTGGTGTTATCCACCTTGCACACTAATACGGCCATCGGTGCCGTGACCCGATTGCAGGATATGGGAATTGAACCCTTTTTGATCTCGTCTGCGTTGCTGGGTTTACTGGCCCAGCGGCTGGTGCGGGTATTGTGCCCCCACTGCAAAGAGAGCTATGCGCCGGATGCCGGTGAGTGTGAGCTGATGGGCTTCGATCCCGCCAGCGCCCCCCACATACATCGGGCGGTGGGATGCGATGAATGCAATCATCTGGGTTACGCCGGACGTACCGGTATCTACGAGTTGGTGGTGGTGGATGACGAGCTGCGTACCTTGATACACAACAATGCCAGCGAACAGGAAATGACCAAACATGCCCGCCGTTATGGCTCCGGCATTCGGGAAGATGGGCGGCGTAAGATCATGGAAGGGGTCACCACCATCGAAGAAGTCCTGCGGGTGACCAGAGAGGGCTAATTCGTGCCGGCATTTGAGTACGTTGTTCTAGACGAGCGTGGCAAGCAGAAAAAGGGAGTACTGGAAGGTGATAGCGCCCGCCAGGTACGCCAGCAGCTGAAAGAGAAGGGCATGGTGCCCCTGTCGGTGGAAACCACCAGCCAAAAATCCGATAAACAGGACAGCAACAAGTTTCAGTTTGCCAAGGGTTCCATCAGTGCAGGTGATCTGGCCATCATCACCCGGCAGATGGCAACATTGCTGCAGGCCGGGTTGCCGCTGGAAGAAGCCCTGAAGGCGGTTTCCCGGCAACAGGAGAAGGCCAGTAACAAGAGCATGATGCTGGCCATTCGCGCCAAGGTGGTGGAAGGGCATACTTTGGCGGGCAGTTTGAATGAGTTTCCCCGCTCCTTTCCCGAGTTGTATCGGGCGACGGTGGCGGCAGGTGAGCATTCAGGGCATCTGGATCTGGTGCTGGAACAGTTGGCGGACTACACCGAAGCTCGCTATCGCACCAAGAAGAAGGTGCAGGGTGCCATGATCTATCCTCTGGTACTCACCAGTTTTGCCTTCCTTATAGTGGCGGGCATGCTCACCTTCGTGGTGCCGAAAATCGTCTCGGTGTTTGAAGACTCCGGGCAGGAACTTCCCGTGCTTACCAGAATCCTAATAGGAGCCAGCGAGCTGCTGCAAAGCTGGTGGTGGCTATTGATCGTGCTGATGGTCGCTGCTGTGTTCGGGTTTAAGCGTGCCCTTAAGAACGAGGCTTTTCGGTTCCGGTTTCATGCCTGGTTGTTAAAGGCGCCTCTGCTTGGCAAAATCACCCGAGGGCTGGATGCCTCCCGCGTGGCCAGTACGCTGAGTATTCTGTCCAAAAGTGGTGTGCCGTTGGTGGATGCCATGAAAATTTCAGGTCAGGTGGCCGGTAACGTCTGTATTCGGGAATCCGTCACCCTGGGGGCGGATAAGCTGAAAGAAGGCAGCTCGCTGTTTGCTGCTCTGGATGGCTCTGGTTATTTTCCGCCCATGATGATGCAGATGATCGCCAGCGGTGAGCGCAGCGGCGAGCTGGATTCCATGCTGGCGCGGGCGGCCACAAACCAGGAACGGGAGCTGGAAGATCTGATCGATACCATCGTCGCGCTGTTTGAACCGCTGATGCTGGTGGTGATGGGTGGCGTGGTCATGATCATTGTACTCTCGATTATGATGCCAATACTGAGTATGAACTCATTGGTTGGCTAACCATTGGATTAAATAACAAAGGTAGTTCTTTTAATATGAAGCCTATTAACTATACATCGATCACCTCCGTACAACGGGGTTTTACCCTGATCGAAGTCATGATTGTGGTGGCCATACTGGGTGTGCTGGCAACGCTGGTGGTGGTCAACATCGGTGGTGCTCAGGATACTGCCAATATCAATGCCACCAAAAGCAACCTGCAGGCAGTTTCCCAGGCTCTGGATCTGTACAAGCTGGATAACTATCGCTATCCCACAACCGATCAGGGTTTACAGGCGTTGGTTGAAAAACCGGATAATGCCCGTAACTGGCCTTCCGGCGGTTATTTGAAAAAAATGCCGGCTGACGGTTGGGACAATGAATTCGTTTACCTGAGCCCCGGCACCGATGGGCCCTATGATCTGTTTTCGCTTGGCCAGGATGGTGCTGAGGGTGGCGAAGGTCCGGCTGCGGACATTTCCGTCAACGATCTCTAAGGCACATGAAATCCACTGCTAACCACCACCAGGGTTTCACGCTCATCGAAATCATGGTGGTGGTAACCATCATCGGCATCATGACCGGCGTTATCGCCATCAACGTGGTCAACCAGGATCCCCAGAAGGAACTGAATAAGGAAGCACAGCGCTTCCTTGCCCTGATTGAAATGGCCCAGGAAGAAGCGCTCTTCAGTCAGGAGGAAATCGGCATCATCGTCACCGAGCAGGGCTACAAATTTGCCCGCTGGTCGGTTCCAGATAACACACAGTCTGCGCTCACCGAAACCGAAATGGATATTATAGAAGGGGACTCAGCGGATGCCTCCAAATCGTCCGCCATGTCTGCCGCCCTGGGCAACAGTGAAAGCACACCCGACCCCAGCTGGAATCTGATCGCCAACGAGCAGGCATTTCGGGAGTACGAACTGCCGGAAGAATATGAGTTGGTGTTAACCGTGGATCATGAGCAGATTGACCTTGACGGGGGAGTGGATCAAAAGGAGAAAGAGAAAGCCAAGCAAGCCTCTAAAATTCTCGAAGAAGAGGAAGAAGAACTGAAGCCGTCCATATTCGTGCTGTCCAGTGGTGAATTGTCGCCATTCGTTTTGGAGATGATATTGCGGGATGACAGCGATGTGATGGCCAAGGTTTCCGGCAATGAGGTGGGTAAAGTATGGATGGGTGAAGAAGATGATCAGCAAGACTGAATCCACGGGCTTTACCCTGATTGAGGTGATGATTGCCCTGGCGATTTTTGCGGTGGCAGTTGCGTCATTGAGTACGGCCATGCATGGCAACGTCCGAAACGCCAATTACCTGAAGGAAAAAACCATCGCCAACTGGATAGCCAACAATAAGCTGGTTGAGATTCACGCCGCCAATACCTATCCGCCGTTGCAGGATCGCAGCGACAAGATCGAATACGCTGGCACTGAATGGGTGGTGAATACCAAGGTGCAGAAAGCGCAGACCAAAATGCCTATTCGTATCGTGGAAGTCAGTGTGGGCATTGAAAATGCCGATGATGAAGTTGATTACTTTTCTACCTTAACGGCCATCGTCTCGGATACCCAATGAAGATTACCTCTACGCAACAGGGCTTGACCCTCATTGAACTGCTGATTGCCATGGCGATCTTTGCGGTGATGACCGCCAGCATGTTCGTTGCGTTTGACAGTTTTCAGAAGGGTAAACAGGTCACCGAAGCCAGTGCCGAGCGGCTTAAGCATTATCAATTGGCGTTTAACATTCTGGCCCGGGATTTTCAGCAAATGATTCCACGTACCGTGCGGGATGAATTCGGTTCGGAAACCCCGCTCTATGCCGTGCGTTCCGAGGTGGGCAGCGATATAGAGTTTACCCGGGCCGGCTGGAATCGCTCGCCGTTTTCCAAGGTAAAACGGGCGGAACTGCAGCGGGTGGCCTACTACCTGGAAGAAAATAAGCTGATGCGGGGTAGCTGGCGCGTACTGGATCGGGCCGAAGACACAACACCGGATCGAACCGAGCTGCTGGATGGGGTGGAAAACCTGTCTTTCGTGTTTTATTACCTGGATAAACAGAAGGCCATGCAGTCGGTGGAAGTGTGGCCGCCCGATAGCTTTAAAACCGGTGGCAGTGGCAATGCTACATCCATTCCTGAGCGTGAATTCCTTCTGTTGCCCAAAATCGTGGAAATGAAGCTGACCACCGAGGATATGGGGGTTATTACCCGCAAATTTCTGATTGCCAATTGTTTTGTGGATGTGTATCACCCCAATGACGATACTGCTCCGAAGGGAGGTGGTTGTGAATCCTAAACAGGGTGGCACGGTGCTGATCACGGTGGTGATGATGGTGGCCATCGCCGCCATCATCGTGACGGACATGACCTATCGTCAGAAGCTCGATATTAAGCGCACTTCGGCCTTGCTGTCGCGGGATCAGGCGTTTCAATACCTGCTGGGTGCCGAGGAGCTGGCGAACCTGAGCCTGGTGCAGGATCTGAAAGAAGATAACGACAGGAACGAGCCGGCCTTCGTGGATACCCTGGGGGAGGATTGGGCCAAACCACCACAACCCTTTCCCGTGGCCGGAGGTTTTATTCAGGGGCGGATTATCGATCTGCAGTCGCGTTTCAACGTCAATTCCATTATGGCCTCCGACCCGACCATTGCAAAAAAGCAGCGTGAGCGGCTGCGCCGGCTGATGGATCTTGCAGGGTTGCCCAAGGACACGGAAAGCAATGTCACAACCCAGATGTTGTCCGAGCGCATCCTGGACTGGATGGATCAGGATCAGGAGCCAACCGGCTTCGACGGGCAGGAGGATCTGGACTATCTGGGGCTGGAGCGCCCTTATCGAGCCGCCAATAGCATCATGTGGGATATCAGCGAGCTGATGCTGATCGAGGGCTTTACCCCCAATGATATTGCCGCATTGGCGGATAGGATATGTTTCCTGCCACCGGATGTGGCTTTAAATGTGAATACCGCAGAACCGACTGTGCTGGATGCTTACGACCTGGGGTTGCCGGGGGCACAGATTAAGGAAGAACGTGAAAAGGATGGGCCGGCACGCCATGCCAAAGGCTTTCTGGACCTGCAGGCATTCGATGATCTGATTGCGACCGCTGCCACTGTATCGGTGGGAAATGGCCAGAATAACGATGACGAAACCAAGATCGTGGACCCCAATGATCCCGAAAAAAAGAAACAACCCAACAACAAATCGATAGGTAACTTTTCAGTCAATAGCGAGTACTATTTACTGGAGGCCGAAGCCGTGATTAACCAGAAGCCGGTTTTAATGCGATCCATCCTGTACCGCCCAAGCTTGAAAGACGGCGCGGCAAACGGTGATGTCAAGATCAAAACCTTGTCCAGAAAACTGGAAGATCCGTTAAAACGAGTATAATGATAAGAAAAGCACCTTAGGAAGGGGCCTGTGACTAGTAAAGTTTTTGTTCGTTTTATTAATGAAAAACAATGGGTTAGCCTTTGCTCGCAGTGTGGCGATGAAGGTCCTGTCGATGTGCCGGAAGATCTCTACGTAGAATGGTCCAGCGCTGAGCTGGACGGCAGGGTCTCCGATTCCCAGATTGTACCGTTCAGTGAGTTTGTGGATCAGCTCAACAACCGCTGGCATCACAGCTACCAGTACGGCATTACACTGCTGGTATCCGGCGTCAACACCTTTACCGCCGAGGTGACCATTCCCTCCAAGCAGACCCGCCACATTGCCCAGGCCCTGCCGTATATGATTGAGGATCAGGTGGCTCAGGATGTGGCTCTGTTTCACCTGATCACCGGTGATCGCGCCCCTGATGGCGAGCTACCGGTGGTGGGCATTCCCCGGCAATTGGTGGAAGGTTCCCAGGCGCTGTTCAATCAATTCGATCTGCCGTTGGATTCCATTCTGCCCGATATGTTGTGCCTGCCACGGAAAGAGGGTGAATGGAGCCTGCTGTTTGATGGCCGCCACCTGCTGATAAAGCGCTCTGAAGTAGACGGGTTGGCGATCGAAATGGATGCCGCCCCGGTGGTACTGGCCTCTGTCATGGAGCACTGGCAGGATCAGCCGCAGGTATTAAGGGTGCTGTTTTGCCAGGAACATTTGAATGAAAATCTGCAGAACTGGATCAAAACCCAGATCTCCGGACAGGTGGCGGACGCTGGCTTTGAGGTGGAATACGATGAGATCAACTCCAACGATTTTCAACTGATATGCGATCACGTACACAGCCATTTCGGCGCCAAAAAACCCCGCTTCGATTTCCTGCAGGGGCGCTATGCCAGTAGCGGTCGCCGCAAGCCGTCCGCCTTTAACTGGAAACCGTTGGCGGCCATGGTTGCTCTGTTTGTTGTCAGCTATACCGCATTTCTGTATACCCAGGCCTGGAAAATGAATCAGGAAGCGGCGTTGCTGGATCAGGAAACCAAAACGTTCTACAAACAGTTGTTTCCCCGTGACAAGCGCATTGTCGATGTTAAGCGCCAGATGCAGCAGCATATTGCGGAATTCGAAAGCGGAGCAGAAGGCCAAAGTTTTATGTCCCTGCTGGCGCTGGCCGGAGAGCAGATCTACGATGCCAATCGCACCGACAATGATGCCATTTCCCCACGCCGGGTATCCTACGATGAAGGGCAGGGCGATTTGCGCCTGGATCTGCTGGTGAAGGATTTTGGCAAACTGGAAGATTTCAAAACCAAATTGCAGCAGGCAGAGTTGGCTGTGGAAACAGCCTCCGCTGCGCGCGATAAAGATCGTGTCAAAGCCCGCCTGAAAATTCGGAGTGAACGATCATGAGTGATGCATTGCAGAATCTGCGAAACAGTCTTGATCCGGTACGCCGGCGCTACGACAGCCTGTCTGATTCAGAGCGCATGATCGTCAACGGGATTGGTGTGCTCATCTTGTTTGTGTTGGTTTTTTTGTTGTTGATTCTGCCCGCACAGCGCTCCGTGGATCAGGCAGCGATCACGCTGCAAGGCAAACAAAACCTGATGGCGTGGATGAAAGACAACGAAGAGGTTGCACGCATGTCCGCGGTCGGCGGTTCCACTGCCAACCGTTCGGATCAACCCATACAGACCATCGTCACTTCTACCGCGCCGGCCATGGGCATCACGGTAAAACGTTTTGAACCGGAATCGGAAGATAAACTGCGTGTGTGGCTGGAGAAAGTGTCCTTTGACAAAACCATGCGTTGGTTGCACCAGATTGAAAGCCGGCACGGCATTCGAATTGTCAATGTATCCATTGATGCCGAGCGTGAAACCGGCTTGGTAACCGCAAAGCTGGTACTGCAAAAATAAATGTACGAAGCCTTCTTTCACCTGCAGGAAACACCGTTTTCCATCGCACCTAATCCACACTACCTCTATATGAGCCAGCAGCATAACGAAGCCCTGGCTCATCTGGTGTATGGAGTGGGGCGTGATGGTGGTTTTGTGTTACTGACAGGTGAGGTCGGCACCGGTAAAACCACCGTGTGTCGTTGTTTTCTGGAGCAGATTCCGGACGATACCGACGTTGCTTTCGTGTTGAACCCGAAATTGCAGGTGGAAGAGTTGTTGGCCACCATCTGCGACGAATTATCGATTCCATACATCGGTGACAGCATTTCCGTTAAGGATTACATTGACTGTATCAACGGCTTCCTGTTACGCCAGCATGCCCAGGGCAGGCATACAGTACTGATCATTGATGAGGCTCAGAATCTGAATTCCGATGTGCTGGAACAGATTCGCCTGCTCACCAATCTGGAAACGCACGAAAAGAAACTGTTGCAGATTATTCTGCTGGGGCAGCCGGAGCTGCAGGAGATGTTCAGGCAACCGGAACTGCGTCAACTGTCGCAACGGGTAACCGCCCGTTTTCATCTTAATGCGTTGGGGGAGGATGAAGTTGGCCCCTACGTTTATCATCGTTTAACCGTGGCGGGCGCAGTGGACCCCAAGGCCATGTTTCCTGTGGCGACCATCCGCAAACTGTATCAAATATCCAAGGGGATTCCCCGCATCATCAATCTGGTGTGTGATCGGGCGATGCTGGGTGCCTATGCCAAGGAAACCCGGGTTATTGATGGCCATATCCTCGGTAATGCCGCCAAAGAAGTGCTGGGTTACAAGGTATATGCCCCGGCGAAATCAACCCGGCAAAAGTGGTTGCCTGCGCTAATCGGTGGTGCGGCGGGTTTCGCCATCATGGTGCTGGTTGGCTTGTCCTATTGGATGGGTGTGAGCCAGCATGAAGCGCCTCATGAGGTTGCTGAAGAAGCAGATTCAAATGCAGCCGAGCCGGTGGCCGACATTGCTGCGGCTGCAGCTAAAGAACCACCACCACCGCCCGCCATTCTTAAACAGGCCAATATTAAGTCGGCAACCGAAGTTGTGCCCGAGGCTGCCGCTCAGCAAAGCAGTCTGTTGTCGCTGGACCAGGTGTTCGAGCTGGCGGATCATCAGCAGGATGCGGACGCCTATCGGGATCTCTTTTCAGCCTGGGGTATTCCCTATGATCCCGCCGAAAACGGCATGGCCTGTCCGTACGCGGAAAGCCTCGGTCTGGCGTGTCTCAGCAAGCTGGGCAGTCTCGGCTCCATCAAGCATTACGGCATGCCGGTCATCGTGCGTTTATTTGGGCCGGCAGGTGATGAGAAATTCATCGTGATTCGACGTTTGGATGACGGGGTCGCTGAAGTGTATCTGGGTGGTGAAATAAAGCGGGTGGATATCCGTGACCTGGATGCCTATTGGCGTGGCCATTACTCCCTGCTTTGGAAAAAGCCGCCGTCCTATCATGGCCCGATGCATCCCGGCACCATTGCACCACTTTCCAAATGGCTTTCCTATCAGCTGGATGTTTGGGAAAACAAACCCCAACCTTCCGCCGGGCGATCCACCTACGATACGGATCTGGTGGAGCGGGTGAAACAGTTCCAGCGCACGGTAGGCGAGATTGATGATGGTGTGGTGGGATCAGGTACCCTGATTCAGCTGTCGCGGCGGGTGGATGAGACCATCCCGCGCCTGGACCCTATTGAAGGGGGTTCCTGATGTCTTACATCCTGGATGCGTTGCGCAAGTCAGAGCAGGAACGCCAGCGCGGCAAGGTTCCGGATATTCACGGGGCCGGCACCGAAACGGTCGTAAGCGGCGGGAAAGCCAACCCCTGGCCCATCATAACGGTGACGGTGGTGGTGATTAATCTGGCCTTGCTGGTGTATTTCTGGTTTCAGTTTACCGGCAATGAACAACCCGCAGCCGTGAGCCCAGCGCCGCAGAAGATGGTTTCAGAACCGGCATTACCGGAATTCGCGCCGGCGCCTCCGGCAACACCAACCTTGACGCCGCCCCAGCCCGGGGCCAGGCCGGTGGTGAGTGCTGATAAGGCACCACCGCCGCCTGCGCAGACCCAGCGCAGCGATCCGCAGCCGGCGCAGATGAATAGCCTCGAGACAGGTCAATCAGACCAGGATGACCGGGTGCCCAGTGTGGGGTACCTACCGCAGCTGGAAGAATTACCGGCTTATGAGCGGGACGGGATTCCGGATATGACCTTTTCCTCTCACATGTATTCCAGCATTCCCCGCTTTCGCTCCATTATTATCAATGGCAAGCGTCTTAAGGAAGGGCAGTATCTGAACCAGGAGCTGCAGGTCAGGGAAATCACCGAAAGCGGGGTTGTTCTAAGCCGGGGCGGGACTTTGTTTGAAGTGGACGTTTTGGGGCGCTGGGCACAATAAATCATTCAAAATAAGGAAGAAATCCGTTTCGTCGTCTAACCTTAAAAGAGGTCCAGCCCGGTCAGAGGTGTGATTATGGAGGCGAAACAAAACGCTGTTGAAGACAACAAACGCAGTGTACCGCGACGGCATCTTATCTATTACCTGAGGGTGTTTGATGTCGAAACTAATTCGCTTTTGGGTAATTTGGTGGACATCAGCACCAAAGGCATGATGATCGTCTCAGATCAACAGGTTGAATCGGGCAAAAAGTACAAGCTGAAAATGGTGCTGCCCGATACGGTGGATGGCCGTAAAGAAGTGGAGTTCGACGCGGAAAGCCGCTGGTGTCAAAAAGATACCAATCAGGATTTTTTTGATTCAGGCTTTGAGCTGATGGATCCCCAGGCTGAATTTCTCGATGCCGTGGATCGCCTGGTGGAGGATTATTTATTCAAAGAGTAGAGGCGCCTTCCCCTAAGGTATTGTTTTTCCTCCCTGTTCGGTGTTGTCAGGAGGTCTGATGGATATGAGCGCTCTGGAAATCATCAAGTCCAACCTCAATGTGGCGAGAACGCTGATCATCGACGGTCGCGACCGCTACATCGGTGTTACCCGCACGGCCCTGCAAATCGAGCAGATTTACCGTCAGTATCGCTCCCGGGCCAAGGTTTTAGCCCCCCCATTAGCCGAACAGTTACTGAGCCAGGCCCACCGCGAAAGTGCCGATTCTATCTGCAAGTTGTGTCGCGAAAACGGCGCGATCTGGGTCAAGTTTGCTCAATTTCTCAGTTGTCGGCCGGATCTGTTGCCAAGGGAATATATTGTTGCGTTACAACGTCTGCAAAATGATGCCGAACCTGCCCGCTTTGAGGACATTCACCCCATTATTTTAATGAGCTGGGGGCAGGATTGGGATAACCAGTTCACCCGCTTTGATGTGTTACCCGTCGCAACCGCCTCCGTCGCTCAGGTACATCGCGCAACCCTGAAGAACGGACAGGAGGTTGCGGTTAAATTTCAGTTGCCTACGGCCAGGTCGTTGTTTGAACAGGATTCTCTGGTGTTCACCACCCTGTCGAAAGCCTTTGGTCCTTTGGTTCGTGAGCTGGATCTGAGGCAGGTTGTACGCCAGTTGATCAATATGACGCTGGAAGAGCTGGATTTTCGACGCGAAGCCCGTAACCTGAAGGCCTTCAGCACGCAACCGCACCTGCCGGGAATCATCATGCCGGAGCTCTATGAGAGTCTGAGTTCAGAGCGGGTCATGGTTACATCCTGGGTAGACGGGGTGCGTTTGGCGGACTACCTGGAAAGGCATCCGGAGCGCGCCAAACCGGTGTTGCAGCGCTTGTTGGCCAGCTACATTCACCAGATCACCCAACTTGGCATCTACCATGCGGATCCTCATCCGGGTAATTTTCTGATCACCCGGGATGAACAGATTGCGATTCTTGATTATGGCGCCATCGCGCGACTTTCCGCTGAGCAGCGCAATCAATACACCAATCTACTCATGGGGCTGATGGGCTTTTCCACAGTCAAACTAGGTGATTTGTTCCGCCAGGCCGGGTTTCATTGTGAACGGGCTGAAACCCTGGAAGAGATCTCGGAATACGTGGTAGGGGATAATCTGGAGGCACTTTCCATCGCTGATCGTTTGAGTGATTCACTGGATAAGATGCGGAAAAACAAAATAATAATGCCAGACTCATTCGTGGCCATGGCACGGGTTATCATTACCATCGGTGGGTTTATGACGCATTATGATGTGGATTTCGATTTTGACCCTGCTTCCATTGCTGCCTGATACCGCAGCGGCAAGACATAACTGATAAACATTTCTTACACTGGTACAACAAAATGGAATTGTACCGGCTCTTTGCACACAGTAATATAGCCTTCATATTAATAACTAAATAAGAATACGCTTTAGAATTATGTAATTCCCTAGGGGGGTTCTGGTGCATTTTTGCAGTTTTCGCAGTTTTTTTAGTATCGCATTTCTTTCCTGCCTGGTTGTCAATCAATCCTACGCAGCGGTATCGCAAGCCGTTACCGAAATCGTTTTCAAGGAAACCATCGATGAGCTTATGCTGGCGGGGGACACCTGGAAGTTTGCCAATGGTGATACCTACACCGGAATGTGGTTGCATAACAAACCCCATGGCAAGGGCGTTTACCAGCGCTTGAATGGCGATGTCTACAACGGGGATTTCCGTGAAGGATATATGCACGGCGTAGGTGTGTATAAATTCGGTAACGGTGACGTCTACAAAGGTGAATGGGAGAAAGGCCAGACACAGGGCTATGGTGTCTTGCAGTATCAGAATGGAAACCGTTACGAAGGCGCTTGGCAGCAGGGTATGCGCCATGGCAAGGGTAAACTGCTCTATCGCAGTGGCTCGGTTTACGAAGGTCTATGGCAGTACGACGATAAAGAAGGCAAAGGCCTCATGACCTATCGCAACGGTGAACGCTACATTGGCGATTACAAAAATAACAAACCCCACGGACACGGCATCAAAACCGAAGCCAACGGCAGCAGCTACCGTGGCACGTTCTCCAAAGGTTTCCGCCATGGTGTTGGAGAATGCAGCCTTGAGGGCGGGGTAATCCATGTGTGCCTGTTTGATAAAGGCCGGGAAATTCGCGATCCTGCCAAGCTTGAGCTGGCAAAAGCCTATTATGAAAAGCACAAACCCACTTACGAATTTGAAGGTGGTATCGCTTATCATCTGCAGGATGAATTTACCAAGGCCAGGCAGTATGTCACCACCAAGAATGTGTGGTGGGAAAAGACCATTGCATTATTAGAGACCCAATTACGCATTCGCAGTGAGGAGGACGATCAGTTTTTGTATCTGGTTGTTAATCGATATACGGGGCCGGGTGTGTATCACCTGCGCAAGGGCGAGATCCTGGCATCATCCGCAGATGGAAAAGCCATCGAGTTACCCGACCAAATCGTGGCTCGATTGGAAATCAAGGCCGATGAACAGGGAGAGATTCACGGAGTATTTAGCATTCCGGAACTGGCCCATGAAGAGTCCAACAAACGCTACAAAATTTTCGGTGGGCAATTTGAAGCGAAATCCAAGCCCCCGGAACAGGAAAAGCCGAATGATCATCTGGATTTTCTGGTCAAGAACAGGGATAAAGGCTAGGCCGACCCGGTTACAGCCCTTGATGTATCCACTGCATTATCAACGGCAGTAATACGGCGGTAAGTACACCGGTGAGGCTCATGGCCAGTGCCGAAAATGCGCCGCATTCTTTGCTTTCTTCCAGGGCGCGGGCTGTTCCCAATGCATGGGCTGTCAGGCCCATGGTAAACCCTTTCACACCGTCATCTTGAATACCCATTCTGTTCATCATTGGGATGCCGATCATCGCGCCAATGGCTCCGGTCAGCAGCACAAACATGGCACTCAGTGCAGGGATGCCACCGATCTGTTCAGTGACGATCATGGCGATAGGGGTGGTAATGGATTTGGTGGGCATGGAAAGCAACGTGGCTGTGTCGGCACCGAGCAACCATAAAATGCCCACCGCCAACAAAACAGTAAAGGTGCCACCCACCAGCACGGTCAGCAGAATCGGCAGCAGCAGCGAGCGAATGCGCCTGGCATTCTGAAATAGCGGGATAGCCAGCGCCACCGTGGCGGGGCCGAGCATAGCATGCAGCAGGTAAGAGGACTGGTAGTAAGTTTCATACGGTACCTGCAGTACAATGACCGTTCCCACCACTACAACCATTCCAATCACCACCGGCTGCAGCACCGGGTGGCGATTACTTTTCAGATATAGTTTTTGCCCTGCATAGAATGCCGCAATAGTAATGAGCACACCGAACAGGGGAAATCCGGTAACAGGCGTTAGCAACTCCATCATGATTGCTTACGCAAAAGTCGGGTGAAAAAAATGAACAAATAGGGTGTTATCAAAATGGATGCGGTCAGACTTACGAGCAGCGCAACGGCGATGGCAAGGCCATCTTTTTCTAGTAGTGGCCCGTGTTCGATGATGCCTGCGCTGGCCGGAATCAGGAACAAAGGCAGCAGTGGCAGCAACACCGACGACACCGTTAACAGGGATTCAGGGATATGTCCTTTGATCAGCAGAAAGATAAACAAAAAAACCAACCCCAAGACCGGAGACGGGATAGGGAGGCCGAAGGCAACCACCATCATGTGGCCAAACAGTTGAAACAGAATTAAGTAAAGCAGCCCAACAAGCATTTCTGATAATCCGAACCAATACATTTCGGCTTAGAATATCATATCTTCAGCGGGGGAAATTATTGGATTGCCATTGCAGGGCTTCGCTAATTCCCTGGCGGGGTTCCACTGCCGGCCTCCAGTCAAGCAGACGGGCAGCCCGTTCAGTGGAAAAGCGGAACTCGTTCCCAAAGGCTTTTACATCAGTGGTGGACAGCAGTGGCGCAGGTAATAACCGGTAGCGGGCAAGGGTTTGGGTGGCTTTTGCCAGCGTCATCATCAGGTTGTAGGGTAAGTGAACTTGCTTGATGGTTTTAGCGTAATAATGGGCGATTTCATTGTATAGATCCACTGTGGTCATGCCCGTCTGGCTGTCCAGAATCAAAAAATCCTGACAGGGCTGATGGCGGTGATCCATGATTTTCTGAACGCCGGCGATCAGGTCATCAATGTGAATCAGATAGATTTCCAGCGCGGCTGAGCGATGCCAGGTAAACACCACGCCACTTTTGACCATATCGATTACAGCGGGAAAAAATTGCCGGTCGCCCGGGCCATAAACCCAGCCTGGATAGACAATGGATGCACTGAGCTTGCCTTCGGAGCGCAGCATCCTGACATGGCGTGCCGCCTCGATTTTGGTGTCGGCGTAGGGCTCGTCCCAGGTTCTGAATGGCGAGTCTTCCGTGATGACCTCACCGGGCCGCGGTATACCAAACACATCCGAAGTACTCACCAGGGTCAAATGAGGCGCGGACTGCACGGACAGACAGGCCTGACACACTGTTTGGGTGCCCAGTACATTCACCCTGTGGAATTGTTGGTACGGAGCGATGGAGTTGAGTAAGGCCGCCACGTGGATGACGTCATCGCAGCCCCTTACGGCGTCAGTTACCCGCCCGGCATCGCAGATATCGGTTTCAATCAGGCCAGGGTCGCCAAATTCCCTTAGCCAGGCCAGTTGCACTTGCTTGTGAGGGTGGTTGGGCAGGTCAAGCAGACGCACCTGGCATCCCGCCCGGAGAAAATGCGCTGCAAGACGGCTGCCCACAAACCCGAACGAACCGGTTATAAGAATCTGTCTCATTTGTTGACGAAATTACCTTTATAAGTGGCACAATAGTACCATTAAATGAGTTCGTTAAGGGCTTTTTCAAAAATTATGTGATATGAATCACACTTAATATAGAAATAGGTTATTAGCCATATTGCTAATTAATATAAGAAAAGACCGAGATAACATACAAGTTGTTTAAGGCCTGTCTATACTTGTAGTTGATTATGTTTGATTGTGTTGTGAATCAGCACAGTGGAAATTAACCAGGACCATTTTCAGGAGTGGCAGTTATGGATCCGAAATCAAAAGAGATCTATCACAAGATTGAGCATTTCCTCGAGGAGCGCAAGGGACGGGATCGCCGCAAGGATGAGACGGTAGAGGAAGCAAAGGCTAATGCGGAGCGTCGCACAGGCGATGATCGGCGCGCCAGTTCATAATTTGTTGGTAGATCGGTAGCGAAAGGCGAAGGATTTCACACTTCGCCTTTTTTGTTTCCTTTCGTTCAGTGGTTATTCAGTTAAAATGCCTCATCATTTCGCCATTGATTTGAATTGAGCAGGCAGGAGAAAGTAATGAAAAGAACCATTTTAGCGGCATCGGTATTTGCGTCCATAGCGCTTAGCGGGTGTACCATTGATCCTTACACCGGTGAACAAAAGGTGAGTAATACAGCTATTGGTGCCGCAGCGGGCGCGGTAGTGGGTGCAGCCGTATCCAGCAAGAAAGACCGTGCCAAAGGCGCGGCCATTGGTGCGGCCATTGGCGGTGGCGCCGGCTATTACTTCGACTACCAGGAAAAACTGCTCCGCCAGAAACTGGAAGGCACCGGCGTCAGCGTAACCCGCTTGGAAAACGGCGGCATTAAATTGAACATGCCTGGTAACGTCAGTTTTCCAAGCGATGAATACCAGTTACTGCCGAGTTTTTACGACACCCTGGACAGCGTAGCCATCGTGCTCAAAGAATATAGTAAAACGGCTATACGAGTTACAGGGCACACCGACAGCACAGGGAGTTTTGAATACAATCAAACCTTGTCCGAGCGTCGCGCTGCCAGTGTTAAGGATTATCTGGTGAGTAAAGGCGTTGCCTCCAGCCGTTTGCATTCCAATGGCTATGGCCCGCGCTATCCCATAGCATCGAATTCCACCGTGGAAGGTCGGGCAGCCAATCGCCGGGTCGAGATCGAAATCCTCAATCAGATCTAAGCAGACCGGCCTGTTCAATATCGGCTGATTGTAAATTGTTGTTCGTTTGAGAAGGGAGCCCGATGGCTCCCTTTTTTGTTTGATTACCTAATCCAATGGAAGCACCGGGGTGAAACAACTTTGCGGATACCGAGTCTTTACCATACTATCGAAAGCAAAGTGTTGAAGGAGTGCCACAGTGTCAACCTATGATTATGATTTGTTTGTGATTGGTGCCGGGTCCGGCGGTGTTCGTTGTGCCCGTATATCGGCAAGCATGGGGGCGAGGGTAGCGGTAGCAGAAGAGCGATACATGGGGGGCACCTGTGTCAACGTAGGGTGTGTTCCCAAAAAGCTGTATGTCTATGGATCCCACATGCGCGAGGATATCGAGCTGGCACCATCCTTTGGTTGGTCGGTCAATGACGCGCAGTTTGACTGGCAGGTGCTGCGTGAAAACAAGGTCAAGGAAATAAACCGTCTCAATGGTATTTATCGCAATCTGCTGAGTAATGCCGGATGCGATGTAATGGAATCCCGTGCCACTGTCTCTGGGCCGAATAGTGTGGTGGTTGCAGGTAAAACCATTACCGCGAAACACATTCTGATCGCAACGGGTGGCTGGCCCTTCAAGCCTGATATTCCCGGCATTGAACATTCTATTACCTCCAACGAATTTTTTGATCTGCCCAGTTTGCCCGATCGGGCGCTGGTGGTGGGTGGCGGTTACATCGCCATAGAGTTGGCCTGTATTCTTCATAACCTGGGTGTGGAGACCACGCTCAGTTACCGCCGTGATCTCTTCCTGCGCGGATTTGATCAGGACATACGTCAGCACCTGCGGGATGAGCTGGTCAAGAAGGGTTTGAATATTTTATTCAACCATGATGTTACCTCGATCAACAAGCGCGGTGAGCAGACCTTCGAGGTGACAGATTCCAGTGCCCATACCACCACCTATAACCTGATTCTTTATGCCACGGGCAGAAAGCCAAAAGTGGATGGTTTGGGCCTTGAAAATACTAAGGTTGTGGTGAATGGCGATGGTGCGATACAGGTTAATGAACATTATCAGACCAACCAGGATTCGATTTATGCAGTGGGCGATGTTACTGATCGTGTACAGTTAACACCGGTCGCGCTGGCGGAAGGCATGTATCTGGCCAATTATCTGTTTGGCAGCGGCAGTCCACCTGTCCATTATGACGCTATTCCCACTGCGGTTTTTACCCAACCGCCCATCGGCACGGTGGGGTTAAGTGAGCAGGATGCCCGCGCGCAAGGGTATGATGTGAAAATATTCAGATCAGCGTTTGCACCGATGAAATACAGCTTCAAAACAGAAAAAGAGCGGAGTTTGATGAAGCTGGTGGTGGATGCAAAATCAGATCGTGTGCTGGGGGCACACATGGTAGGGCCGGATGCCGGTGAGATCATTCAGGGCATTGGCATTGCGGTCGGTATGGGGGCAACCAAAGCCCAGTTTGACCAGACCATTGGCATTCATCCGACCAGCGCAGAGGAGTTCGTCACCATGAGAACCCCTGTAGAGACGATTTCAGATTAGGTTGCACCGTTTACAATTTTGTGCAGAACGTGGCGCCAGTCTGCCTGTACCGGCAGCAGAAACGACTCCCTCAGCACCGTGACCAGTTCGTCTGTGTTCAGGGTTTGTCGCTCGGGCTCCTGACCGCTGTGGCGCACGGTAAAATGGTTGTTGAGCAGGGTGTACCGGGTTTCTTTGGTGGCCCTGGCCGCCAATAGGTTTTGTCTGAATTTTGAGTTGGGATGGGTGGAGGTGTACCAGTTGGCCACTTCTATGTCGATGGGTTGCTGTACTTCGGCGCCCAGGTGGTAGACCGGCTGCCATTGTCCCGCCAGCAACACTTCCAGAATATAGCCGTCGTTGAATTCTTTGAGCCGGAACGTTTCGTGATGGGTGGTCTGCACCAGATCCGGCACAAACTGCAGAGGCATCGTTAACACCAGGCCGCCGAAGCCCACATCCACCAACCACGGTGTGCCTTCGATCAGGGTGCGCAATACCATGTGAGTTCTGGGGTTCGCAGGCGCGCCGCTGGGCGTTTGCCAAAGTACTCGTGCCATCAGTGGCTCCACCTCAAATCCAATACGTCGCAGTACTGCCATAAAAAGATTATTCTGCTCGAAGCAGTAACCTCCACGGCCTCCGTAGATCAGCTTGTTACAGATCTGAGACATGTCCAGATTGATTCCGGAATCCAACAATACGTCTATGTTTTCAAAGGCAACGCTGGCCGGATGGAGGGAATGCAGTGATTTCAGGGTGGCCAGATCAACCTCTGGGCTTTGCTCATAACCAATGCGCTGGAAATAGTCCGTCAGTGGAATCATGCAGTTAATCCTTGTTAATCAGAACGATGCCGACAATGAGGGCGATTACCCCTGTCGACCGGCTCAAGGTAAGGGGTTTGATGGGAAGCTCGAACCAGCCATAGTGGCTGGATATAATGGCAATGATCAGCTGCCCGGTCAGTGCGTAACTCATCATTGGGCCCAGGCCCATCCGTGGTATCAGATAATAAAACAAGCCTACCCCGGTTGCCGCCAGCAAGCCGCCGGAAAACCAGAGATAGATAGGGATGTTGATCGCTCCGCTCCAGTCGGGGGTTTGCAGTGAGCTGGCAAGGGCCATCATCAACATCGCCACAAAGCTTACCCCAAACACGATTGCGGTGGCCCACATGGAGCTGTCCAACAGTACGCCAAGCCGGGCGTTCATGCTGGCCTGAGTGGCAATGGCGGCGCCGGCCAGTAAAGCAAGCAGTGCGGGTAGATTCATCCTGCAATCCTCATCAAAAAGGTATTCATCGTCAATGACATGATCGTGTCTCCGTTGGCAATAAAGAGCACAGTCAGATTAGTGTTTTTTGCCGAGGCTGACATTTACATAGGTTGATTGAGTAGATTTTTTTTAATTCGGCTCAACTGGGTGGGTGTAATGCCCAGATGGGATGCAATCAAGTACTGCGGCAGCCGCCGGGCCAGGGCAGGATAGTCTTCGATGAATTTCTCATAGCGAAGGCGCGCGCTTTGCTGCACCAGGGCTACCTCCCGGGGTTCCTTGGCCAGCAACCAGTTTTTCTCAAGATAGTGTACTTGAAACAAGGCTAAATCATGATGTTCATGTAACAGCTTACGAAAGGGTTTAAACTCGATTTCCAGCACCAGACTGGGTTCCAGCGCCTCGACGGTAAACAATGAAGGGGTTTCCCGCAGTAAGGCGGCCATTGAACCGGGAAACGTGCCTTCATCAAAAAACATCTTGTTGTATTCGTGGCCTTTCTCATCTGTTGTGTAATTGCGGAGCAAGCCCTGATAAACGAAAGCAAAACCAGTGGGTGCGGCCCCGACGGGATAGAGAATCTGCCCCTGATCCAAAGAGCGCAGATGGCAGATTGCCTGCAGGCCCTGCCAGGTTTCAGGCTGTAGTGGGTAGTAGTCTGACATTGCTGCTTTCAGTGCTGCTAACGCCAGCGTTTGCAAATTGGTCTTCATGGGCCTTGTTCTCGATTCAGACGCATATTTCTAACATAGTTCAAAGTCAAAGTAATTCGCAATAACCCATCTGGCGCTACCTTAGCCCCAGCTAACAGGAGGCGGTAGTCAAGCGGAGGCGGTCATCATTGTATTGGATCACAATCAGCAGAATGATCAACGGATAAAACCAGTATAATGGATCGTTGTTCACATTGATCAGGATATACCGAGCCATGGACTACCCACAACAGATGAACGTTCCTGCTACTTTGATGCGGGGAGGCACCAGTAAAGGTGTTTTTTTTCTATTACAGGATCTTCCTGTACCGGCTCAGGTGCCGGGTGAGTATCGTGACAGAATGTTGCTGAGAGTGCTGGGTAGCCCGGATCCCTACGGACAGCAGATTGATGGTATGGGAGGCGGCAGCTCCAGTACCAGTAAAGCGGTTATTATCAGTAAGAGCGAACAGCCGGATCATGATGTGGATTATGAGTTTGGTCAGGTGGCCATAGATAAGCCCATGGTGGATTGGTCAGGGAACTGCGGTAATCTGACGGCGGCTGTGGGGCCTTTTGCCATCAGTAACGGATTGATGAAGTCGGATCGGGTTCCACAGGATGGGGTGGCTACGGTTCGTATCTGGCAGAAAAACATCCGCAAGACCATTGTTGCCAGAGTGCCCGTCAGTGGTGGAGTGGTGCAGGAAAACGGCACGTTTGAACTGGACGGTGTCACCTTTCCCTCAGCGCCAATTCAGATTGAGTTTTTGAACCCTGTAGATTCGTCTGACCGCCTGTTGCCGACCGGCAACCTCATGGATGATTTGGAGGTTCCCGGGGTGGGGCAGATAAAATCCACGTTGATCAATGCGGGGATTCCCATGGTGTTTGTAGCGGCCGCAGCACTTGGCTTGACCGGAACGGAATCACAGAGTGACATTAATGGTGATAGCCGCACACTGGCGTTGCTGGAAACGCTACGCCGGGTGGCGGCACTAAAAATGGGGTTAATCGAAACGTTGGATCAAGCGTCTTTAAGGCAGCATACACCCAAAATTGGCTTTATTGCCCCGCCACAATCCTACAGAGCTGCGGGTGGAAAGGAAGTGAACAAGGATTCTATTGACCTGTTGCTGCGCGCGGTTTCCATGGGTAAGTTGCACCACGCCATGATGGGCACCGCAGCGGTAGCGGCTGCATCCGCTGCTGTCATTCCCGGCACACTGGTCAATCAGGCAGCCGGTGGTAACGTCGGTGATTCCATCACAATAGGCCACCCCTCAGGAACGCTGCGGGTTGGCGCAGAGGCCAGTAATATAGGAGGGCAGTGGTGTATCAGCAGAGTACTAATGATTCGTAGTGCGCGGGTATTGATGGAAGGCTGGGTGAGGCTAAGCTGAATCCAGATGATTGCCACGGTGTGCGCGGTTTGCACGGGCACTAGGATTGATGGCTAAAAATGTTGCTGAAATCCGAACTCGAAAATCAGGACTTCCACCTTTGTTTTTATATCCTGACCGGCATAGGATGGATAAACCACATTAGCAGGATCGCAACCATTACCCAATTGCGCCGAACAAGGCGGAAAATGTGTCTCTGATATCAAGTGACCTATTGCAAAATCGATGTGGCGGTCTTCTGGAAGATCCCAACCAAACCCGATGGGCATCAATGTAGCGTCGTTCAGGGGTATCAATGCATTGGGTGCGTCTTCAGCGACAGCTGAAGGCCGATCTTCGTAGCCGGCGCGCAATACAAGTTGATCGCTCCACTGATATTCGATTCCAGTACCCCAGTACGTTACATCTCTTAAGCTGATCTGATAATCCACTGAGTTAGGCGAAATACCATTTTTCCCTCCAGTACCCACTAAATCAGCGATGTTTCCCCACATTAATAAGGGCACGTCCACACCAAAATCCAGATAGATCTGGCTGAAAGCGGACCACTCGGTCCATCTGACATCAAGGTTCCATTTCCACTTAGGAGTGACTTGAAGGCTAATACCAGCGTTCCAACGTTGCGGTATTTCGTATGAAACAGTAAGTGGGCCCCTTGAATCATTCGCGATATCTTCTCCTGTGGGAAGTTGAAGACCAAAGTTTCCAATCAGTGTTCCCACGGCCTCTAATACATCACTACTGTGAAAGTTATACAGGAACTGTTTGAATGGATCATAGATGGGAAACTCAAACTCACCATCCATTTCAACGTTAACGGCGGAGTTGTAGGATAAACCAAGTGATAGCCAGGGTTGAGGTTTCCAAAGCATACCAAGGTTCAAGCCCCAGATTGTTGTCACCGACCTGTTTGGGCGTGCCATTGGGGTTACAGAATGTTGTCTGGATAAAGGGAGAACCCAGGAAAAATATCGCTTCGTGGGGTTCATGTATTGGCAGTTCCAGGCCCATTCCCGAATAATTAAAATTAATGGAAAGACCTAAGGACAGTTCTTCTGATACTTGGTAAGCGACGGTAGGCGAGAAGTAGGTGATCAGAGTGAAAGCGGCTCGTTCCTGTGCGAACCTACCCGGATCATCAGGTGCCACGTGCATGCCGTTCATCATGGGGGCATACACGTTGTTCCAAATGTAAATTTGCTTCCCGACGGGTTATAGGATGCACCGCCGGCTATGCCTGCACCAATAGGCATATCGACCATGCCTCCTGGCAACATTAATGTAGGGCCGCCTTCGGATTCACTGTGGGTATTCAGCGTCTCATTATAGACATACTCATCCCAGGGGCTCCTGCCGTAGCTAAGGTTGCCGTCTTCGTCCTCGTAGGCAGCATATTGACGTTTATACTCCTTAATCAGATCATTCATATAATCACCGTAACCACCCAGTTCCATTTCGGTGGTGAACAAGCCGACGATTCCTTTTATAAACATTTGCCGGCCCTTTAGCTGTGTCAGGCCGGCTGGATTAAAATGAATAGAATCGATATCTGGCGGATCAGCCGTCACCGCGTGTCCAAGTGACAGTGCTTTCGGGCTACCGATCGTTATACTATCGGTAAATGATGCCATTGTGGATTGAGAAAAACACAGAAACATCACGCCTAAAGGTGTAAGCACAATGCGTGATGAACCCCCCCGGTCCTTGCGTTGGGTATAAAGTTTATTCATGTTTTTTTCTTCTATCGTTACGTAGATTATCGTTTATAACGGTCGGCATGAACGTCACGCCAACCATTTTTTGATCTACCCTACTATTTCAGGCTTTAACTGCTGTAAATGGAAATGCCCCCATGATCGCAGCGTTTACTTTACCGCTAATGTTTCCACCTTCTACAACACCACAGAATTTCAAAGTAATAGGTAGCGGCTTTTTTATTTTATTAACCCAGGCCAATTCGCCGCTTTCGGCGTCAAACGTCAAATCCGTTGCCACTTCAACCTGACCCATGGCCGATTGTGTTCCGGATAGTATTCCGTTATCAGACACAAGTTCTAACGTGGTTTCTTGGGGGCCGGTTGGACCATGTATGATGACGCTCCATTTGCCTACGATTTCTTCTTGGGTAACCATTTTTTTCTCCGGTGTTGGTATGGGTTAGTAAAGTTCAAACATCCCACACGAGATGTATGCTGGTTGGTCCGGCAATGATGCTGCCATGAAAGGCAGGTGGGTTATCCGGATCCAACCGGAATTCCGGTAGCTTATTCAGAATGGTTTCGTACATGATTTTGAGTTCCATGCGCGCTAGATGGGCTCCCAGGCAATGATGGGGGCCTGCACCGAATGCCAGGTGGTTGGTTTTTCCACGGTGCAGGTTAAAATCCTGAGCATTAGTGCAGACATTTTCATCGATACTGGCACCAGGGATAAACATCATGATCCGTTCTCCCTGTGCCAGCTTGATACCCCGAAATTCGGTGTCGGACTTCACCATACGGATAGGGGCTACAAATGAATATCGACGCAGTAGTTCTTCGACAGCATTGGGGATTAATTCGGGGCATTCCCTTAGTTCCTGTTGTAACTGACTGTCGCTGGCCAGATGCCGAACGCCAAACCCGAGTGCGTTGACAACCGTGTCCAGACCGGCAATGAATAGAATTACGCAATAACTCAACATCATCTCGAGATTCATGTCGTCATCTTCGAGTTTCAGTGACCAGAGCATGCTGATGATGTCATCCTGTGGGTTATCTTTTCGATCGATAATTGTTTCCCGAAGCACATCAGCAATGGCCTTCATCATCAGCATATTTTCAGACAAATCAGGTGAAATTACAGAAAGGTGCTTTTTAGCTAGTTCCCGATATTCGCGCTCTTTCTCGACCGGCAAACCAAACATGGAAAGGAATATTTCAACTGGGTAAACATCCGATACATCATGCTGAAATTCACATCGCCCTTTATTGGCTATGTTGTCCACGAGGCGCCCAGCCAGTGCCCGAATTTTAGGTTCCATAGCGGCAACCGATTTTGGCGAGAAGGTGGCAAATAAAGGAGCCCGCAGCTTCGAGTGCAGGGGAGGGTCTATGCAGATAGGTACAGGTGCGGGGATTCTTTCTTCTTCAGGCAACTCAGACATCATTGCCTCAAACGCCTCCGGTGAGAAATGCTCACTGGAGAATTTTTTATAATCCGTCATCGCTTCTGTAACTGCATCATGGGACATAAACATCCAGTGTCCGCCATTGTATGGCGTCCAGAATATCGCCGGTGCTTCTATCAGCAATTCTGCAGCTCTAACGTGTGGGTCATTGCAGTAGCCTGGATCGTTGTTGTAATCGAATTCAAAAACCAAATTCTCCGGTACGTGATCCGGTCGCTTCATTTTTCCAATATACGGGTTATCCATGGGGTATCCTCAAGTTACTTATGGTTGGGATCTGTTTATGAACCAGCGGTCCGATAAATCAACTCAGCCTGTGCTTTGGCTTCAGCTTCTCGCAGCAGCCGGTCATCCCGAAATTTAACCAGATCCCGAAAGCCGATTCGCTTGTATTCAGGGCGGGGTTGAATACCCCATTGGTCTTGGGCGGTTGCGTTTGGCCCGGTGGTGCGCCCTTCACCTTCATTCGCTCCATAGAGGGGATGGGGCACAAGGCATTCCGCGTTGTCATCAGACCAGCGTACTTTCATTAGCTCATCGCACACCTCGGTCATGCTCAGGGTTGGCCAGCCGAACCAAACCAATAACCCGGGTAAACTGAAAGATGCTTCAAGAACCAATGCAACCAGGCATACAAACAAGGCCCTTTGCAACCACTTATGCATATTGGCAAAGTGACCTGTAGTGCCCAGCGGTAAATCCTTTTCTTCATTTTTGTTCATGTGTTTCACCTATGGAATGGGCCTGAATCAGTCAGTGAATATTTCGCGATTCACCGTATGCAGGTACGGAAGGGACAGAAATGGCGTAATGTAGAAGATGTCATAGATCCACCAGCCCCAAACCGGGAATGTAATATTGGCGTAACGGACATCCGCATAGAACGTCATATTCAGGTTGTAACCAATCCACACGATGACCCCCATCCAGCAAGTGACGATGAGCCATTGTTGCCCCCAACGCTTCATTTGTAATAACCCAATAGCCGCCGCCAGGCGAGGGCAGAAGCAACCCAAAATCAAAGAAATCTCCCAGCCTTTCTCCCCCGGTGCTCCGGCCCCACCCACTGCGTACGGCCCCACCGTCAGTTCGTTGTAATGCCAGAAATAACCGCCATCGAACACGGCTCCCCAGCCTGCCGTTAACACACGATTGATAAGGGAATGGTTGGCAAACAAATCCATGGCCCATCCCAGGCTGTTGAGTGAGGAATCGATGATGACCAGGTAGCCAATCAACGTGACAATCAAAGGGCGTACTGAAAGACCGGCCTTACCCGCCTGAATCTGTAAATGCAAACCGTAAAAGAAAAGGGGCAGTCCAAAAATACCGAGCACCCCGGTACCCATCAAAAGCGTACCGGCGATCATCCATTTGTCAGCCCGCCATTGCGCCTGCTTACTGTTGTCCTGATGTGCGTCATAAACGCCAAATGTTGTTGATGCCATGGCGCTTACCAGTCACTGAGTGAATAAAGGTGTAGTTGAAACAGGAAGAGTCCCAACAAATAGGAATACAACAATACCTGGAAAACGATTAAGGCTTTCTTCCTGCGGCGATCCTGTTCGGATATTTCATTTTTACTCATTTTTGTCACCTACTAGGTTTCTGTTTTCTTGTTGTGTTTTTTTTATTGGTTTGCTTCTTATAGCAAGCAGGGTACAGCTGCGTTCAATAGGGTTTGCCTGAGCTTCCCGCTGCATCTAGAAAGTACCCAGGGAGTCCATCAGCCAATACCAAAACCAGATCACCAGACCGATGGCGCCGAACGCCAAACCCAGGCGGACCATTTCAGTCCAGATCAAATCCCACATTGCGTCATTCTCCTCAGTATGGCTTGGTTGAGTTGCTTAACCTTCTGATTTTATTGGTGATAATAATGCTGGCGGAGGCGTATTTGGCACTCCGTCCTTGATTTTCAATTTTACTCTACGAGGTTTTATACTTACTCGCAAGTAATAAAACTACTTGCGAGTAAGTAAAATGTGTGTGAATATCCCTTATCACCAAACTGAGACAAAGACTTCATTGACGGAATCAGAAGTTAGCAATGGATAAATCGACAGCAGCAAAGAAAGCAACTCCGAAGAAAGCACAAAAGACGAAGGCGGCAATTCTTAATTCCGCTGAAAACCATTTTGCCAGGCTGGGTTTTGCAGCTACCCGATTGGAGGATATTGCCGATGAGTTGGGAATGACTCGGGCTGCGTTGTTTTATTATTTCAAGGATAAACAGATGCTCTACGACGAGATGATCGCAGACTCTTTCAGTTCATTGGCCGAAACGTTGGTTAAACTGATTGATTCCTCAGATCGCAGTATATCCGAGCGTCTTGAGCTTGCAGTGGGGGCATGGGTTGATTCGGTTGTGGCGCGGCCTAATCTTGCTCGCCTTATTATGCGGTTTGTTGCCGATGGTATCGATCAGCCGGCTATGCGTATCTTCATCGGTAACGAACTGATTCCAACAAAATTCTTTCAATTGTTTCGTGCGGGCCGTGAATCCGGTGAGCTAACCCCATTGCATAATGATCCGTTCCATGCTGCCAGTGCCATTCTGGGCAACACCGTATTTTATGTGGCGGCCATGTCTTCCCTATTACCCAATCAGTTTGAGCCCCTGGATCCGGATCAGGTTGCTTGCCACCGCGATGAAGCATTGTCTTCTGCACGCCGGTTGCTGGGGATAAAAAACAAATAACAACCCCAATAACAAAAAGGAGAGGCCCATGGACAGTGACAGCAGTGCCATACAGGTAACGCGTTACAAAAACTCAATAGCTTGGTTTTGGGGATTGGTCGGGCTGGCTTCGCTGGTGTGGTGCGCCAGTTTTCTCCGCACCGGATTAACCTCGGAGAGAGTGGCTAATCCAGCGGTGTCCGGTGCGCCCCGTCCTGTTGACTTTCTATTTGGCTACCCTCATTGGGCAGACTGGGCAAACTATTTCACAGTGATTGCGATGCTGGTTGTCATTGTGTTGTGTGTTATGTCGTGGCGTAAAAATCCGGGCAACCCGAGTGTGCTTATGGCCATCGCCTCTACTGCTATTGTATGGCAGGATCCGATCATGAACTGGGCGCCCTACGCGGTCTACAATCCCGAACTGTGGCATCTGCCTGAATGGTGGCCCTATGTCAGTATCTCACCCACGGTTGAGCCCTTTATTGTTATTGGCTACTGCATGTTTTATTTTGGGCCGTATTTTCCTGCGATCTGGATACTGCGCCGGATACAAGCGAAAAAGCCAATGGATGCTTTTGTATGGCGCCATCCATTATGGAGTCTGGCTGGTCTGATTCTGGTGATTGGCTTCGTGATGGATATGTTGCTTGAAGTCACGCTGGTGCGAACCGGGCTATATATCTATTCGCAGGTTATTCCTTGGGGCTCCTTGTTCCCCGGCACAACCTTTCAGTTTCCTCTGATCTGGGAATCCACCTTTGTCACCTTCGTCATGATTCCGGCTGGTGTGCTTTGCTACCGGGATGATACCGGGCGGGCAGTCGCAGAGAAGTTGGCACAGAAACTCCGTTTGCTTTCTTCACGGCCCAGGCTGGCCACGTTTCTGCTTATGTTCGGCATACTCAATATAGCGTATTTCATGTATGGCGGTGCCTTTGGAATTATCAGAGCATCGGGCATTGCCACTGCTGTTGCCTGCCCGTATCCGTTTCCCGAAGCAAAAGTGTATGACCCACAAGGTTTCTATGAGCGGGAAGGAGAGCCTGGCCCATACTTTGAAGGTTTGTGGAATACCTGGATGACAGGACAGCCAGAAGGGCGTCCTGCTAACAACCCAATAAACCCGAATGCAGCATGTGTGGGGGAAAGTTGATCATGCGTACTATCGTTATAACCGGTGCCTCCAGGGGACTGGGCTTGGCATCGTCAGCACATCTGTACAAGCAGGGATGGCGGATCGTTGCCGCAATGCGTTCGGTTGACGCTGGCCTGGAGCGTTTACGGGCAGCAACCGGCGCCTCGGTCGATGATCCACGCCTTGTTGGTATTAAGCTGGATTTGGGGGATTCGTCCTCAATCGCCCAAGCGGCCACCGACATAGTAGAGCATGTAGGGGCGCCGGACGTCATCGTTCACAATGCTGGGCTGGCTGCTGCAGGCAGTGCGGAAGAAACGCCGATGGAGGCTTGGCATCAGTTGTTCGCCACCAATCTTTTTGGCCCGGTTGAACTGACCAAAGCACTATTGCCGGCGATGCGGAAAAAGGGAAGTGGGCGCATCGTAGTGATATCCAGTCAGGGAGGTATTCGCGGTATGCCGGGCATCAGTACCTATTCCGCTTCCAAGGGGGCCCTGGAGCGGTGGGCTGAATCCATGTCACAGGAAATAGCACCCTTTGGCCTGGGCGTTACCATATTGGTGACGGGAACGTTCAAAACAGAGATTCTGACTGAACAAACCCCGGATTATGGCGATCACAACGGCCCTTATGCAAAGGTCTATGAAGGCATCCACACTACCGGCCGCGAGTTTGTAGATAAGAATGCAGCTCCACCGGAGAAGTTTGCCCTGGCGTTGTCCGCTGCCATTGATGACGATGCGCCCATTAGACGACGGACAGTTGGGCCGGATGCCGCGGGCCTGTATATCATGGCACGCTTACTACCGGGAAATTTGGTTCACAAAATCATAAGGAAAGCGATGAAACTCCCGGCGCAAAATGCATTGAAAAATGCCTAGTGCGAAAACCTAAACATAGGCAGCCAATACATAATAATAAGGCATGAAAATATTACCCAAGAAATATTGCCCAAGAAAGATTTCCTATGAAACATTACTTATGAAACAGCGTAAAGTTGCTGACCATTCCAATTCAATTGCCAGCTTGTCCATGATGGCATCTGCTTTGGCCGGCAGAACGTTGGAGGTGAAGTATGACGAAGCTCGAGTGGGTGCAGCATGGACCGATGGCAAGATCGTCTATGTGACCAGCGATGGCGATCTCAAATGTCAGTTAAGGCAAGTCTGCTCACAGTGTGCTTTGTTAGCATCAGGGAGTCTTGACAGGGATATCATCAAGCACTTTATACGAAAACCCAAACTGCTTGATCGTTACCTTGCGTTAGAAAGCAAGCGGGCGTTAAAAGAATTGTCTCATCTACTTCCGCCTTCTTACCCTGTAGAAGAATACAGTCGTTCCATTCCGGATTCAGAGTCCTCCTATAATTCTCTGGAGATTGCCTTGAGTAAGGCTGACATCGGTTTGGCACCCGCATCATTTGGTACTATTTGTCCACGTGAGATACTCGCGGCAGTTGCACAGGAGGGTGGTTCTGCCTCGGCCGGTAAGCATACTCCAAGGTCACAACAGAGCGAACCGATGAAGGAGTTATCGGATGAAGCTAACGATCACGAAGATGACAATGCACACGATTTCTCCAGCCCGGTAGGGGGCGGTGGGGGAATTGGTAAGTTACTGCAAAAGATGTTCAAAATGGTCCGAGACGTCAAAGGGGGAGGTTCCCCGGGTGCGGATGCGCCCACCCACTGGTCCAGAACCGGCAGCAGAGCAGGGGCCAAGGCCGTTCGATCTTCGGCACAGCCGGAGACGATAGAGGATGCTTTCGGCAAGCACGCAGGCATTCATTATCCCGAATGGGATACCCACAGACAATGTTACCGCCTCGATTGGTGTACCGTACAGGAAATCGATACACCGATTGAGTCCCATGCGGATGTGGAGTGGTTGGGCGGCATTGGTTTGCGCAAACCGATAACCCGTTTGGGAATGGGACTGGACCGGTTTCATCGTCAGATCCAGGGTGACGATATCGATCTGGATGCAGCCATTGAATCTTGGGTGGAACAAGCTGCGGGATCGGCTCCCGATGAGTACTGTTATGTAGAAAGTCAACGTAATCGTCGTGATTTATCCGTTCTGGTTCTATTGGATATATCGGGATCTGTATCCCAAGCCAGCACCAGTGGCCGCTCTGTCCATGAACAGCAGCGCAGTGTCGGTGCAGAATTGATAACCGTGCTCTATGAAGTGGGTGATCGGGTTGCGCTCTACGCCTTCCATTCTCAGGGCAGAGGAGCCGTGCATTTAGCGCCGGTTAAACGCTTTGAGGATAATCTGGATAGTCAGGTCATGAACCGCTTGTACAGTCTGAAACCGGGAGCCTATTCCAGACTGGGAGCAGCCATTCGCCACGGGACGACCGAACTGATTGATCATGGTGGTACAACGCGAAAATTACTGTTGGTGCTTTCAGATGGCTTGGCCTATGACCATGGGTATGAGCCCGCCTATGCAGCGGCAGATGTCAGGAAAGCGCTAGGGGAGGCTCGCCGCGATGGTGTTGGTTGCCTGTGCGTTAGTGTGGGCGCTGATACAGAAACGGAAACGTTGCGTCGTGTATTTGGCAGTGCCGCCCATGCCACCATTCCTCACCCGAATCAGTTGGGACGAGAAATCGGACGATTGTTTCGATCAGCACTGCAGTCAGCAGAATCACAACGCCGCATTGCATAATGGCTGCTTTTGGCAGCGAGATCAGGATAACGAAAGGCCAAACCGTATGAATATGACAAATGCTAACATAAAGAAAGAGTTTTCAGTTCCCTATTACGTTCCGGTAGGAAATGAGAAGGTAATTTTCACCGCGGCTTACAATCAGGGCCTGTCTATTCTGTTAAAGGGGCCTACCGGGTGTGGTAAAACCCGATTTGTTGAAGCCATGGCATACGAATTGGATCGTCCACTTATAACGGTGTCGTGCCATGATGATCTGACAACCGCGGATCTTGTGGGGCGCTATTTGCTCAAGGATGGCGTTACGGAATGGGTAGATGGCCCGCTCACCAGGGCGGTGCGAGAGGGTGCCATATGCTACTTGGATGAAGTGGTGGAGGCTCGCAAGGATACCACCGTGGTGTTGCATCCCTTATCGGACTATCGCAGGCAGTTACCCCTTGAACGTCTTGGTGTTACGTTGGATGCAGCCCCGGGTTTTTGCCTGGTGGTTTCCTATAATCCCGGTTACCAAAGCGTATTGAAGGACCTGAAAGATTCAACCCGTCAACGCATGGTCGCCATTGAATTTGATTACCCAACCCCGGAAGTGGAACAGGGGATCGTTGCCAAAGAGTCAAAGATCAGCAGTCTACAAGCGGCGAAACTGGTGAAACTGGGGCAGGCGATACGACGCCTGGAAACCGGTGGGCTGCGGGAAGTGGCATCCACCCGTGTACTCATTGCGGCCGGGCAACTGGTGGCAGAAGGTTTGTCATTGCGGGACGCCGCACTTGCAGCCATTGCGGGCCCACTGACGGACGATATGCAGGTGGGTAACGGACTCAGAAAAATGGTGGAAGTGTACCTACAGGATTAAAGAAAATATGTGCTTTCAAGTCTGGATTGGGTGGGGAGCAAGGGTGCATTTATATTGCTTGAGGATCTGGCTATGCTCATCCCACCAATTATCTTCTGCCAATGGGGCTGCTTGAGTCTGTCATTATCGTCATTCTAACAATTAGTTTTGGGCAGATTACAATGCCTCTGCTACAACGCGGTTACGCTGCACTCCCAGGTCGATTTTATCATCCGCCGAGCGGATGCTGGCTTCAACCAGGTCACCGTTGCGAAGATATTGCTTGCGCTGTGATTGCACCTTTAAAAATAAATCCCACTTTGTCTTTTCCGGCAACAATGCGCCGATCTTCTGCTTGAACTGAGAGGGTACTGACAACGCACAACCTGCGGGCGTGCCGGTGGCGAGCAGGTCACCGGCCTCAAAATCCTGGACAGTGGAAAGCTCGGTAAGGGTCTCCGCAGGCCCGAACACCAGGTTTGCGGAACTGTCCTGTTGCCGCACTTCACCATTCACAGTGAGCTTTAACTGCAGGTTTTTAAGAGCCGTTATGCTGGAGGCATCCAGCAGTGTGAGCCAGGGCCCGACCGGTCCAAAGGTGCGGAAGGATTTGCCTTTATAGAATTGCATCTGCGGAATCTGGACATCACGTGCGGAGTAGTCGTTCACGATCACCGCACCGGCTACGTACTCGTGCAGGTTCTTATCGGTAATCGTTACTGCACCCTTGATCGCTTTGCGCAACACCAGGCCAAGCTCTATCTCGTAATCGAGGAATTGCACGATGCGCGGCTTAATGACGTCACTGTCAGCCGCCACAATGCAGCTGGATGCCTTGGTGAAGATCATGTTGTAGGTCTTCTCGTCAGGATCCATTCCCGATTCAATCATGTGTTGGCGATAATTCGCACCCTGACAGACGAACTGCTGATTTTGCGTCACCGGTGACAGTAGCTTTACTGCTGATTGTTCAAGTGTATTGCCTTCCAGGGCGGCAAGCTCGGCCAACGAAGTGCCGCGTATGAAGTCACCGGTGGTGGCAAACTCGCCGGGAACAGGTGTGATCTGGCTACCACGCATGACCCCCCACCGGACACGGCCTTGATATTCGAAGCGTGCGATATTGAGCGACATAAGCGGGATTTCCTTATTGAGAGTTGAAGCAGACAGTGTTGAAGCTTTGGGCTTTTCGACGGGTGCAGGCGACGGCTCACAAGCTGTGAGCGCGAGTCCACTGCCGGCAACCATCACCATCGACACGCCTGCCTGGAGAAGACGGCGGCGCTGAATATCGGTTTCAGAGGCGTTCATTGTCGGGCTGGCTCCTGTCAATAGCGCTTGTGGTAGAAATGCTGACAAAGTACGCATAACTGATGATATTGTCAATTATGATCAAATAATCCATAATCGGCCCATTCAGCATCAACCCTACCCGATGAAATCAGTTAGGAGCCTCCACCCCATGACCAAACACAAACGCCCCAAACAGGCTCCGAATGACGCTGAATCACCTCAGGCGGAATCAGCACCGGTATCGACAGAACCAACCCAGCGCGAACCCCGTGGTGAAAGGCGCAAGCGTTTGACACGTGAGAAGCTGCTGGATGCTGCTTTCCGACTGATGGCTGAGCGAGGCATGGATGCTGTTGCCATCAACGACATCACCGAGGCGGCGGATGTCGGCTTTGGCACGTTTTACAACCATTTTGCCTCCAAAGAGGCGATTTACCTGGCGGTGATGGATGCGTTGTTCGAAGATTTCGGCGATGCCCTCGAGCGCATTGTCGGTGATGTGGAAGATCCTGCCGAGGTTATCTCGATCTGTTTCCGCCATGGAATATTGCGCGCGCGCCGCGAGCCGCTGTGGGGAAAGTTCCTGGTAAGAGAGGGATTTTCAGCGCGGGCCCTGACACGGGGTTTGGGTGTTAGGCTGTTGCGTGACATTCAGATTGGCATCGCCAAGGGGCGCTTTACGGTACCCGATCCTTTTATGACATTCATCACCGCGGGTTCAGCGTTTCTCGGTGCCATCTCGGCTGATCTTGAGGATGCCCGTGATCAGACCGGTTTTCTGGAGCAGCTCGGCTTTTCCACCCGGGACTTTCCCGAGCGGGCCGCCACCTCGTTGCTCTACAATCTCGGGCTGCCCTGGGATCAGGCGCAACACATTGCGCGGCTTCCACTGCCGGTTGCAGGCCCCTCATGAAGGCAGTTATGAAAGGCGTCGTTATCCACCGTTATGGATCAGCTGCCGATGTTCTCAACATTGAGGCTGTTACAATTCCGGAGCCGCGCGCAAATGAAGTGCTTATTCGCCAGCATGCAACCTCGGTCAACCCCATCGATTACCGTATGCGCAGCGGTTACGGACACGTGCTACTTGCGAAAATGCGAGGTTTTGAATTACCTCTGATCCTGGGCCGTGATGTGGCAGGGGAGGTGGTAAAGGTCGGGCCCAAGGTTACTGAGCTTCAGGCTGGCGACGCCGTGTTTGGTGTCCCGAGCCCCAAGGCCCAGGGCACTTATGCTGAGTATGTCATTTCGACCCCGGCGCATGTTATCCCTATGCCGAAGTTGCCTGAGTCTGAAAAGCCGTTTTCTTTTGAGCAGGCCGCCTCGCTCCCCTATGTGACCTGCACAGTGTGGGACGCGCTGGTGACAAAGGCAGGGCTGGGCCCAGGCTGCAGTAGCGGTAAAAAAGTATTTGTTCAGGGGGGATCCGGTGGCATCGGTGCACTGGCGATTCAGCTGCTCAAGTACTGGGGTGCTTACGTTGCCACCACCTGCAGCACCGCTAATATGAAGTCCGTGGCCGCGCTGGGTGCAGATCTGGTGATTGATTACACCAGCGAAGACTACAGCCGTCGGCTTTCAGGTTTCGATGTGGCTCTGGAAACCGTTGGTGGTCCCCTGGAAGAAAAAACTCTGGGTATTCTCCGAAGCGATGGCAAGGCGGTATTCGTCACCCTCATTCATCCTATCTTGCAAACGTTTGACGAATCAGGCTTGGTTTGGGGTGCCATTCGTAATCTCTCACAATTTCGAAAGCAAAAATGCCGTGCCGGAGCGCATGGAATACAGCGCTATTACTGGTCGACCTTCAAGCCGTCTGTCGATGCGTTGACTACCGTGCGCTACCTTATCGAAGAAGGGCGGTTGCAACCTCATATCGATCGCACGTTTTCTTTGACTGACATCATCACCGCCCATGAATACTGCGAGCAAGGCAAGGCGAACGGAAAAGTGGTGATCAACGTTGAGTAAACAATTTATTGACCAAATATCCCCTCCCGGGGGTTGGAAATCCCCCGGCGCCATGCGGCTGGGGCCGCTGTCGGATTCAGAATCGAATATTTGTCATCGGACGTTCAGTGCGCTGGTGGTTCGGATTGGCCAGGTGAATGCAGCCAACCTGTTTCTAATGATGATGCGTAATTTCCGCCTGTTTGTTGCCTGGCTTGGTTTTGCCAGAAAGCTGATGCCCTACGGCGAGATTCCGCGGCGGGATACGGAATTGGTCATACTGCGCGTAGCCTGGAATTGCCGTTGTCGCTATGAATGGGGCCAGCATGTGGACATCGGCCTTCGTGCCGGCGTTTCTGTGGAAGATATTGTGCGAGTTCACAAAGGAGCAGACGCACCCGGTTGGGAGCCGCGCCTCCGGGCATTGATACGCGCCTGTGACGAATTCCATCATCAGCGCATGGTCACCGACCAGACCTGGGCAGAGCTTGAAGACCACTACGATACGCCGCGCCTGCTTGAGGTGTTGATGCTGATCGGTCAGTACGAAGGCCTCGCTGGCGTGCTCAATAGCACCGGCCTACCGCTGGACATGGATCTTGAAAAGATCTTGGCGTCTGCTCCGATACACGATTGAAAGCGGCATCCATCAATGCCAAACCCAGAGCGGTGCTAACAATCATAATGGCTTAGATTGTTAAGATTTACTCTTGAGAAGTGTGGGAGCACCAAAGAAAAGAAGAATTCGCGTCATTTACACTGATTTTGAGGTGTACTGGGAGAACAAATCGATTCAATGCCGGCGCTGAAAATACTGCCTTGCGAGAAAAAGTTTGACGGTTTTATATTTTCTCCAGGCGATAAGGCGGTATTTTCCCAGCGTTCCATTGGCACACATACAGATTGCCCATCGAATCTACGCAAACATCGTGTACGTGACAAAAGCAGGCGTAATCCGATTCTAAACTAACAAGATTTCCATCACTGTCTAATTCCGCTGTACCACCGAGCGTTTCGCAGACTTGATTGTTTTTATCAAGTACAACGAGGAATCCTGAATTGGGTCGTAGGTGAGATCCTGACCAACATAGACTAACGAATAGATGGTCGCCGTGGATGACAGGTCTGCAAGGATAGCCACCAAGCAGGTTGATTCTATCAAGATATTGTCCATCTAATGTAAATCGTTTAATGCAGCAATCTTTTCTTGAAGTAACCAGCAATAGGGGATGCGATGGGGTTCGGGTATCGATTGCAATACCGTGTGCGAAATTGAGATTCCAGGGTGCGTGGCCTTTCCCACCAAACCGGCGGATGAAATTACCCTGTGCGTCAAATTGCAGAACATATTGAGAGCCATAGCCGTCAGCGACATATATATCGCCATCAGAAGATACGGCGGTTTGTGTCGGCGCATAGGGCATGGTGGCGGTATATTCTCCAATGTCATAGGGGTTTGGCAGTATCCCCAGCAGCCTTCCATCAAGGCTGGCTTTGATTACGCGTGGATTGTAGGGATCACAGATCCACAGACACTCACCGTCTTTGTCTTGAGCAATCGTGAGTCCATGTGCACCGGTTGAATTCAACGTCCAGCTATTAAGTACTTCACCGTCCAGACTTATGACGATGACATTATTGTTGGGATGATCCGTTAGCAGATATAAGCGTTGTTGACGGTCAATGACCATCTCATGACAGTTTTTTACGGGAAAGTCGGTTGGATTTTCTTTAAACCAACGCCGGTTAATTCTGAATCGGAATTGACCCTGCCCAAGTATTTCTGAGTTATTCCGGGGTGTCCTGATCCATTTTATTTGCGAGAGCAGTTGTATGCCGACGATATAGGCATTACCGGCGATCTCCATCGATTTACCATAAATACGCTGGCAGGAGTTCATATTACACCGGGCCGGCGGGGCGTTAAGATGACAGGAAGCTTCTGGTAACGCCGTACCTGCAGACTATTGACCCATTGCGGTGAGTCAGCCGGGTCCAGAGCAATGCGGGACGTGCTCGCGAGCAGTAACTGCAACACGGTTAGCGCCTCCAGTCGGGCTAGGGGGGCACCTATACAGGTATGGATTCCCCGACCAAAAGTTATATGCTTTCTGGGGCGGGTCAGGTCGATGTTGTCTGGATTGATGAATGTCTCCGGATCCCGGTTACCTGCGCCCCAGAACAACAATACAGTAGAACCAGAAGGAATAGGGACATTACCCAGCACTGTGTCTTTCGGCGTCGAGCGTAGATGAAATCGAAAGGGGGATTCCAGTCTGAGCACTTCTTCGATAAAGGCCGGGATTAAATCCGGTTGTTCACGCAGTGTGGTTTGTAAAGCCTGATCATCCGCCAGTATCCTGACGGCACTCCCCAACAAGCTGGTAGTGGATTCACCGCCTGCTGCCAGGAACAAGAGCAGGAATGCCCGGCCTTCCATTTCACTCAAAACACCAGCATCGATGCTGCGCTTGATGGAACCCAAAATATCCTGCTGATCAGTGGATGCAGAACGCAACTGAGTGCCAACCCAACGATAGGAGAGGTAGGAACGCAGCATACACCAGCCCAACTGGAAAATGGAGGAAGACCCACTGACCACTGCTGTTGAATCAAATGCCGCTTGCAGTAACTTATCTATGTTGCTCTTCCTGAAGCCGACCAGGTCACTGACGATCTTCATGGGTAGAGGATTACCGATTTCTGCCATAAAGTCGGCTTTCCCTTCCGACAGCGCCTTGTTGATACAGTCTTTGCCAACTGCTTCGATTTCCGGTTTCAGAGCCGCAATCGATTTCGCAGAAAAGTGGGAGAAAACAGCGGTCTTGTGCTGGGTGTGTAAGGGTGGGTCAGCGGTTGCCAGTACCGGTAAGGCTCCCGCTTTGTGTGTTATCCGTCCTGGCACGCCATTAAACCTGCGGTAAAGCACGCTGGTTAGACTGGATGAAAAGTCGTCTACGCGCCGAGTTGCCTCCACAAGGAGGGCATGGCGGGTCACCAGGTAGATAGAGGTTCCTGGAACCTGCCATACCGGCGCATTCTTTTGGAGCCGTTGATAAAAGGGATAGGGATTATCGAGAATTGCACGGTCCAAAAGCATTTTTGCAGGGATCGCCTGTGACATGCCGGGTGACTCCGTAGAGGCAAAGTGAAATACTGTGTCTATATTGTACTAAAATCCCAATATGACAGTATGCTGTCAATAAAATGTGGAGCTGTCAAGTGATCAAAATAACTGACAAAAATATAAACCCGGAAACAAACGACCTGATCGTGGAAGTATTCCGGCTGAATGGGTTGCTGCTGGCTACGGCAGACAAGCTGGTTTCCAAGTTTGGGTTGACCGGGGCCCGTTGGCAGGTATTGGGTGCGATTGCTAAGGTGGGAGTACCTGAAACCACCGCACGCCTCGCCAGAAACATGGGTTTGACACGACAGAGTGTGCAACGGGTGGTGAATGAAATGGTGGCTGAAGGCATGCTAACGCTGGAAGAAAATCCACACCACAAGCGTTCAAAACTGGTCGTTATGACAGCAAAAGGCGAAAAAGCGTTCCAGCAGGCGATAGACCTGCAGGGGCCTTGGGTAAAGGCATTATCCGAAGGGATTAGTAAGAAGCGACTCAAAGAAGCTAAAGAAGTCCTGACAATTATTGGCTCTAGGTTGAGCAATGATGGTTCGTGATATTTCTGTATTCCAGATTCCAGCGTGTCGCTTTCCAACACAGGGGAACTACAGCTGTTTCGTGGCCTCATTTTCTGGTGATACCAATGTGGTTGATTGTACTGGTGTTTATGTTTACTTTATTGCGTGAAACCTTTCAGCTCATTGGGCACGATCATCTGGTCCGTTTGCTAACTCAAGTGAAACAAAAATGAATGTAAAATATGTGTGTTCTGCGGGGTTGCTGTCATTGGCACCGTTGGCCCATGCCGATGGTGGGGACCGGGCCATGATGGAAAGGGTCTATGTATCACTGGGTGGATACAGTGTGTTTCGCGCGGATTCAACCATGTCTCTGGTGGAGAAAAACCTTGGTGTTGGAGCCGCATTGAGCCCAACCGATACCCTCGGTTTAGATATTGAAAGCACGGTCTTGAAGCTGGATGCTCACTATAGAATATCCCCCACCAGTCAAATCGCGGCGTCCTGGTATCGTTTTGACACGGATTCCAGCAAGACACTCAGAACCTCCGTAGATTGGGTCGATCCTGATGGTAACCAGATCACCATCGACGCGGGGAGCGAAGTTTCCAGCTCTATGCTCTACGATATCGTCAAAGTTGGCTATTACTGGTCGTTTCATCATACCGATAAAGTAGAGTTGAGCTTTGGTGGCGGTTTGCATATATCGAAGTTTGAAGTTGATCTGGACGTAAAAACAGATTCAACCGGTAATCCTACGACTCAGGAAAGCCGACGAGTGGCGCACACCGTCCCGTTGCCCACATTGGGTATAGCGCTTAACTACCGCATTAACCCTTCTCTGTACTGGTTTCTCAAGGCAGAGGGATTTTATATGAAATACGATGATTGGGATGGATCTTATTCCGAAACCCAGCTCGGAATAGAGTATGCCATTATGGACAATGTCGGCATTGGAGCCGCTTTGGCCAGTGATAGCCTAAGCGCGTCGGAAACAACGTCCGCTTACAAATTCGAGTATGATAATAAACTCAATGGCATCAACCTGTTTGTTTCCTGGTTTATGTAGATGTGAGGGTCTGCTGAGAATTCAGACCCTCGCAAACAGGCCCTCGCAAACAGGCTATGGCGTATACCAGATGGCGGAAGTATAGGCCCGTTCCTGAATCGTTAAACGCGTACCCTCCGGTGCAGTTATCCCAAATCGTTTCTGATCGTATGCAGTCCAGCGAGGCGTTGGTATCTCAATTACTCGTGCGTAATAGAACGCCCGCTCCTTTGGATTGAAATCGGGGTCTTTCCAAACTTTGATGAGTTCAGTCGCGCCAATGGTGTTGGTCCAGGTTGCGTTTTCGATATCCACGGTACTTCCAACGGCAGGAATTTTTCCTTCACTGTTTGGCTTGCGATTATCGCTCCAGGCCACATCATAGACCTTTTCCTTCAGGTTGCCTTTTTGATCTAGCCATCCCTTAATGATTTGTATTCGGTCAAGGTTAGCGCCAATGGGATCCCGCAATGCGGCCACCAGGAAAGTGGGGGTCTTTCCGTTAGGGGCCGAGTGTATATCCCCACCCATAGGGACGCCCTTCAGGTAGCCGGTGTCTGCCGGGTTCCGGGTATTGGCATCCGCATCCTCAAATTCCCAACCGCCAAAGAAGCGCACGATCATTCTGGTGCCGGTGGTGGCGTAAGTTTCTTTTCGCTCCATAGCATCCCAGATGGATTCCCTGGTGTTTTCTTCAGCCCATACCGCCGCGTATCCAGACGAGCCCACTTCCCAATCATGAATAGTAATGCCTGTTTTCTTGTTATTCATGAACACCGCGCTGATACGCTCAGGGCTGGGTTCCTGTGGCGTGGTTTTTCCAAAGAAGTTTTCCTCCTCCAGTGCGGCGAGGCCAGTATGGGCATCACTACTACCCACCAACCCAAATTTATAAGGGTTGGTGCCCAGTTTCTCTTCCAGTTTCAACCCGGACTTGTAAGCACTTCGCGCGTATTCACCTGCTAACATGTCCTTTGTTTTAGCAACAGAGCCATCCAGGTTGCCTTTATCCCAGGTTTCAAAATCCGCAAATTCGTCATTGGGTGAAAGAGCAGGGTGGGCCTCGCCATCCCCTTTGGTCTGCGTTGCTTCGTATAGCCTTTCCCACTTTTCACGCTGCTGCACATAGCTTTTGTCCAAGCGCTTCCCGAAGCTCTTTTCAACCGGGAACATGGTGCCATTGCTGAGATTTCCATTGTGGGCAATGGCCAGCACCTGGCCACCGGTTTTGTCTTCGTAGTTTTGCATCCACTTCCACAGGTCCACCGGGTTCGCACTGCCGGCTGGAGGATACACGGTAAAAGGTTCTACCTGACTGGCTTTGTCGCCATTGTCTCGGAAGATGACGTTGCGGTGCAGGTTGTTGCCCTTAACCAGAGAAGTCCATTCGTAACCGATAAATGCGGTAAAGCGACCGGGGTCGTTGTATTCTTCCGCCGCGTCGATGGTATCCTGCCAGGCGTTTTTATAGGCCGCTGTGCCAGGTGCATACATTAGGGCTTTAGGAAAGGTGCCCTGGGAAAACTGGGTTATAATATCCAGTGCTGCTTGGGCGCCTTTGCCTTCCTGGATCATCTGGTACCATTTCTTACCCATCGGATCGGCGAGAATATTGGGATTTCCCGCGAACAAATCCGGAAACATTCCCATATTGTCGGAATGATCCGCAACCACTAAAAAGTCCAAAGGCCGAGCCAGTTTCGCCGGTTGTCCGGAGGAGGCCATGACCTGATCCCCCCGTGCAAAGCGGTAGGCGTCACGGGGCGTCAACTTAGCGCCGAAGGCCCCAGCATCCATGGAAAACCCAGTATGCAAATGGGTGTCACCGAACAAGGGGCGGGTGGGGAAGTTACGGTTTACATAAGGGGAATAGGCTTTGCTCTTGTGAACCTTCTCTGCCGTTTTCGCATCAAGGCTTCCAATATCATGCGCATGAGCGCTACCTGTAAACAGAGTGGTGGCCCCCAGTAGCGCGACCAGGCATCGGACTTTCTTCATGTTGGAACTCCTTGTCAGTAGATTGCTTTCTCGCTTAAAAACGGGCTTCGGTTCCATACTAATTCCAGAAAGCGACAGTACGTTCTATGGTCCAGAACGCGGCAAGGGAACCAGCAGCATAAGCCGGTACACCCCGCGTTATAATGGTCGAAACGCTTAAGTAGCGCTTAATCAATCCGAACAACAGTAAAAGAACGGCTACAAACCCCAATTGACCTATTTCAACACCCACATTGAAAAACAGCAGCGCAGCGGGGATATCCGTCTGCGGTAAGCCAACTCGCTCCAAAGCGGCCGCAAAGCCGAGGCCGTGCAGCAAGCCGAAAGTAGACGCCACCAGCCAGGGGTGTTGTTCGGCTATGCCGGGGTTGCCTCGCTGTGACCGAATAATTTCGCTGGAGACAAACACGATACTGAGCGCGATACAGGCCTCTACCGGTGGGACAGGAACCCGTATTACGGATAATGCCGCAAGGCTTAATGTAATGCTATGGGCAATAGTAAAGGCCGTAATGGTCCACACTAATTTACGCAGGTTCGGCACCAGAATCATCAGGACCAGCACAAACAACAGGTGATCGAAACCGATCAAAATATGCTCAACACCGAGCGTGAAATAAGTCCGTATCGTTTCAGTCATTCCGGGTGGAGCCGTCACCCTATGAGTTGGAGCATCCGGAGTTACGCGGTTGATTGAGACCCTTCCATCCAGGTACTGGATTCGCAACAACACTTCAGAGGCTATTTTTTCCAATCCGTCTATGTGAATTGGCAGGCCTGTCAGCCCTCCGCTGCGCTCTATGGCCCAGCGTTGCAAATGAGCACCTCCAATATAAGCGTCCACGGGAACACTCAGCGTACGGGTTTGAGAATCAAATTTTACATCCAATGCCAGGCGCTGAGCTGCTCCCTTTGCAGGCACTTTCCACAATACCTGGAATCGATCAGGAGCAATTTCAGACAACTGAAGATAGGCGGGGCGGATATCGTCGGCCGAGACGCGTTGAATAAACGTGTTCAACAGTATTGCCACTACAATGACCAGTGTCTGAAACTTCATCGCTAACTCCCTCCTTGCTGGGGAGATAGACGTTCTGATTCGATCACTATGGTGTAATTGGCTCGAAGCTGTTCCAGCAGCTGGGCCTTCATCTGTTGATTTCTAGTGTTTCTCCACTCTCGTAGCACTTCCTTTTGCACAGACACTAGAGGGGGTATTTCAGCTGGTTGATAGGCGCTGATCCGTACCAAGTGGGTTCCCAATCCTGATGTCAAAGGTTCACTCCACTGATCAAGGGGTAGCTTTTCCAGACTTTTAGCAAATCCGTTTCCGAATATTCGATCAACCTCAAAGTCGGTTACTTGCTCAAATCTTTCCGGGATCAGGCTGCGCGCTCCGGCTACCTGCTCGCCTTTTCGTAACCGCTCCTGAATAATCTCGACCTGCGCTTTGATGCCGCCCTTTGACTGGTCGATCTTGATATATATCTGCTCAAAACTGAAGCGTGCTGCTGTTTGGAATTGTTCGGGGTTTTGTTCCAGGTACTGTTGTAATTCGGTGTCGGAGGGTTCCTCTAAGCTGGTGGCCTCCATGGTGAGAAATTCCAGTTTCTGGCGCAGCCTTCGACGTATGACACTGTCATTGTTGTCTAGTCCCATTGTCAGTGCCTGTCGATAGAGGATCTCCTCTACGATAAAATTGTCGATGATGCCTTTTAATTCTTCGTCAGACGGCGCGCGATTCCAGGTACGTTCAAAACGGGCAATCAGTTGTTCAATACGACCAGCATCCACCACGATTTCCCTATGGTCGGCCATGCTGGCTGGATTAACCCATAGATAGGTGACAAAAAGAAGCGCACCGATTACAACAAAATGAAGAAAAGGATCTTTTAACAGTTTCACAGCGATTTCCCACTGCCAGACGTGGCTTCGGGCCTCCATGACACAATTCGCATGCGAGCATGAGAGGGGTGATTGAGAGGGCCAATGGAGCGGGGCAATTCAGTCCCCTTGCTATCGACCGATATTACTATATAACCAGCTCAATATGGTATAGCCGGATCAATCAGGAAGTGGCCATCGGGCTGATTGAGGTTTGAACTTTCGCATGTTCACGCGCTGTTTCTCGATGGCGTTTTTGAATGGCCTATATTAGGAATAGTTAGAATGAACCGAAGAATAGCAGTATGCTTACCTTAACATGCATGCTACTTCGATAAGAAGCCAATTTTTCAGAGTAAAAGACCAATATCATGGTGAGAAAAACATTAACTTTAAATGCTAAACGAAATAAAGATTCCAAGTCCGTTGATAAGATGACCGAGGATGTCTCTCAAAGTGACCCGCAGAAGTGCTTTTTAAAGGGTGTAGCCATCAATCCTTTTGAGTGCATTGGTCTTGAATCAGGTTCTCAGCAGCTTACTGTGCGCGCCATGGATTTGATCACGCCAATCGGGATGGGGCAGCGAGGTTTGATTGTCGCTCCACCGGGTTCCGGAAAAACGACGATCTTGAAGCATATTTGCCAGGCGGTGGGCAAAGCGTATCCCGATATAAGGCTATATGCGTTGCTTATTGATGAGCGTCCGGAAGAGGTCACTGATTTTAAGCGTAGCGTGCCGGCCCAGGTACATGCTTCTTCCTCCGATGAAAGTTATGATCAGCACGTGCGCATAGCCAACGACCTGCTTGACACGGCACGCCGGGAGGCTGGCGAAGGTCATAATGTCATGATTGTGATTGATTCACTCACACGGCTTTCACGAGTACATAATGCAGAGCAGAAGGGCGGCGGCCGTACAATGTCGGGCGGAATTGACACCAGGGCAATGGAGATACCACGAAAATTGTTCGGTGCCGCCAGAAAGATTGAAGGTGGCGGGTCGCTTACCATTCTTGCGACCGTTCTCGTTGATACCGGCAGCCGGATGGACCAGGTTATATTTGAAGAATTCAAGGGTACGGGCAATATGGAACTGGTCCTGTCGCGCGAGGTAGCAAATCAGCGAATTTTTCCCGCGCTGGATATTGCAAAGAGTAGCACGCGCCGCGAGGAGATTCTTCTGGATTCGAAGGATATTGAAAAAGTAAGACGGTTACGCAGGGCGCTTGTCAACCTTAAGCCTGTTGAGGGTGCGAGGAGACTGGTCGAGTTACTTGAAAGATACCCAACGAACGCTGAGCTATTGAATCAATTCTAAAATGTCATGCTACGTCCGCTTGTGGCCGAGGGGTGAGATACGCCTCACCCGCAGTGACGATGTAGTTGATCTGGCTCTCCAGCATATAGACGATGGAATTGTGGCCCAGATTGGTGTTCGGGCCGCAAAGCATGAACAGGTTCGGGAAGCCGCTCACGGTGATGCCGGTGTCAGGCGGCGTCTCCGGGGTTAGATCGGCATCACTTCATTCAGGAATCCCAACTGAGGCTTTAGCGCATCGGGGAAGCAAGGCTCAAAGTAGGGATCGAAATGATCCGCATCGATCTGGACCACGCTGAGATGGGAGTTGGCCACCTTGCACACTTTGTCTTCGACGAATGGCGCTACCGTGTCTCGGGTTGCACCCACGATCAGCATCGGAACCTGCACGTCCTTGAGGCGGGTCCAAGGGCGGTAGAACCCGATTGTCAGCACGGAGCGCGCGGTCACACGGTTCACATATTTTGCGTCGGGGTGTGCTTCGAGCCCCATTTGCAGCGCCTCCCAGGCATTGTCCCGGTCCATGGTGCCGAACTCGCCTTTGCGCGCCACCGTCGGGACTTGAATTGCGGTGCCGGGCTTCAGCAATCCAGCGACACCAAGCCCCAAGAGCTGGACCATCCGCGGCAGGGGCGTGGCACGTAGCGTCACCAGGCCGTCCAGCATGGGTACCTGTATGATGGCGCCGTGCAGATCGGGATGCTGTGTTGCAAGATCGACCACGTGGCCGCCGCCAAATGACGTGCCCCACAACACAATACGGTGCGCGGCTACCTGAGGCTGGCTTTTGAGATGTGCCAACGCGGCGCTTGCCGCCTTCACGCGCCGCCAGGGGTTAATATCCTGACGCGGCCAGCCGCCACTCAAACCCCAGCCGGGAAAATCGAATTCCATGACGGCATAGCCTGCGGCCACAAAACGGTTCACGAAAGAAATCGTCAGCGCCTGCTGTACACTGCCCCAGCCGCCGACCATCAGGATTCCCGGCAGTTGCGTGTCGCCTGTTCCTTCTGGGACGTGAAGCATGGCGGAGCAGGTGTCGCCGCCGGTGACGAAAGTGGACTTGATGACTCTCGTTGTGATGTCAGACGTATCTGGATTGCTCCGGTTGATCATATTTACCTCTGCGATTGTTTTTTAGTTATCCGGAATGTCAGGCGCTTCAAGTGCGGCAAACAACTGAAGCCGTTCACCCGTGGAAAGCTCATCCGAGGTTCCCGCGGATATGACCTCGCTCATAGTCATATCCTGCATTGTGTTGAATGGCGTTCAACAGATAGTAACCAATTGTTGAACGATATTCAACAGGAGATATAATATCCCTCGTAAACTTTGGTTGGGATACCGTACCTGACCGGCTAGCAGGAGAGAGACCATGGCGCGAATCAAGCGAGAGCAGGGCCGAGAGGAAAAGCGGGACGAAATTGTTGCCGCGGCCAGGGCCTTGTTTTTGGAGGAAGGCTACGAGGCCGCCTCCATAAACCGTCTGGCAACCGCCGCAGGGGTCGCGCCGAATACAATCTACTGGTATTTCAAGGACAAGGATGATGTGCTGGTGGCCGTGCTCGATGCCGAGTTCTCGGCGCGCATGGGCGAATATCAGGCTCTACCGACCATGAGCTCACCTGAGCTCCTGCTCTGGGTTGTCAACCACCTCAAGCAGGTCAGCCGCCTGGTAGGTACTGTACATTCCCGACTGGAACAGTCGCCCGCTATAAATACTTGGCATGATCGCTTTCATGCCTTTAGTGAACAATTGCTGCGCCTGGAATTACAGAAAAGCGGCATAGCACCGCAGAAAATCGAGGCGCTAGTGAAAATCAGTGTATTCACCATCGAGGGGTTGCTCGCTCATTCTCTTTCTGAGGAGCAGAATCGCGCGATCTGCGCTGCGCTGGTTACCCCCTGATGTAGATACTTAATTCACCGGTCTTTGTGGTATATGATGTGGAACATCATCATGCATAACAGTAAGGAATATGGATTCCGTGGGTGGAACTCGCTGGAAAAAAGGCTGTACAAGTGGCTGTAAAAGCAGGCACCTGACCGTAGCCATGCTAACCATCAGCTTGCTGTTTGTGGTGTGCGGGCGCGGGTATTGGGTCATTGTGCAATGCCTGCATGCCAGTCAGCACACCATGATACATGTCGATCCAGCCCATCAGGGTTATTTAGCCCACCATCATCATACTGGCAGCGATCTACTGGATGAAGCGGATGGCGCGACGCACCAGATCATCCATATTATGGACAGCATTGAATATTCGGTTCCTGTGCTGCTTGAGGCGGAAGCGTTTCGCAGCCCACGCTATCCCCCGGTTGACGGGTCACCGCAATTCCCTCCTGATGTGGTATCGGCCACACTCTATCGCCCCCCGAAAGAAACCTGTTCAACCCTCACATCCTGAACGGTTTCCACTTGCGTGGATGCGGTTCTCAATTCAATCATTCTATGGAGTTTACAATGACGAGTTTATTCTCGCCGGGTTGGGATGGGGCTCGAACCCGGGGCGCCAAAATACTGCTGTTATGCGGTGTTATGATGGCCGGGTTTATCATGAGCAGCCCAACCTTTGCACATGGGGTGGCAGAAGATGATGCGGCGTTCCTGGAACAAAGTGCCGGCGCACAGCTGATACCCTTTATCTATCTTGGCGCAAAGCACATGGTGACCGGTTACGATCACCTGCTGTTTCTGTTTGGTGTGATCTTCTTTCTGTACCGAATGAAAGAGGTTGGCCTTTACGTGACCTTGTTCGCGGTAGGGCACAGCGTAACGCTGCTTTATGGTGTGCTGAGCGGCACCTATGTGAATCCCTATATTATCGATGCCATTATCGGATTTTCCGTGGTGTACAAGGCACTCGATAACCTGGGAGCGTTTCGCCGTTGGTTTGGTGTGCAACCCAATACCAAGGCAGCGGTGCTTATCTTCGGTTTCTTTCATGGCTTCGGCCTGGCTACCAAATTGCAGGATTTCAAACTGTCGGAAGATGGCCTGGTGGCGAACATACTGGCGTTCAATGTGGGCGTGGAGATCGGTCAGCTGTTGGCCTTAGGCGCTATCCTCATATTGATGAACTACTGGCGCCAGTCTGCTTCATTTGTCCGTCATGCTTTCACCAGTAATGTAGTGTTGATGTCGGCGGGTTTCATTCTGGTGGGTTATCAGGCCACCGGTTACTTTTTTCATTCTTAAGGAGTCGTCATGCACGATATAAGTGACTTCAATAAAGATGGCTTGCCAACTTCAGCAAGCCTCATCAAAGCCACCATCATCGCGCTTTTGGTCGGCGCGCTGGTTCTTCTTACCGCCATACTACCGGCAGAGTACGGGATTGATCCAACTGGCCTGGGTTCCCGTATGGGGCTCAATGGGTTAAGTGCAGCCGATGCTGCTGAATCGATGGAAGTGCCCGGTGGCAATCTGTTGATGTCGTCCAGCGCAACCCTGGCTCCGGTCTGGAAGAGTGAAACCAGCTTCAGGTCGGATACTCTGTCTCTCACGCTTCAGCCTGATGAAGGTACGGAAGTAAAAGCCATGATGCAGGAAGGAGAGCGCTTTGTATTTAGTTGGCAAGCCAATGACGGAGGCTTGAACTTCGACATGCATGGAGAACCCACCGGCAATATGGATACCTTTACCAGCTATTGGAAAGGCCGCAATCAACCCAGCGCACACGGGGAGTTTGTTGCCCCGTTTTCCGGTACCCACGGTTGGTATTGGCATAATCAAGGCAAAGAGCCTGTCACGATTACGTTAACAACCAGCGGCTATTACGAAAAACTTTATCAACTCTAAGAATAATCTAATGGAGATATCGAATGAAACGTTTTATCCAAATTGCCTTTATGACTTTGATGACCCTGATGCCGGTGCAACTGATGGCTCATTCAAATCATGCCTCCTTTGATCCAGTTACCGCTGAACAGGCAGAAGCCGTTGCAGATAAGACCGTACAAAACCTGGTAAACAGTAAACAACTGGCCGAATCCTGGAAGACGTCAAGTAAAAAACCAGCGACCCAGCGCGAAAGCCGCTATGGAAAAGTGTGGGTTGTTGTATTTAAGAACGACAATGTGAAAGAGGAAGATAAGCGCAGCCTGCATGTTTTTATCGATGAGTTTGGCAATCCGATCTCCGCTAACCACGAAGGGAAAATCTAGTTCATTCCTGCTCAAGGGGCCTGATACAGGCCCCTTTTTTTGTGCTTCTCCTGAATCCTATCAAAGATGGAGTAGGGAGGAGGGTGCCCTATATTCCGCAGGGTCATCGATCTCATTCTTTGGCTATACGCTATGTATACAACGCCCAAAAGTATGAACCAGTGCAAAAAGTAACGCTCGGATAACATAAGACACAAAGAACAGGTTGCGGCTGTGCCGGGGTAGCCGTTAGACTTTTCATAATCTGACAATCTATATTGTCACTTTTGGGGCCATGTCGCCGTACTGTTACTTTCGAAAAACAAAAACAAGGCATCAATATCATGAACAAGTTCAATCGCCGTAAGTTTATCGGAGGCGCTGCTGCCGTCGCCGCTTCCACCACTGTTCCCAATAAGTCCGAAGCTGCCCTTTGGCGGCGGACCACACGTTCAGAAGAACGTGCGGTGGTTATTGGCTCCGGGTTTGGGGGCGGTATTAGCGCCCTGAGGCTGGCCCAGGCCGGGGTTAAGGTCCTGGTGTTGGAAAAAGGGCGTTGGTGGCCTACCGGCCCAAATTCCACTACGTTTCCCAGTGCTACTGTGGTAAGCCAGAAGCACTTCTTCTATACAGCCTGGCCGGAATACAATGGTTTCCGTATCGGCCTGTGGCCCTACGCGGGCATTCTGGAGACCATGGCTTCCCCCACCCATACCATCGTATCGGCTTGCGGTGTCGGTGGTGGGTCCCTGGTGTATCAGGGCATGAGCCTGCAGCCCGATGAAAAGAATTTTACCGATTGGTTTCCCGCAGAAATTGACTACCAGGAAATGGACGAAGTCTACTACCCCCGGGTGGCCGAGATGTTAAAGCTGCAAACCGCGCCGGACGAGTTGGTCAATAGCACCACCTATAAGGCAGCGCGGATCTTTGCCGACCGAGTAAAAAAGGCGGGTTATAACGTTGACAAGGTTCCCATGCCCATCGACTGGCAGTATGCGCTGGACGAACTGAACGGCTTGATGAGGCCCTCTTATACCAATGGGGACTGTGCATTAGGCGTAAGAAACGGTGGCAAGCAATCTGTTGATGTTACCTACATTGATCAGGCCCTCGCCACCGGTAATGTGACTGTCGAAGCGCTGCACCATGTGCGTGAAATCGAACGGGATGCGGACGGTTCCTGGTTGGTGTATGTGGATCGCACCAGCCTGCGTGGCACCGTGCTCGAACACAAGATCATTAAAACCCCCACCCTGATTATGGCGGCAGGCACTGCCAATACCAACAAGTTGCTGCTCAGTGCTGCTGCTGAAGGCCGAATCCCCGATCTGCCCGACGAACTGGGCCAGGGCTATGGTACCAACGGAGACCAGATCTATATCTGGAACAAGATGCCCGAGAACCCCGGCCCCCGCCAGGGTGGCCCCGTGGTTTACTACAGCCAGGAGTGGAACGACCCTAATCAGCTGGCCAACACCGTTATTCAGGCATCCTTACCGCCCCTGGCTCCGGGCCGTGAGTTCTCTTCCGCCCTACCCAGTTCAATGTTGCCGGGCGTGTCCGGCATCGCCGCAGAGTCCAACGATCCGACGTTGCCGGGTACCCCCGCTACTATGCTGGTGGGCTATGGTGTCAGTCGTGGTAGGGGTTATTTCAGTTACAATCCTACTCGTCGTCGGGTTGAACTCAATTGGCCTAAAGGGGGCGATGACGAGTTGGCTGCCCGTATTCGTGAGCGGATTTCTGCAGTGGCCGGCCCCGAGAGCCAACTGATCAATACCAACGACACCATCAACAGCACTTGGCACCCGCTGGGCGGTGCTTGTATCGATCGGGTGTGTGATCTCGAAGGGCGGGTAAAAGGTCAGAAGGGACTGTATGTGTTGGATGGCTCTTTGATGCCGGGAACCACGGCTGCCTGTAATCCTTCCTGGACCATTGCCGCCATCGTGGAACGCGCCATGGACCGCATTGTGCAGAACGACGTGGGTACCATTATCTAATAAGTAAGTGATGATTGGGCGTTTGGCACCTGCGACCGTGGCAACGGCTACAAGAAGCCAATGCAGGAGTAGGTGCCAGCCCTGATCAAGTAGTTGCCACTCACCTGTTGATACACATCGAACGCCACCGCTTTGTGCTCGTTCTCTTCCAGCGCGTGCCACAGCCAGAGCTTCAGGGCATCCGGATCGCCGTGTAATGCTCCAGACAAACCGTGGTTGCCAGATGAAAAATCTTCGGTGTAAAGCGTTGCAGGCCGCCCAGTACGCCGCCCAGAATTTCTTCCAGGGCTCTGGTGGGGTAGCCTTTCTGGCGTGCCATGGCATTCCAGGCCATGTGCTCCTTTTTATGCATTGCCTCCTGGCCAACAAAGCCGGCGATCTGGGATCTCAGCACCGGGTCATCGATCTGGTCCCGGTAGTGGCGCACCGACTCAATGAAGAAATCTTCCCCCGCCGGAAATACCGTGGACATGGCCAGCCAGAACGCGCTGAGAAACGGATCGTTGGCATAAAAATACTTTTTCGCGGTGGATGCATCGAAGTCGAAATCCAGATGTCCTTGCTGTAGGTCTCACCGTCTGCCATTGTTGAATAAACCGGCAGCCTCCCGGATTTACCTGATTTCGCCGTTATTACGGCCAGTAAACATGCCAATCGATAAAAGTTGGCTGACCGTGCATCCAAACGATCTTATACCTGAATGGAACAGTGCGTGAGGTAGGGGCACTCCTTCTGGTGTCCTGGGAAATAATCGGCATTACTTTTACTTTGCGCTTTACTGGACCGTCAGTCTGTGCGTCAGCGTACTCTAAAGCTGGGTAAAGTTTTGGCTAATATTGTTCGATCAGCAGGAAAACGAATAAACGACGGAATTAAAAAAATTGCTTTGTGCTGCAATCAAATGGCCAATCTACACGTCTATAGATGAGCAATGATGGCAATAGAGCCATTTGCTACATACTGTTATCGTTAACGCTTGGAGAAACCATAATGAACAATTCAAAGGCCATGCCCCTGGCATTCGCAAGTATTCTATCCCTGGGAACCCTGATGACGAGTTCAGCACAGGCCGTGCCAGACCAACCTTCTCAGTGGGAAAAGTGTGCCGGCATCGCCAAGGCCGGCAAAAATGACTGTGGCGCCCTGGATGGTAGCCACAGCTGTGCCGGGCAGGCGAAAGCCGATAACAGCCCCAATGAATGGGTCTATGTTCCCGCAGGCACCTGTAATAAGATCACCGGTGGCAAAGTGGCGGCACTAAAACCGGCCAAGGGATGAAACGAGGTGAACAGTGGCCGGTACCCAGCACTATAGCCGGTGTGGGTATCGGGTTGCGCACGCCGCATATTCCGGAGGTTCTCGACACCACACCCGCCATTCCGTGGTTTGAATTGCTGGCGGACAACTGGCTGGCGGCCGGTGGGTTAAGCCTGGACTATCTGCATGCCGTCAGTGAGCGCTATCCGCTAACGCTACACGGCGTAGGCTTATCGCTGGGCGGCTCAGATCCTCTGGATTTGGGTTATCTCGCCAATATCAAGCGGCTCAAGGAGCGGTGTGGCGCTGTTTGGTATTCCGAGCATCTGTGCTTCAGCCAATTTCGTCGGCACCATTACCACGATCTCTGTCCTCTGCCGTTCACCCATGAAGCCCTGCGGCATGTGATCGAACGCATCCGCAAGGTGCAGGACTTTCTCGGCGAACAGATCCTCATTGAAAACGTATCGTCCTACCTGCGCTACCGAGTATCGCAATTCGGCGAGGGTGAGTTTTTAGCGCGGGTCGCGGAAGGGGCCGATTGTCTGTTACTGGTTGATCTCAACAATTTGTATGTCAATCAAATCAATCACGGCCAGGATGCCCGGAGGATCATCGATTGCCTGCCCGCACAACGGGTCAGGGAAATCCATCTGGCGGGCTACCAGGAAAAGGCCGGTTTTCTGCTGGACGCTCACAACCATCCGGTGGCCGAACCGGTTTGGTGGCTTTATAACTACGCGCTGCGGCGGTGGGGACAGGTGGCGACCTTGATCGAGTGGGATCACGATTTGCCACCCTGGTCAGTGCTGATGGGGGAGCAACGTCAAGCAACGGACTACCATGCTTCAACGTTGTGCAAACATAGTTCGGGCGCACTGGGGGCAGAATTGAGGGCAGAATTAGAGGCAGAACAGTCATGACACTGAGGGCGCTGCAACACGACTACTACCAGGCCATGCAGGGTAATGATAGTGCATTAAAAGCGCGAGTGCAGGGCGCCGGTGACTTGTCCACTGAACAGGCATTGGCGGTTTATCGCAACAATACCGAACAAACACTGCTCTCGGTTCTCCAACAAAGCTTTTCCGTTTGCCGGATGCTGGTGGGCGAACGTTGCTTTAATCAACTGGCGCTCCGGTATTGCCGTACCCACCCGTCATCGAGCCTGGATTTGAACGCTTACGGCGAGTTGTTCCCCAACTTTATCGATCAGCGGCTGGCCCCTGGAGAACCTTTACAGGTGGTACCCTATCTTGGAGATATGGCGCGGCTGGAGTGGCTGCTTCAGCGCGCATACCATGCGGCCAATCGCACGGGCTTTGATTTCTCGCGCTTTGCCAGGCTGACCCCGGAACAACAACCCGATGTACGGTTTACCCTGGCACCGGATGTCGCAGTCGTTGCCGTTCAGTGGCCGGTCGCCGACATTTGGACCATGCATCAGTCTGATGCGGACACACTTTCCCCTTTGCTTGTGGAACAGGCCCTTCAGCATGTGTTAGTTGAGCGAGCAGCCTACCGACCACAGCCGAGCATCATCGACAGGCAGATGTATGACCTGGTGCGGGCGATAGATAGCGGCCGATCATTCGCCGACATCGTCTCACTGGAACCTGATTCCGCTCAAAAGCTGACAGATGCCATTCAACGTAACTGGGTCACAGGATTTTATGACTAAAGACCATTTATCGGATAGGAATAAGCCGGAAAAGCCGGCACTGTTCAGTGCCGATGAATTGAATCGACTCTACCGTTATGGCCTATCACTCACGGGAGAACGGGATCGCGCCTATGATCTGTTGCAAACCGCCTTGGAAAAGTATCTGCGTCAATCACAAGCCCCAGCCAACGCTATGCGCTACGTGCGAAAAATTATGCATAATCAATTTATTGATGATTATCGGCAGCAGCGCCACATTACAACGGTGGAGTTGGACGAACAGGCTTTGTTGGATTTTGATGTGCGCACACTGGAGCAGATGGTCATAGACGAGCAAACGTTGGACCAGGTCTGGCGCCTGCTTGATCCTCTAGAAAGAGAACTGATGTATCTATGGGCAGTTGAGGGTTTTACTGCACAGCAAATTGCCACTGAGCTGGAGCAGCCAAGGGGTAGTGTTTTATCCCGCATCCACCGCATCCGTAAAAAACTTACTACTGCCATGCCAATGCACGATGTCAGATCCGAAAGGGGTGAAAAACATGAATCATAAGCCCTTGCGAGAGTGTGTCACGCAACGATTCGAAAAGGAATCGTTAACACCTGAGCAACTGGACTGCTTGCAAGAGCGCCTTTTGCAAGCCGATCTTATCGATACGGATTCCACCACTGGCCCAGACATGAGCACCTGCGCTCAGTCATCCACACCGGCTACTTGGTTTGTGTCAAAACGTTATGCAATGCTATTGGTCGCCGTGGCCTTGTTTGCTGTACTGGCCTTGCCCCGAATTTGGATCCAAAATATTAGCCTACCCGAACGCATTGCCCAGGAAGTGGCCAGGAATCACTTGAAGATGAAACCCCTCGAGCTGGAATCCAGCTCTATGGCCGAAATAGCCCATTACTTTGCCCAACTGGATTTTAATCCCATTCATTCCCAGGTGTTCCCATTGGGTGAGGACCGTTTGCTTGGTGGACGGTACTGTTCCATTCAGGGGATTACCGCAGCGCAACTGCGTTACCTTGATGAGCAGGCCCAACCCGTGACGTTGTACGAAACGGCCTATGATCCACGAGTGTTTTCGGCGCTGCCGGATATTGATAAAGGTGAAAAGCCCCTGGTTCTTTATGCCAAAGGGCTAAAGATGACAATTTGGGTTGAGAAAGACTTGCTGTTTGTTTCGGCACAAACGGAACATGGGGGCTAAGCCGGTAAGGATGGTCGAGATGAATAAAACTCAGTCGTGGATGTGCATTTCTATCGAGAAGAAGCGTCTCCTTAAGTTGTGCTTACTGATCATGAGGTTAAGTCGCTCCGCCCGAAGCTCGCAATGAGTTAGCTGAGCTTATAGATCAAGGTCTGCCGAAGATAATGATTTTTCGATTGGGTGCACCTGCTATTCGGAGGCAAGCTAAATAATGAGTTGGCCAAGTTGTTCACAACGTTAGACATGCTGCGGTTATTAAAGGGGGTTATTGCGGACACACCACCATTACCGATGTGCTGACGACGGAAAAAAGCGCGCTTGTTACACCCACACACTTGTGGCCTGGACAAAAGATTGAGAGCCGATAAAGTAGGTGCTTCTTGCGGGAGGCACCAACCATGGTAGTCACGGGTATGATCGGAGCCGACAGCGAATCTGAGAAGAACTGACTCATGAAAGATATCAAATGCCGCGCTAGGTCTTGATGGAAGGATCACCCATTATTTTAAGGGGTGGCAAATTCGTCGACTCCAAGTAAGCCTCGACTAGGTGAGCCGGAGTTTACGAATTCGATATTTACCTGTGTGATTCGCTTTTGTCTTCGTGTTGTTTGCGCCATCGGGCCGGTGTCATCCCTGTCCACCGCTTGAAAGCGCGAAGAAAAGTGCTCGAGTCGGCAAAACCAAGCGACAGCGCGATATCGGCCAGCGCAAGATCCGTATCAGTCATAACCTGCAGAGCCATTTCTCGGCGTACCTCATCAAGCAACCCATTGAACGTCTGGCCATATAGCTGGAGTCGCCGAGCCAAGGTACGCTCACTGACTCCCAGAGCCTGGGCGGCCTGAATCCGCCGGGGAACTTGAGGACCCATATGCACCGCCAGCCATTGTCGCAGATCTTCCGCCGACATATAGCTCTCGGTGAGGGCGGCAAGTTGGGCAGAAGTATACTGCTCGTGCATTTTGGCCAGCTGGGTATCTGCCTGGGGCAGATATTTATCCAGTACGGAATTGTCCACCTGCAAACCGCTGAATGCTTGCTCAAACTCAACAGGACAGCCAAATACGTCACGATAGCCTTTCAAGGGGCCGAGCCGAGCGTGACTGAATTGCACCCGGCGAGGACGCAATGCCAAGCCCATTACCCGGCTGGCGAACGTAACCACGGCGGCCAGCACCGCTTCTATTTGGTGTGGGCTGAACGCGAGCTCACCCTGCCGAGGGTGGTAGACCACCCACGTTGCAGTATTACCGGTCAACATCTGAAATCGGCCGCCATCGGAAATCAACGACTGGTATTTCTGCACCAAGGCAATGCTCTGACGCAGCGTTGCTGCTGACTGCAGTGCGAATCCGACCACGTTGATGCTGCTGGGGCCTACCCTGACGCCGGTCTTGAGGCCCAACCCTGGGTCGCCAGTGCAGCGTTCAGCGGCATGCCACAGCCGGGTAATGTAATCAATAGGCCAACGTTTGGCGTCCAGCGCCGCCGCAGGAATGCCCGCCGTGACCATCAGGGAATCACGCTCCACTCCCAGCCGTTGCGCCGCGGCAATGACCGTGTTGACCCAGGCTATCGATACCGTGGCCTCCAAAGACAATATCGCTGTCCTCTAAAGTAAATTCTGTTCTTATGTTAGCGGTTTATCCTTGGGGATATCAAATACTTCATTGGACTAACCGTATTTGGAGTGGCCAATAATGTCACGAAAAAGCGTTTTTATCACAGGCGCCGCAGCCGGCATCGGCCGCGCCATCGCGAAACTGTTTGCCGCCAATGGCTTCTTTGTGGGCCTCTACGATGTCGACGAAACCGGCCTTAAGGCACTGGCCCGTGAGCTGGGCGAGCATCATACGTATTCAGGGCGGTTAGATGTAGTGGCTCCTGAGGAGTGGTCTCGTGCCCTGGCGGCATTCATGCAGCGCGCTGAGCGCCTGGATGTGCTGATTAACAACGCCGGCATTCTGGTGTCGGGCCCCATGGAAAACACAGCGCTTATCAAGTTTGCCGTGCGCGGATTGACCGAGGCCCTTGATCTGGAGTGGCAGGACGACGGCATTCGCGTGATGGATGTGTTGCCGCTGTTCGTCAAGACCGCCATGGTCGATAACATGAACGCGGGCAGCCTCCGCAGTATGGGCGTGCATCTCACGCCCGAGGATGTGGCAAAAACCGTGTGGCAAGCCGCTCGTTACCAGGGAAAGCTTCCCAAGGTTCACTGGACGGTCGGATTTCAACCCCGTCTTTTTTTACGGCCTGGCTGGCAGGTTCCCGATTTTGTCACCCGCTTTATCAATAGCCGCCTTGCCAGCGCACACTAATAATGGAACACGTCATGATGAGCACCTTGCCAGCAGGAATGCAGCCAATCAACGATTTCAATCAGGCACGCCAGCACCCATCGCCGCTGGATCGGCTGGCGAGTGTACGCAAGGCCGCGCGTGGATTCCGTGAGCGCTTTCTGGATGAGCCCTGTGTGCTGTTCTACAAAAGTATCGACTTGATTCGTGTGCCTTATCCCACTTGGTACGGCTACAGCGGAGTCTATGCGCAGAGCGCGTACCGTTTTCCTTTTATCCATATCCTGAATCGTTTGTTTGTTCTGCAGTACCTGGATCTGGCTGGCGAGGTGAAAACCTTGCTTTTCTCGCCTTCAGACGTTGAAGGTAATCGCAAAACGCCGTTCTTCGACCGTCTCACCAGCAAGATCAAATTGCCGCGTGCCGCCGAAAATCTGATTGCGCCGCTGTACCATGATGTCGAAAGCGCGCTTGCCACCGTTGGCATACGCCCGGAGCAGGTGGATTACATCAGCTATGACCATTTGCACACGCAGGATGTCCGGCGCTGGTTAGGCAGTGGCAAGAACACCGGCTTTTTTCCCAATGCCAAATTGCTTGTACATCGTCAGGAATGGATTTCAACAAGCGCACTGTTGCCCTGTCAGGCTGACTGGTATTGCCCGAACGGGATCAGCGGCGTGGATGCATCTCGGGTGGTGTGTTTTGATGGTAGTGTGCAGCTTGGGCGCGGTGTTGCATTATTGCATACGCCGGGCCACACCGAGGGCAATCATTCCCTGGTCGCACGGGTGCCGGATGGCCTTCGAGTCACTTCCGAAAACGGCGTTGGCGCCGATGCTTATGCGCCCATGAATTCGCGTATCAACGCTGTTCGTCGTTATGCCCAGGCTACCGGCGTAGAAGTGATCCTCAATGGCAATACGCTCGAAGGCAGCAATGATCAATATATTTCGATGGTCATGGAAAAAACGGTTGCCGGGCCTTCGGCGAACCCGGATTTCCCTAATTGTGCAACGTCGAGCGAGGCAACACCGCACTGGACGATGCCGGGGCAGGAAAGCAGTTTCCTGATCGGCGAAGCAAGCTTCGGCAGTGTGGTGAAATAATTTTGGAGTCAATATGGCAACCGTCACCATGCGCGATGGCGAACAACTGAACGTAATTTGCATCGGTAAAGGAAAGCCTGTGGTGCTGTTGCACGGTTTTGGTTCGCGTGCTTCTCACTGGCTTCCCAATATTTTGCCTTTAATTGGCCGATACCGATTTTATTTGCCCGATCTCAGAGGGTTTGGTGGCTCGCATCATGCCCGGCTGCATGGCGAGCACGCGTTTACTGTATATGCGCGTGATCTTGAAGATGTGCTCAATCACTTCGAACTCGACAGTGTCGCGTTGGGGGGGATATCGACAGGGGCGTACACCTGCCTGATGTACAATAAAGAGTTTGGCTTTGATCGCGTCAACAAATATTTGAACATTGAGCACTCCGCCAACAGCAAAAATGATGGAGACCGGCACCATGGATTATTCGGCCCCGATCAGGAAAAATTGTTCGCCGATTTTCGTGATTTGATGGCGTTGGCAGAAGCGCATGGCATGGATATTCCCTATTGGGCGCTGCCCCCTGAAGTCAGAATACAGTTTCGTGATGTCACCATGCGCGTGGTCAGGCGTGCTTTCAATTCCCGATTGGCGCGTCGGATCGCTACTGTGGCCGCCACAAACGCAGAACCATTTCTCACTCGATATCTGATGCAGGTCGATCGGTGGCAAGTATACCTGGAGTTGATGTGTTCCTTTATGCAAGGAAATGACGCGACAGACGCGCTGCACCGCATCAAGGTGCCAACGACCGTGATGATTGGTAAACAATCCCGCTATTTCACCGAGAGCGCACAACGGGAACTGGTCACGCATATCCCGCACGCAGACGTCGTTGTATTTGAAAAATCAGGGCATATTCCAATCATTGAAGAGCCGATCAAGTTCCAGCGGGAATTCGCGAGATTTCTGCGGGGAGGCTAAGGAGTGCTCTTTATCATTAAGGTGACATTATGAAGTTCCGAGAAACCATTAGCTACCCTTACCCGATCCGGGCGTTGCTGCCGGTGCTGACAGATCCTGCTTTCCTGCTACGAAAATATGAGGCGCAGGGAGCCCACAATATCCAGATGCTATCCCAGGAGGTTTGTGAGCGAAAAAGCCGTATTTGTGTGCAGCGTGCCGTTCCTGTGAGTGTAGACATTCCCGCGTTCGCCAAATTCATGGTGCCCGCGCATATCACGCTCATCCAGACCGACAGTTGGGACAAGCAAAGCCATGCTGGGCAGTGGGATGTCGAGCTTGTAGGGTTGTCGGCCAAGGTGGTTTGTCAGATGCAGATGGTGAGCAAGAGAGACGGAACCTTGCAGACCCTGGACTTCGACGTCCGGGTGGGTGTGCCCCTCGTCGGCGGCAAACTTGAGGAACTGCTGGCGCGTGATCTCCGTCAGAAATTCACCAAGGATACCCAGGTGACCCTGGGCATCATTTCGTCTGTGATCGCGGAGGAGCGGGAGCTCGCCTGAACCCCGCCGCCGCAATAGCTGGTTGATGTAGACCGTGTTGACCCAAGCCATCGATACGGTGGCCTCCAAAGACGATATAGATGGCCTCCAAAGTAAATATTGTTCTTATGTTAGAGGTTTATCCTTGGTGTTAACAAATTCATCTCATTAGTAGAGAGTCCGCTCATGACTAAGCTCTTTGATTCAGACGTTCTGATCGCAGGCGGAGGCCTCGCGGGCCTCGTCACTGCGCTTGAAGCATTACGTGCCGGTAAGACCGTCACAGTGGTCGATCGAGATACGCCCGAGCGCCTGGGCGGGCTGGCGTTATGGGCCTTTGGGGGCATGGCGTTGGTAGGCACACCGCTACAGGCAAAAATGCGGATTCCAGACACGCCAGAAGTGGCATTGCGGGATTGGATTCGCTTCGGCGAGCTCAACCCCCATGAGGAATGGCCTATACGCTGGGCTCAATACTATGTAGAGCATTCACGCAGCGAAGTGTACGACTGGCTGCGCAACGAAGGCATCCGTTTTGCGCCAGCGGTGAATTGGGTGGAGCGGGGCATGAACGGGGAGGGCAACAGCCTGCCTCGCTACCATGTGGTGTGGGGAACGTCGCGGGAACTGGTACGCTGTATGGTGGCCGCTCTGCAGCGCGCTACCCAGAACGGTAGACTGACGCTGCTGCATCGACACCGAATTAACGGGCTGGATCACGAAGCCGGCAAGGTGAGTGGTGCCGTTGCCATCGATGAGGCAAGCGGGGAAGAAGTGCGTTTCCGCGCACCGGTGGTGGTGCTCGCGATGGGCGGTATTAACGGCCATCATGAGGAGTGTCGGGCCAACTGGCCGAAAGACCGTCCCCAGCCAGCCACCATGCTCAACGGCGCACATCCCTTTGCTGACGGCAAGCTGCACCATTGGGTGGCCGATCATTTGGCTGGGCGCATCACCCATGCCGGTGAGATGTGGAATTATGCCGCCGGCTTTCCACACCCGTTTCCTCATTTCGAAGGACATGGCCTGTCCATCATTCCCTGCAAGTCGGCGCTGTGGCTTGACCACCGCGGTGAGCGGATTGGGCCCGAGCCGCTGGTGACCGGCTTCGATACTCATTGGCTGTGCAATCGCGTGGCCGTGCAGGAAAAGCCCTGGACTTGGCAACTGCTGAACTGGCGCATTGCCGCGAAGGAGTTTGCCATTTCTGGGGCCGAACATAACCAGCGGATCCGCGACAAGCAGTTCATTCACTTCCTCAGAGAAACCCTGCTTGGCAACCACCGCCTGGTGCGCCAAATGCAGAAGGAAAGCCCTCATTTTTTGGTGGATGACACATTAAACGGGCTGGCCGCAAAAATGAATGCGCTCACTTGTTCGCTCGACGTCGATCCCGCAGTGCTACAGGCCACGGCCGACGCGTTTGACGCCAATTTCATGGGTGGAGGGCATCTGCAGAACGATGACCAGATTCGCCGTATCCTGCATGCCCGCCAGTGGGGCCCCGACCGATTGCGCACCTGTAAGCCCGCGCCACTGCAGTCATCAGGCGCAGGCCCTTTTATTGCGATTCAATCGCAGTTGATCACCCGCAAGAGCCTGGGAGGTTTGCGTACCGACCTGAAGAGCCGGGTGCTAGATTTCGACGATCAGCCGATTGATGGGCTCTACTGCGTGGGGGAGGCTGCCGGTTTCGGTGGTGGCGGTGCCAGTGGCAAGCGCTCGCTAGAGGGCACGTTCTTGCCCGGCTGCATTATGACTGCCCGCGCAGCAGCCCGCTCCATCATCGCTGGGCGCTGACGCGTACGCCCAGCCAATTTAACAATTAAGATGCCTTAACAGCTGAGGAGATCCACCATGCCGAACGGCGCACAAGCTTTGATGAAAACTCTGGTTGATGCCGGGGTTGAGGTCTGCTTTACGAATCCAGGCACCAGTGAAATGCATTTTGTGGCGGCATTGGATAGTGAGTCGAACATGCGGGCGGTTCTTACCCTCTTTGAAGGCGTTGCTACCGGCGCCGCTGATGGTTATGCGCGTATGGCAGACAAGCCCGCTGCGACCCTGTTGCACCTGGGCTGTGGCCTGGGCAATGGGCTTGCCAATCTGCACAACGCCCGGAAGGGCAATGTGCCGGTCGTTAACATTGTCGGTGACCACGCAACCTACCATGTGAAGTACGATGCCCAGCTGCAATCGGATATCGAAACGGTGGCACGTAATGTATCGCCCGGATTCGTGCGTACCTCTAAAAGCACGGCTGAACTCTGCTGTGATGTGGCTGACGCCATTGCCGCCGCACGAGGTTTGCCTGGCCAGGTAGCGACCCTGATTCTGCCGGCGGACGTTTCATGGGGTGACGGCGGCGTGCCGTGCGCTGTGCCGCCCATGGCCGTCCCACCCGCGGCCGATGATGACGTAATTGAGGCGGTTGCAGCCGCCATCCGCTCGGGAAAGAAAACAGCTTTGCTGCTTGGTGGCCGCGCCTTGCGAGAACCGAGCCTGCTGGCCGCTGCCCGTATCGCGGCTCAGTGCGATATCACCCTGTTGGCAGAAACCTTTCCCACGCGCATTGAGCGGGGAGCAGGTTTGCCCCCAGTTGAGCGCATCGCTTATCTCGCGGAACTGGCCGGCATCCAGTTGGCCGATGTCGAGCACCTCATCCTGGTCGACAGCAAGGCTCCGGTGTCTTTCTTTGCTTATCCGGGCAAGCGGAGCTATCTGGTGCCTGATTCCTGCGAGGTGCTAACGCTCGCGACCGCAGAGCAGGACACCACCGCCAGCCTCGAGAGATTGGCCCAGGTGCTGGGGGCTGACAACGCAACGCCGCTGTTGCAGGCCAGCCAGCGACCCGGCCGCCCGCGAGGGAAGCTTACCACCGAAAAAGTCTGCAAGGCCGTAGGCCATCTGCTGCCGCAAAATGCCATCATCATTGATGAATCCATCACCTCCGGCCTAATGCTGTCAGTGATGACCGCCGGTGCACCACGTCACGACCTTATCACTCTCACCGGGGGGGCAATCGGCCAGGGTCTCCCCAATGCCGTTGGCGCGGCTATTGCGTGTCCCGACCGGCCCGTATTGGCTCTTATCGGTGACGGCACCGCCATGTATACCCTTCAGGCGTTATGGACCATGGCCCGTGAGCGGCTCAACGTCACCTCGATCATTTTCAACAACGCCTCTTATTCCGTATTGAATATAGAACTGGAACGCGTTGGCGCAGAAGGGGCAGGCGAGAAGGCCAAATCCCAATTGGATCTCAACGGCCCCGTGCTAAATTTCGCCCACCTGGCGCAGGGAATGGGTGTTCATGGAATTCGCGTCAGCACGACGGAAGATCTGGTGAAGGGGCTGGAATATGCGCTCAGCCAGCCAGGGCCACATCTGATCGAGGTCATGGTTCCAGAATCGCTCAGCGGCTTAAAACGCAAGGCCCTGCCATGGGTTCTGCGCTCGCTGCCGGGGCTCCCGCTTTCTTTGGCGAGAGCGTTGAAACGCAAAATTGCCCCCTGATTAGATGGAATTCCTCCAGTCTTCTCAGGAGTGCCATTCCGACCATAAAGGCTTGTGTCCTGCCAGCTCAGGTTCCGGCAATCAAAATACCGGGAGGAAGAAAAATGTACGACTACATCATTGTGGGTGCCGGATCTGCAGGGTGCGTGTTGGCCAACCGCCTTTCTGCCAACCCGGATAACCGGGTCTGCCTGCTTGAGGCGGGGCCGTGCGACCGCACGTACTGGATACGCAATTGTAATCCGCTGAACATGCTGTATTTGATGAACAGCCGCAAGTACAACTGGCGTTATCAGACGGAAGCGGAGCCGCGAACTGGCAACCGGCGTTTTTTCTGGCCCCGAGGCCGAGCCTTGGGCGGCTCCAGCTCGATCAACGCCATGATCTACACCCGCGGACACCCAAGCGACTATGATCACTGGGCTGAGCTAGGCAATCCGGGCTGGGATTATCAGAGCATGCTGCCGTGGTTTCGTCGCTCAGAACGGCAACAGCGCGGCGCAGACCCTTGGCACGGCGATCAAGGCAGCATGGATGTGGTGGACACTAACTACCACTTTCCCGTCAGCACAGCCTTTGTCAACGCCTGCTTTGAGGCCGGTTTGTCGCAGAATAATGACTTCAACGGCCCAGAGCAGGAAGGCTGTGGATTCTTCCAAGTGACCCAGACTCCCAGCGGCCGGCGAGCCAACAGCGCTTACACCTTTCTGGATGAGGCGCTATCCCGCCCCAATCTGACGGTAATGACCGGAGCCCATGTTACCCGTATTTGCTTTGAAGGAAAGGCGGCAAGCGGCGTGGAGTTCAGTCGTAGCGGCCCGGGTGGCGTACGGGAGATCCTCAAGGCGCGCAGGGAAGTGATTCTGAGTGCCGGCGTGATCAACTCGCCGCATCTTCTCAAATTGTCGGGAATCGGGCCCGCAGATGAACTGCAGGCTCTTGGGATCGAGATGGTGCATGATTTGCCTGGTGTGGGCGAGAACCTGCAAGATCATCCGGACGTGATCATCCGCTGCCTGGATAAGTCTGGAACGTCAATGGCTGTTGCACCCAGCAGACATGCCTTGGCATTCTTGGGGCGCATGATGTTCAAAAAGCCCTTTGTGTTCACTCCGACCGACTGCGGCGGATTTATCCGCTCACACCCAGATGAGCCGATCCCCGATCTGCAGCTGCAGTTTGCCGCGATACGTATGCAGCCCCATGGCCGGGGACTATCCACCTCTATGCGGTCGGGATTCGTCTTACACATCTGCCACCTGCGCCCTGAGAGCCGAGGAAAGGTGATGCTTCGTAGCGCTGATCCGTTTGCAGCACCAATCATTCACGCCGCATACTTCCAGCAGGAAAAGGAACTTAATGCCCTCGTGCGCGGTGTACGTTTGGCGCGCCAAATTCTCTCCCAGCCAGCACTGCGAGCCTTTCATGGAGGAGAGGAGAGTCCGGGGCTGGCGCTTAAAACCGATGACCAGCTTCGGCAATGGATCCTGGCGCACGTCGAAACTGTGTACCACACCGCGGGTACCTGCGCCATGGGGAAGAATAATCAGGCAGTCGTGGATGCAACGTTGAAAGTGCATGGGGTGGATCGATTACGGGTGATTGATTCGTCGATCATGCCCACCATCACAGGCAGTAATATACATGCCCCCACTGTGATGATCGCTGAAAAAGGTGCGGATATGATTTTAACTCACGGTAAAATCGTGTAGCCAACCCATCGCCATGGTAGGGTGGAAAGAGGCACTGGTGCGTCTATATTCAGGAAAGACCTGTATTCCGATCAGTATCCTGAACATGGATGGTATGGTGCAGTGCTTTTGCTTTCAATAGTGTATTCTTAAGCTCATGCAAAGACAGTGGCTTTGATAGATGTAAATTCATTCCATAGTCTATGCACTCTTGTTGGTGCTCTTTTGCTACATGAGCTGTCAAAGCAACAATAGATAAAGGCTTCAAATTTTCCTCGTGCTCATATTGTCGAATCAATTTTGTCGCTTCGAATCCATTCATCTCAGGCATTTCACAATCTATTAAAGCTATATCAAACTGGTCCTCACTAACCATGCTGACAGTTTGTTTCCCATTAGAATTCGCGTAACAACCATCTGGTTGACGAAGTTGTCTTCCGCTACCAGCACTTCTAATCCTTGTAAAGACTGGCAACTTTTATCGTCACTGGTTTTATCTCCTAGCTTATTTTCTGCCTCCGGCAAAGAAACAGAAAACCAGAACTCAGAACCTTTTCCTTCCTGGCTTTCTACACCTATCCGACCATTCATCAATTCAACAAGTTTTTACAGATTGCCAACCCTAAACCAGACCCGCCATATTCTCTAGTAGTAGAGCTTTCAGCCTGTGTATACGCCGAAAATTGCCTAGCCTTAGCGCTTTCAATGAGTCCGATACCTGTATCGCTTACCGAAATTCTAATATTATCGTGTTCAATATCGGGTGAAACAGCCAAACAAACACGACCACACTCTGTGAATTTCAACGCATTTCCGACAAAATTAGAAATTTGTTGTCGAATTCTGGTAGGGTCGCCTTGCACAATGGTCGGTAACTCTGGATTATATTCCAATCGCAGAGCAACTCCATCCTTAAACGGACCCCAAACTTACTAATCATTTGGTCCGAGGCTCCATTTCATGACAGCGCCCCGTTGCAATATACTGACTTTGGCATGGGGGATGACAGTATTTATCCGTTGATAGAGGCGTTCAATATCCAGTCCAGGCAGCGGGGTGGCCTGACCAGGTTCGTAAGGGGACCAGAATTTCTCCCAATGAACAAGTACCACGTTCTGCGGCGCCATCTGCTCCAGCAAATACTCAGGGTAACGTTCCATTTTTTGATAGCTGGCGGCGCACAGCACAGCCATATCAACTGGTTTACCGTCATTCAGTATTGAATCCGGTGGCAAGCCGTTGGGGAAGGACGATGCGGATGTTTGGATGAATATGCGATAGATGGTCGCACCGTTGTTGTCGAGCAAGTCGAGCAGGTAACTAACATTTTCACCTGAGCGCCAGTCAATAGCGTCCCTCGGCAGTTGTCGCTGAGGGTGTTCTATGTTCCCTGCCGCCAATTGCCAGGAACCCAGTTGAGGTGCATGATTCGACTTGATTGGAAATACCCGCATGTTACGGGAAATTGTTAGCCATCGCCCTCCTGCGCCATCAATTGACATGGAAGGTTCCACGTTAATGACCTGGCTGGATTCAAGTGTGGCGTTAAGGATATTCTTTAAAGTCAGGTTGCCGTAAATACGCGCATTGGGTGCCAGCTTTGTGGCGATGTAAGGAATATCTAGTACATGATCGTAGTGCGCATGACCCACTAGCACTGCCTTAACATCGTCAAGCGGTGGCAGATGACGATCGATGGTTTCAGTGTCCGGTGCAAGCGATCCCAGCGTCGCAATGGCCAGCAAGCCAGGATTTGAGTAAAAGGGATCAACCAGTACACTCCCTGTGGAAAAGGCCAGATGAAACCCTCCTGCTCCGATGAATTGTAGCTTTGCTGTGCCTGTTTCTACATCTGTCGCTGTTCCTATATTGTTGATCCACTGTAATGAAGTTGTATTTCCCAAGTTCGAAACCTCACTGGGATCTATTGCCGCGCAATTGGCTAATGAAATTATCATAATAAAATAGCGAACTTTAAAATTGTTCAATCTTAGGCTCATCGGATTGGTATCACTTATTAAATCTATTCAAGGGATTGAGTGTGGAGGGTTAAAGCCACAGTTTTAAAATTACAACTTGAAGCGATCGCTGACTTTCCTTAGATTTTCAATGTCCAAAATTTCAATTTCGCCGTAAGATAATTTAATGAGCCCTTGCGCTTCCATTTTTTTTAGGATCTGGTTGGTGGTTTGTCTCGATACGGAAACCATCAACGCCAGTTGCTGTTGCTGAACCTTGATAATCTTGTGGTTATCTTCCTGAGATAGTCCGTATCGGTTGGCAATTAGCATTAGCCAGCGTGCTACGCGTACAGTAGCTGGTAGAGTTGCTATTGATTCAATAGCAACAAAAGCAAGTCTAAGTTTGAAGGCAAGCAGTAAGCCGAACTCTCTCCACCATTCCGGTCGCTCGGCGAGAATTCTTTTTATGTGTGAATGCGATATCCATAACAGTTCTGTATCTTCTTCTGTGAATGCGTCGTGCGTTCTTGTTTTATTGTCCAATAATGCGATCTCGCCAAACCAGTTAGGTGACTCCAGTACGATCAGTACCGATTCCTTTCCGTTCTCGCTGATACCCGTGATCTGAATCGATCCCTTCAGTACTGCATACAGACCGTTAAATTCATCACCTCGGGAAAATAATCGCCCCGCTTGACGAAAGTGCTTTATGATCCCGGCATCTAGTAGTGCCTGCTTTAACTCCTCAGGCAATTCTTTGAACCAAAACCCGCTTTCTAGCAATTTTCTATAGTCATTGGGATTCATCGACGATCTCATGCCATGCTTCCAGGGATATGTCACACAAGTGTGTGGGGGGATCCCATAAACATATCGTATACAGTTGATTATGGGGCGCTGTTATGGATTCTTTCTAGAATTTTAACCCGGTTCAGCTCGGCAGGTTCGAAATGATCACGACGAAGGCGGTCAATCTGCTGCTGGCGATCAGTGTCGTCCAGGCCACTAATGGCCATCAAGCTGTTACGCTCTTGTAACCAGCGTGTCATTCTCGTTTGCCACTGTTGACGTAATTCATCCAGTACTGCGAGCCGCTCGGCGGCTCCCGACCCATAAATGCTTTCACGCAGTAGGTAAAGATCAGCGTCGGTGCCACCGTTATTCCGAAGACGCGTGGTCGACGTGGTCAATTGCTGTTGTTTGTTCAGGTCACTCATAACACGGTGGAGGTGTGGTGGGAGAGAAAATTCCAGGTCTGACAATGCCTTTTGTCGTTCACCTTCCGAAAGCTCGTTATCTTGCATGATATCAATCCGCGCCAGAGCAAGCTGATCCAGCGCATCGTCATCGGCATAAAATGCGTCAATCACATCTACTGGTAAATACTCGCGGCGCAGACTCTGGATAGACAGCAGTCGTTCCCGCAGTACGCCCGTTTCTAACAGGGTGTTTGGTTCACTTTCCTCCGATAATTCCAGCTTCGATAGCGCTTGATTGAGTGCCATATATTTACCCAGTAACTGTTCCGCTTGATGCGCTGCGTTCGAAGGCAATTGATGCTGAATATGGGCTCGCAACCGCTGCTCGATCTGCGCTAATGATTCAGCACCGAGAGTCGATAGAAAGTAATCGAAAACGCGCCTGATATCAGGGTTAATGATGAGGTTACCGTTGTCATCAGCGAGCAACGTGCCATCTACTTCCGTACCTTGCAGCGATGCTGGTAGCTGCTCTAGTCCAGTTATGAAGGCAGGAGAGGCTGGTTCCAGAGTAAAATCTACTGCTGAGGACGTACTCTCCTTTTGAGTGGAAAATGATTCGGCTCTGTTCCGTGGCATCTTGTTCAAGTATATAAAACCTACTACAGCGGCTAGGGCAATGGGTACAGACAGCGCTACCATAAACCGTTTCATTGCGGTCTAAAGTCCTTCAAGTTTCAGACGATTGGCATGCTGGCGATAAATCGAAACCGGGTTTGTATAGGGGTCGCGCAAGCCCAGTATTTGATTGACTTCATCGAAATGATTCATCCGATAATCATCGCGTATTACCTTGCCAAGGTGGCTGCTGCAGCGCCCAACCAAGCCATCGCTCTTGCCGTCGTCGACTCCTTGGAAAACCAGAGCAGTGACAGAAACCAGATAGTCAAAGGGGTCGAATACGTTGGTGAAAACCTTGGTTCCACTCCAAGAGTAATAGCGTACTCCATTGACTTCGTAAGCGCCTTCTCCGCACCTAGTGTCGGGGACCGCTTGGGGAAAACGGGCGTTATAGTTCGAGGCCCCAGCACTGGACAATGTGATAAAAAGGTTTTGCGCGTCCTGTTCGTACTGTGTGCCTTCCAAATAGCCGAATACGTATCCCATAGTATTGCCGATAGCTTCCGCAATCTTCTGAATCGGCGTACCTATGACAGGCAGCGCGAAGACTTCCTGAGCCCAGTCGCCGAGAGGTGACCCCAATGTCAGTGATCCAATGGTAGAAACCGAGGCTACCTTTTCCGGCGCTACCGCTGCCACATAGCGCACGGTAAGCGCACCCAGGCTGTGGCCCACTAAATTGACTTTCTCCGCGCCAGTAATGGCAAGCACTTCGTCCACTTGAGCCAGCAGCTGCTCGCCCCTTACCTCAGGTGTATTGATGGAGGCTAGCTTGGGCAGAAAAACTGTCGCGCCGTGCTTCTGCAGATCCTGAGGTATACGATGAAAAGAATAAATTGGTCCGATTTTAGTGAACACACCTCCGCTGGGAGCGATCACGATGGGATAACGGGTTTTAGCGTACTCAGATTCTTCAGCCTTTGCCGGATTGACGACCGATAACGTCAAAGCGGCCAATAGAAGTGCGCAAGAGTATATTGTCATTTTTTTACCCTTCTGGATTTGTGGCGTTTTTTTATATTGGGCGTTCTTGTCTAAGTAAAATCGATACCAAACAACCAAGATCGATGGCATTTCTATCTAGAAACACTTCTAGTAATGTATCACGAGAAGACTCAGGCTTTTGTCAGCTACCTGACAGAGGCTGGGGATATAACAAAAAGTTACGCTCCGCTAGAAACTGTTACGAAATGTTCGGCTATCAGTTCACGCGTGTCAGCTATCTGACAGATCTCAGGTGTGCGCATCGGTATCTTAGTGCGCCGGAAAAGCTAGATATTTCATTTACATCAAGATGAACATGGCTCCTGTACACCAAATTGAGAAAGGTCAGCTGCAGTATGAGAAAAGAATTGATTGTGACATTCCTTGTGTTGATCTGTGTCACTTCTGGAGCTCAGGCTCAGCTGTCGCAGAATCTATCTATAGGAAATCCTATTGCGTTGAGCCTGGGCAATTCCATAACAGCGTACCCGCCCGGTACGGATGCTATTCACTACAACCCGGCTGGTCTGGCGCTAATCAAGAATAAATATGAACAATATAAATTGCAGACCGCCTTTTTTCGATACGAAGGATCGGTGTCGGGACAGTCGCCTGGTGTACCCTTTGCACCTTCAAACAGTCCAGCATATAGGCAGGATCCCATCTTACAGGGAGAAACATCGCGACCAGTTGAGGTGGATTCAGTATCTGTATATCTGCCTTTCTTTGGTCATGTGGAGCTTCCGTTTTTGATGGCACCGGGTTATGGATTCGCAACTCGCTTCAAGGATCGGGATTTTGTGTTTGCCAATTCTGCCCTGACGCTTCAGGCTTTCGGCTATACCAGGGACGAAGATAATATTGGAGCCTTTAATGGCCAACAGTTTGGAATTACCCGTATTGCCTATTTCAATCCGACAATTGCGATGAACCTGTCGGATGATCTACTTATCGGCGGGTCCATCGGATTTTCCTGGCAAGGGCTGGGAATCAAGAATCGTACTCGTGCAGTTCTGCATTCATTGGGTGAGATCGACGAGTTGCTAGAAGAGCTTGATCCGGAAGGGGCTTTGGGACTGGATTTATCGCCTTACACCGATGTTGGGACACTTGAGGTGGATGTACAGGATCCGCTCTCGCTAACCTTCACGTTGGGGATGTTGTGGCAGCCATCACCTTGGTTCTCATGGGGGCTGACGTATCAAAGTCCGGGACAAACGAAGATGAGAGGTGACTTCAGAATATCCTATACAGATGATTTCAACGCTACCATGCTGAGGCTGAAACCAGCCCAAAACCTGCTGGCCTTGCTGGATGGGGGCCCTATCAGCGGCGATAAAGAGCAGACGGGCAAAGTCGAACTTGAATACACCCAGCCACAGTGGATCGCGACGGGCATCTCGCTGCTAATGATGCCGCAATTACGCATAAACCTGGATGTTAAATGGATAGATTACAGCGTGACGGAGCAGTTGGAGTTCCAATTCGACAGAAACCTGGACTATTTAACGCTGTCCAGTGTGGTGAACCATCTGTTCAGGCGAAACGTGGGTAGTGATTATAGCGATCCGGACATACTGAGACTGCCGCGCGAATTCCAGGACGTGACAGATTGGTCCGTAGGTATTGAATATTACTATAACGATACGCTCACATTGCGTGCAGGTTATGAGCCCCGATCATCGGTCATCCCTGGCAACCGACAGGATCTGCTCATTCCAATTGGTGAAGCAGATTTGTATGGTCTAGGAGTTGGGTATCGGGTTGACGCGCATAGCCAGCTCGACGTGGCGTTGGGCTACCTTGTGTCCAAAATAGACATAAAGCCAGGCGAAAGCCGCAGCTCCACTTCAACCATCGAAGGTGATTCGGTCTATAATCCCTTTCGAGGTATGCATGTAAAACACCAGTTGGAAGCTTATATTTTCACGCTGGCATATTCTAAGCATTTTTAAGGGAGTATAAATAGGGCGCGGGAAACGTAACCGTCCGGCGAACCCATACCCGGCGTATCGGTAGCCGCACTGGCCCAGCAATATCGACTCAATGCCAACCTGATCCATCGCTGGCGCAGAGATCTGGAAGGCAAGCCTCAGACTCGGGATTTCATCCCCCTGAGTTTACCCAAGAGTACTGGTCCAGGTGAAACCGTCCGTATCGAGCTGGGCTCAGTTACGATCCACTGGCCATTATCCCATATTGATCTGGCATTGCCCTGGCTGAAGGCGCTTCAGTCGTGATCAGGATCGACCGTAAGCCCAAACAAACACCGCGACGGGAACCGCTGCCCCCGGAACTACCCCGCACCATTATCAACACGACCCTGACAATACCCAATGTGAATGTGGTTGCCAGTTACGACGCATCGGCGAAGACATCAGTGAAAAGCTGGACTATATCCCCGGTACCTTTACGGTGGAACGCCATGTCCGCGGCAAGTGGGCCTGTTCTGATTGAGAAGCCTTCGTCCAGGCACCAGTACCACCCCAAGTGATTGATAAAGGCATCCCCGCTCCTGGCCTGTTGGCCCAGGTGCGGGTGGCCAAGTACGGGGACCATCTACCGCTGTACCGGCAGGAAAAGATCTTTGCCCGAGCCGGCGTTAAAATTGCCCGATCTACTCCGGCGAACATGCCAGGAGCTTCCTACTAGACTGGCAGGGCAAGCTGGTATGCGATGACTTCAGTGGCTATAAGGCCAGCTTCCAGAAGGGCATCACCGAAATCGGTTGTATGGCCCATGCGCGGCGCAAGTTCTTTGACCTGCACGCAACCAACCAGAGCACACTGGCTCAAACCGAGCTGGAACAGATTGGCAAATTATACGACTTTGCCGGCAGTCTGCGTAGTGGGCAGCGGGCGGCTAATGTTATGAGCCTGATCCAGTCGGCCAAACTGGGTCAGGCCGATACATTACTCTAGCTCTTCCCATGCTAACCGGTGATCCTGCTGAATCAGCTCCATCCAGGAAGGTCCATTGGTATGGCCAGGATACTGTTCAGGTACACGCGCCTGCGATGCAAACTCCGGCCATCGGCGTACCTGGGTTAGAATCTCGCTAATAATGGATTTCGCTTTGGTGGGCCGAATATCCGCGTGTTGTGCGACCGCCAATAGATCGTCCGTCACAAAGTGATTACGCTTACCGTTGACGGTCATCTGGTGCTGGCTGGTCCAACCACGGCCATTGCAATAGGTAAGGTCATAGGCAGGGGAGAGTGACCAGCGACCGGCCTTGTCCATCAGAAATGCAATGTTCTTGGTGTGATCGTCCTGATTGCGGGCCACGACGTTAAACACAACCCGTCGAAAGAACTGTTCAAATTCCGGTTTCGGTAAATCCAGATGCCGCATCACACCGATGGCCTGTTCATAGGAATAGGCGCCCGCCTGATTAAAGTCGTAGTGCGCCAGTCCACATAGAGACTGCATGTGAATCTTGTCACCACCGTCTTTGCGATCGAAACGTCGGGTCATGAAATGGGAGCGCCCGTTTTCTTTAAAAATGCGGCATTCCGTCATGGTGATGCCACAGGCGATGGCCATTAGATAGTAGGCGTATTCCACCAGGCTGTAGCCTTTGGGATCTGCCAATACCTCGTGATCCCGGTTTTCTTCCACTCCATCGAACTTCAACAGCCAATAACCAAAGCCCGCATCGGTTTTCACCTGACCGGAACGAACTTCCTGAGTTTCCGGATTCCAGGCAATCACGGCTTTGGCCCGGGCACCACCGGCAGAAGTGCCCACCGAAATGATTTTATCCAGCGCCTGTTTGTGGGAGGTATCGGCTCCGGCCAGGTCAACGACCATTGCCTGTTTTTGGCTCAGGGCTTCATTGGTCAGTGCCACCAACTCTGCAATCTCGATGGGCTGGGAGGTTTCGTTCAAATGACCAAGGGCGGGTTTAAATTCCAACGCCCCCATACCCCGTGAACCGATATAACAGAGTCGTTCCAGTGGACTGAAGCTGTCCGCAGAACGGCCCTGGCGTTCCAGCCACTGATTGATCAACCGGTTGCCGAACTTGTCGGGTAACGAATCCGCCAAAAAGCCGGGCAATCCTTTAAAGGTTTCCCGGCTTAATGCCGGAAATGAATAGGATTGATCACTGAGGGGCATGGTAATAGGGGAGGGCTCAATACCTGATGATTGAAAGGCACGGTCGTACTCAAAATAGCCCCGGTTGTTGGTCCAGATCAGGGTGCCGACCTGTCTGCCCCACAACATCACCCGTGCGACGGACTGCGAAGCCTGTGCCATCATTCCTCTCCCCAATGCCAGGGTTCTTTGTCTTTACGGTGGTGCCTGTGGCGGGAACCGGAAGCCCGTTGCCGGGTTTGAGCCTGGAGTTTTTCGATCTTGACCAGCGCTTCGGCCCGGGGCGGGGGCGCTGGCAGAAAATGGTCCAGCTCATCCAGTTTACCCAAGGCCCGCAGTACGGCAATGACGTTTAACAGCCCCACGCTTTTGCTCCCATTTTCCAGGTTGTACAACGTACGCTCGGTAATGCCGGCGGTTTCAGCCAGCTCGCTCATGGTAATATTCTGGCTCAGCCGGGTGGCCTTGAAGCGTTCTCCCAGCCCCTCGAGAATCTTTTGATCATTCAGATGCGCTGTATTCATAACAAGTAGTATAGTTCTATATATAGAAAGTATATGCGTATTATCGGAAATATAGTTCCATTTGAATGTTAATTCAACAAAGCAGAACTATAATGCCGATTAAAGCTAATATGAGCATATAATACGTATTATAGTACCGGTTGTATAAGGTATATAGATCTAAGTCAATCAGGAGCGGCGTGGCTTTCTCAGCTGTTCATTTGCCCAAATAATCGCCGCGCTGATGGTCTTGGCCTGGGAGCGTGATTTAAGCTCCAGGAGGGCACGGTGAGCCTCCATTGATAGAGTAGACTGCACATCCTCATGGTCTTTAGATTGATAACGGCGTTTGCGAATACTGGTTTTCAGCTTTCGCCATTGATCCGAATCGAGGCAGATTTCACACCAGGTATTAAGGATTCGGGCATCGCCATCGGGATCCCCGTTAATTTGCTCAGCGAGCTGCCCAAGATAGCGTATAAAGTCCCTTTGTCTTGGAAATTCACCATTTGTTTTGGAAATTTTCACTGTTTTATTTGGTCATCCACAAACCGGATGGATAACCAAGAAAAATAGTAAAGATGTCTGAGTTATAAAGCCAATAAAAACATGCGGTTATGTGTTCTTTATCCAAGACATTTAGTAACTTTTTTCTATCATCCCATTAATGTACGCAGAGCTTCAAGATTCCAAAACATAAAGTAAAGTTAATGTCCGCTAACTCTGTCCGAGCCGTAGCCAGGAGGTTTGAAGAAACCGACGGAGGCCTCTCAAACAGTGATTGATCTTGTGGTTTGGTTGCATATTGATCAATTATGCGGAGTGCGCATAATTATGCATAAAATTGTTTGAAATAAAGACAGGAACCAATGATCACTGCATCAAAGGTGAACGTCTTTCAAGAAAGTAGCGTTCATTGAACTTGTTAATGAAATAGTCAACGCCCCGTTGTTCGTAACAGCTATACATTGGATCAATCGGCTCACAAAGGGTGTTGTCGCCAATGACTAGCAACTCCGTGATGTCTGGCTCTTTATACACGAGACACCCATCATTGCGTCCGGTCCTGAATATCAGATAGTCTGAATATTTTTCTATTGATCTAAACGGAAATGCAGAATAACTCCAGCGAAGAAAGCCATCCTTTCTTTTTTGTGCGTTAAAGGCTAGTAGACCCTTAACTTGACGCATGATTTCAATAAAACTATGTAGGAGATCATTTCTAAACAACGTATTTATGATGATTTGGGGAAGCTCTACGATTTCGCCATCAGTTGTCTGAATGGCTTTGGCATGGTTTGGTGCGTCAGCTAATTGAATATCGCCAATCTTCACTGGCATAGCGTAATGCCAATGGTGGTACCACACTCCAAAAGCAGTACAGTATGGACATTCCCCTAAATACATGCTGTTAGAATCATCTTTCAATGTATGTCCCGCTGGAGCCCGAATTTTGATTTCGTATGCAATTAGATCTGTAATTTCTCGTAGGGTTTGACGGAGAGTAGTACAAGCTTCTCTCAAAAACCCTCTTTCGTTGTATTGCCAAGATTGAGACATATTTTCTTGATCGATTTCGTTAAACGTAAAATCTACCCGAGAAATTCCTGTGTGGTAGATCAAATGATCAAAAGAATCCAGGCCTGGGAATGTTTTCGCCAATAGTGAAGGTAAATACTTTGAGTTTAAACCCGACATTGAGCGGTCTACATCAAAAATGCCCGATGTCATCTTTCCAAACCCGTTAGAAAGATATAAATCTACTAAAGAAAATGTCGGGCTCAAATATTCACTTAACTTCGCTTTAAAATTCATGTCTGGAAGGCTACGCATGACTGGGGAGAGAATGCCGCAGGTCATGCACCTGTTTTCCAAATCACCACCTATCTGGTATGGGCCAAACATAGACCATTCGCGACCACAATCAGGGCATTGATTGCAGAGTTCAACATCGTGAACGGGGCAAGATTGTAGCCAATCTAAATTATATACATCACAATGAAACAATAGTTTTTCGCATTCAGGACAGCTCTTCCTCTTTTTAGCGTGGATATCAAAGCGGCGCGGCACCATATAAGAAGGTACCTTGTTTTTTTCAACTGGCAGATAAATATATTCACATCGGCAATCATGTCTCATCACAGGAATCGAATGATTGAAGATATGACGGTTAACAGTCTGCCTTATCGTAGTTTTATTTCGACGACAAAAAATAGGATTCGAACGAAACAACCGTCTTTGGATATTTTGAAGGCTTTCGAACTCGTGCGCATATAACCAGCCTTCGTTCATTACTTAACCCTGTTGATTTCGTTGGTAATTAAACCAGAAGCCTGTATAGCACGGTATACCATAGCTTCGTTTACTCTATTAACGCCTTCTCTTTTTAGATAGCCGCTTAGTAAAGGAGCTATTGTCCCTGTGAAATACTTCATACCCCAACTCGTCCGACGTTCCGGCTTTTTTACGCGTAGGTATGTTTTCCAAATGAGATCAGTCAAGTTTTCCAGACGCCAGCCGTTTTTAAACGCTTCTGGCAAGAAGTGCTCAGTGTAAGTTGGACCATCGATTTCTGGAAAACGTAAGGTATCGTACTGTCTCAAACATTTTGACAATTCATCTTTGTTCGTTATGCCCCTGAAGACATACTTTTGTATAAAAAACCGTCCATGCAAAAAATTATACTGTGAAGTCTTTACCTGGTTTAGAAGGTGATCGCTTTCATCTATATTCCCAAATAAGAAGACATTAAGAAGAGCTTTATAGTCTTCGAGAAGTTCATCTTGTAACTCAGCAAATACTATAAGTTGATCGAGTGTCATACGCTGAAACTCATCTACAAATAACAATACCTGTCTATTCGAGTGCAGCGCTGCAAGATCAAGAATATAACAGACTATCTGATCCATCATGTCCTCAGGAGAGTATCCTTTTTTATTCTTTTCCCCAGTTATTCTGTATAAGTTACGATAGCATTGCGCTATCGTGCGTTTGTCTCTTTTCTTCGCTCTGTATGTGATACTAGGTAGAGTTTGGTTTGTGGTCTTTAATTTAATTGCTTCTTTTATCACCCCTATGGATATAGATTTTCCAGTCCTGCCGTCTCCTAATACTACGCCACCGGTGATGCCACTATTTGCCCATAAACATATTTCACTTTTCAATTTGCTGATAGCGGGCGTTTCAAATGGAAATCGCATGGTATCCCATATTGGGTGAATGTTTGTGTTAAATGCTTGCATCTTCATCATCTTCTCCAAAGTATTCTGATGACCATTCTGGAAATTCAGAATCATCGAGCCAATCATCGTCTGTTGATATATATGTGTCCTGGTGATAAGAGGAAAGAGTTGGTGTGAATTGGTAAGATTGGTTAGTAAACTCGCGATAAACTCTTACTATTTCTCTTGCT
>MDSW01138707.1_pt1 | contig 133760 bp, 136 predicted proteins | sample 811171 | NCBI WGS metagenome assembly MDSW01 (sample SAMN05326641, study PRJNA326480) | marine metagenome | isolation source: seawater | place: Atlantic Ocean: North West | collected 2012 | reverse complement strand
TCGCACCTCCGCCTCGGCGGCCGTCGTGTGGTCGTCTCGTCCTTAGTTGGTGGCTCTGTGGAGCCACCAACAGCATGGGCGGCGCTACGCGCCGCCTATGACAAAGTTGGTTTAGAACCAAAAAGTTCTATTCTGGTGCCCAGGGCGGGAATTGAACCCGCACGCCGTTTGAAAGGCAAGGGATTTTAAGTCCCTCGTGTCTACCGATTCCACCACCTGGGCAACATAATTTCACAAATAGTGAAATCGGTAGACGAGCGACTTATTAAAGTCCCTGTTCGATGATTTCCCAAACCATCTCACCTACCGATTCCACCACTTGAACACAAATTAGTTCATTAATGGGGGGGTGACACCTACGAAAAAACCCGAAGGTTCTTCCTGGAGTCCTGGGCGGGAATCGAACCCGCGCATGTCGGTTTTGCAGACCGAAGCGTTACCACTTCGCCACCAGGACTTATTTGAAATAGTGTTGACACTGATTTCGTAAGCAGTACTTTAGCACAGAATCTAACGTTCTAAAAATCAAATTGCACTATTGCTATTTAACAGTATTTCTTGTACACTCATGCGAACAAAAGACATCCGTATTAGCTCAGTTTGTGGAGGTAGAAAAGCATGGGGTGCTCTTCTACGCCTCGACAGGGGTATAACGGAAACGATATCCGCCATTAGCTCAGTTGGTAGAGCAGCTGCCTCTTAAGCAGACGGTCCTAGGTTCGAGCCCTAGATGGCGGACAAATTTGAACGAAGTGAAAATGATGGACGACATCAGAAAAGTCTGGGAGACTTTTTGTTGGGGCTCGAAGCTGTTTTGAGCTAGATTATGAGCTAGCGAAATAATTCTAGCCAAAACGGGTACTGAACGTGTAGCGTTCGAGCCCTAGATGGCGGACAAATTTGAACGAAGTGAAAATGAAAAACGCCCCGTAGGGCGCTTTTGAATTTTATCACTAGTCGATCGCCGGAAGAACTTACAAGCTTACTTTCTTAGAGCTCTCATTGCTTAACGCGGCTCGCTTCTTGGCGATTTCCTCCTTGTCAGCCAACGCTTTTTTCCTTATCAAATCCGCTCTTTTGATAGTATCATCGCACTGCTCGTCCTCGAGATCGTATCTTTCATGCAAGAGCTTTTCAATTTTAGACCTATTGAGCCTGTAGGCTTCAGTAAGCTTGGATTCTTTTTCCTCCAATTCCTTCAGCTCTGCTTCTATTTCATTCAGTCTGCTGAGATGAATTTTATTCATCACAATTACTCCTAAATAAGGCTATCTTTGACTTTCCGCATTCTACAAACTTCAATAGGGTTGTCAATAGACCTAGCATTTACCAGTGGTTTCTGATATACTCTCGGCCACAATCTCATATGCGCAGGTGGCGAAATTGGTAGACGCGCTAGTTTTAGGCACTAGTGGAGCAATCCGTGGAGGTTCAAGTCCTCTCCTGCGCACAGCAAACCGGCTCCGGCCGGTTTTTTGCGTAGGTAATAAAGTTTGGGAAACTTTATTAAGGACTTGAAGCTGTTTTGAGCTAGATTATGAGCTAGCGAAATAATTCTAGCCAAAACGGGTACTGAACGTGTAGGGTTCAAGTCCTCTCCTGCGCACACAGGTAAAAATAAAAGCTGGACAAATTTGTCCAGCTTTTATTTTTAGAAAGTAAACTGCTTTACTTTCGTACCTGTGTGCGAGGTGGAAGTATGTTTTTATTTAATTTCCTAGAAATAAAAACCTCTTCATTACACCAACCTAGTCTTCTGAAACGGTCGGCGTTTTCGGATAAATTGATTGTAGAGTCGGGCCATGGTTTTTTTGGTCTTTTCTGGCAACTTATCTACCAACTCGCACCCAAATGAACAATATCCGTGCTTCTTCTCAACACAATCATCGCATCCAATAAACAAAGAGTGACAGATTTGATTCCTGCAGTGGTAGTGAGTATCGCTCTTCGCCGCGCGGCAGATATGACAAGTAGAAATAATCTCATCGCTAATCCGTTCGCCTAATCGTTCATCAAACACGAAGTTCTTGCCTTTAAATTTATTTGGTAGATTCTTTTGCTTTACCTGGTGTGCATAATCAATAATTCCACCTTTGAGGTGACGCACGTCCTTAAAGCCATTGTGCTTAAGCCAGGCACTAGCCTTTTCACACCGAATCCCACCCGTACAATACAAAGCCACTTTCTTATTCTTGTGAATTTTGAGCATCTCTGGAGTCTTTGATAGCTCCTCTCGAAACGTCACCACATCTGGAGTTATTGCTCCATCAAAGTGACCTACCTCAGCTTCATAGTTATTACGCATATCCACCACTACCGCATCTGGATCATCTACATACTCGTTCATCTCTTCAGCTGTTAGATAAGCTCCAGTATTGGTCACATCAAAAGAATCATCGTCTAAACCATCGGCCACAATTTTATCCTTCACTTTGATAGTGAGCTTGTAGAACGAAGACTCGTCACCTTCCTCTACCGCCTTTTTATACGGCACTCCGGCTAGTTCTGGTTGATTTTGCACCCAAGCATCGAACTGATCCCAGTACATTGTTGGCACGTTCATTTGGGCGTTGATACCTTCCTTGGCTACATATATCCGACCCAGACAGTCTAGGTCTGACCACTTATCAAACAAGCGCTCTTTGAAGGATTCTGGATCAGCAATCTTAACGTAACGATAAAAAGATACGGTGTTTCTTGGGCGCTTATCATTAGCCACCAATTGGCGTTTTTCTTGGCGACTTAGTACTTTTGGACGATTGGCTTTTTTCATGAACAAAAATCATACACAAGGGGCGGTTGCTTCGCAACCGCCCCTCTACCCAAAACAAACCCTAAATTCCCAAGATATCCAAGGATAACCTTATTTATCAACGTTATTTCAACACACAAAACTTGACTTTTAGTTTAAATTATGCTATTATAAAAACAGGCATGAGGGATTCCCCTCTATAAGTTTCGCGACTAAGTCGCTTTGACAATTGGAGAAATGATATGAAAACGGATAACTTTCTTGATGTAGTTCTGGGATTCATCGGGAAACATTGGGGTGAAATATACACGGCCTACGACTTGTTCGGAGACATGAAAAAGAAGGCCAACTCTACCAAATCGACGGAATCGACGAACAATTCTTCAGCTCCCGAACCGGACCTGAAGGGTGGTTTTTTCCGCACTGGTGATGAGATCAAGATGATTCGGGAGCTTCTGAACATTCGAACGTCTCATTATGATGACCACATCGACCCGACCACCGGCAACGTGACGCAAATAGTCACTGACACCGGTTTCAAGGATGCGGAGGAGAAGATCCTGGTTGGCCTTCTAGGCTACATGTATCGTGATCAGTATCGTGACCTGACCAACCCTGCTGTCAAACTGGCAATCAGTAATTACGCTGCAGTCCAGTCTGAAGCCTGGCGTACGATGGTAACCGAACTCAACTCTGCGGCGCAGAAAATGGGTACAGTAACAGAGCGACAGGTATCTGACGAGTTTTCGAACTCTGGTTTTACCAAGCGGGTGAAGAGTGGCCGCAATAACTGGCGCGATGAAGCACTCCTTAACAAGACCACCACTACGGTGGACTACACAAGGGACGAGTACAGCGAATCCGTCGGTTACACTCGTAAGCTGTTTAAGCGGTTGGTAGCGATCGTTGAAAGCGAAGCCAACAAGGCATCGCCGAAAGCGCGCACAACCACCAAGCAGCGTCACCTGGAGAATGGTTACAAGGAGGCCATCGCCTACATGACCGCGCTTGGTATGCCGATGATGCCTACTCCTGAAAGCCTCAAGTGGTGGGACGAAAACCTCACCTTCTCGAAGCTGATGGAAGTAGCAGCCAAAGGCAAAGCTTGGATGTTTGACGAAGTCGACGGTCAACCGTCTCGCTTCAAAAAGGCGTCCAACTGGACCAACCGGAAAACCCTTGGTGCGCGTCTCAAGCTCTACGTGAAATACAAAGAGTCAGAGACCTACCTGCAAAAGCGAAAAAGCGAAAAGAGGTTCTGGATGAAAACCTGGGACTTCCTCACATCTTAAGGAGCAGTTGATGAACACAAATCCTGTAGTAGTGAACGGGGAACCCGTTGAAGAAGGTATCGCTCGAATGGCCGCAACGGTCACTCGGGCGACGTATCTCAGGGCAGTGAAAACTCTCTGGAAATACCTCATCATGACTGTCATTGTCTTCCTGGCAATGATAACAGTGATGTGGGGAAACAATGTTGCAGGTTTCAAATTCCTGATACCAGCCCTGTTCTTCGCTGGGTTAGGTATAAGTATCTACCTGTACCGTAATGGATACCGAAGCGAAGTGCTGTCCACAGGAATATTCTTCGCCTGCACTGCAGTAGTAACGTCTATCTTTGCTGGACTTGGTGTTAATGCGCAATATCTTAACATTCTGCCAGCGGGTCTCGGCTTACTAATCATCACGATGGTTGGTCTGAAGACCGAGGTGCTGTTAGGCTTCAGTGCACTTGGACTCGTAGGGAGTTTCTTTACGGACAAGCGAGAGCTGGAGCGGATACTCGATGCCGTTGCGAATGATAGGGTTGACCCAAATTTCTTGGCGCAGTTCATCACAAACCGTGTTGATGGCGTCCGCAACGGACTCTATCTCAACGTCAGGCTGGTGGTAACCACTCTGATGATCTACGGCACTGCTTCGTTTATCCTAACAGCGTTTACGTTTAAGGATATGCCCGGCGCTTTCTGGATCATGTTATTTGGAGCTCTGATGGGCTTCATTAACTTCCAGTACGATAAGTCTCTCGCCTCAAAAACGTGGAAGATCGTCACCTATCCGGTGATCGGTGTCTGCGCCATACTGGCTCTCATGGTTATCTTCGATACCCTGCAGATGTACTATGGTGCTGGCGAAGAACGAGTACGTGAGCCATATCGGCCATACCAGGCACAGTCGAGCAATTCGACGCATTTCTCCACACGACCGGCTATAAGCCGGTCACTGTCTCCTGCCGGGTCTCCCACGGAAGTAGTTGTCCCTCGCTGCGGATCAGGTTTCGCCAAGGTAAACATCCCCTCGGGATGGAACATCACCATGGGTTGGAACGAACGAAAAGCAGACTACTATTGGCGCGATGTCATTAGTGGTAAGTGGGTACGGCACGCTCCAAACGGAGCCGACGCCGTACGTATGTGCGCAAAGTACAAATCGTACGCGGGGGACTCAATGCACCTTTCTTGGAGCACTCGAGCCTAAAGGCTCACGCTCCACAACAAAGCTCGGACTTAGGTCCGAGCTTTTTTATTAGTTTACGTCTATTAATTAGATGGATTTCCGTTGGATGGACCAGAAGGATTTCCGTTGGATGGGTTGTCTGGGTTGCCATTGGTTGGACCAGTAGGATTTCCGTTGGATGGAAGTCCACTATCTAGTTCAGGCAAGGTAAACGCACTATCACACCCAGAAGCACTTGGGTCATCGGCACAGTCGAGCTGTTTATCGAGGCCGAAGGTGGCGACCGCAATTTCCAAGATAGCAAAGGCAGACACCATCACCACCAAGCCAATAATGCCGTAAGTGATATGGGTCACCCCCTTCCTTCTTCCCTCCTCATTAGCAGCGTTTGTGAAATATTCAAAAATACCCCAAATAAAAAACAAAAATGCTATCGCACTTAATAACGCAATGGTCGGATACAAAATCACATCATTAAACGTTTCTACAAAGCGAGAAGCTTCTTGGGCGGCTTTTTGTTGGGGGTCCATACCAAAATTTTAGCATGCACACTGTCACACATCTTTTAGTTATACAAAACCACCTCTGGGCAGAGGTGGTTTTGATAAAATTGGCGTTATTCCAAATCTAGGTAAGGTGTAGCTGATTACGGAACTTGTACAGTTGGTGTATTTCTGAGAGATTCATTCTCAAGACCAGTACTTGATGAAATCAGGTTGATAATTCCCCAGAACACAATAATCAACACAAAACCAAGGGTAGCGTAAACCATGAGACTGCGCCCTTTTTCTTTCTTTTCATCGTTGGCTCCCCCAGCAATGAAGTACTGGAACATTCCCCATACAAACACCAAGAAACCGATTCCAAGAATGAATGGGATTAGGATCTGGTTCGTAAATGTAAGGATGTTCTGTAGTAAATTTTGGAAAGCTCCAGCATCTCCACTGTCTGCTAACTGGGCAGATGAAATTGCTGGTAACGCCAAGAGTAAAAGTGAACCTCCAATATGTTGTAATTTCTTCATATTATTTAAATTATATTAATAACGCCAAACGTTCATCTAATTATATGCAGAAAGCGAGGCTGCAACAAACCAGTTATTCACTGTTTGTCTAGAGTTTAGCCACGAGGCATTGGTACTTCAGGAATACCTCTTAGAGTTTCACCCTCTAAACCAGTACTAGTAGTGAGGAGATTTAGGATTCCAAAGAAGATAATAATGACCACAAAGCCGATAGTAGCTGACACCATCAGACTACGCCCCTTGACTCGCTTTTCTTCGTCGGCGCCACCAGCGATAAAGTAGAGGAAGATACCCCACACAAACACCAAGAATCCGATACCAATGATAAATGGAATAAGGACGTCATTCGTGAAGCGCATGATATTGACCAACAGGTCTTGGAACGGACCAGCACTAGAGCCATCAGCAATCTGAGCAAAGGAAATCATCGGCGTAGTCAATACTGCAAATAAAGCTGTGATTATTTTTTTCATACTCTGTATCTTACTTTTTTATATTTAAACAATAAATGAAATCTAGACAGTGTCAATCATTCTCTACCTTCCGAAGATGGAATTAACTACCAAATTCACAATACCCCAAGCACTCACAATCAGCACCATCGACACCACCGCCGCTATGGCGTACTTCTTTCCTTCATCGCGTTTGGTTTGGTCGCCGGCGTTGATCACCCAAGCATCGATCACTTTCCAGACAAACCAAACAAACAAAAGAGCAATAATGGCTGGTATCAGAATATTGATGAAATTTATCACCAGCGCTACTACTCCATCGTAATCAGTAGGGGTTTCCATATCAATAATTATACATTAGGCACGCTAGCGCGTTTAAAATTCATTCACAACATTGCCCACAATCTGCACGATCGCCACCGAACCAATAATAATCACTCCGCCGATCACAGCGTAAGTGAGAGTCTTGCTGGCACGCTGCAGTTGAGTAGTGTCGCCCCTGGCGGTCACGTATAAAAATCCGCCATAGATAATGAAAAACACTACAATTGGGATCGATATAACAATAAAAACATTTAGAAAAGCGACCAATACACCTTCTACAGTTGGAAATAATAAGGGGTTGTTGAAGCTCTCCATACTACTGTTGTCTAAACGCGTCTACTACATTAGCTACGATTTCCGTGATTGCCACCGCCCCAATCAAGATCACCCCACCGATAATGGCATAAGTGAGCGAGGTAGTTGCCTTCTTGGTCTGTTCGACATTTCCGCGGGCTGTCACATACAAAAACCCTGAGTAGATGATAAACAACACGACAATCGGAATAGCAATGACGATAAAGGCGTTGAGGATTGCTAGTAGCAAACCTTCGATGGAAGTCACCGCAATCGGACTTTCTAAGGTATACCTAATACCATCTGCCAATAACAGTTGCGGCAGTAGCAGTAGTGTGAGAGGGATAAAATGTGAAAATTTTTGCAGCATATTAATAAGCGCTACCGATTCTAACGGAAGCGTCCGAGGCCGCTCCTCCAGCATCACGTCGATTTTCATTTACATCCTCGGTCATGGCGGAAAAGATTTGTTCCGTACTCTGAAGCTCTGGATTGAGCCAGCCCCGCGCTACGCTCGCGGCACTGTAGCTAATGCGACCATAGGTGTCGTTACTACCGGCCCCGACCAAAGATCTGCTGGCCGGCACCATATCGCTCAGCTCCGCAATCTTGCCTGACACTCGAGCAGACGAGAGCGTATTCATTACCTGCCCAGCTCCAAACCTATTAGCTGAAGCATTGAGTAGGGACAAGCCGTAAAACTTACCGTAGGTACGACGCACCGTATCGGTGGCTCCTTGTGGAATTTCGGCAATGTCAAAATTTAGATTAGGATTTAACTGCTCGAGTTGCACCCCTTCACTGCCGTAACCAAAGTAGAAAATAAGATCGCTAGACAAAAATAGTGAGCGGTCCTCCGGCAAAGACCGATTCCAAGAGTAGAGTGAATTGCTCGGACTACTAAAACGGGTGTAGAAATCGATAGTAGACTCGAGTGGATCATTGTTTGAATTTGGTACACTTTGCAAACGCACCACATAACCACCCTTCTCATCCAGTTGCACCAGCTCGGACCCACTTTGAATCAAGAGGCTGCTAATCACACCAAAAGCATTCCGCACATTTTGGTATTCACCCATCGCCACTACCGCTTGGTTGATAGTGCGATCGAAGTCACGATCAATTAAAGTCGGCAGGGCAGAATTAACCAAATTCTCCCAAGTAGCTGGTGCATTAAGGAGACCGTCGTTGGCTAAAATGTCTCGATTCCAATACATCACCAAAGGGTCGATCACGATCGGCAAAGCATACAAGCCATCACTGAGAGCAAAGATCTCCGCTCCATCGACATAGGAGTTGCGGATATCACGTACTGAAAACGAGTCGAAAGAAATTGGTTGGATCCGTCGTCTCGTTTCGGTGAGTTTCTCTTGCGAAACTAGAATCAAGTCTGGACCGGTACCATCAGCTAGAGCATTCACCAAAGTATTGTTAAATAGCGTTGGGTCGATGTATCGATAAGAGACTTGAGCGTACTGCTCATTGAGTTCGGACTCATCATACAAAACCTGATCCATAGCTGCCTGCGGAATAGTACCCCAAATTGAGACTGCTCCAATTTGTACCACATCGTCATCGCTACTGCCCGGGCCAATAGACAACATAACCATAGCCAACAGAGCCAATCCTCCAAATATCACCACCAAAGCTAATTCAAACGGTCTTAATTTCATGATTTTCTAAAAGCTAAACCGTAATGATGTCCACCGGCTGGAAACTCAGTCTCCAACACAAAACCACTCGCCTCAAGGAGGTTGGTGGCTTCCTCGGCGCCGATGACTGCCCCCGGCTGTGGCCCCATACCAGCGAAGGATTCGGTCCAGTCAATCACAAAAAACTTGCCGCCCTTGCGTACCGTTCGAGCCATTTCGGCGACAGCTGTCTGTTTATCCTCAATCTGAAATAGTGTATTTACCAAGACGCCAGCATCCAACTCACTATTTGCGATCTTGATGCCTCCAGCTTCTTCGAGGTCACACCACAACGGGTGAACATTACCCAATCTTTCCGTATGAGCCACATCACCAATCTTTTCAACTAGAGCTTTTTGAATTTCACACGCATACACACGACCATTGTCGGTCACTGCTTTCGAGAGTGCTGGTAGAAAAAAGCCGCTCCCTGCTCCGAAGTCAGCCACGATATCTCCCTCGCGCAAATGAAAATGAGTCACTGCGCTGTCTGGCATTACAAAGTGTCCGTTTACCGGTTGTTCCATACGAATATTATACATGGCTAAGTGGTTATTATTTTTGGGGATGTGAAAAGCGCCGGCGGGACCTTCGGTCCCGCCGACGCTTTCATCCACTGGATTTAATTATTACGAAACCGAGCAGATAGACAAGTTTTGAGAGAATTTAGACAAAGACGACTGAAGCGATAGAGTCCCCTGCCCGCATCTTCATGACGCGCACCCCTTGAGTTTGTCGCCCGAGCGTTGGTACTTGCTTGAGAGGCAACTTGATCACCTGCCCCTTCTTACTCATGATCACCAACTCTCCGTCTTGTCGCTCTTCGCCAGAGAGAATGATTCCGCGCACGATGGCTCCGGTCTTATCAGTGATTTTGGCGGTCTTGATACCAGATCCACCTCGTTTTTGCACCTTATACTCCTTGCCTGGAGTAGATTTACCATAACCCTGCTCGGTTACTATCAGTATTTCACGATCTTTATCGCCTGCCTTGAGAATATCCGCTGACACAATCTTGTCATCTTTTCCTAGCTTCATGGCAGTTACACCCGCTGCAGTTCGTCCCATTTGCCGCACATCACTTTCGGCAAATCTGATTGCTTGTCCCTTTTCGGTAATCAGTGACACTTCATCCTTAGCGCCTACAAAGCTGGCTGAGATCAGTGAATCGCCTTCCTTCAAAGTGATAGCAATGAGACCGCTACGGCGCACATCCTTGAAGGCTGCCGCGTCACTCTTCTTGGCGATACCGTTTTTGGTCACCATCATAAGCGACCAGTCACCATCCCATTCTTCCTTGCGGACAGCCAGTACTGATGTAACCCTTTCTTCGCCGCCCAGCGCCAAGAAGTTCACGATCGACTTACCCTTCGTAGCCCGTCGTCCTTCTGGGATTTCAAACATCTTGCATTGGTACACCTTACCAGCATCAGTAAAGAACAAGAGATCACTATGTGATGAAGTGGTGAGCAGAGTAGTCACCACGTCTTCTTCTTTAGTGTTCAGATCAACTACACCGACCCCGCCGCGCCTTTGCACTTTGTATTCAGCTGGGTTGGTTCGTTTTACATAACCTCCTTTAGTCAGCACCAGGACACTCTCTTCATCAGGCACCAAGTCCTCTTGACTAAGCTGCTTCACGCCACCTTTCACAATCTTGGTACGTCTATCGTCACCAAACTTGTCCGCCACCTCAGCCAACTCCTTCTTCACAATCTTCATCATCTTGGCCTTGCTTTTCAGAATTGACTCTAGTTCCTTGATGAGAGCTTGCACCGCCTTTAGTTCATCCTCGATCTTCTTTCGTTCTAGACCAGCTAGCTTTTGTAAACGCATATCGAGAATTGCTTGCGCTTGGATTTCAGAGAACTTAAATTCCTTCATCAAAGCCGCGTGAGCAGTCGGCACGTCTTTAGCAGCTCGAATAAGCTTGATGATCTTATCGATGTGGTCAAGCGCCTTCTTCAGACCAAGCAAGATATGCTCGCGATCTTTAGCTTTATTTAAATCATACTGAGTACGTCGCTTGATCACCTCTGCTCGGTGCTTAACATACTCTTCCAAAATACCCTTCAATGACAGAGTCTGTGGCACACCGTCGACCAATGCCACCATGTTGTAGTGGAAAGTATCTTCTAGTTGAGTGTGCTTGTAGAGCTTGTTTAGGACGGTCTGCGGCTGTGCTCCGGTCTTGAGGTCGATCACCACCCGGATATCGTCGGTGGACTCATCGCGCATTTCCTTGATCCCTTCAATTTTCTTATCTCGCACCAGATTAGCAATCTTTTCTTGCAGGTCAGCTTTATTTACGCGGTACGGGATCGAAGTAATCAAAATTGAGAAAGCGCCTCGCTTATCTTCCACAATTTCTGCTTCTCCACGCACTACCACGCCGCCGCGACCGTTGGCATAGGCTTGAGCAATGGCTTTTTTGTCAAAAGCAATTGCCCCCATTGGGAAGTCAGGACCTTGAATATGCTTCAGTAGGTCGTCGGTGGTAGCATCAGGGTTATCGATCAGATGCTCGGTTGCGGCAGCTACCTCACGTAGGTTGTGTGGCGGGATGTTAGTCGCCATTCCTACTGCAATCCCAAGACCACCCATCAAAAGTAGGTTCGGCGCTGCGGCTGGTAGAACAGTTGGTTCCTTTTTGGTGCCGTCGAAGTTTGGTCGCCAGTCCACCGTGTCTTTTTCAAGATCTCGCAGCAGCTCCTCCGATACCTTAGACATTTTTGCCTCGGTGTATCGATACGCCGCCGCTGAGTCACCGTCGATCGAACCAAAGTTTCCCTGTCCGATCACCAGTGGGTATCGGGTCGAGAAATCTTGTGCCAATTTAACCATCGACTCATACACTGCTGAGTCACCGTGCGGGTGAAAACTACCAAGCACATCTCCTACTACCGTCGCTGATTTTCTAAACTTGGCACTAGAGGTAAGTCCATTAAGACGCATGGAATACAAAATCCGGCGATGGACTGGTTTAAGACCATCACGTACATCAGGTAGCGCCCGTGAAGTGATCACTGACATAGCGTAATCGAGATACGCTGTCTCCATCTCACTCGTGATGCTTTGAGTGATTATTCCTTTGTCGGATTCTTTCGATTCAGGTTCTTCAGCTGGTGTTTTTTTCGGCATACAAACAAAAGGCTAGTTCAGAAATCAATAAATATGGTGCTTAGTATAGCATAAATGATTAGTTTTCAATCGTTGAAGTCGCGGTGGAGGTACTCTCAACTACAATAATTCGCACTTCTTTCGGTTCCGTCGCTGGAGTCGCTTCCGATACCACAAGTTCATCCACCTGACTGATTGGAGGCGTATCAGACTCCGTCTCTAACTCGGCCGATAATTCGGCCGAGGACTCACTCCAGCTCTCACGAATCAAAGAAAATTGCTCGCCGATACCCTCAAACAATTTTGAAAAACCCGGTGAAGCTGTTTGGGTTTGCGAGTTAGCACCAGCCACTACATCAGTACTAATGTTTGGCGACCATGCCCACACCGAAACTACCACTGCTGTAATGACAGCCGCTCCGGTTAGCGCCACCACATCTCGAGTCCCTTGTGGCTGGTTGCGTAGCGCGATAATGAGCTTTTTCAGCATGGATTAATTATGCCTTGAGGATAGCCACTTCACCAGACATGGCTTGCACATCCTTTTTTTTGAGTGTTAGCTTGTCGACTGACTTCAAGCTGTCTTTGCCTTCTTCTTTCAAAAACGCCTTCAAAGCACTAGCGTCGTAATGCATTGGGATAGTAAGTTTTGCCTCCAACTTCACCGACAACTTTGAAGCTTGCGGCACTTCAAGTACATCACCACCGCCAATTGGCACAAACAATATATCAATATCGCCCAATTCTCCGAGGATTTTTGGGTCAATTTCCGGATCACTTAAAGCTCCAAGAAACACCATGTTCATACCTTCGAGCTGGACCTGATAGATAGTGTTGTAAAGCTCCTTCTTGTCGTAAGTGGTTTTGATACCAAAGCCGTGCGCAGACACTTGTCCAATTTCGTATTCACCTGGACCATCTACCAAAAATGGTTCTTTCTTGCCGTGAGTCACTTCGGATACACCGTTGAAGTCATTGTGCCAGAGCGATACAAAAGCAGCGTCTGAACCAAACTTGGCTGCATCTAGTTTGGATTTCTTAGAAATCGGATTAAAAGCAATAGTCGTGTCACCAAACGAAACCTTAAAACACTGACCGCCGTGATATGTAATTACCATAGTGAGGTCATTATAAGGTATCGGGGCCGGAAAGCGAAGCTTTCCGGCCCCGATACCTCCCCAACCCACTTCCCTACACATTGACATTTTTTAATTAATCTTATTAAATTTTAAAAGAAGTAAAATTGGTTAATAACCCACCATAAGGAGCCATCATGGCCAAAATCACTGAACACGAATCTTCCGATGTGACCTACAATGGCGAAACAATTCGCTACCACAACGGTCGAGTAGTGCAGACTGGTTTGTATGCCGGCAGAACGCTACCCAAGTCACCCCTGACTAGCGAATCTGAAGCTGGCGATGATCAGCTCAAAGTTTCTGGCAGTAGTACTACTGAGAGCCGAATAAGCCACCGGAACCCGCTCAGGCGCGGCCAAAAAACCCGCTTGGGCGGCAAAATTAACCCACAGGATATCTAATCCTGAATATTACTCACCCCTGAGGTCATGTGGCTTCAGGGTTTGTTTTTACTCGCCCTACACATTGACAAAACCTTTATTTTGTGCAATAATTGAAAAGATACACAGTTCCACCCCGTTCCCCACAGGAGAAGTAGAATATGCCCAACACGGATAAGCCCATTAATCGTTTTGGTGCTGGCCAGCGTGATTTTCACGGCACTTTGCCGGCTGATAATTTTGGCCAGTTTTTCGCCTTCGACTCCATCTTGGAGCTTATGGAAGATGACGGCACCGATATCGGTGACTACCAGCACCACGACAACGGACCGTATATTGCGTCCTTTGAAGACTACGCCGACGCAATGTACAACCCAGACAACGACGATACCGACGAGTATCGCGAAGACTGGGAAGACGAAGCAGAGATTGTCGTCAAGGCGAAAGACGACAACTGTGCCAGCGTTACCGTCAGCGGCGTGAACGTGGTTAAGTTTGACGAACGTGACTACCCGGAAGAATACGACCCCTATTTTGATGACGAATGGCTTGACGCTGTGCCGGTTAGTACTGGCTGTACTAACCGTGAAAGAATGCACAAACTCTTCGCATCCAAAGCCGAACCTGAAGACATAGACAAAGCTGAAAGGAGACGGCTGAGACGAGATCGCAATAACGGCCATCGTAAGTGCAACAAGCGAGCGACTATACGTCGCATCGCCCCCAAGCCGCGTTTCGATGTGATGTCGACGATCGACGTTGATTTTTAACCACATCACTCCTTATCACTCCCCTGCAAACCTATGGTTTGCAGGGGATTTTTAAACACCAAATAATTGGTGCGGGCTCTTTTTTTATTTATATTCACCTTAAGTGCCCCTACCAGCGAATTGTGAGCGTCCGTGGAGCCAAAGTGCTCGCAAAACTCGGCGTGTATCGGGAACGTGTGAACAATTCGCCGGTAGGAGCACGAATCATGGACAAATCAGTCTTTATATATTATATTTCTCGTCACCTAACGGTAATTAATAGTTTCTAGCGGCACACGTTTAACCCTCTGTATAAGATTATGGCCGGCTGGAAATTTTCTTCAGAAAATTTCCAGCCTCGAGAAATGGTTACAGAGACGCGTGTCGTCGGAATAATAAAAGAATAATATGTTTGGATTTGGTAAATCTAAAGACAGCGATGGCAACACCGCTGTAGCATCTTCTGCTGTGATGGATAAATTCATCGCCGCAACACCAGCTTCTCCTCAAGAAGGAGAAATTGTTGAAGGAGTAGTGACTGCTATCGGTCGCGCTCGAGTTTATATTGATATCGCACCATTTGGTACTGGTCTTATTTACGGCCGAGAGTACATGAATGCGCGTGACATCCTACGCAAGGTAGCTCCGGGAGACACTATCGCTTCAAAGGTAGTATCACCAGCTAACGAAGACGGATACATCGAACTATCACTAAAGGAAGCTCGACAAGCTCTTATCTGGGCTGATGCTGACGAAGCAGTGAAGAACGGTACTATCCTCAGTCTTGAAGTTAAGGAAGCCAACAAGGGTGGCCTTATCATCGAATGGCAAGGTATCCAAGGATTCCTGCCTGCGTCACAACTATCTTCAGAACACTACCCACGAGTATCTGACGGTGACAAAGACAAGATTCTAACTGCTCTAAACGAGCTAGTTGGTACTCACCTATCAGTAGTAATGATCACAGCTGATCCGAAGGAACACAAGCTAATCTTCTCTGAAAAGGGACTACAAGAAAAGGAAGAGAAAGAAGAAAAGGTTAACAAGTACGAAGTTGGAAACGTCGTGAAGGGTGAAGTGACTGGCGCTGTAGACTTCGGAGTATTCGTTAAGCTTGAACCAGGTCTTGAAGGTCTTGTTCATATCTCAGAACTAGACTGGGGTCTGGTAGAAGACACCAAAGCCATCTACAAGGTTGGCGATGCGGTTGATGTGAAGGTTATCGAAGTGAAGGACGACAAGATTTCACTTTCAATCAAGCAACTAAAGGAAAACCCTTGGGTAACCGCCAGCAAGAAGTACAAGAAAGACCAAACTGTTGACGGTGTGGTAATCAAGTACAACAAGCACGGTGCTCTCGCCTCAATCGAAGAAGGAGTGGCCGGACTAGTACACGTTTCTGAATTTGAATCAGAAGAAAAACTAAAGTCTGAACTATCACTCGGAACTGTTTACAAGTTCAAGATCACCCTATTTGAACCAGATGAACAAAAGATGACTCTTTCACGCCAAGGTGTAGAAGGATAATCGAAATACAAAAAATGGCCGGCGCCGTAGGCGCCGGCCATTTTTGTAACCATCTTGTGTTTGACACGATTATAATATCAGTAGATACTCAAAATACACCCGACCCAACTAAGGAGGGCTAAGGTGAAACGTCGCACAGATCTTTCCACACATTGGTTTAAATCCATAGCCATTATCATACTCGCAGGAGCATCCTTGGTTTGTCAGATCATTCTTCTCAAGAACATCTTCGGCTCCCTGGCCGTTCCTTTTCTACTCTCAACCTTCCTGGCTTTCTGCATCACCGCCTGTGTAATGCAGCACAGAAACCGAGGACTTGTTTACGCGATATGATTTTACCTCATCGGGACCATGGAGACCCGTAAGGCAGCCCTGGCATAATCTGGGCTGTTTTTAATTACATTCATTCATCGCCTTCTCCACTCCTTCTGTCACAATGATTTCAATCGCTCGCTGGGTCTTGCCGGCCACGGCAATAACTGCCCCCTTTTCAAAAAAGGAAAATTTGCCCAACACGTGTTTACTCATCGCATGACCTTGAGGTCGTTTAGAGTCACCGCCAAACAAGCCTTTTTTGGCCACACCAACTCTAATTCTAATGAAATCTTTACCGATATTATTAATAATAGACTGCACACCATTGTGTCCGCCCGCTCCCCTATTTACCGATATTTTCAAATCTCCAACGGGCAAATCAACATCGTCATACACCACTACCAGCTGGTCTGGTGAAGCTCCCTGTTTCTCAATTAAATACTTAGCGGTGATACCAGACTTATTCATATATGTTTGCGGCTGCAACAACTCAACCTGCGCACCACCAAGCACTCCCACCGAACGTTTTGCCTCAGCGTACTTATCATCTGCCCACTCACTAAAGCCACCCGCCTCTCTGAGAGCGTCCAGCATTTCAAATCCGACGTTGTGTCGGGTGCCGTCGTATTTTTTTTCAGGGTTTCCTAAACCGATCACGTAAAACATTAGAAATTATTGTACACGAAAAGGCGGCAAAAAACTTTGTTTTTTGCCGCCTTTTCACTAATTTGTTTTTGCTCTAAAAATTTCGTATACTAGTAACTAATTAGTCCTATGAATCTCTTCTCAAAAAAAGAAATACCCTCTGATGACATTGAGAATGAAATCGAGGACACCACCCAAGAAGAACACCCACTCGCCGAAATCGTCCGTTTTTCTATCATAGCCATTTTGATCGTCATCCCAATCCGGATGTTTATCGCTCAGCCTTTTATTGTCTCTGGAGCATCCATGGATGATACTTTTCATAGCGGCGAATACCTTATCGTAGACCAAGTAACCTACCACTTTGACCATCCATCACGTGGTGACGTTGTGGTCTTTAGATATCCTCGCGATCCTTCAAAATTCTTTATTAAAAGAGTCATTGGTGTACCTGGTGACACCATCACCATCGAAAACGCCGAAGTCCTTATCACCAACGCCGAAAATCCCGACGGCTTTATCGTAGACGAGCCTTACATCAAGAGCATGGCCCCGACCACTCCGATGAGTGAGACTCTAGGAGAACGCGAATACTTTGTCATGGGAGACAATCGTGACCACAGCTCAGACTCTAGAGCTTGGGGTGTTCTCCAAGAAGAAAGGATTATCGGCCGAGCGCTGGTCAGACTGTTCCCGCCTAACGAGTTCGGTTATTTGCCAGGCGCAGTCAGTATTAATAATAACGGAGTTACCCAAATTAGAAATTAAAGGTTAATTACATTTTTATGTCACTCACACCTACGGAATTCATCAAAGTCGCGAACAATACAGCTGAACATTTCGGCTTTCAGACTATTGATCAGCTTCGTAAGTCCCCCGAATGTAAAAAATGTGACTCGGCCCTCCCGCACACCGTAAACGGCACCAACAAAAAGTTAGACGAGAACCACGGGCTTCTGTCTTCAGCGGTTTCTACTTTTTGTGAAGAAAAACTCCACGCTCTTGAAAAACCGATTCTTCTATACTCTTTCGAGCAAGTTCCTCGCACTGCCGAAACCGCTGTCACCTTCCACATCTTTGGAGTTGAACGCAGTATTGCCGAGGCAATTCTTATTCACGCCACCCGCGCCCTAGTTAGCGACCTTGGCTACAATGATCACACTGTTCGCATCAACTCACTCGGTGACAGCGATTCTTTGACTCGCTACAGTCGAGAACTATCAAACTTCCTAAAAAAGCGCATGGATACTATGCCGGTAGATGCTCGCGAGCTCATGAAAGAACACCCTCTACGCGCCCTGTCTAACCTAGTCGACCAAAATCATGATTTGGCCTTTAGAAGCCCTAACCCGCTTGAATACCTCAGCGACCCGAGTCGTAAGCACTTCCGTGAAATCATCGAATTCCTCGACATGAGTGAGACTCCGTACGAAATTGATCCTAAGATGCTAGGGCACCACGAATGCTATTCAGACGCGATATTCTCTCTTGATATAAATAATGAAGACGAGACTGACGACACCGCCATTACTGCTCGAGGCGGACGCTTCAACGAATTTGTCTACCGCACCACTCGTACTCGTACTCCAGCCGTAGGCGCTGTGGTGGTACTAAAAAACACCAAAGCTCCAGCTAGAGCTCCTCGCCTTAAGACCAGCAATCCTTCAGTATTCGTAGTCCAACTTGGCTTTGGACCAAAGATCAAGAGTTTGATGCTTATCGATACTCTGCGGCAAGCTGGCATTCCAGTCCATCACAACCTAGCCAGCGACTCACTATCAGAGCAGTTGCGAGAAGCCGAGAAGCGCAAAGTAAAGTACACCCTAATTATTGGCCAAAAGGAATTTGTGGAAGATACTGTCATTTTCCGCGACATGGGCGTCCGCAACCAAGAATATATCGATCACGACACTCTCATCCGCCGCCTTAAGAAAAAAGCTTCAGTGACCGCCTAAAAGGCTTGCAACAACGACACGAAAGTGCTATTCTTTCGGCCACATATGGCAACCAATGTTGAAGTAACAAGGAATAACAACGAAAGTAGCGCGAATGTAATTCGACGTTTCACTAAGCGAATGCAAGGAGCCGGCATCGTACCAAAAGTACGAGGAGGCCGATACTTCACTCGACTAAAAAGCCGAAACGTAAACCGAACTGCACGACTTAAGAAAATCGAAAAGCGCGAAGAGTACGAAAAGCAGGTAAAGCTTGGAAAGATCCAAGAATTCCGCGGCCGACGACGTTAGTTATCCCGAAACACTAGTTTCCAAAACAGCCGGTACACAGTGCCGGCTGTTTTCGTTGATCAGGCATTGTATAATGACATCACTAAAATGAGTAAAATCAGTATTTCAAGCACAATCAAAACCTACCCCAAACGACTTCCCTTTGATGATATCAAGAGGAAGATTCTTGGCGCTAAATACGAATTATCACTAGTATTTGTAGGCAGTAAGCGCGCTACGGCCCTAAACAAGGAATACCGCAACAAAACCTACTCCCCCAACGTACTCTCCTTTCCGCTAGACGAACAAACGGGCGAAATTTTTATCTGCCCCGAGGTATCCCAGCGTGAATGCAAAAAATTCAATCTTTCACCGAACGGCTACATTGCTTTTTTGTTTATTCACGGTTGTCTACACCTAAAAGGTCACGACCATGGTGACACCATGGATAAGTTAGAGCAAAAATATCTGAAAACGTTTAAGATTAAGTAATCATGGCAGACCATATCATCACCGGTATAGACGTAGGAACCTACCACGTAAAAGTGGCGGTAGCTCGCGTGTCCAGTGATGGCAAGAATGCCAATCGTCCCGAGATCATCGGCACTGGCTTAGCCGAGAGTCGAGGTCTTAAGAGCGGCTACATTATGAATGAAGCCGAAGTGGCCAGAAGTATCAAAAGTGCGGTTGCTCAAGCAGAGAAAAATGCCAAAATAACTATCAAAAAAGCTCATGTAGCCATCGGCAGCATTGGTTTGGAAGAAGTCTACTCACACGGCGAAATCATCCCGTCTCGAGCTGATTCAGAGATAGTCTCATCAGACCTGGAGAAGGTAATGACCGACAGCGAGGAACGTATCATGGATCACATCCCCAATCGCCGCATCCTGCATAGTATTCCCTTGCGACATTTAGTAGACGGAACTGAAGTGTTGGGTAGAGCGACTGGACTTAAAGGTGTAAAGCTCGAAGTCGACAGTCTTTTCATCACCACTTACGAACAACACGTCAACGACCTCATCAGCACCATCGAAGGAGTTGGCATCTTCGTAGAAGACGTTATTGCCTCCCCGCTGGCAGCCAGTTTCGTCATGCTCTCAAAAGCCCAAAAACGTGCCGGTTGCGTACTTACCAATATCGGAGCTGAAACCACCTCAATCGTTGTCTTTGAAGACTCTACTCCTATCTCTCTCAAAATTTTCCCTACCGGATCTAATGACATCACTAACGACATAGCTCTCGGCCTACGAGTGCCTCTTGAAGACGCCGAAAAGATCAAGCGCGGAGCTATGACCAGCGCTACATATTCCAAGAAGAAACTAGACGAAATTATTCAAGACCGCCTCCGTTCTATCTTCACCCTAATTGAAGGCCACCTAAAAAACATAAAGCGCGATGGCCTACTACCAGCTGGTGCGATTTTAACCGGCGGTGGGGCCAGCGTTGCCGGGTCAGTTGAGGTGGCCAAATCAACCCTTGAATTACCTGCTCGTACAGCCACTTTAGACATCGGCAAGAACGTAAAAATTAGAGACGCTTCGTGGGCAGTCGCTTATGGCTTGTGTATGTGGGGAGCTAGCGATGCAGAAGAAACCTCTGCCCTAGGAATCGTTAAACACACCAGACGGAATATCTTATCCTGGTTATCACAATTCCTACCCTAACCTTATTTTTACTGCCTTAGTTGTAATATTATAGATATTTGTCAACAGGACGATTCTCAATTCTGTCAATATGGTGACAGAATTTTTTGGGTCAGGTATTATGTATCTGTTATCAAACATTCGTACTCAGTGGTGGGTCGCGAACATAGACACAATATTAATACGGTATGGAACAAATTAAGACAGACGTAGAGTCATTTGCACGAATCCGAGTGGTTGGTGTGGGAGGCTCTGGAAAGAACGCTGTAAATCACATGGTGTCGTCAAAGGTGCGAGGAGTAGAATTTATCGCTATCAATAGTGACGCCCAAGATCTTCATCATTCACTAGCCAAGAAGAAAATCCACATTGGAAAGAACCTAACTCGAGGTCTCGGAGCCGGAGGCAATCCTGATATGGGACGCCGCGCTGCCGAAGAAACTCGTGAAGAAATCAACAACGCCATTAAAGGTTCAGACATGATCTTTATTACCGGTGGTATGGGCGGCGGAACTGGTACAGGCTCAGCTCCCGTGGTAGCAAAGATTGCTCGTGACAGCGGTGCTCTCACAGTCGGAGTAGTTACCAAACCTTTCCTGTTTGAGGGACAAGAAAGAATGCGTCTGGCTTTGCAAGGTATCGAAGAGCTAAAGCAAGAAGTAGATGCACTGATTATTGTTCCCAACGACCGCTTACTCGCGATTGTAGACAAAGAGACTACTGTACAGAATGCTTTTGAACAATGTGACAATATTCTAAAGCAAGCAGTCGAAGGTATCTCAGACTTGATCACCATGCCAGGTATCATCAACGTTGACTTCGCCGACATTCGTTCTGTTATGGAAAATGCAGGATCAGCTCTGATGGGAGTTGGTATCTCATCTGGTGAGAAACGATCAGAGGAAGCCGCTAAGGCCGCGATCAACTCTCCCCTACTCGAAGTATCAATCACTGGAGCCAAGGGTGTCTTGTTCGCCATCGCTGGCGGTGACGACCTGGGGATGCTCGAAATTCAAGACGCAGCTAGAGTGATCACCGAATCAATTGACCCACAAGCACGCGTAATCTTCGGTGCTATCAAGGATGACAAACTGAAGAAGAACGAACTTAAGGTGACCGTAATTGCTACTGGTTTCCCAGAAGAATCTGACAACAACACCAACTACAACATCGCGAGACGTGTACCGTCAGTCTCTGAACCAGTTGAAGAAGAGGAAAAAGAAGTGGCGAGCAGTCGCGGCAAAATCTTTAACTCTCTGCCAAAGAAAGAGGAAAAAATTAAGGAGCCAGAACCAGCTCCTGCGGTTGCCACCAAGACTGCTGAGGCCAATCCACCAAAGCGTGACCCAAAGCCGATTGACCCAGCCGATGACACAGACGATGAAGATGACTGGGGTGCAGTGCCGGCATTCTTAAGAAGGTCAAAACTTAAATAAGTTTTGAAGGCACGGCGAGACGGAGCGATGTGAATGGCGCAATTCCTAGCGCCATGAACCGCGAGTCGGGGTCGAGAACACTTAGTAGATTTCGCACGAAGTGCAGAAATATACTTAGTGATTCGCGACCAGTGCCGGCATTCCTTCGAAGAAGTAAACTAAAGTAGGAAAACCCAAATAACAAAACAACCGCATTGCGGTTGTTTTGTTATTTAATCAAAATCGATTGCACACACATTCCCAGGGCAAGCTGGCTTTACTTCTGGTTGCGGAATCACTCCACGATCAAGTAAGAAATTGTAGATCTTACAACCAACACAAATACCAAATGCTGTCTCCATAAACATAAAGGTGAGGCAGATGCCGCACACAATAAGGTTTGGTAAGCCTTGGATACCAAATACGAACAACATCACGATCATGGTACTAGACAAAACCAGCCCAATAGACCACGCGAAGCGCTTCTGAATCGCTCCTACATACTCTGGCTGCTGCTGACTCACAATAGCATTAGCTAGTGCGGAAACCGGAGAAAATCTTGTCCCGACAATCACCTTCATGAAAAAATCAAAAAAGAAAATCAAAACAAAAGTTTGAATAAAAATAAACTCTCGCAGATAAAAAGCTTGGAAAAAAGCAAAGAAACCTAGTACAAACATAATTCCTGCCCCTGCTCTAATCGCCCTTTCATTTAAAACCGGATAAGGTGCTGGCTGGCCGTGAATCATCAGTCCAGGAATAATTTTTCCATACTGAAGAAAGCCAAGGGATTTAAGTGTTTTCATATATTATTTATGCTTTAACTAACATCGAAATAAGTCTTTTAATTTTTTTATCATCTGATTTAGCACATTTATCGAGCGACAACTTAATGTATTCCTCGTAAGCACCGTTTAACGCTCCCTTGATGGCCAAAAATTGCGGAATCACATCAGCACAGTCTTTTTCTCCCTCAATGCTTTCGTGTAATTTAAGCAGCTGACCCTCAAGTCGGCGCAGACGATTGTGTAATTTTTTATCCATGTTATAAATATACCCCTATGGGGTATATGCAGTCAAGCCTACTCTGTGGTATTCTAGTCAAAATATTTATTTAACATGTACGATTTAATCATTATTGGCGGTGGACCTGCTGGAGTTTCAGCCGGAGTTTACGCATCACGAAAACAACTCAAAACTTTATTTATTACCAGCGACTGGGGCGGACAAAGTATTGTCTCACCTGATATTCAAAACTGGATCGGGACTCCTTCTATCGCCGGAGACAAGTTAGCTGCAGATCTAAGGTCTCATCTAGAAGCTTACGCCAAAGACAACGTGGACATTGTTCCTGACCAGCTGGTCAGTGCGGTAAGAAAAACCGATAGTGGCTACGAAGTAACTATGCAAAATGGTGAAACTGCTACAGCTACGGCTCTTTTGACCTGTACCGGGTCCGGCCGCCGGCGCTTGCGAGTACCTGGCGCGGATGAATACGAACACAAAGGCGTCACCTACTGTGCCAGCTGCGATGGCCCAATTTTTGCTGGTCAAGATGTGGCCGTCATTGGAGGTGGTAATGCTGGTTTTGAGACAGCTGCCCAGCTCTTGGCTTACGCCAAAAGCGTCACCCTACTCCAACGTGGACCACAATACAAAGCAGACGCCATCACCGTCGAAAAAGTCTTATCTCATGAAAATATGACCGGCTTACTAAACGCTGAAATTAAGGAAGTAGTCGCAGATGGATTCGTAAAAGGTTTAACCTATACCGACTTAACCTCTGGCGAAGAAAAAACTATAGACGTAACCGGCATCTTTGTAGAAATCGGCATGATTCCAAACACTGAGTTTATGAAAGACCTGGTTGAACTCGATGAATATAATCGTATTAAAATTGACCCATGGACCCAGAAGACTTCAACAGAAAACATTTGGGCCGCTGGCGATTGCACCAACGTCAAGTACCACCAAAACAATATCTCTGCCGGTGACGGTGTCAAAGCTCTCGAAGACATCTACGTCGCCCTGAAGACAAAATAAAACACCGCTAGATCACACAGATAACGTAAAGGCGCCCCCTCCAGGGCGCCTTTACTTGTACAACGTAGAGCTTCGGCTTGCGCGCTTTGCTTGTAGTTTTGCTCGTAGCCTCGAGTCAAACCAAGCGTAAGTATGTTTATACTTCACCACCGCGCAAACCTACATATAGGTTCTCATATAGAGAAAAAATGTCAATAAATACAAAAAACGTTATTTCAAGCCACTACTGTGTATAACTTGTGCATAACTGTGTATATAAGTTATGTAAAACTACGTGCAAAACCCTGATGATAAAAACATTGACTAAATCCCCCCACCCTATAGCATTAGAGATGCTGTATAGCGAACCGTCAACTGTCTGTACGAAGTAGCTCACACCGTCAATCACACACACGATTCTATAAGCAGCCAACGTTGGGCACATTACTAACCACCTAACAATAAAGCTTATGATTAGATTCTATTCTCTGTTTGTAACAGACAATAATCTCTTGGCGAGCCCATTCGTTGGACGCCTCAATCTCTTTCACGATCTAACATTACACTTAGATCGCGAAGAGTCAGTAAACTTCTTACTGCAAACTAGACTAACTACAGAACAATGTTCAGAGCTGAACATCATCTTTGATCCTCTTAGTGTCAAAGTAAGCAACGTGGAAACTAAGCAGTTCCGCCACCAAACACTAGTGACAGTCACCCTAATCCCTAGAGAGATTGGATCACTAAAACTTGGCCTAGCCTTCCCACAATCAAAGGAAGCGCATGCCGAAAAAATGGGCAATCTGCCTTCTACCTTAGTTTCAACCCCTTGTCGCCATATTCATCAACCTAACTATCTAAGTCAAAGTGCAAGAGTCAGATCTTACGTGGGATAAGCCACCATTATAAAACCGCTTGAGTTTAAACAATCACTCAAGCGGTTTTATTTATTTGTCGATTTAGATAGCGAAGAAAGTACCGACAAAGTAAGCCAAGACAGCAGCTGTCCCCCCTACTAATACCACTTCGGTCAAAGAGGCTACAAACTTAGCTCCGATCACTCGCCACTTCAGCAAGCCGAGTACAATCAGGGCAGCCAACGTACCGATTGACGAGAACATAAAGGCGGTAGCATGATCGCCTGAACTTTGCAGCATGAACGGCAACAAAGGAATTGCTCCGAAGAACATAAATGACAAGAAGGTCGCTAAACCAGTGTACACTTCATTTTCCCCTCTTGGATCCGGCATATCTTGATCATGCAGCATCAAGAAGTCTAGCCAGTAGTCGTCGTTCTTTTGGTAGATGGTAGCCAACGTAGCCGCGTCTTCTGCGGTAAAACCTTTTTCTTGCATTAGTCGCACAGTAGTAGTAACCCGCTTTTCACGCATCTCTTGTTGTAATACAGCATTCTCTTTATCCCGAGCGGCATTATACAAATCCTTTTCAGACCGTACTGACAAAAAGTTACCCAGCCCCATTGAAGCCGCGTCTGCAAACAAGTTCGCAAGCCCAAACAACAAAATAACTACAAATGATAACTGGGTGGTTTCATTATTACTCAAAGCGGCCCCAGCGCCACCAGCCACTACCGCAAAGGTAGTAACGATTCCATCGATCCCTCCGTAAATTACTTCTTTAAAATAATCTGCAAAAGTATCGAACAATGTGTTTTTCTCATTTTCCATAATGTCCATAATCCTAACATATAATACGTACGATCGGACTAAAATACTGGATTTTTTTTAATAGTCTGATATGATGTTGGCCACATTTTGCTTTTAGTCTAACGGCAATGGAATAAAAAGTGAGCAGCTTTTCATCCGGTTGTGTAGCGAAGCGAAACAAATCGCCGATGTTCACGAGGCGATAGGCTAGGTTTTCTGAAAACCTGACTTAATAAAAAGTGAGCATAAATTTATATTTAACTACCAAGTATAAATCTTGGTCCCATCGTCTAACGGCTAGGACGTCAGGTTTTCATCCTGGAAATCGGGGTTCGATTCCCCGTGGGATCACGCGTTTATGAGAAAGCCCCCGAGCAGATGCTCTGGGGGCTTTCTCGTAGACGCGATGTGGTCGCCAAATGGCGAGAATCGAAAGGCGGAACGTAACGAAGTGGAGTGAGCCAGGGTCGTGAGCGATATATTTTCATTCATGAAAATAATCGACTCCTGACCGATTCCCCGTGGGATCACAGTTTAAAGAAAAGCACTCAGCGACTAGCTGGGTGTTTTCTTTAGACTGCCTGAGTGCCTTGGAGGCAGAATCGAAAAGCGGTTTGAGGTAGTTTGGAGCTTGTTTTTAGCTCTTACCACACCTGCTCATGAATTAATTCATGAGCAGTTATCTGCTATCATCAACAGATATGCTGAAACTAATTATTCTTCGGGGAGAAATAGGATCAGCCACCATTTTTGCATTTTACTACCAATAAGCTTCAAAGACCTGAGCGTCTTGTCAAAAGAGTCGAAAACGACTATCCCCGTATACAACACTCCACTGCACAGATAAGTACTTATAATTACCGTATATGGATCAGCAATCTTTCACCAAAACTAAATTTATTATTTTATTACTTATCTTATTACTTATTGCCGGAGCTGGTTTACATTACTTTTTTCAAATATCCTCCAGTGATTTCAGAGACAGTTCCTATGTAAGCCCTCTCGATCAGACCCTGCCACCCGACCCAGGCGAAGAAGGTGAACTAACATTAGAAGGGATAGATTCTGACAATGACGGACTGAGAGACGATGTGCAGAGATGGATAGCCATAAATTTCCCAGACTTACCACTTACCAGAGCAGCTCTACGAGATTTAGCCATTACTGAGCAAGAATTAGTATTAAATTATTCGAACGAAGAAGCGGCAAAAGCAAGCCTTCAGCGTCATATTAATGCTGCTTTCTGTTTGAGTTATGTCGACGAAAATTCAACTCAGCTGATCGGATATTTACGTTCGGTCGTAGTAAATACGGAAGATAGATTAATTGCTTGGTACACCTCAGATGAAATTACTTCGGGTGAGATGTACTCAATACCGAAATATGACGAATGGAAAGATAGCTGTAGTTTTGATCCAGAAGATTTGGACACTAATGTACCTGGTCAAGAACCAACTTCAGATCCTGTTGAAGAAGGCGGATCAACATTAATAGGTACAGACTCAGACCATGACGGTGTAAGGGATGATATAGAAAAGTGGATAGAGCAAGAATTTCCAGATGATACTGAGGTGCAAAATGGTTTACGGCAGTTTGCTCAAGCTACGCAACAAGCGCTTGTTGATGCAGAAAGTGAGGAGCTGTCTCTACAAAATCATGATGAGATTGATCGAGCAAGAAATTGTCTATACGCATTAATGGGATTGGATGACTCTTATACAAACATAACTAAACTGTTAGCTGAAATACTCAATACTCGAGAACGTAGCTTGGCGTATATAAAATATGACGAACAATTAGCTGGTAAATTTTTCAGTCTCACGTATAGCAACAGTGTCGAAACATGCGACTCATAGGGCGATGAGACCCAGGAACACATTTACTTCAATTGCAGAAATGGGGTCAGAATTCCAGCAAGAACAAACCACCTCTTCTAACTGAAACTTGAACTGTGCTTGTAGTTGGTTCCAATTCGCACTACTGTGGTTCTTTCTTATGATGAATAAGCTGCTTTGCTCACATGACGCTGTGTTGGGTAGAAGCTTGTTTTTAGCTCTTACCACACCTGCTCATGAATTAATTCATGAGCAGTTATCTGCTATCATCAACAGATATGCCGAAACTAATTATTCTTCGTAGCAACTCTACAACTAAAAATATTCAGCAAGTCACTAGCGAAATCCAAAAGTATTTATAGAATCATGTTTTATATCAAACTGTTTACCATTACTCTCCTCCTCTGCTCTGCCCTCACCCAGATAGTACATCTCGACACTTGGTGGTTTATTCAAAATGTGAATCTAATATTTCATGAGGCTGGACACGTCTTTCTAATATTTTTTGGCGAAACCTTATACATGCTCGGTGGAACAATTTTTGAGATCGGTGTCCCACTGCTAATTGCTCTCTATTTTTATTTTACAAATCAAAAATTTTCCGCCATCTTTTGTTGCTGGTGGCTGACCACCGCGCTATTGAGTGTCAGCATCTATGTGTCAGACGCACAAGAACGACTACTGCCGCTTATCACCAAGGATATTTCTACTCACGACTGGTTTAATATCTTGAGTAAATACAACATGCTCCAACATGACGACCTCATTGGTAACATATTTTGGATACTAGCCATCATATCAACAGCAATGATGGTCGTGATTTTCATTCAAGACAAAGACACTAAAAAGACTATCAAGCTCTTGAAAAAATAAGAATTGATGGTATATTTTGCTAAATTTTGAACCTAGATCAGGAGCTCCCAATGGTCAAGCAATGCTTCATCATTTTCCTCATCGCCACGATCTTTTCACACTACAGCTTTGCCAAAGGTAGTTTAAGAGGCGACAACCGTAAGTCGGTTCGTCAGGCCGACTTACACGACTTCACCCGCGTTAAAACAGCTGGGCGACTACAATGGTTTATTCAAAACGGCAGAATGGTACGCCTGACCGGTTCACCCTACTACACTGTCAGTCGCGGAGTAAGTTTTCCTTACGTACGGCCAGAAGTGCAGACCTTTATCGAAAGATTATCTCGTCAGCACTTCCAGCACTGCCGAGAGAAAATAGTGGTCACGAGTGCATTTAGGCCAAAAAACTCACGAGTGAACGCGACGCCACATTCGGTGCACCCCACTGGCATGGCCATCGACATCTCTCTGCCGCATAGCAGAAAGTGCAGAAAGTGGCTAAACGACACCTTGCTCTATCTCGAAAACCACAACGTCTTGGAGGTAGCCAGAGAATACATCAGGCCGCACTACCATATCGCTGTCTTTCCCCGGGGATACAAGCAGTATCTGAACGACCGGTACGGCCTCAACAAGGCCAAATATAAAGTGCAACCATCAGACAGTCTGTGGGTGATCGCTCGCCGCTTCGACACTACCGTCGCAAAGCTTCAGAAAGTAAATGGAATACGTAACGGTGATTTCATCAAACCTGGGCAAGTGTTAACACTTCCCTAACGTCATCGGCGGCCGGTTTCACCGGCCGCCTTTTTCTATACCAAAATTGCAAACTATTGTTATTTTTTAACATTTAAGTAGTATGAGAGTTAGATGTACATAAGTAACTCACAATCAATTCTAAAGGAGGTTTGTAATGAAAGTAGCCAAGTTTGGAGGATCTTCACTGGCCGACAGCAGCGCAGTGCTGAGGGTCATTGACATTATCCAATCAGACCCATCGCGTCGCGTAATAGTTGTTTCTGCACCAGGAAAACGCAATCCGGACGACATCAAAATTACTGACCAGCTATCAAACTGGCGGACGCAAATTCATCTGGGACACACCGGCAACGAAGCAATGGAGGCTGTCTATTCGAGATTTTTTGAGATTGAAAAGAACTTAGGGGTAAACATAGGTATACACACCGAACTCCTTGATATCGAAGAACGTCTCAAGGGCGGGGCGTCGTACGAATACGCAGTAAGTCGAGGTGAGTACCTAAATGGTCTCCTGATAGCAGAAGCCTTAGACTTTCAGTTTAAGGACGCCGCGGATGTAATCAGGGTTTCCAACCTAGAACCAGTCGAGCACCATGTATTCACCAGACCATTAAAAATGGTACTGAAGAAAAACAATCTGGTAATCCCAGGTTTCTATGGACAGGGCGAAGACTCAACCATCAGAACCTTCTCACGTGGCGGCTCTGACATTACTGGCGCCTTGATTGCAAGCGCTCTTAATGCCAGCGAGTATGAGAACTGGACCGATGTACTAGGTATGAAAATGGTAGATCCTCGCATCGTACCTAAGGCCGTCGGAATTCCAGAAATTACTTTTCAGGAAATGCGCGAGTTGTCATATATGGGGTTTGAAGTTTTTCATGAGGAGGCCATGTTCCCGGTTTGGAAAAGTAATTTGCCGGTGCACATTCGCAGTACCGCAGAGCCTAACAAGCTTGGCACCTTAATCACACCAAATATAGATCGGGCTAAACGCAAATATGACATAGCTGGTATAGCTGGCAAAGACGGATTTACATCACTCACTTTCAAAAAGCGATTGATGAATAAAGAGGTCGGTTATGTGCGTAAGTTGCTTAGCGTCCTTGAAAGACATCAGGTCAGCTTTGAGCATATCCCAGGCAGCATCGATACTGTTAGCTTGATTGTAGAATCTGAAAAACTGACAGCCAAGAAAGATCTAATTTTGGAGGAAATTGATCACGAATGCTCACCAGATTCTGTCACCGAAAGTCAGATGGCCATAATATCCATTGTCGGCATCGGGATTGTACGACAGGTTGGAATTGCCGCCAAAATCTTCAGCGCCTTGTCTGAAGCTGGGGTCAATATCGAAATGATTAACCAGGGCTCAAGTGAACTCAATGTCATCATCGGTGTAAAAGAGAGTGATTTGAAAAAAGCCATTAAGGCAATTTATCACACCTTTGTAGCTTGACCTCGCATCGGAATAGAATTTAAAAAAGGAGTACTTATTACAGGCGGCCGGTTTCACCGGCCGCCTTTTTCTTTTCCATAGAACGACCTAGCTTTAACAATAAGCTTTTTACACATCAGTCTCACTTTATGAGAAGTGACGATAGTCCATGCCGCTACAAAAGTGGTAAGAGTGAAGAGTGTGACAGTTATCCAACCAAGTGATTGAACGAAAGTAGAATGATTGGTTGGTAGCCCGCAAACTGCACACATATTTATTTATCGTGATTACAAATCCCTCGCACTGTCACCTCAAGTTCATCCACGGCGAAATCTTTCACTCCCAATAACTCCTTAATTTTTTCATCTGGCGCCGTAAAATGAATCACCCGATCACACTCTGTACAAATTGCGTGATGGTGAGGTTCTGTCTGAAATTCATAACGTGCCTCTTGAGTACCGAGCTGCAAGCGTCGAATAAGCTTCTCATTGGTTAGATATTCTAGCGAACGATACACCGTCGCCAAATCAATATCACTCACTGCTGCGTGCACTTCAGCCGCTGACATAGCATCATGACTAGCTTTTAGGATATCTAGAATAGCTTGTCTTTTTTTGGTTAGTTTTGACATATATATGAATGCAAATTATTTGCATATTATCATTTGTTTGCTATACTCGCAATCAATTGCAAATGATTCGCATTAATTAAATATTAGAGTTTATGAAATACTTTATCGGAATTGTCGCCCTATTAGTTTTAGCCTTAGGGATCACACATTTATTACCAACCAATCAAAGTACTGAGACAGATGGTCCAATTGCCATTGCTACCAGCTTCTACCCTCTTGAGTATGCGCTCACTGAGATCACTGGAGACCTCGGAACCGTTACCAATATCGGAGCCGGTCGAGATCCACACGACTTTGTACCAACCACGGAAGATATCCTCGCTCTCCAAAAGGCAGACTTGGTGGTGCTGCAAGGAGCAGACTTTGAGCCTTGGGGACATGATGTTGAAGAAGGTCTTGAGGATGCGGGTGTAAAAGTAGTCATCGCTACTGCAGAACTAGAGCTAATGGAGGGAGGACATCATCATGAACATGAAGAAGATGAGCATGAGGAAGAACACTCAGATGAGCATGAAGAAGATGAGCCCGAAGAAGAACATGAACACGAAGAAGATGAGCATGATCACGGTGAATTCGACCCCCACACTTGGCTAGATCCAATCCTATTTATCCAAACTGTTGAACAGCTAACAGAAGCTTTGATTGCGATCGACCCAAACAACTCTGAAGCTTATGAAAGCAACTCCGCTGAGTTGATTGAAAAACTACAAGCTCTAGACATTTCCTACCAAAACCGACTAGCCAGCTGTACCCTAGACGAAGTTATCACCTCACACGATGCTTTCGGATATGTATCAGCGCGGTATAATTTTGCAGTACATTCAATCGGCGGACTAAGTACACAAGACACACCATCAGTAGCCACTCTAGCGGAATTGCGCGAAGAGGCTGAAGAAGGTATTAGCACTATCCTACTCGAAGAAAACAGCATTGCTGCCTACGGAGAAACCCTAGCTAGAGAAACTGGACTCACTACCGCATCCATCAACCCGATTGCGTACGTCGTTCCAGAAGGTGAAGACTACCTGTCATTGATGCAGAAAAATCTCGACACCTTTGCCACGGCCCTAAATTGTAATGAATAATCCGATTATTAAAGTTGAAAATGTCTCAAAAGCTGTCGACGATCGACAGCTTTTGTTGGACGTTAGCTTTAGCATCGATGAACAATCTTTAGTGTCACTAATCGGACCAAACGGGGCTGGTAAATCTACCCTCCTAAAAATCATTCTTGGTTTTGATAAAAAGTACACTGGCACAGTGACAGTGCGAGAGAAAGATCGTATTCAGTACATCCCCCAACTAGCCTCCACCGATCAATACCAGCTACCAATTTCTGTCCGAGAGTATCTCAATATTGGAACTACTCGATTGTATAGCCAAGTCAGAGAAAAGGTTGACCTAACCCAAGCACTTGAGCACGTTGGTGTAAATAAAGATAAACTATCGCAACCCTACAAGAGCCTGTCGGGCGGCGAGCGACAGCGCATTGCCATTGCTCGCGCGTTATTGGCTGACCCAAAAATCCTAGTCCTCGACGAACCGCTCGCCGCCGTCGACCACGCCTCACGAGCCGGTCTCTATGAGCTCATCAGACACCTACAACAGGACCATAAAATGACCGTACTTTTGGTATCACACGATACTGAAAGTGTATTGCCTCTCAGTGACCGTGTTCTTTGCCTGAACCAGACCCTGCACTCAGACTGCCACCCGACCAAGCTCACCACGAAGGATGGTCTACACAGCGTAGTCCATCACCACTGTTAAATATGGAAATACTCACCTACACATTTGTACAATATGCATTTATCGGCGGTATCGCGATGGCTGTCTTAGCCGGTTTACTGGGACCCTTTGTGGTACAAAGCAAACAGGCAATTGCCTCCGACATGTTTTCGCACGTGGCCTTGGCTGGTATTAGTGGCGCCCTTCTTATGGGTGTTAGCCCATGGTGGGGCGCCCTGCCGACTCTGCTCATAGTGAGCACCTTAATTTGGTGGCTACTAGACTCTGAAGCTTACAGTCCGGACGCCCTCGCTATGTTCTTTTTAAGTGGCGGTTTAGCGATCGCTCTGGCGTTTGTACACATTGCTCGCGATACCACTTTTTCTTTTGAAAGCTATTTATTCGGCAGCATCCTCACCCTCACCCAGTCGGACCTCATCTCAATCGGGATAGCGACGGTAGTAGTCGCGTTATTAACTAGCCTATTTTGGTATCCGCTGATTGGCGCCACCCAAAGCCCGCGACACCTGATTCCCTACCGTCGCACACCTCAACTAGTGTTACTGCTGTACTTTTGGATACTAGCGACTGTTGTCTGGATCGGCATCAAAACCATCGGCGGACTCTTGATTGGTGCTTTGCTAGTCATCCCTGTCTTAACCGCTCGATCATTTGTTAATTCATTTAAAGAGTTAGTTTTTTTATCTATCTTCGTATCCATCTTCTCTGTACTAGTCGGCCTACTTTTTGCCTTATTTATTGATCTGCCACCCAGTAGTCTGATTATTGGTACCCTGATTACCTGCTTTGTGGCTCAAGCAATTATTGGACGTTTTACCTAGACAAATCACCGCCAATCAAATCATCTCCAAAGCTATTGACATTTAAAATGAGAGGAGTACGATTATTTATGTAAGAGAGATAAAGACAGCGAAACATATTCTGTATTTGGATGCTTGGGATATGTGGAGTCAATAGCATAACCGGTTATCTTGACTTTCTTTAAAGCCACGGATGACACCACTCTCTTAAGGTCATCATTAAAAGAAAAACTAACTAAGTCGTGAAGACGTTGAAAATTGATCCGTATTTGGACGCCTGGATCAATTGGAGTCACTGGCGTAACCGGTCACACTTAAATATTTGTCTCACTCTTGCTGAGTGACTGAAAACAAAATACAAAGAGAAGTGCCAGCTACGCTGCATCACGATACACATCGCGTATGTTTATCAAAAGTTGCAGCCGCTTAGTAGGCCTACTGTTGATAGCCTTCATCAGCCTACAAGCGCAGGTACACGTAGAAGCGTACAATCCCACCACAGAAGAACTTCCTTTCAGCCAAATGGAAGTTATCGAAAAAGTAAATGAGGTACGAGCCAAGGATGGACTAGCTCCCCTAACTCTTAACTCACAACTAGAAGCCGCTGCTCAAAACAAAGCCACCGACATGGCTGAGCAAGCATACTTTAGTCACATTGGTCCTAACAACGAACGATTTTGGGACTTTATCACTGAAGCAGATTATCGTTATTACTACGCTGGAGAAAATCTCGCAGCTCACTTTAGCGACGTCGAGACACTAGTAAACGCGTGGTATAACTCACCATCACACCAAGCAAATATGCTCAATGCTGAATATACCGAAACCGGTATTGGCATTACTTATGGCACCTTGCATGAAAAAGAAGGCTGGTTTGTTGTGCAAATGTTTGCCAACCCAACACCAGACCACATCACCCTGCACACCATAAATTAATTGTTCTTTAGTTCTATCAATCACAATTATCCAACGTTGACTGATTCAGCAATGAATCAAGATTGAGTCAGACTAATTACTACGGTCACATCCAGTGATCCTCCACCAATGCAATCAGCCGAGACTCTAAGTCAGCACTTAATAAACACACCATGTTTAAGAAAGTACTACTTAGCTCTCTCATCATGACACTGACATTGATTCTCCTACCACAGACCATTAATGCCAATGAAGCAATTGAGATCGAGCCAAACCAAAAAAGCGAAGTAAGATTAAACCAAGAGAACTGGCACACCATGCCACACCCTGAACCTGACACATTTTATGTCACTCCAGAACGAGAAGTATTTGGTACCACCACCACGGGCATCCCATTTTCCCAAACTAACGTACCAAATGAATTCGGTATCCGAGTGCAGAAATTCTCTATCCAAGATCACTATCACTACATTCTAAAAGGCGGAATGATTATTTATTCCGATGAGGAGTTGGCGGTAGAATTAAACAAAAGCGTTTCACTTTAGTGAAACGCTTTTGCGTATTTATAGTTAGCGGTATCGCGCTGGTACTAGCTGTACATAAAGCATCGTTAATAAAAAGATGACGCCTTGTACAAAGACTATAGTTCCGCCAGTGGCGATATCGAAGTAGTAACTACTATATGCCCCAACCACCGAACTAAACACACTAACCAAGATGGAGATGACAATCATCACATTGAATTTCTTGGTAAGTAAGAAGGCTGTAGAACCTGGCGTAATCAGCATAGCGATTACCAAGACGATTCCCACAGTTTGTATTGAGCCGGTAATCGCAACAGCCAAAAGTCCTAAAAACAAATAGTGTACAAGCCCCATTGGCAAGCCGACTACTTTGGCATGAGTTGGATCAAAGCAAAAAACGGTAAAAATGCGTCTAAACATAACCACCACCAACGACACTAAAGCTAAAGTGATGACTGTGTACCAGGCTTCAGAGTCTGAAATACCAAGCACTTCTCCAAACAAGACGTGGGTCAGATCAGTCGAGCTGATCACTTTTGAAATCAACATCAAACCAAATGCAAAAAACGTGGTAAATACAATACCCATCACTGCATCCTCTTTGATCTTAGTATTATTTTTTACATAACCAATTAGAACCACCGCTAGCATGGCGGCAATAAAAGCCCCTAAACCAAACGGAATACCGACCATATAAGCCAACACCACTCCCGGTAAAACTGCGTGTGAAATAGCGTCTCCCAAAAGCGCCCAACTCTTTAAAATCAAAAAGCAAGACATAATCGCTAGTGTAATACCAACTACCACCGACACCACCACCGCCTTCAGCATGAAGGAGTATTGTAGTGGTTCTAAAATGAAATCAATTATTGGCATAGTCTAATCAAATTTAAGGTTATGAAGCATACCGTCAAAAGTTTGCTCGACTCGTTCTTTTGTAAAGACTTCTTTCGTAGGGCCGTGCGCCACTACCGTATGACGAATCATGGCCACCTGATCACAAGTATCTGGTAACGACAACAAATCATGAGTTGCCAGCACAATCGTCTTCCCTGCTTTCTTTAGCTCAACAAACAGTTGAATCAAGGCCCGCTCGCTAGCGGCATCCAAGCCAGCAAATGGCTCGTCTAAAAGTAAGATGTCTGCCCCTTGAGCCAAGGCTCGAGCCACGAAGACCCGCTTTTTTTGTCCGCCAGACAACTCACCGATCTGGAAGTCTTTGTGATCAAGCATATTGACCTGCTTTAGAGCATCCGTCACATACCGGTCGTCTTCAGCGGTTGGGGTCTTGAAAAGATTCTGACTTCCCAAGCGCCCCATCATTACCACGTCACTGACCGACACCGGGAAATCCCAGTCCACCTCTTCTGACTGTTGCACATAAGCAACATGACCGTGCTTTTGCGCAATTCGAACCGGATCATCACAAATTGTCACATCACCACTCTTGGGCTTGATTAAGCCCATGATCACCTTGAACATAGTAGATTTACCCGCCCCATTCATCCCAATCACACCGGTAAAAGTATTAAAAGGGATGTCAATAGAAGCATTTTTTAGAGCTACTTTGCTGCCGTAATCAACGGTCACGTCTTTGAGTGAAATGGCAATTTTTTGCATATTTAGCTTTTAGTTAAACCAGCCACAATAATATTAGTAGTGTGTTCTAGCAGGTTGATGTAGCTAGTGGCAGGGCCATCAGCCTCTGACAGTGAATCAACATACAACAGACCACCTAGCTCAGCCTCTGTAGCTGCCGCTACTTCACTCTGCAATTGTGGTTCTACAGTACTTTCACAGAACACGGCTGGAATATTTCGACTATTCACCTCCTCAATCACTCGTGCCACTTGTTGTGGTGTTCCTTGTTTATCGGAGTTGGTGGCCCAGAGATAAATTTCATCTAGCCCGTAATCATTGGCTAGGTATGAGAAAGCTCCTTCGCACGTCACAAGCGCTCGGTTATTTTCTGGTAAATCAGCCACCGTAGCCGCCAATCTCTCATCGAGCTCCTGAATACGAGCTGAGTAATCCTCTGCTCTTTCCCTAAAATACACTTCGTGCTCTGGCAAAATATTTGTTAGTTCGCGACGAATATTTTCTACGTATACCAGACCTTGCTGTGGCGACATCCAAGCGTGTGGATTTGGCTTGCCAGCGTAAGCATCAGAAGAAATATTAATCACCTCTACCCCATCACTTACCCGCACCACTGGCACATCCGGTAGACTCGCTCGCAATTTCTCGGTCCACAATTCAAGATTCATACCATTCTCAAAAATAATCGACGCATCTTGAGCCTGCACCAAATCACTCGGTGTCGGTTGGTAGCCATGGATTTCCGCGCCCGGCTTAGTGATTGATCTTGAGTCAATCTTATCACCGCCAATTTCACTCACCATGTCGGCAATCACAGTGAAAGTACTAAGAACCACCACCTTATCTTCAGCAGACTCGGCGGTTGGCAACTGCGCTTGTTGTGATACGTCATTTCGCTGAAATGCTAGTACGGCGATTACCACCAAAAGGCCAGCGATTACTAAATTTTTAATCATAATTCTGTTTCGTTTTAATAAGTTAGTTCCAATTATCAATTTTTGGTATTTCTGAGCCATGAGGGTCATTAGTCGGATTATGCAAGAAATCTGCCAATCTCTGAATCACCTCATCGCTAAAGGCGTGTTCTAGACGATGTGCTTCTTCATGAATCTGATCTTTCGGCACTTTCAGTACATCATTTAAAAACACTTCAATTGTGCGATGCTTGAAGGTAAGTTTCTTACCAATATCAAGACCCGCTTTTGTTAATTTCACTTCGGCATATGGCTCGGCAATCACCAAGCCATCTCGAACCAAATCCTTCAATCGTTCTGACACTGATGACTTGCTAAGACTAAGCTTATCGGCGATCTGCGTCACTCCGGTACCCAAAGAAGCTTCCTCGAGCGTATAAATTGCCCGCACGTAATCTTCTTTTGTGATACTGAGATTAGGAGTAATCATTGAATGATTGTTCGTATACCCGAACTTTAACCTTTTTTGCATGTCTTGGCAAGTCTACCTGTACATATTCGCTTAATCCCCTACCTTTTTGGTGCAATCTAGGCCACAGACAATTATTTCAAGTTATACTATGAACCATGCAATTAATTTCCAAGCTAGCTGAATTTCTAACCGACAACAATCGCCTCCTTTGGCTCCTAAACATTTCTATCACCGGACTCTTAGCCGGTCTCTTGCTTACTCCAAACGCGTGGTCTACCGATCGTACCTATCCGCTCAGTCCGACCTTACGAGGCTTCGAACTCAGCCCGCTAGCTACAGATTTAATGTTCTTGATAGTAATCATATCGCTCGGCCTTAGCTTGCTGCGCTTTAGCTGGCGAGAGCATTTTTTATCAGTCAGCCTGGCTGGCTTGATCACACTCCTCGCCGCCGATATCACTCGCCTTCAGCCGTGGGTACTGCACTACTTAGCCATACTCATATTGTTTAGTAGTGTCATAAATAAAAAACTACTGAATCCAACCAAAGTACTAGACGCAGCTATTATAGTGATTGGTGGGATGTACTTTTGGAGCGGGGTACAAAAAATGAACCCGCGTTTCTTGAGTGAGATTTTTCCTTGGTTTACCGAGCCGCTATGGAGTAATTTTGGTGAGACCGGACTGCAGGCAGTATTATTCTTTGGTCTATTTGTACCATTTATAGAAGCAGCTTTTGCTCTAGGGCTATTTTTTAAACGCACCCGTCGCCTAGCCCTCTTTAGTGCTCTGTCGATGCATCTTCTGATACTTTTAAGTATAGGCCCTTTTGGTCACAACTGGAACAGCTCGGTCTGGCCGTGGAATATCATCACTCCTATTACAGTTTTGATTCTACTTTGGAATAATGAATTTGATATCAAAGAGTTTATAAACCGCAACAAGAAAAGTCACGCGGCCTGGGCAATGCTGTTTGTATTTTGGCTGCTACCGATTGGTAATTTAGTTGGCCTGACTGACCACTATCTATCTTGGTCACTGTATTCGGGCAAAGTGCCTCAAGCAGCCTTAGTTGGTGAGGTGGATTTTCTGCATACTCTTTCAGAGCACACTATCGAAGATCAGCTCCGGTTTATTCATTGGTCTCAAGACGATCTCAATCTCGTCCCCTACCCAGAACGTCGGGTCTTTATTGATATCTACCGACAAATCTGCCAACGTAATCCCGAACAAGATATTCGTTTAATTATCAGCGACCCTTCCGGCGGCCTCGGCACCTACCAACGAGAATTCACCTGCGATCGGATTTAGAATTGTTTAAATCAGTCTTGCAAGAAGCCGCCCGCTTGGTGATTCCATAGCGCTTCGTAAACACCGCCCGCTTTACTCAACTGCTCGTGATTTCCATCCTCAATGATACTACCTTCTTCCATCACAATAATTCTATCCATTTTTCGTAAAGTAGAGAGCCGGTGTGCTACCGCAATCACTGTACGGCCTTCCATCAAATTCTCAAGGGCTTGCTGAATCAATACTTCACTTTCACTATCGAGCGCAGAAGTGGCCTCATCAAGAACCAAAATCGGTGCGTCTTTAAGCATCGCTCGCGCGATTGCCACGCGCTGTTTTTGTCCACCAGACAATTTCACACCTCGTTCACCCACCATGGTGTCGTAACTATCTGGTAGCGCTGTAATAAAATTATGCGCCTGGGCTTTCTTGGCCACTTCAATTATTTCGTCATCGGTAGCGCCTGGTTTACCATACGCAATATTCTCTCGAATGGTGCGGTGAAATAATAATGGCTCTTGAGGCACAACTGCTATCGCTTTACGGAGGGAATCCTGCTTCACTTCTGCAATATTCTGTTCATCGATTTTGATTGATCCAGACTCTATATCATGCTGTCGCAGAAGCAGCGAAACAAAGGTAGTTTTTCCGGCTCCAGAATGACCAACCAGTCCAATACGCTGACCAGCAGCAATTGAAAGATTGAAATCATCGAATACTTTTTGCCCTTCATACTTAAAGCCAACAGATTTCCAATCGATAGTCGAGCTATTGACCATCAATTCTTTTGCACCTCCTATATCTACCACTTCGTGAGAAACAGTTAGCTCATTAAGACCATCTTCTGCTTGCCCATACATTTTTGCAACCTGACTAACAATTCTTCCCAACATGACAAATGTTCCAGACGTATATGTAGTTAGAAGAATGAAACTAACGAACCTCCCCGAAGACACTTCTCCCGCAGCCCACATATTGGACAAGACCATAAACATAAATAGTGTAAATCCAGCAAATACAACAGAATTTACAATCATCATATATTCGGAATACATGAAACTTCTACGACCTTTCCCGTACACATCAGAGGTATGTTCTTGTACACTAAAATACTCGTCACCCCTCCTAGAAAACTGTCTCACCGCAGAGATATTTGTAATAACATCTACGATAAAACCGGTAGTTTTAGACTCTGTTTCAGCCAAAGCTAATGAGAACTTACGTTTTCGAGGCATTAATACGATATTCAAAATCAAACTAAAAAGAATCAGCCCGACGAAACAGATTCCTAGTAACGGATCAGTCTGCCAAAAGATAACCGTCGTGAGGACAAGAGGAACAGTGTTTTCTAACAAATTCCACAAAAACATCGCCACAAACTCCTCCATGGACCGAGCTACATTTGAAAGCTTATTACTCAGAGAACCAGCAAAACGATCGCCAAAGTACCGATGACTATGATTCATTAGGTACCGCGAAAGAATATTCGTTGCAGTAGTATTACTACCGATTAACCAGTAACTCCCACACCAACCGCTCAAGCGCCAAGTCATTTGACTGAAGAAATACAACACGGGATAAAACAAACTCAAATACACAACTATTTCAACCTTATTTTGTTCGATATTCTCAACTATCTGCTCGATGAAGAGTTGTAAATAGACGCTAGCAGACGCAGCCGAAACAACAGCCAAGATTGCTGCGATTGCCCACCATTTGTACGGTTTAGTGACGCAAAGAAAAAACCGTATCGGTGTACTAGGAATTTCTAATTGTGATTGTGGCAATTTTTTATCCATACCCTAAGGTGTATGTGACGTTTAAAATAACCTTTTCTTACAATATTAAAGTGCTATGCTATCATCATATAACTATGAATATGGAATCACCAAAATATGCTTTTGACAAACAAAAAGATGACACTTTAACTAATAGATTTAAGTCTCTTGAAAGAGAGAGCTTAGACCTGAGCACTTTCACCGAGTTAGAGACGATTTTAAAAAAATCAGGTTTTACTGAAGCAAATAAACCTGATGTAGTCACTATACTAAATGACAGCTCTTTATTTTGTCGTAACGAAAGCTTTGGTCGGTTGATAGAGCTACTAGAAAACAACACCTCTCTAAATCTCGTAAACGAAGAAAACGACGCAAACATTTGTACCATGTCAAGCGGAAATGGCTTCAGAACAGCCATGGTCGAAGGTTTTGCCGGGAAAGATGTTGATTACCACATTAAAACCGTCATAAGTTTTAATGGGGATAATTTATCTCAAAATGATCCAGTAGAAAAAACGAATGAACTTTGGTCATTTAAGCCAGAAACAGCAAAGTTTTCGAGGGCTGCAAAAGGACATATTGAACTAAATGACATTGAGATGATTTCTTGTCGCTACCCAATAGACTTTTACCCTGAAGATTTTATGCATGATGAAGAAATTGAGAAAATGGAAGAAGATGATCTTAACTTTATAGTTCGACACTATATTAAAAATAAACCGCATACTGATTAAACCAGTATGCGGTTGGTCAGGCTAGCCGTACTAATGCCTGAAGTGCTTATTTTTCTTGTCTCGGTCAGACTGGCACGAAGCACAGAAAACCGTCTCAGGAACTGAAGTGAGTCTCGCCTCCTCAATCTCACAACCGCAATCTGGGCAAAGTCCATACTGCTTTTTATCAATCCTTAATAAAGCGAAGTCAATTCTGGTTATATCATGTCTAGAATGAAGAAGAGCTCTCTCTCCCCCTTCTCTAAGAATTTCCAGTTTTGACTCACGCCTAGCCATCAGATGATTTCGCTTTTCTTCGAGATAAGCGATATAAGGATCAATTACCTTACGTACAATCATTTACATCACCAATTAAAGAACTAAGGGTTGAATATAATACACTAAATTTTAATAAAGTCAAGTTTATTGCACTAGAGTTGGTTTACGATATACTAACAAACACAAAAAATAAGTCCGGTTAGCTCAGCTGGTAGAGCGCTACATTGACATTGTAGAGGTCACAGGTTCAAGTCCTGTATCGGACACTATGTATTGGTTCGTATGTAGCAGTCACAAAATAAAACAGCCGGCCATCGAAGATGGCCGGCTGTTTTATTTTGCCGCTGCAATCGCTTGCAGGGCCGCTTCCTTGCTAGACGCAACCACGAAGTACAGCTCTTTGTGACAAAAAGTTACCCCGGACAGACCGGTCACCTCATGCAGCTCTTCCAATGACTTACCTCTCCACTCCTCGGGAAAGCTCATTCGATTGGTAAAGCTGCGACTATTGACTGGTACAGTCACCGCCATCCAATCTGAAGAAGTCGGATCAAACACTGGTGACACAAAGCCTTTAATATCAGGAAGTTCTGCCAAAACGTGCCGAATCACTGGTTTTTCAAAGGCCACCACCTCTTTATTTTCAGAAGCATCAATTACACCCTTAGCGTATTCCAACATTGCCAATTCTCCTCTCTCAGTCACAATTTGTCGCTTGATCATTTTGCGAGCAAATGAAACTGCACGCATAAAACCATTATAAAAATCTTCGTCTCTGCCCCAAGCAGGTTTGTAGGTATTGATTACATCATACAGCTCATAGGCTTTGATACCGTTTCCACAATCACAACACACTTGCATACTGTTGTCGGCGGCGTCTATCGGATACACCAATTTTTCTTCAATTCTCTTCGCCACCGCTGCCGATCCGCATAATTCTTCACCCAGCTCCTCCCAGACCAAGCCAAAAGATGAATACGGTACATGGTTGGCTCGCTCTGGCACATCATCTTGGTGGTGATCAAATCGCTTTCTCTCTTTTTTATAAATTCCACCCACATCCACTACCCAGTCCGCCTGATCGATCACAACTTGATCACGACTACGGATAATTTCGCATTTTTCTTCCCCCAAAAACATAGTGACAACCGCCACTGCCAAGACATCGTCGGGATCAAAACTGCCGGCATGTGTCACTATTGTCTGCATGACATAACTATAGCAATCAGATTAAATAATTTTTTTAGACTATCCACCTTCGACACATCTTTTGCATCTTGGCAATCCTCATGTATATTAGCCAGATGATTATTGTTTCTATCGAGACTTCATGTGATGAAACTGCTGTCAGCATTATTTCTACCGGCGGCGATTTTCCTCATGCTACCTACGACATCGTTGGAGATGCTCTTTGGTCACAAATTGATGTTCACAAAGAATACGGCGGGGTCTTCCCAGCGCTCGCCAAGCGCGAACACGCCGCCACCATTGTGCCTATGCTAGAAAAAGCGGTCACCGAGACCGGTTTTGAAACTGAAACCTACCAGTTGGATGAGTCCGTCCGTACCCAAGTAACCTCTCTACTAGAACGCGAACCCGGCCTGGCAAACCAGCTAATTGAATTTTGTGAAACACACGGCGTGCCAGAAATAGATCTAATTGCTGTGACCAGCGGACCAGGACTCGAACCCGCTCTTTGGGTGGGAGTAAATTTTGCCAAAGCGCTGGCACTGATCACAGACACTAAAGTTGTGGCAGTAAATCACATGGAAGGACACATCCTGGCCAGTATCTTTGACGCCGAAAGAGACGATCAGCTTTCAGACATAAATTTTCCGGCTATTTCTCTCCTTATTTCTGGCGGACACACCGAACTCGTCCTCATGAAAGATTGGTCTAACTACCAAAAAATAGGCCAGACTCGCGATGATGCCGTTGGTGAAGCTTACGACAAAGTCGCGCGCCTAATTGGTATCCCCTACCCTGGTGGACCAGAAGTGGCTAAATTAGCCGAAGAAGCGCGCAGCAAAAACTTCCCCGAATATGCTGAGTTACCCTCTCCCATGCTACACTCAGACGATTTCGATTTTTCTTTCTCAGGCCTCAAGACCGCCGTTCGCTACGCCGTCGCTGACAAAGAACTGTCTCACTATGACAAAGCCGGACTATGTCGCGACTTTGAAGACGCAGTCACACGAGTACTGGTAAAGAAAACCATCAAAGCCATCACCGACCACGGTGCCAAAACTTTAATTGTAGGTGGCGGAGTGAGCGCCAACCATCACATCAAGCGCGTGATGGAGACACAGGTATTTGCTACTGACGAAGACGTAACGGTCTATTTCCCACAACCAGGCCTCTCAACTGACAACAGTATTATGATTGCTCTGGCTGGTCATGCTCGTCTTGATAGCGCCATGATTCCTACCAGCACTGACGTGATTCGAGCCGACGGCAATCGCTCACTTTCATAACTTCATTAAACCCTACATTCATGCTAGTATCGCTTAGTAATAGAGCTGTATTTTAACTATGGAGGAAAAACAACAACCCAACATTCCGGAGATTTTTTTATCTCCCTACGAACCAAAAGAGCACGAAGATTCTCTCTACGAAATGTGGAACGATTCGGGCTTCTTCAACCCTGACACCTGCGTCAAAGCCGGTGTAGTTGATGAATCAAAAGATCCATTCTCGATCGTTCTCCCTCCTCCAAACGTCACCGGTGTGTTGCATATGGGTCACGCTGCTATGTTGGCAGTTGAAGATATCTTGGTGCGGTACAACCGCATGATTGGCCGCGAAACTCTCTGGATTCCCGGCACCGACTCGGCCGCTCTCGCCACTCAAAGTAAAGTGGAAGGCATTATCTATAAAAAAGAAAAGAAACGGAGACATGACATTGGAAGAGAAGAATTGCTGGCCCGCATTGATGATTTTGTCGAAGATAGTAAAAACACCATCATCAACCAAACCAAAAAAATGGGCTCTAGCCTAGACTGGTCACGCTACGCCTTTACCATGGACGAAAAGCGCTACGACGCTGTTATGGAAGCGTTTATTCGAATGTATAACGACGGTCTTATTTACCGTGGCGCGCGCAGTGTGAACTGGGATCCAGCGATGCAAACTACCGTATCTGACGACGAAGTCGAGTATGTTGAAACCAACTCCCCTTTCTACTACTTCAAATACGGACCATTTACTATCGGTACCGTACGACCTGAAACAAAGTTTGGCGACAAGTACGTGGTGATGCACCCAGACGATGAACGGTATAAGGAATACGAACACGGCCAGACAATCGAGGTAGAATGGATCAACGGACCAATTACCGCTACCATCATCAAGGACGAGGCAGCTGATCCGGAAATGGGTTCTGGAGTGATGACTATCACACCTTGGCACTCAACGGTCGACTTTGAAATCGCAGAACGTCACGGACTCGATCGTGAACCAATCATCGACGAACGTGGCATCCTACTCCCGATTGCCGGCGAATTTGCTGGGCAGCATATAAAGAAGGCGCGAGCTGCCATCGTAGAAAAGATGACCGAGAAGGGTCTAGTAGAAAAAGTTGATGAGAAAAATATCAATAAAGTAGCGACCAACTCGCGCGGTGGTGGAACCATCGAACCACAAATCAAAGAACAGTGGTTCATCAACGTAAACAAGGAGTTCTCAATGGGTCACTCAGAGATACCTGGCATTAATGAAGGCGACACGATGACCTTGAAAAGCCTGATGATAAAAGCTGTTGAAAACGAAGGGATTTCGATCTTACCCGAACGCTTTGAACGGGTGTACTATAACTGGATCAACAACCTACACGATTGGTGTATCTCTAGACAAATCTGGTACGGACACCGTATCCCAGCTTGGTTTAAGGACGGCGAGGTAACAGTACAGAAAGACTCTCCAGGTGATGGCTGGGAACAAGATCCAGACACGCTCGACACCTGGTTCTCTTCTGGGCTATGGACCATGTCTACCCTAGGCTGGCCTGAACAAACTCCAGACCTCAAAAAGTTCCACCCGACCTCTGTTTTAGAGACTGGTTACGACATTCTTTTCTTCTGGGTAGCTCGTATGATTCTCATGAGCACCTATCTTACCGGTCAGGCACCTTTCAAAAACGTTTACCTGCACGGACTAGTACGCGACCAGAAAGGCAAGAAAATGAGTAAGTCACTTGGCAACATTATTGACCCACTAGATATGATCGATAAGTTTGGTACTGATGCCACTCGCCTATCCCTTATTATTGGGGCCGCTCCCGGCAACGACATGCCACTTTCAGAAGACAAAGTACGCGGTTATAAAAAGTTTGCCAATAAGATCTGGAACATCAGTCGATTTGTCCTCACCAGTATTGCTGACGCAGACTGGGATACAGCACCCACCTATTCAGAACGCGATCAAGAGATCTTAAACGATCTAAAAGCAACTGTAACCGAGGTAACCAAAAACATTGAAGAGTTCAATCTCTACCTCGCCGGAGAAAGAGCCTACCACTACGTCTGGCACGAACTCGCCGACAAGATTCTCGAGGAATCAAAACCGATAATTTCTGGCGATAACGCCGAAGCTAAACTCGCCCGCCAGTACGTGCTACGCGAATGTCTAGTAACATCACTCAAGCTACTTCATCCGTTTATGCCTTTTGTGACGGAAACCATCTGGCAAAATGCCCCGGATGAAATTAAAGACCAAGACATCTTGATGGTAGCCAAGTGGCCAGTACACTAGAATTAACTGGACTTATCAAGACCAAGGTAAGCTCTGCCGAAAATGGTAGTTTCGAACCATTCCTGAAAATTGTTCTGATACAATTAAACCAATGCTATCGACGCACTTTGCGATTGCTTTTTTATCAGGACTAATCCCAGCTCTATTTTGGGCTTGGTTTTGGTTACGTGAAGATAATCACAAACCAGAACCATACTTTCTAATCGCCATCTCTTTCATTACCGGAATGGCAGTGGTTCCCCTTACTCTACCTTTCCAACAAATTGCTATCGATATTTATAGTGGCAGTGCTCTGATTCTTATTTGGGTAATTCTGGAAGAAGTCCTCAAATACGCAGCGGCTTTAGTGATTATTTTTTGGAATCGTGAGGTAGACGAACCAATCGACATGGTGATTTATATGATAATGATAGCACTTGGCTTCGCCGCCCTTGAAAATGCCTTGTTTATCTTTAATCCTCTTACCACTGGCGACTACATTGGCGCTGGTCTCACTGGCAGCTTCCGCTTCTTGGGGGCTACACTGTTGCATGTTTTAGCTTCTGGTACAGTTGGAGTCTTCTTGGCTCTGACATATTTCCGCCCAAAATTCATTCAGATGTTAGCCGGAACGGCTGGGTTGTTCATGGCTATTGTATTGCACTACTTATTCAACGATTTTATAATGGATGCAAGTGGAGGAACAATCCTAATTGTATTTCTCTTCGTTTGGATGGGCATTATCATCCTCTTCCTATTATTTGAAAAAATAAAACAGCTTGAGCACAAGCATAATCTTCGACAACAATTATCATGAAAAAACCATCATTTTTAGAAAGACTAACCGGGGGTCAGACCGATGACATGGATCGCATCTTAGATGAGGATCATGAATTTGGTGAGGAAGAAGATGAATTGGCGGTGACCGAAGACACCATGGAAGAAGAGGAAGACTGGTCTCAAGAAGACATGAGCAGTGACGAAGGCCCGCAGGAAGGTGAGCTGCCAGTAGACATGTACCAAACCGACGATGAGATTGTTATTCGAGCTTTGGTAGCTGGAGTCAGTCCAGCAGAATTAGAAATTTCTATCACACGCGATATGGTCACCATCCGTGGTGTGCGTGAAGAGTATCAAGAAGCTCACGACGACAACTACTTCCATCGTGAACTATTCTGGGGCAGTTTCTCACGCACCCTCTTACTACCTGAGGAAGTCGCCATCGACGAATCTGAAGCTCAAGAAAAACACGGCCTGCTTGAGATCAAACTACCGAAACTAGATAAACATCGCAGTACGCAACTAAAAGTACGGAGCAACGCACATAAATAAAAAAGCGACCCGAAAGGGTCGCTTTTCGCAACAAAGGACAGTCAGTCGATCAGGTCTATTTCCACAAAAGTTGAAAAAGACACCTGCGCATCATCACCAGATGCAACATCATACAAACGAGTAAAATGGCCTCTGTTGCTGATTCGCATTACCGGATCTGAAGACTGTCTAAAGAAACCTGACGCCAACGGCATCTCTTTTCCATCAGCGTTGAAGTTTCTAACATTCTCACGATACTGCCAACCACGCACACCAGTTCCTGTCATACTTTATTTCTCCTGAGTTACTTTACTCTAATGAAATTAATGGTTAGTGAATCAAATTTACCCCGTATCCAAACCTGCTGCAGATGTAGCTGATTAGATATCCTTATTACCTCCGGATCTTTATGTTCAATTTGACCTCTAATGCAAAATGGCAGTCTACGCCCGGTACGGTCGTATACCATAAAAATTTCTCGCACAGAACACCCCTCCTCTTCTGTCAGGCATAGTAGCAGAGTTTTTAGTAATGTCACTTGTTTGGGAGGCACTGTCGTAAAAATGCCTTTGAGCTGAGGCTCGTCCTGACATTGCTTTGGCGCAGGTTACTAAGTGTTCTCACAAAATTATTTGGGAGCAGGCTCGGTCACTCTCATGGATATTTTCTTCGTAAACTCAAAAATATCTCATTCCATTAACCTCCACTCGTCACGGTCCTCGGCTATCGCCTGCGGGCTACGCCGTGACTCGGCTTCGAGTCTGCTCCCAAGCTACAAAAGCAAACGACCTAGATACTTTCGTATCTAGGTCGCGCTTTTGTGCTTGGGAGCAGGCTCGAACTGCTGACCCTTCGCTCTTCAGGCGAATGCTCTACCAACTGAGCTACCCAAGCAAACAGGAAGAGAATTGTGAGCTTGCCCATAAATTCTCGTTCCGAATGTCGAGAGATTTCTCTCTCTGTAATTAGGCTGCCCTGACAACCCCGAGAAGTTACACTGTATGGTTAAGTGGTAAGTCACCATGCGACTTTAGGTACCCAATACCCGAGGGTGTATGAGTGTCCTGCCGAATTTTAGACTTTCCAAACCGGAGGCCTCGTAACTTCATGCGGGATTGCCAGAGCAAAACTGAAATAACTCGTGTTCAATACTGCTTGAACGTGACAGCTATTGTACCTATTTTTAAATTAATTTCAATCAACTACTCTCCAGCCCTGCCTAAGGTAATAGCATCAACAAACTGACTCCATCCAGGTATCACGCTTAAGCTTTGGTCTAATGAGCTAAAAGACTCTCCAACACTATGGAAGTACGGCTCGATGAAATATACATACAAGGCAAACGGCACACCCAAGAACAAAAGCAGTAATAGCAGTCGAAGAATAAAGCTCAGGGTTGAACGCCGCAAAGACTTCTTCAAGAGACGATTGTTCTCTTCAAGTAGTGCCCGGTTCTGCTCTAACAGATCGTAAATAATCTGATGTTCGTCTTTTCGAGGATCCATCAGCAACATTATACCAAGTCAATGTAATCAAAACGTTGTTTATGCTAATCTATGACGTATTGTCCTCGTAAGCAAAGCTTTCTAGGACGGTATTCGAAACTAAAGTACAAGCAAGCTTGTCCTTGTTTCTCACTTGTCCTCGTAGTTAAATGGATATAACAAATCCCTCCTAAGGATTAGTTGCAGGCTGAAATAATCTGGGAGATTATTTCAGGAGGTTGCCTGGTATTTTATGACGTAAGGAAATAAAATAGTGACAACCTGTACTGATCCTGTAAGGATCGATTCGACATAAACAGAATCGAACCTGAGGCAGAGGAATAATCATATTTTGTCCTTATAGTTAAATGGATATAACGAGTCCCTCCTAAGGACTAGTTGTAGGTTCGATTCCTACTAAGGACACATGAAGAGCAAAATATACAGCGGTATTGTCTGGATAGTAGCAGGGATAGCTTTAGCCACCTATGCCTTTCTGGCACTCACAGGATACAACTTGCCGGGAGTCGAAAATCTCGTAGCGTTTATCAACTCTTCGACTGGAAACATCTTATACTTAGCTGTATTCATCGCCATCTTCTTTGAAGGCATGTATGTCATTGGGAGCGTGATCCCTGGTACCAGCTTTGTGCTTATTTCTACCATTCTGGCCCAGACTGGCGGACCATTCAAATTCCTCTCGATTATTTTCACCATCTATATTGGTTGGTTACTAGCCGGAGTATTTAATGTTGTCTTTGCCAAATTTCTTACATCACATCTTAAAGTCAAAGAAAGTGAGAGCAAGATCGAGGAAAACGCTGAAGTCACTTGGTTCCCAGCCTTCCGCGCTAATACTGAAGTGTCGCACATCACAGAGGGACACAAACCAGGCGAAGTATTATGGTCATCATTTAAGATCAAAAGCTATGCTTGCCTGGCGCTTATTCCCTACGCTTTAATCATTCCATTTTTTGTAGATTTTGGATCAATGGAAAACGAAGAAGGTTTCCGGGGCTTATTTGCAATCGCTCTCATTAATATCGGTGTTGGTGTATATAAGATCTACAAATCACCGAAAGCAGATCAATTGCCGAGTTCGTAAAGACGTTGTATTTCAGCTTCAGACAATGCACGATTGTATACGCGAACGTCATCTAGCATACCGTCTACATACCTTGTCCAACTAGTAAGTTTTCCAATTGAGGTATCTCCGGTATTGGCACTGATAGTACCGACACTTGCAGCTGTAGAACCCTCCACACCATTTACATATACCCTAATTTCACTCCCATCATATACACCAACCACATGCGTCCAGACTTCCGTTTGCGCTGATGACTGACTATACTTAGCATATTTATAACTCCCATCATGGACACTGAAAAACCATAGATCTTCTCCAACATCGTAGCGAATCGCTGTTTCATTAGAGCCGGCAGTAATTGCCTGTGAAATGATGTCTTGATCATCATACTTACTATTTAAATACACCCACCCAGAAAGCGTGAACTCGGACCAGCTATCTGAATCTATGACGGGGCCAGCGTCGATATAATCTGCAGTTCCGTCTAATTCTATAGCTTGTCCTATCTTTCCAATCCGTACAGATTCATTTCCAAAACTTATAGCATTCCCCTGATCTCCATCAGATCCAATATTTTTAATCTCTGATGAAGTGTCATCCCAAGCAACATTATTCCCATCAAACGTCCAGTGGCCGACGAGGCCGTTCTCTAAAGTGCCTGAGGTGATGGTAGTGGCAACTACTTCTGGTTCACCCAGATTATAGAGTTGAGTAACTTCATCAGCCGTTAGCTCGCGATTATATAGTCGCACATCGTCCATTTCACCCGACCAAGCATTGTCAGTATTTACATTTACCCAAGTTCGGGTACCAAGACGCAATCCTTGCGAAGTAGATTCGGTATTTCTTGAGCCGGAAGCATCATTGTCCGACTGGACTCCAGTTAAAATCCCATCAACATAAATATTAATTCCACTAGCCAAATCGGAACCGTCCCAAGTAAAAGCTAAATGAATCCATTCTCCTTGGCGATTTTCGATTGTTTCATCAGATGACTTCGAAATATTTGATGTGTCGTAATCAACGGAAAAAGTTGGTCGTCCAGCGGCAGCGCCATCTAACTGAAATTTCCAACCATCTGTGTATCCAGATGGCGTATTATTACCCTTGGCCGCTAAAATATTCCAATCACCATAATTATCTCTATCTGGTTTCACCCACATCGACATCGAAATTTGCGATAAATTATCAATTGTTGGACTAGGTTCTATTCGCACTTTTCTTTCTGAAGGGTAGTCTTCTTCAAAATTTAGAGCTTGACCAAGGATCCCCGATTTAACAATGGTGGTAATACTAGAGGAAGCTTGATTACCATTACCCGACACGTCTTCAATAACCACATCTGTTGAATCTGAGTAATCCATGGTTGGTCCATCAAACGTCCAGTGGCCGACGAGGCCGTTAGAAAGGGTGGAGTCTGGCTCGGGAGTGGTAGAGATGACTGAAGGTGAAACTGAGTCGTAAAGGAGAGCGGCGTCGTTGGCCGTGAAGTAGTTGTCGTAGATACGCAGATCATCGACAGCTCCCTTAAAATACAACGAGGCAGAATTGGCGTCTTTCCCAAGCTGTAGACTCCCAGCACTATCTGGGAACGGGCTACTTGACCTGAGATTATTTAGAGCCTCTTCTTGTAAAACTCCGTTGAGGTAGAAATCGGGACTATTTAACGAGCTTGATGAGTCATAAGCTATAGACACATGGAACCACTCCTGAAATGGCACAGCGATTGACCATATGCCGTCTTGTCCATAAGTGTCAATATGAAAAGTGAGACGATCGTTAGAGTCGTTCATATACACCCGCCAACCACCTGATGACTTTTTATTAACGATATACTGATCAGTCTCGATATCACCATCGTCATCGTCGACATATACCCAGAGCGCTACCGTAGCCTGGTCGTCGTTATTAGTAAAAGCACCATCTATCGAAGAATCCGAACCGGCATTGACATAATCATCTATTCCATCGAAAGACACCCCTTGTCCTAGTGGTCCAGCTACCAGCTGGTCGCTGGTGTAATTGACCCAATCAGCATCTTGACCATTAGGACCACGATCGGTGAATTCCGCACTCGAATTAGAAAGATCGGTGTCACCACCATCGAAGGTGAGGTGAAATATGAGATTGTCTTCTAGGTTGGTGTCATAGGGATTAGCCTTGATGTAAGTACCGACCGAAGTAATAATACTGGCGCGGGCGGCGTCGAAGACGCCGCCCAAAGGAGTGAAGACAATAGCAGCAACCAACAATCCGATACCGAAAAGTACCTTAAAGGCGTAGCTACTATATTCTCTTGCCTGTTCAGACTCATCCATAAATATACAAACATTATAACAAAGCAAAAATAATTATTTTGTTGAATCTAGCATCAAAAAGGCCGACAAAACCTTCGGTTTTGTCGGCCTTTTTATTCAAGACGTAACTTCTTTTTACGAAGTAGATTGGCACTTAGCCAAGCTTAAGGAGTTCTTTCACCTTTCCTTCATCAAAGCCAATGATAACATCATCGCCAATCCGGATCACTGGCACTCCCATTTGACCTGTCATATCAATCATTTCTTGTCGCTTTTCAGCATCAGCAGCCACATCGTGTTCGGTGTACTCTACGCTATTTTCACCAAAGAACTCTTTGGCTGCTTGGCAGTAATGACAAACTGGTGTGCTGTAGATAGTTACTTGAGATTCGTTTTCCATAATGTAAAAATTTTAGTTACTCTAACAGGTTTGGTACTTTGTTTCAAAGTAGATGAAGGTGTGCTAGTTGGAGTATTTTGGCAACTGAGACGTATACGAGATACGGTGAACAAGACAAAATACGAAACTAGTGCAGATTCGCTACTTTTAAATAAAGTATAGCACTTAGCGCCAAAACTGGTACCACTTCTTCGTACTACTACTATTATTACTCCCTGACAGCGGTAATATTTCAGGCCGATCATCTTCATCCTCCACGATAACAACCACCTGTTCCCCGGGCAAAGCTACATCAAACTGCCGTCTCATCTCCGCCTCAATCCCCCGCTCGCTCGACAAATATCGCACCTCCTCAGCCAGAGCGTTTTTTCTCTCTTCTAAGACAGCAGCCTGCTGCTCTTCCACCAAACGACGTTCTTTCATTTCCATGGCAATTTCATACCGCACAAATGCACTCCAACCCACCATTCCAGCCAAGAGCAAAATAAACGCTTGGGTCCAGCGCGAATTAATTACACTTCTCAGTTTTCGCTTTTGATGAAAGTCGAACATAAATGAAGAAACGAGTGTCAAGGGCATGACTATGCTGAATTTATGCAGGTTCTTAGCCTATTTCGACCCCTGATCTAGGGGAGAAATAGGCTGTAGCGAGCTGCAAATAAAGTCAATCTTGTTTCACTGGTAATTATATAACACTTACAAACTTTCACTATCTAAAATTTCAGGTAAAATGTTTGGCATGAGTTTTTTATTTGATAAACGAACCAAGAAAGCCATCAAGTGGGTATGGGTTGTGATCGCCACTCTAATTATTCTCAGCATGATTTTTGCTTTCTCCTTTGGTTCTGGAGGGGTTTAATAAGTACTGGTAAAAACCAGATATCTATTTTGAGCATCCGCGGTGGCCACAAAACCACCAAGTCAGCAGACATCGGAGCGTGTGAAAAATAGGTATCTGGTTTTTGTAATTATCAGTCAAAACTATGCTGATGCACCTTTACCACTCGTTGCAGCCAGATTCAGGTCCGGGCCAAAGCGCCGATATACGTTCTTAATATTCGCGCTCTGCGCTCATTTACTCATTTTTCATCATTTTCATAAACACATCCTGTGGTATATGCACCTTCCCACGCTCTAGTGCTTTGACCTTACCTTTCTTTTGCTTTTCTCTAAGCTTCATCTTCCGAGTGATGTCTCCTCCGTATAAGTGTCCAGTCACATCCTTCTTTAAAGCTGATATTTTCTTAGTAGCCGTAATCTTGCCCATTACTTTCGCTTGAATCTTTACCACAAATTGCTGCCTAGGCAGTGTGGTATAGAGCTTTTCGGTGATAGCTTTTGCTTCTACCTCAGCCCGCACCATACCCACTACCCGTGAAAACGCCGGTACTATCTCTTCCGCCACCAACACGTCCAGCTTTGTTACAGAAGCGTCACGCATTTCAGCAATTTCATACGAGAGTGAGGCGTAACCACTACTGGCGTTTTTTAGACGGTCAAAAAAGCCGCGCATCAGTTCACGAAGTGGCATCTCAATAGTCAGTAGGGTTCTTCCATCACTAAACACTTCAGTATCGATGACACTGCCTTCGTGCTCATAAAGCAAGGTCATAATATTACCCATGTAATCTCCAGGAAGAATAATCTGTCCTAACACCCAAGGCTCCCTCACACTGACTTTCTCGCCGTGTTCTGGGAATCGGTTGGCGGCGTAAATATTTTCCACTCGCCCGTCGGACCAGGTCACCTCGTAGGAAATTGACGGTGCGGTGATAATGATATCGATATTAAATTCGCGCCGTAGTCGTTCGGTAATAATCTCCATATGAAGCATCCCCAAAAACCCACAACGAAAACCACGTCCGAGTACACCTGACGATTCTTCTTCATAAGAAAGAGATGAGTCCGATAACTGCAAACGATCGAGTGCTTGTTTTAGTTGCGTGAAGTCATCTTGATTTTCTGGAAACACCGAAGACCATACCACCGGTCGCGCTTGTTGATACCCCGGCAAAGGTTCGACATTACTTTTATCTAGCATGAGAGTGTCTCCCACCCCCGCTACTCCAGGCTCTTTGAGACCAGTCACGATGTATCCGATCTCACCAGCTCCTAGTGACTCTACTGGAAATTCTTCTGGCTTAACCACTCCCACCTCTAGAGCGGTGAAAGACCGCTTACTCGCTGCAAACTTGAGCGTATCACCCTTTTTTACTTGACCATCTACCACCCGCATAAACACAATAATCCCCCGGTGATTTGAGTACTGGAAATCAAAAATCAAACCGCGGAAGTCATCTGACTGACTAGGAGCTGGAGCCGGTATTTCATTTTTAATAGTGTCCAACAACTCTGGTACACCATCGCCAGTCTTACCTGACACTAATTTAATCTCCTCTTTGGCACACCCCAACAGATTAACCACTTCCTCTCCCACTTCATCAGGCCGGGAATGCGGCACATCGGTCTTGGTTAATACAGGAATGATTTTTAAACCTAGATCTTTGGCCATTTGCAGGGTGGTAAGAGTCTGCGCTTGCACGCCTTGTGTGCTATCTACGAGCAGCAAAACTCCCTCCACCGCCTGCAAAGCTCGTGATACTTCGTAAGAAAAATCGATATGTCCCGGAGTATCGATAAGATTGAATTCGTATGTCTCCCCTTCAGACTGGTACTCCATTCTAACCGGCTGCATCTTGATAGTGATACCGCGCTCACGCTCAAGATCCATCGAATCTAGCACCTGCTCTTTCATCTTACGCGCTTCGACAGTTTGGGTTGCTTCTAGCATACGATCAGCCAAGGTCGATTTACCATGATCAATATGGGCGATAATACTAAAGTTTCTAATCTGCATAATGTGGCACTACTCTACAGCAAATAGGTAAAAAAACTAGTGCTTTTGTGGAGCAATAACATCTGTTTTGAAGATTCGACTATGAAAAGAGCGGTAAATTTCCACCACCTCATTAGAACCAACTGCCAAATAGGCCAACACTACCCCAACTACCCCAACGGCCGTAGCCGACACACCCTGCAACATAATCCCCACAAAGGTATCCTGATTTACACCACTCACCACAAACACTAGCGTTGCGTATGCAGCTACTGCACCAAAAATAGTGGCTGAAACTGACTGAATGGTGATACGCCATAATGACCGATAACTAACGGCAAAGGCTTTACGAGATACTGCCATCAAGACAAACAGCTGACAAAATTGGCCGATCAAGAAAGCAATAGCTAGAACCAGAATTTCTGCCCCGGCTACATCGGATAGTCTAAAAATGTAATCAAGCCAAACCTTGAAAGTGTCTGAGGCGATGTATACCTGCTGCAAAATAAAAGCTGACACAATCGAAACCGAAGCTCCTAACGCTGCTACATACAATGGCAGTTTGGTTTTTCCACCGGCATAAAAGGCCCGAATAAGTAGCAGCAACACTGCTTGAGCCACCAAAGATAGTACAAAAATGGCTAACATCGCAGCGGTCAGTCTAGTATCTCCCCAATCGAATTCACCACTACCGAGCAACACTCGCACTATTTGAGCACGCAGTACGATCACCAACCCAATCACCGGTACCGACCAAAATATAATATGTCTTAAGGCGGTAATCAGCTGATTATTGAAACCGTTTTGATCACTCTTAGCATATAAATGTGACAAGGTTGGAAAAGCGGCGACCGAATAACTCATACCGATAATGGCAAGTGGTACTGATTGTAGATTAAACGCAAACTGAAAAACCGACACCGAGCCAACTGACATGGCTGAGGCAATTCCCACCAAAACCAGCAGAACGATTTGATTAACTGACAGCGTAAGCGCCCGCGGAATTGATACAGACAATACATCTTTGATGATTGGCCAATTAACATTCTTTAGTAAATTAAATTTATATTCGCTATTAATCACGAACGGCAATTGCACTGCCAAATGACCAATTGCTCCGACCACCACTCCCAACGCCAAACCTGACAAACCAAATACAGGGTAAAACAAAATAATTCCTAGTATGATACCGAGGTTATACAAAAGCGGACTAAGAGCGTACAAAATAAACCGGTGATTCATTTGCGTCACCACTCCACACAAACTCGACAAACCAAGTAAAAACGGCTGTAGGAGCAGTATGCGCATTAGCATAATCAAGGTATCGTTTTCACCAGCAAAACCTGGGAACATGTGCGGCACGTAAAGAGGCGCTGCGAGAGCCAGCACTCCAGCCACAGCCACATAGACCACCAAAAACACCGAGAAAACTTGCGACAAAATATTTGCACCAGCTGCGGCCCCTCCTTCCTCGGTAAATTTATTTACAAAGGGTAACAATACGTAAATCGATAAAACCGAGGCAAACAGCACAAACAGTAAATCTGGCACTCTGAAAGCTGCATAATATAAGTCCAGCTCTGATCCTGCACCAAAACTATGAGCCAACAGTCTGTCTCTTACGATAGCTAGTATCTGCGAGCCAACCGAGAATAGCGCGATCACATACGCCGCTTGATGCATCCCTCTTACCTCTCGGTATACAAAATTAAATACCCGCTTTACCATTTATTATATTACTCTTCGGTTTCGGGTTGCGTTACAGCTTCCTCATCCTGCTCTATGGCCTCCTCTTCCGCATCCGACACAGCGTTCACTGGTGAAACCAAATCAGTGCTACCTGTCTCTCTACTCACATCGATATCGGTATCCTCTTCATCAGCTGACTCTTCCGGCAATGGCACATCTAGACCCAATTCTGGCAAGTCTGACAATTCACCTGATTTAATTTGCTCAACAAAACTTTCCACAGCTGGGTTACCTGGATTCGTTTGGGACACCAAATCAAGTTGATCGAGCGCTTCCTCGTTTCGACCTGTAACAACATAAGCACGAGCCAACATGAACCTAGCATTTGCATATTGTGGATCAATCCTAATGGCCATTTCAAGAGCGGCGATAGCCGACTCGGTGTTGCCTACCGAAGCCTCCAACATACCCAACTGGAAGTAACGAGTTGGATTGGTTGGCTCTAAGGTGATGATGGCTCTAGTCGTCTCAATGGCAGATTCTGTATTTCCTTCACTTATATCTAGTTGTGCTAAGAGGAACAAAGCTTCGGTGTAGTTTGGCTTCAGGTTGAGTGATTGCGCAATTTCGGCACGGGCCAGTTCTAAATCACCAATTCTGGCGGCCATTTGAGCAGCCATCATGTTGTAGCCTGGATTCATTGGATCAAGCGCTTTGGCTTTTTCGAGTGATTCCAGAGCCAGGTCACTAGCGCCGTTGATACCAGCAATCGCTAGCCCACTATAGACACTAGCCATGATAGCGTGACTGTTTGGGTTGGTATCATCCTGCTCTATCGCCTGGTCAGCAAAGATTCTTGCCTGCTCCACAAGACTCAAAAACTGCTGCTGATCTGCTTCGGTTGGTGACTCAAGGTTAAGTAAAGCATTCAATTCAGCTAGTTTTATTTGCGCTCGAGCAATTACAAACCGGTCATCTTGATAAAGCTCAAAAGCTTCTGAAGCAGCCACTTCAAACTCATCAATTGAAGCAGCTTCATTTTGCGCTTGAGTGAAATTAGCTTGGGCCACGTACTGCTTACTCACATTCAATAATGACATCACTAAATTTGATACCAGTACAATCACCACTGCCATCATTACGAATCCGCGCTGTCGACTAGTTACCAGCGACACTTTTCTGACCGAATTAGGCATCAAAGCACCGGCCGCTACAAAGGTCAGCCCAGTAAATAAGGCACCGATCAGAATAATCACCGTCCCCGGCTCGTACACATAAGTCATCGTCCAGACAAACGTAGCAATTGCAAAAGATACTGATCCAATAAAACGCCAATTACGGTCTGAACTTTGACTCTTGACCAAAATCTTGTACCCCAAATACAGGAACGCCAGATGGAATGCCAGGAAGACCAGTCCACCTAGTAAACCGGTATTAATAAATAATGTAGTGATAAATCCGCTACCAGTATTAAAATCTGTATCCCAGAAAATAGTTTCGTTAATAGCCGGATCTTTATGCAACCGCCAAGCATCAGCAAAGCGATTTGGACCCACTCCCAACAATGCACTATCTTCGAAGACTGCTCGCGCAATCCCTAGCGTACCTTCATTAGAAGGAATCACTTCAGCATATTCAACAGTGGTAATGTTTCTAACAAAATTACCGGCATAATCTCCTGCCACAATAAATACTGCACTGACTAAACAGACTAATGTAGTCACGACTATCAATGCTCGAGAACCTTCCCTTGCACTCTCTTGCTGCTGACCAAACAAAGTGTCTTGTGTCAGAATGTAGATAAGCATCAGCAATCCGAAGAAACCAACAATCACCCAGATATTGAAGAAATTAACCACTGACAACAGCAGCAGTGCAATCAGTACAACCACCCCCATTACCGCCTGCATCCAAGTACGGAGTGGCAAGGCCGACATCGAAATTAAACTAGCTACCACCACGAGACCGGACAACATGGCCAGATCATTGAAGTTACCAACTGGAGACACCGTCACAGCTGTGAAGGCGCCGAAGGATAGGAAGCTTGCTCCTAGCCAAATTCTTGAGAACACATAAAGCAATAGCAATGAAGCTGAAAAGAAAAATAAGCCAACTGCCCTTAAAGCGATTCTCTTGGCATTCTGCATTACCAGCGGTACCGTCATAACTAGTCCGGTCACCGCCAGAAAACCAACAGTCTGCACCTCAAACACACTGCCTCGCAAAGCATCTTGAGCATCACCCGAGTACAAGGCTGACACAAAAGCCGCCAGCACCATCAGCCAGTAGAAGCCGAGAGATAATGGTAGAACTGTCATCACCTTGGTCTTGCGCAGCGACATAAAGGAGGCTGTGATCACAACGGAAAAAGTAGACACAACAGCTAGTAAAACTTTATCAAACCCTAATGACGCCAATAGACCTGGAGTGAAGAAGAGCGGTATCAAGACAAATAGACTCATCACGATGTATTGTGCGAAATTAGTAAGCGCACTCACTAGCGAGTCTTCCGAAGATTTTGCTGACATATCAGACTCATTGGTCTCAGACTGCAAATTTGGAATAAATTGGTTAGTTGACATAAAAAAATAATACCCCTCTTGTAAAGATTAGATATATTTTAACACAAGCAAAAAACACCCTTACGGGTGTTTTTCAGCACATAAGCCGGATTCTGTCAGACCGAAGCCTGGATGATCATTTACCTAGGCTGGCCATTGCTGACCAACTCTTGCGACTCTCCCCACTGCTCTTTATCCCAAATTGGGATAAAGAGCAGTGGGACACGGTCTTGCACGCAGGTAAGAATTTAGCCGTTTCACCCAAATAGTTACCTATTTGGCTATTCCCGAAGGAATTCGTCCGCTTTCGCTTTCGACGTCTCTGCTCGCATCTCTAACTTACGTTCGACGGGTGTTACCCGCTACCGTCCTCCTTATAAAAAGGGCGTGTCCGGACTTTCCTCCTCATCGAAATGAGGCGATCATCGTGCGGAAAATATTATACAATGATATTGATTTTATGCAATATATTATAGTCTGACTAGTCTATCAGCGTAATTTTGTCACCCACCTCGATTTCGTTAGCATCAACAAATCCGGCAGCCGCTTCTATTACGTACCAAGACGGGACCGGCGAGCCAAATGAGGCCGGGTAAGTATCTGGCGACACATTTTCAATGATGTGTAATATGTCTCCCTCCTTTGAAGCCCACATGATATCAATAGAATAATTCATATCCTTCATCCAAATAGCGTGGTCGCCGAGCGCTCCGAATACAAACAGCTTTACTACATCATCGGGCAGAAAGGGTGTATCGGACAAACCTTGGATACGTTCTGATAATTCATCCGCCACCGAAGCCCGCACTCGTGTCCTCCCTATCTGTAATGGAACAGTATTTGGATAAATTTCACGCCAAGCTTCTTGGCCAAGATCATCCTCATCTCGATCGAGTGGTATCTCGTATTCACCACGGGCTACAGCATCACGCACCTCTTGCCGATCATGCTCAACCGCATAAAAAATATAGGCGATGCCAAAAATAAAGCACAGCACAATCAAAACCATCACTACTCTTTCAGCAGTTTTCATATCAGTATCGATTATAACATTCTAGAGTAAAACAATCGTTGACAAACCTAGCAAGAATAGCAAACCAAGCACATCAGTAATGGTGGTAATAAAAATCGTAGAAGTGGCTGCCGGATCTTTTCCAATATGCTTCATAAACAACGGCACGAACGTACCAGCAATCGCTGCTACGGTGTGCGCGCCAATTAACGCGGCACCTACCACTAGACCCAATAGTGGTTCACCGTTCCAGACAGCTGAAATCAGAGCAACAATACCACCGATGATAAAGCCGTTGATAACGCCAGCGACCAACTCTTTTAGAATCGCTGGCAGAGAAGTCTGCAGAGTTATGGTACCGAGAGTAAGGCCTCGCATCATAATAGCAAAAGATTGGGTAGCAGCATTTCCTCCCATACCGGCAATGATCGGGATATACACAGCCAGAATAGTCAAAACATCAAGCGTGTCTTGAAAAGCCAGCACTACTGAACCAGCCAAAAATGACGTGGCTAGGTTTAAGATTAACCAGCGATACCGGTTCTTAACTTTTTTACCAATACTATCGAACGGTTTTTCACTATCATCTACTCCAGCAAAATCATAAAGCGATTCGGCTGGTAAATGCCCAAACAGCATCCGGGCTGAATCAGCATAAATAATGCCGAGCACGCTAGTATCATGATCCAACACGACCATCTTTTTACTATTCGTACTAACCAGATTATCGATAATCTCGTTCACCTCGGATTGATAAGTCATGGTCTGCACCGGCTTAGCAAACTTAGCCAACTTACTAGTAGAACGCTCTCGCACCACTGACGATAACTGAACCTCGCCAAGCAGTTCACCATTTTTATGGACCAGCACTTCGGGATAACGAGCGGTCTCTTCATAATGTTCGCCGATAATTTCAGCCGCTTGCTTGATGGTCAGATTACTATCTAAAAAGAGATAATTAAAATTAATTAAAGAAAGCGTCGCCTTAGGATGGAAACGTAAAAAGTACTCGATTTTTTCTTTTACATCACCTTTTAACCGCTGCACAATTTTGTCCCGCCGTTTACCGCTACTAATACGCGCGATGATGCGTTGTGCTTGCTGCATATCGAGATGATCCAACATATCAACAATCTCATGAGTGGCTAGTTGTTTTAAGATTGATTGTTGGACGTACGGAGACAACTTTTCAAAAGTCGCACTTTTCTCAGGCAAACTCATGCCGCGCAGAATCTGCATTCGTTCTTGCGGTTTGTATGTAAGTAACTTCACGTAATCGACTTCTTTCTTTGACATGTGCCTCAAGTATAACAAGTGTGACACGGTTTAATTATGGGTTATTCAAAAAAGGCCGGCGCCCTCCGGGCGCCGGCCTTTTTTGAAACTACCTACTCAATAATCTCAATGTCTGAACCTTCTTTTAGATCAACAATGAACGCATCTATGGCTGATTGTTCCTTTGAAGTAATAATCTGTGCCTGAACCTGTTCTCTCACTTCCTCTAGAGCTGGCAAACCACCCTCTTCTCCTCCAGCCGTATCGTACACCTCCAAAATTTCTTCCTCTGTCACTTCAATACTTGCCTCTACAAAAACTTGGTCGAGTAGCTCTTGAATCAAAAGCTCCTCTTCAATATCGACGCGAAGAGTTTCTGCATCGATACCCAGCTCGACCATTCTCGTATCAAGCGCGTCTTGGCCACCCATTTGTTCAACGATGTCATCGAGTCGAGCATCAAGTTCCGATTGAGCTATCTCGATTTGACGATTATCAGCCTCCTGTAACAATAGCTCAGTATTAATTAGTACTTCCAAAGACTGACTACGAATTTCTGCTTGAGCTGAAGGATTGGTGATATCTACTCCCTGAGCAGCTGCCATCTGGCTAAACTGATCTACACTGGTCTGTAAATCAGCGTTTATAATCTCTTCTCCATTCACTACTGCCACCACCTTTTTGGCTTCTTGCGCTTCGATTACCGAGCTGAAGATACTAGTCGAAGACCGGCCTTCTTTTTCCAATAAGTAAAGTACCCCGAAGAAAATTACACCAACGATCAAAAATGTCCCTACGTATAATTTAATATTAGATTTTTTAACCACCGCCTCAGTTGCAGCCACCGATGCTTGTTCTGGTACCGCAGTTACTTCTGGCGTAGTGGTTTTTGTTTCGTTCTCATTCATAAGTTTTATTTAAAAGAGTCCGCCAATTAAGTAACAGCGAATCACATTAACTAGAATATTACACTAGCCTCCTTATTAAGACAAAGCTATTTGGTGTTGAGCACTCCAACTAGCTAGCACAATGGCGGTGGCTGCCGCAGCATTCAGCGACTCGCACTGGGAATGAATAGGAATGGAAATTAATTCGTCACACACCTCTTTCGTTTTTTCACGCAAGCCTGAACCTTCGTTACCAAGCACAAAGACTGACGGCTTAGTGAATTTTTCATCTACGGAATTAGTTGAACCCTTCCCCTCCAGGCCATACACCCAAAACCCACTGTCTTGCAGGTCACGAATAGTTGAGTTGACATTTGGAATGGTAACCAACGGAATCTTAAAAGCCATTCCTGCCGAAACCTTTACTACGGTTCCAGTAACTGGTGCCTGATTATGCGGTGGAATCAGCACCCCTTTAATACCAAAGGCAGCCGCTGAGCGAATCACTGCTCCTACATTATGTGGATCCTGCACTTCCCCCAACACCAACAAAGCAGTATGTTCCCCCACCGACAAAGATTCTTTAAACTCTTTATACGGCACAGTCAGCTTGTCAGGATGAAGCCCGATTACCACCCCCTGATGAGCGGCGTTAGAAGAAATTCCGCGCGGCGGATTTTTCGGATTTAGGACCTTGACTGGGATTTTGGCCTGATCTACCAAGCGCAAAATGTCCTCATCCGAAAAATCCGCCGCCAACACTACCTCGACGACAATATCCGGCCTTGTTTCCAAAACCTCTTTGGCGGCATGTTTACCAAATATGTATTCGGTTCCTTTTTTCATAGCGGCATCCTAGCACGTTTGTGTTTATTTGGTAGCGTTTGCGATGCTTTTGATGTAGGCGACGATCTTGTCCTGAGTCTCCTTGGCCAACTTTTTGTTCGCCGACTCAAACATCACCTTAAGCGCATATTCGGTCACACTAACCTTCACCCCTCCCCAGACGTCACCGCAATCTACCACTAAGCCATCAAATCTCTTGATGCTCTTTGGTTTTAATTTTGTGGTGATAAATTTTTCGGTCTTGGCTAGGGCCAACTTTTTATCTTTAACCAACACAATCACATCCTCAGTTTGTTTGTACTTTTGACAAGGTTTAACCATCTGACCAAAGGTCTTACCCTCAGCTTTTGCCTCAGCGTAAGCTTCCATTACCGCCAATAAAGTCAGAGTGACCGAATCTGTAAAGAAGTAATCTTTGAAGTAAAAATGACCTGAGTGCTCACAAGCAAAAATCACATCCTTTTTTCGCATACTGTCTTTAATGAAAGCGTGTCCAACCCGCATAATCACCGGCTTACCTCCATCAGCTTTAATTGCTTCTTCATAAGATCGACTAGTCAGCATTGTATACCCCAGCTTAGCCTTAGGCTCTTTAGCCAACAGTCTACCCGCAATCAACGCTCCAATATCTGCGCTATTTACATACTTGCCAGTTTCATCCAAAAAGGCAATTCGGTCACCGTCACCGTCAAAAGAGATACCAAAATCATATTTCTTTTTCTTCAGGCGATCCTTCAGCTGACGTTGGTTTTTACTCAAAGTGGGATCAGAATCTCGGTTGGGAAACCGCCCATCAAGCTTACCGAACATAACATCAAATTTAGCTGGGAGTTTTTCTTGCAGCAAAGGCAAAAGTACTCCGGCCATACCATTACCAGCATCGCACGCAATTTTCATGCCAGCCACTTGCTTGGCCTTAAAGCCCTTCAGCACAAACTTTTGATAACCCTTCAGAACGTTCTTCTTGGTGATCCGGCCGCGCTTTTTCGCATCAATAAACTGCCCTCTCTCGATGCGTCGGCGAATTTTATTTAAGCCGGTCTTTTCGGTTAGCGGAATCGCTTGAGCGTGCACCAGCTTGAGACCATGATAATCCTTGGGACTATGAGACGCTGTAATCATTACTCCTGGCAGATCGAGCGTGCCTGAAGCGTAATAAAGTGCCGGAGAATGCACCATTCCAACATCTACAATTGACGCGCCGGAGTCTGTTGCTCCTTTAACAAAAGCTTCATACAAACCATCGCTATGTATTCGCATATCTCTAGCCACCACCAACCTCTTATAACCAAACTCCTCCACAAAGGCTCTACCAATAAAGTAAACTAACTCATCATCTATTTCTGTTGGGTAAATACCTCGAATATCTGCCGCCTTAAAGGCGCGGTTGTAATCTGCCTGTAATTTGAGTGTCATAAAAATAGTATACAAGAGTGATTTAAGGGAACTGCTAAGTTAAGCAGTGAACAACTTAAAACTTGACACTTTCCTAATTTATATTATTGTATCTCAACGCTTTTGTACTTGTGCTGGCTGCATTGGCTTCTATAAATAACCCGCCTGCACGCCTGAGACACAAGTCTCAACTAAAAACTAAATGACAACGGAAACTTCAAGACGTCCGCAAAGACGACGTCGAAACTATTCTGGTTCTAGAGGACCAGCCAATAATTCTTTTAATCGTAAGCGACCAGGTCGCAGTTTTTCACACCGCCAGCGAAATAGTAGAGGACGAAGTGGTGGTGGCCGAAAGCAACCGACTTTCAACCCATCACAATTCATAAACAAGAATCCGGTTGAAGTGGAAGAGGTAGAGTATGTGGCCAAAAATACTTTTAATGACTTTGGTTTTCATCCCAAAATCGTTAAAGCGGTGACCAGTCAGGGTATTGAGACCCCTTCCCCTATTCAAGACCAAATCATTCCTCTTATCGCTAAAGGTAAAGACGTGATTGGTCTGGCTGAAACTGGTTCTGGTAAGACTGCAGCCTTCCTACTTCCCCTTATTCAAAAAACTCTTAGCAATAAGCAAGAGGTAACACTAATCCTTGCTCCTACGAGAGAATTAGCGATTCAAGCCGAACAGGAATTTCGTAAGTTTAAGGGTGACTTCAAGATGTTTGCCACCACCTGTGTTGGTGGTACCAGCATTCGTCCGCAAATCAGAGCTCTCAAGCGACATAACCAATTTATTATCGGTACCCCCGGACGTGTCTTAGACCTCATAGATCGAGGCGAAATCAAGACTCACAAGATTACGAACGTAGTCTTAGACGAGGCTGACCGTATGCTCGACATGGGCTTCATTCATGACATGAGAAAAATCCTGGAAGACGTGCGAAAAGATCGTCAAACGCTTTTCTTCTCTGCCACCATGACCAAAGAAGCTGAGAGACTAGTGAATGATTTTATGGTCAATCCTGAGACAGTCTCAGTTAAAAAGAAGGATGTGACCAACAGCATCACCCAAGATGTTGTGCCTTACGAGCACACTCATAAGTTTGACACTCTACTAGCTCTCTTGGCCAAAGATAATCTGAAGAGAGTAGTGATATTCGGCGCCATGAAACACAGTGTAGAAAAGTTAGCTAACGAACTGTGTCAACACGGAGTCAAAGCTGAATCAATTCACGGCAACAAATCGCACGGGCAAAGACAACGTTCTCTAAATGCCTTCAAGAGCGGTAACGCTCGAGTGCTTGTGGCCACCGATGTCGCTGCTCGCGGTATCCACGTCGACAACGTAACTCATGTGATCAATTACGACCTACCAAGTACGTTTGAAGATTACGTACACCGAATTGGTCGAACTGGACGCGGGGTGAACAAAGGAGAAGCACTCACCTTTGTACCAAAACAATAAGAAAAGGCCGGCGCTTCGCGCCGGCCTTTTCTTATTAATCTAGATAAGAGTCAAAATAAACTGCATGGCAAGTATAACCACGTGGGTTCTTTTGCAGATAATCTTGATGATATTCTTCAGCAGGCCAGAATCTGGTAAGCGGCTCGAGCGAAGTGACGACGGGATCATCCCAGCGTCCAGACTCATTCACAATCAAGATCATTTCTTCTGCAACTCGCTTCTCTTCGTCGTTTGCAAAGAAAATCGCTGACCGGTATGACGTTCCTCGGTCGTTACCTTGCTGGTTGAGGGTGGTTGGATTATGGATCTGAAAAAAGAAGTCGAGCAACTTCTTATAGTCAGTCACCTGTGGATCATATTCTATTTCAACCGCTTCCGCATGACCCGGATGGTTTTCATAAGTTGGATTGTCATTCTCTCCTCCACAGTAACCAGCTTCAGTATCGAGGACTCCCGACTGGGTACGCAGTAAGTCTTCAAGACCCCAGAAGCATCCACCAGCTACTACCATTGTCTTACTGGTCTCATTCATATTTAAGTTAATGCTTTTACTTTTTTATAATGCACGACTTCACTAAATAGTACTACTGTATTTGCGCTTTATTTCGTGAAGCAAGCAAAAGGCCGCGAGCGAAGCTCGCGGCCTTTTAATTTACGCACAATACTCTTCCCTCACGATCTTCCCCTCATCATTAACCCAGTAGGTGCCAAGTTCAGTCATTTGCATCCTCCCACCTTCTTTCATAGTAACGTCCATATAGTGTGTCACAGCAAAGCTCTTATCAGCCACCAACGGATCGCTAATCTTGTAGTCATGCATCTCTTCCAGCATCGACTCCCACTGCTTCCCCTTTTCCATCAGAGCCTCCATGCCCTGATACTCTTCACGGTCACCCCAGTTTTCAATACTAACTATCTCTGGACTATACAACTCTTCATACACTTGCGAGCTACCTTCTGGATTGACTCGATTCAACTCCACAAAGCGTTCAGCCACTTCTTTTGTAGTCATAACAAATTTAATTAACTGTTCGAGTGCATTCTAACAGCCATTTTTAGACCAAACTAACCAGAAAAACTGTGGAAAACCTGTTGAAAACATATGCATTTAGCTGTAAAAAACGCGTGATTTTTGCCTTAGTATTATGTGGACTATTCACAGGTTATGCTTTTCAGCCATACCAAACAAAGCTATATTAGTATTACGAGTGTACAGCGTATAGGAGGTCATGGTTATGCACACTCAACCCGTTCTTAAACAGACAAATATCGTTCATCAGATTCCGCTACCATACGGTCTCTACAACTACCTTCAGGTATTGCTGATGTGTTTCTCTCACAACTTCATTGAATGTTGCTACGAAAATCACACCCTGCACCCCAGCAGAAATCAGATAGCCCTTACTTGGAGCGAGCGACACGCGTCAACTTTTTCTAAGTACTTCAGACCGGCTTAAGCCGGTCTCACCTTAAAGAGAACGAATTTTTCTCCGACTTACAGGCTCCCAGTGAGCCTGTTTTGTTTTGTGCTATGATTTTTATATGACCGATCGAAAAATACTTATAGTTGAGGATGAGGAAGCGTTGCGTGAAATGTACGCTACGGTAATAGAAGGAGCTGGCATAGAAACTATCACGGCCACTTCCGGCCAAGAAGGAGTTGCGCTTGCCCTTGAACACAAGCCCGACGTCATTTTGATGGATGTAATGTTGCCTGACATCTCTGGTCACGAGGCAGTACAAAAACTACGCCTAGACAACTGGGGCAAAACCGCCACTGTAATATTTCTCACCAATCGCGACGATGCTGAAAGTGTATTTAAGGCGGTAGAAGAAGGTGGCGATGAATATATCATCAAAGCTCACACCACCAACAAAGAACTTCTCAACAAAGTAAGAAGTTCGATGATGAGCTAAATAAAAAAGCCGGCAGTTGCCGGCTTTGCTGTCACTGTTCTGGTAATCAGACTGCTACAGCGAGAATGTCGTATGGCTCAGAATCTTCTTCAAGCTGAATACCATCAACAATCTCCATTTCCTCGATGATCCAGTATAACTTACCGAATCTAGCTGAAAATGCTTGAGCTTTTGTTATCCCCCATATCACCTCGCGTCCTCCTGGGATATCTTTTACCCGCTTAGGCTTATCGTTCCAGATAACCGTAAACGGTCTAGGGACACACTCTTGTACTGCTACCCCTGCCATGCCTCTTCCTTGTCTGCCGTTGGTGGGATCGCATTATAAATATTAAATTAAATAAATCAACCCCCTAAACAGCTATCAAAACTAGGTTACCTATTCTTGTTACGTAGCATGTTACGTAACATGATGCTACGTAACAGTGTAAAGACACTCTTTATACACTTCATATTTACTCAAATCTAGTGATACATAAGTAACATGTTAAATTTTCCCAATTTTTCTAGTATTAACACATTATTAACAATTGAATATTCTGGCCAAAACTGTTTTTATAAATATGCAATTGTTGAAACGTAATTTTAACCGCTTAGCAGCCACACCGTTTAATAGTTAAGAAAAAAATATGTAATTACCTGAGGTTTATTAAATAAAGTTTATTTTCATTTATGAGTCATTTATTTTTAAAGTTTTACATTAAGAGAGCGTGTATTTTCTTCTCATTACTATCGGGAGTATTAGTAGCATCTGCACTTCTACCTAATCAAGCATCGGCATCAGCAATGCCTGAAATCGACAATACAACAACCAGCAACATATATACAAACGATTTCTCATTTTCTCATACAGGTGATAGTTCTGGAGAAAACTTACTCGCAGTTGTACTCGTTTCACACAGATATGATGCGTTGGGCAGTGTTGAAAGCGTCACATACGGCGGCGAGACTATGACACTTGCATCTACAACCGGCGAAGGGTTAGCGTACATTTATTACCTTGCAGATGCACCTACAGGCACACAAACCGTGTCTCTTGATATTCTTCCGGCAGCATACGCAGCTGGAAGACCTGTGATTGCTACCACTATCACTATTACAGGAGCTGATTTAGACAATCCGATAGATAGTCTAGCAAGATATGACAGCGCTTCAGACAATAGTATTGATACGACTATTACGACGACTCAGGACAATGTCTTGATCTTGGACGTATTAGGAGCTACCACAGGAAATAATCCTACAGTCACAGGTACTGACCATACATCAATTCAAGACGGTACTTATAGCTACGGTATTTACGGATTTGGTTATAAGGAAGCTTCAACAGCAGGAAATCATACACTGGGCTGGTCAACATCTAACCAAACAAATGATTTGGGTCTTGCTTTGATAGGTATCGCCCCTTACTAAAGTAAACATACCTACAGTATAGAGCGTAAGAAATGCCACTAAGAAAAGTGGTATTTCTTATTAACTGAAGTAGTAAAACTAAAATATCAAACCGCTTTTCGATCCCCGTGGAATAATCCTCCAGATTATTTTTTATCGAGTAGCCTGCTCAAACAGAAAACACCCTATTGGGTGTTTTCTGTTTGAGCAGGCTACGAGTCTGAAACGACGTTAGAACTTTTTTACTATATAAAAAGAAAAGCCCCTTTATTTAAACTCACGGGGCTTTATTTACGAGTATGGCTATTCTCTAGCTAGCGGCTTTAAATTCATCAAATGTCATCTCGGTGATACTCACTTCTTGGTGAGGGTAACACGCGTCTTTTACTACACTGATGACTTGGTGCGAAATTTCAGTATCCCAATCAAAGAGAGGTGCCACTATGACCTTAATCGAGTAAAGGTCGACCCGAACACTCGTAACGCCTTCGATTGAAGCCACACCCCTGACAAGCTTCTGCCCAATATCTGACAAATTCTTGAGATATTGCTCAGACTTGCTTGTCAGCGGTAAGTAGAAATCTACCTCCCTAGTACCCTCAGTCAGAGCGGTACGGACGTGAACATTCTTTGTAACACGATCTTTAACAACAAGAATATGATTCATCTTTTTCCCCTATCATCATCGTCATCGTCGTCAGTGAGAATTCACTAACTTTTTTATCATAACATATTATGTACTTTATGTCAATACTTTGCTACCCGACAGGGACTCGTCCCGCTTTTTCTAATTCGCTACGCAGACAGAATCAAAAGACCAAAAGGACCGATCGGTGGATCGGTCCAAATTGGTAGAAAAGAATATGACTCAATGATTAAGAGCTGAGGCGAGAGATTAATCTCTTTGCTCGTTAGTCTTTGACTGATCGACAGTGTCCCCAATCGCCTTCAAAATCCTCCCTAGATTTCTCAGGTCAGTATTGAGTGGATAGTAGTCTTCATCCTCTAAGCTCTTATTCAGCATTTCCCATTCTTCTGTCACTTGACCAATACTGAAATTCTTTGGAGATTCTTCAATGTTGTATACTTCATCATCGTTAATCTCCCAAAAAGAATCGACTTCAAGTTCAAATGTATCACCATCCATCACAAGTCTGTCGAGGACTTTCTTGAGTTCATCTCCTTTGATTGTGAGTGTTTTAGTCATTTTTTTTGTCATACTTTTTAATAATCTTCTCGGCATTACCCTCAAAGGTTTTAATCTCTCGATTTAGTTTATCAACTCTACCATTAATTATTTGATTTCGTAATTCAGTGTTATTTCCGGCAGCTTTAAGTCGTCCATCGTTGTCAAACTTATCTGGATTTTTGACGTAATCATTTAGCTTTTTCTGGTGATTTTGAATTTGCTTATCTAGCGACTTGAGCGACTTCAAATCTGAGCTGGAGATATTTTCTATAATCTTTCCAGCTTGATAGAAATTATCTCCATTCTTAAGAGCCATTCGTGCCGCCAGTCCAAACCCTGTACCACCCGGTGCAGCTAAACCAGCCAGATCAAGTCCTAGGTATCCAATCTCAGCTTTTACATCACCACCTGTTACCACAGCCTCTCCAATCTTGTAGAGGTCGTAGGCAATGAACCCTATATCAATTGCAGACTCAATATATTCACCATTCTTATCTACATACTTGAGCGGATTATTTGCTGTGTAACTGTAGGAGTTGTGTGTTTGGGGATTTTGAAGATAAAAGCCTAGCCTGTCTCCAGTCTTGTCCTGAACTGTTTTCCAATCTCCTAGAGCTAATGCTACCGGATCCTGCGAAGTGAAGCGTCCAGTATCGCCGGCGTAATACCTTGCACCCATAACAGCATGAACGACACCAGCCGGTTGATTTTGTACTCGTGGCTATATTATAGAAAGTACTAGCTGTGGCTTGTCCTATTTGACCACTACAAGTATCAGGAAGCAGATCATTAAAAAACACCTCACCCACCACAATTCTTAATGGTCAATTGTTTTACAAATTCGTAGTGCTTTTTTCAAGAAACGGACAGCTGTTCTATAGCTATTTTAGCTCAAAAAGTGACAAAAGTGACAGTTTTTACGCTTTGTCTTCGTACTTTGAAATGAACCTTTGTTTTGCTGCTTCATATTCCTCCTCAGTAGTAAGGATTTGGTCGTAGCGATAAATTCTTCCACCTGCACCAAAAGCTTTCAGATATTGATTCAAATATACTTGCGGGTTCAATATCAAGAATTCTCCATCACGAACCCATCCTTCGGACATATCAAAGTTATAGCTAATACTATGTCCTGCTACATTTATCCATCTATGTGCAAGTACGTTACGCCACTCATGTATCTCCGCCGCTATTTCAGAGAATTGAGTATCGGGGGTTTTACCATCGATAAAATTCTGAAGAAATAACCTGTAACCCTTCAGTCCATCCTCACCGAAGATTCCATGTGAGATAGTAAGCGCAATTGAGTGAGTGCCCAGAAACATCAATGTGGTCTGACGATTCGGTGGATTATCAAAAACAGCTCTTAGTTCATTTACAAAATGATTCGCCATTGAGTTTATGACCGTCTCAATAACTTCAATTGGGTGGTTTTCGTTAAACCGCTTCAGTCTTTGCTCATACGTTTCCCCGAGGTGTGCGTTGTTTTCAGACATACCACAGAGTTTAAAGCACTGAAGCTTTAAACAAAGCTCCGAATTCTGCTTTAAGTAAACTTTCGACAGTTACATCATTGTTAATATTGAAATTGAAAGTCATATTAAAAACTTTCTTTTCTTCTTCACCTCTCTCGATACCTTCCACTATATCAATACCGTATGCCGAAACTTTGAAATTAAATAAATTTGAACCAGTATTATCTGGGGAATCCTTAAAATCAATCAAGCCTGAATCACTTAGGTATACGATTGCATTGTACAAATCATTGTCTGTATATTCTTTAAAGTCATCGACTCCAAAAATTGATTCTGATCGCCTATCAAGTTGCACGCCTGACACATTATTATCTTGACGTGACTGCCAAAAACCAAAGCTCACACGAGCATCTTTTAGCTGTCCCACATCTTGTCTCTGTAATAAATAAAAATACAAAAGTATCTCACCTGAAATTGTCTTGACTGTTTTCATAAATCAAAGCTTCTTCTCTTTAACCAAACGCCAGTAGTGATATCCAAGTGCAGTCAGTCTACATGATTTAGAATTTTGAGCAGCATAATACATATGCTCTTCGCCAACAGGAACAACTAGACCTACGCTCACAAATTTTTGTAAATCCTTCATAATCTCTACCTTATCTGGATCAGCAATATCCTTATTATCGAATTCATAACTTGGATCTAGTTTATGTTCCGACTCTGGCTTTTCAAAATATTCAACAATCATTCTCAGTTTTTCCGCAGGAACTTGGGGGTTAATTTTTCTTAACGAAGTAAAGCGAGAGACATTTGTTTTAAATACTGGCCGCTGATCCCAAGGTCCTAATGCTTGATCGATATATGCGTATACACTTCCCGGAGTGATTTCTCCACGTAAATCAGCGGCACCACCTTGCAAGGCATCAATAAGTAAACTGGTAAAGATTCCGTGGCCGTTAACTTCGACAGACGCCTCGTCATTCTTGCTGGCTGTCAAAACAACTACCCCTTCAGCAATTTGTGTCACTGTTTGTTCACCAGCGACATCTGGAGAACCAAATTGCCCAGAATGACAGCAGTCCAAGATGATTATCTTATCTTTTGCTTTAGATTTGTTAGCCAGCCCAAGAATTGTGTTCATTGACACCCCTTCGTCATTCTTTTGATGATCGGGTGTCACCAAAAAACCACCCTTTGAATCTAAGTGCCCATGCCCAGAAAAATAAAGTAGCGCAATATCAGAATCTCCCTCAAACAGCTCTGTAATGGCTGTCATAAACTCAGATTTGGTAGAGACATTGGTTAAGAGACGGACATCAAAATTCGGAGACCCATCACCATTCTTTTCGAGAGTATTTGCTAACGCAGAAGCATCATTTATGCAACCATTCAGAGGTGCTGTCGGATATTCATCAATTCCTACTGCAAGTGCTTTTTTCATAATTAGAGTTTTGAAATAAATGCTTTTATATTTGCCCAACTCCACACATTAATTCGCTTATTTTTTAGAAATGCAGGCAACACTGGACGGTCATCATTTATGTACATAAGCATTACTGGCACATCTTCTTCGTATGCACACTTGAGCTCAAAAATTTCTCCGTCAGCTGCGGGTGTATTTTTACTAATCAAACCAATTACACCATCACAACCTTTAATCTTAGTACGACATTTTGTCTTCCATTCTGACTTCCAAGGTTCTTTTACAGACATATCAACAAACGTGAATGGAGAGTTCTCGTTCTTTGACTGACCTACTAAAAAGTCTCGATACGTCTTGTCTTCCATTGCAAAACTGATAAATACTCTTTTCATGATTTTATTACTTATTTTTTAATCACATCAACTACTTTTCCGCTTATCTGGAACTCATCATCTTCAGAGATGTAGATTGGATGGTAGTTCTCTGTAGAGTCAGCTTCGAGAACAATACGATTGTTCTTATTGTCCTTACGGAAACGCTTGATGGTCGCTAGACCATCAATCACAGCTACGACAATCTCACCATCCTTCGGCGTAACGTCTTTACTGTCTACCACCACGTAATCACCATCTTCGATCGTCACTCCCTCACGAACCTCTGCTTTGTTCATAGACGGACCATCAGCGACCAAGATATAGAGATCTTGTTTTCGTCGAGGCAACATCTTTGCTGAAACTTTGAGGTACCCCTCAACACGTTCATCGGCAAATACAGTCTGCGGACCACAGTTTGCCATACCAACAATCGGGAGCGAGAAGAATAGTCGCTTTGCCTGTGGCATATTGAAGCCACGCTTAATCGGCTTTATTACATTCTCATCAAGATTCACCTGCAAAAGACCCTGCTTATCGAGCTGTAGCAGGTGATGTTTAACAATCTGTGGCTTACCGTCTGCACCGATAAGCTTGGCAATCTGACGGAGGCTTAAAGGACCCAAGTCCTGACCCTTCGCCAAAAGTAATAATTGTTCTTGTAGTTGATGCATAACCCCCTTATTGTATCATATTTTGAGGAAAAAAGTAACCTATATCGTCAAGTTATTTTACACTCTTGACACCCTAGCAAACGGGAGTATCATAGGGTCAGCAATAGTTCTCCATTACAAGCATAAGAAAATGTGTAATATGAATACCCTACTGGTGACATATGACTTGATGGCTCCCGGAAAGGACTACTCACGTCTACACGGTTTTCTTGAATCGCATTCAAGTTGGGCGAAGCCTGTACGCTCTGTCTACTTAATCAAAACCGCTCGTTCTGCCGAACAATTTCGAGATGACGTCGGTGCGTATATCGACCGGAACGATAAGCTCCTTGTCATTAACGTAACTGACGATAGTGCAGCGTGGTGGAATTTGTCAAACAATGTCGGTTCATGGATCCAAAACAACCTTTAAAACTACCCTGAAAAAGCACCGTCGGACGAGCGTGCTTTTTCTTTTTGGTGATTTAAATGCCGTGAATAAGCGATTCTCAACTCATTTTAAAACGATTTTGAAAAACGGATATGGCTTAAAATAAGGATATTTGCACGAAAAACCACCCTGTTATAATAGATGTATAAACGAATAAAAGTGACTATCCACGCTGGGTAACCTTTTAAATAAGGGCCCCGCACAACCGATATTTTCGGTGTGCGGGGCCCTTTTCGTTTGTTTAGTAAATAAGCAATACAATAGTATGCAAACAACACAATTACAGTGGCACACCGAGGAGCGAGTGGTAAACAGCCTCACTCCCCACAAAGATACGCCACGCAAGATTAGCAAGGAACAGGCAGAGCGCTTGAAGCAGAGCCTCAGCGACTTCAGTCTGGTAGAAATTCCCGCCATCGACATCGACGGCACGATTCTCGCCGGACACCAACGTATTAAGGTGCTGAAGGATACCGGGCACGGTGAAGAGAAGATCGACGTCCGTGTGCCAAACCGCAAGCTGACCGAGGAGGAAGCCAAACGCTACCTTATCGCCAGTAACGCTATCGACGGTGAGTGGGACTTCCCGATACTGAAGAATTTCAGTACTGAGATACTCCTAGATTTAGGATTCGACCAGAAGATAGTGGACGATCTCTGGAACGGAAAAGTCGGAGAGGACTTTGAACCCGAGAAGGAGCTCAAGAAGATTAAGAAAGCGACGACACAACCAGGTGACATCATTGAGCTTGGCAAGCACCGCCTTATCTGCGGTGATTCCACCAAGGTTGAGACGCTTGAACGCCTGTTTGGCGACGAACGAGCGGACATGATTATGTCTGACCCGATCTATAACATCGCCGTTGACTACAACAAAGGTATCGGGGGCAAACAGGCGTACGGAGGAACGGTAGACGACAGCAAGTCAGACGCTGAATACAAGCAGTTCCTCAAGTCCAGCATGGAAGCAGCGCTCGCAGTCACCAAGCCAGACGCCCACGTCTTCTACTGGAGCGACGAAACATACATCTGGCTCATCCAGACGCTCTACCGAGAGCTAGGTATCACCAACAAGCGTGTCTGCTTGTGGCTGAAGAACGGACAGAACCCTACCCCAGGGGTAGCATTCAACAAATGCTACGAACCGTGTACCTACGGCACTCGTGGTAAGCCGAAATTGGTCAAAGGGGTGAACTCGCTGAACGAAATCATGAATAACGATATGACCACTGGTAACGCACTCATTGACCAAGTACACGACCATTTCACCATCTGGCCTGAAGCTCGTCTCTCATCCAAAGAGTACGAACACAGCACGATGAAGCCAGTTTTGCTCTACGAGAAAGCGATTCGTCGCTGTACCTACACCGACGATATCATCCTCGATAGCTTCAACGGCTCAGGAAGTAACCTGATAGCCGCCGAGAAGCTAGGGCGCCGAGTGTTCGCGGTGGAGATTGAACCAATCTTCTGCGACCTCACCATTAAACGCTTTGAAGCTGAAACAGGCATCAAGGCAAAGGTAATCCGCCATGAAACGAAAGCGAAAGGAACTACCGTTCCTCGAACAACTCGAAAAGGTACCTAACGTATCACTCGCTTGTGAACGAGTTGGGATTGCTCGTAACACTGTCTATCGATGGTGTAACGAGGATCCCGACTTCAAAGCGAGAATGGATACAGCACTATCGTGCGGCACTCAGTCTGTGAACGACCTTGCTGAAAGCAAGCTGATTTCGCATATCAACAACGGCAATCTGCGGGCGATTCAGTACTGGCTTGATAACAACAAGAAGACGTACATCAAGCCGAGACCAAAGGTGGAACAACCGACGTTCTCTCCAGTAACGAAGATTGAAATCGTCGCTCCCAAGAATCACACCGCTAAAGTGTCAAAGAACAAGAAGGGCTCAAAGAAATAGCTCTTCGATAATCATTTTCCAATCATTATTGGAGAGACCTTGAGCAACTGAATGTGGAGTAATAGCGAATGTGGTGTCAGTATCTCTCGCTAGATAGAGCCGACGTGGGTTCACTTCTATAAACGGTTTATCCGTTAGTTGTTGCCAATCTTCTTGGTATGACAGTGAGTAACAGATCACGTACTTAGGTTTATGTTTATGAATTAGGTTTCGTAATGCCTCAATTCGCTCACTTTTGTATGTTTCTAAATAGTCTTTTCGAGAGGATAAACCCTCGACACCTGAATCAGCGTAGAGCCAATCTTTTTCTGCAATAGACTTTGATGGCAGTGGCATGAGTTCAAGTAGCGCATGGTTACTTTGCTTTCGACCCAGTTTTTCAATTTGAAACTGTCTAATTTCTTCCTTATCCGGATGAACCTTGCTTTGAGAGTAGAGCATCATTTCAATCAGCCGACGATACGTCGGCTGTATTGGTGCTCCATCTTCAAACCAATAAACATGACCAGGGTCTACTTTTAGATCATCATAGATATCACAGACTTGCTGATGAGCAGTAGCGGTGAAGCGGTCTAGTAATATTTCGTTTGTTTCGTTATAACCTTCTTCCATACCGATGAACCAGTATGGGCCGTTGAGGTTGCCGTAACCCCAAAAGTTCTTGATACGCTCTTGTATCAATATCTTAAAATGCTCCCAGTCGGGAGCTACTGTTGTATTCATAATGCACTGTAGCGGATTTAATTTAGTGTGGTGAACCTAGAGTCTCTCAGACAGAAGGCTCCCCGCCATCGCGATCCCGGAGGACCCATATCTGGTTTCCCAGACACGACCGCTACAGTGACTCTGACGGAGAGTCTTCTATACTGTAGCGGTTTTGTATTGGACCATGCCGCCAACGGAGTTGCTCGGTTTAGGTCAAGTTGTAATGAACATAATAGCAAAATACTGCTATCAAATAAAATTCTATCGCTGACACTCAATCTTGCTAAGACTTTGTGCCTAGTATGTGACGTATCGGTTGCTCTGCATAGCTATGCACCAGATACTGGTCTGGCATTAATAAATTAAAAGTATGTATGAAACGAGCAACATTATATGCAAGGGTGAGTTCGTCCTTGCAAAGAAGGGATAAAACCATTGAAAGCCAGATTGAAGCATTAAAAAGACAAATAGCTGAAGCTGGCCACATCTTAGTCAAGGAATACATTGATGATGGTTATAGTGGAGCTGAGTTAGACAGGCCTGCCATGAATAAGCTTCGTGAGGATCTAAAAACGAAGCAATTTGATACCATCTATTTTCTAAATACAGATCGTATAGCCCGAGAAGTGACCTATCAAACGATTATTATTGCTGAGATTCTTAAATACAAAAAACAGATAATCATCAACGGGAAAGACTACGTTCATAATCCTGAAAACAAATTTACTCTTACTGTCCTAGGGGCCGTCGCGGAACTAGAAAGAGCAAAGATTGTAGAACGAGTGATGCGGTCGAAACAGCTTCGTATTAGCCAAGGTACTCTCTCTGGAAATGGATGCCAGGTGTATGGTTATGATCATCACCGCAGAACCCAAACGTCACCTCCTTCATATACTATAAATGAAACAGAAGCAAAGATAGTCCGCTGGATATTTGAAACCTACACCAATGGTGAAATTGGTATGAACAAAATGTGTCAGCAATTAGAAGAAATGAACGCCCCAACAAAACAAGGTCGAGGACTGTGGAGAGTATCGCTTATCAAAGCCATGCTAAACCAAGAAATGTATACCGGAGTCCGTTACTACAACACAATGAAAAAGAAAAGTTTAACTAGTTCAGAACATAAAACCAAGGTAGTTAAGCGAGATCGTAGTGAATGGATTGGAGTACCAGTACCATCAATTATCTCAAAAGAACTATTCAATAAGGCTCAAACGAAACTAGAACATAATCGAAAAAGATATAGGAACCCGAGAGTCCCACAAATGCTTTCTTCCCTAGTGCGATGCGGGTGCTGTGACGGGAGCATCTTTGCTAATCGGCGTTACTACGTAGATAAACGTATGAAAAAACCCAAGGCGTACTACAAGCTTTCATATAAATGCAATTATAAATTCAGCAAATATATGCATGCTGAGAAGAACAGGCCGAAAATGAAACCTTGTGACAATATTGCTATTAAGGGATCGGTTCTTGAGGAGAAAGTCTTCACTATGATTGAGAGTCATCTGTTTAGTGACAGGAAACTGAAGGCGTGCATGAGCCATTTCAAGCGTCGAGTACAAGCAAATGAGATACGGTTCAACAAGAAAATAAAGTCAAACGAAGAGAAGATGAGGAAGATTGAGCTAACAAAAAAGCGACTGATTGATATTTATACTTCCAGCGAAATTGATAGAAATGAATACGTAGATAAGAGTCTAGAACTTGATAATACGATTAATAAGTTAAAACTGGAGAAACAAGAGTTGCTGAAAAAGATTCCACTCTTGCACAAAAAAGATATCGTTGATATCGCAGTGAAGAAGTACTGTACTGAGGCTAAAGCTAGATACAGGAAATGCTATGACTTTGACACTAGACGTAAATTTCTCCTTGATTTTACAAACAAGGTTGTTTACTACAATGATAAAGTTGAATACCACGGCTCGGTACCAGTAGAAGTTGAAGTAAACAAAAAAATCGAGACAACTAACATCGAGTATTGTATCAAAGATAAAATTCCTTATTCTGAACGACTTAAGAAGCCAAAAGGACCAATCGGTGGATCAATTCCGGTTAATAGGAAAGAATTTGACACCTTCTCAGAAAAATCAGAAGAACCATGCTATAAATAGCTTGTGGAAGAAACTGCAAACAAGAAAAAATTATTCAGCTCCCTGTCTTTAACTAAGGAAGAGCTTGAGAGGCAAGTTGCTGATTATAAGACTTTGAAAGTATACGAATCAGCTCGTGGCATACCTCTATTGATACTAGTTGCTATGTTCGCGTGGAGCTTCGGATTAACTCAGTTCTACCCTGAACTTTTTACTCTCGCTGACATGCTTGTTTCAATACTTATGTACGTTCCCTTCATGGTATTCACGTACTTTGGACACCGGTGGGGCATCGTAGGTTTATTGACCCTCTACACATTCGATAAGTGGTACATAATGGCTTTTACGGGTAGTGTCATTACGAGCCTCATCTTTTGGGGACTTGTGTCTATATATCTTTATAGAGCTCTACAAGTAGAAAATGAAAGGAAAAGACAAAAGGAGGTTGTCTTACCACTAGAAGCTGAGGCTTAGATACTGTTCACGCTCATCATTCCAGTCATCAACACCAATCGCTAAGTTTTTATACTTTTCTGCCATCTCCTGATTTCCACGGCGGTGATAGATTTTAGCGTACCAACCATAATGTTCTGACTCATCGTAAACGCTCATTCTTCCAACTGTTTCCTCAAACTTATCTTCCTCACCACGCAATAAGTAAGTGTAAGCAAGGTTATCTAAGTTTTCGTCATCAGGAAGTAAGCTCACTAACTCTAGATTGATTTTCAAGGCCAAGTCTAGATCTTGACGATAGGCAGAACTCAATGAGATACCGTTTAAGAAATGTCCGTATGTATGGAGTAAATAATCGTTTGTTGGATCTACTACATACCCTTGCTCTAGATATTTCAAGATTCCGTCTGGGTTCTCAAGCTCCCACTCAGCCTGTGCCAGTGCTTCATATCTTTCTCCATTGTCTTCAGGATATTTTTCAGCAGCTAAACGATAATACTTAACAGCATTTTCTATATCTTCGGCATCTTCAAAGTCCTGAGCTCTGAAGTAAAGAGTGTCTGCATCCAAGTTCTCACTAATGTCTGCAACATCTTGAACAATATCCTGTACCTGATCTTTTATATCAATAAGACTAGTTGGTTTGTGGGATGGTGCATCTTCAGAAGCCAATCCCTGCTCAGCGTACTTTTGTTCTGTGGCATACAGTGATTTAGCAAGTGTTTCGTATGCTGTATTGTGCCAGTTTAGGATGTAATCAATCACCTGAATATCATTATAGACAGCAATTGAACCCTCAACATCATCAGCTTTTAACTTCTCGATCATTGCTTCACGAAGTTTGGTACTGGTCTTATATATTGCATTTATATCCTCAGTGATACTGGTGGCTAGTTTGAGATTATTTACGTACTCTTCATCTGTTTCCCACCAATTGCTACCTCCCTGAGACTCATCATCACTTGGAACACCCAAGCTTTCCGCAACAGCATCTATCTGTTTTTTTGCATTGTTCAATGAATCTGTTAAAACAATCTGATCATTAAAATACTCCAGGTCATACTGATAGTTCGAGATTGTTTCTTGTTTCAAGTCCGCATCAGCAAAAATACCCTCGACTTCATCCTTCAATGACTGGTATTGTTCCTTTTTTGTTTGCTCATAAACAGTAAGCTCTTGGTCAAGTACATACAGGTCGTCTCCCATCCAATCTTCTTCAACAAGTACAATCGTTGATCCAATACTATTAAGACTAATAACCAGAGTATTTCTTTCCGGATTCTCCAACAACTCCCTAAGTTGTTCATCAGTAAGACTTTCAGAAGTGCTGGCAAAGCTTCCTCCAGCGCGAACATTAGAGTTTTCTTTCATATAAAAACTCTCATTCATAGCTTTCTTATCAGCTACTCCCATGTACACTCCTGCACCTGCAGCAGCAATCACTAAGCAAGCTATAAGGACCTTGATTCCAAAACTTTTGTACTCCTTTTTTTCTTCTATGCTAATCGGACCATTTCCAGTAAGCACAAGCTTATGTTTATGGACAGCGTAAATGAAATATAGAATAAGTGCCAAATAAAGCGATATCTGAACCCCCCACGCAACCAGTCCAGCTGTAGAACTCATATATTCCTGTAGAGCAGGATCATTTTCAGCACTAATTAAGACATCTAGATTGATGAAATAGAGTACGCAAAACAAAAGTGTGCTGAAGAAATCTATAGTCAACCAACCCATTGCCACGGGATAAAAATTCTTTTCTTTAAACCAAAGCAAAACAAGTAACAAAACTGCCCCTGCAACCGCAATAAAGTTTATTCCATCATAAACAAGACCGAGGTTATAAAGATCGAATGCTTCTTTTGCTTGATTATCTCCTAAAGTAATCTCGTATAAAATATAGCCAATCACTATGACCATATACAAAACCAGAAACTTGATTGAGGTTGGCACTGCCTTCATACAGGAACTATTTCATATTAATTGTTATTTTTCAAACTATATCATTACCCAGACAGCAAACAATCAGTCGTTCTATCTGTCGGTTTTGACAAAAGGTAGCGATGAATTTATTGAACGTAAGCTACCTTAATAGTTTTGGATTTGACTCTCTTGAGAAAGGTCAATTAGTCCTTTGCGGAATAGCTCCGCTCTCTCTGACCTTCAAGAAATTTGTAAGGATCGCCACCGTCGAATGGGAATTGGGGACTTTTCTCAAGCACTTTATCAATAATATTTTTAATACCATAGTATTCATTGATAAAGTCTAGACCTTGATGAGTAACACCTTGATCATATTTATCTGCGATACCTATAATCCATTCCACAAGAAAATCTTCATTTAAGAAATCCTCAATTCGATACTTATCATCTTTATAATCATAGTATCCGAGATGAACATCTTTGTATTTTTCTATTATTTTTGTTTTATCCTCCTCCATTCTTTTCATTTTGCTTCTTCTTAACCCGATAATCAAGTCCTTCAGCTTTGTTTGTATTCGTAACTTTATGATACGTAGATATTTGACCTTTTTCATTTAAGCCAACCAACTCTCTGTTACTTGGATTGTAATAATCGACCTTTCCATCAGCATTCTCCAATCTCGTAAAACCACTACCTGGTTTCATAGCGTCATTAGCTCTGTCGTAATACTCCTGAGCTGACTTAGCACCTAACAATTCCCCATGATCCTTAAAGTGATTAGTTAAGCTATTCTGAGCATTACCTGCTCGTCCTGCAGACCAAGCATTTCTGTTCATCGAGACTTTCGCTACATCTCCAGCCTTACCTAAGACTCCTGGTACAGCAATGAGAGCAAGATCTAGACCATCAGGGTTATTAGTCAGGGTTTGATAATCATCCACCAACATAGCCACACCTAATGGTGTCGACAAAGCTGCTAGACCAGCCAATATTTGAGGAGCATATATGACAGCAGGGGCAAACCAGATAAATTCACCATTCTTATCAACATACTTCAGCGGATTATTTGCTGTGTAGCTGTAGGAGTTGTGGGTTTGCGGATTTTGAAGATAAAAGGCTAAATTACCTCCAGTCTTGTCCTGAACTGTTTTCCAATCTCCCAGAGCTAGGGATACCGGATCCTGAGAGGTAAAGCGTCCAGTGTCGCCGGCGTAATACCTTGCACCCATATAGTTTAGATCCGTTTCTTCATCATAATCATGGCCGGTATGGCGCTTGCTCTGATCCACCGTCCCTAACTTCTGATCTACCCTCATCGATCCAAATGGATAGTAGCTGAGTAGTTGATCAACTGTTCCCGAAGCATTAGTGACCACATTGGTTGAATTGAGATGATCAAGGTGATTATGATGGATCTCATCAGCAGAACCGTCAGACTCAATGGTTGCTACCAGCATATCTCCAAGGTACACATGCTTAGTAATATCACTGTCCTCTACTTCATACATACTTGAAACATAGTATGTGGTATTTCCATCAGATGATTTACTCACTCGATCACCATTATGATCGTAAGCATAGGTAGTAGTCGCCCCATTCACATCTGATTCAATTAACTCATTTCGATAGTTCCAGGTATAAGAATCAGAACCGAAAGCTGTCACGTTTCCATTGTCATCATAACTAACTGACACTCCTCCGATTGAAGTAGCTGCATGAGGATTCGCATAATTAGTTCCTGTGTCACCAGCATACACATAGGTACCCCCACCTGTCTTTGTCAGTATGTTACCAATTGAGTTATAAGTGAAGTTTCTGAGATAAGAGCTTGTTGCAGAATTTGTAGTCGATGCAGAAGCTAATCGATACAAATCATCGTAGATATAGTCTACTTCACCTAAGAGAGTTGTACTCGAAGTGTCGGTAATCTTTGTGATGTTACCAACTGAATCATACTCGTACTCTAAGCTCTGTATACCTGATCCGCTACTGCCAGCCGCTGAACCGGTGTGCTCTACTATTAACTTAGGATCTTCTGAAGTTCCGTTTGCATCTGCGTACCGAGTAATAATTCTACTATTCGTACTGATTCTAGTTGGCTCAGCATCATCAAAGTCCATACCATGACGGACTCCATACCAAGAGATACCCGAAGAATTAATGTTCCCTTCTCCAATACTATTTAATACAAAGTCATTGTAATCAGTATTATCCCAAGCAGATATTGTTATTCTCGTGTCTGACTGTAGTGTCTCATCCCAATTAGTGAGATCGAAATCACCTACTGCCAATGAACTATTGCTAGCTGGAACAACTCTATCAACCACAACATCTGCACCTGAGTATCCATCAGTCTTTGCGCTTCCATGGATTGATAAAGTCACAGCATCTATGGTATCGGAGCCTAATGACGAGGTATCAAAGCCGAATACCCCTCGGGACATACCATTCCATGCTCCATTGTATCCGTCGTAGATCTGAGCAGTATTGAATGCTCCAACTCCATCAATATCATCATGAACCCACGAACTAGTTGTGTCGTTACGGATTGATGACCATGAGGTCCCTCCAGCAAACCACTGTATCAACCCTCCATCTACCGGACTACTCTGACCAGCTGATGGATAGAATGTTGTAGTGGTATTCCCGACCTTTCCTTGTTTGATTTTTTCGTCATTGAATTTAAGTTTTTTTGCTTCAATTACATGCTCTAGAGATTGCAGAAGAGCCTCCTCCGGATCCTCTTTGAAACCATAGGCGCTAAAGGTCTCTCCATCTAATTCATAGGTATAAGTGACGCTCTTATCTGGCACACTAATCGGCGGATTCTTAAAGATAAACCTTTCGATATCAACTGTTCCATCCTGTCCAAAGCCAATTTGCTCACCTCTATCCCAAACTCTTGCAAAGACTGCCACACCATCTTCCACCTCATTCATATCTACAATATCGATTTTGTATTTATCTCGATCGTGTGATTTCCGCTTTGTCTTTTCGTAAATTAATCTAGCTTTTTCCTGTTTTCCTAATATCTTCTTGTCTTTACTTTCAGTTTTTATCATTTCTTCAGTTGAATCAGATTGAGTAGGCAATAGAACAGGCTCTTCAATCACATTATCGAAAGAGCTTTGTTCAAGATTTTCTGTCGAAGTGGAAGTTTCAACATTTTGTATGTCATCTTGTATCTGTATTTCTTCAGTAGAAGAAGATATGGTTGCTGATTGTTCAACTGGTTCTATCTCTTCAACTACCTCTTCTACAATTTCTGAAGTTACTATCCTCTCTTCTGCCCGCTCTTCTAGAACTAATTCTTCCACTGTCTCAACAGCCTCCTCAGTTACCATTGCTTCAGTTAACTCGAAAAGTTCTGCTTCTAAAGTACGGTGAGCATCACCTCCTGAACCAGTACCTGAACTCGTAGCGACACTTACAATGTTTGATAATCGATAAAGTTCATCGGCACGATATGTCCTTGTAGTCTCAATACCATTACTATGCTCCATGAATTCTACTAACCCGTGTGGTCCATAGTTCAGGTCAGATATTATCTCTGCGAAGCTATCGCCGTCTTCTTTTTGTTCAATCTTGTCTACATTTCTACCCTTATGATATGTGTATTTCACAACTGAACTGTCTGGGTATGTAACTTCAGTTTGATCGCCTTGTCGATTATAGTCGTAACTTGTTACGTATGAAGTACTGTTTAATAATCTAGTTTCTGATTCAGTAAGACCATTTGCAGTATAAGCGTAAGAAGTTGTCATATCAGTATCAGTAATTGAACAAATATATCCAATACCATTCGTACATGAATCGTATGAATAAGTGATCTCTGTTCCAGATTCGCCAGTATAGTCCTCAGTCAGGATACGATTAATGTCATCGTAGGTGTAATTAACAACATGGGACTCAGGATCAGTTTTTTGAGTTAAGTTACCAGCATCATCATACACAAACGACCAAGTTCCGAAGCTTGTATCTGAAGTATCATGAAGATCTTCTAAGCTTGTCCGACGAGATAACCCATCATAAACAATGTTTCGCTCATTCCCTTCCGCATCTGTAATAGTTACAAGATCTCCTCTTGGGTTCCAGTCATATTCGGTTGTATAGCTATTTAGACCTTCATTTTCAGTGACAATACTGATTTGATCATACGCATCATATTCAAAGCTTACATCATTATTCTCTGTATCTGTATGAGTTTCCTTCCACTGATCATACGAAGTGTTGGATGTGCCAACAGCTGTAGTTAAAGCAGTGACTCTACCAAGGGCATCATATGTGTACTGACTGAGTAAATCAGTATCGGTCTGCGCGGAGGATCTAGCTGATCCCATATCGTAAAAAGGTAACGATTCCTTACTTACCAAACCATTATCTCCATACACAATATCTCGGACCACATATTCGTTACTATCCTCCGCTTCAACTCTCTCCTGAATTATCCGACCAAATCCATCAAAATACGAATAAACATCATTGCTTATAGTTTCGTCCAAATGATTTATTTGTTTAGTACTCACTGCACCAACTGTATCTGTATATTCATATTCAGTTATTACAACAGGACTTCCGGTTTGCGGGTCTGGACCAACGATAGTGATAGGTCTGCCAAGATCATCGAACTCGGTTACAAATAACTCACCATTAGGATTGGTTGTCGTTGAAAGATTCCCAAATACATAATCATATTCATAAAGCGAGCTATGACCTTCAGCATTTGTAGAAGAAGCTAGATACAAATTATAGGTATCGTAATCATAATTAATAGCATTTCCTTTTGGGTCAGTTTCTGTAGTTACTAGTCCGTTGCTGTTATAGTCCCATTCAGTGTCAACAAAAGTGGCCCCGGTAACCCAATCTTCTCTTTTTGTTAGGTTGCCAAGAGCAGCAGATCCATAAGTTAAATCGTCATAATAATAGACTGATTCTTGAATTTTGGTATTACTATTATCATTAAGGGTTTCTTTTGTTACAGCTACCAATCCATCCGAACTTGTCGCATATTCATAAAGACTTGTCCTCTTATCAGTCCCTGAATCTGTATAAGTACCGTCTGAGTTTCCGTTTACTTCTCCATATTCAACCATAGACAATACTGAACCATGAGTATCATCGTACGTATACGAAACAGCTTTAGCCCTTTCGTCTACGTCTCCATCATAAGCAAGCTCTACAACACTATCAGTCTTAGTAAATACACTTCCGTCTCCTAGACTAGTTGTAGAATAGTTAACTCGATTTAGAAGATAAAGACTGTCGGAGTTATTGGTTATCTTAGTCTGATACATTCTACCAATTAAATGCTCTCCATCACTTTCTTCTTCTGAGCTAGAATCTAAGTCGTTACCTTGGTGAAAATTAACGATGGTTTTGTTAAGACCCACAACCTCTTCCGTAAACTCACCAAAACCACCAAACCGTCGATCTCGTAAGTCTGCGGTATCAAAATATATCTCACCATAATCATAATCATAAAGGGTCTCGATAACCTGTCCGAAGCCATTATCTTTGGTAGTTGACGCCACAACATATAATGCAATTGGTAGATCTACGTTACGTTGTGATCCTGAAACTGTTTCCTGACTTCCTTTGTAGAAAACTTTTGTTGTTCCACCATGTTGATTTACCACCTCTGTCAGAACATCGGGCTTTCCACCAGCTGCAATATGAATTGAATCAAGTTTGTTACTACTACTAATTTTATGTGCCGACAATATATCGATTAATGAGTCACCATTAATATCTACAAAAGCTGTAGCTCCGTATTGTAACTTTTGGCCCCAGCCGGGATTACAGCATGCAGTTTCTGTAAAAGTTGTGTCCCAACTATCACCTAAGTTGAGATAATATCTCAGGCGATTTGACCCACTATCTGTTTGCCAAGCGATATCAGCTAATCCATCATTATTGATATCAACAAGACGATAACCGTGATCTATGAAATTAGAACTACTGCCAGGATCGTCAACGAATGCAGCTGGTAGACTATTCTTAAATCCATCATGATCAACCCAACCAGTACCAGTATTCACATAAACTCTCTTTACCCAAGAACTATTCACTTCATATGAACTGACCAAATCCGGTAGATCGTCACCATTTATGTCTATAATAAATCCATACGCGTTGTGTAATGCAAATCCGTTATCAGCAGGTATTATGAAATCACTACTCAGAGTCCACTCGCTACCGTCATTAATATACACAGCATTAGTGTTGTCCGGATAATTTAAATCATTATCATGAATTAGATCTGCCAAACCATCTCCGTTTACGTCAATCACTCTCCACCCAAGATCATCCACTCCATCTGTGTCAACAAATGCAAACCTGGCGCTATTAGTTGCAAGGCTCTCGTCAAACGATGCGTCATAAGTCCAACCAGATCCATTATTTAAATAAACGTCACTAAACCAACCAGTATTATATGCTTCGTCAGTAGAATAGATTATGTCGACCAAGCCATCGCCATTAATATCTGGAAATCGTAGTGACAATGTATCGTCGTAGATAAAATCAATCAATGCTGTTGACCATGTTAAATTAAAAACAAATTCCTCGCCGTCATTGAGGTATACATCTCCATCACCCACGAAATCTGCTAACCCGTCTCCATTCACATCTACAAACCTCCATTTGTTTGAAGCGCCTTTTTCATAAAGCCATTTACCGTTTCCAATGTCCCATTTACCGTTTGCACCATCATCATCTTGATCAGCAGAAAATGGCATGAGCGAATTATCATTGTATGTAAATTCGGTTGTCAGCTGGTCACTACCACCTACCATGTCAATTTGAGTTAAAAGTACATGATTAGGATTCACTGCTGAAGTCAGAGTAAGATCATAGTAGTACTCATCTTGACCATCTACTATGACTTGTATTCTATCAACCGCCTTCGTCTGATTGATTTCAAAGGTCGCTTCGTGGGTAGTAGAGGTTGAATTCTTTGAAACTCTTTCAAAATCAATTTCGTATATACCGCCATACTCAATGGTATCTATAAGTAACGATTCGTTATCTTTGTAGTATGAGTAATCTATCGAATTTCCATTAGTATCAACTATCTCGTTTGTATACCATGCATATATCTCACTACTATCATTTGGATTAACTATCCTACTAGCACTTGTACTGCCAAGCGTATAAACATCTCCTGATTTTGTACTTATTGTCCAAACACCATTACTTAAAGTATACGAATGAAAATCTCCTGATTCGTTCTTTGAAATATACTCTGAACTCACCCCAACTTGAACTAACTCCCCAGAAATTGAAGAATAATAAACTGGATCTGAATACAGGTTTTCTATACCCGTTTTATTAATGAGTTTAATGGATGGAATGTCGAGATTCCATCCATGAATACCAAGAATTGAATATTCCTCTTTGGAATTAGAGCTGTAACTTAGATTATGACTAGGGCCGAATCCATTAACTCCTGACGGATAAAGGACAGGGTAAGAATAAGAAAGAGACCCATCAAAAGAATTAACCTGAACGCCATTATCTGATAATGATGAGACATTCTTCGAAATTAACAGGTCGTTGTTCACTAAGCTGGAATCATTATCTGGATGGAAACCATACACATGAGCTATAGGAGCTAATAAAACAGAAACCACAATCAGAAGAGATGTGGCTTTAAATAGCGTACGACGAGATCGAATAAATTCAGATCGACATATATTTTTATGCAACATGATGGACTTTTAGTTGTATAAACTTTCTAGCGTAAAAGACCCTTTAACATTAGCTTTTATGTGAACACACTACAACAATAATTTTTTGTGCATAAACTGTGAATAATTTGTATATAAGTCAAAACTTGTCGATCACTGAATAAATGTTCTCGCACAAGAAAAAATAAACCTGGGTCCAAGTGCTTGTTTACCCGACAGGGACTCGAATCTTACAGATTCTGTGCAGCGTTTGGATATTTTGTTCGCTAGCTCCAAAATATCTCAAACCGCTTTTCGAGTCCCACGAAATAATCCCCCAGATTATTTCTTGTCGGGTAGCCTGCTCAAACAGAAAACACCCAAAAGGGTGTTTTCTTGCAGGCTACCCGACAGGGACTCGAACCCCGATTACTTGGACCAAAACCAAGTGTCCTACCATTAGACGATCGGGTAATTGATCATCTTAATTTTAATATCTATACACGATTGTCTATAGAGGACACGAGGTGTCCTACTTGGCCAAGCGAGGAAGATGAGAAAGTTTACTTACTCATTACTTCTGAGTGCCGGCCAAGGAAGAAATCTTCGATTTCTTACCATTAGACTTTTCGGGTAATTGATCATCTTTTGTGGCCACTACCTTATCACATTTCTTCAGGATTCTCTAGAGAGACAGTGCCCTAATCACTCTCATACGCCGCTTTGATGAAAGCTGTGAAAAGTGGATGCGGGTCAAGCGGCCTCGCTTGTAGCTCAGGATGAAACTGTACTCCAACAAAAAATGGATGGTCTTCTTGTGGCAATTCAGCAATCTCCATCAACATGCCGTCAGGAGAGGTACCGGAAAAGACTAAACCTTTATCGGTCAATCGATTGATATACTCAGGATTAACTTCATAACGATGACGATGTCTCTCCACTATCGATTGTGCTTTGTATGCCTTAGCGGCCACCGAACCTTTCTTCAGCTTGGCCTCATACTGCCCCAGCCGCATCGTGCCGCCCATATCTCCTTTTGCAATCTTCTCTTTCTGCTCGTCCATTACACCAATTACTAAATGGTCGGCTTTCGGGTCAATCTCTTCGGTACTAGCGTTCTTAATTTTTGCTACGTTCTTGGCGTATTCCAGTACCGCCAACTGCATCCCGTAGCAGATACCAAAGTACGGTATCCGTTTCTTGCGCACATACTCGATCACATTTAATTTCCCCTCAATGCCAGTAGTGCCAAAACCGCCCGGCACCAACACACCGTCATATTGATTCAATTTACGCAGGTTTTTCTTATCAGCAAAATCTTCGGCTGATAGGTAGTCAATTTCTGGGTTTAGCCGCAGTTTATAGGCAGAAAACTTAATCGCTTCGAGAATCGAGATATAGACGTCTGACAAAACAAAATCACCTGAATTGAAGTACTTACCGACCACCGCAATCTTCACCGTGTCGCCTTCGTTCTTGGAGCTTTTAACAAACCGTTTCCAGTTCTTTAGGTCGGCCACCTTTCTAGTAGACAGACCAAGTGTTTTAAGCAAGCCTTCGGAAAGGCCGTCTTTTTCATAGTGTAGTGGAATATCGTAAATACTGTCGACATCTGGAGCAGAGATAACATTTTCTACTTTCACATTACAAAACTTTGCAATTTTTTCTTTACGCTTTTGGTCAACAGAAATTTTACTCCGACATACAATCATGTCAGCAAATACTCCGGCGCTGTTGAGCATACGGACTGCTGTCTGAGTGGGTTTGGTCTTCATCTCTCCGATTGAACCAGGCACTGGTAAATAGCTCACCATCACCACTGCTACATTATCTGGCTCTTCTGTCTTCATCATACGGATTGCCTCAAGGAAAAGTACATTTTGATACTCCCCAACCGTACCTCCCACTTCTACCTGTACAATGTCAGCATCAGCATTTTCTCCGGCTGCTTTAATGCGGCGAATTACTTCAAGAGGGATGTCCGGCACCACCTCTACATTTTTTCCTTTATACTCCAGGTTTCGTTCTTTTCTAATCACCGATTGATAGACGCTACCAGTAGTCATGTAGTTTATGGCCGGGAGATCTTTATTGAGAAAGCGTTCATAGTTACCCATGTCTTGGTCGGTCTCTAAACCGTCTTTCAAAACAAACACCTCACCGTGTTCAGTTGGGTTCATGGTACCAGCATCAACATTAATGTACGGGTCGATTTTCATGGCGGTCACATTATGTCCGCGTGATTCTAGGAGTGTAGCGATTGACGAAGAAGCGACCCCTTTCCCGACTCCACTCATCACTCCCCCAACCACAAAAATATACTTAGTAGTCGACTTCTTTTTAGTCGCTCTTTTGTTGTTTGCTTTTGTTGCCATAAATCAGAGAGTTAAGTTCGTAAATATCGTGCTACTGCAAAAGTACTTGAGATAAGGCCGAGAGCAATTCCAATCCCGACTAGAATACCGAAGATGTCACCGAGGTTTGCCATGTAGTAATCGAATAAATTTAATTCGAAGAATTCCTGTGTGCGTGGACCAAGCCAAACCAAGAGCGGGTAAAAGATTAAGAGAGCCAAACAGCCAGAGATAAAGCCGTACATAATCCCCTGCAACATGAAAGGCCCGCGAATAAACATATTGCCCGCGCCAACTAAACGCATGATAGAAATTTCTTCCCGTGAAGTGTAAATAGCCAATCGAATGGTATTGAAAGTGATAAGTACAGCAGCTAGTAGCAGGATGCCCATAATGATCAAACTAGCGCGTTCGGTTGCATTAATAATACTGGTCAAACGATCGATTGAATCGCGGGTCGTTTCGTCATCGGCATAAGTTACACTGCTGATTATTGGCGATTGCGCCAAATCTCTCTGCTCCTCAATAAACCGCGAGATGTTTTCGTATTGTGATGTCTCTCCAGCCAAAATAGCAATGTTGGCGCCAAGTGGATTTTCATCTAGCTCTTCAAGGGCTTGGAGGGAAATCTCATTATTTTGATTACGCTGTCGATACTCTTCAAGTGCCTGTTCCCGTGAGGTAAATTTGACCGACACAACGTCAGGCAAAGCCTCCACAGCAGTAACCAAACTCTGCACCTCATCATCAGGAGCTTCGGGAACAAAGTAAACGTTAATATCAACCTGAGACTGTAGGTTGACCAGTGAAGTCTCCAAGAGCTGATTCAAAAACATTGTCACACCGATCACAAACAGTGCGATAGTAAGTACAAAAATTGAAGCCAACGATACGTAGGCATTACGCCAAAAACCAACAAACCCTGCTTTAACTACTCTTCTTAATCCAGTTATCATAAATTAATTACAAAACGTACTTACCACTAGCATCATCACGCACTATCCGACCATCATCCATAGTGATGACCCGGCGCTCTATCTCATCAATCACCCCTTTGTTGTGAGTGGTCATGATGACGGTAGTGCCAAGATCGTTAATCTTTCTTAAAATCTGTACTACTTCGTACGTAGCAATCGGATCCAAATTTCCAGTCGGCTCATCTGCGATGATAATATCTGGTTGATTTACAATCGCTCTGGCGATGGCTACCCGCTGCTTCTCACCTCCTGACAGTTCACCCGGGAAATTCCATGCCTTGTCCTCTAGGTCTACCAAAGCCAATGCGTGTGGTACGTTCTCGGCAATCTCAGCGTCGGTACGACCATTTGCTTCCATTGCAAAGGCGACGTTTTCATAAGCAGTCTTGTGTGAGAGTAATTTGAAATCCTGGAAGATAGTTCCGATCTTGCGACGGTAGCTTGGCAACTTTGCCTTGGGAATACGATGCACATCAAGTGACTCGAAAAAAACCTGACCATTTGATGGCTGATCTTCAGCAATAATCATCTTGAGTAGAGTGGTTTTACCAGCCCCTGAGTGTCCAACAATTGATACAAACTCTTTGGGGGCAACTTGAAACGTGACTTCTTGGAGGGCAGCTGAGCGACCGTCGCTATACAGCTTCGAAACGTTATCAAAATAAATCATGATTAACAGTATATCATGAGCTGATTAATTATTATAAATGTCTATAAACGGTTGTATATCACCGTCTAATACTTTATCTACATTTCTCACTTCTAGATCATGACGATGATCTTTCACCATCTGATATGGGTGCAAAACGTACGAACGAATCTGGCTCCCCCATTCAATTTTAAGAGTCTTCTCAACCGCTAGCCCTTGCAGTTCACGTTCGCGCTGCGCTTCATTGAAAGCATATATCTTACCGGCCAACAAATTCATCCCCTTCTCCCGATTTTGCATTTGTGAGCGTTCAGATGAAATATTGACGGAGATATTGGTTGGCTTATGCACAATTCGCACCGCCGTCTCTCGCTTGTTTACATTCTGCCCACCAGCGCCGCCAGAGCGCGCAAAAGAAATATCTAAATCTTCTTCACTCAGCTCCACTGAACTCAGATCTTCGAGCTTCGGCGACACTTCGACCAAGACAAAAGAAGTCTGTCTCTTTCCGTTACTATTAAAAGGTGAGATACGCACCAAACGATGCACCCCGGACTCGTGCATCAGTGTGCCGTAGGCATCCTTCCCTTGGACTTCGAAAGTGATATTGCGGTAACCATTATGGTCGTTGGCATTACTGTCGATTATCACCACATCCCAACTCTTGCTCTCAGCATACTTCTGATACATCTCCACTAGCATACGCGCGAAGTCTTCCGCATCATCACCTCCAGCCCCTGCTACAATCGAAAAAATTGCATCATTGCGATGATACTTGCCTTTGCCATCCGCCAAATCCTTTAACTCTTGCAGTTCTTTGATCAACTCTTGTGCCTTTTGCGGATCATTCCAAAAATCTGGCTGAAGCATGGCTGCCTCAATGGAGGCTATGCGATTTTCTGAAGATTGAAATTCAGTACTCATAGTGATAGTTGAGTATACAAAAATGCCTAGCAAGAAGCTAGGCATTTAGCTGAGCCAACGCGCGGGATTGGTCACGAGTTACTAACTATAATTGTTCGCTACGCTCCAATTCTAGTAAGTACTCTCGACCCCGTCTCGCTTGTTCGCAAACTCACATCGCTGCGACCTTCAATCCCTACCGGAAGCAAAGCAGTTTGCTTCCTGCGTTGCCAGGCAGCAAAATTCCCTAGCGGATGCTAGGGAATTTTGCTGCTGAGCCAACGCGCGGGATTGAACCGCGGACCTCATCCTTACCATGGATGCGCTCTACCGACTGAGCTACGTTGGCAAGTAATAATAAGCAAAACTACCGCTCGGTATTACAAGCCGTGATAGCATAACAAATCGAGAAATCTTTTGCTAGTTACGTTTATCGATACCCACCTTAATAACCACAGCTATCAATGCTCCAGCTAAATTGAAAATCATATCAAGCACGGTATTGTGATAGCCCCCTACTCCAGTATTTGGAATATTTACCGCCGCCAGAAATTCGATGATCTCGTTGATAATACTAAAGCCAGCTCCAGCAAAGATAGCTACCGCTGCTACTAGTAGTGTGTGAGTTTTAACTCCAACCACTTCACGCAACAGGTGATAAAACATCAAACCGACAATACCGTACAAGAACGCGTGTACTACTTGATCAAACTTCAGAATATAAAACTCTCCGCCACCATCAAAAAATGGGAAGATCCGCCATGCATACAATACTCCGTCGGCCGTCATCACACTACCTCCGAGCATATGCAACAGTCCCCAAATAGTCACCCCGAGAATAATTCCATTTGAAAACCGCGACCATTTAAGAGTACCGAATAAAAGAGCTGTCACAACTGCTATCGTGCCCGCATAAGCTAGAAACTCATAATCTGCCGCCTGCAAGTAATACCAACTAAACCCAACCACAACAGCGATATTTACTAGCAGCAACCCTTTTTGAATGCGATTTAATTTCATATTTAAATTATAGCAATAGTTATTGCAAAAATTACGCAAACCAGCTATACTCTTGCCACTCTTTGCGGTCGTAGCTCAGCTGGTTAGAGCATCCGCCTGTCACGCGGAAGGCCGAGGGTTCGAATCCCTTCGACCGCGCAGTAAAAAATCCCGTTAGGGATTTTTTTGTGGTCGATTGAAATTGTGTGCGGGACACACATTTGAGGTACTGAAACTGTAAGTTTCGAATCCCTTCAATCGCACACAAAAGAATACTCTTGAAATTACTATTGACGATACCTGATTTTAAATGTAGTGTTTTTATAGCGGTAGATCTTTCACAAATAACCCAGCATGAGGTTAAACACCATGTCTAAAGATCTGATAAGTCTATGCTTGAACGTTGCCGTAAGTAACCGAGACGTCAACGAAGTATGTTCCGACTTATCTAGATTTTTGCTCTGGTTTAAAGACCAAGCAGAAGTAGATATGGTCGAAATGATTACTTCAATGCGAAATCATTCGCACAACACGTCTCTCATTGCAAAAAATGTAGCAGGCTGGTTGATCTGGTCTGAAGAGGAGGTTGATTCTTTTTCTGACGCATATCTGCAGAATGTAATCCTGAAGGGTATTTTTTTTGAAGAAACACCTGATGGATTTGTCTTAAACCCATGTGGCAGGTCTTTATTTGGTCTAGCGGCATACTTGCACGATATAGCTAAACCAAAGTGGAACAAGATCTATGAGCTTGATCGCCGATTAACCCAGGAGGAAATGATCGAGCAGCAAGCCCACACCACCCTATCCAGCCAAATTATCGAGAATCGTGGCAGCATCTTCATTGATCAAATAAACGGTTTGTCTGTAATTGACTTCAACCCTTTAGTGAGATTTTTGTCTGACTGCGCCCTAGAACATCACGAAAGACTCGACGGGAGCGGATATCCAAGAGGACTCAAAGCTTCAGAGATATCTTTTGCTGGTAAATTCTTTGCCGTAATTGATGTACTTGAAGCTTTGATGGCCTTCCGACCGTACAAAGCTGGAATACCGCTCGAGAGAACGATCCGCATGCTTGAAGCCCAAGCCGCTGCTGGACAACTGGAGAGTAAATACACCTCTCTCATAGCACAATCCCTCGGTGACCCAAATCGCAAGAAGGTACTCATCGGATTCACTCCTGGTGTATAACCGGGACAACTTTCTACAGCCGCTTAACAGCGGCTTTGTCATTTTTATGTGTATTAATTGTATCTACCTTCTCAGCAAATCTTTAAATGAAATTACGAACCACACTCCGTTTAAAACCATAAACGGGTAGCTGGTAAGTAAGTAGGCGTAGTAAATTAATACAGCTGACCCGACAGCATTCACAAGGTCATATGAGAACGAGTCTTTCGACCACTCCCCTGTTTGATTTAAAATAAATGCTACAAGGATAAGAGATGCTCCGATAATTCCGATAATGGTTGTTGCATTCATAAGATTATTATACCAACAGTCAGCAAAAAATCCCCGAAGGGATTTTCTTGTGCTGACGGGAGGAATTGAACCTTACAGGTTCAGTACAGGTTGTCGTTAGTTTTCTCACTTCGTTCAAAACTAACTGGCAACCTTTTCAACTCCCCACGTAAGTGCTCCCAGCACTTACTCCGTCAACAAAAAATCCCCGGAGGGATTTTCTTGTGCTGACGGGAGGAATTGAACCTCCGACCTTAGGTTTATGAGTCCTACGCTCTAACCAACTGAGCTACGTCAGCAAATGAGGAATCAGAATATCAAAGTTAACTTTTATATTCTAGTTCCGAATGCCGCTGAGGCAAGCTTTGCTTACATCAGCAAATGAGGAAAGTTATTTCCTCTGTGTGGCGCTAGAGTACACTATTTTGTCGTTTGCTTCAATACATTTCCTCCAATAGTACCTTTGAAAGATTCTAAAATCTCTTCCGCTCTTTCAATGTCTTCCGGATAAGCTATCGGAATCCACAACCCCTGCTCTACCACCGCAATCGGATATTCTCGAGCATACTCAGCAATCACGTCGGTTAGGTAGTACTCTCCCTTGGTCATCTTTGCGTAAGGGTCAAACTTAAAGATATTATCATCAAGCACCATCACTCCGGTCGACGCTAGGTTTGAAGGCGGATGTTCTGGTTTTTCTATCATTTCTGCTAGGGTACCGTCAGGATGACGCACTACAATACCAAACTTTTCTGGATTATTGGTAGTCAGCGTTAGCATAGAACGAGAGTACGAAGTAGCTCTCGCTATATCTTGAGCACCATGAAGATCATCGGCATACATAAACAAAAAACGTCCTTTACCGATCAAGTGCTCCTTACACAGCCAGAGTGCGTGAGCTGTACCTTTCTGCTCTTCCTGGTGCACGTAAGTTACTTTACGACCATGAAATTCATCGCCACAATGGTCACGAATTTGGTCTTCTAAGTAGCCAGTCACGATAATGAGGCTATCGACAGCGCTCGGAAGCGCTTCAACGATGTGGTCGAGCAAAGATTTGTCAGCTACTTTTACTAGTGGCTTTGGAGTATTTTCTGTTAAAGGTTTTAGGCGACTTCCTTTTCCGGCCGCTAGAATTACACATTGCATATGGCTTGGATTATAGCAAAAGGTCGCGAGCTTTGCTCGCGACCTTTTGTTAACTTGTTGCGGGGTGAAAAAACTTGGGAAGTTTTTGTAAAACCTTTTGAGAAATTTCAATTTCCAAAAGGTGTACTGGTTCTGTAGCAACCGGAATCGAGTCACGAGTTACTAACTATAATAATTCGCTTCGCTCTAATTCTAGTAAGTACTCTCGACCCCGTCTCGCTCGTTCGTAAACTCACACCGCTCCGACCGTTCGATTCCGACGAGAGCCAAGCAGTTGGCTCTCTAGCCTCCGCATTCATAATACAAATAAGACCAGCCGAAGCTGGTCTTATTTGTATTTGTTGCGGGGCCCGGAATCGAACCGGGGTCTGGAGGTTATGAGCCTCCCGAGGTACCTCTCCTCCACCCCGCTGGATATTATTTTTTACTTCTACTCCCTCTTTAGCGAAACCCCGGGAGGTTATGAGTCAGATAATCTTTCCGCTCGGTACCTCTCCTCCACCCCGCTGTTTCTGAGCGAATCAGTAGGTATAGAAAATACACTATTTAGCTCAGATTAGCAACTACATCAATCCAAACTCTTTAAAAACTCTTTGGTAACGACCGATTGTTTCGTCTACCAGTCTCTTAGTGAGAACAAAGTCTGCGCCTTTGTGCGCAATATTATTTCTAACCTTGTGCGCTTCCCAAGCATCGCCGATTGATGCAAGCTGGTTAGCCGATACCGACTTCAACCTCTCACCCAATGAATCCCCCACGAAACCCCTCTCTTTCAGCGTCTCATCTAAAATTATATCAGCTTCAATAATCGCCAATTTCCAATCATTCGGGTTACTCGAAGCTGCGTTTGCCAAAACACTCTTAATACGATTATTTTCTGACCGCTGTCCGTACAACTGCGCCCACAATTCTTCTTGGTCAACTGTCTCTTGAGCCAAGAGTCCCAGATAAAGTGTTCGTCGCATGGAAGCAAAAACGTAAATAACCAAAAAAAAGATTGAAAAGATGGAAGAAATGATCGCAACAGTCAACCACAGACTAGCTAAAAAACTCATAAAACCACTGCCGGTGGTCAAACTAGCAAATGTCTCACTATTTCCAAACAATGAACCCAGATAAGCAAAGATATCAAACCCACCCACCTCAGGTAGTGGACTAGTGGTAGCTACAAGCGAGCTCCCTTCAGTAGAAATTTCAATTGGATCAGGTTCCATAGTTTCTGAAACTGACCTTCTTAGTTTGATCAGCTCCTATTTCTGCTCGTCGTATACTGCTTTACCAACATCAAACAATCGAGCGTCACCACCGTGTGGTCCAATATATTGTACCCCAACCGGCAATTCCTTTCCGTCTCGTTCCACTGTTCCCATCGGGAATGAAATAGCTGGCACACCAGTTAGATTAACTGGTACAGTAAAGATATCTTGTTTGTAGATAGATAACGGATCTTCATTCTCCCCAATCTTAAAGGCCGGAGTTGGAGCGGTTGGAGTAATGATAAAATCGACTCCAGCAAACACTTCTGCCAGTTCCTCTCGCATTTTCTTACGAGCCAGCTCTGCTTTACCATAATAGGCATCATAGTAGCCCGACGACAACACGTGGGTACCGAGCAAGATTCTACGCTTCACCTCAGGACCAAATCCTTCAGCTCTAGACTGCTCGTACACATCCAGCAAATCATCACCCTCAGCTGACAAGCCGTAACGGATTCCATCATAACGAGCCAGATTAGAAGACACTTCAGCTGGCATTACAATGTAATAGGCGGCTAAGCCTTTTTCAAACAAAGGTAACTCTACTTCTACCACCTCGTGTCCGGCCGCTTTTAGACTTTCGACGTGTGCATTAAATGCACTCAAGACATCTTCGTCGACACCCTCTTTTAGAAAATCTTTTGGCACCCCAAAAGTATATTTATCTTTGGTCTCTAGCTTTGGATAAGTATCATCCGCAATTGTGGTCCCATCCATCTTATCCAGTCCAGACATAATATTGTGAACCATCTCTGCATCAGCCACGGTATTTGTGAGTGGACCAGCCTGATCCAGTGAAGAACCCATTGCCATCAGACCATAACGAGACACTGCCCCGTAGGTCGGCTTATATCCCACTACTCCACAGTAGCTAGCTGGTTGCCGCACCGAGCCTCCTGTATCAGTACCAATAGCTACCGGCACTGAACCCATGGCCACAGCTGCTGCAGACCCACCAGACGAACCACCAGGCACTCGCTCTGGATCAACCGGATTTTTAGTAATACCGAAGGCAGAATTCTCGGTTGAACCTCCCATCGCAAACTCATCTAAGTTGGTTGAACCGACAAAAATAGCACCTTCCGCGCGCAGCTTTTCAATAATAGTTGCGTCATAGACAGCGGTATAATTTTCAAGAATCTTTGATGCTCCGGTCGCTTTTTTGCCCTTGATCAAAATATTATTTTTGACAGCCACCGGCACACCCAATAAGCTCGGTGTATCAGCCCCTTTTTCTTTATATAGAGCATCCGCTTCTTTGGCGGCTTCGACGGCATCATCGTAAATATGCAAGTACGCATTTATTTCTGGATTGAGCTTCTTGATGTTGTCGAGCGCTTCTGCCACCACACCAGACGGTGTTAGTTCACCAGCAATATACTTTTCTCTCAGTTCTTTAACAGTATGCATGATTATTCAGCTTTAAGAATTTTCTTCACTTTCATAAATCGACCATCTGTGTCTGGCATTTCATTGAGGACATCTTGAGTATACTCATCAGCTTCATTAGTCACCTCATCAGCCCGAAACACATTAAATCTCGGACCAACCTGCGGCTGACTATCGATATCGTCGGAAGCAATCTCGCTCACCTCACTAACGTAAGACACAATACTAGAGAGATCTCCAACCAAACCCTCCTTTTCTTCTTCTGTTAATTTTATTCTGGCTAGAGAGGCCAGATGCTCAATATCTTCCTTTTTCATGGTGCTTAGCATACCACTCTAATTAATATCACGCCACGAGCGCTTTAAACTCTGCTTCAGACAGTATCGGCACTCCGAGCCGCTCGGCTTCTGCCGCTTTGCTACCAGGATTATCGCCCACTACCACAAAAGTAGTTTTCCTAGACACACTTGATGAAATAGACCCACCAGACTTTCTAATAAGATCTTTAGCTTCATCACGTGTCAGACTAGATAAGGTACCAGTCAAAACAAAAGTATTTCCTTTTTGGGACCCAACATTTCTATTTAGTGCAGGATTTTGGATTTCTAAGTGAGGCAACAGTTCTGCCAGACTGGACCTATTATTTTTATCTTTAAACCAATCTACTAAAGACTCAGCGACCGTTTCCCCCACCCCATGAATGGCCGCCACTTCAGCCTCAGTAGCTTTCGCTATCGACTCCAGTGAACCAAAAGTATCGGCGATCAAGCGAGCTGTCTCTTCCCCAATGTTTTCAATCGACAAGCCAATTAGCAACCGATATAGCTGTACTTGACGAGCTTTATCGATCGCCAATATCACATTGCTAGCAGCTTTTTCCTTAAAGCTCGGCAAGTCTTTAAGGTCGCCTTCCGTTAAGGTGAACAGATCAGCGTAGTGCGAAATAAGATTATGATCGAGTAGCAAATCAATAATTCTCGGACCTACTCCATCAATATTAAGCGCCCCCTTAGATACAAAATAATAGAGTCGCTGTCGGTGCAAAGTACCAGAATCCTTAGATACGCAGCGATAAGCTGCCTCCCCTGGCACGCGCTCAATTGATCCGTCACCACCACAGTCAGCGACTGTTTTGGGGAATTTGTATGGTTTTGTACTAGCTGGCCGCAAACTCATAACCACCGATAAGATTTCTGGGATAATGTCACCTGCTTTACGTAAAATAATAGTGTCCCCAACCCGTACATCCAACCTTTTAATATTGTCTTCATTGTGCAGCGTAGCTCTAGAGACTGTCGAACCATCAATCAACACTGGGCGCAAATGAGCCACCGGCGTAATCACTCCCGTACGACCAACCTGAAGTTGTATGTCCTCAACCACTGTAGTAGCTTCTTCAGCTGGAAACTTATATGCCATTCCGAAGCGTGGTGCCTTGGCGGTATAACCCAGCAACTTCTGCAGAGAGATATCGTTCACCTTCATCACCACCCCATCAATACCGTACTCCTGCTTATCCCTTTTTTCGGTCCACGTCTCGTAGTATTCTTGCACCTCATTAATAGACTGGCACAGTTTTGAGTACGAGTTGGTAGGCATGCCTAATTCTTGCAAAAGCTTTAGCTCGTCGTGCTGAGTCAGCGGCTCGGACATATCTGCCGGTAATTTGTCTAACAGATCAATATCATAAACGGTCAATGACAAATTGCGCGAGGCCGCTACTGCACCATCTAGTTGCCGCAAAGAGCCAGCCGCGGCATTTCTCGGGTTGGCAAATAGCGGTTCATCATTTTTTTCACGCTCTTTGTTTATGCGCTTAAATTCCTGCAGAGACAACCAAACCTCCCCCACGCAAATGAGATCAATCGGCACCGGTAACTTAGGTGGTAGAGTCTTAATCGTCCGACCGGTATGAGTGACATTCTCTCCCACTACACCATCACCCCTGGTCGAAGTACGCACTAGTTCACCTTGTTCGTATTCGATTACCAGCTTCAAGCCATCGATCTTATGCTCTGCCACATACTGAATCTCGTCCACATGACGATCGGCCTCTTGCACTAGTTTTTTTAGTCGCTTATCCCAATCCAGCAGTTCCTCCTTGGTAAACACATTATCAAATGACCACTGTCTAACTCGGTGCTTCACTTTTGAAAAAGCGTCACTGGTCTGCCCCCCTACCGTATCGGCTGTAGTCACCACCCCCTCTACCTGCTGCTCTAAGTCGCGTAACTCTACCAATAAAGCATCATAAGCCTCATCGCTGATCTCTGGACTATCTTCATCATGATATTTCTGACGGTGATACAACACTGTCTCGCGCAACTGTTGCAGGCGCTTCTGTACGGCATTTTCTGACATGCTTAGAATTGTAACAATACTTCTCGTTCTACGGTACCGAAACGACCGACTGTACTACACTGCTGGTTATAGCCTTTTACCGATAATACGGTACATCGAGAACCCGCTGTACAGACAAAATCAGTACCAATACCAGACGGATAACCCGGCATTCGATCATCCATATGAGTCACGGTTACACCCGCTCCGCCAATGTCAGCAACCGCGAAAACTTTATGGATCTTGGTACACCGTGAATCATCATCACCCCAAGTAAATTCATAACGATAATCATAGGCTGCTCCATCTCCGTGGTAAATCGAATTCAACGAACTCGGCAAGCCAGGATTTAGTGCATCCGCTCCACCTGAAATAGCAACATCTATAGCCGGCGTCACCTCAAAGCAAGTCACACTATTGATTGTCCCTCCAGTAGCCATAGTGTCGGCTGCCCGACGTCGCCAGTAACGCGCACACTCGACCCCTGCATTAGCGGCATGAAAGGCCACTTCAGAATCACCAGCGTTGGTAGACAATCTCACCTGCTTAATAGACAGGTCCAAAATCACAATCCCGACAGACAACACCACACCCACCACCACTAAGGTCATGAGTAAGGCAAAGCCAGATTGTGAGTGATTATTAATTACCATAAACATTATGTAAAAAAGTTTCTACCGACACTTGCTGCTCTTCCGCCAAATTACCTGACCGCCAAGTCACCGTAGATACAACCTGAACCTGATCATTACTACCTGACCGCGTCAGAGTGATTGCTCGGGTGTATAAAGTAGACTCATTGCCTCCCAGGGAAGAGTGAGTAAAACGCGCTCTAGTACTAGAATCGTCTAGATAAAGTCGGCAGTTCGCTGCTGAGGCACACGACACGACATTAATGGACGCATCTGCATCTGTATTGAGATGAATACCGCAACCATCGGCGTTGTAGCAAGTAGAGACTGGACTACCTGGTATAACGCCAGAGAATATTTCCCAGTTACCTTGGGGTGCTGAGCCAGTATTAAAAGCCTCAAGTATTAAATCGTCTCGCACCTTCTGCACGAGCTCCGCTCCCTCCTGTGCCAAGAAAAAGGCAGTCACTTTTTCACTAGCAAAACTGGTACTGCGTGCCGTCGATGTACTGATAGTCATTGGACCAACAATCACCACCAACAAAATCGTGATCGCCACCAGAGTCTCGACTAAACTAAAACCAGATTGTGTTGATGTGTAGTATTTCATAAATCAGCGGATCGTTGCGTTACGGTGGTTTGCACATGATATGTCTCACCCGACTCCGATGTACGGTCTCTGGCCTCCAATACAATTGTAACAGTTGGCTGCTTGTCTGCGCCGGCCCCGCCGTCTACCAATCTAGTACTACCAGTGACAAAAAATTCAGCGTGTACCACTTCCAAACCTGAGGAAGTAATTTGCTCGGCTGCCTGACCGCTAATCCGGCGATACATAATTCCTGACGTTAAATCAACAAAGTAAGCAATCCTAGTATTGGCGACTTCAGTAATACTCTGCCCCGACTCGACAAAAGACATACCGTGATAACGTCTTGGGGAAGAGTCATTATTTCCATCCACGCAATCCTGAGTTGGTGAAAAATCCAAATCTTCTCCATCTTCAAAAATACGTTGGCCCGCACCACCTCCATCAATATCATCATCTGAAAGACAGTAGTAATTGGTGCCGGTTCGAATCTCACGCGTCATACTGTCTAAAGCAAACGACAAGTTAGTCATGACTGTTTGTTCGTCCTGCAGTCTTTGATTGGTACCGATAAGCATCAGTAGTGCTCCCACCGCAATAGTGATCACAGTGGAAAATACCGCCAAAGATACGATCATTTCGATTAGAGTAAATCCTTTTTGTGTTGAGTGGTAATTTTTCATATTTATATAACTCCGATCTGGCCAGTAGCCGTTACTTCAATAGTACGCACATCACCCGTATCGATCTCTTGCAGATCAATCTGCACTGCACTACCAGTCAATTCGTTTCCTGGACTATCAAAAAACTTGGCGTCAAAGTTAGGGCGCTCAAACACAATCGACAACTCGTCTGGAGTTGCCGTCGTGCCACCGACCTCTCTAATATCAGACACCACGAAGCGAGGGTTAATCACTCCTTGTATATCAAACTGTTCACCAACCCCGTCGTAATAATTATCTCCGTCGCTATCTTTAAAGACCGCAAAACGCTGATTGTTGGTCGTCTCATCAAAGTGCACTCCTAAAACCGAGCGAAAATCGTTGGAACCGTCACTACTGGCACTCACCGCATTTAGCTGCACCTCACGTATTCGAAGAGCGATATCGTAGGCTTCACTACGTAATAGCACAGAACTATTGAAGGAACTTTGACCTGTTACCACAATACTGACCACCAAAATCATGATGCTGATACTCACCATCAACTCAATCAAGCCAAAGCCAGATTGTTTGGTCGGATTAGCTCTATTAGAAACGGAAAATTTCCAAAACATCAAAGTGTGTAAAAAGAATTATGAGGCAGCTCAGGACCAAAAAAGGAGCGAACGGCACCTCACTCTTCATTGTAAGGGCTCGACCTTCTAAATGTAAGCGATATTTTCCCCTGCTCCATCTAGTATAGGCAATGATAAGTAAACTGATGGCCGCTCCAATCCAGAAAGACAACACTACAAAAGAGAAAACTGCCGCCGGCCCTACCAGCAGACCAAGCGGAAACGCTAACTTCACATCCCCAAAACCAATCCATTTTCCCTTGGAGAAAAACCATAAGCCGAAGAAAAATAAAACCCCCAGTAAAGGCGTAAGCACCGTAAGAGCAATGTACTGCCAGTCAGCTACATAATAAAAATACTTATACCCCAGCATCACACCAGCCAAAACCACCAATGCAGCCGTCAGTGCGTCTGGTATCACAAAGTGATTAAGATCATAGACAGTGATCACCACCAAAATAGACAAGACAACCCACCACAACAGAACTAGCAGTAGATCAGTAGTAAGAAGTAGGGTCAACATAAATAATAAGCCTGTCACCAGCTCAACCCAGAAGTACCGCGTGGTAATCAGACAACTACAGTGCCGACAACGTCCACGTAGAATTAAAAATGACAATAGCGGAAACAGGTCATACCACTTGAGTCTACCTCCGCACGACAAACAGTGTGAGTGCCCAGACAGCGATTTGCCGGTATGAAACCGGTAAATATAGACATTGAGAAAACTACCGATAATGACCCCAAAGCCAAACGCAATAACGCCCATGATCGGGCCAAGCGGTAAAAACTGATCGAGCAAAATCATATACTACGGACACACAAACACTCCTCCTCCCAACTCGGCCCCAATCTCTTTTCTTTGCCCGGTACTGTCTATACACCAGTGCACCGCCTGAACTGGAGCCGACATCGCATATTCAGAAGTAGTACTGTTGCATACCAACGTACTAGAAGCTAAAGAATTGATCGAATCAATAATACCAGCGATCACCGTCGAGGTAGCAAAGCCGTTAGAGCCACACACGGCATCGTAGGTACCAGTGGTCACACTCTCTATCTCGGCTCGCTTGGAGATAGCATCCATCTCCGAAATAATTTTTGCCCCAATACCCTCGTTACGAGCGTCCCCTAAGGCACCCAATATCACTGCGGCCAAGATGCCGATAATAGTAATTACGGTCAATAGCTCAATAATAGTAAATCCTTTTTGTCGCTTCATGTCTCCATTATTATAACGCGACAATACTATTCTCATAATTACTAATAAACAAAAAAAGCGCCCAAGGCGCTTTTTTGTCAACTAAAAGTGATACTTTAGTTACACGTTACATCTTCAGCTGCTGCTGTAGCATCAATTGATCCAGGAGTTGTCGTTCCCGCAAAACCAGTTGAGTCAACACACCACATCTGCACACTTGCATCTGGCGCAGGGATGTTCAATGGAGCTTCAATACCATAACCTGCAGCAGTGTTAGCACAAGTCACTTCTGTAGCAGTTCCAACATCATCATCTTCGATGGCTGTTGTTTCAGCTCGGTTGTCAACTGCCGCCTGCATCAAATCTTGAATTGGCTGACTAGCACATACACCTGCGTAAGTAAATCCATCTTGGTTATACACGAGCTCAGCTTGTGAACGAGCGTTTCCAATTGATTGCTTGATTGAAGCGTCTTGACCACCGTCTCGCGCGTCGTTAAGAGATGCGAGTACCACTGCCGCCAAAATACCGATAATAGCGATTACTACGAGAAGTTCGATTAGTGTGAAACCTCGTTGTAGAGTCTTTTTCATATTTGATTAAATATTATTTCGTTAATACTCATTTCAGATATCAGCTGTGTATCTGAAATGAGCAGCTCTTGTTGTACAAGGCTGACTTTATTATACGGTGATACCACTATTTACGTATGTTTAGTTGGGGACAACGACTCAACCTAGAACGAACTTGAGAGGTTGTAGATCGGCATCAATACTGAGGCGAGTAACACCCCTACCCCAAGACCCAGCACCACAATCATGGCAGGTTCGATAAGGCCAATCATGGTGTCGACCGCGTTATTAACTTCGCGCCGGTAAAAGTTGGATAGTGTAGTGAGGATTTTTCCTAGACTACCGGTCTCCTCTCCCACCTTGGCCATTTGTGCTAGCACTCCAGGAATTTCTGGATATTCAGAAATGGCGTCAGCAAAAGATCTTCCACCCTTCACTTCAGTCAGAGCCTCTTCAATAATTTCCTTAAAGACTACATTGTCTACCACGTCGGCTGTCACCTCTAGAGCTTGGACAATTGAAATACCGCTCCCCAGCATGGTAGCCATGTTGTCACAGATCCGGGTCAGGAGTAGCTTACGCTTGAGGTCGCCCAAATACGGTACCGAAATCATAAACTCATCAATCGTTCGCTTACCAAGATCGGTCTTTGAGAAGTGCCAGTAGCCAAAGCCAGCCCCCGCCACCAATATAATAAGGAGCGCCATGTAGTTCACTAGAAAATCAGAAATTCCAATGACGACCTTGGTGTAGATCGGTAGTTCTTGTCCGGAATCAATCAGAATATTGGCAATATTAGGAATTACCAAGGTGAGCATCATAATCATTACCCCAATGAAAATAGCGATCACAAACGCCGGGTAAATGAGAGCGTTCCTTGCCTTCGAAATCACTTCATACTGACGGTCGAGATAGTCGGCCAAGTAGTCAAAAGATTTTTCTAGCGAACCAGACTCCTCACCAGACTTCACTAGGTTTACGTAAAATGAAGAAAAGATAGCCGGGTGAGCAGACAGGGCTTTTGAGATTGAGCTACCACCCTGCAGGTCTTCGACAATTTGATTCATTACACTCTTGAGCTGATCATTTTCCACCTCAGCCGATAGTAGACTGAAGATTCTTAGTGGTGACACTTGAGCCTGAAAAAGAGTAGCAATCTGACGTGACAAAATAACCAACTCTTTATTGGATACAGATTGAAACATCGTGAACTGAATATTCAGCAGATTGGAAAAGCCGCCCTCGGCCCCAACCTCGTCAATCGACACTATAGTGTATCCCCTTCTTTGGACTGCGGTGATTGCCGCATCTACAGAACCAGCCTCAACCGTACCTTCGCGTTGAATTTTATTGGCGTCGACAGCTTTGTAGTTAAAGAGCATAGTTTAATTTTAAATAATTCTTTCCAGTCCTTTTGGATTTACTGAATAAGTAAAAGCATTCTCTACCGTAATGTCACCATTTTGTACCAGTCGTGCAAGCGAGCGGTTCATGTCGATCATACCCTGCTCCAGACCAGTCTCGATCACGGACGGGATCTCATGAATACGATTGTCTCTAATTAGATTTGAAACCGCACTGTTGTTAATTAACAGCTCGTACGCTGGCACGAGACCTCCGGCAATGTGCGGGATCAAACGCTGAGAGAAAATGGCAATCAGAGAGCCGGCCAACTGTACCCGCACCTGGTCTTGTTGATCACCTGGGAATGAGTCTACGATACGGTTGATGGTTTGAGCAGCGTCGTTGGTATGCAGTGTCGAATATACTAAGTGCCCCGTCTCAGCCGCAGTCACGGCCGAAGAAATAGTTTCGGTATTTCTCATCTCTCCTACCAATATCACATCAACGTCCTGACGAAGGGCAGCAGTCAGGGCTGTTTCAAAATCTTTAGTGTCAATTCCCACCTCTCGTTGATCGATCAGTGATTTTTCTTCCTCGTACACGTACTCAATCGGGTCTTCTATAGTCACAATATGTTCGGCTCGAGTCTTATTGATCGTATTGATCATAGCCGCTAGGGTCGTCGACTTTCCTTGTCCGACTGGACCTACACACAGGAAGAAACCTTGAGTGCGCTTGGTAAAACTTTCCAAGATAGGCGGCAGATTTAGGTCATCGTAAGTCCTGATAACGTTTGGGATGAGGCGGAGTGCAATACCCATCTTCCCTCTTTGGTGAAAGGCGTTACCTCGAAAGCGCACTCCTTCGGCATTTTCGTATGAGAAATCTACTTCGGTATAATCACCGAATCGTTTCATCTGATCTTCCCGCATCAACACTTTTGCAAAAGAATTGACATCATTGTCAGTCAGGATCGGTTTTTTGATCAGCGGAATCAGCGTACCCGACACGCGAATCAGCGGATGTGCACCTACTGAGAGATGCAAGTCTGAAGCCTTTTCCTTGATGATCATGTCGATCAATGATCCTAGTTCTTTTTTGTAGTCAACTGCCATAATATTATTTACAAAGATCTTCTACTTTTGTCACCACATCACTAGGGATCGATTCGGCTTTGATGATGTAGCCAATCGCCCCCGCCTGGGTAGCCTTATTAATGTCTTCCTGTTGTCCTTGGTTTGATAAAACAATAAATTTTGCTTTGGAATTCGGAAACTTAACCTTGATCTCCTGAATCATCTCGACGCCAGTCATTGACGGCATGATCATATCGAGCACTATTGCATCAAAATCATCTTCTGTTTCCAAAGACCGAAAAGCCGAAGCGGCGCTTTCGGCCGTCTCCACTTCGTGACCGCTACCCTTAAACTTTAAGGCATACATATCACGCAAAAACGCATCATCGTCAACTAGTAGTACTTTCATCACTTTCCATTATAGCCTCTGATATTTCTATCTCTTGGAGGTTATCGACATCGACTGATTCATACTCTGCTTCATCAATTGAATCTAAGCCGATCTTGGTACTAAAGACATTCATTTCTTCATACGGAATCTCGTGCTGTAAAGCTTTAATCATGGCATCTTCTTGCATGGTCACAAAACCATTCTTACGAGCTGACTGAAAGAATTCTTCTTCGGAAGCTCCCTTCAAGATTAGCTCTTGCATCTCTTCGTTAACCTCCAACACCTCAGTCACAGCCGTTCGTCCACTATACCCAGTCGGACAGGTGGCTGTTACTTCAGGACGCAAGATGGTTCGGCTCTCAGGAATGCGGTCATGAAACTTTTGTGGCAAGGTCTTAAATGCAGCATCAATCCGCGCTTGAGTTGCCCCATCAACATCCTCTTCTTTTCCGGTACCATCACATAAAGTCTTGGCCAACCTTTGCGCAATCGCCATTTTTAGAGTCGGTGCAATTAGGTATGGATCAACTCCCATATCAACCAAACGCGGAATCACTCCAATAGCGTTATTGGTGTGGATGGTAGACAGTACCAGGTGACCAGTAAGCGCCGCTTGGATTGCCAACTGGGCAGTTTCTTTGTCTCTGATCTCACCCACCATTATGATGTCGGGGTCTTGCCGGAGAGCCGCCCGCAAGCCCTTCGAGAAAGTATAACCAATCTCTGGCCGTACCTGCGACTGACTGACGCCAGTCATGTTGTATTCGACCGGATCTTCTAGAGACATCACGTTTTTTGTCAGGGTGTCCACTTCTTGAATCATCCCACGTAAAGTTGTCGACTTACCTGATCCGGTAGGACCAGAAATTAAGATAATACCGTAAGGTTCTTGCACGATCCGTTTAATGACGTCCATATTAGCACTGGAAATTCCACTCTGCTCCAACGTCAACACCCCTTTACTAGTATCCAAAATACGCATCACCACCTTCTCGCCGTGATTGGTCGGCAAAACTGAGACACGAAAATCAATCTTATGATTGTCAAACGAAGCTGAAAAACGACCATCCTGCGGCTTTCTTCTTTCATCTAGTCGCATTGACGACAGAATCTTTACTCGCGCCACCACTGCCATATGGACATTCTTGGGCAATTCAAGACTCTTGGCCAAAGAGCCGTCGACTCGAAAGCGCACATTTACTATCTTTGGATTAGGTTCAATATGAATATCTGATGCCTTACCATCTACTGCGTAACGCAAAATAGTGGCTACGATTTTTGTTACTGGCGCATCTTCCTCAATGTGATCCAGGGCTTCTTTGGAGTTTTCTGATGACTCTTCGAGACTGGCAGCAATTTCTGCGTCTAGTTCTGTTTCTAATGTTTCGAGCGCCTGACCAACATCACCTTCAAGGTTGGAATAAAACTCCTGCACCTTCTCAATATCTCGATCCAGCATGTACACCAACTTGTACGGCAAATTGTGCTTAGTGCTGATGAAGTTTAGCGCTTCCCGCATTTGCAGATTGTCTGGATTGTTAACTCCAATGATCAACACTTCGTCGTCTACCTTAAGCGGCATCATGCGGTAGTGAGTTGCGGAATCTTCAGAGATGTAATCGAGCAGTTCTTGCGAGACACTAAAGCCAGCCGGAATTTCGAAAGCAGGAACTTGATAAAACTCGGCCATGAAACTCCGCAAATCATCGGCCGGGAAACCAGCATCAAGCAAAGCCACTTCAAGCGAGACGCCTTCATGCGCCATTTGTTGTTCGACTTTAGCCAACAAAGAATCGTCGACCTTACCGCTCTCTTTTAATGCTTGCAGTGGATCCATAATCCTTAAAAATTATTACCAACGTCTGAAAAAGGATTATCACGCCCCTTTTCCACCTCTTCAATTGGAGTAGTGAAACTTCTTAGGTTGTTGAAATTATCATTACTTAAGACCGCAAAATCTAATTCTATTCCATCAAGCGCCTGTCGTTTTTGAATAAACGCGTTGGCTTTATTAAGATCATCCTGAATTTGCACCTCGTTATTCATCGAATTAGACTGGGCAGATTGGTACTGCACAAATAAATAGTAAGCACCAATAACTATGGTTATTAGACCAAGGACAGTTATTAAGTTTTTTGCTGTTTCACCCATACTATTTTAATTACTGTTTTTATCTGCTCCGCCAAATGCGTAAGTTACAACCGTCACATTTGCCGCCAAGAAGCCGCCTTCTAATTCGGTCATACTTAAGCCATGCACCTCAAGCGGATAATCATTGGCGTCCATTAAAGCAAAAAGGTTTTTAATTTGGGAATAAGTCCCTTCGACCCTCAACTCAAATTTTTGAGAGGTAAGCTGATCATCCGTTTGTCCATTGTTCGTAGACCTGTCCTGGCCACTGTCAGGATTAGATGTAGCATCTAAGAACACTACCCCCGCCTCATTAGAGATTAGTAGCATGTCTCTGATGACTGAAATAGTGTCGATTTCTTCAGGCATATATTTTAGCAGCTTTGCCTGATCTGCTAGCGAAACCGTACCAATCTGATCCTGCAATCGGCCCAACTGGGCTGTCACCTCTGAGACTTTTTCTCTTTGCTCTTTGTAAACAGCAATGTCGTCCTGAGTTTCACCAATATTTTGAAAGGTTGGCTGGATATAGGTTGCTATGATGGCAAAGGCCAGTATGACCATGGCGATTTGTGTAAATAAACCATTTGGAATCATACGCTGTTTTCGTTAGCTTCTAATTCTGACTCTGCATCACTCTCAACTTCCACTTCAGTAGTGGTCGCTGTATCCTCGACTTCTGCTAACACGTCTGTAATAATTGGTCGCATCTCACTCAAAGGCACGCTTAACACAGTCTTAAATCGAACCGACGCCTGATCTTCAGCGGGTGCAAAAGTACTAACCACTGAAGGACCGTTAACGTTATTAGCCTGCAGATCTTCAATCTCTACCCCGTCAATTTTCTGCATTTCTACCAGTTCCACAATCTCATCACGCTGGAAGATAGTTGAATCATATGAGTCGGTCTCCACATTTGCTTCAATAGTAAACCGGTCGTCTCCTTCTCGAGCCAGATCTAAGCTAACCACTTTCACCGTTCGTACAGTCTGCTCTTCGAATAGATTCAGAACAGAAACCATTGAGGCAGCGTTATTTAGGCGATCGGACACCATTTGCAAACGAGTATCAAACACTTCCACTTCCACTATGTCAGTATCAAAGTCGGTAAAACCAGCTACTTCATCGCGCAGTAATTTCACTTCATTATTTAGTAGCGAAACATTGTAGTCATTGTAAAAATATAGCGCGCCCGTCGCGAGCAGCGTTGCAAACAAAAGAATGTAAGCAAATAGCGTAAAAACGTAAATCCGACGTGTACCAGCACCTGGTCTACGCTTCCTCGGACCTTTTTTAGGAATAAATGAACTGTTTGAGTTCGAAAGATCAGCCATGGCTTAATTATACCGGTCAGTATGTTCAATTATATGTATAGCTGTGGACACTTATTCAAAGGCTCGCAAAGCAGCTCCAACCGCAACGGTGAACGATGGCCCAATCGAACGCATTGTGTCTTCCATAAAAGCTGGGTAAGCGACCTTCGAAAAAGGATCAGCTGCCACCACCTCTCTATCGAGAACCGAGCGTAGATGACCAGCGATACCCGGGAACAAGGCTCCTCCACCTGCCAAATAGACGGTACTCACCTTCACGCCAGTTCGGTTTTCATATTCGGTCAGTACTTGATTAAACTCCCTAAAGGCTCGATCGTAACTGTGATCATGGGCTTTTTTCATGGTCGCAAACCGATCGTCATTTTTATCTGCCGAACATTTCATTGCTTCGGCTTCAGCAAAACTTAGGTGTAATTCCTCTGCGATATTCTCAGTAGCAATCATCCCCCCGGCGCGGATTCTATACATCCGCATAAGCAATCCCTTACGCGAGATGTATAGCTTCGAAGACACCGCTCCGATATCGACAATAGCCACATTCTCCTCATCATCTGAGTGCACACTGCGGATAGTGCTGAAACATTCTATTTCGGTTGGCGGCTTATTCATGCCAGCAAACTGCATTAACACATTGAAGCGCTCGAGAGCGGCGTTTTGAATCGAGGCAATTAATATATTTCTTTTATCACTTACCTCTTCTTCTGTATTAGACTCAACTTCTGCCCAGTCCAAAGTAACTTCGCTGAGAGAAGCCGGGATTACTTTTCTGGCTTCCACTCGGACCAAGGATGACAAATCGGCGTCTTCGTCAGCATTGATGGTAACGTTGGTGACAAAACTAGAAGATAACGGCATCGAAAAAACGGCATTTCGAGCAGACACAGACGACTCCCTGATCACATCTACCAAAGCTTCTTGTTCTTGCTTGGTTTCGAGCGACACTGATTCACCAATGGCCTTACCAGCATATGGACCAAGCTGCACCTCGCCATAAGTAGCAATGGTAATAACCCCCTTCTTTTCCTGTAGCTCCACCACCTTCATCGATGATGAACCAATATCAATACCCACTACACCAGAGGGTGTACCGCCATTTTTGACAGATGAAATAATAGTGTCTAAAAAACTCATGTATTACTAATATCTTAGCATGTGGCAAAGTGCTAATATGTCGCAATGAAGCAGTTACTCACAACACTACTCAATATTATATTTCCACCGCGACCAAGCGAGCGATTGATACAAAATATTGATGTAAATGATTTAGATAAACTTTTCTGCATTCAAACTCGCGACCATATCACCCACCTCGCGCCATACTCTCACCCCTCCACGCAGGCTCTCATTACCGAAAATAAGTTCCACAACAACACTCTAGCCAGCCAGCACTTGCAGTATTTATTAAAAAAATGGTCAGATCAGCAAGCTCAACGTATTTTATTTGTACCCATCCCGCTGGGCAAAGAAAGAAAAAGACAACGAGGATACAATCAAGTTGAACGAATAATCGGCAACCTTGCTTCATACCAACTACTCACCAAGCTGCGTGACACTGTTCCACAAACCACTCTAGCCAGAAGTGACAGGTTAAATAATTTAACTGGAGTTTTTTCATACAACAACTTAGGCGTCAATCTTAACGAATACGACACCGTCGTGATTGTGGATGATGTTTCGACTACTGGCACCACCCTAAAAGAGGCGCGAGCTACGCTCGCGCCTCATCTTCCCACCAACACTACACTAATCTGTTTAGCCATCGCTCACTAGACGCGAAAGGGGCGCGCATTATAAATGCGCGCCCCGCTAACCTTAAGGAATCTTTTGTCCGAAGACTACTCGATTGCTACCAGTTCTTTTGGCCTCATACATTGCGTCATCAGCGTATTTGATCATGGCTTTCGCCAAATCAGGATGATCCACCTGTGTGTGGGTAAGACCGATACTCACCGCCACAGACCGATCCATAAACCCAAACTTCAGTGCTTCCACTGCAGTCCGGATTTGCTCAGACACCATATTCAGACCATCGATACTGGTGCGCGGAAACAGAATCAAAAATTCGTCACCGCCCCAGCGGACAACCAAGTCGGTAGACCGCACCTTCTCAGTAAGCAGTGTGGCAATTGCCACCAAGACCTTATCTCCATGCAGATGACCGTAGTTGTCATTGATGGATTTGAATTTATCGACATCGACAAAGGCGAGGCCGAGACCGGTGTTCTGAGACGAAATTCGCTCAGACGGCAGAACCCGATCCTTCGGACGGTGCCGCTCAAACTCGAGCTCAAAGAACTCACGAGTTCTGAGGCCGGTCAGCCGATCGGTATGAACGAGTTTACGAAGTTCTTCGTTCTCTCGCTGCAGCTTGACCATTTCTGCTGTTTTTTGCGCTAGTATTGCAGCGCTGATGATATTTGCCTGCTTGAGTCGTTGTACTTCATCAAGCAAGTTAACCATCTGTGAAGGGTTAGTCTGTTGAACTATGCCCATGGCTATGCTCCTCTACGAATGTACATTGTTTGCTGCTTATATTATGCGCAACATTATTGAATTTCGTCAATGATAGTTATCCTCTTTCTGTATATTTGGGAAAAATGAAAGCAAAGGGTCGGAAAGCTTCGCTTTCCGACCCTGCCTTGTTACGTAGCATGCTACGTAACATGCTACGTAACAACATCTCTCTAAACTGCGGGCGGTCTCGAGTTGACCTAATTTTTAATGACCTTGTGGTGAGAACCGTGTAATGCCAAGCCATGCTTGGCTGATTAGCTACTTTTCAGGTTGGGGTTCGATAGTATCTCAAACGAATTATTAGTGTTAATATTTTTTACCAAATCTATTCGTGCGTACATCAAGTCTTCGTATTCTCTCTTACCAGTAGCAGACCATTTCATAGCAGCCCACACAGCATCATTTGTCCCGACTATTTTTTCATTCGCATTCATGTCAACAACTAAGGATTCTTTGCTTCGCTTAAAATAGTGAGCGCACCTTTCTATAAGAAAATCTATCTGTTTTGAAGCAAAGCTTCCGTGAATTTTTATATATGAAAGTCCAAACGAATTTGATATGCAAGCGTGCTCAAAATCATAAAAATTCATCTTCCCACTGGAATCTATAATTAGTTTTGACTGAATGTCACCCCAAGTGAAACCTAATTCATTTTCATTCTCACTTTCTAGGTATTTCAAATTTTCCCTTAAGGTCTTCTCAATCCAATTAACTACTTCTTTTGGTAGTTTTTCTTTCTTTACTTCATTAAAACGATTAAATCCATATATCCTCAAGCCTTCAATCTGATCAACGTAATCAAAACACTTCAAACTATTCTCTTCACAGAAAATAGCGAAGCCAGGAACACTAAGCGTAAATAACTGATGTAGCTGTTGAGCAAACACATCAATTTGATCATCAGAAAAGTCTCTTTGAGGCACCAGATCACCCTCGATATAGTTTTCAATAAGAAAATTTTCGTCACGATCAAAATAGAGAGCTTTTGGACAAAAGTCTACACCTTGATGTTCGAAGTACTTTAGAAATGAATTCTCTTTTTCTAAAGAATCAAAAAACTGAGATTCGGTCGATTTCTTTAGCCGTAGTACATATCTCTCTCCACTCTCTTCGAGTAGGTAGTTTTCGTTACCGAACCCTTCTGCCAAAAAAGATACTTTGGGGTTTTTAATAAACGAAGATCTTCTTGCAAGCTTTATTAATTCCTTTTCTGACTTCATGAGTTTAATATAACAAAACCAGCACGAAGCGTAATGTCTCGTGCTAGCTCGGGGCGGCGGAGAGTATGGGATTCGAACCGAGTAATGAAAATGTGTTGTATTTCAAGGAAAACAAACCAAAAAATAGCTAAAATGTTCCTACGCACGAGACCCTATTGTCCCAAACACTGAAAATTGTCTTCGCCTTAGATTTGTCTACTGATTCTACTTCACAATAAACGTTACCAAATCTCCGCGATCACTGTAGTAAGAATGATCGAATTCAATTACTTCTGTAAACACCTCCTCTAGCGTTGCTTTAAACTCTTTATATGAAACAGCAATTCTAGGCTTATCTTCGGGGACATACTCAACCCCGTCATGTAATACTGGTGTTTGAATCACAAATACGCCGTTCTCGCTAAGTAGTCCCTTAACTACTTCACAGAACGCTTTCCGGTCAGACACAAAAGCAATAACCAGCTTGCATAAAATAATATTTGCTTCTCCTGCCTTTAAATTAGCTTCAGCCAACTTATCAAGATCGACTTCTTGAAAGTTCACTTTGTCTGCAACACCTTCTTCTTCGGCTCGAATCTGTGCCTTGCGTAGTGCCTCTGGTGACCAGTCTGTACCCGTTACAGTCAGCCCTCTCTTAGCTAGTTTTATGACCGCATCGCCAGTACCACAACCTAAGTCAACTGCAGCCTTTTTCTCATTATCGACGTACGCTAGAACACTGTCCAGTAAAATTTCGTTAATTGGATTATAGTCCCGACCGGCTTTAAAACCCTCGTCCCATTTTGTTTGTTGTTCATTCATAGTAGTAAAGATTATTGTATAGAAGCTTATAAAAAAGGAAACCCTGAAATACATTCGTAAACAGGGTTTCAGTTACAACAGAAGTGCCATCTGGTACTTATCGACATACTCATCGTTTACCAGTGCGCAACGACGTAATATGCCTTCAATCTGAAAGCCACACTTCTGATACAGACGAAGAGCTTTTGTGTTGTTGGTTTGTACCTGCAGCTGCAACCTATAGAGGTTATGGTACTTAGACCAAGCGATAGCTTCTGCCATTAGCTCAGATCCAACACCACACCCTTGAGCGATTTCAGTGACACCAAGTGCGAGGGTCCCGACACCACTATTCCGAGACAAATGACCACTGAATACCAAGACATAGCCGTAAAGATCACCGTGGTCAGAAACTGCGAGCAAAAAAGTCTCTTTTGCTGTTTTTGCACTTGCCGTTAAACGTTCACGGAGCAATTCCTCTCGGGGAATTTCTGACGCTTCATACATCATGAAGCTGTTCTCGGACTCCAATTTACGCATCAACTTGGACAGCTTAGGCGCGTCATCTGAAGTCGCTGGAATTACACTCCAATTCAACATGACCTAGGACCTCCAAGTTGTGAAAAGAAAATGCGCGTCACCCTCGGTGAGAATGACGCGCAGTTCATGAGTGCCGTCGGTCGATCGTCAGCCTTGGCAGTTCGTCGAAGCCCCGCACGTGCCGGGACCGCAGCTGCCGGGGATCTTGTGGAAGGACCAGTGCTCCTCGGGCAGGTCGTCGCCGAAGGCGCGCCGGGCCGCAGCCAGCGTGTTCTCGATCATCGAGCCGTCGCTCTGGGCGCGTTGTGCCTGCGTCAGCGGCTGGTGATGCAGGAACATGCCGACCGTGTCCTGGCAATAGTCGGCGTAATCGCCAGTGAAGAGGATGAAGTTGTGCCAGATCTCGTCTATGTCCTCGGGCGGCGCCATGGCACCGTCGTTGGTTGCGCAGAGATACATGAACTTCTTCATCTCGCCGAACAGCTCGTCCGTCTTCTCCGGGCTCCAGCCGTACTTGACCTCCATGCGCTCACGGAGCGCGGGATGGTCATAGTCCATCATCCGATCGAAGAGCGTCGGGTCGTTCGCCAGTTGCGCGCGGACCGAGAGGGCCGCGACGTTGGTTTGCGTTTGCATTGATTCACCTCATGAGGTTGAAGGGTTTCAGTTTCCTAGGAACGCTCACAGCTTCTTCTAAGCCTGCGAGTTGTGTCATTAAACACTAAAAACCTAAAATGTCAATGACTTAGAGGTACCGATCGTCCCAATCGCAACGAGCCGGACACTTCCGTGTCCGGCTCGGCATCTGCGGAGAGTATGGGATTCGAACCCATGAAGGGGGTTAGCCCTTACTTCGTTAGCAGTGAAGCGCTTTCGACCACTCAGCCAACTCTCCTCATTGTCATTCGTCGAGTTGACTGAGTGGTCTCAAGGTTCGTCCACCTCGCTACGCTCAGATATAAATGTCTCCCAGACATTTATATCCACTCAGCCAACTCTCCAAAATATTCTTCAGAATATTTAGAGTTGGCTGAGTGGTCGAGTAAATGAATACCAATCTTCCAATCTAAAATTATTCTGTGGTGGACAGAATAGCATAATTTTGGAAAGGAAAAAAGAAAGGCCGGCGCCTACGGCGCCGGCCTTTCTTTTTCTACTTCGTCTTCTTAATTGCACTAGCTACTGCCTTGGTCAAACCTTCAGTCATTACCGGCGGAATAATATTGTCCGCTGTTGGTTTTTTGATTAAACCAGCAATCTTCTTAGCGGCAGCTATTTTCATTTCATCAGTAATTTTATTTACCCCCTTATCAAGAGCGCCTCTAAAAATACCCGGGAAAGCTAGAGCATTGTTGATTTGATTCGGAAAATCAGAGCGTCCTGTGGCAATTACGGCTGCGCCCGCTCGCTTGGCATCGCCAGGAATGATCTCTGGCACCGGGTTGGCCAAAGCAAACACAATCGGCTGATGAGACATCCGCTCAATATGAGCTGGAGCAATTGTCCCTGGACCAGACACACCAATAATGACATCAGCACCATCCACCGCCATCATGACATCTCCCGAGATTTTATTTTGATTAGTGATCTTGGCCAAATCCTTTTTATAGCCAGCTAGAGCCGGTCGCCCGTCATAAATAGCCCCTTTAGAATCAACCACCACAATCTCTCCCACGCCGGCCAATCCTAGAATGAGCGCAATTGCACGACCGGCTGCTCCCGCGCCCACGATCACCACTTTCATAGATGACAACTTTTTCTCCACCACTTTGGCGGCATTAATGAGACCAGCCAGCACCACAATCGCGGTACCGTGCTGATCATCATGCATGACCGGAATATCCAACCCCTCCTTCAGCCTCTCTTCAATTTCAAAACATTTCGGAGCGGCAATGTCTTCAAGATTAATACCGCCAAATCCAGGAGCGATATTTTTTACAGTCCGAATAATTTCTTCCGGTTCTTGTGAGTCAACCAAGACTGGCACTGCATCAACATCACCCAACTCCTTAAAAATAGCCGCCTTCCCCTCCATGACCGGCAATGAAGCTAGGGCACCAATATTACCAAGACCAAGCACTGCCGAACCATCACTCACTACCGCCACGGTGTTTCGCTTCATAGTGTACTCGCGAGCTTGCTTGGGGAATTTGGCCAAATGGCTAGAAACGGCCCCCACCCCAGGGGTGTACATAGTACTCCAGTCCGTTTTGGACTTGAGCTTACCCTTACTCTCAACCGAGATTTTTCCTTTCAGTTTTTTATGGAGGGCTAACGCTAGCTTATTGTAGTCTTTCTTCGTAGACATTGAGAATGGTGTATAGATTTAAAAATTATTATACGCGACTTAGCTAGTATACTCCGATAGGAAATGTCGGCAAATTTTCTCCGAAAATTTGCCGACATACACTTAATCAATCAACGCGAATTAACACCACAACACACCTAGTCTGAAATTGGTATACTTAACAGCATGAATCTAAATGACAGCCTGTCCGATCATGTCCGTGTTGATGCCGCTCATAAGAAAGCTCTCAAACGACTCAATATAGAAAGTATTAATGATCTCTTGTATCACCTCCCCGCTCGCTACGAGGATATTTCTGATGTGCAGTCAGTCGGCGGTCTGGAGAAAGGCCAAGAAGCAGTTGTGTATGGACAACTCTCTGGCCTCAAAACCCGCAAAGCGTGGAAAAGCAAAAAACCAATTGCTGAAGGTAAGGTGGAAGACGGCTCAGCCTCTATTAAGATCATGTGGTTCAACCAGCCATACATCGCCAAGATGTATAGCGATGGTATGTATGTGAAGCTGGCTGGTAAAGTGGCCGGCAGCGAAGGCAAGCTCTACCTTTCGAATCCTGAGGTCGAACCACTCGACTCCCTACCAATTGATCGGCATGACTCTATTTTCAAAGATACTGAACAGGCCGACGACACCCTTTATCCGGTCTACCGCGAAACTAAAGGAATCACGAGTAAGTGGCTATACCACACCGTACTAAAATGCTTCGAGCGCGGTGCACTCGATAGCTTGATCGATCCTATCCCCGTTAGTATTTTACAGAAATATAATTTACCAGAATTGAAAACCGCTCTCGTCTGGGTTCATTCCCCCAAGAAAGCTAAAGACGCTGAAGCCGCCAGAAAACGGTTTGCTTTTGAAGAAGTATTTTACATCCAAGTCCAAAAGGCTCTCGAACGGGCAGCCGTGAGTGCCGCCAGCACCTACCACATCCAGACTTCCCCCGAACACATCGCCGAGTTTACCGATCGTTTCCCTTTCCCGCTCACTGATTCTCAAGACACCGCCATCGAAGCCATCGCCAAAAACTTCATCGACAACCACGCCATGAGCCGCCTACTTGAAGGTGATGTTGGTAGCGGGAAGACGGCGGTCGCGGCGACGACAGCCTATGCCGTTGCGACATCCAGACCACCCGAAGGTCTCGATAAAAAAATTGAATATGGCAATCTCCAAGTCGCGTACATGGCACCCACCGAAATTCTTGCCAAGCAACACTTCGAGAGTTTTATTGAATATTTCAAACATCTCCCAATTCAGATTGGACTTATCACCGGCAGCGGCTGCATGAAGTTCCCTTCCAAGTCTGACCCTAATAAACCAACCAAAATATCTAAAGCTCAACTTTTAAAATGGGTTAAAAATGGTGAAGTACCAATCCTTATCGGTACCCACTCACTCATATATAAGAGTGTGGAATTTAAACACCTCGCTTATGTCATTATTGATGAGCAACACCGCTTTGGTACCAACCAAAGAAAAAAACTCGCCAAGAAAGACGAGCGGCTGCCACACCTCCTTTCCATGACCGCCACTCCTATCCCCCGCACCCTCGCTCTTACCATCTACGGTGACCTAGATATCACCCTGCTCGATCAGATGCCGGCCGGCCGCAAGCCGATCAAAACCGAAGTCGTCGGACCCGGTCAAACCAAAGCCATGTATGATCACGTGCTCTCAGAGCTCGAGGCCGGCCGGCAAGCCTACGTTATTTGCCCTCGCATTGAAGAGCCTGACCCAGACAAACAGACCGCTCTCAATATGAAAAGTGTTATCGCGGAAGCTAAACGTCTCAAGAAAGACGTATTTCAAGATTGGGAAATTGGCGTTCTGCACGGAAAAATGACTCCCGCCGAGAAAGACGCCGTCATGCAAGACTTTAACAACCATAAAATCGACGTCTTGTGCGCCACCAGTGTAGTGGAAGTGGGAGTAAACGTTCCCAACGCTACCAACATCATCATCGAAGGCGCTGAGCGTTTTGGCCTAGCTCAGCTTCACCAGCTTCGTGGTCGCGTCGTCCGTGGTACCCATCAACCATACTGCTTTGCCGTCACTGAAAGCAAGAGCGAAAAAACAAAAGACCGACTCAAGGCCCTTGCTACCGCCAAGAACGGCTTCGAGTTAGCCGAACACGACCTGCAGTTCCGTGGTAGTGGCGAACTCTACGGCGGCAAACAGTCCGGCCTTACCGACCTCGGTATGGAAGCCATCCGCAATCTCAAACTTGTTGAGGCTGCCCGCAATGAAGCAAGACATCTCGTAGAACAATCACCCGATCTGGCCAAAGACTTCCCGCTCATTAAAGAGCGTGTAAACAAGATCGGTGAAGCTCTACACATGGAATAAATAGAAATAAAAAGGCCGCGCTTACAGCGCGGCCTAGTGACGGGGTGTTAGCCCGCCGGCAGATAGGACCCCTCCTTACTGCAGAGCCCATCAGGGTCTGCGAGATAGATGTAGATACTTCGTGTCACATGAATGGTCAGGCCGAAGCCTCAAGGAAGGCGATGATCTCCTGTAATAGAACTGGGTGGATGGGAAAGGTTTCGGTATTTCAGCATAGGCACTCCCTCTCTATCCAGCGCACAACATGTGCACTAATTTGATAGTAGAACAACCACTGATTCAGTGCAAGTAAAGCTAATGCATAAATAAAAAAGGGCTCTGCAAGCAGAGTCCAAAAGACCATTAGGAGTGACGATCAGAGCGTTGAGCACACCCTTTGCAGCCTCATGTATCCGAGATGATCAGTCTCGGAGACTACAAATATATAGTACTGTTCATTTTTGATTTGTAAATAGTTACTCAATTGTCGCGCGGGTATGATTGCGTTATAGTGTTTGTCACCAACCGCCCTTAGCTCAGTTGGTAGTAGCGCGAAGCTTATACCTTCGTGGTCGTTGGTTCGAGTCCAACAGGGCGGACAGATAAACAAATTTCAGAGCGAAGCTTCCGTCTTACAGACGCTGTACACCTTGTCAGTATTATGTTCGTAAACTCCATAATACTAGTCAAGGTCTTGCGACATGCTCCCAGCATGTCTCACCTTCGTGGTCGTTGGTTCGCACCACAAGAGTATTTCCGAAATTATAATCGGCTGGCGCCTCGTTAATTTCTAGGTCAGTCCAACAGGGCGGACAGATAAACAAATTTCAGCGCGAAGCTTCCGTCTTACAGACGCTGTACACCTTGTCATTGCATCAAGGCTGGTAAGTTAGTAACCGGGCTAAAAACAGAGCTGTACTGATATAATTATAGTAATGAAAGACTTATTTAGTAGTCGCATTTTCTATATAGTGCTATTAGCTGTGGTAATTTTGTTCGCCGCTAATCTTTTTTTGAAGATTAATCAACCACACGACGAAAATAGAATAACCACTGAAGTAGAAGTTGGAACCGTAAGACAATTAGTCTCAGTTTCCGGTATCGCTAAAGCTGACCAGTTGGTCGAGCTGGGTTTCCCAGCGGTAGGACAAATTGAAAAAGTATTGGTTGATACTGGAGACACGGTACAGGAAGGAGACGCGCTGGTTACACTCGAAAGCGGCGCCCTAACAGCGGAATACAACGAAGCTCTAGCGGCTGTCACCAGTGCCCAAGCCTCTTTGGATGAAGTATTGAGCGGACCAACCGCAGCTGCTCGCGACCTCACAGCAGAAAACTTAGCGACGGCCCTAGCCAATTTAGAAGAGACACGGATAATTGAAAATCAAAAAATAACCAACGCCTACCGAACCCTCCTATCTAGCGGTCTGGTGGCCAGATCTGTTGACCCCAAGGAAGACGCTACCCCTCCCACTATTTCAGGTACTTACAACTGTGAACTAGAGGGTGAATACATCCTCGAAGTCTTCATCTCATCAGCTCAGTCGGGCTACTCCTATCACCTCAATGGATTAGAGGAAGGCACCTTTGAAGTTTTTACCAATCAATCATCCAATCTAGGTAGTTGCGGTTTGGACATACAGTTTTCTGACGACCGCAACTACGGTCGCAGCACCTGGACAATCAGCATTCCAAATACCCAATCGAGCTTATACACGACTAATAAAAACGCTTACGATTTAGTTTTGTCTCAAGCCGAAAGCGCCATCACCCTAGCCGAACAAGCGGTCACTGTAGCTAAAGCAGACGCCACCAATCAAAACGCCCCAGCCCGAACCGAACTTGTAGTAATCGCTCAATCAAATCTAAATCAGGCTTTGGCCAGACTCGAACGCGCTAAGGCTCAGCTGGATGACTTTACCCTTACCGCCCCTTTTGCTGGCACGGTCACCGAAATTGATATCCTACCTGGCGAAACTGTCACCACCGAACCAATTGTATCTGTTTTGGCAGACAGTCAGTTTGATGTCACTGCCCGTATTCCAGAAATCGATATCGGGAAGCTGGCTATTGATCAATTGGTAACTATGGTCTTCGATGCTAAGGACGACGAAACAATCACCGGGAAAATCCGTTTTATTTCACTAAAGGCCACCGAGATAGATGGTGTGGCGTACTACGAAGCAGACATCGAACTAGACGAAACTCCGGCTTGGATTCGTAGTGGATTAAATGCTGATATTGAAATCGAAGTGTCTGCTACCGAAAACACTACCCGCATCCCGAAACGTTTCATTACAAAAACTGATTCCGGCTACGAAGTATTAGTTAGCAATAACGGACGAACTGCTTCAAGTACAATCGAGATCCTTCTTGAAGGTGATGATGGTTATGTAGCAATTACTGGTCTAAACCGAGGCGACACTATTGTAGCGCCGTAGTTTATCTATGCGATCCCTAAGAATCGGACTACTCCTAGGACTAAGACAGATACAACGAGCCAGTTTCTGGACCACTTCCCTCATCATTTTTGTGATGATGCTAACCTTTCTAAACCTCATTGCCGTATCAGGAATTTTGGTCGGCCTCATTGCGGGAGCAGAAGTAGCGCTACGCGAAAGTGCAGTGGGCGATATTATTATTGAACCCTTAGATGACGAGGACCGTATCTTAGAGACCCCGGCCTTACTGAGCAAGTTTTCTTCTTTCCCAGAAATCACCGCATACTCCGTACGATACAACGGCGCCGGTACCCTAGAAGCCAACTACAAAGAGCGGCGCGACCTAACTGGCGAAAGAGATACCGCTGCACTTACTGTCACCGGCATAGACCCCGTGCTCGAAGATAAGATGACCAACCTGTCCGACTTAGTGGTCAAAGGTGAGTATCTCGACCCCAACGAGGAAGGCAAGATCCTAATCGGAATTTATTACTTGGAGGAGTATGCGGAATTATATGGAGACCTCTTCGACACCGTTGAAAATGTCAATCCAGGAGACATCGTCCGTGTATCGGTTGGTGAAGTATCAAAAGAGTTTGAAGTCAAAGGAATTGTTGAGTCAAAAGTAGATGAGGTAAATTTCACCACCTTTATTCCTGAACGTGAATTCAGACGACTATTCAATCGTATCGACCGCAACGCCGACCAAATTGTAGTGCGAGTTGTAGACCCGGCTGAGAACGCCACCGTCAAAGATTCCTTGATTGATGCAGGAGTCGGTGAATTGGCGGAAATTAAAACTTATGAAGAAAACGTGCCAAAGTTTTTGGCAGACATTAAAAATACTTTCGATCTCTTAGGTGCTTTTATAGGTTCAATTGGATTGATAGTTGCTTCGATCACTATCTTTATCATCATCTTCATCAATGCCCTGTCGCGACGTCAACAAATCGGTATCTTAAAAGGCATCGGCATTGACCGTGTTTCAATCGAAGTTGCTTACGTACTACAAGCAGCCTTTTATGCTCTGGTTGGATCAGCCTTGGGTGCCCTCATTACCTACGGCTTTTTAATTGGCTACTTAATGGAAAATCCCATCGACTTCCCGTTTAGTGACGGTATAATGGTAGCAGACCCAATCAGCACACTATACCGATTTGTTACTCTATTTATCATCACTTTGTTCGCTGGTTTTATTCCAGCTTGGATGATTGTACGTCAAAACACCCTTAACTCTATCCTTGGTCGTAAATAAATATGTCTATCATTAAAGCTAGAAATATCCATCGTAAGTTTGTTGAGGGAGAACTTGTGACTCACGTTCTTAAGGGTATAGATATCGAGGTGAACGCTGGTGAATTTCTAGCCATCATGGGAAAATCAGGCGCTGGGAAGTCTACCCTTATGTACCAGTTGTCTGTCCTCGACACACCATCAGAGGGAGATCTAGAGATCGACAATGTGTGCGTGTCTCGCCTCAGCGAAAGAGAGAGAACGGCTTTCAGACTAAATACCTTAGGCTATGTGTTTCAAAACTACGCACTGGTTCCGGACCTCACGGCTGAAGAGAATGTAATGATTCCTCTCTTGATGCAAGGCTATAATTGGGTAGACGCAAAACAGATGTCACACAAAGCGATCAACGGGGTTGGCCTTGAAGGCAAATACCAAAACTTACCCGCAGAACTCTCGGGTGGTGAGCAACAACGCATTTCGATCGCTCGTGCCGTAGCTGGCAAGCCTAAGATATTATTCGCTGACGAGCCAACTGCTAACCTGGACACAGTTTCAGGCGCAACAGTGATAGACTTAATTGCAGACCTAAACAAAAAAGAAAATCAGACCGTGGTGATGGTAACTCACGAACGTGAGTACACCACCGGCTGTGACCGCATTGTACACATGAAGGACGGAATGATTGTCAATGAAGAAAAGTTTAATCGCCAAACATATGCCCCTGAAACTAGCACCCATCTCTAAGCGAACCAACTACCTCAAACTCATGGAAGATGATTTTGTTAAATCAGCGGAGCTTTTTATTAATGAAGCTGACTCTACCGACCTCATCCGCTACACCAAGACTAAGCACCGAGGAGAATTACTGTCTGTCACTAAGATGATTCCGACTCTATTTCATAGACGCTGGATAGTAGCCAGTATCAGAGGACACCTCAAGCAGGTTCGCCTCGCCATCAAATACCAGACTCAGAATCAGCCAGAGCAAGCCAGAAAACATTTAGACACCAGCTATTTATGGCTGGGGCAAGCAATCCGCATCCACGACCTTGTTCTACTCATGCGATCAATGGAGAAACCAAAACTAGCAAGTCTTTCGTTAACCAAAGATGATCTCGAGCCTGGTGACATCGTCATTTCGTATAAAACCAAAGAGTATGTTAGACGTTCGCCAGTCTCACTATTGGTAAAACTAGCGAGCAACAGCGCCATGACTCACGTCATGCTTGCCACCAAGACCAGCTCAGGTGATGCTCTCCTGCTAAACTCCGGCGACGAAACTAAGGGCTTAGGTCTCAAACAGCCAGACCCTAGAGAGCACGAAGTTTTTTTAGTAATGAATTTTAAAAATGCCAAACATTACGAACGTCTAAGTAGCATTATTGACACCTGGCACCTAGTGGCAGAGAATCGCGAAAACCAAAACCAATGCTATGACCGATTGGACTTTGGGGAATTAAAATGTCAGACAGCTAGTCTGATCGGAGTAGCCACCATACTAGCCACTTATCTTGGCATCCCATTGTCACTAAGCAACCCTTTCAAGAACAGACGCGGGGTATTTTGCAGTGAATTAGTGGACAATATTCTTAAGGAGGCAGATATTCAAATTGCCCCACGGAGTGAACGAGACTCGGTCGTCGGGCCAGTCGAATTCTTTTACTCTCCTCTACTAGAGTTTAAAGGTGTGATTTGTAGTTCAAACACAATTGAAGACATCCAGAAAGAAATCAAGGAGCAATTCAAGTAATAAGCTAAACTACTTCAACTTATTAAAACCTTTGTCGGCTATCAGCCGCCAAATATGCTTATACCAATTCCAGTAACCATTTTCATTTGGATGCAAGCCATCTGGCGCAAAGTTGTTTTTTGGATCTTTAACAAACGGATTATTTGATGGACTGGAAAATAACTCAAAGAACTCAACCTCTTCTTCGTGACACACCTCTGCAAACAAATCTCTAATTTTGTGGGTACGCCTTAGCAGAAAACCCTTTAGCAACCATGGAAAAAATGGCGCCGATCCTTCGTTACCAAAAAACAAAACCGCCACTTTTCCGTTACTCATCAAACTAGCCAACTTAATCATCCGTGAGAAATCAAGCCGAAGGCTTTTCATGCGCGTCAGACCCCATACGTCATTACCGCCGGTAGAAATCATTATCATATCGTAATGATTGTCCACCTCTCCCTCAAGTAGCTCTAGCACTCTTTTGGTTAAGGCTCCGTTTTGGCTGCGATTAATAATACTGGTATCAGGATAGTCTTTAGCTAAAAATGCCGCCAAGGTTTTCCCCTCATCATTAGAGCCAGTGCCCACAGCAGTGGAATCACCGACCAATAATATTCTTTTTTCGGGACCGCGATCAAATGAAATCGGTTTTCGATGTCTTCCTGTTAAACGCACTGACAATAAGTAGTACAAGCTCTTCAGACAAAAATAAATTACCCAAGCAACTACCAGCTGTCCGAGCAAAATCTCCGGCGGAGTGCTAAATATGTGATCTAGCAATTGATTGTACTTGTTTAACAGTGTTTCCATTTATAGTCTAATTGTTGCCCCATATTATTTTTAAATTCAGTGAAAGGTACTGGCCTAAACAAGACTCCAGATTCTTTTGTTTCAGTCGCGCTACTCACCGAATCTTTTAGTTGGTAGTGTACTACTACCCCCTCATCCTCATTGCTCACGAAGAAATTATCAGTCGCATTAGCCAGGATATCTGGCGAACGATAATAAATCTCTTTAATGTCATTGACGGTGATATCTCCAGTCGCTTCACTACTCCGACCATACACCGCGTAAATTGGAGCAGGAACAGCTGGACTGAACTGCAAGGCGTCTAATATTCGGTCGTCAAGTAACTTCACTCGGTCACCCGTATTGTATCGCACCAAAAATGGTGCTGCGTCAGGATCGAGGTGGGTCACTACCAATTCTCCAACACCAAATTGATCCTGATTTATAATTTCAAAGTAAACATTACTATTGAGCTGGTAGCCCAACAGCGGAGTTCCGACCTTGGCACCAAACAAAGATTGGCGCACCTCATCATTTGCCTGAATTCCAGCTCGCAGCAAAGTTAGGTCTGGAGTAGCAGTAAATAAATTTAAGCCAACTTCAGTAATACCCATGGTGCCCAGCACTTGATTTTGGGGTGGCAGACTATAATCTCTTTCCCGATTTAGTTTATCCTCCAAATAATTCGTCAGACTGGCTGATGACCACATTCCGCCCATCACAGCAGAAAACTTGTACTCGGGCCAATTAATATCTTGTTTTTCACCAGACTCAATCAACTGCCGTAACAAACGCGGATCAGTAATAACAACCACCTGTTGTTCTTTACCAAACGTCTTGATTACATGCAAAGCTATATCAACCCGTGTCCCCACCGGTATCACCGGATATGACGAAGTAAAAGACACTCCCATCGGCAAGGCATTAATAATTACCGGACGAGCTTCTTCAGAAGCTCCAAAAAATTGCTGCAACATCTGGTCGAGCATAGCCGCCTGCACCTGAGACCCTTCCTTGGTTACCAAGCCATAAGAAAAAACCCCTGACGTCCCCGAACTTACAATGGCAGAAGTAAAAGTACTCAGCTGCTCGGTCGGAAAAAGTTGATCAGCTGTATATTTGGGAAAAATATCTTCCTTGGTCAGAATCGGCACACTATCGGCAAATGAAGATAGGTCAAAAACCTCATTGGGGTTAACTGAAAGATTATCTAAAATTTCTTGATAATAAGGCAGATTATCTTTAGCGTACCTAAATGCTGCAATTGGGGAATCAATAGTTTTCATACAAAAAGAGTTGCTAATCTGATATTTATATCTATAGTATATAGTATGGATCTGCTAACTCTAGCATTCTATTATATATACCTAGCAGTTGCCTTATTTTACATTGTTTCTGGGGCCGTGTTACTTATATACCCTAAAGCCATAGCTAATAAAATTGCGGGCTGGTTTCCTTTGTTACACTCCTTTAAATACCAAAACATAACTGCCAGTCTCAATCTAATCATGGTGGGATTAATACTATTAGTGATAGTGCGCCTACTAGAAAACTGGTCATTTATGGGCATGTTTTGGGCAGTCGTACTATCTGGTCTTGAAGTTTACCTGGGTATTCGTTTCTACTATCAAGAGCAAAGGGACCTGTTTCAAGCCTGGCTCCATATTATTTTACATTTAATAATTGTGATCGGCTTAGCTTATTTTATTCTAACTCACTTCTCATCTGACATCACAACGATGGAGGACCAATTAGCCAGTCTTGCAAAAGCTACATTGCCATGGACTTCGAAATAATCAATCTCCTCACCGAACTAACAGCTTCCCCTTTACGTTTTTTCACTCTATCTTTTTTATTCCTACTATTTGCAGGTGAACCTGTTGTTTTAGGCTTTGCTTTCGTGTCACTTAAAATGCAGCTACTTTTGGTCTGGCAAATTATTTTATTGTCAGTGGTTGCGGCGGTATTAGCGGAATTGTTTTGGTTTAGCCTGGCTCGCAATCGCTTGTTTCAAAAATGTGAGCTAGGTAAAAAATTTCCGAACTTGCGGAACGACCTAAAAATTCTGCGCTCAAAATCAAAATTGGACAATCCTCTACGCCTTTTGTTTGTTAGTCGCATGATTACTGGAGCTTCACTATTAGTAATTGTGATACTAAGCCGACAAAACTTGTCTTTCAAGAAATTTCTCCAGTACTCTGTCCTTGTTAATATCTTTTGGTCAACCGTGATAGTTGGCTTAGGATACGCGGCCAGTCTCGGATACACCATACTAATTAATACTCTGGGACACATCGCTCACTCACTAGAAATTGGGCTAGCTGTCATACTATGCTCCTATTTGTTGTACCGAATGACCAGTCGGCATTTTGGAACAAAGACGATTAATAAAATCACCTAGTGTAGCCAAGAAAAAGCCGGACCTATCAAAGATAGGTCCGGCTTTTTCTTTTTACACTATTCGTCTTCTCCTTCTTCATCTTCATCTTCATCTTCATCTTCATCTTCATCTTCATCTTCATCTTCATCTTCATCTTCATCTTCATCTTCAT
>MDSW01219272.1_pt1 | contig 133854 bp, 122 predicted proteins | sample 811171 | NCBI WGS metagenome assembly MDSW01 (sample SAMN05326641, study PRJNA326480) | marine metagenome | isolation source: seawater | place: Atlantic Ocean: North West | collected 2012 | reverse complement strand
CGGCGGGCCTCGCAAACCAGCCGCCGAGGGAGTGGAGCGAGACCGCAGGGCTCGCGACCGACCGAGGGTACCCCGGAGGGGCGTGTCTGGTAAGAGGCCCGCCGCGGCCGCACTCCCGCCGGCGATGCAGCGCAGAGGCCCTGCAAATGTTGGATAGTAGAGTCGAACAGAAAAGAGAACCTCCCGGGTGGGCAGTGGCCCGAGAGGGAGTGAGCTTTTCGACCGACCGGGACACCACCCGCCCGGGAGGTCCGCCTGGATCGAACGGTACCCCACACGGAAGTGAGCTCTTCGACCGACCGGGACACTGCCCGCCTGGGAGGTTCGGTTAGCTCGAAGTGCTACCGGACGAGGGGGTGGCTCAGGTGCCGGCGTCGCGGCCGGACTTGTAGGCCTTCAGGGCCGCCGGGGTCGTCGGCTCGCCCGTCTCGTAGTAGAGCTTCATGGCGGCGGCGACATCGGCGATGGGTCTCTGCACCATGCCCGCCATGCGTTTTTCCAGCCAGCGGCCGAACAGCCCCCAGCCGAGGGTGTAATCCATCCTGGCGGTAAACAGCGTCGTGCCCGGGCGCTCGCCGTCTTCCAGTTCGTAATGGAAATGCGCCTCGCGGAAGGGCGCAGCGGGCTTGTCGCCCTTGTGCAGGCGGATGACGAAGCCGTGGCCGTCATGCCACTCGGTGACGGTCTCCTGGATGTAGCTCCTGGCGCTGCGGTAAACGTGGCGGCTGGCGCCCACACCCTCGCGTTGTTCGCTCACCACCTTGCAGTCGACCAGCCCGGGTACGTAGTGGTGGGCGACGGAAATATCGCGCAGTTTTTCCCATGCCTGTTGGCGCGGCAGGTCAATGAGTACCCTGGCCTGTACTTCCTGGGTCATGGCTCGCTCCGCGTGTGCAGGAGCGACCATTGTACCACCGCTGGAGGGGCGCGTGGTCCGCGGGTGCGGCGTACGGTTTCGCCGGGTTCCGTGGTAACCTTGGTAGCCGCAACCTGCAGCAGCAACAGCATGAAAACGCGGGCGGCACGGACCGCCGGTTATCGCCATGACAGAAATTACGGTGCAAGCGGGCAAGTTTGGTCGCCTGCTGCACTACCTCGAACAGATCGGGCTGGACGCGGCCGCGGTGGCGGCGCGCGTGAATATCGTGCCCGCCCGCCTCGCCGCGCTGGCGCCGGACTCGCCCCTGCCGGCGCTGCAGTACGCCAGGTTGTACAAGGCCGCGGTGGGCGAGATGCAGACCCTGGGCCACCCCATCCCCTGGGGAGCCGGCGTGGGCAGTGAGGCCTTCGACCTGATGTGTCGCTGCGTGATCTCCGCGCGCACACTGGGCGATGCCCTGCGCATCGCCGAGCGCTACGATCGCCTGCTGTATCCCATGATCGGTTACAACATGCGCCTGCTCGACGACGGCGAGTCGCCCCACGTGCAGCTGAGTTACCGTATCAACCTTCCCGAGGACGACTCCGTGCTGGCGCCAGCCCACTGGGATCGCGCCGGTTTCCAGGCAACCGTGGCGCGCGCATCCGGGCTGGAAGTGTGGTGCGCCTTTTGCGGCTGGCTGACCGGCCAGCCCATGGAGGTGGAGGAGGTGTGCGTGGCCGCGCCCTATCTGAACAAGGCCTACGAGGAGGGACTTGCGGGTGTATTCCGCTGCCCGATTCGCTTCGAGGCCGGGGAGAACACCCTGCGCTTCCCGCGCGGCGAGCTGGCGCGTCGCATCGTGCACACGGCCGACTCGGTGGAGGAGTTTATCGACAACAGCGTCTATCACCTGATCGCCGTGGAACGCACCAATACCAGCACCAGCAAGGCGATCAAGTCGCTGGTTGCCATCGACCTGCCCCAGGGCCTGCCGTCCTTCGCCGCGGTCGCGCGCAGCCTGCACATGTCCGAGTCCAGTCTGCGCCGGCGCCTGCAGAAGGAGAATACCAGCTACCAGGCGCTGAAGGACGAGATACGCTGCGAGGTGGCGATCGATCGGCTGCTCAACCAGGATGCCAAGGTAGCCGACCTGGCCGAGTACCTGGGCTTCACCGAACCCAGTTCCTTCGTGCGCTCGTTCAAGAACTGGACCGGGCAGACGCCGAAGAGTTACAAGGAACGCATCCGCGCGCTCGGCGAGTCCACCTGAGCAGCGCCGCGTTTGCGCGCACTGTGGGTCAGCAGGGCGGGTCCTCCTCGCGCAGGCGAATGGGCCCGAACTGAGCGGGGAAACGGCCGCGCATGCCGCGGTAAAAGTCGCGGAAGTACTGCATGTCTGCGCTGACGTCACCGCTGGGGCGCATGCCGGGGCCGAAACCGCCGCGGCGTTTGCCGAAATCCAGGAAGGAGGGCACGATGGCTACATCCGCCTGGCGAGCAATGTGATAAAAACCTGACTTCCAGTACTCGGACCTGCCGCGCGTGCCCTCGGTGGGCACCACCAGCACCAGCGCCGGCGCGCGCGCAAACGCCTCGACCATTGTCCCGACCAGGTTGCGCTTCTCGTGACGCACGACCGGCAGCCCGCCGAGAGCGCGCATCAGCCAGCCCATGGGCGGATAGAACAGGCTGTGCTTTGCCATCCACCTGACGCGGATGTCGAAGGCCGCGGCGAACAGCAGCATCAGGGGAAAGTCCCAGTTCGACGTATGCGGTGCGGCGATCAGGATGTAGCGGTCGAGTTGCGGGCGCGCGCCTTCCAGGCGCCAGCCCATCGCGCGCAGTATCCCGCGCGCCAGGCGTTGTTTCATGTGGGCAGGTCACCACAGCGCAAGGGCGCATCAGCATACAGTGCGGCGGGCGAATTGCCAGCCCTGTCAAACAGGGCGCTGATGTATCTATAATCGGCGGCCGGTTCGGTAGCCAGAAAAACGGGAGTGAGACATGGCAAGGTTCAAGGACAGGAATATCGTCGTCACCGGCGGTGCCAGCGGCATCGGCGAGGCGACGGTACGGGCGCTGGTCGGGGAGGGCGCATCCGTCGTCATCGCCGACCTGCAGGAAGACCGTGGTCATGCACTGGCGGAGGAGTTGGGCGAGTCCGCGTTATTCCTGCGCACCGATGTCACCGCGGAGGAGGATGTGGTCGCTGCCATCGCGCTGTTGCAGGAACGTTTCGGCGCACTGCATGGCATGGTCAACAATGCCGGTGTCGTCGGGGCGGTCGGCTCGATCATGGAAACCAGCGTCGAGGCCTACGAGCGCACCATGTCCATTCTGTCCCGCGCGGTGTTCCTCGGTATCAAGCATGCGGCGCGCGCCATGCGCGACAACGGCTCCGGTGCCATTGTCTCCCTGGCCAGCACCGCCGGGGTGATGGGTGGGCACGGGCCGCACGTCTACACCATGGCAAAGCACGGGGTGGTGGGAATCACCCGTTCGGCGTCCTCGGAACTGGCGTCCCTGGGTATTCGCGTCAACGCCGTGGCGCCGGGGGGCGTACTGACGCCGATGACGGAAAACCTGGGGCAGGAGAATGCCCGGGAGGTCATCGCCGCCAACAACCCGTTGGGGGTTGCCTGTATGCCCGGGGATATCGCCAGCGGCATACTGTTCCTGCTCAGCGATGACGCGCGCCAGATCAGTGGGCACACCCTGGTGATCGACGCAGGTGTGACCACCGGCGGGCAGCCCGCTGCCTTCCACCTGGGCGAGACGGCGACCTTGCTGCAGGCGGGGGAAACCGCTGCGGGCTGAGCCCGTTACGGGCTGTGCGGCGGGACTGTGCGGCGCAGCAATAACAAACAAGGTTGACTGTTTTTTTGTCAGGCGCTATTCTGGGATGAGTTGCCTGGGCCACACGCCAGGCGTCCACGCCATGCCGACAGGTACGACACGCCAATGAGTGACGAGATCAAGTTGACGCCCGAGCAAATCGCCGCCCGCGACCCGTCATACAGCTTCCAGGAGCTGCTGGACAGGGAGCGCGTGCCTGTGCCCGAGGCACTGCGCGAGAGCACCGACACCTACCTGGGCAGCGAGGACCTGCCCATCGAGCGCTGGACGTCGCGCGAATTCTTCGAGCGCGAGGTGGAGAAGGTCTGGCGCAAGACCTGGCAGATGACCTGTCGCGAGAGCCAGCTGCGCAACCCCGGCGACTACTTCGTCTACGACATCGTCGACGACTCCATCGTCATCACCCGCACCGAGGCCGGTGAACTGCGCGCCTTCCACAATTCCTGCCTGCACCGCGGGCGGGTGCTCAAACGCGGTGCCGGGCAGAGCCCCGAATTGCGCTGCCCCTTCCACGGCTGGAGCTGGAACCTGGAGGGCGAGTTCCAGGGCGCGCCCTGTGACTGGGACTTTCCCCACGTGCGCGCCGAGGAATTCAAACTGCCCCAGGTGCGCGTGGCGACCTGGGGCGGGTGGGTGTTCATCAACATGGACCAGCAGGGACCTGACCTGCCCGAATACATGGGCGTGTTGCCGCAACACCTGGCGCGCTGGAAGCACGAGCAACGTTACGTGTCCGCACACATCGAGAAGGTGATCGGCGCCAACTGGAAAACCGTGCTCGAGGCGTTCATCGAGTCCTACCACGCCATCGCCACCCATCCGCAGCTCATGCCTTTCCAGGCCATCGACAATTCCCAGTACGATGTCTGGGGTGATCACGTGAGTCGCACGATTACCGCCTACGGCGTTCCCAATCCCTCGGATGCGCACCGGTTCTCCGAGCAGGAGTCGCTCGACGCGATGATGAAACTGGCCGGCAGCGAGGAGCGGCCACAGGTCGAGCCGGGCCAGACCGCACGGGAAAAACTGGCTGAAATCAGCCTGCCGGTGGTCAACGAACAGGCTGGCGAGGACCTGTCGGGACAAGCCACGATGTCCGAACTGATGGACTCCACCCTGTACCTGCTGTTTCCCAATTTCGCGCCCTGGGCCGGCCACCACACCATCATCAACTACCGGCACCGCCCCAACGGCAACGATGTCGACAGCAGCATCATGGATATCTACCTGCTGACCCGCTATCCCGAGGGCAGTGAACCGCCGCCGGACGCGGCGACCTGCAGCCTGGGTATCGACGAGCCGTTCAAGGACGCGGCGCATATCCTCGGACCGGGCCTGGCGAATGTCTTCGACCAGGACGGCGCCAACCTGCCCCAGGTGCAGAAGGGGCTGAAAGCATCGAAGAAGGGCGCGATCACCCTGAGCAACTACCAGGAGGTGCGCATCCGCCACTTCCACCAGACGCTGGATAAATACCTGCAGTCCTGACTCCCGCGACCTCGCCGCAGTCCCCCGGGGCCGTTCCCGGGCCTCTCAAGCCACCGTGCGCGATCGTCGCAGCGAAGCGGCGCACGGGCGCGTGTTTCTGGGCTATGCTAGTGCTGGTTGAATCAAGGGAGGAATGAATACGTGAAACTGCCATTACTTGCGTGCAGGGTGTTGTCGCTGTTTGTGCTGGTGCTGTGTGCCGCGCCGGGTTGGGCGGCCGATAAACCGAACATACTGGTGATTTTCGGTGACGACATCGGCTACTGGAACATCTCGCGCTACAGCCTGGGCATGATGGGGTACCCCACGCCCAACATCGACCGCATCGCGCAGGAAGGCATGATTTTCACCGACTACTACGGCGAGCAGAGCTGCACCGCCGGCCGCTCGGCCTTTATTACCGGCCAGCTGCCCATCAGGACGGGGCTGACCAAGGTCGGCATTCCCGGGTCCGAGATCGGCATCCAGGCCGAGGATCCGACGCTGGCCACCCTGCTGCGCCCGCACGGCTACACCAGCGGGCAGTTCGGCAAGAACCACCTGGGTGACCGCGACGAGTTCCTGCCCACCAACCACGGTTTCGACGAGTTCTTCGGCAATCTCTATCACCTCAATGCCGAGGAGGCGCCCGAGGATCCGGACTACCCGCAGGACCCGGCCTTCCGCAAACGCTTCGGCCCGCGCGGGGTCATCCGCTCCTTCGCCGACGGGCGCGTGGAGGACAGCGGCCCGCTGACCCGCAAGCGCATGGAGACCGTGGACGAGGAGTTTCTCGCCGCGGCGCTGAAGTTCATGGACAAGGCGCACCGCGATGACAAGCCTTTCTTCGTCTGGTTCAACTCCACGCGCATGCACTATTACACGCACGTCAAGGAATCGCAGCTGGGCGCGTCCGGCCAGGGTTTTTACAACGACGGCATGCTGGAGCACGACGGCCATGTCGGCGCGTTGCTGGACAAGCTGGATGAACTGGGTATCGCCGACAACACCATCGTGCTGTACACCACCGACAACGGCCCCCATTACAACCAGTGGCCGGACGCGGCGATCTCGCCCTTCAGGGGCGAGAAGAACACCAACTGGGAGGGGGGCTTCCGTGTGCCCGCCATGGTGCGCTGGCCGGGCACCGTGCGGCCCGGCAGCATCAGCAACGAGGTTATGTCGCACCTGGACTGGGTGCCCACCCTGATGGCCGCCGTGGGCGATGCCGACATCGCCGCCAAGCTCAAGCGCGGCAAGACGCTGGAGGGCCGGACCTACAAGGTGCACCTGGACGGCTACGACTTCCTGCCCTTCCTGCGCGGCGAGGCGGACAGCGGTCCGCGGCGTGAATTTTTCTACTTCAGTGACGACGGGCTGTTGACCGCCGCGCGCGTGGACGACTGGAAGCTGGTGTTCGCCGAACAGCGCGCACGGCGCTTCGATGTCTGGCGCGATCCCTTCGTCACCCTGCGCATCCCCAAGGTCTTCCACCTGCGGCGGGACCCCTTCGAGCGCGCCGACACCGATTCCAACAGCTACAACGTCTGGTGGGATCGCAAGATCGCCAGTGTGGGCGCGATGGGTACCGGCTCGGTAACGCGGCTGGTGATGTCGCTGCGGCAGTTTCCCCCGCGGCAGCGCCCGGGCACTTTCACCGTCGACCAGATTATGGAGGCGGTCTACCAGAAGTAGGGCGCAGGCACGGCCGGCTGGCGCCGGCCTAGAGGAACTCCTCGTAGTCGATTTCCACGGGATACTGCACCGTGCGCGTGCTGCCGTCCTGCATGCGCACGTTGCTGATGGTGACGGTGTAGGGCGTGTCGTGTTCCCAGCCGTCGACCATCCAGGCGAGGTTGTTCGCCAGCCCGTAGCCGCGCGTGTCGCTGGCCTGGCTGTGCACGTGCAGCGGTGTGCCCGTCGCCGTTTCCACCACACTCACACTGGCCGCGGAAAAGTGGTCGAAGCGGCTGGACATGCCCGGGGCGGGAATCATCGAGATGCTCCAGGGCGTCGGGTAGCCGCCGCTGGACACCATGTAGTACGGGTAGCGGCGGTAGGGGTAGGCCACGTACTCCAGTGCGGGATCGACGTTCTCCTGCGGGACCTGGTTGAAGCCGAACACCTTCATGGCGGCGTAACCCCGGGCCTGGCCGAAGGTGGTGTAACCCAGCTGCGTATACAGGATCCAGCGGCGATGGCCGGCCTGCATGACGTTGGACACGTTGAAATTGTCGTTCACCAGCCCGAGCGCGTAATAGGCCGGGTCGCTCTGGCCCGAGCGGTAGGACAGGTTGGAGCTGCCCGCGCCGGCGGCCGCCTGCTCGCTGTAGCAGGTATCGCCGGGTGAGGGGCTGTGCGTCAGGTAATCGTTGGCCAGCTGCACCAGAGCCGCCTGCTGCGCCTGGGCAGCGAAACTGCTGTCGTACTGCACCGGCGGCAGGTAGTGCAGCTTGCGGATAAGGTTGACGGCGTACAGCAGGCGCTCGCCCGCCGCGCTGCTGAGTGACCCGGGGTCGCAGCTGCCGACATTGGGCGCCTGTTGATAGAGGAAGGCGTCGCTGCGGTGCCAGGAAGAATTCAGGCTGTCCAGCAATTGCGCCCATTCCGCCGGGTCATAGCGGCTCGGGTCCGCCTCCGCCACGAACTGCGGCAGCAGGTCGAAGGACTGGTCGGAGGCGAGTATGGCCTCCAGCCAGGCATCGCCGGCGAATCCCACCGTGGTCAGCAGGCAGCTTCCCGTGTGGTCGCTGCACAGGGTTTTCTCGGCCCGCGCCCAACCGGTGAAGCGGTATCCCGGGTCCGCGTGTGCGGTGAAGGTGTGGTGGAAGCTGGTGTTGCTGATGTCGACCTCGCAGGCCTCGCCGGCCAGGCACACGGTGCCGTTGGTGCCCACCACGCGACCGCCCTCGGGCACCGTGATGAGTACCTTGCACCCGGCGAGCGTAAACAGTAACAGCGAGGCGGCGAGCGCGTGGCCGCCGCGACGCATGACTGCCCGCCAGGGCCGAATGGCGGCCGCGCAGGCGCGCCCCGTGGAGTGCTGTTGCCCCATGTCCCCTTGAACCCCGTTTGCCCCGAAGCTTTGGGGTAATTCTGGGCAGGGAGGCAGCGCGCCTCAAGGAAAATCTGTATTTTTCGCCAGTTTTTCGCCCGCCGGGCTATACGGCGCGCGAAATTCGCTGCCAATTGGGGCGCGGGGCGGCGCTATTGCGCCGCCCGTTGAGGATGCGCCCCTTGCCCGGGGCTTACAGGCCGGCGACTTCCGCGTCTTCGGCTGCCTGCGCCCCGTGCAGCACGCTCTCCGGCGTATCGCCCACGTAGCGCAGGTCGGTAAAGCCGAAAAACATCTCGTGACGGGTCTGTAGCCCGAAAGTGACGGGGCGCTGCGGGTCCGGGTTGGCCGGGTTGCGCGCGGAGTTGTCCATGGCGCCGCGGGCGATCAGGCGCGTACCGGCGGGCAGGAAAACCGGCTCTTCCAGGAGGTAATTGAGCTGCCAGTTGAACTCGTATTTTGGCACCGAGAGCAGCAGCTCGGCGCTGCCGTCGGGGTACTCCGCGTGGAAGCTCATGTATTTCCCGCGGTAGTGCATGTGGGGCATCATGCTGTACAGCCAGGCGTCGCGCTCGATGACCTCGACCCCCTCCAGCTTGTGCTCCCTGGCGCCCGGAGGAATGAGGAAGCGCCGCTGCCCCGGCACCGCGCCGCTCATCACGTATTGCGGCGGCTCGTCGTGCAGGTAGATGCCGATCTCCGTGGCGTCGACGGTCTCCTTCCCGGAGGTGGTGTAGTGCATCTGCAGTAGCAGGTTGGTGCCCTTGCGCAGCAGCCGGCCGGTGTCGTCGCCGTACTGGTCAGGCTGACGTCCCGGCGCGAAGCCGCCGACGCTCTCACGGTCCGGGTCGCCGTTGCGCAGGTTGCGCACCGACTTGTCCGCGGGGGTGGAGGCGTAGGCGATCACGTGGTGCAGCACCTGGCGGTCACCCGGCACGAATTCCATGCCGCGAATCCACACATCGCGATCCAGGTTCAGCTCCACCGGCACATAGCGGTAGTCGATCAGGCCGGTGGCGGGGATGTCCTGCGGTTCGACCTGGTAGACGAGGTCCGGCTCACCCAGGGTCCATTTCGGGTTGTCGTATACCCTCTGCGCCAGCGGGTCCTGCCCGTCCTCGTCCAGCGGTGCGCCGGCGTCGATCCAGTGCACCAGCGTCTGCAGTTCCCCGGGGGTGATTTCCACCACGTCGCGGATCGGCTTGCTCACGTGGGTGTCGATCTGGCCGGGCGGCATGCGTCGCGTCATCAATACCTCCTTCATCATGCGCGACCAGCCCTGCACCATCCGGTGATCGGACATGGCCCAGGGGCCGATACCGCCGTCGTGATGGCACTCGATGCAGTTGTCTTCCAGGATGGGCACCACGTCCTGTGAGTAGGAAATACCCTGGCTGGCGTGCTGTTCGCGCGCCGGGAAGCTCACCAGGCAGCCCGGGGCCTCCGGGGTATCGGCAGCGACCTGCTCACCGGCCAGCACCGCGTCCAGTGCGTCGCGCAGGTAATGGTTCTGCGCGGCGGGTTTCTGCGTCTCGTAGCCGAGGCGGTCGTCCACCGGGCCGCGGTAGAGTATCTCGCGCGTCGACGGGTCGATGATGAAGGTCTCGGCGGTGCGGTCCACGCCCAGGGACTCGGCCACCAGTTGCGCTTCATCCAGCAGGATCGGCAGGTCGTAACCGAATTCCTGCGCCTCGCTGGCGATACTGTCGCGGTCATCCTGGGGCTGCGGGTTGAGCATGAAAAACGCCACACCCCGTTGCGCGTAGGCGTCGCGCAGCGCGCGCAGGGTGGGCGCGCCGTTGCGCACGATGGGGCAGCCGTTGCCCTGCACGAACAGCACCACCGCTTGCTGGTCGCCGTACCAGCTCAGCTGGTGAAACCTGCCCTGGTGGTCCAGCAGCGCGAAATCGCCGATCTTGTCGCCCACGGCGGCCGTGGCGGGCAGGCTGGCCAGCGCCGCGAAGAGCAGGGCCAGGACCGAATGCGCAATTTTCATGTTTTTCTCCAGTGCCGTGCGGACGGCGTATTGGGACTTTATGACTTCACGGTCAAAGTGTAGTCTATTGTGGCCCCGGGCTGAACACCCCGTGGCCGCGCCGGCATGAAAGCTTGGTAATGTCGCCCGCCATGCAATAACCTCCTGAACGATAAGGAAAAAAGTGAGAATCCATGCAAGCGCTGATCAACGTCCTGTTGCACCGACGCCACCTGCTCACAGTCCTGACCCTGGTCCTGGGCGCGGTCATCGCCTACGGCACGAGCAAAACCCGCATCGACCCGTCCTACAACGCCATCCTCGACGAGGAGGATCCCTACCGCGCCCAGGTGGAGGAGGTGGAGGAGCATTTCCCGCCCAGCAGCGGGGTGCTGTTCGCCTTCATGCCCCGGCAAGGGGATATTTTCACCCTGTCCGGACTGCGCGCCATGGAGGAACTCACCGAGCGCTACACCGATGTGTTGTCCTCGGTGTCCGTGTCCTCGGTGATCAACTACCGCCTCGACGCGGTGGACGCGGACCTGCTCAACCGCGATTACCTGGTGCCGGACATCGCCACGCTGGACGCGGCCGGCCTGGAGCGCATGCGCCGCGTGGCCCTGGCCGACGAGGGCCTGACCGACTCGCTGCTCTCCGCCGAGGGCGACCTGGCGCTGGCCTCCATTCGCTTCCGCAGCGACCTGGACGACCAGGAGCACCGCCTGGAGGTCGGTCGCTCGGTAGTGGCGCTGCGCGATTCACTGCGCGAACGCTACCCGGACATGGATATCTACGTGCTCGGGCGGGTGCTGTTCGAGCTGGACAGCTACAACGCACAGATCAACGATCGCAAGTACCTGGCGCCGGTGGTCGCCGGCATCTCCGTCCTGCTGTTGTGGTACTGCCTGCGCTCGGTGATCTACTCGCTGTGCGTGTTCGCCGTGGCCTTCGTCACCATCGGCCTGACCACGGGCACCATGGGCTGGGCCAACCTGCCGTTCAACCAGATTTCCAACATGGGCCCGCTGGTGGTGCTCACCATCGCCATGGCGGACGGCATTCACATCGTCGCCGTGTATATACAGGGCCTGCACAGGTCGCTGTCCAAGGTCGAGGCGCTGCGCGAGAGCCTGGCGGTGAATATCCAGCCGGTGACACTGGCCACGCTGACCACCACCATGGGCTTTCTCAGTCTGAACTACTGTTCATCGCCGGGTATCTACGGCTTCGGCAACGTGGTGGCGATCGGGGTCTGCTGGGCCTGGGTGGTGACGCTGACCTTGCTGCCCGGCCTGCTGCTGCTGGTGCCGGTGAGGAAAATCCCCAAACCCCTGGGTGTGCGTGGCTTTATCGGCTTCGTGCAGCGCATCGGCGAGCGCCGCGGCGGGCTGCTGTTGTGGGGATCCGTGGCGATCATCGTCGCCACCCTGGCCATGCTGCCGCTGAACCGGGTGGACTTCACGCGCTTCAGTTTCATCGACAAGGACTCCGACATTCACAAGGTGTACACCGCACTGTCGGAAAAAATCGGCAACGACCAGAGCCTGATCTACGCCATCGACAGCGGCGAGTACTACGGCATCACCGAGCCGGAGTTCCTGCTGCAGGTGGAGGCGTTCTCCGACTGGCTGGAGGCGCAACCGGAAGCGAGCTTCGTCAACAGCTACACGCGTTTCCTGAAGACCATGAACAGGAACGAGCACGACAACGACGAGGCCTACGAGGTACTGCCCACGGACAAGCTGCAGGTCATCGACTACCTGGTGAGCTACCAGTTGGTGCAGGAGATCGAGCCCAACCTGACGCCGATCTTCGATACGGACTACGCGCAGATCCGCATGGTGATCGGCACGTCGAACCTGTCCAACGCCCAGTTGCTGCACTTCAACGAGCGCATCGAGGCGTGGATCGAGGACAATCTCGACCCCGGGTACCGTGTGCTGCACGGCGACAACAGCATCCTGTTCGCACGCCTGGACCGCTCCATTTCCCTGCAGCTGCTGCAGGGTTTCAGTCTCAGTTTCCTGCTGATTACAGCCACCATGCTGGTCGGTCTGCGCAGCCTGCGCTACGGCCTGCTGAGCATCATGCCCAACCTCTTTCCCGCCACCATCGTGTTTGGGGTCTGGGGGCTGCTGGTGGGGGAGTTGAGCCCCTACGTGCTGATGCTGTTCTCGATCAGTATCGGGCTGGTGGTGGACGACTCGGTGCACGTGCTGTCGAAGTACATCCACGGGCGCCGCAAGGGCAGTACGCCGGAGCAGGCGGTGCGCTACTCGCTGGACCGCGCCGGCTCGGCAATCACCATCACCACGCTGGCCCTGGGGCTGGGCACGCTGGTGCTGGCGTTTTCCAACACCTATTACTACCAGAACGTGGCCATGTTGCTCACGCCGATCATCATTGTGGCCTTGCTGCTGGACCTGTTCTTCCTGCCGCCGTTGCTGGTGCGTTTTGACAACTGGTGGGAAGGCCGCGCGGCGAAGGCGCGAGCGGCGCCCGCCTGAGCCTGCTCAGTCGTCGCCCGGCAGTATGAAGGGCGCGGTGCTGGCGTCGTCTTCCTGCTGCTCGCGCCGGTCGGCTGCGTCGTCCGTACTCATCGCGCGACCGCGGGCGGTTCGACGGGCACCAGGCGCACGATCTTGCCCCCGTCCCGGTGTTCCAGCAGCAAGTAGACCAGGCCATCGGGTCCGGTCTCCACATCGCGGATGCGCGCCAGGGAGCGCAGCAGGACTTCCGAGCGCACAAGGCGGTTGTCCTGGTCCAGCACGATGCGGTACAGCTCGACGCCCTTGAGCGAGCCGACCAGGGCGTTGCCGCGCCAGCGCGGGAAGCGCTCGCCCTCGTAGAACACGAAACTCGACACTGCCGGGGCGGGGGTGAAGTCGACCACCGGCTGCTCGATATCGTTGCGGTCGAAGGTGATGTCCAGCCACTTGCCGTAATCCACCGGACGACCGTCGTAGTTCAGTCCCAGCGAGTACAGCGGCCAGCCGTAGTTGCGCCCCGGCCGCAGCAGGTTCAGTTCGTCACCGCCGCGCGGCCCCATCTCGGTGGACCACAGTGTGCCGCTGCGCAGGTTGTATTCCAGCCCCTGGGGGCTGCGGTGACCGTAGGTCCAGGTGCTGGGGTAGGCCCGCGCCCTGTCGACGAAAGGGTTGTCGCTCGGGACGCGCCCGTCGTCGTGGACGCGGTGGACCTTGCCCCAGGGCTTGCCCAGGTCCTGCACCCCGTCGTAGTTGGAGTGGCCCTTGATGCCGACGCTGATGTACAGGTAGCCCTGGTCGTCGAAGGCCAGCCGCCCGCCGGCGCCGATATCGGGCACGATGGAGTAGTACTGGGGCCCGGGGAACCAGATCTCCTGCTCGTCCACCCAGCGGCCGTCGCGGATGCGTCCGCGCACCACGCGGTTGAAGCTGCGCGCCGGGAACCAGCAGTCCGGGCAGCGCTGGGTGTGGTGCAGGTAGATCCAGCCGTTGTCCGCGTAGTCCGGGTGTGGCGCGACATCCAGCAACCAGCCGTGCCCCCACACCAGCACCAGCTCGATGCTGTCGTCGAACACATCGGGCGTGCCCTGGATGAGTTCCGAGACGCTGCCGTCGGTGTCGACGATACGCAGTCCGCGCTGTTTCTCGCTCACCAGGATGCGCCCGTCGGGTAGCGGCGCGATGGAAAAGGGCAGGGGGTCCAGGTCCTCGGTGACCAGCTCCACCCGGAAATCGTGTTGCTGCGTGCTGACGACGCCCTGGGGAATCTGCACCGGCGCGTCGATCCGGAAGTCGGTAAACAGCCGGTCCACCCGCCGCTCGGCGATGTAGATGCCCAGTCCGCGTATCTCCTCCGGCGACAGGCGGTCGGCGAAGGCGGGCATGCCGGCCGCCGCGGCACCGCGGGCGATGCTCTTGCTCAGCTCGGCGACGCTGTCGCCCCCGACCAGTGCGGTGTCGACAAGGGCGGGCCCCTGCCCGGTGACCCCTTCCAGGTCGGCGCCGTGGCAACTGCTGCAGTGCGCCTGGTAGTTGGCGATAAAGGGGTCGACCAGGGGTTCGCCGCGCAACAGGAACCAGGTGCCGCCGGCCAGCGGCAGCAGCAACAGGGCGGCCAGGTAGCGTTTCTTCAGGGTGTGGGTCCCCCGCATTGTTATTGCGCAAAGGATACCGCGTCCGTCGTCGCCGGGCCTAGTGCTTTCAGCAGTCCACGGGAGCAGGTACCGGGCTGGCAGGCGGCCCCCACTCAGGGTCTATAGCGCCGGGCCCTCTCGTAGACTGCGTCATCGCGGCGAGCGCCGCGCAGGCCGTCGGGCACCTGCTCGAAGTAGGGATCGTTGCTGCTGCGGGTATGGCTGAAGTCGACCCACTCGCTGCGGTAGGCGAACTTCCACACGCCGGCGCGCCGCTCGTAGCGGTCGAGGTAGCGGCCTGCGATAATCACGTCCTCAAAGCCGTCACCCGCCGGCACCTTGTGGTAGGCGTTGAAGTACACTTCGCCGAAACCCTCGTCACCCTCGATATCGATGAGCGTGTTACCCAGCATGTGGTGATTGCTCGCATGATTGTGCAGCGCCTCTATGCAATATTGCGCGAAGTCGCCTGCTGGCCCCCGGGTAAAGCCGTAGTCGCACCAGGCGTCGTCCCAGAACAGGGACAGCAGGAGAGCTTTATCCAGGCGGTCGAGGCTGCGCATGTAGCGGCAACACAGCTCGTAGATTTCCTGCTTCGCCAGCAGGGCGTCAACACGTTCGTCCACCTTTTTCCCCTGTCTTATTGTTTGAGGAACTGGCACAGCGGATCTTTGTCGCCCTGCGCCCCCCGGGTCAGTTCGCGGAATGCGTCGCTGTCGCGCTCATCCACCACCGCCAGGCGGTTGCTCCATTCGATAATCACCTGACGGTGTAGAAGTTTCCAGCAGTCCGCACGTCTCTGCAGCCGGTCCAGATAGCGCCCGTACACCAGCACCTCTTCACCGGCGCCGTGCACCAGGTGCGCCGCATGCACGTAGGTTTCGGTTAACGCGGTATCGCCGCCAATCTGGAACAGCGTGTTGCTGAGCGCGTGTCGGGTCAGTTCGTATTGTTGAGCCAGTACCGGCACCACCAGTTCGGCGAATGTATGAGCCGGACCCTTGAAGCTGCCGTAATCCACCTCGCCCTCGGGCCAGTAACAGTCCTTGAGAAGATCTGCGTCGAGGCGGTCCAATGCCCGGCTATGACTGGCGAGTACTGCCTGGATGGCCTGCTGGTCAGCGAGCTGTGCGGGCGTGGCAAGCGTTCCTGTCGAGGTGCTCATAGGCGTGAACCCAGTGCGCCGCTATCACTACCGCCGGCAGCTGCCGCGCGTTGCGCAAGCAGCGAACCGAGAGTCGCTCTATCCGAGTACGGCGTGAATCTGCCGGTGCATGTTTTGCACACCGGGCTCGTTGCGGCCGACCAGGATCTTGCGCTCGATGCCGGCTTGCAGGCCGCGGTTGATCCTGTCCACCAGCGAGTAGTCCTCGGTGACCGCGACGTCGTTGATCATCTGGAAGTACTCCTCGTACTGCTGGCGTTCCTGGCCATCGGCAGGTTTCTCGGGCAGGAACATGCTGTGGTAGACCACTGACCGGTCGCGGGAGATGGGGTAGACGCGCCAGGTCTGGAAATGGTCATTGACCACGAAGATCACGGTGTTGGGGAAGATGTAGTTGACGAAGGAGCAGTACTCGCGCGGCTGCCACTGCTGCTCGGGGATGTCCCGCAGCTCATTGATGGTCAGGGTCGGGGAGCCCATGGAGTGGTTGCGACCGTACTGGCGATAGTTCGCCACGTTGGAATAGGCCAACTGTCCGATGCTTTCCGGGTGCAGGAACTCGAAGTGGTAGTACTCGTGGAAGGTGTCCATGTTCAGCTTCCAGCTGAAGTCGGTGAACACCTGCTTGGCGCCCAGGTAGTAGTGGTTGTCGAAACCGAAACCGCACAGGCGCTCCTGCAGGCCCCCCAGGACCTCGTCGATATCGAAGTTCAGTTGCGGGTTGGGCATGACGAAGATCATACCGTGCTTTTCCTGTACGTCCAGGCGGCGCAGGCCGAGCGCATCGCGGTCGATGCCGTCGAAGCCCTCCTTGCCGAAGGGCACACCGATGAGCTTGCCTTGCAGGTCGTAGCTCCAGCCGTGGTAGGGACAGCTGAACATGCGCCCTTTTTTCGCCTGGCCGTGAGCACACTCGTTCAGCGGCGCGCCGCGGTGGGAGCAAATATTGACGAACGCGTTCAGGCCGCCTTCGGGCGTGCGCACGATGAGTATGGGCACGCCGGTATCGTCGAAGGCGAAGTAGTCGCCGGGCTCTGGCAGCAGGCAGCTGGGGCCGACGAACTGCGGGTAGTTGCGAAACAGCTCCCGCTTCTCGCGTTCGAAGACCTCGGGGTCGGTGTACTCGTCGACATCGAGTTCCATGACGCTGTCGGCCAGTGTCGTGGTGTTGTGCTCCACCAGGTCCATGAGCACCTTGATTTCGTCTACCAGCTGTTCACGTTGCATCGTGCTACCCCCTGCCTAAAGCCCCAGCACCATCCTGGCGATGATGTTGCGCTGTATTTCCTGTGAGCCGCCGAAGATCGACGCTGCCCGGTTGTTCAGGTAGCGCGGCACCACCGAACTGACGTAGTCCGCGCGTACCGGGTTGCCGTCGGGCACCGGCTCCATGACGAAGCCGGTATAGCCCAGCACGTCCACCGCCAGTTCGTTCACCGCCTGTTCCAGGCGTACCGTGGTGACCTTCAGAATCGATGATTCCGGCCCCGGGTTACCGCCGCCGCTGAGGTCGGAAAGGATGCGCAGTTCGGTGATTTCCAGCGCTTTCAGGTCGATCTCGATGCGCGCGACGCGGCGGGCGATGTCGCCGTTGGTATCGAAGTGCGGGTTCTCTTCCCTGGCCCGGCGCAGCAGCCCGGACAGTTGATCCATCTCGTGGCGGATGCGGTGTGCGCTGAAGCCGCCGCCGCGCTCGAACTCCAGCAGGTACTTGGCGTAGCTCCAGCCCTTGTTCTCCTCGCCGATGAGGTTGCCCACCGGTACGCGCACATCGTCGAAGAACACCTGGTTGACCTCGTGGTCGCCCGCCATGGTGATGATCGGCTCCACGCTGATTCCCGGGGTGTCCATGTCCACCAGCAGGAAGCTGATGCCGGCCTGTGGCTTGGCGCTGTTGTCGGTGCGCACCAGGCAGAAGATATGGTCCGCCAGGTGCGCGTGGGTGGTCCAGATCTTGGAGCCGTTGACCACGTAGTGATCGCCGTCTCGCTCGGCCTTCAGCTTCAGGCTGGCCAGGTCGGAACCCGCGCCGGGTTCGGAGTATCCCTGGCACCAGTAGTGCTCGCCACTGAGTATCTTCGGCAGGTACTCCGCCTTTTGCTCTTCGCTGCCGAAGGCCATGATCACCGGCGCCAGCATGAGCAGGCCCAGCGGAATCAGCATGGGCGCGCCGGCCTGGTAGCACTCGCGGCTGAAAATGTACTTCTGTGTGGGCGTCCAGTCGGTGCCGCCATGCTTCACAGGCCACTGGGGTACTGCCCAGCCTTTTTTTACCAGGATGGCCTGCCATTCCAGGGCCACGTCTTTTTCCACGAAGACACTGGAGTTATTGGCGGTTGCCTCGACGATATGCGGCGGCAGGTTGTGGGCGAGAAACTCCCTGACCTCCTGTTGAAAGGCCAGTTCTTCCTCGCTGAAATTCAGGTTCATGCGCTTGCTTTCCTACAGTGGCTGCATCGCCCAGGCGATGCCCCGGCGCAATACTTCGTAGTATTCCGGTGTTTTCCAGGCGCCGTCTTCGGGCTCGGGGTATTCCTCGATCAGGGGTTGCATGTCGTACTTGCCGCGACAGTGGCCCAGGGTGAAGTACAGTACCTCGCCGGCACCGTACGGGTGCAGGTACAGCACCGGCTGTATGGCGGAATCCTTCTTCCAGTCGTCGCGCACGAACTCCTGCACATCGTCCTGCCAGTTGCAGTGCATGAGGGTCTGGTGTTCCCCGTGCATCTTGCACAGGTACAGTTCATCGTCCACGGTGAAGACCGGGATGTCGCGGACCAGCGGGTGCGTGGGGTCTGTCGCGTGTACTTCGTAGGGCTGGATCGGCGGGTGCGCCATGAACTGGCTGCCCAGCATCTCCATGAAGGGCACATTTTCCTCCGGACAGTCGACGCGCAGGCCGCCGTCAGCGGCCGGCTCGAGGAAACGCAGGACGGAATTGGTGCCGTGCAGCGCGAACCACTTCCTGCCGCTTTTGACCCAGTCGATAAGGCGCAGGGTCTGCGCCTCGGTTGGCACCACGTCGCAGGTATAGGTGATGAGGAAGTCGCAGGCGCAGATCTCCTCGATCGCCGAGTAGTCTGCGCCGACCTGCACCTTGATGCGCGGCTGCTCGGCCAGCAGTTTCAGCAGTTCCAGCCGGGCGAAGTCGATATTGTGGTACTTGCCCCCCGCGACCAGGTAGACGTCGATACGATCTGCTTTGCTCATTGCCGGCGCCGCCTGTTTTACAGTTGTACGCGCTTGGTGTGACCGCCGTCGGCGACCAGGTTGACGCCGGTGACGAGGCTCGCCGCCGGGCTGGCCAGGAAGGCCACCGCGTTGGCGACTTCCTCGGGCGTACCCAGTGCGCCGCGGGGAATCTTTGCCAGCGTGGCGTTGTAGAAGTCCGGCATGTTGTTCTTGATGAAATCCCAGTCGCCGCCTTCCACGAACACCGGCCCCGGGGAGACGCAGTTGACGCGAATGCCCTGGCCGCCCAGTGCGAGCGCCAGCTGCTGTGCGTGGATAATGACAGCGCCCTTGATGGCGTTGTAGGTCTGCGGCGCGGCGAACTCTTCTACAGCAGCAATACTGCCGATAACGACGATCGAGGCAGCGTCGGATTTTTCCAGGAAGGGCATGGCCGCCTCGATGCCACGGGTGGTGCCCAGCAGGTCGATGTTGAAGTTGTTGGTCCAGCCCTGTTCGTCGACGCTGCCGCCGCCGGCGCTGACATTGGGTACGAAGATGTCGATGCCGCCCAGTTCCTCACCGGCGCTCTTGATCCAGGCCTGGTAGGAGTCCTTGTCGGCGACGTCGACCACCGCGCCGGTGACCTTCACGCCCTTCGCAGACAGGTCGGCCACGGCCTCGTCCACCTGCTCCTGGTTGCGGGAACAAATGGCAAGATCCACGCCCTCGTCCGCGAGCAGGTTGACGATAGCGCGACCGATGCCGCGGGTTGAGCCGGTAACCAGCGCTTTTTTTCCGGAAAGTCCGAGGTCCATATGTGTTCTCCTGGGCAGATCTGGCGTGATGGGGTTTGCCGGTAGCCGGGCGGGGGGAGGGGCCGTAAGCCCCTGACCAGGGCGCCCGGGGCCGTATTTTCAGTGCGTCCAGCACGTTAGCAAACCTCTTTTGAAAAAACAATCAGATTTGACTGTTTATTTTTTATCGGGTAGTTTCGACCCGGTTTGTGCGCTAGCCGACCCGTTCCGGGTCGCCCGATGCAGGCCTTTGCGAGGAGACAGATGAAAGCGGCGGTATTCAAGGAAGTCGGCCAGCCCCTGGTGGTGGAAACCGTCGACGATCCCACGCCTGAGCCCGGCGAACTGGTGATGAAGGTCGGATACTGCGGCATCTGTGGCACCGACCTGCACGCCACGCGGGAGGGGCTGACCACGGCCTGTTGCGGCCAGATTCTCGGCCACGAGTACGTGGGTGAAATCGTCGAGGTTGGCGCGCGCGCCGAGGGCGACTGGCAGGTGGGCGATCGTGTCTGCGCCATGCCGTTTATCGCCTGCGGTCACTGCCTGCCCTGTGCGGCCGGTCGATTTTTCGAATGCGCCGACAAGAAAGTGTCGGGCGTGGACGACCAGGGAGGGTTCGCCGAGTACGTCACGACCGGCAGCCGTGAAACGTTGCTGCTTCCCGACACGCTGGAGTTACGCAGCGCGGCCCTGGTGGAGCCATTGGCCGTTGGCATCCACGCCGTGCGCGTCGCCGGGGTGCGCGCGGGCAGCCGCGTATTGATCATCGGCGCCGGCCCCATCGGGCTCACCACCGCATTGTGGTGCCGGTTTTTTGGCGCCCGCGATGTCGTCATCAGTGAACTGGCCCCGGCGCGCGCCGCGCTGGCCAAACAGATGGGCGCCACCGCGGTGCTGCACCCGGACGTGGAGGAGGGCGCTGAGGGACTATTGCAGCAGTACGTGGATGCCGCGGGCGCGCCGCCGGACGTCATTTTCGAATGCGTGGGCGCGCCTGGCCTCATCCAGCAGTGCATCGAGATGGCGTCCTACGGCAGCAGTGTTGTGCCAGTGGGGGTCTGCGAGCAGCCGGATGCGATCATGCCGTTCCTGGGCCTGGTCAAGGAACTGCGCATCCAGTTCGCCATGGCGTACAACAAGGACGACTTCGAGACCAGTGTGGCGATGCTGGCGGAGGGTCGTATCGACGTGACGCCGATGATCACCGATACCGTCTCGCTGGATGAGTTGCCGGAGGCGTTCGAGGCGCTGCGCACGCCCAGCGACCAGTGCAAGGTGCTGACGCAGCTCTGATCAGGTAGACAGCGGCAGCCGGCGTTCGCGCACTTCCTTGGCCCGGTACATGGCCTGGTCGGCGGTGCGCAGCAGCAGGTCCACGTCACGGCCCTGGTCCGGCGCGATGGCCACGCCGATGCTGCCCGTGGCGTTGACCGAGTGCTGGCCAATCTCGAAAGGCGCCTGCAGCGCCACGCGCAGTTGCTCCGCGATCATTTCCGCGATCTCGACGCTCTCGATACCGTGCAGTACGATGGCGAATTCATCGCCGCCCAGGCGCGCCACCGTGTCCGCAGAACGGACATTGGCCTGCAGACGCTGGGCGACGAGATTGAGGACGTCGTCGCCGGTCTCGTGGCCGTAGCCATCGTTGATCTGCTTGAAGTCGTCCAGGTCGACGAAAATTACCGCGGCCTTGTGCCTGCGCGCCAGTGCGTGCTCCACCGCCTCGCGCGCACGGGTGCGAAACAACTCGCGGTTGGACAGGCCGGTCAGCGGATCGTGCATCGCCTGGTGCGCGTAGAGGCTGCGCTCCTCGAGTATGCGGCGCGTCAACGCCTCGAAATCGCCCTCGTAACTGACCAGGCCCAGCACCAGCAGTCCCAGGGTGGTAAGCCAGGTCATGAAGCGGAACAGGCCCATCTCCGACTGCGGTATGACTTGCGGGAACTGTACCCCCATGGACTCCACCGCCAGCAGCACCAGCAGGCAGGCCAGGGCGGCCAGGCTCCATTGTATGCCGGCCCGCTTGCCCGCGATGAGGAACAGGAAGATCGGCACGACCAGGATCAGCGGCAGGTAGGGTGTGTCGGCAATGCCGCCGGTGATCATGCAGGGCGCGATGGTGCTGAAGGTGGTGGCCAGCCCGTACAGGTTGGCGGCGGGCAACAGTTCCTGCATGCGCTTGAAATGCCACAGTGTGCACATGTAGGTAGCGACCGTGACCACCGCGATGCCGGTGGCCAGCAGGTGCAGCGGGTTGTGCGTCACCAGGTACAGGGAGCCCAGGGCGAGGCCCATCATGCTGCCGGATAGCGCCGAGATGGCGAGCACACCCACCAGGACCAGCGCCCGTTGCCGGGAGTCCCGTAGCGTGTCCTGCAGTAGCCGGTCGGAAATAAAGTACCGGTTCAGGACCTCGAAAAACTTGCTGACCAATTCCTGGTACATAACCCCACCGCCTGTTTATTGTTGTGGGTAGTCAGGCGCATCCATGAGATCCAGATTCTAGTCGCAATCGCCTCCCCGGCGGGGGTAAAAAGTACAGAAAAGGCAGATTTCACACCGAGTGTGAGACCGGGCGCACAGTTTGTGCCCCCCGCGCGGCGCGCTCACCCTCGCGGCGGCCGCGATCTGGCGTGTTCAGGGATGGGCGGCCAGGTGCGCCAGTATGCGCCGGGTCACGTTCTCCGCCTGGTCAACGAACAGCCAGTGGCCGGCGTCGAGTTCGACTTCCTCGTAGGGACCGGCCATGTACTGGCGCTGCAGTTCCACGCTACGCTGCCCGACGGCGCCGTCCCGCTTGCCCCACACGAACAGTGTCGGGGTCGCTACCGTGAGGTTGCGTGCGCGCTGCTCGTCGCCGCCGGCGGCCAGGGCGCGGTAGTAATTCAGCGCCGCGGTCATGGCGCCCGGCTCGGCGAACAGCGCGGTGTATTCGTCCACTTGCCCCGGGCGCATGCCGGTGTAGAGGGCGCGCAGGCCGGCCAGGTCGTGCATGGTCAGCAGCGCCTCGGGCAGCCACGGTGTGGAGAACAGCAGGAAGTAGCTGCTGCGCGAGCGCTGTTGCGGATCGCTGCGCAGCGCCTCGGCGAAGGCCGCCGGGTGCGGTACGGACAGGCCGGTCCAGCTCAGCACTCGCTGCGGATGCTGCTGCACCACGGTCCAGCCGATGATCGATCCCCAGTCGTGCCCGGCGAGGTGGAAGCGCTGCAGTCGGGCCGCATCGGCGATGCCGATCACGTCGGCGACAAGCTGGTCGAGCTTGTACTGTCCAGTGCCCGCCGGCCGCGCCCCCGGCGAGTAACCGCGCAGGTCCGGCGCGAGCACACAGTAGCCCGCCTGCTGCAGCGCGGGGATCAACGGCAGCCACATGGCCGAGGTGACCGGGAAACCGTGCAGCAACAGCACCGCCGCCCGTGCGTTATCGCCCGCGCACCCGGCTGTGCGCAGGCGAAAACTGTGTCCGCCGGCGCGCAGTCGGTAGAGGCCGTCCCCGGCGCCTGGCGTGTACAGCGGCAGCGCGGCGGCATCACGACTGTAGTGATACTCCCTGTCCAGTGCGGCGCGGGAGCTGAGCGCGAGAAAGGCTAGCAGGCACAGCAGCAACACGGCGGCGAGCAGCAGTATCCACTTGCACAGTCGCAGTACAGTCATGTGATCTCCCGGCGGCGCCCGCAGCCCGGCCTAGTCGCGAAAATAGTCCACGCCGACCACTGCCGTCCAGGCGTCGGCGAACGCGTCGTCGCCGGGCGTGCACAGCATGTCGATCCAGGCTTCCCCGCCAGCGCGCTCGCGCCCGGCGATGACCTCGGTAGCGTCCTTGCCCACCGGTACGCGAAACGGTGGCTTCTCCCCCGTGATCACGGCTTCGATCGCCTCTGCGACCTCTGCCGGCATGGCCGGCTGGCCCAGGCCGGTTTCGAAAAACCGGGTCAGGCGCTGCACGTTCACCGGGTAGAGCGGGGGCGCTGCGGACGGTTCGACCTTGGTCCACATCGGCGTCATGACGCAGCCGGGCTCGATGATCGACACGCGCGCGCCGAATTCCGCCATTTCCTGGGCCAGGCTTTCGCACAGGCCTTCCATCGCCCATTTGCTGGCCGAGTAGTGGCCGTGGCAGCCGGCGGCGTAGCGCCCGGCGAGCGAGCCGACCATGACAATGGTGCCGCCGCGCTGGGTGCGCATGGCCGGCGCCACGGCGCGCAGCAGGCTGACGTTGCCGAAATAGTTTGTCTCGAAGATCTCGCGCACTGTCTCCATGGGCGTCTCCTCCACGGAGGAGCCGGCGCCGATACCGGCGTTGGCCACCAGGGCGTCCAGGCGGCCGCTGGACTGCAGCACCTGCGTCACGGCGCTGTCGATGGAGGCCGGGTCGACCAGGTCCAGGCGGATGACGGTCACCGGCAGGCTTTCACTGGCGATCTTTTCGTGCAGCTCGGTCGCACTGTCGGGGTTACGCACCGAGGCGTAGACCTCGTGTCCGGCGCGCGCCAGGTGTAGCGCGGTTTCCTGGCCGATGCCTGTGCTGGATCCGGTGACTAGTATGACTGACATGGTGTTCCTCTTTGCAGTTTGACGGGTAGGTTGATTTGGGTTGGCGCCCGGCTAGCCGCCCGGCGACCGCGTCACGGCGACCGCAGCCGGGCTAGGCTTTGTCACGGTCCTTCCTGTCCAGCACCGGGGCAGTACCGCGGCGCGACCTGGATTCGAGGCGGTATTCACAGCTGACGCAGCGGCGCATACCCTCGCGCATGCTCGTGTTCTGCGCGCGCAATTGCGCATTCTCCGCACGCAGGGTCTTTACCTCGCGCTGCAGGCGGAGCAGGGTGCGTTGACCCCGCAGGAACTGGCGGATATCCAGCTCAGGAGCCTCAGTGCGCCTGCCAGGTCATCCTGACGGTGCAGGATGTTTCCGGCAGGTGTGGGTCGAATTCCATTTTCAGGCCGCCGCCCTCACCGTTGAACAGGGCCTCGAAAGGACCCTTGCAAATGTACAGGCAGCCCTGCTCTGGGAGGGCGTCGGGGTTTGGCAAGCGTTCCGCCGGGCCGCAGGTGTGCCAGCCGCAGTCGGGTATCTCCATCACCGTGAGTCCGTTGGCCGGGTCGTACTCGGTGATGCTCGCCGGTCCGGTGAGCCAGTGTGCCGGGTTGAAGGTCTCGAACAGGAAGGTCGCCCAGCGCCCGGGTTTTTTCGACGTCCCGTCGGCGCCGGTCACCGGCTTCTTGTTCCTGTTCTTCTCCGACATGCTGTTCATCATCGCCAGGAATTCGGGCGAGTTCTCGTGCGACAGCGCGACCGATGTGCCGACCACGATGTCCTCGAACTGCTGTGGGCTGTAGTACCGGCGCAACTCCAGCAGCGCCCATTCCACCTCGCGCACGAAGTTGCCGTAGCGCTTGCGCCATTTTTCCCGGGGGGAGTCGAACCAGCGGATGTTCTCGCGCCGCGAGCGTATTTCCTGATAGTCGCGATCGACCTGCTCCTTGTCGCCGGACAGCCGCAGGATCGGCACGAAGGTGTGGCTGACGATGGGCATGGCTTTTTTCACCAGCATGGTGTTCGACATCCACATGTCGATCCATGCCTGCGGCCCCCAGTTGTAGTACCAGCCGCCGCGTTGGGCGGGAGCAACCCGGCCGCTGCCGCGGTCGCTGGCGATGACAGATGACTCGGACATTTGCCTATCCTCCCTGGAAGCTGCCGGTGGCGACGACCGGTCCACCAAGTATGGTTTGCGTCGCGGCGCGCGGCAAGCGCGCCCTCAGTGCCGCAGGCGCAGCGTGACGCCGTACACCTCGCCGGGTGCGACGATACCTGCATAGCCGCCGAGCACGGGTATATCGATGCCGAAGGCGAAATATTCTTCATCCAGCATATTGCGCCCCCAAAGGGCGGCTTCCCAGCTGCCCTCGGGGTCGGTCAGCGTCAGGCGCAGGTTGACGAGGTTGATCGCGTCGTTTTTCAGTATTGGGTCGAGGTCCTGGTCGAGGTAGTAGTCGTCGATATAGCTGTGCTCCAGCCGTCCCACCAGCAGCAGGGCGTCGCCCAGGTCCAGGTCGTACTGGGCGAAGGAGCTTACGGTCCACTCCGGCGCGTTGTCGATGGGTTCGCCCGCCAGGTCCTGCACGCAGCCGCCGCCCAGTGTCGGGTTGCCGCCCTGGGCGCCGTCGCGGATATAGTAGTTGTAGACGGTCTGGTCGACGGTGCACTGGCCGTTGTCGAACTCCTTGTATTCCGCCTTGTTGTAGCCGATGGCGGTGCTCACTGTCAGGTTTGCCGCGGGGATGAATACCAGCTCCAGCTCGCTGCCGTAGCTCTCCATGGAGCCGGCATTGGTGACTTCCAGCGTCGTGCCGTCGAAAGTCTGCGACTGGAAATCGTCGTAGTCGACGAAATAGAAGGTGCCGTTGAACTGCAGGCGGCGGTCCTGGGTCGAAGTCTTCCAGCCGATCTCATAGTTGGTGGCGATCTCCTCATCGAACTCCGCGCTGTGGTCGGCCAGCTCGCGGCGCTGGTTGAAACCACCGGACTTGAAGCCGCGGCTGACACTGGCGTAACCCATCACGTCGGGCGTGAAAAAGTAGCGCAGGTTGAGGGACGGGGAGATGTCGTCGTCGCTGCGGGTCTCGTCGTAATAGATGTCCGGGCCGGCGACGGGGGGAATGTCCAGTATGGATTCCGGGTCGGTGATCTGCGAGCCGACGCGGTCTTTCTGCTCGTAGGTATAGCGCAGGCCCAGGGTGGCGCTGAATTCCTCGCTGATGTTCCACACCACCTGACCGAAGGCCGCGTAGCTGGTTGTCTCGTAATGGTTGTCGTCGGTATTGACGGTGCCGTCGGGGAAGAAGATATCTATCCCCATGTTTTCCACCAGCGCCTGTGACTGGACGAAAGTGCCCAGGGAGTCCAGTTCCGAGTAGTAGAAATACAGCCCGCCCTGGTAGTCGAACGTCTCGCCGCCGGGAGACGTGATACGCAGCTCGGAGGAGTACTGGTCGAGTTCTACATCCTGGGTCGAGGTCACCGCGTTGTACGCCGTGAAGTCGCCATCGAAGGCGCTGTCGGATTCGTAATGGCGCCAGGCATTGATGAATGTCAGCACATTGTCGCCGGTTATATCCTTGTTCCATTCCAGCGCCACGCCGCCGACGTCCAGTTCGTTGCGGGTGGGTCCGTCCAGCCAGTAGTCGTCGCCAAACGGGTCGGCGTCGGGTGGTGTGAACCCCTCAGAGTCCTGCATGGAATAGTATTGGTAGATAAGCTGGCCGTTGTCATTGAGGCCAAGGAAATCCTGGAACGCCTGGGAGGGGTCATTGGTACCGGGGGCGTTCAACGGCGAGAAGCCGTTGTAGTCGATGACCGCCAGCGCGCAGCAGTCGGTATCTTCCCTGGTGTAGTCCAGTGTGAGCAGGAATTCGCCGAGGCCGTCGCCGTCGCTCTCTACTCCGCCGTCGAAGCGCGTGCGCGACTTGAAGCCCCACTTGTGCGCGTCGTTCAGGTCCTCACCGTTGTAGGTGTTCTCGTACAGGTGATCGCCGTCGATGTAGAAGCCGGTGAGACGGCTGGCGTGTCCGCTGTCGCCCAGCGGGACGTTGACCATGCCGCGCAGTTCCAGCTTTTCGTCGCTGTTGTAGGTCAGTTCGCCTTCGCCCTCGAATTCCAGGGAGGGAGTACGACTGATGATGCTGATGGCGCCGGCGGCGGTATTCTTGCCGTACAGGGTACCCTGGGGCCCGCGCAGCACCTCGACGCGTTCGATGTCCATGAGGTCGGAGACGCTCATGCCGGCGCGGCCCTGGTAAACGCCGTCGATGAAGATGCCGACGCTGGGGTCGATGCCCACGTTGGTGCCCACCGAGCCGATACCGCGTATCCGCACCGAGGTGGAACGCGAGTCCACGCCGGGGGTGATCGTCAGGCTGGGGGTGTACTGGTCCAGGCCCGCCAGTTCACGCACGCCGCTGTCTTCGAAGAAATCGCCGGTAAACGCCGACACGGACATGGCCACTTCCTGCAGGCTTTGCTCGCGGCGGTTCGCCGTGACAACGACTTCCTCCAGGGCCAGCACCGGCGACGCCTGCTGCGCGGAGGCAGCGGGAAAACAGCAGGGGGCGAGCAGCACCACGAGTACGGGAAAGCGCGGATTGGGCATGTTGGACACCAGTGACATCTTATAGTTTTGCCGAGCCGACGGTCCGCCGGGGCAAGTGCGGACGGGTGCGGCTCCGATGGCGCAACCCTAGCAAAACGTCGCTTAAAAAACAAACAGAATTGACTGATTTTATTTTTGCGTCTAGGGTAGACGTCGAATCCAAAGCCTGCAGCGAGGTCCAGCATGTCCGCTCCGATGTCAGCCAGCAATCCGTTCCTCAATTTCCCCTACGGGTCGATCCAGATGGAGTGTGAGGCGCACGACCTCATCGTCGAGGGTGAGGTGCCCGCAGGGCTCAACGGCACCCTCTATCGCGCCGGGCCGAACCAGCGATTCGCGCCGCGCGGGGACTACCACCTGTTCGCCGGTGACGGCATGGTCCACGCTTTCCATATCCGCGACGGCAAGGTGGATTACCGCAACCGCTGGGTACGCACCGCGAAGTGGAATATCGAGGACAAGGAGGGGCGCGCCGTCATCAACGCGATGAATCCCTTCGACTGCGACCCGGCGTACAGCGATTTCGTGCTCACCGACAGGGAGGGCCTGGCCAATACGGCGACGGTCTGGCACGGCGGCCGCCTGCTGGTCATGGAGGAGGGGCACCGGCCCTACGAGATCGACCCGGTCACGCTGGAATCCATCGGCAGTTGGGATTTCCGCGGCAAGTTGCAGACCGCGATGACGGCGCACCCGAAGATCGATCCGGACACCGGCGAGATGGTCTTCTTCGCCTACATGGCGACCGGCCCCTTTGCCGCGGATGTGATGGTGCACAAGGTCAACGCCGCGGGGATTCTCACCGAGAGCATCCACATCCCGACGCCTTACTCGTCCATGGTGCACGATTTTGTTGTCACGGAAAATTACATCCTGCTGCCGATCATGCCCATTACCGGCAGCCTGGAACGCGCCATGGAGGGCGGTCCGCCCTTCGCCTGGGAGCCGGACAAGGGTGTGCACCTGGGTATCCTGCCGCGTCACGGCGGCGGTACCGAGGATGTGCGCTGGGTAGAGATGGACCTGTGTTTCGTCTTCCACTTCATGAACGGTTTTGACCGCGACGGGGTGATCACGGTCGATGCCTACCAGTTCGATAACGCCCCGCTGTTCCCGCTGCCCAGCGGCGAGGCGTCCGGCAGGGCGCAGCCCTTCCTGCACCGCTGGACCATCGATCTCAACGCCGCAGAGCCGCGCGCGACCTCGGAGTCCATCGACGAGTTCGAGTCAGAGTTCCCACAGTGTGACCCGCGCTACGCTGGCAGGGACTACCGCCACGGCTGGTACGCCTCCTGTGACGGCGAGCTGAAGAGCCCGCTGGCGGAAAACGACAATTACTATAACGTGGTCGGTCACTTCGACCACGAGACGGGCGAGGTGCAGCGCTACTCCTGTGGTCAGGCCATGACCTCCGAGCCGATCTTCGTGCCGGCCGCGGCGGACGCCGCGGAAGGGGAGGGCTACCTGCTGGCGGTGGTGACCAGCTTCGAGACCCGCACCAGCAGCCTGTATATCTTCGACGCACTGCAGCTCGCCGCGGGCCCGTTGGCCAGGGTGCACCTGTCGCACCGCGTCCCCGCGGGTTTCCACGGGGGCTGGCGCCCGGCGTCCTGAGGCGAGCTCAGTAACCGCGCTCGATATCGACCACGTTCAGCAGCGGTTCGCCGGCGACGTAACGGCGCAGGTTCTCCACGGCGATGGTCATGGAGCGCTGCGCACTGTCGCCGCCGGTCGCGGCGACGTGGGGCGTGATGATGACGTTGTCCATGCGCCACAGCGGGTGATCTGAGGGCAGTGGTTCGGGGTCGGTGACGTCCAGGCCGGCGCCGTACAGGCTCCCGTCTGCCAGCGCGGACACCAGGTCCGCGGTCACCGTGCTGCCGCCGCGGCCGACGGAGAGAAAAATCGCACCGCGCTTGAGCGCAGCGAAAAACCGGCGATCGAACAGGCCGGTGGTCTTGCTGGTGAGCGGCAGCGCATTGACCACCACGTCGGCCTGCCCCGCGAGCTTGTACAGCTCGTCCGACAGGCCAACGTAGTCGACGAAATCCGGTCCCTCGCGGGAACTGTTACGCGTGGCCACGACGCGCATGCCCAGCGCGTGGGCGCGGCGCGCGATTTCCGTGCCGATACCGCCCAGGCCCGCCACCAGCAGGGTCTTGCCCGGCAGTTCGCCGAAGGACGGCGAGCGCGATATGCCGCGCTGCCACTGCGCCTGCGCCTGTGCGCGCTGGTAGGCGGGCAGCTTGCGCGTCAGCGCCAGCAGCATGGCGATGCTGTGCTCGGCAATGGTCGGGGCGGACAGGCGCTGGTTGTTGGTGAAGGTCATCTGTTGTTGCTGCGCCGGGCTCAGGCCCTGGCAGCGCTCCATGCCGACGCTGTAGTTGTGCACCCAGCGCAGGCTGGCGTCGGCGCGCTTGAGCAGTCCGGGATTGCACATGCCGAGCACCGCGTCGACCCCGGCCAGGGTCTCCCTGGACGGTACAACCGCACCTTTCTCATGCATTATCACCTGCACATCCCCGGCGACCGCGCGCAGCGCCGCCGCGTACTGCTCGTTGGCGATACCCTTGCGCGACAACGGGTACACCAGCACGCGCCGCGGCCGCCAGTCCGGGATGGCCGAGGACGGCGTGGCGGCCTCGCGCAGGCCCAGTTCCGCGATCAGGCGCTGCGCCTGTGCGTCCGGCCCTGCGGCCAGCGACGGCCCGGTCGCCAGGATGGCGGTTAGCGCCAGTAGGGTGGGGATAACGGATCGGTGCATGTTGTCTCCTGCAGGGTCGGCGGGTATTCGGGAACGTTGCCTAGGATAGGTGTGCACCGCGCCCCTGGGAAGGGTGTCCACGAGAAATGTCCACGAGGCAATGCGGCCCGCGACGGCTTGCAGGCGGGCGGCAATCGCAGGTGATGAAACGTCGTGAGCTTGTATGCGCAAGCGCTGGCGGGCGCCAGCGTCCGTCAGCTTTTGCCCGCGCGCGGCCTGCGCGATACCAGCGCCAGTGTGACGGCCGCCACGGACAGCGCCAGCAGGAGAGTTGCGGTAATCACCGCAAGAAAGCCCACCACACCTAGCTGCAACATGCGATTCTCCTTCCATTTCCGCGGGGCGGCGGCCAGGGGGGTCGACAGTCTCGCGGCGAACAGGGTTGTCACTGCTCCTCGCCTGGTCGCGCTGTCCGGCGCCGGGGGTTGCAAGCTCACGCCCGCAGCGACGGCGCCGCTGCGCTGGAACGTGAACTCCGCCGCGCGGCGCAAATCCGGGTTCATACCGCGCCCGTCGCCGCGAAAGTTGTACAGGTAGCGCGCGGTTTGCGCCGTCGTGGCTGCGCCCGGCTCGGGCATTTGTTGCGCCGGTGCCTCCGCCGCCATCGGCAGCGCGATGGCGCGCGTGGCGCCCCCGAGCAGCAGGCTCGTGGCGACCATGCCGGCACGACAAAATTGACTGACATTCCTGTCCACTGTTTCCACCTTCCCTGTCGGCGTGTCCTCTACGGCAGCGCGTACGATGCCCCGCCAGGCCGCGCCTGCACTATCAATCTAGAGTAGGAAAAACAGGTTTTGCAGGTGGGAGTTGCCTAGATTAGGCACTTGCCTAATTCAGGGGGCCGGGTCAGGGACCGGCCCGGGTGTCTGCTACCCGCCCAGCTCAGGCGCTTGTCGAACCCGGGCGGACCTCGCCCGCTACCGGCTACGCGTGCCTGCCGGGGAAAAAGCGCAAGGTGGGATTGCTGTCGAACCAGTCCGCATTGTCCATGATAAAGCGCGTCAGCCCGTGCCAGTTGACACAGCCGGCCAGGGAGCGGCAATCGCAGCCCGGGTGTTCCAGTTTGGCCCGCAGGTGGCGCAGGTTACGCTGCAGGTCGCTGACGCTGACCTGCCGCGTCGCGGCGGTCACCTTGTCCGGTATACCGTGCAGCGCCGCGTGCACCAGACGCAGTTCCGCGCGTGTCAGCACTGTGCCGTTGTCCAGCGTCAGTGTCTCGCGCTCGCGGTCCAGTCTTTGCAACCAGCCGCGATACTGGCCGTCCAGGGCAAACGTCGAGGTCTCGCCGTCGATGCCGCCGTTGTCCGCGCGACGCTTGATCAGCGTGATCCTCACCCAGTCGCCCGTGGCGGACTGCAGCGTGGTTTGGGCGTGCAGGGACACGCCGCTGCCGATGATCCACAAATCCTGGCGGTAGAACAGTTCCGGGTCGGCAAAGCGGATTGCGTTGTCGGTGAGGTCATGCACGCGCATGTCCGGAACGTAGGGTGCGGGCAAGCCGAAAATCGCGCAGTTGGTATCGCAGATCTCCCGGTAGAACATGTCCGGACCCTTGTGGAAGCGCCCGAGCAGCGGGCCGGCTGGCGCGAGCATCGGCTATGCCCGTCCCACATCGCAGCTGCAGTCCACTGGCTTGCGGGACGCCAGTTGCGCTGGCGACTGGCACATCGTGCCCGGGTAGCTGCGGTAGGATGGCATCATGTCGAACCAGTCGTAGCGATCCAGGATCATCTCACTGAGACCGTACCAGTTGACGCAGCCGTGGACGGAGTAACAGGCGCAGTGCGGATGCTCCAGCTTGTCGCGAACACGGCGCAGGCGCTTTTCGATGGCCTTGACACTGAGACCCACGGACCGGGCGATCAGCTTGCGCGGGATGCCGTGCAGGACGCCGTGCAACAGGCGCAGGTCGTCGCGGGTCAACTCCGCGCCGTTCGGCAGCGGCAAGACCTGTCGTGTGTGGTCCAGCTTGACTATCCAGCCGTTGTACATGCTGCGCAACGGCAGCAGGGTGACCTGTCCGGCGATGCCCCCATCGGCGCTGCGCGACTTGTGCAGGTACAGGCGCATCCACTCCCCGTCCACGCCGCGGACCAGTGCGTCGCAATGGATGCCGAGATTGTTCTCGATGATAGTGGTGTCTTCGCGCAGGTACTTGCCGGGATCGGTGCGCAGCGCGTCCGAGGTGAAGTCATCCCAGCGCATATCCGCGTGGTAGCCTTCCGGGGCGCCGAACAGGCGGGCGCATAGCGGCGAAATCGCCGTGTAGAAGTGATCCGGTCCCTTGTGAAAGCTTCCACGCAGGCCGGATTCGGGTGACGTCGTGGGCTCCGTCATGCTGCTCCCTCGCATTCTGCGTCTGCCGGTTAACGTTGCCTGGCCTTGCGGGCGGCGGGCGGGCGATGCAGTTGCGATGGTGTTTCCGCGGACAATACCATAGAAAAAGTAGGGTTAGAATATGATACCGGGTAGGGTTTTCCCTACTTTTGAAGCCTGCCCGGGCTGGTGTCGAGCCGTGCCTGTAGTCGGGGCCTTGCCTGTAGTTGGGTCCGGTGTCTGTGCGCTCGCGTCCTGGCCCCCCGCGCCGGCGGGTAGTACTGGTAGGTCGGGTCGGGGTCGAACCAGTCCCAATCGTCCATGAGCATCGCGGTCAGGCCGTGCCAGTTCGCGCAGCCATGCACCGAGTAGCAGTGACAGTGCGGATGCGCGAGCTTCTCGCGCACACGCGCCAGGCGTTTTTCGATGGCCTTGACCCCGACGTTGAACGTGGCGGCTAGCAGTTTGCGTGGCATGCCATGTAGCACCCCGTGTAGCAGGCGCATGTCATCGCGGCTCAGCTCGACGCCGTTGTGCAGGGCCAGCACCTGGCGTTCGCGGTCCAGGCGTTGCAGCCAGCCGTGGTAGAGGGTGTCGAGTTCGATAAACGTAATGCTGCCATCGATGCCCCCGTCCGCGGCGCGCTGCCTGGCGATGAACATGCGAATCCACTGCCCCTGGGCGCTGCACACGTTGGCCCGTGCCTGGACGGCCACGCCGGTATTGATGATCCCGAGGTCCTGCCGGTGATAGAAGTCCGCGTCGGTAAAGGCCACCTCGGAGTGGCTGAAATCGTCCATACGCATTTCCGGCACATAGGGTGCCGGTATGCCGAACAGGCGGCAGTTCAACTCGCTGATTTGCGTGTAGTACAGGTCCGGCCCCTTGTGGAAGCGTCCCTGCAAGGTGGTTGCGGGCCGACCCGGTCGGTCCTGCGCGGTGGGTTGCTGCTGATGCGGCATTGCGTATTCGCCCCCGTCCATGGTGTTCTGGCACCCGCCGGCGACTGCAGCCAGGCCGGCGAGTATGGTCTGGATCCGAGGTAACGCTCGCGGACATGCGACGCAATCCCGCGCCGTAATGCCCGCCCCGCTCTTATGCTAACGGCTCCTGCCCAGGTAGAATGCCACAGAGGCGCTGCGCGGTAAAGCCTGGTAGGCAAGGCCCTACCCGTGTCGCGGGGTGGACAGAAACTGTCGGTGGCCGGCCGGGGGCGCGGCGCGCTAGAAAATCTCGTCGAAGAAATCCAGCATGGCGCGCCAGGAGCGCGCGTCGGCTTTGGCGCTGTAGACGGTGCCGAAGTCCGGGTTGTTCGCCCCCGGGCGGGTGAAGCCGTGCATGGTGTCGCCGTAGGCCACCAGTTGCCAGTCCGCGCCGCGGCGTGTCATCTCCGCCTTGAACGCGGCCACCTGCTGTGGCGGCACCAGCGGGTCGTCCTCGCCATGCAGCGCGAGTACGCTGGCGGTAATCGGCTCGCTGCGCAGTTCGTTGCCCTCGAGGCCGCCGTGGAAGGACACCACCCCGGCGACCTCGTCGCTGGCCCGGGCCAGGTCCAGCACGGCGGTGCCGCCGAAACAGTAGCCGATGGCGGCAATGCGCGCGGGGTCGCCGCCCGGGATGCGCCTGGCTGCCTCCAGCGCGGCGAGCATGCGCGCCGTCAGCAGCGCCCGGTCGCCCAGGAAGGGGCCCAGCGTGTCCATCAGCTTCGCCATGTCGGACTCGGTCCTGCCCTGGCCGTAGATGTCGATGGCGAAGGCGATGTAACCGGCGTCGGCGAGCTTCGCCGCCTTGTCGTGCACCTCCTCGACCAGCCCGTCCCAGGCGTGGGTCACCAGTACCACCGGCAGGGGGCCGCTGGCCCCCTCCGGGGTGTAGTAGACACCCTTGCAGGTCAGAGCGCCGTCGTCGGCGGGGTAGTCGTAGGGGGTTGCGATGCTGCTCATGTCTGCGTCCTTGTCCGGTTGAAGGTGCTACCGGGCATTGTAGGGCGTTCCTACCAGGCGTCCAGGTGCAGCACCCCGTCCAGCGGCTTGCGCGGCGCGGCGCGGAAGTCGGTGCCCTGCGTGTGCGCCACAGGCACCAGGGCGACCTGCGCCACGTCCGCGGGGATGCCCAGTATCTCGCCCACCTCCTTTTCGTGCACCAGGTGCAGGGTGGTCCAGCAGGTGCCGATGCCGCGCTCGCGGGCGGCCAGCATGAAGCTCCACACCGCCGGCAGGATGGAGCCGTACAGCGCCGCCTGCAGCGCCAGTGGCGCCCCGGGCTGGTCCGGCCGGCCGCCGCAGCAGGGGATGAGCAGGGCGGGTACCCGGTGCAGGTTGTCCGCCAGGTAGCGCGCGGAGTCCAACACCCGGGCCTGGGTGGGCGCCATGGCGGGGTCATCCTTGTGTTGCTCGGTGGGCTGGTTCGGGCCGGCGGCGTAATCATCGAAGGCGCGCCGGTAGAGGGTGGCGATGGCGGCGCGTTTGGCCGGATCGGTGACCAGTACGAAGTGCCAGCCCTGGGAATTCGACCCCGAGGGTCCCTGCAGGGCGATCTCCAGGGCTTCGCGCACCAGCGCCATGTCCAGCGGCCTGTCCAGGTCCAGGCGTTTGCGCACCGCGCGGGTGGTGGTCAGCACCTCGTCGGCGCTCAGGTTCAGGTGGGACATGGGTGGACTCCTGTCGGGGTGGCTGGAGGCGGGGCCGGGCGCCCGCGGTCGGGACAAAGTCTAGGCCAGTTATGGTATAAAATAAAACAGTATCGCCTGATTGTTTTGGGCAGACCCCTTTGCTAGCATGGTCGGCCAGCGCGTCGGCGCCAGCGGGCGGCGGCCTCCCGATCATATTCAGCGAGCAAGGGTACAGCGTGGATTTTTCCCTCAGCGAGGAACAGGTTCTGCTGCGCGACAGCGTGCAGCGCTACGCGGCGGAGCAGGGGGGCGTGGAGCGTCACCGCAGGCTCGCCGCCGGCGAGCCCGGGTTCGACCCGCAGGCCTGGGCGCGCTTCGCGGAGCTGGGCTGGCTGGCGGTGCCTTTCACCGACGCCGACGGGGGGTTCGACGGTGGCGCCGTGGAACTCATGCTCATCGGCGAGGCCCTCGGCGCCGCCATGATGCGCGAGCCCTACCTGCATACCGTCGTCACCTGTGGCGGCCTGCTGCAACGCGGCGGCAACGCGCAGCAGCGCGCGCGTCATATCCCGGGCATCATCGAGGGCGCGGCCCAGTGGGCCCTGGCCTGCGTCGAAACCGGCAGCGATTACGACCTGACCCGCGTGGCCACGCGGGCCGGGGCGCAGGGCGAGGGCTATCGCCTGGACGGCGCCAAGATCGCCGTGCTCAACGGCCACTGCGCGGACCACTTTATCGTCACCGCACAGTGCGCGCGCGGGCTGACCCTGTTTGTCGTCGATGCCAACGCGGCGGGACTGCGCCGCGAAACGTTTACCGCGGTCGACGGCGGCCGCGGTGCGCACCTGCACTTCGACGGCGTGGACCTGGACGCGGACAGCGTGCTGGGCGCCGAGGGCGAGGGCGCCGCGCTGCTGGAGCGCGTGCTGGACACGGCTATCGTCGCCATGGGCGCCGAGGCGCTGGGCGCCATGCAGGCGCTGCTGGACGCCACTGTCGAGTACACCCGCACCCGCGAGCAGTTCGGCCAGCCGATCAGCCGCTTCCAGGTGCTGCAGCACCGCATGGCCGATATGTACCTCAAGGTCGAGGAGACGCGCTCGCTGTTGCTCAACGCCGCCATCGCGGTGGACCAGGACAGCCCCGGGCGCGCCGCGGCCTGTGCCGCACTCAAGGTGAAGCTCGCCGAGGCCGGCCGTCACGTCTCCCAGGAAGCGGTGCAACTGCACGGCGGCATCGGCATGACCGATGAACTGGCGGTGGGGCACCACTACAAGCGACTGATGCTGCTCGGCCGCCTCTACGGTGACGAGAACCACTACCTGCAGAAGTACGTCGGCCTCGCCGCCTGAGTCTCAGCGCGCGGCGCGCCCCAGCGTCGCCAGCGCCGATCCCGCCACCACCAGCAGCGCGCCCAGCGCCCCCAGCCAGTCCAGCGGCTCTGCAGCGATAGATGTGTCCAGCCACCGGTTGAACAGCCAGGTGAAGAACAGTGTCAGCAGTGGCACCAGCGGCAGCACCGCGCTGACCCTGGACGATTCCCAGTGGCTCATCGCCAGGCCGAAACAGCCGTAGGCGATAATCGTGTTGAGGCCGCAGAAGGCCAGCAACAGCAGCGCCGTGGTATCCAGTTGCATGACCTGTAGCGGCTGCGCCAGCGGCAGCAGCAGCACACTGCCGCCCAGGCACACGGCCAGCAGGATGTCCCTGGCGTGGAAATCGAGCAGCAGTTGCCGTTGCGCCAGGCCGTAGCATGTCCACAGCACGGCTGCGCCGACGAGTAGCGCCGCACCCAGCAGGTAGCTGTCGCTGGTGACGATACTGGCGCTGATACGTTGGTGAAAAAACAGGCCCAGACCCAGCGCGAGGGCGACCAGGCCGGCCCACTGGCGCGGCGCAAAGTCTTCGCCGAAGAAAGCCACGCTGGCCAGCAGCAGTAACAGCGGCGCGATCTGGATGAGAACCTGGGAGGCGCCAGGGTTGACCCGGTCAAGGCCCAGCACGTAAAGCACGTAGTTGCCCACCAGGCCGAGCAGCGCGACGACAGACCAGGCCAGGTGGGGGCGCGTGAAAAGGCGACGCAGCTGCGCACCGCTGTGGTGGCCGTACCAGGCCAGCGCGATGACAGCGGAAATACTGAAGCGGTACCAGGTCGCGGTGAGCGCATCCATGTGCGCCAGCACCGCCTTCAGGCCCAACGGCAGCAGGCCCCACATCAATGCGGTGACCAGGGCAAAGGTCAGGCCCAGCTTCCAGTTGCGGGCCACGGCGGGATCAGGTGCTGGAGTGCCGCCCGATGGCGGTGCTCCCGCCTTCCTTGAAAATTTCTTCGAGGCGGTCGCAGAGGTAGTCGATCAGGCGCTCGACGCGCGCCTCACGGTCGGTCATCAGGCGACTGCTGGCCATGCCCTCCATCATGAACCTGCTGACGTCCATGGCCAGGAGAAAACGGTCGCCGGTCGCCAGCCACTCGGTGAACAGTGTCCCGTTGCACTCCAGTACATGCTGCTCGAACACCTGCTGGGAGCTTTCCAGAATGGCGCGCAGCTCCGGGTCCGTGCGGCTGGCAAAACTCAACTCGTTGTACACGGTGAACAGGTCGCCGTTAAGGTAATCCCAGTACGCCCGGATGCCCGCGCGCCGCCGCGCGGCGCCGGTCAGCGACGCGGGGATCTCGCCGATGCGCCGGGTGTAGTCTTCGAGGAGCTTGTCGTGCAGGTACTCCACCGCCGCCTGGATCAATTCGGTCTTGGAGGGGAAGTGGTGCAGCATGGCGCCGCGGGAGACCCCCGCGGACTGCGCCACCTTGGCCGTGGTGACGTTGGTGTAACCCAGTTCGATGAAGCAGTTGATCGCCGCGTCGAGGATGCGATCGCGGGTCATGGCGCTTTTCTGCGCCTGCCAGCTGATATCCCCGTCCCGTTCCGTGGGCCTGCGTTTAGCCGCAGGGTCTTTTTTCGCCGCCATGCGCGCCGCGCCTCGCTGGGAATAATTAAAAACCGACCTGACTGATTAAATCAGGACAAGAGTCGTTAATTATAGCCGAACGCCGCGCGCTCAGCTATCCCTCACTCGTTGATGCCGCCCAGGCACAGGTACTTGATCTCCAGGTAGTCGTCGATGCCGTACTTCGACCCCTCGCGCCCGATGCCCGACTCCTTGACGCCGCCGAAGGGCGCCACCTCGGTGGAGATGATGCCCTCGTTGACGCCGACGATGCCGTACTCCAGGCCTTCGCTCACACGCCAGATGCGGCCGATGTCGCGGGCGTAAAAGTAGGCGGAGAGGCCGAAGGGCGTATCGTTGCCCATGCGGATTGCCTCTTCCTCGCTGTCGAAGCGTACCAGGGTCGCCACGGGGCCAAAGATCTCCTCGTGGTAGATGTCCATGTCGGCGTTGACGTCCGCCAGTACCGTGGGCCGGTAGAAGCCCTCGCCGTGTTCGCTGTCGACGCCGCCGCCGGTGAGCACCCGCGCGCCGCTGGCGGTGGCCTGCTCGACCAGGGCGCTGACCTTGGTCACCGCGTCGTCGTTGATCAGCGGGCCGATCTGCACGCCTTCCTCGGCGCCGTTGCCGACTTTCAACGCCTGTACCGCCGCCACCAGTTTCTCCGCGAAGGCGTCGAATACGCTGTCCTGCACGAGGATGCGGTTGGCGCAGACACAGGTCTGCCCGGCGTTGCGGTACTTGGAGGCCATGGCGCCGGCCACCGCCGCGTCGAGGTCGGCGTCGTCGAAGACGATGAACGGCGCGTTGCCGCCCAGTTCCATGGAGGTTTTCTTCACCGTCTCGGCGCACTGCGCCATGAGCACCTTGCCGATCTCGGTGGAGCCGGTGAAGGTCAGTTTGCGCACGCTGGGGTTGCCGGTCATTTCGCCGCCGATGGCGCGCGCGCTGTTGCCGGCGACCACGCTGAAGGCGCCGGCCGGCACGCCGGCGCGGTCGGCCAACTCGGCCAGCGCCAGCGCGCACAGCGGCGTCGCCGTGGCGGGCTTGAGTACCACCGTGCAGCCGCTGGCCAACGCCGGCGCCACCTTGCGCGTGATCATGGCGATGGGGAAGTTCCATGGCGTGATCGCGGCGACCACGCCCACCGGCTGCTTCAGCGTGACGATGCGCTGGTTGGGATTGTTGGCGGGGATGGTGTCGCCGTACACGCGTCGGCCTTCCTCGGCGAACCACTCGACGAAGGCGGCGCCGTAGGCGACCTCGCCGCGCGACTCGGCCAGGGGTTTGCCCTGCTCGGCGGTCATCAGCTGCGCCAGGTCTTCCTGGTTTTCCATGATCAGGTTGAACCAGCGGCGCAGGATGACCGCGCGTTCCTTGGCCACCACCTGGCCCCAGCCGGGCAGGGCGCGTTCGGCCGCCGCGATGGCGCGGCGGGTCTCGTCGGCCCCGGCGTTGGGGATACTGACGATCTCCTCGCGCGTTGCGGGGTTGCTTACCGCCATGGTGGCGCCGTTGTCGGCGTCCACCCAGGCGCCGTCGATGTACAGCTGGTTGCGCAGCAGCGAGGGGTCAGTCAGTGTGAGCATGGAACAGGAATCTCCAGGTTAAAGCCCGTGTGAAGAGGGCGAGTCTACTTGCCGGCGAGCCGGGCGACAACGGGCGCAAAGGCCTCGACCATGTTGTTTTCGCCGTCGTCCATCACCGAGATATAGGAAATGCCGTAGGTTTCCCGCCGGCGTTGCAATTCGTCGCAAATGAAGTCCACGCTGCCGATCAGGCAGTGCGGGTGTGCCAGGATGTCCTCGGCGCTCATCCCCAGCGCCTCGCCGATTGCCGCGGCGGTGGCCTGCGCCTGGTCGGTGACAATCGTGTTGTAGGCGCCGATCTCCAGTTCGATGTCGGCAAAGCGTGCACCCGCGCCGTGGCGAATCCAGTCGATTTTTTCCGCCGTGGCCGCGGCGAGGCCCGAGCGCATGCCGTCGGGACCGAGCATGCCGGCGCGGTTGTTGAAGTTCAGGCTGACGATATCGGCCTCTGCGCCGGCGAACTCCAGGATTCTGCGGCTGCCGCCGCCGATCATCAGCGGCGGGTAGGGCGTTTGCGCTGGCGCCGGCAGGCCGTGAAAGCCGTTCCAGTTGACGTTGTCGCCGCGCAGCGCCAGCGGCTCCCCGGACATGAACGCCTTGTAGGCGTGGACGGATTCGGCGAAGCGCTCGAAACGCACCGGGAAATCGTCGAAGGGCAGGCCCACGGCCTCGTACTCGTTCCTGATCCAGCCCGCGCCGAGGCCGAACTCCAGCCTGCCGCCGGAGAGGTAGTCCAGTGTCGCCGCCTCCTTGGCCAGCATGACCGGGTGGCGGTAGTCGTTGCAGAATACCCGGCAGCCGACGCGCAGGGTCGTGGTCTGCTCCAGCGCCATGGCGATGGCCGGCATCGCCGCGAGCATTTGCGGCGGGTGGAAGGTCGCATCCAGGGCCGGCCCCGGGCTGAGCACGTGATCGGCGAGGAAGAACGTGGAATAGCCCAGCGTCTCGGTCCTGGCGATCAGGGTGCGCCAGTTCTGCGGCGAGTCGGTATTGAAACTCTGCAGGGAAAAGCGGAAAGGCCGGGCTTGGCTCATCGACAGGACTCCATGTCGGCGCGTCAGGCCGGTGCGCTCGAGGTTTTGCTGATGGCCACGGGGATACAACTCTGGCGCGATATGCCCGAGTATTTCTCCTGCCGGCTGCGGTTGTCGACCAGGCGATTGGTGTTGCTGCCGATCTCCCGCACCCGCGCGTCGCTGTGCGCGTCGGGGTCCGGTGTGCCGCCCCAGCAGTGCGCCATGGACACCACGCCGGGGCGCACGTCGTCGCTGGCCGCGGCCACTGCGGGGATGGCGCCCTGCGCCGAGCGCACCTCGATGATGTCGCCGTCGCTTATGCCCAGCGCCGCCAGGTCAGAAGAGTGTATAAAGGCTGGGTTGGTTGTGCCTTTCTTTTTCAGCAGGCTCAGTTCAGGGCCCGTGGAATTGTAGGTGTTTTTCATGCGCCGGCTGATCAGCAGGTGCGGGTAGTCGCTGTCGGCGGCGGCCTGCAGGTCGGCCAGGGCTTCGGCCAGTTCCTCCCGCAGTCCCGGCGGGAACAGTTCCAGGCGCTGTTGCGTCTGTGGGTCCGCCGGACCGACGATGACATCCTCGACGTCGAACACCTGGCCGCCGTCGGCGGCGCGGACCTGCGCCAGCGGCACGCGCGAGCCCCTGGTGATCGCCTCCAGTACCTCGAATTTCTCCGGCTTGCGCGACATGTCCAGCGCCGCGCCGTTGTCCAGCACCAGGTCCAGCCCCAGGCGCTTGCCCAGTTCCCAGAACACTTCCCACTCCTCGATCTTGTCGCCACTGGCCTGCACCACCGCCTCGGTGTACTGGGAGTAGGGCCGGTCGTGCCAGATGTCGGTGAGCAGGGTGACGTCCTCGCGCTCCAGGCACTGCTTGGGCGCGAGCACGTAATCCGCCAGTTCCGAGGTGGGCGACATTTTCAGGTCGATGCACACCAGCAGTTCCAGCGACTGCAGCGCGCGCAGGGTTTTTTCCTGGTTGGGCCAGGCCAGCAGCGGCTGGCCACCGACCACGATGAGCGCGCGAATCTGCCCCTCGCCCTCGAGCAGGATTTCGTCGGCGATCACCGAGGTGGGCATCTCGGCCTTGGGCCCGTAGGGCGACAGCACCGTACAGGCGCCGATGTCGTCACTGACGCGGCTCTTCAGCGCATCGTCCAGCCACTGCATCTGCGGCCCGGTGGCCTGCGCCAGCCGCGGAACGGGGGGCGTGAGGACGCCGGGATTGGGCATGCGCTCGCCCTCACGGCAGAAGCGGCCGCAGATGGCGTTCAGCGACTGCACCAGGTGTTGCAACAGGTTGGGGTGTGGGCCCATCTCGGGCCCGGTGCCGGTCACCGCGGTGCCGCGCGGACCGGCGGCGAACAGGCGCGCCGCCTCGACTATCTGTTGCGCGGGGATGCCGGCCGCCGGCGCCACGGTCTCCGGCGTAAATGCGCGGACCTCGTCAGCGAGCTGCTCGAAGTGCGCCACGTGTTCGGCGCAAAAATCCGCATCGTGGCGTTGTTCCTCGATGATCACGTGGATGATGCTCGCCAGCAACGCCGCGTCGTGGCCCGGGCGCACCTGCAGGTGCAGGTCGGCGCGGCGCGCCACCTCGGTCTCGCGCGGGTCGATGCAGATGACCTTCATGCCGCGGCGCTTGCCCTCGCGCAGGGCGTTGGACGGGCTGAAGGAGGGGATGCCGCCGGGAATAGAGTAGTGCGACACCAGCGTGTTGTTGCCGATGATCATCGCCACGTCCGAGTCGTTCCACATGTGCCCGCCGCCGTTCCACCAGCCCATGCGCGCCGGCCCGATGGCCACCTTGGCGGGCTGGTCGATAGTGACGCTGGCGTAGTAGGACGGTGAGTCCATGGCGCTGTGAAAGGCGCGCGCCAGGTCGTGGGCGGCGGAGTTCTGGTAGGAGTAGGTGCCGTTGTAGCTGGCGATGCTGCGCGGGCCGTGGCGTTGCAGGATGTCGCGCAACTGTTGCGCGATCTCGTCCAGCGCCTGCGCCGTGGCGATATCCGCGAATGCGCCGTCGGCCTGCTTTTTCCGGGAGCGTTGCAGGCGGCTGGGGTGATCAATCTGTTCGATCAGTTGCCGGCCCTTGATGCAGGTGTAGCCGCCGTAGATCTCGTTGTCGAGGTCCGGTTGCAGGCCCACCAGGCGGTTGTCCTGCACCGTGGCGACCATGGGGCAGTAGGCGTGGCAGAAGCGGCAGTAGGTCTTGACGGTTTTTTCGCTCATGGCGGGCTCCTGTGGTGTCACGCGGTGAAAAAATCCGCGCGGGGTTTGCCCTCGGGGTCGTACACCGGCTCTTCCAGGTCGATGCGGTACTTCGACACCTCGGCGTCGGCGACACCGTACCTGCCCAGGCAGGCGAGCATGTCCCGGTAGTAGGGGCCCGCCAGGTGCGCGGCGAGGTGTTCGCTGCTGGCCCATTTTTCCAGCACGTAAACGCGCGTGTCGGAGGTGGGGTCGGCGCTCCAGACGTAGTGTTCACAGCCCGGCTGGGTACGTGTTTCTGCGACCAGCGCGGCGCTCTCCGCCAGCGCTTTTTCACGTTCACCCGCCGGGAGGTGTACCGTGCCTGCGATGAGTATGGTCATGGACGAGTCCTGCCCGGGCCGAGGCCCCTGGTACGTTATCAGTGGTGCGTTGCAAGACGGCAAGCGCGAAAAATGACGGTAGCAGAAGCGCCATTATAAAACAATCAGGGTTGACTGATTTTTTGTCAGGCGCTATGTTGCTCGTTTGACCCACCCCGGAATACCTGATGAGCGAATTGACGAACCGCCAGTACTACCTGGCAGCGCGCCCCAGTGGTTTGCCGACCGAGCGCGACGTGCCCTGGCGCGACGTGCCCGTGGCCGAGCCCGGCGAGGGCGAGGTGTTGCTGCGCAACCTGTACATTTCCCTGGACCCGGCAATTCGTGGCTGGATGGGGGACGATCCCAACTACATCGAGCCGATCGCCATCGGCGACGCGGTGCGCAGCTCGGTGATCGGCCGCGTGGTGAAAAGCCGCAGCGACGATGTCGCGGTGGGTGATGTGGTGATGAGCGTCGGCGGCTGGGAGCGCTACACCATCGCGTCCGCAGCGGCGCTGAGCAAACTCGACGAGAGCGCCGGCATTCCGCTGAGCTACTTCCTGGGCGTACTGGGCCCCACCGGGCTGACCGCGTACTTCGGTTTGCTCGAGGTGGGTCGACCGCGCGCCGGCGAGACCGTGCTGGTCAGCGCCGCCGCCGGTGCGGTGGGCTCCATCGTCGGGCAAATTGCCAAAATGCAGGGCTGCCGCGTGGTGGGGCTGGCCGGCAGCGACGACAAGTGCGCCTGGCTGCGCGATGAACTGGGTTTCGACGCGGTGATCAACTACCGCAGTTGCGGCGACTGCGAGGCGGCGATCCGCCAGGCCTGCCCCGACGGCGTGGACGTGTATTTCGACAACGTCGGCGGCGAGATTCTCGAGGCGGCCCTGGCCTGCCTGAACAAGTTCGCGCGCGTCGCCGTGTGCGGCTGGATATCGACCTACAACGAACCGGACGCGCCGGGACCCAGCGCGCGCAGGTTGTGGCAACTGGTCGCCAACAGCGTGACCATCCAGGGTTTCGTGGTACTGGACTACAGTGAGCGCTTCGCCGAGGGCGTGGCGCAGCTCGCCGAGTGGGTCATGGCCGGCAAACTGAAATTTCGCGAGGAAGTGGTGTCGGGGCTGGACAATATCCTGCCCACGTTCCACCGCCTGTTCGACGGCTCCAACCAGGGCAAACTGGTGATCGAGCTGCCCGAGGAGTAGGTCGCTGCGGCAGCGTCGCTGTCAGCGGATTTTACACCCGCAGACCCGCAGCGCCTGCCGCGCGCCCACAGCCACCGGTTTCAGCCGCCTGGCAGGGTTATTGCTTGTCTTCGCGCCCGGGAGGTCGCGCCGCGAGCTCCGGGCAAACCCGTAGGACAGCCAGAGAAGGAATCGGAATGCGCGCCTTTTTGCCACGGACGGTAGCACTTGGGCTACTGCTATGCCTCACCGGCCACGCCCAGGCCCTGGTGATCTATTCGGGAGTGCTGGATGCGCCCGGGCCGGTGCTGGATATCGACATCGACGGCGATGGCGGCGTGGACTTCGCGGCTGGCTGGATGCAGCGCGCGGTCGGCTCCAACGGGTATTTTTCCAGCGTCTACGGCCCGCGTTACAGCGTGAACATGGCTTACCTTGCCGAGCGGCGCTCGCCGTCTAGCTCTTACCCGGCGGCCTACGCGGCGCTGCTGCCGGGCGCGCAGATCGGGCCGCCGGGCGCGCCCGACCTGATGTGGACCGGGCTGTCCTTCGACGGCATGTTCTGGGCCACGCGCAACTCGTCCCTGGAACCCACGGTTTACAGCGGCGCCTGGAGCGATGTGAGCCGCCGCTTCCTCGGGTTCCGCCTGGATATCGGCGGCCTGGCCCACTACGGCTGGATGCGCTTCTCCACCGGCGGCGACGGCCGGGTACTGCTGCACGACTACGCCTACGCGGGCACACCCGGAGCGGTCATCGGCGCGGGCGTGGTCGCGTCTCCCGCTTCCCTGTCGCTGCTGGCGCTGGGACTGTCCCTGCTGTTGCGCGCGTCAAGGCGTCTGCGCGGCGCCCGCGTCGCGCGGGGTGTTGAATAGACTGCCGGGACTGAAGCGCAGGGCGGGCAGCCAGCGCCCCAGCACGCGCAGCCAGCCATGTTCCTCGATCCAGGCCGCGTAGGCACGGTAGTCCGGGTCCCGCGACAGGTGGCGCTCCTCGGTGCGCGCGCGCAGCAGGTACACGCCGTTCAATAACAACAGCAGCAGGCACAGGCGCAGCGCTTCCCAGGCGGAGCCGCTGGCCATGAAGGGCATGGCGATCATCCAGTAGGACAGGTTCTTGCACACGTAGGCCGGGTGCTTGCTCCAGCGGTAGGGTCCGTTGGTTATGATGCCGCGGTGGGTGAGGTTGGAAAAACGGATGCCGAAGGACAGCGTCGCCCAGCTGTACACCGCGACCAGGATCAGAATCGCGCTGCCCCACAGCGTATACAGCGTGGGGTAGTCCCACAGCCACGCGCCCCAGCCGCGGCCGGACTGGTAGGCCAGGTACTGGGCGGAGAAAAAGGACCAGAAGGGCTGGTAGCACATGATCGCCACAGCCCAGCCGAGCAGGGTCGGCTCGGTGGAGCGGATGTGGGAATCGGTGGCGCGGAAGGTGCAGGCGTAGCCCGCTACCGCCACCAGCAGGTCGACGTGAAAGATCGTCGCGTAGGCGAAGTCGAAGAAGTTTTTGAAACTGTCGAACAGCAGGCTGAAATCGTAAGTGCGATACCACGCGACCTTGTCGCTCAGGTAGGTGAACATCAGCGGCAGGAAAAACAGTTTCACCAGCCAGCCCAGCAGGTGCTGCGAGAGCACGCCGGCGTCCACCCCGTCCAGGCGCAGCAGCGCCACCCGGCCGAGTTGCCAGTAGCCATCGCGGTGGCCGCCACCGCGGCGGTCCTGCCAGAAGAAATAGGGCACCGCGGCGACCGCCAGCCACGGCAGTACGCTCCCCAGCGCGGCGTAGAAGCGGTCGTAGAAGGAGCCGCGGTACTCGGGCAGCGCCCAGTAGACCAGCGCGACGAGCGCGCAGGTGCAGGCCAGCCCCAGCAGCTTGGTCAGCACCCGTGGCAGGTCCGTGGCCGCGGGCGCGGGTCTCTGCCCGCCGCCGTCGGCGCGCAGCCAGATGGCTTCCAGCAGGATCACCGGCGCGGCGTAGGCCAGGGCGACCAGGAAAACCGCAGCCTGGTCGTCCAGCCGCTGGCCGTAGCGCAGCACCCAGGCGCCCACGGCGAGAGAGCAGAGCAGGGCGGTGAGGTTGATGGCGTTACTGGTGACGGAGCGCGGCGCTCCCGGGTGGTTGGGCATGGACTAGTCTCGCAGTGATTGCACCGGCGAGACGGAGGCCGCCTGTAGCGCCGGGTAGCTGCCGAACAGCGCGCCGATCAGCAGCGAGGCGCAGAAACCCAGCAGCGCGGCGTTGCCGCTGAAGGCCAGCTGCCAGTCGCTGTAGACATCCAGCAGCAGGGCGCCGACCAGCCCCAGCAGGATGCCGATGGCCCCGCCGGCCAGGGCGATCACCATGGACTCGGTGACGAACTGGGCGATGATGTCGCGCCGCGTGGCGCCGATGGCGCGGCGCAGGCCGATCTCCGGCCGCCGGGAAATGACGTTGAACAGCATGATGTTCATCATGCCCACGCCGCCTACCAGCAGCAGCACGGCGGCGATGCCCAGCAGGAAGTACTGGAACAGCTGTTGCACGCGCTGCTTGTGGCGCAGCAGCTCGATGGGAATGATGTACTCCAGCGCCGGCTCGCGCGCCGCCAGGGCCAGTGCGCGCTTGACCATTGCCAGCCCGGCCATCATCGACGCCTCGTCGCCGAAACGCAGCACCAGTTCGTCCAGGGCCTGGCCGCGGTCGCCGAACAGGCTGGCGCTGTAGGGAACGAATATCGTCTGTCCCAGCTCCTCCAGGTCCAGGCTCTCCAGTTGCGGCAGGCGCTGCGTGCTGTCGCCGAGCCAGCCGACCACCTTGAACCAGTGCCGGCCTATGCGCACCTGTTGCCCGATCACCTGGCCGCGCGGGAACAGCGTCTTGCCGGCTTCCCAGCCGAGCACGCAGACGCGTGAACCCCAGCGCACGTCGTGATCGGCGAGGAAGCGCCCGCCGTGCAGGTCGCGCTGCAGCAAGTCGCGGTAGCCGCGCGTGGCGCCGGTCACGCGCACCGCACTGACCCGTGTCTGGTTGGCGACCACATCCCAGCTGCCCTTGCGCAGCGGCAGCAGTTGCTGCAGTGCGGGGCCGCCGAGGCGTTCTATGGCGCGGACGCGCTGCAGGGTCAGGGCATTGTCGCCGCTCTGCGCGGCGTTATTGCGCACCATGAGGGTACCGGCGCCGAGGGCGCCGAGCGAGGCGCGCAGTTCCCGGCTGGCGCCCTCGCCGATGGCGGCGACCAGGATCAGGCCGCTGACTCCCGCGGTGATGCCCAAGGTGCTGAGCAGGGCCTGCAGGCGACGCCTGTTCCACAGGCGCAGCGCCGGCGCGAGGTAGCGCTGGACTAGACGGCGCACGCGGGCAGCTCCTGCAAATATCCCTCGCGCAGTTCCAGTACGCGCTGCGCGCGGCCCGCGACCGCCCGGTCGTGGGTGACCAGGATCAGGGCTATCCCCGGGTCCAGCACCGCCTCGAGCAGGGCGAGGGTGCGCTCGGTGTGCTGCGCGTCCAGGTTGCCGGTGGGTTCGTCCGCGAGTATCAGCCGTGGCCGGTTGAACAGGGCGCGGGCGATGGCGGCGCGCTGGCGCTCGCCGCCGGAGAGTTCGCCGGGCAGGTGGTCCAGCCGGTGCCCCAGGCCCAGCTCGCGCAGTAGCGCGACGGCGCGCCCACGCACCGCGGCCGGTTCGCCGGTGCCGGCGTAGCGACCCGGCAGCGCCACATTCTCCACCAGGTCCAGGTAGTCGACGAAGTGATTGGTCTGGAAGACAAAGCCGATCTTGTGATTGCGGATTGCCGCCAGTTCCTCTTCCGCCATGTCCGAGACGAGTTCGCCGTCCAGTTCATAGCTGCCCTCGTCGGGGCGGTCCAGGCAGCCGAGCAGTTGCAGCAGGCTGGTCTTGCCGGCCCCGGACGGGCCCATCAGCGCGAGGTATTCGCCGGCGGCGCAGTCCAGGTCCAGGCCCTGGAACACGGTGACCCGCCTGCCGTTCTCGCTGTAGGTCTTGTTCAGCGACCGCGCCCTGATCATCCCCGCTGACCCTAGTTGTCGAACTGGCCTGGATAGACCAGGGAAAGCTGTTGCCCGGCCTGCAGGCCGTCGTTGACGACGATGAAGTTGCCGTCGCTCTCACCCAGTTGCAACTCGACGCGGCGGTGCCCGCCGCCCTCGCGCAGAAACGCCACCGGCACGTCGCCCTCGTAGAACACCGCCTCCAGGGCGACCTTGGTGACATCGGACCAGCTGCCGGTGAGCACCGAGGCGCGCGCGGACATGCCCGGTCGCAGGCGCTCGTCGATGTCCTCCAGGGCGATGCGCACGCGGAAAGAACGGCCGGCCTGACCGCTGTTCTGGTCGCTGGCCAGGGTGCCGATGGCGTCGACCTCGCCGCGCAGTACCATGCCGCGATACGCCTCGGGACGGATGCGGGTGAGCTGGCCCACGGCGACCTTGCCGATGTCTTTCTCGTCGATGTCGGCGTAGGCGACCAGCGACGACAGGTCCGGGATGACCGCGAAGGCGTGGCGGTTCCACAGGGAGTCGCCGACCTGCGGCTTGCGCTTCTCCGTGCCCTGGGACACGCGCTTGTACAGGATGATGCCGGTCACCGGCGCCCTGAGGGTGGTCAGCTCCAGGTGCTCCCTGGCCTTGTCCAGTTCCTGCTGCCGCGCCGCCAGCTTACTCTGCAGGCGCTTGATCGACGCCTCGTGTTTGATCGCGCGCTGCCGGTCGACGTCGTCGAAGCTGCCCTGTTCGCGCTGGCGATTGGCCAGCTCCATGTCGGCCTGCTGCTGTTCCGCCGGGAAGCTGATCTGCAGCAGGGTCTCCAGTTCGCGCCGGGCGATATCCAGCGCGGCGCGCGCCTGCTCCTCCTCGTCCACCGCGTTCTGCAGGTCGCTCTTGCGCGCCAGGCCCTGGGCGACCAGTTGCCGCTGGGTGTCGCGCTCGCGCAGCAGCCGCTTGTGTTCCGCCTGCGTGCGCGCCAGTTCCTTGCGCGCCAGTTGTTCCCTGGCGGGCTGCTCCACTTTTTTCAGTTGCGCGCGGCGCAGCCCGGCCAGCACGACCTGGTAATCGATCTCCGCACGCCGCGCCCTGGCGTCCTGTTGTTGCAGCGCTTCTTCGGCCCGCGCCTGCATCAACGTGGCGCGCAGTTCCTCGATTTCGCCCTGCAGGCGCAGCACCTCATCCTCGAACGGACTGCGGTCGAAGCGCGCCACCACGTCGCCCGCCTGCAGCAGGCTGCCCTCGGTCGCCAGGTACAGTAGCTTCGCCTTGTTGCTGGGCAGCTCCGAGGACAGGGTGACCGACTGGCTGGCGTCGAGCAGGGCGGGCGCGGTGACGCGGATCTCGAAGGGGCCCTGGGTGACCCGCGTGTAGGGGGCGAAGGCGGCGCTGACCGCGGGCGGCTGGTCGCCGCTGAAAATCCACGAGCTGCCGACAGTGAGCACCGCCAGCACGGCGGCGCCGCCGAGGGTGGTCACGCCGGTGCGATTATTCAGGATCCCCATAGTGATTCGTACTGTCCGCTGGCCAGCGACAGTTCCATGTTGGCCAGGATGTAGTTGACCCGCGCCACCAGGTGTCGGTGCTCCACCTCGTGCAACTGGTTCTCGCTTTCCAGCAGTTCCACCCGATTCAGGCGATCGTTGTCGTAGAGGATCTGCGCCTGCTCCAGCTGCCGGCGCGCCAGTTCGTGTTCGCGCGCGCTCAGTTCCAGCTGGCGCAGGTTGCGTTGCGCCTCGAACTGCGCGCTGCGCACGGCGATACGGGTGCGTTTGGTGATGTGCTCCAGCTCGCGCTGGTGCGACTGGTAGAGCAGGTAGAGCTTGCGCCGGCGGCTCTTGCGCTCGGTGCCGGCGAAGTCGGTGTCCATGCTGAAGCCTATGCCCCATTTCTGGTCGTCCAGGCTGAAACTGTCGTCCGCGTCCTCGCCTTCGCCGACCAGGGAGTAGTGCACGTCGATGTCGATTTGCGGCAGCTTGTTGTCGGAGAAATTGCCCAGTTTCTTGCGCGCCATGTCCAGCTCGTCACGCTTGCCCTGTATCTCGATACGGTTGTTCAGCGCCGTCTCCTCCAGCACCTGGGTGGGCATGTGCATCAGCGTTTCGTCGAAGCGCACCTGCGGATCCGGATCGATCGCCAGGTAGGTGTCCACCCCCATGCCCAGCATGAGCTTGAGGTTGTCCGCGGCGAGTTCGCGCTGGAACGCGGCGACCTCGGCGGCCTGCTCGGCATTGAGATAGCGCAACTCCGCGCGGCTCAGGTCCATCTCCGACAGCTTGCCGGCGCGATGGCGAATGCGTGTGGCCTTCTGGATGCTCGCGGCGATGTCGCGCTGGGCCAGGGCGATGCGCTCCTTGTCCTGGGCGATGATCAGGTCGTAGTAGTGCGAGGTCACCTGGCGCGCCAGCTCCTGCTGTCCGATGCGCAGGATATTCTGTCGGCGCACATACTCGATATCCGCCCGCGTCAGCGCCAGTTGCCCCTCGGTGTACTTGTCGCGAAAGAACGGCAGCGTATAGGTAAAACGCAGCTCCGACAGTGAGCGGTCGCCGAAGTCCGAATTGTACAATCCCGCCGACAGCGCCGAGCCGGAGACGTTGCGCTTTTTCAGGTAGAGCCCCGAGTAGCTGCCCAGCTCCGCGCCCGAACGCACGTCGGAACGGCTGGTCGCCATGAACTTGGTCTTGTAGGCCGCGCGGGCGCTGGCGTAGTCGATCTCCGCGATCTCGACCTGGTCGACCAGTTCCAGCTGGTGATGGTTGGCCTGCAGCGCGAGGCCAATGGCGTCTTCCAGTGTCAACGGCCGGTCTTCGAGCAGTGCGCCGCCCAGGCCGCGAAAGTCGCTGGCGTGGCTCTGCAGGCTCAGCGCGAGCAGCAGGGCGCAGGCCCGGAGAAAGCCGCGCGCCATGCGGTGCCCGGCCCCCGGCGGGGCGGGGGCGTATGCGTTTGTAGCACTTGCTAGCATGATGAGGCGGCGGCAATACTCCCCGCGATCGCGCGCCCTCTACAACAGTTCGCCAAACACGTCGCCCACCAGCGGGGCGCCGTTGTTGCCGCCCCCGCCATCGGGCAGTCCGCCGCCATCGCCGACGCTGAACTCGCCCTCGAATTCGCCCAGGTCGCCGTCGATGGAACCGTCCAGGGAGGCACCGGTGCTGAACACGAAGTAGGTCCCGCCGCCACTGAGATTGAAATTGCCGTCCTCGTCACAGGGGCCGGTCAGTGTCAGGTCCACGTCGGGGCCGACAATGTCCAGGGTGAGGGTGTTGCCACTCTTGGTGAATACCCAGGTGGAGCCAAACAGCGGTGAGTCGGGGTGGAAGTCGGGGTTGCTGATTTCCACGAACTCCACCAGCTCGTAATCGCCGCTGGGATCCGTCTGGCTGCCGGAACTGCTGCCGGAGCTGCTGGTGCCGGAGCTGCTGCTGGTGCCGGAGCTGCTGGTGGTGCCGGAGCTGCTGGTGCCAGAACTGCTGGTGGTGCCCGAACTGCTGGTGCCGGAGCTGCTGGTGGTGCCTGAACTGCTGGTGCCGGAGCTGCTGGTAGTGCCGGAACTGCTGCCGGAACTCGAGGTGCCCGAACTGCTGCCGTCCGAGGAGTTGTTGTCGCCGTCGTCATCGGCGGCGATGTAGATCGCCCCCGCCGCGACCAGCGCGCCGCCGACCTTGATCCAGGTGGGTACGCCACCCTCGACCATATAGGTCATCTGGCCGCCGGGAAACTTGATGAGGTACTCGCCGTCACCGGGAAAATCGAACAGCAGGGCGCCGTCGTCGTCGGTCTCGCCCTGTGCCTGGGTGTTACCGCTGTCGTCGGTCACTCCCGGCGGAAAGATGATGGTGACGACCTGGTTGCTCACCGGCTCGCCGGTGCTGGAGACAAGGCTGACGTTCTGGATCACCGATGCCGCCTGCGGGATGTACAGGACACCGAGACCGAGAACCACCGCGATGCTCAGAATGGATTGCAGTAGACGTTTCATGCCATTGCTCCTTGAATTGTTATGCTTCGTCTGGCGTGGGGACGACCGCCCTGGGTCGGGGTAATAGCCACCGCGCCCGCCTGTGCCGGGGGTGAGCACACGGGTTGTTCACCCAGGGGGGAGGTAGTATTCATGTATAGCAGTTAATTGCGATAGCGCAACTTGCTGCGCGCGGCGCAGGTCGCCCTCGGTATACAGCCAGGTTTTCTTTGCCGGGTTTTCTGCGCGCGTCGTCGCGACCGAAGCAGGAGGAGGGGGCGTATCCGGGCCGCGCCGGATGCTCCGGTGCGACCGTTTCAGGCGGGGCGGGTGAAGGCGCCGCTGAGGTCCGGCGGTCCCTGGTAGATGAAGTCGTACTCGCGACTGCGATACAGCCACTTGCCGTTGCGTCGCACGCAGGTATCCCGGTAGCGGCTGATAATGGCGGTCGCATTCCCTTCGAGGTCGCGGCAAAACTCCTGCAGGTAAACGTGACCGGAGGCGTGGTCGCCGTCTACCTGGTACAGGCAGGACGAGGGCAGGAGCAGGGCAAACTCGAAGGTATTCATCATCTGTCGCCACAGGGCCAGGACGTTGTCGCGACCGGCCACCGGTTCGCCGAGGAGGTGCCACTCGCCGTCCTCCGCCCAGGTGGAAATCCACGCGTCCGCGTCGTGGCGGTTGACGGCGTCGGCGTAGCGCGCCATGAGCTTGTGCAGTTCGAGTTCGTCGTGCATGGTCAGACTCCAGGTGATGGGGCTGCGAGTACTGTAGACCCGACTCGATTAAAAAGAAACAGACGAGACTGTTTTTTAATTTTTCAGGCTGTTACTATCATCCACCCGACAGACCGGCCGGCCCCAGATTGACGAGGAGATAGCCATGGACCTGAGCGCCTTTCCCTACCTGCAGGGCAACTATGCCCCCGTTGAGGAAGAACGTGATTTCGGCGAGGGCGAATTGCGCGTCGAGGGCCGGGTGCCGGAGCAGCTGGTGGGCGCCTACATGCGCGACGGTGCAAACTGCGCCTTCCAGCCGAATCACTACGTCTACCCGCTGGACGGGGACGGCATGATCCACTCGATGTATTTCGACCAGGGCAAGGTGCACTACCGCAATCGCTGGGTCGAGACCAGTCACCTGAAGACCGAGCGCCGGTTTGGTCGCACCATCTACGGCAGCGTGGGCAAACTGCTCGAGGTGCCGCAGGAGGTGATCGATGCCGGCGGCGAACCCAACCCGGTGCGCAACACCGCCAATACCAATGTCCTGTACCACGGCGGCAAACTGCTCGCCATGTGGGAGGGAGGCTTTCCCCACCTGCTCAACAACGACCTGTCGACGGTCGGCTTGTACGACTACGACGGTACGTTGCAGGCCGGCGACGCACTCACCGCACACCCGAAAATCTGTCCCGACAGTGGGCAACTGATATCCTGCACACAGCGCTGGGACAGCCCGGACTACCACGTGCAGATATTCGACCGCAACGCGCGACATGTTCGCACCATCCCCGTGGAATTCGAGCGCAAGGGCATCATCCACGACCTGCAGATCACCGAGAACTACATCATTATCTTCTACGCGCCCGCGTTCCACAGCCTGGAAAAAGCCATGAAGGGCGAAGACCCGTTCATGTGGGAGGCGGAGAAGGGTACCCGCATCGTCGCCATCCCGCGCGACGGCAGCGGCGACAACCTCGTGTTCGAGACCGAGGCGTTTTTCAGCTGGCACTTCTGCAATGGCTTCGAGAGCGGCGGCAAGATTGTTCTCGACTACGTCTGGATCAATTCCATACCCTTTACCCAGGCCCAGGGCACGGGAGTCGAGAAGCAGCCGCGCCGCATGTATCGCATGACCCTGGATATGAAGACCCGGCAGGTGACCAACGAACAGTTCTCCGACGTCTTCTGCGAGTTTTCCCGTGTCGACGAGCGCCGCATGGGCAAGGACTACCGCTACGGTTTCGCCGCATCCTCCAACGTCGAGTGGGGCGACGCCCACGGCTACAATTGCACGGGGCGTTACGACTTCCACAGCGGTGAAACCAGGTTGTGGGATTACGGCCCCGAGGCCAATGCCGGCGAACCGGTGCATGTGCCCAACCCGGACAGCGAGCGCGAGGAGGACGGCTGGGTCATGTGTTTTGTACACAACCCCGGGGAGGGCGCCTTCCTGTCGATTGTCAGCGCCGGCGACTTCGACGACGGTCCGGTGGCGAAGATCCACATCCCCGGTCGCGTACCCAATGGCTTTCATGCCAACTGGATGCAGGGGTTGAAGTTCTGACGGGGTGCCGCTCCCGGTTACTTATGCAACACGACGAAGCAACGCAGCACAGCACAGCAAGAGTACGACTACATGAGCAGGGAAATACCAATCGCCGAGGGTTTGTTCACCTGGCCCGCCGAACAACCCGCGTTACTGGGCAGCCGCTGCAACGACTGTGGGGTGGCGACCTTTCCCCAGGCGAGTTCCTACATGGCCTGCTCCGGCGAGAACGTGAGCGTGGAGGAGCTGCCGCGGCGCGGCAAGCTGTGGACCTGGACCGTCCAGCGTTTCATGCCCAAGGCTCCCTACGACAGCGGCGAGACCATGGAGACATTCCAGCCCTATGGGGTCGGCTATGTGGAACTGCCCGGCGGGGTGCGCGTGGAGGGGCGACTGACCGAGAACGACCCGTCCCGGCTGTCCATCGGCATGGAGATGGAAGTGGTGTTCGAACCCTATCGCACGCAGGACAACGGTGACACGGTCATCGGCTTTTTCTTTCGGCCGGTGGCCTGAGGCCGTGGCCGGCAAGCGCAGACAAGAGACTCGAAAATGGATGTAGCAATCGTCGGAATCGGCATTCACCCCTTTGGCAGGACACCGGCGCGCAGCGGCTTGCAGCAGGGCGCTTTCGCCGCCCGCCAGGCGCTGCAGGACGCGGGTACCCAGTGGCGCGACATGCAGTTCGCCTTTGGCGGCAGCGCCAGCGCCGGCAGCGCCGATGCGCTGGTCAACGAGTTGGGGCTCACCGGAATACCATTCATCAACGTGGCCAATGGCTGCGCCACCGGCGGCAGCTCGCTGATTTCCGCCTACAATGCCATCAAGTCCGGCGAGTACGATATCGGCCTGGTCGCCGGCTTCGACAAGCACGAGCGCGGGGCCTTCAACGCAGACCCGGAAGCCCTGGGCCTGGGTCGCTGGTACGGCGAGGTGGGTATGATGCTGACCACCCAGTTTTTCGCCATGAAGATCCAGAAGTACATGCACGACTATGGCATCAGTGCGGACACCCTGGCGCGGGTCGCGGAAAAGTCGTTTATCAACGGCTCGAAAAATCCCAACGCCTGGCGGCGCGAGCCGATCTCGCGCGAGGAGATCGCCGGCTCGATAATGGTCAATGACCCGCTGACAAAGTACATGTTCTGCTCGCCGTCGGAGGGTGGTGTCGCCCTGGTGCTGTGCCGCGCGGACCGCGCCGCGCAGTACACCGACACGCCGGTCTACCTGAAAGCGGCCACGCTCAAGTCGCGCCGCTTCGGTTCGTTTGAGGTCTTTGCCCCCAGCCAGGCGCTGGAGCAGGTCGACGGGCCCACCGTCGACGCCGCGCGCACGGCCTTCGAGATGGCCGGTGTGGGGCCGTCCGACATCGATGTCATGCAGTTGCAGGACACCGAGGCGGGCGCGGAGATCATGCACATGGCGGAGAACGGCTTCTGCGAACACGGTGAGCAGGAGTCGTTGATCCAGTCCGGCGCGACCGCCATCGACGGCCGTATGCCGGTTAATACCGACGGCGGTTGTATCGCCAACGGCGAGCCCATTGGCGCTTCCGGTTTGCGCCAGGTCTACGAAAACGTGCTGCAACTGCGCGGCCAGGCGGGCGAGCACCAGGTGCCGGGCGACCCGCAGCTGGCCTACAGCCATGTCTACGGCGCGCCGGGTATCAGCGCCGTCACCATCCTGCAACGCTGAGGCGACCGTGAACGAATTGCTGCAACCCTTCCTGCTACAGGACAAGGTGGCGCTGGTGACCGGCGCCTCCAGCGGCTTCGGCCGTCATTTCGCCACGGTGCTGGCGCGCGCCGGCGCGCGGGTCGTGCTCGGGGCGCGGCGTACCGAACTGGTCGAGGAGCTGGCCCAGGGTATACGCGATGACGGCGGTGAAGCCGTCGCGGTGACCATGGACGTTACCGACAGCGCCAGTGTCGCGGCCGCCTTCGACCAGGCCGAGGCGGCCCTGGGCCTGGTTACCGTGGTGGTCAACAATGCCGGGATTACCATTCCCAAACCGTTGGTGGAACTGTCCGACGCGGACTGGGGCGGGGTGATTGACACCAACCTCAACGGCGTCGCCTTCGTCACCCGCGAGGCCGCGCAGCGCATGATCGCCGCGGAGGTCGGCGGCAGTATCGTCAATATCGCCTCAATCCTCGCCGAGCGCGTGCAGAAATCGCTGACCAATTACGCCGCCTCCAAGGCCGCCGTGGTGCAGTTCACGAAGAACGCCGCACTGGAGCTGGCGCGCCACGATATTCGCGTCAATGCCTTGTGTCCCGGGTACTTCCAGACCGAGCTGAACCGCGACTGGTTCGATACGGCGGACGGTCAGGCGCTGGTCAGGCGCATCCCGCAGCGCCGCACCGGCCAGTTACACGAACTGAACGGGCCGTTGCTGCTGCTCGCTTCCGACGCCGGATCGCTGATGACCGGGGCGGCGCTGACCGTGGACGGCGGCCACGTGGTGTCATCGCTCTAGCAAGGGCAACGTTCACCTTGGCAGCGGCAGCAACCGCGGACGTTTCACCGCACCTCCAATAAAAGAGAACACGACACATGAGTACACTCGCAGGAAAGACGGCCATCGTCCTGGGCGCCTCGGGGGAGAACAACTTCGGCACGGCCATCGCGCGGCGCTTCGCGGCTGAGGGCGCGAACGTCGTGGTCTCGGCCCGGCGCCAGGCGCCGCTGGAGGCCCTGGCGGCCGAAATCGGCGGCTCTGCGGTGTGCTGCGATGTCACCCGCGAGGCGGATATCGAGGCGCTGTTCAGCGCCGCCCGGGACGCTCACGGCGGCGTTGATATCGCGGTGTTCTCGGCGGGAATTCACGGCCCAGGCCTGATCGCCGAGCTGAGTGCGGAGTCCATACGCCCGGCGCTGGAGGTAAGTTTTATCGGCGCCCTGCTGTTCTTCAAGCACGCGGCTGCGGTGATGGGTGAGGGCGGTTCGGTGATCACCGTGTCGTCCCTGACCGCGCGTCTGCCAGGTCCTGGTCTCGCCGTGTACTCCAGTGCGCGGGCGGGTATAGACCACGCCATGAAGGTGGCGGTCTGGGAGTACGAGGACAGGCGTATCCGCTTCAATTCCATCGCCGCCGGCCTGATCAACACCGACATGACCGCCCCCCTGTTCGACATGGAGGGCGTCGTCGAAAAGCACCTGGAGGCCACGCCGGCGGGGCGCATGGGCACCCTGGACGACATGGCCGAGGCGGCGCTGTTCCTGGCCGACGAGGCGCGTTCGGGCTTTGTCAACGGGCAGGTGCTGGACCTGGCCGGGGGACAGCAGATGGGGCGCCTGCCGCGTTTCTAGCAGGCTGGCCGGGGTTCCCCGGTAGCTGTGACAGTCCCGCCTGCGGCCGGCGCGGCGATTGCCTGTGTGCCGAGGTTGTGTACACTGGATTTCCCGCAACAATAACGAGACACCCCCATGGCGATCGACTTCAGTTTCGGTCCCGAGGTGGAACAGGCCCGGGAGAGTATCCGCCAGTTCATGCGCGATACCGTCAAGCCGCGCTACCGGGAACTGGCTGACAACAAGGGCGCCACCCGCGACGACTGGTCCGCGGCGATCAAGGCGCTGCGTGTGGAGGCGAAGAACAAGGGGTTCTGGCTGCCGCACATGCCGGCGGATGCTGGCGGCATGGGCCTGGGGGTGACCGCGCTGGCGGCGGTGGCCGCTGAGGCGGCGAAAGTGCCCTACGGGCCCTATATCATGAACGCCCATGCCCCGGACGAGGGCAACATGCACACGCTGTACCACTTCGCCACCGAGTACCAGCGCGAGAAGTACCTGCAGCCCCTGCTCGACGGAAAGGTGCGCTCCTGCTTTTCCATGACCGAACCGGACGTCGCCGGGTCCGACCCGACCCTGATCCAGACCACCGCGGTGCAGGACGGCGACGAGTGGGTCATCAACGGCCATAAGTGGTTTACCTCGGGCGCCCGCGGCGCCGCCTTTGCCATCGTCATCGCGCGCACCGACCCCGAGGCGGACATTCCGCAGGCGCGCAATTCCGCGTTCATCGTCGACTGTGACGCGCCAGGCTTCGAACTGGTGCGCGACGTGGAGACGATGTCCGGCAGCCACAATCACTGCGAGATCCGTTACAACGACGTGCGCGTGCCGCAAGCCAACCTGCTGGGGGAGCGCGGCGGTGGGCACAAGCTGGGGCAGGTGCGCCTCGGCCCCGCGCGTCTCGCTCACTGCATGCGTTGGCTGGGCGAGATCGAGATGGCCCTGGAGATGCTCATCGAGCGTGCCCAGAACCGTTTCGCCCACGGTTCGCTTTTGAGCGAGAAGCAGAGCATCCAGTGGATGATGTCGGACAGCGCCATGGAGTTGTACGCGGCCAAGTTAATGGTGTTGCACGCGGCCTACAAGATCGAGAACGGCATGGAGTTCAAACAGGAGGTGTCCATGGCCAAACACCACGTCGCCAACACCTTGTGGCGCGTCTGCGACCGTGCGGTGCAGGTGCACGGCGCCCTGGGCTACTCCACCGACTCGCCGTTGTCGGGCATGCTGCAGCAGGCGCGCTGGGCGCGCCTGGCGGACGGCGCCGACGAGGTACACCAGATGCGTATCGCCGAGATACTCATGCGCACCTACAACGAGACCGGCTCGATCAACGGCGCCACCGGGGCGCTGCCCCTGTGACAGACGCGGACACTGTCCGCGACCGGCGCCAGATGAAAAACCGGCCGCAGGTTTGATTTTTCCACCTGCCGCGGTTGTCAGCCCGGCGGTGCTGTCCAAGAATGGGGCCGACCTGGCCATTACAGGATCACCAATGGAGACCCGCTATGAACGAGAATAACCCCGCCTACCAGATGTCACTGGTGTCGCGTGAATGCCTCAGGACCAAGGACAAGGAGCGCTGGCTCGGCATGTGGGCCGAGGACGGCAAGATCGAGGACCCGATAGGACCCAGCATGCTCGACCCGGAGGGCAAAGGCATTGTCGGTCCCGAGGCGCGCGAGGCGTTTTACGACAACAACATCGCCAATTCCGATATCGAGTACATCATCCACGAGACCTACACCTCGCACCTGGAGTGCGCGAATATCGTCACCCTCAATATCGTTATGGATATCGAGGGCAAGAAGTTCAGCCAGCAGGTCAACGGCGTGTTTACCTACGCCTGCAACGAGGAGGGCAAGCTCACCTCGTTGCGCGGTTACTGGGAATTCGCCGAGGGCGCGGCGACGCTGAAGGAAGTCGAGGCCGCCTGATCGCGTCCGTGGCCTAGCCCTGCAGGGCCTCGCTGGTGGTATCGCGCATGACACCGCCGTCGAAGGAGATGGTTTTCTCCGGCACCACCTCGATGATGATGCGCGCCGGCGTATCCAGGAAGGCGACGAAGTCTTCCGGGGTCGGCGCGGGACTGTTGGCGTGGCGGGCGAAGTCGGGGTAGAACCAGTCCTTGGTCTCCTGGTCCCTGTGCAGGATGGCGCGGCCCTTGAAGGTGATGGACTGGCTGATCTCGTTGTCCACGCCGGCGCTGGAAATCACCACGGCGCAGCGCGGGTCGCGAGCCAGTGCTTTCATGCGCGCGCGTTGCTCGGTGGCGGTGCACCAGATGCGCCCATGGCGCCAGATGTAGCTCATGGTCACGCCCATGCCGTGACCGTCGCGCGTCGTCCAGATAAAGGTCAGTTCGTTCTGTGCCAGCAGCAACTGTTCCTGTTTTTCCGATGTCAGGCCGTACATGGTGACGTCGTCGTAGTTCTCGACCTGCTCTTGGGTATTGGTTTCGCTCACTGTCGGAGTCTCCGGCGCGGAATGAAATGGGACTGGGCCAAATAAACAGTACGTCCTGACTGTTTTGTGCTAAGGTATCACGCCAGACATGAATTGCAAGCCTGCCGTGGCTGGCTTGCCGTCGCAACCGCTGAAAAAAGGAGTGTTATGGGACGCGTAGAAAACAAGGTGGTATTGATTACCGGTGCCGCGTCCGGCCTGGGACTGGCCAGCGCGCGCCGGCTCGCAGAAGAAGGGGCCTCGGTGGTGCTCGCCGATATCGACGAGAGACTGGGCCGGGAAGCGGCCGCCAGCGTCGACGGCGCCGTGTTCGAGCAACTGGACGTGACCAGCGAGGCCCAGTGGGAGGCACTGGTCGACCGCATCGTCGCGCAACACGGCCGCCTCGATGTGCTGTTCAACTGTGCCGGGGTGGTCAGGCTGGCTTCCATCGAGCAGACCGACGAGGACATCTGGCGCCAGGTCCACAGCGTCGGCACCGACGGTACCTTCTACGGCTGCAAGCATGCATTGCGCGTGATGAAGCCCGCCGGCAGCGGCTCCATCATCAACATGTGTTCGACGGCGAGCATCCAGGGCATGCCCGGTGTATTCGCCTACGCCGCGTCGAAAAGTGCTATCCGCGGCATGACCAAATCCATCGCCGTACTGTGTGCGCAGGAGGGCTACGGCGTGCGCTGCAATTCGGTGCACCCGGGCAATATGGACACGCCCATGCTGCGCGGTGTGCGCACGATCGTGGAGGAACACAATCCCGCCGCGGCCGCAGGCATGGACAGGATCTGGGTGGGAGAGCCGCTGGATGTCGCCAACATGGTGCTGTTTCTCGCCTCGGACGAAGCGAAGGCGGTCAATGGCGCGGCCATGGTCGTCGACAACACCAGTACCATTACCGAGGGCGTGGTGCCCGCAGAAAACAAGGTTTGAACATGAGCGATACGCTACAAGATCTGGCCATCCGCGCGGCGCTGATAGACAACTACAACCGCTACGCCCAGGGTCTGGACAGCAAGGACTGGAGCATGGTGCGCGGCTGCTTCAGCGACGAGATTTACATCGACTACGGCCCGCTGAGCGCGCCCACCGGCGACCCGGCGGTGCCGCGTCGGGCGGATGACTGGATGACCTACCTGCAGTACGTCATCCACCAGTTCGATATCACCCAGCACACCATCACCAACCACCGGGTGAGCATCGTGGGTCACGAGGTCAGCTGCCGCGCCTACCTGAATGCGGACCACGTCAAGTTCGATGACCCGGCCGTGCGCGTGGTGGCCCCGGACAACGTGGTCACCGTGGTCGGCGAGTACAACAACCACTACCGGCAGGAAGACGGCGCCTGGAAAATCTGTCGCTCCGAACTGGTGGTTAACTGGTCCGCCGGTAACATGGCGCTGTTCAGCTAACGAACGCTACCCGTCGGCGAAGGCGAAGCGATGCCCGCGTTCGCCGGCGCTGACTGCGACTTCGCGCCCGATTACGGTCTCGGCGTCCAGTGTGGCAAGCGCCCCCGGCTGCTCGCTGGACGCGAGGAAGCGCGCGCCGCCCGCGTCCTCGCACAGCACCACCCCCAGGTCCTGTTTATCGCGGCGCGCAATCACCGTGTAGCTGATCACCCGCCCTGCCGTGGGGTGCTCGCATTCGGGGCGTTGCGCTATCGACTCGGGCGCCACAACCGGTGGCTGCCAGTGGCGCCAGTCCAGCGCCGCGGCCGCGGACGCTTGCGTGCTGAGCACCGCCGCGGCGTGCTTGGACAGGAGGCCGCCGTTGGCGGTGACCAGGGCGCGCGTCCCGGCACCGCGCAAACGCCACACCATCTCGGCCAGGGCGTGCATGCTGTAGTTGTTACCGGGTCCGCCGAAATAGGGCAGGCCCCCGGTGACGGTGAGCGCGCGGGAACCGTCTGTGGGTAGCTCCAGCGCTTCGCAGGCGGCGTGCACCGCGCAGGGAAAACAGCTGTAGAGGTCCAGCGGGTCCATGTCAGCGGCAGTGCCCTCGATGCCATCCAGGACGGCGTCGAAGACCGCCGCCATGGCCGCGGAGCGCCCCGGCTCCTCGCGCCGGGACAACACGCGGTCCTCGCCCTCGGCGTAAGCGGCGACGTAGACCCAGCGCTGCGGCGCGATGCCCAGCTCCCGCGCCCGCCGCGCGCTGGTCAGCAGCAGGGCCGCGCCCTGGTTGACCGCGTCCTGGGCGACCAGGCGCCGTGTCAGGGGCAGGCTCACCGGGTAGTTGTCGCGGCTGCTCGCGGCCAGTTCATCCACGCTGTAGCGTGTGCGCTGCTGCGCGTAGGGGTTGTCCGCCGCCACCGCGCTGAACGGCGCCATCATGCACGCCATATACCGGCGGTGCTGCTCGCGGCTGTGTCCCAGCAGGTGCGCCTGGCGGGTTTCGATCAGCGCGTAGTAGTGCGCCGGCAACAGCATGCCGCTGTGTATTTCGGCGCGCGAGGCGAAGGGCTTGTCGAAGTCCCTGTTGTCCAGTGGCAGGTCGAAACTCTCGTTCCAGTCCGCTTCCAGGCCCTGGCGTAGCGCGTGGCGCTGGTTGGCGATGGCCTCGCCGCCGGCGAGCAGCACCATGTCGCGCTCACCGCGGGCGATATCGGCCATCATTTCCAGCAGCAATTGCAGAGGGGCGGTGCCGCCGGTATGGCTGTAGATGTGGTGGGCGGGCGCGGCGCCGATGCGCGCGGCCACGGATGCCGGCGGGTTGTCGCTGCCGCCAAACGGAGAGCGCCATGCCGGGGCCGAGTCGGAGAACAGGCGCACGATGGCGATGCTGTCGATGTGGCTGGCGTCGACATCCACCTCGCGCAGCGCGTTCTGCGCGGCGCGGGCGATCATGTGCATGGGGCCGTGAATGGGCGGGGCCGCGTCCCCGGCGATGCGCTCGACGTACTGCCCGGCGGCGACGATCACCGGTGTGTGGTCTGCGATATCGCTTGTCTGTTCTGCGCTCATGCACCGGCTCCGTCCGGTTTTCAGGGAGGCGCAGGATACCCCATGAACGGGCAGTGGCAGAAGCCCTGCGGCGGTCGTGCCGGCGTATCAGTGCTCGACCAGTTCCGTGTAGGCGCGCCAGGTGGCGTGGGCGAGCAGCGGAAAGATGACGATCATGCCGATCAGGCCGGTGGCGAAACCGGCGGCCACGAGCAGCGCGATCAGCAGCGCCCAGACGAGCATCACGGGAAGGTCGCGCAGGGTGACGCGCAGGCTCATGCGCATCGCGGTGGCCGCGTCGACATGACGGTCGACGATCATCGGTACGGTCACCACGGACAGGGTGAACACGGCGCCGGCCAGCACCAGCCCGACCACGCCGTAGGCGAACAACTGGTTCGCGCTGAGCTGGCGCAGCACGTCGCCGCCGACCGTGCTCGCCAGGCTGGGCGCGGGACTGCCCACAAGGCCGAAGTAGAGGCCGGCGGACAGGGCGAACCACGCCAGCGCCAGCAGCGCCAGCGTCTGCGCCACACCGAGCAGGGCCTGGCGGTTGCGCGACAGCGGGCGCAGCGAATCCTCGAAGCCGGCCGCCTGGGCGGCATCCTGCAGGCGCGACAGTTCACAGCAACCGGCGGTGAGGATCGGGCCGACCAGCAGGAAGGCGGCGCTCACCGCGGCGAGGTAAAAGGGATGCCGGCTGTAGGCGAAAATGAGCACGCCGAGCAGGGCGACCAGGACACCGTAGGCCAGGCTGGCGGCGCGGTGGTGCATCAGGTCCGCCCAGCCCTCGCTCAGCCAGATAAAGGGTCGGGTCAGCGGAACGTTGCGTACGGCGTAGGTATCGACGGGATGGTTTGTGCTGGACATGCTGCTGCCTCCTCGCGGACGGAGCCGCGATCACGCGGGGTCGTATACGGAGGTCGGGGCAGGGCGCTTACCTGGCAGGACAACTGGCTTGCGTGCCAGGCGACGCCTGGAAGTCTCGGCCATACCGTACTGCTTTGACGCTAACTATCGTCAAAAAATCCGTTCAATTGAAAAAATACAGCAGCCCCAGCAGGATGGCGTAGCGAGCCGATTTGCCGATCGCCGTGAGCAGCAGGAAAACGCCGAAGCGCACTCTCATGATGCCGGCGACGAAAGTCAGTGCGTCGCCCCCTACGGGCAGCCAGGCCATGAGCAGGGACCAAACGCCGTAGCGCTGGAACCAGCGCTGTGCCGGTCCCAAGGTCTCCTGGCGAAAGGGGAACCAGCGGCGCCCCTGGAAATGCAACAGGTAGCGGCCGATGCCCCAGTTCACCACCGAGCCCAGCGTGTTGCCGGCGCTCGCCCACAGCCACAGCGCCAGCGGGTCGTAGCCCGCGGCGACCATGCCGGCGAAGACGACCTCCGAGTAGGCCGGCAGTAGCGTGGCGGCGAGCAGGGCAGTGAAAAACAGCGCCAGGTAGGCGCTCACGGTGCGCGCGCCGCCTGGCGCAGCAGTTCGCGGAACAGGTTTTGCTGCGCCGCGCTTTGCGGCATGTACTCCGGGTGCCATTGCACGCCGATGAAAAAGCGCAGGGCCGGGCGCTCTATGGCCTGGATCACCCCCGCGCCCTCCCGCGCGCTGACGATCACCTCGTCGCCCAGGTCCTTTACCGACTGCCGGTGCAGCGCATTGACCGCGCAGCGCGTCGTCCCGAGGATGCCGTACAGCCGGCTGTCGCGCTCGATGTCGATACGCTTGCGCGGCAGCACGCTGCGCACGTTGCCGGTACTCTCGGCATAGAAGTGTGCGATATCCCGGTGCAGGGAGCCGCCCAGCACCACGTTCATCAACTGCGCCCCGCGACAGATGCCCAGTACCGGCAGGTCGTGGTACAGCGCGTGCTGGATCAGGTGTTGTTCCAGCGCGTCCCGCTCCGGCTCGTAGTCCTGGCGCGAACCGGTGGCGAAGAGCATCCTCGAGCCGGCCAGCAGCAGGCCGACTATCCAGTCGAGCGCGTGGTCCGGCGGGTCGTCGTGTTCGACCTCGGCCGGCTCCTGTTCGTAGTGAAAGGGGTCTACGTCGGCCCCGCCGCCGATAATCAGCCCGTCCAGTGCACTGGCGTCGCAGGGCCTCGACGGCCGGATGCGCACGGGTCTGCCGCCGCCGCGGCGCACCGCCAGCGCGGTCATCCACCAGGCGAACAGTCCGCCGCGGTCGGGACCGGTGATGCCGATAACGGGTTGGTCGCGCACGCCTGGCTACCGCTCGAAAAACTTGCAGCTCAGGATGCTGGTCAGGCGCGCCGTCCATTCCGAGCGTGGCGACAGGGAGAAATCGCCGCTGAACCTGCGCCACTCGTCCTTCAGTTCGTCGAGCAAGGCGCGGTCGGCCGCCAGCGTCTCGATGTAGACCCACAGGTTCCAGGCCTGCGCCGCCGACCAGCCGGGCACATCGACCTTGCAGTCGGGAAGGCGGTAGTGGAAGGCGGGTCGCGCGCTCACCAGGCGTTGCTCGTCCTCGCCCAGGGCCTTGCGCACGCGCTCCTCGTCCAGCGTGCAAAAGACCGGCAACATGTCCAGGGCGCGGTTGCGTGTCGGGTTGAACGCCAGGTAGTCGTCGATCAGGGTATCCAGGTCGGGCTGGTAGTCGCGCGCCAGCACCCGCTCCATGTAGGGGCGTGGATACGGGTCGATGTACTTGGTGAGAAATCGCCGCGTCAGGTCGATCTCCGCGTACTCGATAATCCAGCCGTGCAGCAGCAGGAAAGCCTGGATGTAACGGCCCAGGATGTCGGCGCCCGCGCCCGGGATCGACGGGTTGATGTGCATGCCGAAAGCGTAGATCAGCGATTCCTGCGTGCCCTCTGCGCCCAGCGCCTTGAGGGTTTCCACCAGGTCGTCCAGGCCGGCCAGGGCGTCGAAGGGGATCGGCTCGGTCACCACCTCGCAGGGGATCAGCACACGGCTGACGCTGTCGATGTTGGTCTCGATTTCGTGGGCCAGGGTCCCCGGTGCGAAGTTCACGCCGAACTGGGTCAGCCACTTGCGGTAGACGGTGGACTTGAGCAGCTGCGCGTCGCGCTCGATCTTCAGCTTGCCCAGGGATGATTGTGTCAGGACTGCTTCGAAGGGGCTGAGCACCTCCAGTTTGCCGCCGAGGGCGGACTGTAACGCCTGCGCCGCGCGCGTCACCTGCAGGTTGCCCATCTCGAACTCGAAGCCCACGCGGCGGGGTTCGCCCCCGGGGCCGGTCAGGGAGGGTGGTACCAGGTAGCGGGTCGGCATGGGGTCGGTCCTCATACTGGCAGTGTACGCAATTGCGCGGCGCTGTTCAGCGGCGCGCTTGGCAGCATCAGCGCTCTGTGCGAGCATGTCCGTTGGCTGTGACAGAAAAAAGGGCAGGCCATGGGCGTGTTCAGGGCGCTGGCGGTTGCCGTCGGGACGATGGCGGTCGCATCCGCCGCACGCGCGCAGGGCATCGACCAACGCGTCGAGGCGTTGGTGCGGCCACTGGCCGATGCGCTGTCGTCGGTGGTGTTCTTCGAGATTTCCCTGTTCGGCCAGCCCTTCCCCCTGATCGTGCTGTGGCTGGCGCTGGCGGCGCTGTTTTTCACCCTGTACCTCGGCTTCATCAATATCCGCGGCTTCGGGCTGGCCCTGCGCCACGTGCGCGGTCATTTCCACAATCCCCGGGCCAGGGGCGAGATATCGCACTTCCAGGCGGTCGCCACCGCAGTCTCGGGTACCGTGGGCATCGGCAATATCGGCGGCGTGGCGGTGGCCATCGTTATCGGCGGCCCCGGCGCCGCATTCTGGCTGGTGGTGGCGGGCTTCCTGTCCATGTCGACGAAACTGGTGGAGTGCACCCTGGGGGTCAGGTACCGGCGCCACAACGCCGACGGCTCGGTCTCCGGCGGGCCCATGTACTACCTGGAACGCTACCTGGCGGACCGCGGCGCGCCGCGCTGGGGCAAGGCCCTGGGCGGGTTTTACGCCCTGTCGCTGGTGATCGGCTGCCTGGGGATCGGCAACATGTTCCAGTCCAACCAGGCTTACGTGCAGTTTGTCATCATCACCGGCGGCGAGCAGAGCGTCTTCGCCGGGCGCGGCTGGCTGTTCGGACTGCTCATCGCCGGCGCGGTGGCGCTGGTGATTATCGGCGGTATCCGCTCCATCGCCCGCGTCGCCTCGCGCCTGGTGCCCTTCATGGCGCTGCTGTATATCGTCTCGGCGCTGGTCATCATCGGGTTGAGCGCCGAGCACCTGCCCGCGGCGCTGCGCCTGGTGATGGACAATGCCTTCAGCCTGCAGAGCGCCACCGGCGGCATGCTCGGGGCGATCATCGTCGGCTTCCAGCGCGCGCTGTTTTCCAACGAGGCCGGGATCGGCTCCGCCTCCATCGCGCACTCCGCGGTGCAGACCGATGACCCGGCCTCGGAGGGGCTGGTGTCACTGCTGGAACCGTTCATCGACACGGTGGTGATCTGTACGCTCACCTCGCTGGTCATTATCACCACCGCCTACCCCAACGGGCTGATGGACGGTTCGCTGGAGGGTATCGCGCTGACCTCCGCCGCCTTCGCCCATCACGTGAGCTGGGCACCGTACCCGCTGGCGGTCGCGGCCCTGCTGTTCGCGTTTTCCACCAGCATCGCCTGGTCGTACTACGGTCTCAAGGGCTGGACCTACCTGGTGGGCGAAGGGCCGGGCAGGGTGCTGGCCTTCAATACCGTGTTCTGCGGTTTTATCGCCCTGGGTTGCATGATTCAGCTCAGCGCGGTGCTGGATTTCTCCGATGCCATGGTGTTCCTCATCGCCATCCCCAACATCCTCGGCCTGTACCTGTACGCGCCGCAGGTCAAACGCGAGGTGAATGAATACATGTCGCGCCTGCGCGCGCAGGAGGCGCAGGCGAAAGCCGGGGCGGGCGGGTCTCAGTAAGGGCGGTCGCCGTCGATGGTGATCCTGTGCAGCATGCGGTGCGCGGGGAAGTAGTCGTTGACCGGCTTGTGCTGCGTGCTGCGGTTGTCCCAGATGGCGATGCTGTGCGGCTCCCAGCGAAAGCGGCAGCTGTACTCCGCGGTGCTCACGTGCGTGAACAGGAAATCGAGCAGCGCGTCGCTCTCTGGCCGCGGCAGGCCCTCGATGTGCGTGGTGAACAGCGAGTTGACAAACAGTACCTTCTTGCCGGACTCCGGGTGTGTGCGGATCACCGGGTGGCGCACCGGCGGGTTGGCGGCCACCGCCTCGGCCAGCCGTTCGCGACCCCCCGGTTCGGCCAGGCTTTCGCGAAAGCCGTGGCTGAAATCGTGTACCGCCTCCAGCCCCTCCAGCAGCCTGCGCAGGGGTGCGGACAGACCGTCGTAGGCGGCGGTCATGCTGGCCCACAGGGTGTCGCCGCCGCGCGGCGGCACCACCACCGAGCGCAGCACCGTGCCCATGGGCGGATGCCGGCGGAAGGTCATGTCCGAGTGCCAGGCCTCGATTTTGGTCGGTCGCTGCGCCGTGCTCTCCAGGATGGTGATCTCCGGGAAACCCGGCACCGTGTCGTAGGCGGGGTGGGTCTGCAGGGGACCGAAGGTCAGTGCCAGGGCCTTTTGCCGTGCCGGTGCGATGTCCTGGTCGCGAAAGAAAATCACCTGGTGCTCGACCAGCAGGCGCCTGATCTGCGCGGCCTGTTGTGGCTGCAGTTCCTCGCGCAGGTCGATGCCGCGGATTTCCGCGCCCAGGGCGCCGGCGATGGGGGTGACGTCAAACATGCTGTCGCTCGTGTTTACAACAGGCGCGATTCTACCACCGGCGCAGCGCCGCGCTAGTCCCCGGCGGGGAGTTCCACCTGCACTACCAGCCCGCTGCCGGTATTGCGCGCGCGCACCGAGCCGCCGTGCTGCTCGATGGCGCGGCGGGCGATGGACAGCCCCAGCCCGTAGCCGCCGGAGTCGCGGGTGCGCGCGGTGTCGACGCGGTACAGGGCGTCGAATATATTGTCCAGCTCGCCCTCGGGCACGCCCGGGCCGTGATCTTCCACCGCCACGCTGAAGCCGCCCGCGGTGGCCGCGAGCGTCACCCGTACGGTGCTGCCCTGGGCGGTGTGCGCCAGGGCGTTGCGCAGCAGGTTCTCGAAGCTCTTGTGCAGCAGGTCGCCGCTGCTGCGCACCACCGCTTGCTGTAGCGTTGATTCGAAGCGCACCTGCGTATCGCGGGCCTGGCCCTCGAAGCCGGCGTCGTCGCACAGTCGTTCTAGCAGGGCGACCAGGTCGACGTGGCTGTCCAGGCGCACCTGGCCGGCCTGGCTGGAGAGCAACTGCCCGATGAGTTCCTCCAGGCGCTCCGCCTCCTGCTCGATGCGCGCCAGGTGCGCCGCGCGCCCGGCGTCGTCCTGCTGCGCCAGCGCCAGCGCGATGCGCAGGCGCGCCAGCGGCGAACGCAACTCGTGGGAGACATCGGACAGCAACCGCCGCTGGGACTGGATGCGCGCCTGCAGCTCAGCGGCCATGGTGTTGAAATCGCGCGCCAGCTCGTCGGTCTCGTCGCCGCCGCGCTCGCGCACCTGCAGGCGCGTGTCCAGTTCGCCGTCGGCAATGCGCCGGGCCGCCTGCTGCAGCGCCTTGAGGCGGTTGGTGAGCAGGCGCGACAGGGCGAAACACACCAGCCCGCTGACCAGGATGGCCAGGACGATGCGCAGGGCGGGGCTGGCGCCCAGCGCTCGCAGCAGCGGGCTGCGGCGGTGCTCGTGCACGAATACCGCGCGCAGCGGGCCGGTGTCCTGGCGGTAGAGCGCGTAGGCCACCAGGCGGCCGTCGCGGGCGTAACGCACCGCGCGGCGCTGCCGGCCGTCCAGTTGCGCCGCCAGCGTGCCCACGGCGTCGGGCACCGGCCGTTCGAGGATATCCCGGCCCGCATGGTCCAGCAGGTATACCTCCAGACCCGAGCGCTGGCGGGTCTCGGCGATGAGCGGGGCCAGGTCCTCGCGCGCCAGGCTCTGCAGGTCGTACATCATGCGCAGCACGAAGCGGTGCGGTGGCCCGGCGGGCTGCTCCCCGGCGACTCCCGCCGGCGGCCGCGAATCGAAATAGTCCGCGGTCAGCATCCAGCTGCCGAGGATGGCGCAGGTCACCAGCCAGAAGGCGATGAAGACCTTGACGAACAGGTTGCCGCGCAGGCGCATGCCTCAGTCCCCCGCGTCGCCGGGACGGAACTGGTAGCCGGCCCCGCGCACGCTGACGATCAGCGACTCGCCGCCGAGGCTGGCCAGTTTCCTGCGGATCTTGCTCACGTGCACGTCCACGCTGCGGTCGTAGGCGGCCAGCGGACGCCCCAGGGCTTGCTGGCACAGCGTCTCCTTGTCGACCACGTGACCGGCGTTGGCAACCAGCACCGACAGCACGTTGAACTCCGCGCTGGTCAGGCCCAGGTCCTGCCCCGCGTAGGTGGCGCTGCGGTTGGCCCTGTCGATGCGCGTCGCGGCGACCTCGTAGGCGCCGTCGCGGCCGTTGTCGGCGCCGCCGGCGCGGCGCAGGATGGCGCGCAGGCGCGCGGCCAGTTCGCGCGGGTTGCAGGGTTTGGGCAGGTAGTCATCCGCGCCCAGCTCCAGGCCGAGGATGCGGTCCGTGTCCTCACCGCGGGCGGTGAGCATGAGGACCGGGACCGGGGAAAACCTGCGCAGCTGGCGCAGCACGTCCAGGCCCTGCAGCCCGGGCAGCATGATGTCGAGCACCACGGCGTCGTAGGCGTGGCTGCGCAGGTGGGTGACCGCCTCGGCGCCGTCGTGCACCGCCGTGGTGGCGAAACCCTCCAGGCGCAGGAACTCGTCCAGGAGGTGACACAGCTCCTGGTCGTCGTCGACGATGAGTATCTTCGGGTGCATGCCTGTCCATTGCCGCAAAGTCAGCCGCTAGTGTGGCCAAGGCCGCGGGGCTTGTCACCCGACTTAACCCGGGCGAGCGCTTCTTTACGTTTCTTTACCGCCATGTTGCGGAGCTTAACAGGCTCCCGGCGCTATGCTGGACCCCAGTTCGGCGACGGCAGGTACGTTCGCCGGCAGCCCACAACAGGAGGACAAGCTTATGACCCTTACCACGACTCGAACCTGGAACCGTTCCCTGCTCGGCGCGCTGTCCGCCGGCGTGCTCACGCTGTGTTTTGCACTGGCGGGGTGGTCCATGCCCCCGGGCGGGGAGCCCGACCCGGGGCGGATGGTGCGCCACCTCGAACGGCACCTGGACCTGAGTGAAGAACAGCTTGCCGCGGTCGAGACCGCCGTGGCCGACCTGGAGGCGGCCACCGCCGGCGACCGCGGACGCCTGCACGAGTTGCGCGAGGCGCTGCGCGACACCCGCGACAGTTTTGACGCCGGGCAGGCGCAACAGCTGGCGGACGAGCTCGGCGAGATCTCCACGCGGCTGGCCTTCAACATGGCCCGGGCGCAGGCGACGATCTACGGTGAACTGAACACCGAGCAGCGGGCGCAGATGGACGAGCTGCTGCAGCGACGCAAGCATCACCGGCGCCACTGGCGCAAGCGCGGCGGCGAAGCTTTCGCGCCGGTCGAGGGTGCAGACCTCTGAGCCGCGCAATGACCCACCCAACCCGGGGCTTCCCTGTCACCGGGTCCCTTGAGGCGGCCTGGCCGCCTCTTTTTTTGCCGAGCTGCGCGTGTTGCTGTGCGGTTTCCCTGGCCTGGCGGCAGGCTCGCCGGGCACCGAATCTCGCCACCGAGCAGGTACACCCCGTGCAGATTGCGCGGCGTGCCCCGCGACAGGCTACAGCTCGAAAACCTCCAGCTCGTAGCGCGAACACAGTTCGGCGCACTGTTCGCGTTGGCCGGCCGGGGCGATCACCGCGGTGCTGGCCCGTTCCGGACGCAGGTAGGTCTGGGTGACGCGACGCAGGTCATCCAGGGTCACGTCCAGTATGTCGCGGCGAAAGCGTTCGCGCTCGTCGTGGCTGCGCCCGTACAGCTTGTTGTGGAAGTGCTGTTTCGCTTCACCGGCAGGGGAGCTCGGTTTGTCGATGCTGCCGATGACGCCGAGGATGGCTTCTTCCAGGGCGCGGAAGTCATGCGCCTGGCCCAGCATCCACTCCACCGCCGCGTCGAAGTCCGCCAGGGTCTCGGCGCGGCGCGGGTCGCGGTAGGAATAGAAGCGGAACGCGGCGATGCCCGAATCCTGGGACGCACCGCCGCCGTAGGCGCCGCCCTGTTCGCGAATCGCCCGGTGCAGGAAACCGTTGCGCAGGAAGCCGCCCAGCACGGTGAGGGCCGGGGCGTCCGGATGCCGCGGCGGCACCGTGGGATAGGCGCGGGCGCAGAAGTTCACCTGGGTGTTGCACAACCACAGCTGGCCGCTGCGCTCGCGCAGGGCCGGCAGCGTATAGCTGCTGTCGGCGTCGCCGCTGGCGGCGTCTTGCCAGGTGCTCTCGATGTCGTCCAACAGCGCCGGCAGGTGCGGCTCGTCCGCTATTGCAAGAACTTGCAAAGGCGCCTGGCGCAGCTTTTCGTGCAGCGCCCGCAGGCCTGCGCCGAACGCCTGCGCGCCCTCATTGGCGGTCACGCCCTGGTGCAGCTCGCGCAATCGGCGAATACCCTCCAGGCCGGACTGCTGGTGACTGAGTCGCGCCAGCGGACTCATACCAGCGCAGGCCGCGGCCATGGCCAGGCCGTGGCCGTTGCCGGTGATGCCCTGTTCGCGGCGCGCCAGTTGCTGCTGCAGCAGGTCGCGCTGGCGCTCGTGCTCGTCGAAGCGCGTGCTGTCCAGCACGTCGCGCATGAGTCGCGACTGCGCCGCGCTGTTGCGCACCAGGGCCTTGGAGGAGAGATTGAAGTGCCCCTGCACCACCTGCTCGTCCTCGACGCCGCCGCGCGCGGTGACGAAGGCGTGAATGGCGCCGACTTCCGCCGCCTGGCGCTGCTGCGCCTGCAGGTACGACTGTTCGCCCAGCCCCATCTCGGTGAGGAAGCTCGCGTACAGCGGCAGCAGCTGCAGTTCCTCCGCGTCCAGCTGCGGCAGCGGCGCGATCAACTGCTGGTAGGCAATGCCGTTGGTGCCCCGGGCGTAGCTGGTAACCGGCAGTCCGCCGCGCTGTCCTGCATGGTATTCCAGGTCCGGCAGTTGCGCCGGGACATCGGCCAGTTCGACGCGCGGCAACACGCTGTCGTCGTCCTCCTGGGCCTGGCGCTGCAGCAGATCGGCGGCCAGCTTCACCGTCGCGGCCCTCTGCTGCTCGTCCATGGACGCCTTGATGGCGGCCAGCCGCGCCTCCTCGCGGGCCTGGCGCTCCCCCGACAGCGCGCGGTCGGGGTACATGACCAGCGTGACCCGGTGCGGGTTGTCCAGCAGCAGTTTGCGCGCCAGCGCGGGCAGATACTGCGGGTCGCGAATCTTCTCCCGCAGGCGCTCTATCACCGGATCGAGGTTGAGCACCGCGATGGGATCGCTGTAGTGCGTCGCCGGGCCCAGGGCCTGCAGGATCAGCTGCAGGCCGTAGGGATAGCTGTCGCCGCTGATCTCGCGCTGGTGCAGTTCCAGCTGGTGCAGCACGGCCTCCACCGTTTCCAGCGCGACGCCCTGCGTCGCGACCTGCTCGATGACCTCCAGTACCTGCTGTTCCAGGGCCCCGGCGTGTTCGCGTTCACTGCCCTCGATGCCGCAGCAGAACACCATCTCGCGCATGGAGTCCTCCAGCCCGCACAGCGGTGAGGGGGCACGCCCCAGTCCGGTGGTCTCCAGCAGGTGCTGCAGCGGCGAGGCGCTGTTGTCTGTGAGTACGCTGGACAGCAATTGCGCCTCGAGCAGGCCCTCCAGGTCGGCGCTCTCGCCGAGCATCCAGCCGATGACGATGTGCGTGCGATTGTCGCTGCTGTCGTTGTCGTCGAAGGCGTAGGGGCGCTCGATGCGCAGCGGCTGCGTCAGGCGCTGTTCCGGCTGCACGCGAATGTCCTGGTCCAGGCGGCTGAAATGTCGCAGTGCTTTGTCCTGGAATACCGCCTGGTGATCGCGCGCGCAGATGTCGCCGAAGGTCATGAAGATCGCGTTGCCGGGGTGGTAGTGGCTGCGGTAGAAATCGCGCAGTTGTTCGTAGCTCAGGTCGGGAATGTGCTCCGGGTCGCCGCCGCTGTTGTAGTGGTAGGTCGATGTGGGGAACAGGTGTTCGCACAGGGTGTGCCACAGTGTGCTGCTGATGGAACTCATGGCGCCCTTCATCTCGTTGAACACCACGCCCTTGAACACCAGTTCGCTGTCCGGGTTGTCCGGCTCGGCGAATTCCACACGGTGTCCTTCCTGGGCGAAATCCAGCGGGTCGAGGCGCGAGAAAAACACCGCGTCCAGGTAGACATCGAGCAGGTTGTCGAAGTCCTTGCGGTTCTGGCTGGCGAAGGGGTACGCGGTCCAGTCGGAACTGGTGAACGCGTTCATGAAGGTGTTCAGGGAACGTCGCAGCATCATGAAGAAGGGGTCGCGAACCGGGAAGCGTTCGCTGCCGCACAGCGCCGTGTGCTCCAGGATATGGGCCACGCCGGTGGAGTCCCGGGGCACCGTGCGCAGGGCCACCAGGAACACGTTTTCCGGGCTGTCGGTGGCCAGGTGGTAGTGCACCGCGCCGGTTTCCCGGTGTTCGTAGTGCTCCACGTCCAGGTTCAGCGATTCGATGTTTTCGCGGCGAATGAATTCAAAGGCGGGATGGGCGCCGCCGGCGCTCTGGTTCATAGGGGTCTCGTAGCCGGGGAAATATGCAGGGAGCTATTCTAGCGCGATTGTGCAGGCAGTGGGGGCTTTTCGCCCACCTCCAGCAGTTCGATGCGGTACAGCCAGGGCCAGCGCTTGCCGGTGACCCAGATGGCGCCGCTGGCCGGGTCGCGCGCTATGCCGTTGAGGACGTCGGTGTCGCTGCGCCGCTCTGCCGCGGGCAGCAGGCCGCTGAGATCGATGCTGGCGGTCACCTGTCCGCTGTCCGGGTCGATGATGACGATGCGATCTGAGCGCCATACGTTGGCCCAGACCTGGCCGTCCACCCATTCCAGTTCGTTCAGCAGGCGCAGGGGCCGGCCGTCCTCGCGCACCTCGACCGAGTGCAGGTGGCGACCGTCCTCGGCCGCGAGGAAGTGTAGCTGCGCGCTGCCGTCGGAGACGACCAGGCGCCGGCCGTCGTTGGTCAGGCCCCAGCCTTCGCCGCGCAGGGGCATGCCACCGCGCGGGCGCAGGCTGTCGCGGTCGTAGACCAGGATGCGGCCGTTGCGCCAGGTCAGCTGGTAGATGCGCTCGCCGAGCACGGTCACACCCTCGGCGAAAATGCGCCGGTCCAGGCGCCGCGCCCCCTGCGGGCGCATATCGTCGAAGTCGTAGCGATACAGGCCGGAACCGCCGTAGGTGCCGGTGCTGACGTAGAGCTTGTCGTCGACGATTTCCAGCCCCTGCACGAAGTGCTCGCGCGATTGCGGCTTGCGCTCCAGCACGCGCACCTCGTAGTCCTGCACCGCGCCCGCCGCGGCGCACAGCGGCAGCAGCAGGCAGGCCGCCGCGTGGCGCAGCGCGGCGTTCACCGGCGGCCCCGCGCGAGATCGCGCAGCAGGAAACGCGCCGGCGCCAGGGCGCGGCACAGCTCGCGCTCCAGCGGTGGCGGTTCATCGCAGATCATCGCCGTCAGCAACTCTGCGGCCAGCGGTGTGGAGGTGAGGCCGCGTGAACCGTGTCCCGTGCTCAGGTACAGCCCCTGCAGGTAGCGGCCGCGGCGCTCGATGGGGCGCTTCGCGTTGCGGCGCAGCCCGGCGTAGTCGGCGCAAAACGCCTGCACATCCGGTACCGGCCCCACCAGCGGCAGGTAGTCGGGACTGGCGCAGCGCTGGCCGACCCGTGCGGGCAGGGTATCCGCGTCCAGGCTGTCCAGGTGTGCTCGCCAGGCCGGCACCGCGCTGGCCAGCCGCTGCAGGTTGTGCCGGTTGTCCTGTGCGCGCACCTCGTCGCCGTCGTCACCTACGGTGAAGGTCGCACCGATGCAGTGCCCGTCGGCGCCGGCCGGTGCGATATAGCCGTCGTGGCAAAAGGCGGCGCGCAGCGCATCCAGCGGTGGCCCGCCGGGCAGCGTGGTGGTCTGGCCGCGCACCCGGCGCAGGGGCAGCCAGTCCAGCCCGGCCAGTCTGCCGCTGTCGCCGCCGGCGGCGATGATCGCGCAGGGCGCCTCGGCGAGGACGCCGCGCGCACCGCATGCCTGCCAGGTGTCGCCGCGCTGGCGCAGTGAAATCGGGCCGCAATCCTGCATGAGGTCAATCATGTCATGCTGCAGCAGGGCGGTACATACCGCCGGCGGGTGCAGCCAGCCCGAGCCGGGATACCAGTAGCCGGCCTCGGCCTGTTCGACGCCGAGCAGTTGTGAGGCGGTTGCGGCATCCACCACCTGGGCCAGTTGCGCCAGCGGCGGCAGCAGCGCGCGCAGCGCCTCGCGTTCGGCCGCGTCGCGCTGCACGGCGAAGCAGCCGCACAGGTCGCCGTCGCGGCCGCGCCGCAGCGCCGCGCTGTCGAACAGGTCGCGGTAGTGCCGCAGTGCGTGGCTGAAACTGTGCAGGGCGAAATCGCCCAGCGCGGAGTGTTGTCGCGACAGGCGGGTATACAGAATGCCCTGTGCGTTGCCCGAGGCGCCGCAGGCCACCGCTCCGGCGTCCAGCACCGTGGTCGCGATGCCGCGCCGCGCCAGGGACGCCGCCGCCGCGCAGCCGGCCAGGCCCGCGCCCAGCACCAGCACACGGGACGGTGTCGCCGCCTGTCGCGCCGGCAGGTCCCAGGGCGTCTCGGCCGCCGCGGGCGGCGCCGCGACCGGCGCGCGCAAAACCCCGCGCAGGGCCTCGCGCTTGGCGCCGTGCCCGGGCACCTTGCGCATGGCGAAGCCCGCCGCGTCCAGTGTGCGGCGCACCGCACCCGCGGCGGTAAAGGTCGCCAGGGTCGCCCCGGGACGACTCAGCGGCGCCAGCAGGGCGAGCAACTGCGCCGACCACAGGGCGGCGTTCTTCGCCGGGGCGAAACCGTCCAGGTACCAGGCGTCGACCCAGCGCCGCTGGCGCGATGCCAGGTCGGCGAGGGTGTCACTGGCCTCGCCCCAGCACAGGTCCAGGCACACACGTCCCCCTTCCAGGTGCAGGCGATGGCGACCGGGCAGGGGCGGCGGGTAGGCCTGCTGCAGGGCGCGCGCCAAAGGCGCCAGGCGCGGGAAGGCCTGCAGGGCGCGTTCCAGGTCCGCCGGCGCCAGGGGGTACTTCTCCAGCGACAGGTAGTGCAGGTCGGGGCGGCGCGGGCCGCAGCTGCGCCAGGCCTCCCAGGTGAGCAGGAAGTTCAGCCCGGTGCCGAAGCCCGTTTCCGCCACGCGGAAGCTGCGCGCGCTGTGGCGTGTGAAGCGCGCCGGCAGGTCGTTGCCCTGCAGGAAGGTGTAGGTGCTTTCGTCCAGGCCGTCGCTGCGGGAGAAGTAGACATCGTCGAAGCGGCGCGCGCTGGGCAGCGCCCCGCTCCAGTCGATGTCGGCTTCTGGCTGGGCCTGGAAGGGCGCCCCCTCGCGCCTCATCCCCGCCCGGGTTCGATGTTCAATTCCTGCGGCAGCCAGGCGGGAATATACGGGTACTCCAGCGCCAGCAGCTCGTCGACCGCGACCACGTGCAACTCCGCGGGGGCCTGCTGCGGCCGGTAGAACGTGACCAGGTAGTCGCGGCGTTTCGTGCCGTCGGGCAGGTGGACTTCCCAGCGGTCGTCCAGGATCGACAGGGTGGTGTCGCCGGGCGGCAGGCTGATGCGCGCCACGTAGTGGTTTTTACCCACGGGGGTCAGGCTGCGGTTATCGCTGCTGACCAGTACGTCCATCCTGCGCGTGCGAATCGAGCAGATGGGCGCGATGTCGCGGCGGCTCTCCGGGATGCGCGGATCCATCAGGCGCCGGGTGATGTGGGTCAGCGCCGTGCTGCCCTCCGCACCGCTGAGGCGCACCTTGTCCACGCTGAAGGGTATGCGTGAGAGTTTTTCCGCGTCGCGCTGGGCCTGCTCGCGCTGCCGCAGTTCCTCCTCGGTGGGGAGTACCTGCGACGACTCCTGGATGTCCGCATGGTAGCTTTCCAGCAGCGCGTGCAGACGCTCCACTTCCTGCATCTCCTGCTTCTGCGTGTAGTCGACGTTGATCGTGCGCAGCGGCTTGCTCTCGATCGCCCGCTGCCGCGCCTGCTCCTGTTCTTCCAGGGTGGCGGTGACCTGCTGCTCACGGCTCCTCGCGTCGGTGATCTGCTGCTGCAGCAGGGTAACTTCCTCCTCGGCGAGCGCCACCAGCCGCTCTTTCAGGTGCAGTACCTCGCGCGCCAGCTTGCGCACGGCGGGGTTGGCGCTCTCCTCGGGGGCGCCGCCCTCGGGGAGCAGGATGGCCAGGGTCTGCCGGTACTGCTCCAGCTCGGCGGTGAGCAGTTCGCGCTCCGTGGCCAGGGCCTGCAGGGCGAGGGTTTTTTCCACCGATTGCGCGTGGCCGCCGGTGGGGCCGAGTAGCAGCAGGCAGCATACGGTGAGGGTGCGACGCCATCGCGGCGCGCGAACCCTGCGCTGCCGGCGCGGGTTCAAATGTAAAAAATGCATAAGTTTCAGGCAGATATCCGCTGAACGACGGGGAAATAATAGCAGATCGGGCGCCTGCCCGGCGGCGCCGGCGGCGACAATCTCGACTTTTCGACACATTTTTTCGTGTGCCGGTGATAAATGGCCAGGGCGTGGCTGTGCGCGTTGCCTGCGCCCGCCGTCGCCAGTAGACTGCGCGCATCCACGCATACGAGACTGCCATGGCACACGCGCAAACCCTGCCCCTGTCACGGGACAAATTCCTGGTCATCGCCATCAACCTGCTGCACCGCGCCCTGCTGAAACCGGGCCGCACCCAGACCAAGCGGATGTTTCGCGAACTGGCCGATGGCCGCTCGCTACCCCTGGAGACGGTGGAAATGGAGGACAGCTCCGTCGCCCGTTTCGGGGTGTCGCTGGACCACAGCGAGTTTCGCGGGCGGCTCAACTACGGGGCGTTTCGCGCCAGCCTCGAGACCCTGCTGTCGAATACGGCGGCACAGTTGAAAGAGGGCCGGGAGGTGCCGGTGTTCAACGCCCAGGACGGCGCGGGAGCGATGCTGTTCGGTGTGCCCGGCGCCACCGTGGAGGGCGAGCAGGCCAACCTGCTGCTGCTCGGCACGGACACCGACAGTGGTGGCGCCACCATGTTGCGCCTGATGTACCTGGACCCGGAGCAGTTCCGCGAGCAGTCCCCGCAGCAGGCGGACCAGACGGCCTAGCCGGCGGACGCGGACGGCTCGACACTCGCCCGCGGCGCGGCCGGCCGTTCGATCTCCAGTTTGTCGCGCGGCGCCATGACGTCCGCGCTGCCGCTGGCGACCTCGTCACCGTGCTGGTTGCGCGCGCGGCACTGCAGGGTGACGAACTGGCGCCGATCCTTTTTCTCCACCACCTCCAGTTCCACGGTGACGGTATCGCCGATCTTCACCGGCAGCCGAAAGCGCAGCGACTGGCCGAGGTAGACGGTGCCGGGCCCGGGCAGTTCCATCGCCAGCGCCGCGGAGATGATGGCGCCGGTGAGCATGCCGTGGGCGATGCGCTCGCCGAACTGCGTGCCGGCGGCGAAGTCCGCGTCCAGGTGCACCGGGTTGACGTCGCCCGATACGGCGGCGAACAGCAGCACGTCGCGCTCCTCGACGCGCTTGGAATAGGTCGCGGTTTGCCCTATGGTTATCTCGTCATAGGTGTAGTTGCTAAGCGTAGGCATGCCACTGGTCCCCCTGGAAAACACCGGCACAGCATAACCCAACCCGGCGCCCCCGCGCGCGATAACCGACCGGCACAATGAGCAGCATGCAGCAGCAACAGGACGGTGCAAGCGTCTTACCACCCATCACTTATCCCTCGAGCCTGCCCGTCGCCGAGCGACGCGAGGAGATCGCCCGCGCCATTGCCGGGCACCAGGTGGTGGTCATCGCCGGTGAAACCGGTTCGGGCAAGACGACCCAGTTACCGAAGATCTGCCTTGAGCTGGGCCGCGGCAGCGCCGGGCTGATCGGGCATACCCAGCCGCGACGCCTGGCCGCGCGCACCGTGGCGGCGCGCATCGCCGAAGAACTGGGCGGCAGCACCGGCGACCTGGTCGGCTACCAGGTGCGTTTCGGCGAGAGCGTGTCGGCGCAGACGCGCGTCAAACTGATGACCGATGGCATCCTGCTCAACGAGATGCAGCGCGACCGCCTGTTGCGGCGCTACGACACGCTGATCATCGACGAGGCCCACGAGCGCAGCCTGAACATCGATTTCCTGCTCGGCTACCTCAAGCGTATCCTGCCGCGCCGTCCCGACCTGAAGCTGATTGTCACCTCGGCGACCATCGACGTGGACAGCTTCGCGCGGCATTTCGACGACGCGCCGGTGATCGAGGTGTCCGGGCGCACCTACCCGGTGCAGACCCACTACCTCGATGAGCCGGCGGCCCAGGACGAGCTGGCGACCACGGTCGCCCGGCTGGTCGCGGAAATCGAGTCCAGCGCCTGGGGGCCGCGCGGCGATGTGCTGGTGTTCCTGCCGGGCGAGCGCGAGATCCGCGAACTGTCGCGCGAGTTGCGCGGCGCCGGCGCGCTGCAGGTGCTGCCGCTCTATGCCCGCCTGAGCCAGGCGGAGCAACAGCGCGTGTTCGCCGGCGACAGGAGCGGTCCGGGCCTGCGCGTGGTGCTGGCCACCAACGTGGCCGAGACCTCGCTGACGGTGCCCGGCATCCGCTACGTCATCGACCCGGGCGACGCGCGCATCTCCCGCTACAGTCACCGCACGAAACTACAGCGCCTGCCGGTGGAGCCGATCTCCCAGGCCAGCGCGGACCAGCGCCGCGGGCGCTGCGGCCGCGTCGGCCCCGGTGTATGCCTGCGCCTGTACAGCGAAGACGATTACAACGCCAGACCAGAGTTCACCGACCCTGAAATCCGCCGCACCAACCTGGCCTCGGTCATCCTGCAAATGCTGCTGCTGGGCCTGGGCGAGGTGCAGAAATTTCCCTTTCTCGATCCCCCCGACGGGCGCATGGTGCGCGACGGCTACCGCCTGCTGGAGGAACTGGGCGCGGTCACCGACGAGGGCCGGCTGACCGGCGCGGGCAAGCGTATGGCGCGCTTCCCGGTGGACCCGCGGCTGGCGCGCATGGTGCTGGCGGCGGCAGAGCAGGGTTGCCTGGAGGAGGTGCTGGTCATCGCCAGCGCGCTGAGCGTGCAGGACCCGCGCGAGCGGCCCGCGGACAAGCGCACCCAGGCGGACCAGGCGCACGCGCGCTTCCGTCACCCGCGCTCGGATTTCTGCGCCTGGCTGAACCTGTGGCGCTACTTCGAGGAGCAGCGCCAGGCGCTTAGCCAGAGCCAGTTGCGCAAGCTGTGCCGGCGCGAGTTCCTGTCCTATGCGCGCATGCGCGAGTGGCGCGATATCCACGCGCAACTGTGTATCGCCTGCCGGCAGCAGTCCCTGCGGCCGGCGCGCGAGCTGCCGCAGGAGGAAAATTACAACGGTGTGCACCGCGCCCTGCTCAGCGGGTTGCTGGGCAATATTGCGCAGTGGCAGGAGGGGCGCGAATACCTGGGCGCGCGCAACCGCCGCCTGCAGGTCTTTCCCGGTTCGGGACAGGCGCGTAAATCGCACAAGTGGCTGGTGGCGGCGGAGATCGTCGAGACCACGCGCGTTTACGCGCGCGAGGTGGCGGCCATCGACCCGGGCTGGGCGCTGCAGGTCAACCCGCGGCTGCTCAAGCGCCACTACTACCAGCCGCGCTGGCAGGCGCGCACGGGGCGCGTGGTGGCCTACGAGCGCGCCACCCTGTACGGCCTGACCCTGGCGGACAAGCGCAGCGTGCACTACGGGCCTATCGCGCCGCAAGAGAGCCGCCAGCTGATGATTCGCGAGGGACTGGTGGCCGGCAATTACCGCCAGCCGCCACCGTTCCTGCGCGCCAACCTGGCGCTGGTGGCCGAGCTGGAGACGCTGGAGGCACGCACCCGGCGGCGCGATATCGTCGCCGAGGAACAGGTCATCTACGACTTTTACGACGAGCACCTGCCGCCGGACATGTACACCGCGCGGCGCCTGGCGGCGTGGCTGAAAAAAGAGCCGCAGGCGGACGCGCGCCTGCGCCTGCCGCGCGAACTGTTGCTGGCCCGGGACCCGGGCGACCTGGAGGGGCAGTTTCCCTCGACCCTGGAATGGCAGGGCACCGGCTACCGGCTGCACTACGAGTTCGATCCCGGGCACGCCAGCGACGGCGTCTCGGTGACCGTGCCGGTGGCGCTGTTGAACCGTGCGCCGCGCTACCGCTTCGACTGGCTGGTGCCGGGGCTGCTGCGGGAGAAATGCATTGCCCTGGTCAAGGGCCTGCCCAAGGAGAAGCGCAAGCGTCTGGTGCCGGTGCCGGATTTCGTCGACCGCGCCCTGGCCGAACTGACCGCGGGCGAACACGACCTGCTGCAGGCGCTGGCCACGACGCTGTCGCGCCTGGGCGGTGTGCCCCTGGTGCGGGAGGACTGGGACGTGGCGGCGCTGGACGATTACTACCGCATGAACATTCGCGTGGTGGACGCCCAGGGCAAGCTGCTGGGGCAGGGCAGGGACCTGGTACGGCTGGTCGAGACCTACCGCGAGGACACGCGCCACAGCCTGGGCGCAGACGGGCAGGCATCCCCGGCGCGCGAGGGGTTGACGCGCTGGGACTTCGACGAGTTGCCGCAACAGTGGCGCTTCCGGCAGGCCGGGGTGGAGGTGCAGGCGTGGCTGGCGCTGGTCGACTGTGGCGAGACGGTGGCCATTCGCCTGTGTGATTACGCCGGCCAGGCGCGGCTGCAGCACCGCCTGGGCGTACTGCGCCTGCTGCGCCTGGGCGCCGCGCAGCAGGTGCGCTACCTGCGCAAACAGCTGTTGCGCGGCAATGACGCCAGCCTGTTGCTGGCCGCCGCGGCGTTGCAGCGGCCGGTGCTGGTGGAGGATATGATCGACGCCGCCTTCGTGCACGCCGCGTGCCTGGACGATGAGCTGCCGCGCCGGCGCGCGGACTTTGCAGCGCTGCGCGAGGGCGCCGCGGCGCAGGTCGTCGAGCGCGCCACGGATATCGAAGCCACGGTGCTGGCGGCGCTGACCGCGCTGGGCGAGGTGCGCGCCATCCTGGCCGCGCAGGAGGCGCGGAAGTGGACAGAAGCGCGACAGGATATCGCGGGCCAGCTCGACGCGCTGCTGGCATCGGGCTTCGTGCGCGATACGCCGGCCCAGTGGTTCACCCAGTACCCGCGCTACTTCAAGGCGCTGCTCAACCGGGTGCAGCGCCTGCCGGGCCAGTATGGCAAGGACCAGAAGTACACAGGCATGCTGGGCGCGTTGCAGGAGCCCCTGGACCAGGCGCTGGCCGCACGCCCGGAGCTCGTGCAGCTCAGTCCGCCGGCCCAGGCCTACCGCTGGATGCTGGAGGAGTTTCGCGTTTCGCTGTTCGCGCAGAACCTCGGCACGCGCCAGGCGGTGTCGGAGAAACGCCTGCGCGCGCAGTGGCAGGAGGTGGACGCCTGGCTGCTCGCAAATCCGCAGTAAACGTGGGGATTCGTGCGGCGGCGGGGCAGTCTGCCCGGCGTTCCGGCGTTCCGGCGTCCCGGCGCTCCGGCGTCCCGGCGTCCCGGCGTCCCGGCGTCCCGGCGTCCCGGCGCTCCGGTTGTGAAACTATTGGTTAACTGCTATGTCATAACCACACGAACGCCGCCACGGGCCCCGCTGGTCCGCAGCGCTTCGGGTGGTATAACACAAGACTCAATTCAGACAGGGATTCAATTATGGCAACGATGAAAAAACCTCTGGCGGCTGCTCTGGGCGCGGCGTTCCTGGCCTCTTCGGTGGTGCCGCTGGCATCCGCGGAGTCCAACCCGTTTTCCGCGCAGCAACTCAGCGGCGGGTACGACCTGCCCAATTACGCCGGCCACAAGGAAGGTGGTTGTGGCGAAGGCAAGTGCGGTGAAGGCAAGTGTGGCGAAGGGAAGTCCGATCACGAGGGCAGTTGCGGTGAAGGCAAGTCCGCTCACGAAGGCAGCTGCGGCGAAGGCAAGTCCGCCGACGAAGGCAAGTGCGGCGAAGGTCGCTGCGGCGAGGACAAGGCCGAGGGTGAAGGCAAGTGCGGCGAAGGCAAGTCCGGGGACGAAGGCAAGTGCGGTGAAGGCAAGTGCGGCGGCGCCGACGCGGGCGACCACGACAAGTCCGGGGGTGAGGGCAAGTGCGGCGAAGGTAAGTGCGGCGGCTAGCCATGCCTGGAGAACGCCGGGAACTCCACGGAGCGGGTCTCGGTCTGCGGCGGGCCCTCATGGGCCCGCTGTTGTCCATGGAGCGGACATCAGTGGATTTCATGGAGGCGGCGCCGGAAAACTGGATCGGTGTCGGCGGTCGCTTCGAGAAACAGTTCCGCCAGCTGGCCGAGCGCTACCCGCTGGCCTTCCACGGCCTGTCCCTGGACATCGGAGGCCCCGACCCCATCGACACGGAACTGGTCGCGGCGGTGCGCGAGTTGATGGACGCGGCGCAGGTCGCCATCTACAGTGAGCACCTGACCTACTGCGCCGCCGAGGGGCACCTCTACGACCTGTTGCCCATACCGTTCACAACGGAGGCGGTGCAACATGTGGCGGCTCGCGTGCGGCAGGTGCAGGATATCGTCGGCCAGCCCATCGCACTGGAGAACGCGTCCTACTACGCGCAGCCCCACGCGGAGCTGAGCGAGGCCGAGTTCATCGACGCGGTCGTGCGTGAGAGTGGCTGCGACCTGCTGCTGGACGTCAACAACATCTACGTCAACAGCGTCAATCACCGTTACGACCCCATCGAGTTCATGCAGGCGCTGCCGCTGGAGCGGGTGCGCTATATCCACATCGCCGGCCACTACGACGAGGCGCCGGATCTCAAGGTGGATACCCACGGCGCCGACGTTATCGACCCGGTGTGGTCACTGCTGGAGGAGGCCTACCGGCGCGTCGGCCCGCTGCCGACGTTGCTGGAACGCGACTTCAACCTGCCGCCGCTGCCCGTCCTGCTGCAGGAAGTCGACCGGATTCGCTCCCTGCAGGGGCTGGCGCCGGCGGCCGTCGCGGAAGCGGTGGGCTAGGCCTTGGGCGGCTCCTCCCTCAAGGCCAGCCAGATGGCCATGGCGCGCTTCCTGCGCGACCCGGATACGGCGCCGCCGCCGGCGGGCGTCGAGGCGCGCCGCCTGAAGATCTACCAGGACCTGGTGTACAACAACATCGAGGGCTTTATCAGCAGTGGCTTCCCGGTGTTGCGCAGCCTGTACACGGACAGCGACTGGCACGCGCTGGTGCGCGCTTTCATGCAGCAGCACCGCTGCCGTTCCCCCTATTTCCTGGAGATCAGCCAGGAATTTCTGCAGTTCCTCATGCAGGACTTCCAGCCGCGCGACTGCGACCCGCCGTTCATGACCGAACTCGCCCACTACGAGTGGGTGGAGCTGGCCCTGGACGTGTCGCAGGAGACGCTGCCGGCGCCGGCGCCGGCGCCGGTCACCGATATCGCCGCGGCGATCCCCGCCCTGTCGCCGCTGGCCTGGGTGCTGGCCTACCGCTTCCCGGTGCACCACATTGGTGCCGGGCGCCGTCCCGAGACTGCCGCCGGGCCGACCTACCTGGCGGTGTATCGCGATCGCAATGACCGCGTGCGCTTTATGGAAATCAACGCCGCCAGCGCCCGCCTGCTGGAACTGGTGCGCGACAACGATGGCGCCACCGTGCTGCAGTTGCTCGATACCCTGGCCGCGGAGCTGGGCATGGACAGCGACGCCGTGCGCAGTTTCGGCCTGGCGCAGGTCGAGCAGTTCGCCGGCGAATCTGTGCTGTTTGTCACAGAAGGGTAAGCACGGGCGCTTGCCCGGCCCCCCCGCAGCGGCGTAACATTCCCGTTCCCGCGCCGCGACCCGCATCAGGATCAGGATGGTGTTCCTACGTTTGTTCATGGCCATTGCAATGGCGTTGCCCCTGTCGTGCTGGGCCCAGCAGGAGGGCGAGCCCGTGGGCCTGCTCTACGACGAGGTCAATCCGGACGACCCCTGGGAACCGCTGAACCGCAAGATATTCGCTTTCAACGAGGCGGCTGACGCCTACGTGTTGCGACCGATCGCCCGGGGTTACCGCCACGTCACGCCGGACCCGGTGGAAAACGGGGTGAGCAATTTCATCAGCAACATCTACGAGTTCAACACCATCCTCAATTCCATCCTGCAGGGCAGGGTGGATAACACCATACACAGCCTGGGCCGCTTCCTGATCAATTCCACCATCGGCCTGGCCGGTTTCCTCGACGTCGCCACGCCGATGGGGGTGGCGCGCAGGCCGGCGGATTTCGGCCAGACGCTGGCCGTGTGGGGTTTTGATTCCGGCCCCTTCCTGATGGTGCCCATCGCCGGCCCGCGCACCCTGCGCAGTGGCACGGGCCTGGCCGTGGACAGTTTCGCCACCATCCCCTCGCTGCAGAAGGAGACCCTGTATAACTGGACCTTCCTCGGCGCGGAGGCGATCGATACCCGCGCCCAGTTGCTGCGGGCGGACGAGCTGATCTCGGGCGACAAGTACATATTCCTGCGCCAGGCCTACCTCAGCCAGCGCGAGTTTTTCCTCAATGACGGCGTGGTGGAGGACGATTTCTCCGATTTCGGCGACGGCGAGGGCTTCGAGGATTTCTGAGCGCTGGCGGCCGCGTCGACGCGCTGCAATATATTTGTAAAATCCTGCCAAAAGCGCCTGTTTTCAGGTTGCCTGGGCCAGCCGATGCGCGTACTGTCACGACCAATGCCCCAACCGCCGCATACCCTCCTGGATGGCCTCCCAAGGTAACGTACTCATAGTCGATGACCAGCCCGAACGGGCCGAGGAAATGGCATCGTTCCTGCAGACCGCCGGCTTCGATGTGCAGGTGGTCACCGACGTGTCCAACTCCAATTATTCCCTGGGCGGCAACAGCGACCTGGACGTGATCCTGTGCGAACTGGACCTGCAGGGCGTCTCCTGGGGCGACGCGCGGCGTTCCCTGCGCGAGATGGACGTGCAGGTACCCGCCATCATGTTCAGCGAGGTCGCCGATGTCGAGCACATGATGACCGCCCTGCGCCTGGGCGCCCACGATTTCTTCCCGCGCCCGGTGGAGGACACCGATGCGCTGGTGCGCTCCATTGAACGCTGTGTGCGCCAGCGCCAGTTGCGGCGCGAGCTGCAGGACTCACGCACCCGCCTGGAGGCCGCCAACCGCGAGCTCAAGGGCACCGTGCAGCTGCTGGAGCAGGATCAACAGGCCGGGCGCCAGGTGCAGCTGCGCATGCTACCCGCCACGCCGCTGGTGCTGGACGACTACGTGTTCAGCCACACGGTCATCCCCTCGCTGTATCTCAGCGGCGATTTCACCGACTATTTCACCGTGGGCGATCACTGCGTGGCGTTTTTCATGGCCGACGTGTCCGGCCACGGCAGCTCCTCGGCGTTCGCCACCGTGTTGCTGAAGAACCTGTTCGCGCGCAAGCGCTCCGACCTGCTGCGCCGTTCGGACCCGGCCATCATGAGCCCGGTGGAGATGCTGCAGCGCGCCAACCGCGAATTGCTGGGACTGGCCGTGGGCAAGTTCGCCACCATGGTGGTGGGGGTGCTGGACATGCGCGATAACAGCCTGCGCTACAGTGTCGCCGGCCACCTGCCGCTGCCGGTCATGGTCTCGGACGAGGGCGCCCGCTACCTGCAGGGGGAGGGCTCGGCGGTGGGCCTGGTGGAGGACGCGGACTACACTGAGTACAACATCTCTTTGCCGGACAGTTTCATGCTCGCACTGTTTTCTGACGGTATCCTGGAGATACTGCCGCCGAAGAACCTCATCGAAAAGGAAAAGTACTTTCTCGATGTCTTCGAGCAGAGCGCCGATACGCCCGACGAACTGGTCACCCGCCTGGGGCTGGACCACGTCGAGACCGCGCCGGACGATATCGCGGCGCTGTTCCTGAGCAAGCGAGGTTGATATGCGCGAGGGACGCATTCTTGCAGCCAGCCACAAGGGCGCCTATGTCATCCGCCTGGTGGGGGACGTGCGCCTGAACCTGTGCACGACCATCGATGAGTACTTCGAGAGGATGTGCGACGACCCGGCGTTCGCCAGCGTCTGGGTGGACCTGTGCGACGCCGAGGGCGTGGACAGCACCACCCTGGGCCAGCTCGCCAAGCTGGCCCTGAAAGTACACGAGCGCTTCGGCTTCTACCCGGCGATCTATTCCTGCGACCCGGGTATCGTGCGCCTGCTGCGCAGTATGGGTTTCCATCGCCTGTTCGAGTTACACGAGGAGGTGTGCAGCAACCCGGACGACATCGCCGAGATTCCGGTGGTGGCCGGCAGCGAGGAGGCGGTAAGGGAAAAGGTGATGGAGGCGCACCGGGTCCTGATGGGCCTGTCCGAGGAAAACCGCGAGCGCTTCCAGGACCTGGTGACCGCCATGGAGCACGGCTGACTACGGCGCCGCGGCCAGCTTGCTGCGGATGTAGTCGGCGTGGGGTACGTAGGTGAGTTCTGCCACCTGGCGGATGAGGTGCTCCTCGTACTTGTCCAGGTCGCCGTCGGCGTAGGCCACTGACCACATCGCATCGATCAGCTGCAGCTTTTGCTGCGCGCTGTAGTGATCGTTGATCACCCGTGTGAATTCGTACAGGGAAGTGGATTCGTCCACCCGCGCCTGCGCCGCCGCGACCAGTTCGTGGACTTCCTCGGTGTCCAGTTGCAGCGCGCGCGACAGCAGTTGCTCCAGCGCCTGTTCCTCTTGCGCGTCCTGGGTGAAATCCGCACGCGCCGTCTCGATCAGCAGCGCCGCGGCCGCCAGGCGTATGCGGCGCTGGCGTTGCGCCTCGCTGTCCTCGCGCCGGCTGTCGGTTTCAAATAGTGCCTTGAGTGCGCCGATCATAGGGTAGTGCTCGCTGCTTCGGTCGTTGTCGTTGGTCGCCGGCCGCGCTCGCCCACCAGTTGCTGCGCGCGACGCAGGACGTCGGCGCCGGCTTCTGGCCGGAAGGCGTTCTCGCTCAGGTGGCGGCGGAAGCGCCGCGCCCCGGGCACGCCCTGGTACAGGCCCAGCAGGTGGCGCGTCACGTGGTTCAGCCGGCCGCCCCCGGCCAGGTGCGTCTCGATGTAGGGCAGCAGCGCGCGCAGCACATCATCGCGGCAGGCGGCGGGATTGTCCACGCCGAACAGGCGCCGGTCCGCGTCCGCCAGCAGCCAGGGGTTCTGGTAGGCTTCCCGGCCCAGCATCACGCCGTCCACGTGGCGCAGGTGTTCCTCGCATTCCTCCAGGGACTGGATACCGCCGTTGAGGACGATGGTCAGCTGGGGGAAGTCACGCTTGAGGCGGTACACCCAGGGGTAGTTCAGCGGCGGGATCTCGCGATTTTCCTTCGGCGACAGGCCCTGCAGCCAGGCCTTGCGCGCGTGCACGATAAATACCTCGCAGCCCGCCGCGGCCACCGGTTCGACGAACGCGGCCAGTTCCTCGTAGTGCTCCATGGCGTCGATACCGATGCGGTGCTTCACCGTCACCGGCAGGTCGCAGGCGTCGCGCATCGCCGCCACGCAGTCGGCCACCAGTTGCGGCCGCGCCATCAGGCAGGCGCCGAACATCCCCGACTGCACCCGGTCCGAGGGGCAGCCGCAGTTCAGGTTGACCTCGTCGTAGCCCCAGTCCTGCGCCCAGCGCGCGCAGCGCGCCAGCTCCGCCGGGTCTGAACCGCCCAGTTGCAGCGCCACCGGGTGCTCGGCGTCGTTGTAATGCAGGAAGCGTTCGCGCTCGCCGTGGATCAGCGCGCCGGTGGTGACCATCTCGGTGTAGAGCAGGGCGCGGCGCGTCAGCAGCCGCCAGAAAAAGCGGCAGTGGCGGTCGGACCAGTCCATCATAGGAGCAATGCAGAACCTCCGCTCCACGGATGTTGTTGATATTCCTGTATTTTCCCTTGTTTTTCCTGACATTGCGCTTGGACGTTACCGGGTGTTTTTCAGGGGTTTTCTGGTGTTTTTGTGTCCCGGGTGTCCCTATAATGTCCCTGTCATTTTGGGGACACTGGGAAAACGCCGTATGGCGAGTATTGTCGCGCGCCCGAGAAAGTCGGGCACAGTATATCAGGCCAAGATACGCATCAAGCGAGACGGGAAGATTGTCTGGCAGGAGTCCGAGACCTTCAGCAAGCGGGCCCTGGCGAAGGAATGGGCTGCCCGACGCGAAGTCGAGCTGCGCGCGCCTGGCGTGCTTGAACGTCTGACCCACGTGGGGCTGACCATCCGGACGGTGCTGGAGTGGTACCTCGAGGACTTCGACGGCGCGACCCAGTTTGGCCGCACGAAGCTGTCGCATATCAACTTTCTGATGGGGCAGCCGATTGCCGACCTCGATGCGATCGCGCTGACCTCTCGCCAGGTCCTGGCCCATCTGCGGGAGAGGCGGCAGACTGCATCCGCGGCGACGGTGAACAACGACGTGATCTGGCTGAGCAATGCCTTCCGGTCGGCCCGGGTGGACCGTGGAGCGCCTGTGAATTCTCAGGCCCTGGACGACGCGGCATACCTGGCGCGGAAGGAGAGATTGATCGGCAAATCCAAGGAGCGCAACCGCCGGCCGACCATGGACGAACTCGAGCGCCTTGTGCGCTACTTCCAAGCGCAGCGTCGGAACAAAATTCCGATGGTCGATATTATCGGCTTCGCGATTTTTTCCACCCGGCGCCAGGAGGAAATTTGCGAGATTCGGCGCAGCGATATGACCAATGGTGGCGTGTGGGTGCGGGATATGAAGCACCCGACTGAGAAGAAGGATACCTTCGTCTTTCTGCCTGAGCGCGCCCAGGCGATCGCTGACCGACAGCCGGCCGGCGACGTGGTGTTTCCCTACAATTCGAAGAGCGTGTCGGCGGCGTTCACCAAGGCATGCAGGTACCTTGGCATCGAGGACCTGAGATTCCACGACTTGCGCCATGAAGGGATCAGCTACCAGTTCGAACTCGGCAAACAGATCCCCGAAGTGGCCATGATATCCGGCCACCGGTCCTGGGCGAGCCTCAAGCGGTATGCCCACATTCGGGAAATGGAGGATCGGTATGCGAACTGTGAGCTGTTCAGCCATTGCAGCTAGCACCTGTCGTTCGTGGCGCATGCTTGGGATCACGGTGCTGGGCTGCTTGAATGCGACGCCAATCCGTCCTCGCTTGCTCCTTAACTTGATCAAGGTACTTCGCAAGGTCTGTTGCCGCGACCAGCCATGGTGATTTCTGAGAGCCGGCACGATAGGCAGGCACTGGAAGTGTTTGCTTGCGAGCGCGTGTGCTTGCCTCGGCCGCGGACAAGCCCAGGTACTTGGGTGCCACTTGATCGAGCGGTATCTCGCCGGTTTCAAATTCCGCCATGAGAAGCCACAGGGTATTCATATCGATTGCGGACCCCCCAAGATTGCGGCCTTTGCGGCGTTAGCGGCGGAATTTTCGATAGAGTCTGCCTGGTCTATCCGATGCAGAGGCGGCGGCACGATGTCATTGAATGCCATCCGCGCCGCCTGGGTGATTGCTGCCCAACGGAGTATCCGGTTCGGGTGCGTATGTCCGCCTTCCTCCTGCCAGAGGGCTTCCTGCATGTACTCTCTGGCGACGAATGGATGCGTGCGATCTTTGCAGTGAATGCTGCACTCGATCCACTCATGCACCAGTCCGCCACCGAGGATTGCGATCCGGGTCTTGCTGTAGCGGATATTCATGCCGCAGAAAGCATCCTGCTCATTGAGCTTCTGCAAAATCATATCGATTTGGCGTGGCTGCGCGGTCGGCTCTGGCGAGTCCAAGCTGGTGGTTTCGTGCTGATCAGCCATTTGAGGCCTCCGTATCTCGAAAGCGCAGCACAACCTGTGCGAACTGTATTTCGGTCGCCACTTCCAGGGCTTCCTCCAGGGCGTCGAACAGCGGCTGCGCATCTTTCACGTCCGTGACGTTATCTCGAACCAGCATTGCCGCGGCCAAGATAACTGCACCCATCACCTGTTCTGGGGGCAGATCGAGACCGTCGCCCAGTTCGGCAAGCTCCGCGACGTAACTACGGATTCGAGGCTGTAGCAGGGTGAGATTGCTCATCATTGCATCTTCCTGGCCCAGCTCGGTGGGCACAGCACGGCCGGGCCGCGACCTGTGCGCGGGGGCCAATCGCCGGTCGACAATCCAGTCGCAATAACATCCAGGCCGCGGCGGTTCTCGTGCCGCCCGAGGTTGATAAACGCTTGGTCAAGCACAAAAAGTTCTGCGACGTAGGGCGGGTCCTTCTCCTGCGCAATGAAGATGAAAGGCTTCTCGCCTGGCTCGTCCGCGTGAAGCGCTGCTTCTCCGTCAAGGTAGTGTGCCGCCGATTGGTGGTAGCCGTACTTCATAATCTCGCGCACGAAACCGGCAGGAGAAGAGTCAATTGTGGTTTTGTAGTCCACCAAGTACCTGGGCGTGCGATAGTCGGGTCGATATTTCAGCAGCAGGCCAGTGCGCGCATCCGTCCAGAAGCCAGATACTTCGGATTCCCCGCCTTTCAGAGCTTCGGCAATCCATGGATGCTCGCGGGCCGCGTCAGCCATCCGTTCGGCTAGGTCACGCCGCTTCTGGTCAATCACCAGTTTCCCGGCGGCTTTGGCTTCTTGAACCTTCCCAGCAAGTTTCTGCGTTTTGCCCCAGTCTCCCAGTGCAACACCTTTGGGCAAGGTGAAGTACTCCGAGTCGAACAGGTCAGGCTCCAAGATCACCTTGTGCACCAATGAACCAAAGGCCATCGATTCGGTCTCGGTTCGTTCGGGTCGATCCGGGTTGATGTAGGCGTGCCAGAACCGCTGCGGCGAAGTGCTCGCCAGCTTGATTTGCGATGATGACCACCCTTCCCAAGCGTGGTAATCGGCATTGCTGATTTGCTTAAAACCGGTGATTAATTCGGTCTGGGCCATGGCACGTTCCCCCTAACGTGCCCAGATAGTAGAACTATAGGTTATGCACTGTCAACAATTATGAGTTATACTCGAATCTGAGCCGTGTGATTTTTGTCAAGCTTTTTGTGCTGCGCTACAGGGTGTGATTGACAGCCCAGTTGTTGCGGGATTTTAATACATTGCCAAGGCAGGAAAGGAATGGCTGTTTCGTATGCTAATTAATGACGATAACAGGCCGGATACGGGTCGGGTTTTGTTGAGGCGGGTGATCGAAACGAAAGACCGCACGCGCATTGAGAGGGTCTTCGAAATGCTGGTGGTTGCTCTTAACGCCCCGGCTCGCGTTTTGCGACCATCGCGCGCATCTGAGTCTCAAGAGCCGCCTGTACATCGGGGGACAGGCGGTCCCACAGAGTAAGCAAGGGGTGCTGGGCGCCTTCGGGGGCTTGTGCCGCCGCATCAGATGCTAGGCGGGGTCCGCGGCCGGTCATCAGGTATTCAAAGCCCAGTCCGTAGCGATCTGCGATTTCCAGGCAGCGGGCGAGCTCTGGCAGCGTAATGCCGTCGAGCCACTTTTTCGCTGCCTGGTAGCTAACGCCAAAGTCTCTGCCCACGGCTGTGTAGCGCCCGCGTTTCTCGGCCGAGGGATAATTGAGTTCGTCCAGCCTGGCGTGCAGCCTGCTCGCAAACGCCATCATGGCGATTTCTTTTTGCGTATGTCTAGACACGGATGCACTATCCCTGATAACTCCTGAATTGTCAGTTGCTTTACAAACATAACCTAGGGTTCTAGTATAGCCCACAAAATTAGTAAGCAAAGGGGCTATTTCACGTGCTGACCGAGGCGATCAAAGTACTTGGACTTCAATCCGTTGCACAGGCCTGTGGTGTGACTTACCAGGCCGTGCGCAAGTGGGAGGATCGTGGATTTCCTCGGACAGAGTGGACTGGCGAAACGGAGCACGCCAAGCGAATCGAAGCGCTCAGTCGTGCTCGTCACGCCGAGGACCCCGGTATTCCGGTATTTGAGGCTCCTGACCTCATGCAGCACGCCAGGTCCTTGGACGCAGTAGCAAATTAGATCACGGGGAGGGGTTGCTGTGCATGGGGCTCGCGCACGATCTGTCGTCCATCGGCTAGAGGGGGGGGCCGCGCAATGAAATGGTACAAGCACTACGCTGACGCACACGATAACAATTCCCTGACGAAGGTGAGGATGCGCTATGGCGCCGACGGCTATGCCATTTACTGGTATTGCCTGGAACTCATTGCCGGGGATCTGGGCACCACCGAAGAGATCAACTTTGAACTGGCGCACGATGCCGAAGTGATCGGGTTCAATCTCAAAGTTGATAGTAGTCGTGTCGAAGAGATTATGCGATACATCGTGAATTTAGGGCTGTTCGAGAACAACGAGGGCACCATTTCCTGTATCAAACTCGCCAAATATCTGGACAAAAAGACCACGCGAAATAAGCGTATACACCAGATAATTGACGCGGCCAATGCGCTTCAAGGTGATGGGGGCGACTGTCCGCGACTGTCGGGGACAGTCCCGGACAACTCCGGACGGTCCCCCGACAGCGGGAGTTATCCACAGGGGCGCCCACCTGTCCGCGACAAAGAGTCAATTGTCGCGGACAAATCGCAGTATGTCCCCGACGGTCCCCCGACTGTCCGGACATGTCCGGATTTGTCGCCGCTAGATACAGATACAGATACAGATACAGATACTCTCCCTGATCCTGTCGGATCAGGGAGAGAGAGAGCACCCGCTCCCGTGAAATATCCGCTACCTCTGGATTTCACCGTTTCCGATTCAATGCGGCAATGGGCAGCCGATCGAGGCATCAACGAGGTCGAAATTCAAATGGAAACGGAAAAATTTATGGACCACCACCGCGCCAAGGGAGAGCCGTGTGCGGACTGGGAGTCGCAGTGGCGCATGTGGATGCACCGATTTATCGAACGCTGAAAGGAGTGATCAGTGAGCAAAACGACGGTTGAAGGCGCTTTGCGCAGGATCGAAGTAGCCCCCGAGCACAGCCCTGTTGCGGTATTTCTCCACCCGCAGGAGGGGTATCTGGAGACCATGTTCGCGGACTCCATGCACACCCAGAACCTCATTGAGCAGGCCGGGGATGACCTCGTCGGTGAATATACATCCCGCGACTTTCGCTTCACCGAAGAGCAGTTGGTTGACACTCTCCGGGGTGCCGCAATGCGAGCGCCGGCGGCGGACAGCGTGTTGTATCTCGGCATCAAGCGCCGGGCCAGACGTGAATCCCGGGCAGCACAGGCGCAAGCCCGATGAGCGCAGGCGGCAAGAGAGGCGACGACCAGGCCGGGTCCGCGCTCCGTTACAGCGATGGCAAGCCGCGCTTTGATCTGATCCCGGTGCGAGTGTGGTTGCATCGGTGGGGTGCTGCGTTCAAAGAGCAGAACCTCGGCATACTTCACGGCATGATGATTGACCTGCGTGACTTTCAAGAGGGGGATAATCAGGCGCTGCGAAATAGTCTGGTGAACATGCAGCCGTCGGATTGGATGTCGACAGTGGCAGTCCTCGAGTACGGTGCGACGAAGTACGACGCCTGGAATTGGGCCAAAGGCATGGCATGGTCGAAGTGCATCGGCAGTGCGCTGCGCCACGCATACAACCTGCTCGACGGTCGCTCGACGGACAGTGAGTCCGGGCTATCGAACATTGGGCATATCGGTGCGAACTTTGTGTTTCTCGACTGGTATGCAGAGTACTGGCGCCCTGGCGATGATCGACCGCCAATTGCTCAGGCAGAAGGCTGCAAGCCCACCTTCTCTGTGAAAGATGCACTCCTACCCGTGATGGCGATGCCGAGGTTTGATGCATACTCACAGCGAGTTGCGAGCGATGAGTGAGAAGTTTGCTGGGGCCATCGGGGCGGCCACCCAGGACAAGATTTTCAAAGACGGTACGATCCGGTTGAAAATCGACATTGAGCCCGCCTATGCCGAAATGGTGACTCTGGGGTTGCGCTGTCGGCCCGACGTGCCTGTGATTGTCGCGTTTCTGTCGGATGACGAGGCGAGAGAGGCGGCGCAGGAGCGAACCATCGCACAGGCCGAGCCAGATCCCGCAGCGGATTATGGGCAACAAGCGCGAGGGTTGAAGTTGTCGGCGTTCTTCAAGCGCAAGGATGTCTGGATGTCGGTCGGTACAGACGAGGAATTTCTTGCCTGGCTTCGAGATCAACCTTGTGCGCTGGCCAAGGAGCCCCACGCTTCCCTGCAAGCAGCTGGACAGTGTGCCGGCGACGTGGTCGCGGCCCACTATCGATCTGTTGCCGCTGGTGCGGGCATAGGGATCAAGCCACCCTACAGCGCAATTCCACTTTGCGACCGGCATCATCAGCTGCAGCACCAACAGGGCTACTCGGCGCTCCGACCGAAGGAGTGGTGGCCGCGCCAGGTGGTTCGCTACGTGAGTGATTGGGCCTGGGAAAAACTCAAGACCGACTTGGGCTATGAGTCCTGGCGCGAGGTTCCTCCTTCTGTGCTCCAGGCCTGGGCCCGGACTGCCGGTGTAGAGCGCTGCCTACCCTACGAATATCGACCTGATTAGGAGTCGCGGAATGCAGCAGCTGCCAGGGGAATCCTACTGATGGCGGTCGACACGCCCTATGCGTCCTTGGATCATGCGTTACGTCGCGCCTACAGTGACCCTCGCGTGAACTATGGAAAGACGCTCAGCGACGCTGCGGGGGCAGGCCAGATGACGCTGTTAGATCAAATCGCTCAGGATGGATTGGTCCGCCAGGTCCTCGATACAAACCTGAACCCCGGGCAGCGGCTCATCCTGTATTTGGTGTACGACACGACTCGCCAGAAATACAACGCCATGGTGGCCCTGGATGCGTATACGGAACTGTTCAGCGAGCGCGCTGATCGCTACTTTGTGCTGGAGTCGATTGCGCGGTGGAGCTACCGACAGTGGCCTGAGCGAGACCCGTTGCTGCCTCGTAAGTACTTGCGCAGCATAGATTATTGGTGCGAGCGGTTCCACGTGAAACGCTGGCGGCTTTACGAGCAGCGCCGCGAAATCGCAGCCCAGCTGGATGATATGTTCGCGGCGGCGCAGGCATCAGCTTCCACGGTCCTTGGGGAAAAGGCGCTGATCCCGGGCGACGGCAAATGTTCATAGTTGCGCAATTCCAAACTCGCCCGTAGCATTTCAGGCAGGGTGGTCGTAGTACCCCCTGTGTCGTGTGTATGGCGCGCGTGTCCCCTGCATGACGTGCCAGCAATAATAATCACCCTGTCCCCTACAATTCCCCCGGGCTTACCACCCGGGGGTTTTTATTGGTGCCCCAATGATATTCAACAAAGCACGTGGCTTCGCGCTTGGGATGGCCGAGGGCAATATCGTAGTCTCGCCGCCTCCTGGCACAGCACAATTGGAGTACCGGTTTACTACCGCGGCCGATGTGCTGTGGAATTCCCAGCTCACGCCTGGCTTCGGGGCTGCGTTGGTCGCGGACACCTTTCCGGACAAGTCAGCTTCCGTAGCCGACTCTGGGTGGAATCTCGGCGGAACCAACCAATTCGATGTCGTGCTCAACGACAAGACGGTGGTTGCCACCGGTGGCCAGGTCATCTTCCAGTATGTGTGGCTTGTAGAGCAGGGGGCGCCTCAGAAGCGCCTATTGGGTTTCTGGGACTTCGGTGAACCGCAGACGGTCCTTGATGGACAATCAATGCTCTTGGATTTACAAGATGAGAACAATGTTGCGTTTTCTCTCAACTAGCCTGCTGCTGCTGGCCGCGGTTGCGGCGCATGGCATGCCTCTCGGTGGGGGGCAGACGGCGCACGCAGAGGCCAACATCGCATCGTTCGACCCAACGACCTATCCCATCACGCGCGTCGGCCTGACTCTGCAGTTCGATGAGTCTGATCCGATGGATGTGGGGGAGCAGATACTGCTGCGGGTATACAACGGCGCAGGTGTTGAGGTCGCTACCGCGCAATGCACCAATGACTTTGCGCAACCGATCTATACGGCGTCCTGTCTCTCTGCGATCCTGAGCGCGGCTGTGCCGGATTCGACCTTCGATGTTGCACTTGAGTCCCTGGCGGGCACGATGGAGATCGATTCCGCCGCGCTGGTCGTTCACAGCGCGCCAGGCGTGAATCGCAAGCGCGAGTCAGCAACCCTCACGCTGGAATCGGGTTCGCCGGGTGCACTCGACCCGATCGATTGGAGCCCCGGGGTCATCTTTGATCTTGGCGGCTTCGACGTGTATCAGGGCTATTTCCCCGACACTGGCCCATACGTGCCGTCCGGTGTCACCGTCGCATCATCCAGCTACCCGACCACGCTCAGTGCAGTACATCCCAGCGGCGTTGATCAGCCAGCGAACGAGAACCCCGCCCGTTACCCCATTGCCTACAACCTGAATGAAGGCGCGCAATCCAACAGTCAGCGCCTGGTCATGGTGTTGCATGGTGATGGCGCAGGCGAAGAGGCCTGCCATGGCTATGGCGTGAATGTGGCAGACGAGATGAGGGTACGACTGTGCAACTCGGAATATCCGAGTCGTGATAGCGTGGACTATCAATCGCAAGGGCTCGGGGGAACCGCTGGGTGGTGGACCTACTGGGGCGGTACCCCGTCCTGTCCGCAGTGTTCATCCAACGCCGCGGGCCAGAGAATTGCCCAGGCCATCGTCGAACTACAGGCAGATCACGCTGGCATACTGGATGTGGCCGCAGGTGTCATGCTGACGGGGAGCGACTACGGCGGTATCGGGTCGATCAATCAGTCCATGGTGCTACCGCGCGTGCGGGATCAGGTCGCGATTGTTTATTCCACCGCGTCGTGGACGAATCTCGTAGAGCATCCCAGTGGATACGATGCTAGTACCGAGATACAAACTGCCTGGGGCAGCAATGACCCTGACTCGGTAAACTTCAACGTGCAGGCCGCCACCGGCGCGCTCGATCACATTTTCTATCGGGTCCACGGCTCAACGCAGGACAATGAGACGCCGCTCTCACAGAGTTTTTTCACAGCCTGTAACGACTACAAAATCGCTTGCCTTGGCACGTGGCATGCGGCGGTACCGCATGGCGGCGACCCTGGCCACCAGGGAGGGGAGGACGGGATCGATCTGCCCAGCATTCTGTTCCCTGACGCGAATATGGATGTTCGCCTCGACCAGCCATTAATCGTTTATACGAACTCGACCGGGAACCAATTCGGGCTTCGAGGACATTACAACCTGGGGCTCAGCTGGGATAGCGCAGGTATCGTTGCCGATACGGACAGCCTTACCGTACCGCTGAAATACACCCACGCCACTGGCCTCTCCAGCGATCCGGAGAAAGCCTTGCCAGATCAGCCGACCGATATCACAGTGAGTGTGACGATACGGCGCAGCAACACGTTTATCATCCAACCCAGCCAGAGCGTTGAATGGTCCTATGGTGGTCAGGGAGGCATTGTAACCGCGAATAACCAGGGCGAGGTGACTATTGACGGCCTGGCGATGAGTAGCAGTAGTGCCTACTCCGATCTCGTTCTATCACGGCCTGAATCTCAAGCAGGAATCATCTATACGCGATCGCTGATTGCATCCAATCCGGTGCCACAAAATGGCTGGGATGATGCCTCCGCGGCGCAGAAAGTTACGGATGTAAAATCGATTCACGGTGATTTTACAGAGGCCGATATCGTCTATGACGATTTGAACGGTAACGTCTATGTCGTTTTCAATTGCACGGGCGATCCGATGCTCGACTGTGTCGCCCAGGAGCCGCGCGTCAGCCCGGACGGAACGAAGGCGCTTTTCACGGTCGGGATTGCAGATCAGATGGGCGGGTTCGGGCAGACAGAGTTCATCCAGACACTCAAGACATCACAACTCTACCTGTACGACATTACCAACCCATCTGCACCGCCAGTACCGGTAGACACTTTGCCTGGACCAGACGCCATGGCCAGGATGCCGGATTGGATCAACAATGAAACATTCGTGTTTATGGCAACGTATGCACAGAAACATCCGATCAAAGGCACATCGGAAATGTACACGTTCCCCGATCAGTTTGGACACACACACTATGGGGCCGATCGCTGGGGTATTTCCCAAGAATACTACACCGGCAACGTAGACCCATACGGTATCAGCGCCAAAGGTGGGGCGCATTCCCTGCAGCTCTACAAGATGAACATTGATGGTACCGGAGAGTGCGGAGCCAGCTATCTCAATCCAGGCACTGGCAACCAGCCGTGTCTGCTTACGCCCCATGAGTACATGGCCCTTCGCCCAACGGTGTTAACGACGGGCGATATAGTGTATTCGTCACTGCAATCGCATTCCGATAAGGCGCGGGACTCTGCATCACCAGGGCATGGTACGAGGATGAACAAGTGGTGGATCGCCCGGACGGACCAGTGGGGTGGGGACGCGACGATACTTGTGAATGCGCACTCCAAAACGCCGGTCATCGAAACCAAGTCACTGCTGAATCCGGTACTGTATAGCGGTGGCGAGGGGTCGGATCAGTTTCGCGCATTGCGGGCCATCGGTGAGGATGACCAAGGCAGGCTGTACGTTACCAACTACTATCGCGGCAATCACAGGGGCTTGGGTATCATCTTCCGTTTCTCGATCACGGACCCGCACGTGGAAGGATGCAGCATTCTCGACAATATCCCTGCGGCAGTGTTCAGTAGTTCCACTCCCGGCAGTGGCGGCTATATGCCGTGTGATATCGAGTCGTTCACGCCTGCAGGTAATTCTCAGGATGGAGAACCGCGGCGATTCGACAACCCGTTCACGCCAGAAGACGACAATATCGTGGTCGGAAAGGCAGGTTACTTCGCGGCGGGGCCCAATGGACAGAAAATTATTACCTGGGGGCGAGGTCACTGCTTTTCGCCGTATGCGTACGAGGGTTCTCCCTATATGAGGCATTCTTGGTCGAACCTAGATACGACCTGTGACAGTGGTATTTACGAAGTTGGTGTTGACCAGCTGCTGAATCCTTTCGATGGCGTCAATGAACTCATCCCGATCGTGGATTCGCCTGATTATCACGAGTGGGATGCGGTATCGGTAGCCACGTATCAGGATCGATACGGGCAGCCCATGCCCACTCAGCAGCCCAACCCGCACACGAATCCTGGCGGTGCTTGTTATCTCGAGGTCGCGGATGCCACGGAAGCTGAGTTGGCGTCTCGCTACGGATATGTCTACGACTTCCTCACGAAACGCTGGTCGAACTGTGGTGTACAGGGCTGCGCGGTCAAGTCGGAAGATCCGGCATTCCACGCCAACACCATCGCTGGGTTCAAGATTCTCAAAGCTGACCTCTGGGATACCTACTACCCCAGCACCTTATTCAAGGGCACGATGAATGCGTTTGGCTTCAAAAAGGTCACGGACCTGGGCACGCAGCCCCTCGAGGCAGATGGATCAGTGAAGGTGCGCGTGCCTTGCGATACGCCCTTGCTCATGGCGGGTGTAGATTCGGATGATCTGGCTATCGCCTATGACCACATGCTGCAGTCCTTGAGGCCTGGCGAGACGCGGACCTGCCATGGGTGCCATGCGCGGCACGGCCAAGAGGCGTGGGAGGCTGGAGGTAGTATTACTGCCGCAGCACACTTTGACGGCAAGGATGCAGAGGGTACTACGCCGCCTCTTCTGGCTGGTACTGAATCGCTGGATTTTGCTACGGATATCGCCCCGATACTGGATACGCGCTGCAAGTCCTGTCACGCAGAAATGAATGCGTCCGATCCCCACCTGTATGCAAAAGTCGCCCAGGACTTCCAGCAAAGAGGCTTCAATTTCCTTGAGCGCACATATCAAGGTGCTCGAACCGGGACTGGTGTCAAGCACATAAGGATCAAGTCCGGGGGCACTGGCTACGCACCTGGGGAAGCGATATCAGTTGCCGGAGGCAATGGTGCCGCTACGGGGTTTGTCGCGTCAGTTGACGGCTCCGGTGCGATCACAGCGATCACTATGAATGGTGCCGAAGGCTATGGCTACGACAATGGTGCTGTCGCGACCGTGACGACGGCGGGGGGCTCCGGCGCCGAGTTGATTGCGCAAACCGAAGTCGTCTTTCTTGTGCGGCCGCAGATGTCGAAACTGGTAGCAAGATTTGGCCGCGAATCACTGTTGTACTGGGCTTGTATGGGATCGCGGCAGGATGGGCGGACCAACGAGCAGTATGCGACCGATATCGATTTTGATGTGCCCTCGCATCCGGATGCTGGTGATCCTGGCTATGCCACGGTGGCAGAGTGTCGGAAAATCGCCCGCTGGATTGACCAGGGTGCGCATGGGTATGTGGCTCCGAATCTATGACGGAGTTCGTCAATACACTCAAGCCGTCAGGAGGTCACTACTCAGTCATACAGGACTGGATCGATGATCTTGCCACGACCGTGGGCTCGCCGGATTGGTCAGCCCATCCCGTTGTCATACTCAATTTTGCGAACTATGGCGACAGTCATGGAACCGGCAAGACCAAGCCGACCGTGGGAAGCGTCTGGATAGGTCAAACGTCTGGAGCGGTCGCGGTGGTGCTCACTGAGTCGCAGGACTCCAGTTGCCTGGCGATTCGCACCAGTGGTGCGGCCTTCGTATCTGGTGAGCCGTGCGTTCAGTATGGCGTCAACGATACCCTCGATTTGGTTGGTTCGCCCGCTGCTTGCTCAGGCGCGGTGCTGGAGTGTTACGACGGCGACTATGGTGGGGTCAACGGCGCATACACCCAGTCGACACTAATCCCCGACGAGATTGGCAATGCCAACACCCAGATCGTGATACGGGCCGCGGCCGGACAAGATCATGCCGGCGAACTCGATGCCGGTTTCAAAATTCGGTCAGTGAACGAGTGCTTTCACGTTGAAGGTAAGTACGTCACGTTGGACCGGCTGCAGCTGAAGGTAACGGGTGGCGGGCAATACGCGGTCGAGCTCTATGCGCCGCAGTCGGTTGTGCTTTCGCGGCTACTCGGTCAATGCCAGACCGACTGCGGGTTCATCGTCATGTACGGCTCGCTCAACCAGGCAGAGGACGATGTCATCATTGATCGTTGCGTCGGTTATGATTCACCGACCTGGCCAGTGTTTAACCTGGGGCGAGGCGTGACGATGCGCAACTGCGGTGCCTATGGTAGCGCGACCGGTATATCGTTCATCAATAACTGCCGCATTGAGAATTGTGTCGCTTTTGGCAACGGCACAGATTTCGCTTTCTCAGCTGCGAACGCAGGGAGCGGCCACAACGCCAGTGGGGATATGACGGCACCCGGGTCGGCCAGCCAAACTGGCTTGGACAATGCGGATTTCGTCGACTACCCGGGTGACAATTTCCGGCCCGCGTTGACGCAGCAGCTGGCCGGGAACGGCGCTGACCTGTCTGCGCACTTCACTGCGGATATTGCGGGCCAGGACTATGTCAACTGGGATATTGGACCCTACGTCAATGCGTCTGGCACTTCGAGCCTGAGCTTCGATGGTCCGAATATCCCCGACCAACAGGCCACAGGCCACGATCCCTACAGTTTTTCGGTTGCGGGCAGGTGGTCCAGCGATGATGAACCACTGACGTACAGTGAGTCACCCGCCGGCGCTGCATGGCCGTCCTGGCTGAGTATCGATGCGAATTCAGGCATCCTCACCGGTATGGTCTCGGATAACGCGCAGATCGGCACAACAGCTGGCCTGATCGTTCGTGTGACAGATAATTTGGGGGCGGAGGCCGATTCCAACGCCTTCTCCATGGAAGCGGTGAAGCCCGCGCCGGCCAGTTTTAACCCATCGTTGCCGGCGGATGTGCAGGTCGGGCTTGGTGCGATGGTGAGTTTGGCCTATCAGATGAACGCACCCGCGCCGCCACTTGCAGCCGTATGGCAGGTTGATGTGGACGGTCTCGGCTCCTGGGAGACCGTCGATCCTGCTACCTCGGACAACCCGTATGAATTCACCAGCGTAGCAGGCGACGATGGTGACAAGTACCGCTTCCTCTACTGGGATGTGTACCAGCAGATCGTCACGACCCGAGAAGCGACCATTACGGTCATAGCCGCAGCACCGGTGATTAATGCAAGTTCGCCGGCAGATCAAGCGGTGCTGCAAGGCAACAATGCAGTGTTTGCGGTTATCGTGGATGACGGCACCCCACCATACAATTTCCAGTGGTATGAGGTCGGCGTAGGGGTGATGCCAGGCGAGACGGGCGACTCGTTAACGATCGCTGGTGTAGCGTACCCTGGCGACGATGAGCGGCAGTTCTACTGCGAAGTGACAGATCAGTTCCTGAATATGTCGCAGTCTCGAACTGCGACGCTCGTTGTGCCATCAACTCCGGTCGATGCCGATCCAAGCAAGCCCGCTGACGCGGCCACCATACCTGGCCAGGCGGTCGTCTTTGAGTCGGATATCACCAATGCAGACGGCGGCTTGATGTACCTCTGGGAGTACAACGACGGCGTGTCGGGTTGGCTGCCGATGGCAGGCGAGGACCAGGCTACTCTCACCTATACGCCGTCCGCACCATCAGAGCATGGCTGGCAGTTCCGGTGCCTCTACGGTGATGGGTACGAGCAGACAGGGTATACCCGCGAGGCCACACTCGATGTTGCGGTCTACGCGGAGCTTGAGCGTGGTGTGCTCACCATCAATGGCGATTACGACCTGTACCTGTACGTGTTGGGTAGCCCGCCGGCACCATCTAACATTGTGGCCGACAGTACTGCCCAGGTGCAGGAAGCCGAACAACCAGCGCTCGCCCAGGACTATCAAGTGGTTGTCCTCGGCGCTGAGCAGACCCAGGCTCAGGACGCGGTACTGCTCTCTCTGGAGCATGTTTATCCTGATGACAGTGCTCAGCAGCAGACGATGTCAGAGCCTGACGTGTGGATTGAGCTCATCACGCCGGAGCATTCCGAGCAGGAGCAGTCACTGGACCCTGGGGGCGTCATTCCATCGTATGTGCCTCTGGTCGTGGTCGACAGTGCCGAGCAATCGCAGTCGCTCGAGCAGGCGGTATTCACCCAGAACTATGTACTTTCCGTGGATGATACTGAGCAGGCGCAACTGCTCAGTACCGCCACGCTTACCGTGGCCCAGGCGGTCGCGATTCATAACACCGTCCAGCGCCAATTTGCGGATCAGGCTGGCTTTGCGTTCGTCGTGGGGCTCAAGTTGGAGGGAGAAATCATCACCTACGCCGCTCTGGGCGGTGAGATCGTTACCTACTAGGAGGAACGACCAATGGGAAAGGCAGTACCTCAAGTTCACATGGATGCATACCTGTCCAGCCTGGAGGGCAGCAGAATACACTTCTGCTCCGCCGAGCCCGCGGATTACGCGGACATTGCCAACTACGAGTTGGCGGCTCAAGACGTGGTGGGTGCGCACGCCAAAGCCAATGGCGACATCGATGGCCGCAAAACCACCTGCCCCGCGCAGACGGCCGTGCCTATTACGACCTCGGGAGTCGCGAGTCACGTTGTCTTGTCCGACGGCGTGGGCGGGATCGCCAGGATTACGACCTGTTCGCCGCAGGCGCTCACTGCCGGTGGCACGCTCAACAGCAATTCGTTCGCGCACACGCTGCGCGCTGTGACCTGAGCAACCGACAGACTACTCAACCACACAGAAGGAGTGATCCATGACAGCAGTACGTCGCGTTGAAATTACCGAGCCTGGCGGAGTCAAACTGGGTGCCAGGCATTATCAGGGCCCCACAACTGATCCCGACACGGGAGAGACCATTCCGGGCGATATCGCGACCATGCCCAAGCAGGACGCCGATCTTGTGATCGGCCAGGGATGGGGTCGCGACCCGATCACCGGTGAACAGGGTGAGCGGGTAGAGGGTGCGGTGGCGCTGGAGGTTGATGACTCCGAAAGCGCAGCATCCGCCGCGGACGCCTGAGCATGCTGAAACTGTACGTCGGCGAAACGGGCACCGTAGTAGCCATGGTGCGGTTTCGCGGCGTGCTGTCGGGACTGTCCATAACGGGCGGTACCTGTACGCTCAAGCACATCAAGACGTTAGCCGGGGCGACTGTCGTTGGCACGGAAGGTGTTGATATGCCGGAAGTGGAGCCTGGCCACCATCGTGTTGTGTTGCCCAATGCCGTTGGAGAGAACATCGTGGAGGGTTCCTTCTACGAGATCACAGTTCACGGGGAAATTTCCGGCATTGGGCGCGATTTTCACGCGGTGGCGTTGGCAGAGAAGGGGTAGCTGTGAACCTGGCGGACAATCGTTGGGATCACGACTTCCGCCTGGCCTCGGTGCAGTATCTGCCTGATCTGGACTGGCGATGGCTCAAGGCGCAGTGCTATCAGGAATCGCGCTACAACAATCGAGCGGTGTCGCCGGCCGGAGCACAGGGCCTCATGCAGATTATGCCCGCAACCTGGCGCATGCTGGTGGAGCGCGAGAAGATACCGCCGACCGCCGATCCTTTCTGCGGGCGCGACAGTATCCATGCCGGCGCGATCTATCTGGCGATGTGCCGCAAAACATGGTGGTGGCAACGGCCAGAGATTGATCGCCTCGCGCTTGCATTGGCCAGCTACAACGCGGGCTCCGGGCATCTACTCACCGCGCAGCGCAATCAAGGCGACCCGAGCGACTACGCCGGCATCATTGCGGGTCTCCCTGCCGTCACCGGCGATCACTCCAAGGAGACGATCGCATACGTGCGTAGGATATTTACCTATTTCCGCCAGCTGGTGGTGGGCAGTTAGGAGCGCAGCATGACGAACCTACAGAAGTTCATGGAGGAGCGTTTCTGGACGCGCAAATTCCTGCTGGCGGCTTTCGTACAGGTGACAGTGACGCTGTTGATGTCGGTGAGCAAAATCGACGGCAGTGTGTACCAGGCGATCACAATCACAGTGATGGGTTCTTTCGCTCTCGCCAATCCAGCTGAGCACTGGGTACAGATGCGAAGGCTCGAGATCGAGGCCGAGAAGGAGGCGCGCAATGCTCAGCATGCTCCCAGCACCAGTTAAGGCCTGGGCCAGCCAGTACGCGATCTGGCTAAAGGTAGCTGCGGCATTGTGCGTCGTGGTGGGCGGTGCTGCGGCAGGCTGGCAAGCCAGGTCCGTACTGGCGGATAGGGAACTGGCCAACAAGGATTTAATACTCGCAACGCTGCGCGCCAGCGCAAGTAAGGCCTATGCCGAGAGCCTGTCGGGAGCCCGCGAATTGGAGAAGCAGCGCGAGATCAATGCGCAGTTGCTGGATCGCAATCGTGTGCAGCGCGAGCAGGCCCTGCGCTTGCACAGCGTAGCACTATCCCAAGAGGTACTGTCCTATGCGCAAGCTGATACTGGTCGCGGTTGTGGCCTTGATCCTCGAGGCGTGCAGCTCCACGACCAAGCCGCTGCCGGTCCCTCCGGAGTGCCCGAGGCCTCCGGTGGCGCCAGCCGATCTGATGGCCCCGCCGCCAGGGCTCCGGCGGCTCGGATAGTCGCCGTGGTGACGGAGAACTATACAACCTATCACGCAGTCGCCGGGCAACTGGCCGACCTGCAGGCCTGGGTTCGCGACGTGTGTGAGGTGAGCGGGCGTGGGTAGCGATCGCAAAGTGACGAAACTGTCGGAGTATACCGACGATACGCTATACGCGGACGTGCCGGGCGTGCTCGATGAGGCGGCGCGCGACTTTGCACCGGGCGGCGCGTGGGAAGACAGGGACAATATCTTCGTTTTCACGTTGCGTCGTGGGTCGGGGGCATTTGATGTCAGGCACAACAGTGCAGGTTTGACCTGCACGGATGTCATTTTGGCATGTCGTATTCTTGAGGCGCGGATGCTTCGCTACATGGGCGAATCGCTTGGGCCTGGAGATATCGAGATCGTGGACTAACGGTTGCTTCATGGACTACGAACAGCGAAAAGCCCGGGTCAAGGAACTCAAGCAGCAGATGCTGGAAACCCCCACGGGGCGAAAGCACCTGGCTGTGGCAGACGCGATCATGGCTGGGAAGACCAATGGCGAGGCTTACATGAGCCAGTATCCACGCACCCAGAATCTCGATACCGCCTGCGCCAGTTGCCACAATTTACTAAAAAATACTAAATACTGCGCCGGTGAGTACCTTGAGCACATGCGCTGGCTCGCCAATGCCTCAGCATGCGAAAAACTCGCTATAGATCAAGAGTTTGTGCTCGGAAATCTAAAGTCGATCAGCCAGCGTTGTATGCAGCGTGAGGCCGTTTTGACCAAGAAAGGCGAGCACGTGGTCATCGAGGACGAAAACGGGGATCTGGCTCACGCCTGGACCTTCAATGCCGCCGGCGCGCTGCGGGCGAATGAACTGCTCGGGAAAGAACTCGGGATGTTCAAGGATCGCGTCGAGCACGACGCCAGCGACCCGCTGCGCGACATTATGGAACGCATCGGGCGCTCCCGGGAGGGGGCCAGCCCGCTGCCCAGCGGTGAATAGTGCGTGTCAGCCCTGCCCAGTGGACTCAACCATGACCCGGAATCGCCCCAGGTCACTGATGCGCTGTTGCAGGAGGTCGAGGCCCATCTGCACGACTGGCACTGGCGGATCAATAATTTATACCGGATCACCGACAAGCGCGGGGTCGAAGTCCAGTTCCAGCTGAACGCCGCGCAGCAGCGATTCTTCGAGGATATGTGGTACCGCAACCTGATCCTCAAGGCCCGGCAGCTGGGCTTCACCACGTTCATGCTGATCTTCATGCTGGACGCGGCCCTGTTCACCCCGAATACCCGGTGCGGCCTGATCGCGCACACCCAGCTCGATGCGAAACGCCTGTTTCGGGACAAGCTGCGGTACGCCTACGACCGGCTGCCGGAATGGCTCAGGCAAAGGTGCCCGGCGCGGAACGATAGCGCCGGCGAACTGGTTTTCGACAACGGGTCCAGCGTCACTGTCGGTACCAGCTACCGCGGCGGTACCTTGCGCTACCTGCACGTCTCCGAATTCGGGAAGATTTGCCGGCAGTACCCGCACAAGGCCACGGAAATCGTCACCGGTGCGTTCGAGTCCGTCGGCCTGGATTGCGTCATCACGATCGAGAGCACGGCCGAAGGCCGGCAGGGCCACTTCTACGAGTACGCCCAGCAGGCCGAGCGCGATCACCTGGCCGGTGTTCAGCTGACGCGCCTGGATCAGAAATTCTTCTTCTATCCGTGGTACGACGATCCGGCCTATACCGTCTCGGAGGATGAGGGGCGCGATGTCGTGATCCCCAGGCGGCTGATCGACTATTTCGTCGACCTCCGCAAGAAGCACGGGATCAAGCTCAGCAAGGGCCAGATGCTGTGGTACACGCTCAAGGAAAAGTCCTTGGGCGGACACATCAAGCAGGAATACCCGACCACCCCGGCTGAGGCATTCTGGCAGTCACTCGAAGGCTCCTACTACAAGGAGCAGTTCGATGCCATCTTCGAGCAGAAGCGCATTTGCCGGGTGCCGCACCAGCCAGGCGTGCTGGTGCATACCATCTGGGACCTGGGCGTCAATGACGCCAATGCAATCTGGTTTGTCCAGCGATCGGGCCGTGAGTGGCACCTGATCGACTACTACGAGAATAACGATGTTGGCGTGGATCACTACGCCAAGGTGCTGCATAAGAAGCACACCGAGCTTGGTTACGAGTACGGTCTGCACGTCGGCCCGCATGATCTGGAGGTCCGGGAATGGGGCAACGACGGCAAGACCCGGCGCCAGGCTGCGAGAGACGCCGGCATCCACTTCTTGCCGGAGCCGGCAAAGATGGGGCTGGTCGATGGCATCGAGGCCGCCAGGACCATCCTGCCGCGATGCTACTTCGATGAGGAACGCACCGCGGACGGTACGGCGCACCTGCAGGCGTATCGCAAGGAATGGGATGACAAGCGCGGTATGTGGAAAGACAAGCCGTTTCACGGCCCGGAGAGTAACGGTGCCGACTCGTTCCGCTACTTTGCCGTCAACGCCTCGATCATAGATCAGTTTATGCACAACACCAGTAAACCGGCGATGCAAAAGCCGGCAGGCCCGGGAGGCTACTACGCATGAAGCAGAAACGACACTTCGATGCTACAGCTATTTTCAAGGTGCTGGTCGAGGCGGTGGCGGTATTCCGTGGGCCCCAGGAGTACAAGCATCCGCAGGCCAACTTCATGGGCTGTTACGTGGGGCCGTGCACCAACGCGGAGGGAACCAAGCGCAAGCGGATGAGCCGCAATTTCGCGTTCGTCTCCAGGCATGGCCATGAAGTCATCATGGAGATTGACTTCGCCCTGGCCGCGCGCAACCCCGAGCTCTATTTCACCAACCTGATGGAGCATCTGGATCGGGCCATGCGACAGGTCAACGCGGGCGGCACGATCTTCCTGCCGGCCAAATCTGCCGTGATGAGTAAAGCGGTGCGGCAGGCCTCCAATGACGCGATGAGGGCATAGATCATGCAGCTTGTGGCAGTGCAAACCCCGGCCCAGGTCACGGAGCGGATCGAGGCCGAGAAAGCGCGGCGGATCGCCAATGGTCGGGTACAGTACCAGCAGCCGGAAATCGTGGATGCCCTGGCCAACAAGGTGCGCGGCGACTGGCAGATCGCCAAGAGCACGAAGCAGGTCGTCACGCAGCGGCTGGTGGACTGCCTCGAGCGCCGCAGCGGGGAGTACTCCGCACAGAAACGCCAGGAGATTGCCCAGACGCAGGGCAGCGGTATCTACATGCAGCTGACAGCGGCCAAGTGCCGCGCGGCGAAAGCCTACCTGTCGGACCTCTACACACCTTCTGGCGACCGGCCTTTCACGATTAAGCCAACGCCGATCCCCGAACTGCCGCCTCAAATCCAGCAGAAGCTGATGGCCGAGGCCATGGCGGTGCTGAATCAGTCGCAGATCGAACCGGCCGCGGTCGCACAGATCCTCGAAAAGCACAAAGAGCGGTTGATCGGCGAACTGATGCACCAGGCAGAGAAGCGGGCGGAGAAGATGGCCGACCATGTCGAGGATATGCTGGTCGAGGGCAAGTTCCGCACGGAGTTCGACGCCTTCCTCGATGATCTGGTGACGTACCCGGCGGCGATTATAAAGGGTCCTGTCTTTGCCAATCGGGCCAAGATCAAGTGGGTTGAAGTCCAGGGTCAGTACGCGCCCCAGCGCTCACATGAGATCGTGCCGGAGGTTCGTCGGGTGTCGCCGTTCGACTCCTATCCAAGTCCTGGCGCGCGAGCGGAGCTCGGCGGACATTGGCACATCGAGCACCGCCGCTTTACCTTTTCCGAGCTGGCATCTATGCGGGGCGCGCCAGGCTACAACACGCTCGCGATCACCAGAGCGCTGCATGAATATCGCCAGGGCGGGCTGCATGAGTGGATCTGGTCGGAGGAAGAGCACCGCCGTCTGTCGGGCCAGAACAGCGTCTACGGTCGGCGGGAGACAATCGATGCACTGGAGTGGACCGGCACGATGTCCGGCCAGATGCTGGTCGACTGGGGCATGAACCCGCAGTCAGTCCCTGATCTGGTCAACGAGTACCCGGTGTCCGTTATCGTGGTCGGGAACTTTGCGATCCGTGCGCTGGTGAACCCCGATCCGGCGGGCAAGCCCGACTACTTCAAGGCGTGCTGGGAGAATGTACCGGGCTCATGGTGGGGCCGCGGCCTGCCGGAGATCATGGCCGACTGCCAGGATATGTGTAACGGCGTGGCCAGGGCGCTGGCCAACAACCTGGGCCTGGCGAGCGGTCCGCAGGTCTGGGTGAACAACGCCTACGCGGAGGATGGCGCAGACTACCAGACCATCTATCCCTGGAAAATATGGTATTTCCGCACGCCGACCACGAACAGCGGGCAGCAGCAGAAGCCGATGGACTTCTTTCAGCCAAACAGCCACGCCAGCGAGCTGATGGAGGTCTACGAGCGGTTTGCGAAGTACGCCGATGAGGTCACGGGCATGCCGGCTTTCGCCTACGGATCGGACAGCGGTGCCGGCGCGGCCAAGACCGCATCCGGCCTGTCGATGCTGCTCAATGCTTCGAGCAAGACCATCAAGTCGGTTGTGCACAATATCGATATCCACGTCATCGAGCCGCTGGTCGAGAAGTTCTACAACCACGTGATGATGACCCACCCGGACAACAGTATCAAAGGGGATGCTGTCGCGAAGGCCCGCGGTTCCGAGTCGCTGATCCACAAGGAAGCCGCACAGGCCCGGGCCCAGGAACTGCTAGGCATTCTGAGCAACCCCGTGGATCAGCAGATCATTGGCCTTGACGGCCGCCTCGAGTTGCTGAAGGAAGTGCTGAATACCGGGGATATGCCGGTAGAGCGCATCCTGCCATCGCTCGAAGAGCTGGCGGCGAGGCTGCAACCGGCTCCCCCGGAAGCTGGCCCTGGCGATAAATCCGAGCAGCAGCCCCAGGCGGCCGCGGCATGAGATTGACGAATCACGGCGACACGCGCGAACAGTGTCGGCTGGTTAGCGCCATTCAGCGGATCAAGATCGATCAGCTTGACGCCTACGAAAAGCTGCGCGCCGCGTTAACTCGCGAGCTCCAGCTGATCAACCGACATCTGCGCGAACTGGAAGGCCCCGAACTCCACAGGGCTCAAGGTCGTGCGGTGTTTCTCGATGATCTGTGCGATCTACTCGACCAGAGCGAGCATAAGCATGCACAGCTTCGGGAAAAACTCGAACGCGAGCGGAATACCAGTAGCTAGGCTCCGCACGCGCTCACCCACCTGACCCGCCACCCGGCGGGTTTTTTGTTTGCGAATACCAAGAATCCGGCTCCCGGCGGGGAATACCGGACGGACTGGCTCGCCAAGGAGAAAAATGAAATGACTGGCATACACAGCGCCGCCTCTCGAAGGCAGGCGGAAGCAAGCGTTGATGCGATGATCGCGGCGCAGACAGGAAATACCGATGAGCCCGGCCAGGCTCCGGCTTCCGATCCCGCACCGGCAGAATCACCGGACAATGCACTGGCAACACCGGATGCGCCACCGCAGGCGACCCCGGCTGCCGGAGAAGTTCCCACTGACACACCCTCGCCCGGCGAAACGCCGCCTGGCGAACCTGTAGATTGGAAGGCCCGCGCCGAAGCATCCGAGGCGCGCTTCGCGGTACTCAAAGGCAAGTACGACACCGAAGTTCCCGCGCTTCACGCCGAGGTCAAAGAGCTCAAGAAACAGCTGGCGCATGGCGCCCCCAGTGCCGAACTCGAGTCGCTTCGGGCTGAGGTAGCAGCGCTTCGAGCCGGACAGACCACCGCAGAAACTCCTTCCCCCGACACCCCGCCACCCGCCAGCGCGCCGGACCTCCAAAGTCTGCGCGATCAGTACGGCGATGACTGGGTTGACGGCCTGATCGGTGTTGTTCGCTCAGAGCTGAGCACCGTACAGGAAAGGATGGCCAACCAGCAGCCGCAGGGGCTCTCGTTCAGCGACAAGCTGGATGTGTCGCTCAGCAGCGCTGGCATCGATCTGCAGACCATGAACCGCGACAAGGGGTTTCTCTACTGGCTGGCTCAGTACGACTCGCCAGAGTCACTGAATACCAGGCAGGAGCTTCTGAACGCGGCTGTGAACGACGGGAATGTGAATGCGGCCGCCGACTTCTTCCGGCGCTACGTCAGTCTTGGCTCCGGCTCCCCCGCCGGCGCGCCCAACCCCATGCAGGAACACGCCCAGGTACCCGACGGCGGGGCAGGGGACTCTCCCCCGGCCCAGCAGGTCAGTCTCGAACAGGCCTTTCAGGAGTACATCGCGGGCAGTGATGCCTACACCCGGGGGAAGATCAGCGCTGCCGAGTTGGAGGAACTGGAAAGAAGGTATTACGCCCTCCAGGCTCCCCAACAGTAGCCGAAATCGGCTCAGGGAACGCCTGGCTGGCGTCTTTTTGAGGATCCAGTCAAATGGCAAAGTTTCCCGTATCAGGGGTACCGTCTCTCGCTTCGGACAGTACCTCGAAGTTTATCCCGGCCATCTGGTCGACGAAGCTGGTCACGAAGTTCTACGATTCCACCGTATTCACGGAGATCGCGAACACTGACTACGAGGGCGAGATCAAGGCCCATGGTGACGAAGTCATCATCCGCACTGTCCCGTCCATCACCATCAACAACTACCAGAAGGGTGGCGGTCTCAACTACGAGGACCCGGAATCCCCGAACGTCACGCTGACGATCGACCAGGGCAAGTATTTTGCCTTCAACTGCTGGGACATCGACAAGCACCAGTCGGACATCGATCTGATGAACAAATGGTCTGAAGATGCCTCCGAGCAGATGAAGATCGCTATCGATACCGACATCCTGGCGGCGATCGGTGCCAGTGCGCACGCGGACAACTCGGGGGATTCCGCTGGCCGTATCTCTGGCGATATTGACCTGGGTGAGGCTGCTGCCGGCGTCGGTACCAACGCCGTACAGCTGACCAAGGCCAACATCCTTGATCATCTGGTCGACTGGGGTACGGTGCTCGACGAACAGTCGGTGCCGGAGTCCAATCGTTGGGTGGTTCTGCCGGCCAAAGCCTGCGGTCTCATCAAGAAGTCTGACCTTCGCGATGCGTCCATCGCCGGTGATGGCACCAGCATCCTGCGCAACGGTCGCCTGGGGATGATCGATCGGTTCACGATCTATCGCTCCAACAACCTGAACGTCAACAACACGGAGATCGATATCCTCTTCGGACATCCCTCCGCGCTGACGTTCGCCGCGCAGATCACGGAAATGGAGACCATCAAGAACCCCGATGACTTTGGTGATCTGGTTCGCGGTCTGGAGGTCTACGGCTTCGAGGTCATCAAGCCGGAAGCCCTGGGCCACGTGGTAGCCAAGTACTAGGTCTCGGCCTAGTTCACTGAGTATGGCCGGCCAGCTGGTCGGCCATGCTTTCGAACTTCGATTCAATTCACCGGGAGAGATCAATATGCCCCCCAGGAAAGCACCGGATAAATCCGGGTCACAGTCCCCACCCAACAACGAGGCGGGGGAAACACAACAGGTCGCGCAGCAGGAGGCCGCAGCCGAAGCGGAGCAGGGCGAAGAACCGTCGAATGCGGAGGATGCTGTGCTGCGTGAGCTCGGCTTGTCCGCCGAGGGGGCGAGTGCCGAAATGGACGCGCCGCCCGCCGAGGCAGTCGTCACCGATGCCGCCCCCGCGGACAACCACGGCAATCGCCGCAAGGCCGCCAACGCTCGCAAGCGGGCGCAGCAGGAGGCCAAGCGTAAGGCAAAGGCGGATGCCGAGGCCGCGCGCGAGCGTGACCATGGCGTGGTGCAGGGCAGCATCCAGAACGCGGACATTCCGCTGGACGCGGACGGCAATCCGCTGTGGTATCACAGCCGCAAATCCGGTCGTGTCGTCGCAGCGAACCCCGTGCTGAATCGTCCGGATATCCGCCGGCGCGAACAGCTGGTGCCCTGCAATGCGCCCGAGCGGCTGCGCGTGCAGGCCTCCGGCGACGAGTAACACCTGGCGGGCTTGGCCCGCCATCAATTCTAGGAGTCTGGTATGCCGACCGTACTAGCCCACGATGTCGTTGAGCGCGCCAATGACGTGCTCAATGACGTGCTCTCGGCGCGGTGGGGAGATGACACCCTGCTCAATTACCTCAACGAGGCGCAGTATGCCGTCGTTGCCGCCAGGCCAGACGCCAACGCGGTTAATGCGACGATGGGCTGCTTGCCGAGTGCCAAGCAGGTACTTCCCGCCGGCGGACTGCGCCTGATCGAGGTAATGTCCAATACCGATACGGGTAAGCCGGTCACGCTGATCGATGTCGACCTGCTTAACGAACAGGTGCCCGAGTGGCGCAAGGTTGATCCGCCTGTGCGGGCGATCGACCACTACGTCTATGACGATCGGGACCCCAAGACCTTCTACGTCTACCCGACCCCGGAGCAGGGGCACCAGATCGATCTGGTGTATGCCGCCGTACCAGAGCGTGTCGCAGGCCTGGGCGACACCATCACGGTGGATGACATCTACTTCAACCCGCTGGTCGATCACATGCTGTGGCGAGCATTCTCGCGCGACACAGCCAACCCTGCCGGCGCTTCCCAGGCATCCATTCACTGGCAAGCCTTTGCGACCGCGCTGGGTCTCAAAGTGAAGGCTGACGCCGCAATGAGTCCGAACAATGGCTGATCTAGCTGACCTTACTCCCCGTGTTACCCGGTACGTCCGGAACTGCCCGTCACTCATGGTGCACCAGGCTCTCAGCGATGCCGCCCGCGAGTTCTGCCAGCGGACGCGCACATACACAATCGAGCATCCCCTGACGCTGAGCCAGAACAGCTACGAGTATGCCATCGCGTTGCCTGATCTTGATTGGTATGAAATCAAGTGGGCCAAGATTGATGGCAAACCGCTCGATCCAGGGCGGCTGGACGGCCCCGTTAACTGGGCCGATCGCACCGATAGGCCGCTGCAGTACGCGAGCATTGATGGCGAGTCCATTCGTTTCTGGCCGCGGCCGGATCAGCAATATACCGTGCAGATCAAACTGGCCGTGTCTCCGCAGCTGGGCAAGACAGCTTTGCCGGCAGGGCTGTACAACCGTTATGGCCAGGAGATTGCCCGGGGCGCGGCCGCTGATCTGCTCGAGATGGAAGGGTACCCCTGGTACAACCCGAACATGGCCCCGAGGCACCGCACCGCGTTTGCCTCAGCCATCCAACAGGCGGTAGCTGACCGGGACCGCAATCTCACCAGTGCCAGCCCCAGCGTGCGGATGCGACCGATCGCATGAAGATCGAGATCACGCATTTCCGCGGCGAAATGCCCATGCTGGCAAGCCATCGCCTCCCGCCCGAATATGCGGAATACGCATACAACTGTCGATACGAGGGCGGCGACTTACAGCCGCGCTATGGCATGGCGCAGGACGTGGCCGGTTCCGCCCAGCTGCGCACTGGCGGCGATGTGAAGTCCATCTTCCCCTACGGCGATGGTGCATTCTGGTTCAGTTGGCTGAACGAAGTGGATGCGGTGAACAGCCCCATCGCCGACGATCCGTATGACCGCGTTTACTACACCGGTGAAGCGGACGGCATCGTGCGGCTGACCAGCAACTTGATTGCCACAGGGTCCAGTCCCTACCCGGCCGCCTTTCATTTTCTGGGCGTGCCGGCGCCAGCGAGCGCGCCCACCCCGACAGTGAACTATGGGCTCGATGACGAGGACCCGGCCACCGATGAAAGTCGCGCCTACGTGATGACCTATGTCACCGAGTACGGCGAAGAGGGTCCGCCCAGCGCTGCCTCGAGCATCGTGACGCTCAATGACCCTTCGGTCGACACCGTCTCCCTCTCCCTGCCGATCCTCAATCCGAACTATCACAACGTCACGCATAAGCGCATCTATCGCACGCAAACCAGCGGTGGAGATACCAGCTTCTACTTTGTCGCCGAAGTGCCCCTGGCAACGGCTACCTATCTGGATGGCCTTGAGGCCGACCAGCTGGGTGATGTCATCTCTACAGAGGAGTACGTCGGCCCGCCGGTTGGTATGAAGGGCCTGTGCGCGGGTAGTAACGGCATGCTGGCCGGCTACTACAAGAACGAGTTCATTGTTTGTGAGCCCTACCTGCCATACGCCTGGCCGCTGCGGTACCGACGTTCCCTCAACTACGATATCCGGGCCATCATGCCGATCTCTACAGGTTTCGTGATCGGCACCAGCGGGCACCCCTACGTGATGTCCGGGGTACACCCTGATGCGTTGTCTGATCGCAAGCTCGAGCTGAATCAGGCCTGCATGGGCTGGCGCTCGATGGTTGATATGGGCGATTACGTGATCTACGCAAGCCCGGATGGGCTGGTGGGTGTGTCCGAGACACAGGCGCAGTTGCTGACCAAGGACATTATCGATCGCAGGACCTGGCAGGCCGAGTTCGCCCCGGCGCTGATCCGGGGGTGCCGGTACGAGGATAAGTACCTGGGGTACGGCAACGGGACCCCATTTATCTACGATCTGACGAACAACGCGATCACCCGGATCGGGCTCGATGACATCACTGCTGCGCACAACGACTTGCTGACGGATACTCTTTGGCTCGTCGATGACGATCGGAACTTGTATACGTTCGATTCCGATGCGCAGAATTTGCCGCCTTACACCTGGCGATCGAAAGAGTTCCAGACCCCTGATACCACCTTCGCGGTGCTCAAAGTCTGGACCACCCAGCCCGATCTGGTCGGGGTGAAGATCACTGCTGATGGCTACACAGTATTCGAGCGATCGAGCTTGCCCCAGGAGGCCATGAAGATACCTCCAGCGCGGGGCACTCGTTGGCAGGTCGAGCTTACTGGCGTCGGTGTGGTGCAGCGCGTGGCGCTGGCCCAGAGCATGTCAGAGGTAGGCTGATGGCGAGCCGTACCCGCAAGAAAAACCGCTGGCGCGCTATTCCCACGATTGCCGGCGCATCGCCGGATGTGCAGGCGATCCGCGAGGTCATCGAGGTGATGACAGGGGCGCGGGGTGATGAGCTGAACCGGGTTTTGACCTATGGCGACCTGCTGGATGCCGATATCTTGCAGTTGATCGACGGCGGCATCAGTGTCCGCCCGCCAGGCGATCCGACGATTCCGCCAATCACCCCGCCCCCTTCGGGCACGCCAACGGTTGAAAGGCCTACTCAGCCGACCGGCTTTGACGCCACAGGTACCTTTTCCGCGGTCAATCTGTACTGGGACCAGGCACCATACTACGGCCATGCCTACACCGAAGTGTGGCGATCGCAGACGGATGAGTTTGGTACCGCAGTCCTGATTGCCACTGTCACGGGCCGGTTTTTCTCAGACCCGGTGAATCCCGGCCAGGTGTTTTACTACTGGGTGCGATTCGTCAACGTGAGTGGCCAGAAGGGCCCGCTGCACGCCCTGGGCGGCTTCTACGCAGAAACCGCCACGCCAGTCACTGAGATCATCCAGTCCATGCAGGACTTGCTGCAGCCGGATGACCTGGCGCAATCGTTACAGGATGATATTCAGGTCGGCCTGGCGGTCGAGACCTTCCTCGAGGCGAACTGGAGCATCGAGAGCGCCATCGACAACGGCGGGAATGTCCGCGTAACAGGCATGAAGCTGATCAATGGCCAGGGCGATCTGTCCAAGATCATCTTCAACACCGATGTCTTTGCAGTGGCCCCGCCGTTTGACCCGCAATCCGACGAGGAAGGCGAGGCGATCTTCGTGATCGGGCCATACACCCACCCGATTACACAACAAACCACCAACAAGGTGATCATCACCAGCGCGGCGATCGGCGACCTCACCGTGGGTGAGGCCGCGATTCAAGAGCTCCGCGCGGACAAGATCACGGTCGGCGGCATCCCCGGCAACCCATCCAGTATCGCCGAAGTTATTATCGGCTCCGGGCACATCGACGACGCCATGATCGGCAACTACATCCAGAGTTCTGACTGGAACCCGACGAACAAGACGGGCTGGAAGCTCGGTCGCGGCGGCGTTGAGGGCACGACATTCGAGGCCTTTGGTGCGGCATTCAAGCTCTACGACAGTGGTGGCAACGTCATTATCGACGCTGGCGGCAATTCTTACGCAGCAGCGATCGCCAATATCAATCAGGACTGGTACGACGTGCAGAACCAGCCCTTTCCGCTCACCAACAGCCCTGGGCCGAGCAATATCGGCACCTACATCGCCAATGCGGCCGTGGGCACGCTATTGCTGGGCAACGACATTCTCGTTGTACCCACTCTGGATGAGGGCGGCAGCGGGAATGTCGGGCCAGGCCAGCAGATGGACTTGTGCACCATCAGCATCACCGTACCCAATGTCGGCCAGGGGCTCACGCAGTCCACGGTGATGATCACGTGGTATCTGGCCATTGTCGGGTCGAATAGTAATGATCCCAACATGACATTGCGCCTGTACCGCGGTGCACAGCTGTGGAGCCAGGACACCGAGGGGCGTGACGATTTTCTCAGTGGCGTCTGGATGGACACTCGTCCTCCTGGGACGTGGACCTACGTGCTCCGGCTGGACAGGACTTCCGCCAACGAGGGCACGATACAGGTGCTCAGTAGCGCGATGGTCGCCGCGCTGGTCAAGAAGTAGTGAAGCGTTACGTCGTCTACAACACGTCGAGCGGCGCCGTTATACGCATGGCGACCGGTCCCGATGATATGCCCGTTCCCACGCCCCCGGCCGGCCACGCCGTCACCGCAACTACCGACTTTGATACGCCGCTCAAAAGCCTCTGGTACAACACCGTCACGGAAGAACTGGAAGCCAGGCCGGTGATGAGCCTGGTGTTCGATCCCGTCGGGAAGGAGGCGGACGCGGATGGCATAGACGAGATCGTAGTGACCGGTATACCCAACCCAACGTGGGTTGTAGCCGCGCTGCCTGACGGATATGTGGTCGAGACTGTCGAGGACGGGCAGATCGAAATTTCGTGCACGGTGGCAGGCAAGGGCTACATCCATTTTATCAATAACACCCACCAGTGGGTCATGGCGGAGGAAGTTGAGTTCGTATGACAAGAATCAAGGCTTCCAGAGATCCCGAACATGAGCAGTTTGCACACACAGCTGCGCGCTCCGCCCTGATCAAGGCCAGCGATGCGGAGATCGATCGCTACATCGACAACAACATCAACTCCCTGGCTGAGGCAAAGGCCTACCTCAAGCAGATCACCAAGATCACGCGCGATACGGCCCGCTATGTCCGTCGGATTCGCAGACAGTAATGCATAAGCAATCAGGAGACGTATCGATGAACGAGGGCGATCATAGCCTGGTTCAATGGATGATGAACGGCCTCTTTATCATCCTGACGGGCCTTGGAAGTTTCGTGCTGCGCAATGTGCATCAGCGATTGAACGAAACTGAGGGTCAGGCGGAGCGAAATACCCGACGAATCATCGCGCTGGAAAAAACATCGCTCGATGAGGGCAGAATTCGGCAGATCATGGCCGAGCATACCGCGCCAATCAATGACACCCACCGGCAGATCGTCGACAAGCTCGAAGGCCTGAGCACTCAGATCGGCGACCTGCGCGTCGACCTTGCAAGCCACCTGGGGCCGGAGTCAGGGCGAAAAAAGTGATTATTCGCCCCGCCAAAGATGCGGATGACCTGGCCTCCTTCATCGATATCGTCGCCTCGATGCACCATGAGAGCAACTTCCGCGGTATGACATTCTCCCCGGAATTTTCCGCCAATCGTGTCGCCGGAATGATGGCGTCCGACGATTACCTTGTGCTGGTGGCCGAGGACGCGGGTCGCATCGTGGGTGGCCTGCTCGCCTGCATTGGCCCCAGTGACTTCGGGCCTGATCTCATGGCGCACGATCGAGGCGTATTTATTTATCCCGAACGGCGAGGCGGCTTTGCCGCTGTGCACCTGATCCGGGCCTACGTGGAGTGGGCGCAAAGCCGAGGCGCGAAGAGGATCAGCTTTGATGTGAAGGCGGGCATACGGCCAAAGCGTACAGCCCGGTTGCTCGAGTGGCTGGGGTTCCAGTCTGTTGGAACCTGTCATGTATACGGAGGTTAGTCATGTGTGGCGGTGGTAGCCCGGAGATCAAGGAAACACCCGAGCAGAAGGAGCTTGCACGGATCGCGATGGAGCGCTGGCGTTCCTACGAGGAAATGTACCTGCCAGCTGAAAAAATGTACTTCGACTATGTCGACAACATGGACAGCGCGGGCAGACAGCAGTTTGCGCGTGGGGCGGCCAGTGCTGGGGTTGAGAGCGCCTTTGGAGAGGCCGTGCAGGCCGACGCAGCCCGCCTTGCGACGCAAGGGCAGGGCGTTGACCCCTCGTCTGGTCGCTTCCAGACCGCATTGCAGGACCGGAGCGTCGAAAAGGCCGCGGTGCGTGCCGATGTCGCCTCCCGTGCCGACCAGGCGCTGCAGGACGCCAAGATTGCGGGGAAACAGAACATCGTGGCGATGGGCAATAACCAGGCGGGGCAGGCAGTCGCTGGTCTGACGGATGTTGCTCAGGCGGCAGGCCAGGAGGCGCGCGGCGAGGCGATTGCTGATCTCAACTCCGACCTGAGTAACCAGGCCGCGGCCGGGATGGCGGTTGGTGCCGGCTATGGCGCATACCAGAATCTGGAGGATCGAGCGGTATGAGCGCGAACGACACCTATTTGCAGAACCTGAGCCCCACGGACCAGATGATGCTGTCGCGTTTCGGCCAGGGCGGCGAAACGGCGGTGCCGGAGGGGTTCAGCGGCGGACCTTATGACATCCCGTATATCAACCCCCGCGACAAGAAGTATGCCAGCAAGACCAGGGCGGCAATGTCGCGCGCGGCCTGGGAGGATTATCAGGCTCGATTCCAGCCCGTAGAAGCGGAATTGCTGGATATGGTGCAGAACCCGGAGGCAATGCTCGAGGAACGGCTTGGTGCGATTCGCATCGGCACTGACCGGGCGTTCGCCAACTCTGCGGCCGCACTGGAGCGCCAGGAGGGTCGCTATGGTGTCGCGGCCGACCCGCAGCAGCACTACGCCCGGGCGGTCGACCAGCAACGCGCCCAGACCACCGCCCAGATCAACGCCGAGAACAACACCCGCGCGCACATCACCGATCGCAATATGGCGGTCCTGGGCGGTGGCACCGGCACCCGGCAGGCCATACAGGAGGTATAGCGATGTACTCATTGATCAATCAGGGGCGAGGCCAGCGAGCGCAGGCTGAGGCGATTATGTCCAATCTCGCGCGGCAGGAAGCGCAGCGCAACTACACGCAGGAGCAGTTGGACGCGCGCGAGGATGCTGCGCAGTCGCAGAGCATGGGTGCTTTGGCCGGTATGGGGCTGGGCGAGGATGTGCGCCGTTGGCGCAACTTGCCGGATACCGCTATCCCCCAGCAATCGAATGTCGGCGCGACCGGACAGGAAATCATCACCAACGAGGCGATCAGCAGCGAAGTACTCGGCCAGGGTCCTGGCACCGCAGATGCTTTTCTGTCGAACGAGGCCGCGATCAGCGCGGTAGCGGAAGGCGGTGGAGCCAACCTGGGCACGGCCGGCGCCCCGATCCTCGAGGCGGCGGCGGTGGAGGGGGCGGCAACGGGCGCAGCTACCGGCGCAGCTACCGGCGCAGCTACCGGGGCGGCTACCGGGGCGGCTACCGGGGCGGCTACCGGGGCGGCTACCGGGGCGGCTACCGGGGCGGCCGCGGGGACTGGAGCCGCAGCTGGTGGTGCATCCGGAGCAGCAACAGGCGCGCAGGCCGGCGCGGCGTGGGGGCCATGGGGGGCTCTCGCAGGCCTCGCCGTGGGCTATCTCGTCCCGAAACTCTTCTAGGAGTCCAGTATGCAGGCTATCAACTTTGGTTCCGGCGTCATGGCCGGCTACAACACGGTCGATCGTTCCTTCCAGCGTGAGCGCGCCCTGGACCTCGATGAGGCACGATTGGCAGAGGCCAGTAAACGCAGTGACCAGCGTGACGATCTCGCCCGGGAACGCCTGGCCATCGATCAGCAGCGCCTGGACAATCAAGCCGGCTACCAGCAGGAAAGCCTCGCGATTCAGCGCGACAACGCGGCAAACCAGCAGGACTACCGTCAGTTTCAGATGGACCGCACGCAGCGTGCCGAGCAGATGGCGATGCTTCAGCAGCGCGCCAAAGCTCACTTCCAGAATGTGCTCAGTGGTGGCGCATACGACCGCGAGACGGATGAGCAGGCTGTCGCCATGGGTATGCCGCACCTGTCAGTCCAGTACTGGCTGAATGACCAGAACGTGCGCGACAACCTGGCATTGCGGCCCATGCTGGTGAACGCAGGGAAAGGTGATTTCTCGGACCTCAAAACCGAAGAAGGTATGGCCCTGCTTCACAACGTCTACCGGGACCAGATCGAGCAGGGTATTGGCGAAGTGTCCGCCACGAACGGCAAGCAGATCGCGAGCAAGCAGCTGATCAGCCTCGATGCGGCCCCTCGCGGACAAGGCGTTACCGCCAGCGTGAGGGTTCAGTACGCCGATGGCAGTAGCGACGTGAAGCCGGTAACGCTCAATCGCAGCAGCGCCGGGGATGACCCCGTGTCTATCTACTCCGTAGAAGAGATGCTGGACGATGTGCAAGGCCGTGTGCGGCTGGCCGAAATCTTTCAGCAGGAGGATGTGCGCAAGTCCCTGTCCTCTGCGCTGGGTACCTTTGGCGGGGCCGATGATGCAGATTCTGATTTGCCGGCAGAAGCGAAGCTGATCAAGTTCTACATGAAAATGGGCATGAGCCAGGACGAGGCCATCGCCCATGCCAAGGAAGGTAAGAACTCGCCCGAGAAAATGATCTCTGATATGGCCGAGGCGATCCTGGACGCTGATATGAGCGGTAAGACGACGCTGCAGGATGCCTTGCGCCAGGCCAAGGCGGCCGCGGCGAGTGAGCTGGGAATTTCCGTGGGTGGCGGTGCGCCGGCTGATGATGGCTGGACTCCCGAAATGGAGAAGGCCTACCGGGTCATGCGCGAAAACCCGAACAACCGGAAGTACGGCGACGATGACCTGAAAGCCGCCATTACGCAACGGATGGGCGGTCAGTAGCATGCCTGTAGATATCAACGCGATAGATTTCAGCGGCACCGACATCGGGCAAGAAGCCCCTGCGGGTCCCGATTTCTCAGGGACCGGTCTTGAGGATGTCGACTTCTCTGGCACGGAGCTCGAGCAGGAGTTGCCCGAGCGCAGTGCTTTGCGTGCGGCGGGCGACCTCGGTGCCAGCTTCGGCGTGGGTGCCAATATGCTGCTCGAAACAGCCGGCAATCTCTATGGCCTGGCGTCCGGTGATATGGAGAACTGGGCGACCATGCAGGGCGAGAGCGGTCGTGAGTTCTGGCAGGACCTCAAGTCTGAGCGCCTGGTAGCCAAAGAGCAGGCCAGGCAAGCCAGGATCGATCAGGCCAACGGAGAGTGGTCGAAGGCGGGTGTGGCGTTTTGGGACACCGTGTCCGATCCGGACCTGCTGACCTCGTTCCTATTTGAGCAGGTGCCGATGATGCTGCCGATCGCCGGTGTGGGGCGCGTAGGTGCAGCGGGCGCGAAGGCCTTGGGTGGCGGCGCCAAGGCCGCTGCCAGGGTGGGTGCTGGTGCCGGCATGGGTACCGCCGCGGCTATGCAGGGCTCGGATGCGGGATCGCAGGCCTACGATCAGCTGATGGCGCTGCCCGACGAACTGTGGAAGGAGCATCCGGCGTATCAGGCCTTGCTTGCCGACAAGGTCGACCCGGAGGTAGCGAAGCATACAGTGGCGATGGAGTTGTCCCGTGATGCCGCGATCGTGTCTGGCTTGGTGTCGCTGGGAACGATGGCATTGCTGCCAGGCGGTGCGTATATAGAGTCTCGCTTGGGCGGTGGGAAGGCCGCGGCCAATGCAACCGGCAGTTTTTGGAAGCGCCTGGGCAAAAACACCGTTGGTGAGGCTTTGCAGGAGGGGGCCGAAGAGGCCGCCGGGGCTGCGTCTGCGAACTATTTCACCCGGCTGGTCAACCCCGCACAATCCGTCACGGAGGGCACCGGGCAGTCATTTGGCCTCGGTGCGGCCATGGGCGGGCCGATCAGCGCGGTAGGGACTACCGCGGAAGCTGGCATCGAGCGCCTGACGAACAGGCGACAGCCTGAGTCAGATGATGATGTCGCCATCGATCTGGACGATACGCTCGACGATGACCTGCCAATGCTCGAGGACTACGAGCGGCAGGCGCCCGATCCCAACGTCACGGAGACACCCCTCGCGCCCGGAGAAGCCATCGATCCCGCCACTGGCGAAATACTCAAGGCCGACGAGGTATCTGACATACAGGCCGCTCAGCCGATCAGCCAGGCGCTGGAACAAGGGCAGACCATTGATCTGACCGGCGAGCAGGACGCTTCTGTTGGCTACCCATCCGAAGAATTGCCACCCCTGGAGGCCTACGCGGGCGATCCTGAGTCGCTGCAAGATGGGCCGCAAGCGCCGCCGGTGCCATCCCCGCAGCAAAGCCTCGAACTCAATGCGCCTGAGTCGCCGGCAGAGGTGGTGCCGGGTGAGCAGGACGCGGAGCCGGCCCAGGACCTTGGTGCGCCAGAAATTCCCGGTGCTGAGCCTGTGAGCCAGGATAATGCGACTGCGCCGCCCCAAGAAGCCGGCATGCCGCTCGAACGTGTTGAGCAGGAGCAGAGGTCCGACATCGATGCCGCGGCCCAGGAGGCAGCCACCAGCCCCACGAATGACCGCCCCGAGCCGACTGAGGCGCAGATCGAGGCCGGTAACTACAAGAAGGGGCACATCGAGGTCGGGGCGAGCGGCAAGCCAGGCGGGGCGCGCAGCGCCGGCCTCAAGGTCACGATCGAGAATCCACGGGGATCTGTGCGCTCTGGTAAGGACCGTGACGGGAACGAATGGTCCGTCGAGATGCGGGACCACTACGGCTACATCAAGCGTACAGAGGGCGCGGACGGCGATCACGTCGACGTTTTCGTGGGGCCGCACGAAAAGAGCAGGGCGGTGTTCGTGATCGATCAGATCGATCAGGAAACGGGTCAGTTTGATGAACACAAGGTCATGCTGGGCTTTCACAGTCGGGATGAAGCGGTCGCAGCCTACCTGGCAAACTACACTGATGGGTGGAAGGTCGGGCCGGTGAGCCCGATGGGATTCCGATCATTTCAGCAGTGGCTCAAGGATGGGGATACCAGCAAGCCTTTCAATCCCGATCTCAGGGCGCAAGCCGAGCAGACCGCACAGAATGCCCCGGCCAGTGATGCCCCGGCTACCCGCGAAGACCTTGAGGCCGCTGTTGCTCGCCTGCAATCGCTGCGCGCGCTGCTCGACACGAAGGACCCTGCGCTATCGAAGCGTATGATCGGAGAGGTCGAAACGCTACTCGAAGGTATGCAGGGCTCCCTGGATGCCAGCGAAGGCCTGGGCCAGCTCCCCCCTGCCGCAACCATCGCCAGAAAGCTCAGCAAACTTGAGCGGACAGCAGCCGGCTGGAGGACTCGCGAGGAAGCAGCGGCCATGCAGGCAGAAATTGCCGCCCGCCAGGCCGAAAAGGAAGAGCGCCTGCAAATTGAAGGCGATATGGCCAAGCCATTCAAGCAGCTGGGCGACATCCCTGGCATCTATCCCGACGAGCGCCACTGGAGCAGGCTCGAGGATCGCGACATCGACTGGTCGCCGGCGATAGAGAAGGCCGAGTCTGCTCGTCAAGCTCTCAATGAGATTGGCGTTTACGACAGCGAGCAAAGCCACAAGGCAAATGGCAAGAACGTCACCAGCATGGGCAGTATCGCAGGTACGATACAGCGCCTGGCCATGGATATCGATGGCTACATCCGCGGCGACAAGCGCTCTGACCCCATGAACCGCCTGAGCCGGATTGTCAGCAATTCCAAAGAACTGGGCGTCGACGCGACCGGCATTCTGTCCAATGAGGACATGGCGCGTGCTGCGAAGTTCCTGGGCAGGCCGTCGATGGAGCCGGAATCAGGGCAGATGACACTCGACTCGCAACTAGAAGCGGGAGCCCAGGAACAGGTGAGGGTGGGAGTCGAGAAGCTGGAGCAGAATGCTAGCGGTGTCCGGCCGGCTGCTCTCGGTACCGAGCAGGCGCCGGAGGCAGGCGAGGCGCTGGGTGCGCCGGAAGAGCATGACGGGGCACGGGTGTTTGTGCAGGAGCGTGAAGAGCACGGACCTGGCAAGGCTAGCCCGGACGCGATTTCATACGTTCAGTCTTCACCAGACGGAACGACAGCGCTAGAAATTTCTGTGCGACCCAGCGGCAAGCGTTGGCACCAACTGTATCTATCGCTTGGCAATGGCCAGTTTGTACAGAAGTCGATCGGGTCGAAGTTGCCGGAAAGTATTTCGCAGCTGGTGCCGGAACTGCGCCAGAAGGAAGAGCAGCGGCGGCTCAGGGAAGATGCGAGTAACGCCAAACTTGCCGAAGAGAAAAAGAAAGAGCGGGCGATCGCTGCGAAGCACGGATTCATTGAAGGTGCCGAATTAGGGGTCATAGTTCCGAACACAGGGAAGCAGCTGCGTGGAGCGCGGATAGTTAAAGATCATGGTGACGGAACTTTCGATGTTGAAGGTACCGCGGGCGCAAAGCGAGCTCGCATTACAAAGCTATCCGCAACACGGATTGCTCGGGCAGTTGAGCGCTATAAGGCTGAATCTTCCAATCCTGATGAATCTAGAGAGGACCAGCAAGAGTCAGGCAGCTTGGAAAGTTTTGGCGAGAAACTGGGCGGTTCTCGAGCTGATCGAGCGCAGTGGCAGATGGCCCAGGCGATCGCGGAGATGGACGACAAAGAGATCGCCAGTCAACCGCTGAGCAAGCTCTGGCCCAAAGATAGCCTCGATAAGATCGAGGACAAGTTTGTAGCGGCCTTTGCGACAGCTGCAAGGGCCGAGATTCCTGCCAAACCTCGGAAATCTTACAAACTTCACGGTTGGGTGGAGAAAGTGAAAGTGCTGGCTGGTGCAGTAGCGGCGCTGGAGGGAAAATCCGAACTGCATGATCCCAACGTGATGCGCGACCGCCTGCTCGACCTGCTGGATAAGGCCCGTGGCCTGGATGGATTCAAGTCCAAGGTTCAGCTGATGATGGAAGTGGATCGAGAGCACTGGGGCCGTATCAAAACTTTTCGATACTATCCGAATTCCTACCGCTTCGAATATGACGCGGAAACGGATCAGCGCAACAAGGTGCTCCATCCGCATGCGGTACTCCGTACCGTGGACGGTGGCCACTCGGAGTACGACGGCGCTGAGTGGCGAGATCATTTGCCTGCTATCAGGAAGCTGCTGGGCAAGGATTCGCAAAAGCCTGCCCGGGCGACCCGGTTAAAATTTCATGTGCGCGGGACCGTAAAGCGTGGCTACCACCTGTACAAAGATGGTGACACCGAGTATCGCGAAGTGGCCGGGCCCTTCGAAACGCCGGAAGAGGCGTTCACCTACCGCGAAGAACAGCATGACAAACTGGCCGACGCCTGGGAGCAGATCAAGGCCAAGGACAATGTCAGCCGGAAGGAGCTGCGCAGGAAGGAAAATCGCCCCCGGACAGGGCAGGACTGGCGGAAGGGTAAAGATGTCACTCCGGAGCAGTTTCAGGAGTCCTTCGGGTTTCGCGGTACAGAATTTGGCAACTGGGTAACGCAGGGTAAAGGAGCCAGGGATCGGCAGGGGATGCTGAACCAGGCCTTCGACGCGCTCATGGACCTGGCGGCGATCCTCGATGTGCCGAGCCGTGCCATGTCTCTGGAAGGGCAGTTGGGCATTGCATTTGGCTCCCGAGGGCATGGATGGGCCTCCGCGCACTTTGAGCCTGGCAATCTCGTTATCAATCTCACGAAAACCCGGGGCGCTGGAGCGCTCGCGCACGAATGGTTCCACGCGCTGGACAACTATTTCCAGCGAAAGCGCGGCATTGGCAAGAGCCGTGAGGGCATGTACATCACCTATCGCCCCGAGCCATTGATGCGGCACAAGAGCAAAGACCGGATGATGCCGCTCACGCGCGGGGAGCTGTCGCGACGCTTCCAGCGCGCCCAGGAGGCTGGTCGGACCTCTGAAGCGAGTGCCTATGACCCTCAAAACTGGGAGCCAGATCCCAGCCACCCTGAAGGGGTGCGGCCGGAAGTGGAGGTCGCGTTTGCTGACCTGGTAGAAAAACTGCGCGAGTCCCCGATGATCAAGCGCGCTGAAGCTATTGATAAGGGCAAGGCGGACGGGTATTGGTCGCGAATCATTGAGGTCGCGGCTCGATCATTCGAAAGCTACATCATCTACAAGATGGGTCTGGAGGGGTTTGAGAACGACTTCCTGGCGAACGTGGTCAGCTGGGATGGCTGGCAGAACGCAGGGAAGAACGACGAGCGTTATCCCTATATTCGATCCGATGAGATCGCGCCGATTGAGCAGGCCTTCGACCGACTATTTCGGGTGATCGAGGCCAGGCAAGAGGCAGAAAATGTCGTCTTGTACTCGAAATCAGCTATACTGGCGGCCGAATCCAGCCCGACCGGCATGCCGGTCCAGCGAGTCGAGAGTGAGACGCAGAACTTCCTTGCCCGGTATATTGGAGCGTCAGCAGGGCTACACGTGCGGGTACATCGCACTCAGGAAGAGGCCTTCGGGCCAGACTCCCGACGAGAAGTCGGGCGAATCAAGGCAGGATTCACCCCCAGCGAGAATACCCTCCATATCGTCGCCGAGCACGTCGAGGATCGGTCTGATCTGCTCGCTACGCTACGCCATGAAATCTTTGTCCACAAGGGCTTGGGCTTTCTGTCACCGCGGCAGCAGCGGGAACTCTTCGAAGTCATAGCGCGAGAAGCGCCCAACAGTAGTTCCCTGGCGCCTCTGTGGGCTTCTGTACAGAAAAACTATGCGAACGAGCCGTGGCAGGTGCAGGCCGAGGAACTGCTCGCACTTGTGGCCGAGGGCCGCTACAGCAGCTTCGATCGTGCCTGGGGGAAAATACTCAACTTTATCCGCAGATTGCTGGCTAAGTTTGGCTTGATCAAGGAGTCCATTGAGCGCAGCGACCTGATGCAGGTCGTCTATGCCATGGGTGATGCCTTTCGCGAGGGTCGAGTCGCGAAACAGCGGCGCGAAGATCAGTTTCTGCAGGCTGTGTATCACGGGACGCCGCATGAGTGGGAGGGACATCAGCCATCCTTGGAGCGTGTAGGCACCGGTGAGGGTGCGCAGGCGTTCGGTTGGGGGTTGTACTTCGCTGGGCATCGCGGTGTTGCTGAGTATTATCGAGATGAAATCACGCAGAAGCATGAGCGATTTGAGGTCCAGATAAGCAATGCTTTGAGATCAGCCGGGCTGATCGAGGGCGTTAAGGATAATGCGCATCTGGGTTATGTTGTCGTCGAGATTTTGCAGCGGCATGAGGATGGACAAACGCTGCTGGAGGCAGCACAGAATTTTTATGGCGATAGCAAGCAGTTGCTGAATCAGCAGCCCGATAGTGCGATCTACTTGTCTCAAGTGGCGGAGGCCGAAAAGATTCTCCGCCTGATCAATGACGGGTTCGCGCTACGCGAGCCTTCGGGGGGGCGGCTGTATGAGGCGGAAATTCCAGAAGATAGTGATCTGTTGGATTGGGATCTGGTAGTACCTGAGCAGCCGCAGCGCGTGCGTCAGGCTATTGATCAGTTGGAAGAATATTTCAACAGCGAATTTCCCGATGTATTAGACGACTACCTCGATCGGCTGGGGCGCGAGTGGGTAGAGTTGACTGGTTCTGAAGTATACAAAATTGTTGAGCGCGCCGGACTTGATGACATTTTGCCAACCCTGGATGTGGAGTATCAGCGAGCTTTGCGAACTGATGAGCGCGCATCACTGTACTTGGGCAGTCTCGGAGTTCCTGGCCTGCGTTACCGCGATCAGTTTAGCCGTGGAGTGGCAGATGTCACGGGCGTGACATACGACGGTGTAAAGGACCAGCTCGCTGCACGCTGGGAGGACCAGAATGCTAAGGCCTTTATTGCCTGGGCGATCCGCCAGGACGGAGGCTACCTGCAACACGGATACAGCAGGAACGCACAGATAGGCCACGTCATTGGCTATGCGCGCCGGCAGTTCCCCGATATCACATTGGAGCAGGAGGATCAGCTGTTCGATGTGATGGAATCCTATGACCCCAGCAAGGTTCATGTGAAGCGCGGAACGCACAATTATGTGATCTGGGACGAGGCCGTGATCGATGTGCAGGCCGTTAACGATCAGGCGGTCGAGCGGCAGCGCAAGACGCTATTCTCGGCTCGCTCCGAGGTCGCCGACCTGTTCCGGCGAGCATTACAGAAGGTTGTTCGAGATGGCGATCGCCCCGCAAAGGCGCTGGAACTGGGTGACACACCTGCCGTGCTGCGCGCTGTTGGTGCGGTGGATGGACCCCTGACGATCCCTGCGCGTGTCGTACACAAAGCAACGTCTGGCAAGCATTCTGTGCCGCTGTCAGTTGTCGAGCAGCTGCCCGAATTGATGGCTGACCCAGCCCTGGTGATGCGCTCCGCGTCGCGGCCGGGCGATTCCATGGTGGTGTTTGTGAGTGCCGAAGATTCCGCTGGCGACCCTGTGGTCGTGGCGGTTCGGGTCGGGCAGCGCGACTCTGATCGCAAGCTCGTTGTGAACAGCATCCGCAGTATCTACGGGAAAGAAAATGTGGGGGTGGTCCGATCTTGGGTGCGTCAGGGGCTGACGCTGTACTACCACACAAAGAAAAGCCTTGAGCTACCACGGCTGAACGGGCTGAAGTTGCCGACACGCCGTGGAGAAGTTCAAGGCCAGGTGAGTCAAGAGCTCCCACGGCGTGCCGGGGTCCAATTCCCCGGGCGCGATGGACGAGCCCCAGACTCAGTCGAAAGGGTATTGACAGAGCGGGATATTGTCAAGAAGCCCCCTAAGACGTTGTTTAGTAAGACATCTCGCCCCGCGAAGCAGAGCAAACCGAAGGAAAAACCGAAAACTCGGCAGCAACGAGATGAGGAATACCGGCAGCGCATGGACAACTACACCGATGCCCAGCGGGCGGTGTTGGCGGCCGCGCTCGAGGCGGACGGGGCGAAGAGCAGCCGCAGCATGCGTGAATGGATCAGGGAGCACCTGTCCGACAAGGGCGCAGCCTACTACAGCACCACTCTGGCGCTGGTGCCACGGCAGTACTTCCCAGACTTTGCCCCGCAGGGTGTTACATCGGTAGCGGCTTACGTCCACGATGCCAACTCCATGGACGCCAGGCGCAACGAACTGCAGGGCAAGCATGCGGAGTTTGCGCGCCGGTGGGAGAAATGGGCGAAGAAGAATCCGGTCATGCAAAGGAAGCTGGCCGACCTGATGCACCAGGCGACGATCGCCGGCGTCGATCCCGCCGAGGATTACAAGCCTCTGATCACTCCGGAAGAGGCCGCCCAGCAGTTGCGTGTGCAGGATCAGCGGATGCGGGATGCACCTGGCAGTGCCAAGCAGCCCATGCTGGCCAAAAAGCGTCAGATCAAGATGAAGCTGTCCCAGGAGAACAAGCGCAAAGCGGCGGCTCCGGCGCTACAGCGGAAGTGGGACGCGCTGCCAGAGGAAGCGAAGGCAATCTACATCCAGGCCCGGGATGACTATACCGCCCAGCGGGCGTTGATCTTCAAGGCCCTCGAGGACCGCATCGAGCGCTCTGAGGCGGAAGAGGGGCCCAAGGGCGACCTGATGGCGTTGCTCCGCCTGGAATTCGAGTCACAGATGGTGGAGGGCCCGTATTTCCCCCTCAAGCTGTTGATTTGCACCGAAAATTGACCCACTAACCCCCCAGATTTGCATCGAATTTTGACCCACGTATAACCCCTCCCTGCACAAATAATGAGCAGGG